>ENA-ORUB01000017-ORUB01000017.1-human-gut-metagenome-genome-assembly--contig:-NODE-17-length-203119-cov-4.311700_pt1 | contig 203119 bp, 176 predicted proteins | sample MGYA00241918_ERZ509200 | MGnify/ENA primary metagenome ERZ509200 (study PRJEB26280, sample SAMEA2338853) | human gut metagenome | biome: human gut; feature: human-associated habitat; material: faeces... | reverse complement strand
TTGCACAGTCGCCTTCCTTTTATATACGGTAAATCTTTTTTAGAGGCTGTTGATGATGTCGATATAGGTCTGTTTTGGCTGTACGCCGACCAGTCTTTCCTTTTCCACGCCGTCTACAAAGAAGACAACGGTTGGAATGCTCATCACGCCATATTCTCTTGCAATCGGTTTATTTTCATCCACGTTGACCTTGGCTACCACTGCTTTTCCTTCCAGCTCACCGCTCAGTTCATCAATAACCGGCAGCAGCGACTGACAAGACATGCACCATGGCGCCCAAAAATCGACCATGACTTTTCCTTTGGAGATGACCTGGTTAAAATTATCAGAATTTAAATGCATTGCCATAAATGAATCCTCCTTAAGAGTGGTAAATATAAGGTTTTTCCTTGATTTAATCATACACTATTTTAGTATTATTGCAAGCCCTATTTCTGTATTTTTACAAATTCTTCACGAAATATTCTGTCGAAAGAATCCCCTTTTGATATTTTTTAAAAAACCTCAAAAAAAGTATTGACAAATCCAGAAAACCGAGTATAATAATATACGTTGTCAGTAAGACATCACAACATTGCCCGATTGTGTAAGGGTAGCACGACAGACTCTGACTCTGTTTGTCTGGGTTCAAATCCTAGTCGGGCAGCCAAACAAATCCCAATCTTCAAAGATTGGGATTTGTACTATCTCGGGGTATAGCGCAGTTTGGTAGCGTGCTTGGTTCGGGACCAAGAGGCCGTGGGTTCAAGTCCCGCTACTCCGACCAGCGGTAGAAAGCCGCAAGAAAAAACGCACTCACTTTGGTGGGTGCGTTTTTTGCTTTTCTTTCATTTGTTTACAAAGCAGGCATGGATTTTCCTCCCCTGCCCTTCTATTCTGCGGTATTGCACTGACCGTGCTGCTGCATCTGGCTGTCACGCAGCTTTACAGAAGGTTTTCCCGCTCTAAATCAGCCGCCTATTCCCAAACATCCCCATAACGAAAAAAGGACGATGCGTTTTGCATCGTCCTTTTTTTATCGGATTCTGTTATGCTCCGGCTCTTACACCCAGGCGGTCATATACCGACGAAATCGGTTTGTACAGCCAGATGGAAATGCACATATCCACCATGCTGTGGATGATCGAGCCTACCCCTACCAGAAGGAAGATAGAAACAAAGAAGCCTTTTTCGTAGTTTGCCTGCGGCATCGAGCCGTTGAGGTAGAATGGCAGTACCACCAGCACCTCACAGAAGGCGTGCAGCACACCAATCACAAAGGAGAAGCCCAGCGAGCTGCGCACCGACTGAATCGGTGCATTGTCGTGCTTCTTTAAGTAAATGGCTCCTGCCAGCGCAAAGATGACATGGGTCAGCGCGCGCAGCACCACCGTCAGCGGGAAGCCTGCCAGGAAAAATCCAAGGGTGGTTCCCAAAGAAACGGCAACCGCCATTGCAGGCGAAATAAACATGGCAATAAAGATGGCAACGTGGCTTGCCAGGGTAAAGGAAGCCGGTTCCAGAATGATTTTGACCGGAGAGAACAGCGGGATAACAATTCCGACTGCAATCAACATTCCGGTCAACGCAAGATTAAAGGTATTGGTTTTGCTCTGCATGAGTATACTCCTCCATCCATTTACAGTGTCGCATAATCTATTGTCATGTGTCTTGACATATATCCTCACCTATTATAACATCGCTTTTGTATCTGTCAAGATTCAATCGAAGAATTTGTTCAAATCAACAAAAATTCTTTTTTCATCCACACTACCCCAGTCGTGTATTGACATCCCCAAACTACTGTGGTAGTGTATAGATAGAAACTACTCCAGTCTTGTGAAAGGAGGCTGCTCTATGCAATCCAAACTATTCGATTCCGAACTCAAGGTGATGGGTGTCCTCTGGCGGGAGGGCGACTGCACCGCCAAACACATCTCCGATGTCCTCAAACAGGAGGTCGGCTGGAACATGAACACCACCTACACCCTCATCAAACGCTGCATCGGCAAGGGCGCCATCCAGCGCAGCGAGCCGAACTTTCTCTGCCACGCGCTGATTCAAAAGGAAGAGGTGCAGCAGCTTCAGACCGATGAACTGATCGACCGCATCTATGACGGCTCGACCGACAAGCTGTTCGCCGCCCTGCTGGGACGCAAAAAGCTCAGCGCACAGCAGATCGAGCAGCTGCGCAACATCGTCGGCAGCTTTGAGGAATAACCCCTTTCCATCCTTTACCCGAACGAGGTGATCCTGATGAGTTTTCTGCAAATGTCCCTGGCAGCATCAGTGATGATTCTGGTCATCCTGCTCATCCGCACGCTGGCAATCCACCGGCTTCCCAAACGGTTTTTCCTGCTGCTTTGGGTTGTCGTCCTGCTGCGGCTGCTGGTGCCGTTTTCTCTTCCCTCTCCCACCAGCATCTACTCGCTGCTGCCGACCGAACCGCTCCCTGCTCCCGACATCAAACAGGAGCTGTCCGTCCCGTCCGTTCCCCCTGCTGCCTCCCCATGGGAAGCGTTTGAGCTAAACCTGCCGTCCGACCTGCCCGAGCAGACGATGCAAACCGCACAAACGGCAGAACCAACACGCGAGCCAGCCGAGGAAGAGAAAGAGAACCCGATACCCGCCTTTTCTCTGCCGAGCAAAAAGCAGCTGTTGACCGCAGGCTGGGCAGCTGGCGCTGTGCTGTTTGCCCTCTACTTTTCCATCAGTTACCTGCGGGCGCAGACCGAGTTTCGGATGTCGCTGCCGGTGACCCACCCCTTTTTAGAACATTGGCTTGCCTGCCACCCGCTGCGCAGAACCATCTCCATCCGACAGGACGACCGCATTTCCAGCCCGCTGACCTATGGCATCCTGCATCCGGTCATCCTGCTGCCGCGTCAGAACCTTTCGCTGCCGCAGGAAACGCTCGACTGCATCCTGACCCACGAGTATGTCCACATCCGCCGCTTCGACTGTCTGCTCAAGCTGCTGCTGACCGCTGCCCTTTGCCTGCACTGGCTCAATCCGCTGGTCTGGGTCATGTACCTGCTTGCCAACCGCGACATCGAGCTGTGCTGTGACGAGGAGGTCCTTTCCCGCATGGGACTGGAAAAGCGCTCGGTCTATGCGATGACTTTGATTGACCTGGAGGAGCAGAAAAGCGGACTTTCCCCCTTGTACAACAGCTTTAAACACAATCTTACCGAAGAAAGGATTTGTGCCATTATGAAGATGAAACGACTTTCTATCATCAGCCTGTTCACCGCCGCCTGCCTGCTGGTCGGTGTCACCACCGTCTTTGCAACCTCTCCTTCTTCCAAGACCGGCAAGGACACTCCCGCTGTCGAAACAGCTGCCCAGCAAGCGATTGCCGACCCTGCGGTCTACGATGTGTATGAACCATTCCATCTAACTGTTAAAGACGACCAGAAGCTGTACTATTTCGATCTGTTGGTCGGCAAATTTGAAGACAGCTACCAGGAAAACATGCGTACCAAAGCTGTGGGTTATTTAGAAGAGAAGGGTGTCGTCGACCTGGTTGCCATCCGTGAAGGCAGCCAGCTGATGGGGGTTCATGTCACCGCCAACCGAAGCGCCACCTCGATTCCCCTGTATATCACCCGCTACCACACTGATTTTGTGATGCCCAACCAGTGCGCCAGCATGGAGGAATACTTTGAGCAGTTTACTTCTCTGACCTTTGTCCCTGCCAAAGCGGACCCTTCCTCGGGCAACCTGTATTGTGACGACCAGCTGGTTTCCACCTTCACCCACGAGGAAAACGGCAAAAAATTTGTCTTTACCTCCCAGAATGGACGCACCTCTTTGTCCCCTGCCTCCCCTGCACCCTCTTTTGACCTGACCTACTCCCGCGGCGCCGTCCGTGAGAGTCGACTCGGCTATCAATCCCCTATTCTCCCGGGAAATGTTTCCGTCCTGTTCCAGCTCACCGGCGAAGGACTTTTCCCGGACCGTGAGAACGGTCGCTGGACCTATCAGGACAAGGTCGTTCGCCGCATCATCGACGGCAACTTCCCGCAGCAGGTCAGTGCAGACGGCGAAATCGACCTGCAGGTTTCCTATCAGAACGGTGGACCTGCTGTCAAGGAAATCACCGCAGAGGAATTTGACAAGCTTGCCAACCAGCTGCTTGCTCCGAAGGAATTTGTTCCTCCGGTCCGCTCGCCCAAATCGGTGACCCAGTCCGACTCGGCAATTTACGCTGCCAACATCGGCGATGAGATCCTCTGCTCGGTCGGCGGCAAGGTCACCCACGTCGGCTGGCAGGAAGGTCTTGGAAAATGCGTGCGCATCACCGATTCCAAAGCCACCACCTGGACCTATGCCCATCTGGACAGCATCGACGTCCAAGCCGGTCGAACCATCCAGGCAGGCACACGCATCGGCACTGTCGGTCAGACCGGCAACGCTACTGAACCGTGTGTCGAGCTGCTGGCTCACCTGGAACAGAGTCCGCTGAACGTTTCCAAGCTGTTGGGCTAACCGATTGCTGATCTCGCTTCCGATTCATCCACACAACCGCTTCGGAAGAACCGCACAATGCCATACATAAGAGAAGCCTCCGTATGACAAAATCATACGGAGGCTTCTCTTATGCTTTGCAGGATTGCTAAACGCCTTCGTTTTCCTCGCAGAACAGCAGTCCCTGTTTGCGCAGCTGCTCGACCACCCGCTGTATATCCTCCTGATGCTGGTACTGGATATTATGCAGATGCACCCCGCCGGTCAGCGTACACAGTGCAGGCGCGTTGCTTGTGCGCAGTTTTTGCACAAACTGATCGACATCATAGCGGGAAAACAGCTGTAACTGCCCGGAAATCTGACCGTAGACCGGATGCTCCACCGTCACGTCCAGCACCGCACAGCCGTTGTCCACCACAATGTACAGTTCCTTTTCCATCTGCTCCTGGGTGTGGCGGCAGGCAATCACCCGCTGGTGCAGTCCCTGTTCGCGGTGCAGCAGGTATCCCCGCGGCGTGGCGGAAATCTGCTCCCCCGAGGCGCGCAGCAGTGCCACGTCTCCTACGATGATCTGTCGGCTGACCCCGCATTGTTTGGCAATTACGGTCGCACTCAGCGGGCTGCTGTGTTCTGTCAGCAGGCTGAGCACCTTCTCCCTTCTCTGTGCAGAATTCATCCGCTTGATCCCCCTTGTGTTTTTTTCCATCATAACACACCCGCCGCGATTCTTCCAGCCCCTGCATATTGTAAATATTGTGTGAACAAGCTCATTTTGCCGTAGTTTTTCTCTCTTTGGCAGCGTTTTGATAAAGGAACGGCTGAACATCCACAGTCGTCCGGCTCTTTTCATCTTTGTCCCTTTCCAGACAGAGGGCGCAGATTCACCACCCCAAAAGGGCACATGGCAAATCTTTAGCGTTTGTGCACAAACAACAGCTATGGATTTTTCTGCCGTGTGCCTTTTTGTGTCCGAAAAATCCCCCTTTTTCCTCTCTTTTTCTGTTTTTTCTGTCCTCCTTTCGACCGTTTTTAGTGAATTTGTACAGGTCAAATCCCTTTTATTCTACGCGTTCATCGTATAATATCTACATTTTTATATTGAAAATCAGGAATAAAATTGTTATACTTGAATAGTGACCACGGACCATGTGGTTGATTTGAAAGGGGCGATACTGTATGAAACAATATCTCGCAGCAAGGATTCGAAACATTGCTTTGACCGGACACAGCGATTCCGGCAAAACTTCATTGGCAGAAGCTCTGCTTTTTAAAGCAGGCGCCAGCGATAGATTGGGAAAAACTTCTGAGGGCAATACCATCTGTGACTTTGACCCAGAAGAAATCAAGCGCAAAGTATCGGTTTGCACCGCTGTTGCCCCCTTTGCCTGGGGCAGCACCAAGATCAATTTGATTGACACTCCCGGACTGTTCGACTTCGCAGGAGAGGCAGCACAGGGTGTGCGCGCAGCCGAAAGCCTGCTGATTGCCGTTTCCGGTAAATCCGGCGTCGATGTCGGCACCGAAAAAGCCTACAAGATGGCAAAAGATCTGTCCAAGGCGACCCTCTTCTTCGTTTCCAAGCTGGACGTGGAACATTCTGATTTCTATAAAGTATTTGAAGAGCTTAAATCCACCTTCGGTCCATCTGTCTGCCCGATCGTGGTTCCTTATGTAGAAGACCAGCAGGTAAAATGCTACATCAACCTCATCGACATGAAAGCTTACACCTACGACGACAAGGGTGAAGCACATGAGGTGGATATGCCTGACTTCGGTCATCGTCTGGACGGCTTGACCGCCGCTGTTTCCGAAGCGGTCGCTGAAACCGACGAAAGCCTGTTTGAAAAATACTTCTCCGGTGAGAAGTTTACCCGCGACGAAATCATACGCGGTGTTCACACCGGTGTTACCAACGGCTCTATCTCCCCTGTTCTGTGCGGCTGCTCGACCAACCTGCAGGGAATTGATATGCTGCTCGACTGCATCGTCGACCTGCTGCCGTCCCCATGGGAAAAAGGCGCTGAGGTCGCTGTGGATGCCGAGGGCGAACCGGTCGAGGTTCCATGCACCGACGAAGCTCCTCTGGCAGCTTATGTCTTTAAGACCATCGCAGACCCATTTGTCGGCAAACTTTCCTATGTCAAAGTTATCTCCGGTAAACTGGCTGCTGATTCCGCACCGATCAACTCCCGCACCGGTCAGCCGGAGCGTCTGGGCAAGATCATCTACATCCGCGGCAAAAAGCAGGAGGATACCGCTTACATCACCGCCGGCGACATCGGCGCTGTTACCAAATTAGCCGCTACCGAAACCGGCGACGCGCTGTGCGACCCGAAAAAGGTGCTCAGCTTTGACCCAATCCACTTCCCACATCCTTGCCTGACCATGGCAATCAAAGCCGAGGCAAAGGGCGATGAAGCCAAGATTGCTTCCGCTCTGCAAAGACTGATGGAAGAGGACCCAACCCTCGCTTATGAAAACAACGCAGAAACCCACCAGCAGCTGATCTCCGGTCTGGGTGAACAGCATCTGGACGTTCTGGTTTCCAAGCTCAAAAATAAATTCGGCGTGTCGGTTTCCCTGGAGGTTCCAAGGGTTGCTTACCGCGAAACCATCCGCAAGAAAGTGAAGGTACAGGGCAAACACAAGAAACAGTCGGGCGGTCACGGTCAGTTCGGCGACGTTTGGGTCGAGTTTGAGCCAACCGTCGGCGACGATCTGGTCTTTGAAGAGAAGGTATTCGGCGGCGCCGTTCCAAAATCCTTCTTCCCGGCAGTTGAAAAAGGCTTGCAGGACTGCGTCAAACACGGCGTTCTGGCTGGCTATCCGGTCGTTGGACTCAAAGCCACTCTGGTGGACGGCTCCTACCATCCGGTAGACTCCTCTGAAATGTCCTTCAAGATGGCAGCTTCGCTGGCTTACAAAGCCGGTATGCCGCAGGCTTCTCCGGTCCTGCTCGAGCCAATCGGCAACCTCAAGGTCTATGTTCCTGATTCCAACACCGGCGACATCATCGGTGATTTGAACAAACGCCGCGGCAGAGTTCTGGGCATGAACCCAGCCAACGACGGTTTGCAGGAGATTGAAGCGGACGTTCCAATGAGCGAGATGAGCGACTTTGCTACTGCAATCCGCTCGATGACCCAGGGACGCGGCTACTTCACCCTCGAATTTGCCCGCTATGAACAGCTTCCTTCCAACCTGGAAGCCAAGGTCATTGAAGAAGCAAAGAAATTTGCATCGGAAGAATAATCAAAAAGCAATCATATTAAATCCTTCTTAAAGGAAAGGTGGTTCTGTTCCTGACAATGGGATAGGACCACCTTTTCTTTTTGCATTGGAAAAGAGAACTCTCATGTCACTGAAAAATTTTCTCATCACCTTCTCCCCTTTGTTTATCTTAGGCTGGATGTTACTATTTTTGTTTGGAATGATTTCCTTCCGGCTGTTTTTCCTTCCTCTCCTGCTGCTCTATCCCGTCCTGATTGTGGACGACTGGCAAAGCTGGTGCAGCAAGCATCAAAAGACGGTTCTGCTCTCTCTGGTTCTGAACACACTGACTCTAGCCAGCGGGCTTGTGCTGTTCTTTTCCAGTGACGTCTATACCTCCCCTTTCTACAAACCGTGGCAGTTCCTGATCTACCTGCACCTGGCTCTTAACGAGGTACAGGAGCTGTTGACCCAGCCGATGAGCAAAAAGCAGCGCATCGGCAAGATCGTATATCTGGTTGCTCTGAGCGTTATACTGTTGAATCTGATTTGGTTATAAACCCTTTTGCGTCGGAAGATCAGTTCTGATACAGTCGAATCTTTTTTAAGTGAAAGGATTCCATTTCCAAGCAGGCGCGGGGATTTTTATTTTTCGTGTCACAGGGGTTTCACCCTTTGTACCCCCACGAGTTTTTTGTAAAAAGCTCGACCAAAAACTTTATGATATTGCTATATCGCTTTTGTGATACGGCAGGCACAGACGGTGATGTCATCGTCGTGGTTATCGTTGCGGCGCAGGCGAGCGGTCGAAGCGATGTCGTCGCACAGCGCCTGCAAATTGCCGTCAGCGGCAAAATGGTCCAGCACCGATAAAATCCAGTCGCTGCCGCAGGCGGTGGCTCCGTCGGACACCATCACCACCAAATCCCCATCCGACAGCTTGATGCTGCTCTTTTCAAACTCGACCGCTGTCAGGATACCCACCGGCAGGGAGGTCGATTCCACCATTCCTGCCCGATTTCCTCTGCGGACAAAAGTGGGCGCTGCGCCCGCTTTATAAAAGTGCGCCTGTCCGGTGTAAAGGTCGATTGCTGTGATGTCGATGGTGGAAAGGGACTCCTCCCCCGATTTGACCAGCAACGCGGAGTTGACAATCTTCAGCGCCGCCGTATAGCTGACCCCGGCGTCGATCAATTTGGTAATCAGCGACACCGTCATATTGGCATCCACCGCAGCCGCCGTCCCGCTGCCCATCCCGTCTGACAGGACAATGTGCGCCACCGAGCGGCGATCGGTGAAGGACTGGCAGGCATCCCCGCACAGGCGGCATCCTTGACAGGTGTGCTGGCTGGCTGCAAATTCCGCTGTAAATTCAGCCCGCTCACAAAATCGGAGCCGCACCGCCCGCTGCTGCCTGCCCGAAGGGTCGGTTTCGGTGATTTCCAGCTTTTGCGGCAGCGCAAAGGCACAGTCGCACACGCTGGAAAGGTCCATGCTCATCCGCTCCAGCTCCAGCCGAGCCACCCGATACGGCTCCAAATCAATCTGCAAAAACACCCTGCCCTGCCGGTCGCGGTAGCAATCCACCCGCCGCAGCTGGCAGCGCTCGTGCTCCAGATATTCCCGCACCTGCGCCATCATCCGCTCCTCATATCCAGAGATGCCGCACAGCTCCTGCGACAACCCTTCCAGCAGCTCGCCCAGACCCTCAAACTGGTCGGTCACCACCGAGCGCACCCGCGCCACCTTGCGGCTCATCCCCTCCTTCGCGGTAAACTCCTGATAGCCCAGGTTGATCTGCTGTGCCAGCTGCGCCCGTTTGCCACACCGCGCCGAGAGCGGATAGCCAAAATCCTCCTCGCAGATGCTGCCGTTCTGCCGCAGCAGCGGCGTTAAGTGATGAAAGACATCGAGCGTGTCGGTGTACTCCTGCTGCCAGCAGCGGGTCTTCAGCCCACAGCGCAGACAAATGTTGTCCACCGCCTCATCATACACCTGCTCCAGGCTGCCGGCTTTGACCTTGTCCAGCTGGTGAGAGACCGCCTGAGTGGTGCGCGCGATCTCCCGCAGCGCACCGCTTGCCTCTCCCAGCCGCTCCAGCATCAGCTGGCGCACGCTTTTCCCCGCGCTGTCCATCGGTTGGCGGAACAGCTTTGCCCGCAGCGCACACAAAACGCTCTGCGGCAGCAACAGCAACGTCACCGCACTGATGCACCCTTCGTATACCAGCGGCATCACCGGCGGCGGACCGGAAAGAAGGCTCATCCCCCCAAAGGTGAGCACAAAAGCTCCCGCACAGCCAAATCTTCCCAGGTTGGAAAATACCCCTGCCGCCAGTCCTGCCAGCGCATAAATTCCAATCAGCTGCATTTTTGGAAAAAGTGCGACACCGACCGCTGTTCCGCAGACGATGCCGGAAATGGCTCCCCAGCGCTCGCCGCCTGCCAGCGCACACAGCAGCACCGCCAGTGCAGCCAGCAGTCTGCCCAGAGAGATGCCGCCGAAGGTGACGTTGCTCAAAGATACAATCAGCATCGAGGCTGTCAGCACCACGCTGATAAAATCTGCCCTTGTCAGGGTGAACAGACCTTGTCCCAGCGAAAACGCCTTGAGTCCCCGCGCCAGAAAATAGGCACAGGCGGCTGCCATTGTCGCCTCCGCCAAAGCCATCACCAGCTTGTACCCGGAAAAGGACTGTGCCAGCAGCGATGCCACCGAAGGCAGCAGCAGTCCAAAAAATGCCAGCAGCGGCGCCGCCGTTGTCCGCTGCATGGTCGATTCGCTGTGTGCTGCGGTGCGGCGCGCCAGGGTAATCAGCAAAATCGCCGCTGTGTATTTGATAGTCAGGGTGTGCGCTCCGCCCAGCTCGGCAAGGTTGCTCAGCAGCAGGCTGCCCGCAGCGCTGCCCAGCGCTGCCGCAGGCAGATAACGAAAAGGTGCTGCTGCACACAAGGCTGTGCCAAAAGGGGAAATCTCCATCATCATATTGCCCAGCCCGACTGTAAATCCCAGCAGGACCCACAGCAGCGCGCCCATTGCCTTGATTTGGTTGTACATTGCCTGTCTGAGCTGATCCATCCATCCGATGCTTACAAAATCTGTCCTGCTTTTCATAGTGCAGCCTCCTTATGTGCTATTTGTAAAATTTTGCTTTCGATGTATAAAAGCATAGCACGCCGCATAGGCATAGATTGTCGTTTGTGCAACCACAAATCCATCGAATGCTAGATGTTTGCGACCGGTGTGGACAGCCTTTTCTATTTCCCCCCTTTCCGACCGGCGTTCTGCCAGTTTTTGTTTTCTTTTTCCACCTTGCACCCATTGGCTGCAAATCAGCAAGGATAAAAAAGGGAAGAATGTCCCATCTGTCTTCATTTGGAAAGGATGTGTAATGTATGGCAACTGCCACCATCAAAAAAATTCTCAACAGCGACATTCAATCCGTCTGGGAAACGGTGCTTTGTGTAAAACGGTACAGCCGCTGGCGCAGCGATCTGAGCAAAACGCAGGTCATCCACGACGGGCAATTTATCGAGTTCACAAAGGACGGATTTGCCACCCATTTCACCGTCACAAAAGCCGAACCATACCGTCGCTGGGAATTTGATTTGGAGAACAGCCGCATCCGCGGGCACTGGATCGGTCTTTTTACCGCACAGGGCACACGGACCCAAATGGAATTTACCGAATGTGTGACCGCCAAAAATCCTCTGATGAAACCGTTTCTAAAGCCGTACCTCAAAAAGCAGCAGGCACAGTTTGTGCAGGATTTAAAAAGAGAACTTGAGGCACAGCGCCGTTGATTCTCCTATCGAAAAGGCAAAGACGCAAACGGTGTTGACATTTTGCGGGCTTTGGAGTATCATAGGTTCAAACAAAAGGTCGGTTTGCTGCCGACCGGTAAACCGATGAGTAAGAGAAGTAAAGATGGCATACCTGTCCCCAGAGAGCCGCGGCAAGGTGAAAGCGCGGCGGCAGCGGCTGTTTTGAATGGGCTTACGAGGGCGACCCGAACGAATTTCCAGTAGGCGTCGACGGCAGGCTGCACCGTTATCCGGCAGCACCATTTCGATTGAGTGGGCTCTGCCTTTGCAGGGTCAATCTGGGTGGCACCGCAGGAGTAGCAAGGCTCTTGTCCCTGTTTTTCGGTCTTTTTCTGCCGAAAAGCACAGGACAAGAGCTTTTTTTCATACCCTGCTTCCACCTTTGTCTTGTACATCCATCCAAATAAACGAAATAAACGACAAAAGAAAGAAGGAACTGTTATGGAAAACAATATGAACATCTCCGAAAACAAACCGGAACGCAAAAAGGTCATCTTCTCCGGCATCCAGCCGACCAGCGGCGCTTTCACCCTGGGCAACTACCTGGGCGCTGTTAAAAACTGGGGATTGCTTCAGGACGAATATAATTGCACATACTGCATTGTCAACCAGCACGCCATCACCGTGCGCCAGGACCCAAAAGAGCTGAAAAACAACACGCTGTCAGCCTATGCGCTGATGCTTGCCTGCGGCATTGACCCAAAGAAGAGCATTGCCTTCATCCAGAGCCATGTCAGCACCCACGCAGAGCTGGCATGGGTACTCAACTGCTACACCCAGTTCGGCGAGCTGTCCCGCATGACCCAGTTTAAGGACAAATCCGCTAAACACGCTGACAACATCAACGCCGGTCTGTTCACCTATCCTTCCCTGATGGCTGCCGACATCCTGCTGTATCAGACCGACCTGGTTCCGGTTGGTCTGGACCAGAAGCAGCACCTGGAGCTGAGCCGCGACATCGCTGTCCGCTTTAACGGTCTTTACGGCAACACCTTCCGTATCCCGGATGCTTACATTCCAAAGACAAGCGCCAAGATCATGTCACTGGCAGACCCGACCAAGAAGATGTCCAAATCGGACGAAAACGTCAAAGCCACCGTCTTCCTGCTCGACTCCAAGGACAGCATCATCAAAAAGTTTAAGAGCGCTGTCACCGACTCCGAGATGGAAGTCGTTTACCGCGAGGGCAAGGACGGCATCAACAACCTGATGTCCATTTACAGCGCCATCACCAAAAAGAGCTATGAGGAGATCCAGCGGGAATTTGAAGGCAAAGGCTACGGCGACTTCAAAACTGCTGTCGGTGAAACGGTCGCTGAGGAGCTGCGCCCAATCCGTGAGGAATATGACCGCCTGATGGCTGACAAGGCTTATCTGGAAAGCTGCTACCGCGATGGAGCACAGAAGGCGCGCACCATCTCCCAGCGCACCCTCGACAAGGTCTACAAAAAGATTGGCTTTTTGCCTGCTTCCCTCTAATTCGCCTGTAAGGAGTACACCATGACTGAAAAATTATTTGACCTCGACAGCTACTGCACCCGTTTTTCCGCCTCGGTCCTCTCCTGCGAGCCTGCCTCCAAAAACGGGATGCAGGGATTTGCTGTAAAATTAGACCGCACCTGCTTTTTCCCGGAGGGCGGCGGGCAGCCTGCGGACACCGGCTGCCTGCAAGCAGGCGACCAGAGCGCGCAGGTGCTGTACACCTATGAGCAGGAAGAAGCGATTCTGCATCTGTGCGACCAGCCGCTCCCGGTTGGCAGCACGGTGGAGGGCGTCCTTGACTTTGAGCGCCGCTTTGCCAATATGCAGATCCACAGCGGCGAGCACATCCTGTCCGGTCTGATTTTAAAGGAACTGGGACTGCACAACGTCGGCTTCCACATGGGACATGAGAGCAACACCATCGACCTGGACGGCGAAATTTCTGCCGAGCAGGTGCGCACACTGGAGGAAAAGGTCAATGCGCTCATCTGCCAGAATCATCCGGTCTTTGTCAGCTATCCTTCTCCCGAGGAGCTTGCTGCGCTGCCGCTGCGCAAAAAGCCGGAGGTGGACCATCTGCGCCTGGTGGAAATCCAGGACTGTGACCTCTGCGGATGCTGCGGCACCCACGTTGCCCACACCGGTGAGATCGGACTGCTCAAAATCATCGACTCCCAGCGCTACAAGGGCGGCACCCGCCTGACCTTCCTGTGCGGTGCAGCTGCTTTGAAGGACTGCGCCGACCGATGCCAGAGCCTCAAACAAATCTGCGTCGGTCTGTCCTGCAAGCCGCAGGAAGCTTTTTCCAACGTAGAAAAATTAAAAGCGGAGCTGGCTGCCAAAAAGCAGGAGTTGGCCGCCAAAAATAAACAGCTGTTCACCCTGCTGGCAAAGGAGCTGGTGGCAAATGCCCAGCCGTTTGGCAGCGACCGTCTGGTTTTTGTATGGGACGACAGCCTTTCTGCCGATGAGCTGAAAAGCTTTGCTGCACAGCTGAGCCAGCACAGCCAGGTGGTCGGCGCACTGTTCACCCGCCAGGGCGAGGTGCTCTCCTATGCTCTGTGCCGCTCGGCAGATGCCGGCTGCGACCTGCGCGCGCTGTGCCAGACGATGAACAAGGCGCTCGGCGGAAAGGGCGGCGGCAATCAGGAGCTGTGCTGCGGCAGACTGCCGGTCTGCGAGGAATCTGCACTGCGCGACTGCCTGCTTTCCTTTGCAGATCGAGCATAATCTTGGGAGGACCCTGCCATGAAAACCCTGACCACCGAACGGCTCATCCTGCGCAGCTTCACCATGGATGATGCTGCGGATTTTTATGAATATGCCAAAGACCCCGACACCGGCATCCACGCCGGATGGAAGCCTCACGAAAGCATCGAGGAAAGCCGCCGCATCCTGACCTCCTTTCTGGAGGCGGATGAAACCTGGGCAATCTGTGAGCGCTCCACCCAAAAGGTCATCGGCAGCATCGGTCTGCATCCAGACTCCATGCGCAGCCTGCGTCCAGATCGGTGCCGGATGATGGGCTATGTCCTCTCCAAAGCCTACTGGGGACAAGGGCTGATGACCGAAGCTGCCCGGGAGGTCCAGCGCTTTGCTTTTGAGGAGATGGGACTTTCTCTTTTAAGCATCCGCCACGCCTCTTATAACCGGCGCAGCGCCCGTGTAATCGAAAAGCTGGGCTTCTCCTATGAGGGCACCCTTCACCAGTCAGGCGAACGCTTTGACGGTGTAATCCTGGACACCTGCCTGTATGCAATGACCCGCGAGGAGTATGAAGCACAGAAGGGAAAAACATCTAAGGCAAGCCATAGCACATTCTGCCTTGGTACATCCCATCTTAAAGATTGAACAAACCGGCTTGGAAAAGCTATTTCTGAAGCAGCGTATTTCAAAAACAAATTTCGTATGAAAAGATATGTCTAACTTTATGATTGGAGCATATATATGACTACATTTATCATTGTAATAGGATTCATTTTTCTTATTATATCTATCATTGGGATTTGTGTATCTTTTTATGTTCGCATATGCCCTGATACAACTCTTGCAAAAGATGAATACCAAAAGGACCTTGAAGAAAAACTAGTATCTCTTAACTTCAAAACAACTAAAACAATTCCTATCAATGAATCATATGATTTAGCCATTGATGAAAACAGCCAGGCTATTGCTATATGTAGTCTTCAAACTGCATATGTAGATTACATGCCTTTCTCATCTCTGGTAGAATGCGAGATTTGTCAAGATAATTCTGTAATCTCAACCAATCAAATCAAACGAGCTGTTGTTGGAGGAGTAATTGCTGGTTCCGCTGGTGCTATTGTAGGAGCTTCTACAAGTCCCAAAACAGATATTGTTAAATACCTTGCTGTTAAAATAAGGACAAATGACATTAAACACCCTCTTCACACAATAACGTTACTACAATCTAATTATTCTACAAACGACAACTTCTATAAACGGAAAAGACAGACTGCTGAATTACTTTATGCTACCATTGGTGCTATTATAAAAAATTGTGAAGGATCTAGGCTTTCCATTAGCCAACCAGAAGAAAACAATTCTTCTGAAAACTTTGCTGAACAACTTCGAGAACTCTCAAGCCTATTTCATGAGGGAATCTTAACACAAGAAGAATTCGATTCTAAAAAATCAGAAATCCTTTCAAAAATGTAAAGAATTATATACAATCGTTTTGCCGGTGCTGACAAAATATCCCGCACCTAAAAAAGAGAGCCTGGACAGGCTCTCTTTTTTGTTTGCCTTATTCTTTTCCAAGCAGCAGCTTTTGCAGTTCGGCAACATCCTGCACCACAAAATCAGCTCCGGCTTCTTCCAGTTCGCCCGGCAAAGCGTAGCCGTAAGCAACACCGATGCCGGTCAACCGATGTGCCTGTGCGCCCTCTATGTCAAACCGGCGGTCGCCAATCATCGCAGTCTCCCCTGCATCTCCCAGCAGACTCAGCTGCCGCAGCGCCTCGGCGACGACCTCCTCCTTCTGCACCCGTCTGCCGTCCAGCTCGCTGCCAACTACCACCGAAAAATACGGCTCGATTTGAAAATGCTCCAAAATCTTTTTGACAAAGACAGTCGGCTTGCTGGATGCCACCGCCAGTGTACACCCTTGCGCACACAGCTCCGACAAAAGCTGCGCCATTCCCGGATAGATTTCGTTTTCGTACAGTCCCACCGTCGAAAAACGCTCCCGATATTTTTCCACCGCCTGCTTTGCCTGCTCTTTACTCATCTGATAAAACTGCTCAAAGCTCTCCTGCAGCGGCGGTCCGATGAAGGGCGTCAGCCGGTCGGCATCCGACTCGATGATTCCAAAGGCTTCCAGCGCATACTGCACGCTTTTGGTGATGCCCACCTTCGGGTCGGTAATGGTTCCGTCCAAATCAAATAACAACCGTTTCCAACGCATCTTTCTGTCCTCCTGTTTTCTTTGTCTGTCCTGCCATTCCTGCCGGGTCTGTGAAAAGCAGCTCACATCCAGCAGCGCACCGTCAAACCGTTCGGTCGCCTGCCGCAAGGTCCCTTCGTACACAAAGCCGGTCTTGTCCATCACCCTGCCGCTGCGATGGTTATAAGAAAAGCGGTAGGTGGAAATCAGCTCCAGCTGCAAATCCTTAAAGGCGTAGTCCACCACACAGCTGACCGCTTCGGTCATCAGTCCTTGTCCCCACCACCCTTTGTCGAGCAGGTAGCCCAGCACCCGGCAGCGGCTTTTATCCCTCCTGCGGCGGTGGTCCTCCCGCAGCCACACCGCTCCGATATTTTTTCCGCTGACCTTATCGCAGATTGCCCAGGTCAAATCCTCTTGCATCAGCTGGTTTAGCAGCTGTCTGCTTTCTTCGATGCTCTCGTGCGGCTTTTTGTCCGCATGGATGCCGGTGTCCGGCTCGCTACAATAGGCATACAGGCTTTGCAAATCCTCCGGTTCAAAGGCGCGCAGCAGCAGACGTCCGGTTGTCAGTCGTTCCATGGTTATTCCTCCTTTTCCTCTCCCTTGTTTCGGGTGGTTTCGTTCATCAGCTCCACAAAACGGGAAACCGACGGCGGCAGGCTGACCCCTTTCAGACTGACCATCCCGATGCTTCGTGGCGGGACCGGCTCGGTCAGGCTAAGCTCGAACAGCTTGCCGCTTTGCAGCTCTTGCCTGCAAAACTGCCGCACCATGCAAGACACACCCAAATTGATGCGCGCCAGCTCTCCCATCAGCTCATAGGAAGCCAGTTCGATTTCCGGCTGTAGCTCCACCCCCTGCCGCAGAAAAAAACGCTGGACATACACCCGACTGTTTGCCTTATGCTCCAGCATAATCAGCGGCAGTCTTGCCAGCTGCCGTGCGGTCAACGGCTTGTCCTTCAGTTCGGCAAACCTCTGCCCTGCCACAAAGATGTCCTGCACCGGGCTTTCCCAGTGGACGGTGATGCGATCATCCTCGATGGGCAGGTTGACAAACGCCGCATCGATTCTGCCAGCGTGCAGCAGCTCCAGGCTGCTGGCACTGGTGCGGTTAAAGATGCTCAGATGCACCTTTGGATAAAGCTGATGAAAACGCTCCAGCGCAGGCAGCAGCAGATGACGGGCGGTGATGTCCCCTGCGCCCAGCCGCAGCTGTCCGGCTCCCAGCGTCTGCAAGCCGCTCAGCTGCTGCTCTGCCGATTCCAGCAAGCCCAGCGCCGAGCTGGCGTACTCGTACAGGATGCTGCCCTGCGGGGTCAGCTCCACCTTTTTGGAGCTGCGCACAAACAGCTGCATCCCCAGCTGCTCCTCCAGCTGGCGGACCGACTGGCTGACCGCCGGCTGCGACAAAAACAGCTCCTGCGCTGCACCGGAAAAGCTTTTGTGCTGCGCCACCTTACAAAAGACCCGATAATTTTCCAGCTTGGTGAGCATCCCTTTCCCCCTTTCCACAAACTATAAGTTACACTTATCTTTAATATTCTATATATTTATTTTACTTATCCTTATATTTCTATTATAATAAAAGTATCTGGGCAAAACAAGCCCAACTGCAACCTTATTGATCCAAAAGAAAAGGGGATTTTGATTATGGAAAGACTGGTAGGTACCGTATCCCGCGGCGTTCGTGCGCCCATCATCCGCGAAGGTGACGACCTTGCAAAAATCGTTGTCGATTCTGTCCTGGCAGCAGGCAAAAGCGAAGGCTTTTCCTTCCACGACAGAGATGTTGTCGCTGTAACCGAGGCGGTCGTTGCACGCGCACAGGGAAACTATGCGCACATCAATGACATCGCTGCCGATGTCAAAAACAAGCTTGGCGGAGAAACCATCGGTGTCATCTTCCCTATCCTGAGCCGCAACCGCTTTTCTGTCTGCCTCAAGGGCATTGCCCGCGGCGCAAAAAAGGTCGTTCTGATGCTCAGCTTCCCGGCTGATGAGGTCGGCAACCACCTTATCGATGAGGAGCTGCTCGACGAAAAGGGCGTCAACCCATGGAGCGACGTGCTGACCGAAGCAAAATACCGCGAGCTGTTCGGCAGGGTGCTGCACCCATTCACCGGTGTAGACTATGTTGAATTTTACTCCGAGCTGATTCGTGAAAGCGGCGCTGAGGTAGAGATTGTTCTTTCCAACAATCCAAAAACCATCCTCGACTACACCGACAAGGTGCTGACCTGCGACATCCACTCCAGAAATCGCACCAAACGCATCCTGAAAAAAGCAGGCGCTTCGGTCGTACTGGGTCTGGACGACATCCTGACCGCACCGGTCAACGGCAGCGGCTGCAACCCGACCTATGGTCTGCTCGGTTCTAACAAGGCAACCGAGGAAACCGTCAAGCTGTTCCCGAAGGACTGCGACCAGTTTGTCGCAAACGTTGCTGCTATGTTCAAAGAGCAGACCGGCAAAAACATCGAGGTCATGGTCTATGGCGACGGCGCCTTCAAAGACCCGGTCGGCAAAATCTGGGAGCTGGCAGACCCGGTTGTTTCCCCTGCATACACTCCCGGTCTGGAGGGCACTCCAAACGAGGTCAAACTCAAATATCTGGCAGACAACAACTTTGCTGACCTGAGCGGCGATGCCCTCAAAGAAGCCATCTCCGACTACATCCGCCACAAGGACGAGAACCTGAAGGGTCAGATGGTATCCCAGGGTACCACCCCACGCCGCCTGACCGACCTGATCGGCTCGCTGGCTGACCTGACCTCCGGCTCCGGCGACAAAGGCACCCCGATCATCCTGGTTCAGGGCTACTTTGACAACTACACCAAATAAAAAACCTTTGCAGGGCAGGACCTTTTGGGGTCCTGCCCTTTTTTGTAGAAAAGCTGCCGGCACAATTTTCTTTTGCCTGCCGCTGTGCTATAATAGGTGCAAGTTCCGATACCAAGGACCAAACATTTACAAGCTGAAAGGAAGATAGAATATGAAATGGGGAATCATCGGCGCAATGCCGTCTGAAGTAGAAGTGCTCAAGCAGCAGATGGAGGACCTCAACGAGATCAAGGTCGGACGTCTGCTCTTCTGGGAAGGCATCCTCTGCGGACAGGAGGCTGTTGTCTGCTGCTGCGGCATCGGCAAGGTCAACGCTGCCATCACCACCCAGATGATGATCGACCGCTTTGAGGTGGAGCGCATCATCAACACCGGCATCGCAGGCGCTGTCCACCACGATTTGAAGGTGCTCGACGTTGTCATCTCCCGCGAGCTGTGCTACCACGACTTTAACGCCCGCTTCCTGTGCGACTATCCACCGTACATCGACGGCATCCATGCCAACGAACTGATGGTAGAATCGGCAGTCGAAGCCTTCCAGCAGATCGACCACGGCTCCTCCTGCTGCTTTGTCGGCAAGATTGCCACCGGCGACCAGTTTATCGAATCCGCCGAGGTCAAAAACAAGATTGTGGAGGAGCATCACCCGATGTGTGTCGAGATGGAAGGCGCTGCCATTGGTCACACCTGCTGTGTCAACGACATCCCGTTTGTCATCATCCGCACCATGAGCGACAATGCAGACGAGGAAGCAGCCGAATCTGCCACCAACTTTGAAGAAACCGCTGCCCGCCACTCTGCCGGCATCGTCATGCAGATGCTGGGCAACGCACAGTAAGGAGGAAAAGCAGATGAAACGCATCGAAAGCTTTTGCGTCAACCACGATAAGCTGACTCCCGGAATGTACCTTTCCCGCATCGACGGCGATGCTGTCACCTACGACGTGCGCATGGTAACCCCGAATGCCGGTGTCTATCTGGAAAATGACGGCATCCACACCTTCGAGCATCTGTTTGCCACCTATGTGCGCAATACCGCCGATTCGGACAACATCCTCTACGTCGGTCCGATGGGCTGCCGCACCGGATTTTACTTCATCACACGGGACAAAATCTCCAAAGCCCGCGCCATCGAGCTGGTGCAGGAAACCTGTGCCTTCATCGAACATTTTGAAGGGGAAATCCCCGGCTCCAGCCGCATCGAGTGCGGAAACTATCTGGACCACAGCCTGCCAAAGGCAAAACAGTACGCCCATGACCTTGCCAAAACACTGGCTGGCTGGACGGAGGAAAAGATGGTCTATCAGCTTTAAGTTTTTCTCCTGTTAAAAAAAATTCAAAAATATATTGACAACGAAAATAAAATCCGCTATATTAAGGAGGTATGGGATACAAAGTTTATCAGAGGTTCCATGCAAATATTTCTTGACCACCCCAGTGCGGGTTAAGGCCATACGGACAGCCGGGTCAACTGCCGAGCGGTGACACAGGTCACCATTATTGATTGAGTTAGAAGCTCAAATTTTATAAGTTGGTTACTTTATAACCAGTGCGTAGATTCGTACATCAACTTGTGAAACGGTCAATAAGAGTAGTAAAAGTAAGTATTTGCTATATAGACTCTGATCTTTTGTAATCCTTCTTCCGGTGTTTTATAAGGACACCGGGGGATATTTTCCGGTCAACTGTCCGGTTAATGTCCTCTACCCTCTTGGGTTGCCTGCTTTTTGTGCCAGGAAAACAGGAGGAAAATCGGGATTTTTCAAGCAAGTAGAAACGCTTCTGCGTATCTACTTGCTTTTTTTATGCCATAAAATCTCAAGGGCTTGCCTGCCCGTTAAAAGGAGCTGAGGAGATGGGAGAAAAATTAAAGCTGTATGGCTTTAACAATCTAACTAAAGCGTTGAGCTTTAACATCTATGACGTCTGCTACGCCAAAACGCCCAGAGAACAGCGGGACTACATCTCTTACATCGATGAACAGTACAATTCGGAGCGTTTGACCAATATTTTGACCACCCTGACCGACATGATTGGCGCAAAGGTGCTCAATATTGCACGACAGGATTATGACCCGCAGGGCGCTTCGGTCACCATTCTGATTGCCGAAGGTTCGATGATTCCCGTCGGTCAGACCCAGCTGGCACATCTGGACAAGAGCCATGTAACGGTACACACCTACCCGGAATACCACCCCGAAACCTGCCTTGCCACCTTTCGAGTAGACATCGATGTTGCCACCTGCGGCGCCATCACCCCTCTTTCTACTTTGGATTACCTCATCAGCTCCTTCGATTCCGATATTATCACCATGGACTACCGGGTGCGCGGTTTCACCCGCGACATCAACGGTCAAAAGCTGTTTCTGGATCACCCGGTCACCTCCATCCAGGATTACATCGACCCTGCCACCCTGCGCAGGTATGATGCGGTGGACATCAACGTCTATGATGCCAACCTCTTTCACACCAAGATGATGCTCAAGGAAATCGACCTGCAAAATTACCTGTTCAAAACCGATGTCTATGAGCTGCCCCCACAGAACCGGCTGGAAATTATGAATAACCTGCGTCGAGAGATGATTGAAATCTTCAGTGGGCGCAATATCTACTAACATTTTTGTAACGGAAGATTGCCTGCAAGCGAGATTCCCCACAAAGGAGGTTTTTATCATGTACAAGCTCGAACAAAATCGAGCGCCCATCTATGAGGCTCTGCAAAACTTCAAAAAAATGCGGGTCGTTCCCTTCGATGTTCCCGGGCACAAGCGAGGACGCGGCAACCCGGAGCTGGTTGAACTGCTGGGCGAGCGCTGTGTCGGCATCGATGTCAACTCGATGAAGCCGCTGGATAATCTGTGCCATCCGGTTTCGGTCATTCGGGAAGCCGAGCAGCTGACTGCTGACGCCTTTGGTGCAGCTCACGCCTTTTTGATGGTGGGCGGCACTACCTCCGCCGTACAGGCGATGGTGCTTTCTGTCGCAAAGCGCGGAGAAAAAATCATCCTGCCCCGCAACGTCCACCGCAGTGTGATGGGCGCCATGGTATTGTGTGGTGCCGTTCCGGTATATGTCAACCCCGAATGCGATGAACGTTTGGGCATCCCGCTTGGAATGAAGCTATCCGAGGTAGAAAAAGCCATCGAGCAAAATCCCGACGCCAAAGCGGTATTGGTCAACAACCCCACCTACTATGGTATCTGTTCCGACCTGCGGGGCATTGTTGCTCTTGCACACCGCCATGGAATGAAGTGTCTGGTGGACGAAGCACACGGCACCCATCTGTATTTCGGTGAAAATATGCCTGTCAGCGCCATGGCTGCGGGAGCCGACATGGCTGCGGTCTCGATGCACAAGTCCGGTGGCAGTTTGACTCAAAGCTCGGTACTGCTGACCGGTCCTTCCATGCACGAAGGATATGTCCGGCAGATCATCAACCTAACACAAACCACCAGCGCCTCCTACCTGCTGCTGTCCAGCCTGGACATCTCCCGGCGCAACCTGGCGCTTCGCGGCAGACAGGCGTTTTCCGAGGTGGTCAAGCTGGCGGAATATGCCCGCAAAGAAATCAACTCCATCGGCGGCTACTACGCCTACTCACGGGAACTGATCAACGGAGACAGCATCTACGACTTTGATGTCACCAAACTGGCGGTCAACACGCTGGACATCGGTCTTGCCGGCATCGAGGTCTATGACCTGCTGCGGGACGAATACGACATCCAAATCGAGTTTGGGGATTTGGGCAATCTGCTTGCTTATCTTTCCATCGGTGATCGCCTGCGGGATGTGGAACGTCTGGTCAGCGCTATGGCGGAGGTGCGCCGGCGATTTGGCAAGCCGGACAAAGCCAACCTGATGAAGCAGGAATATATCGAACCCGAGGTGGCTGTTTCCCCGCAGGATGCTTTTTACGCCGAAAAGGAATCGCTGCCGCTGCGGCAGACACAAGGGCGCATTTGCAGTGAATTTGTGATGTGTTACCCACCCGGCATCCCCATTTTGGCTCCCGGCGAGCGCATCACCGGACCGATTCTGGACTATATCGAATACGCAAAAGAAAAAGGCTGCTCTATGACCGGTCCCGAGGATGCACAGATCGAGCGGCTGAATGTGCTCAAAGGAGTTTAGGAAGATGGAATATTGGTTTTCTGAATTACAGACCCCAAACGTTAAACTGTCCATTCGGGTGGACCGCCAGCTGTACAGCGGCAGGAGCGAGTTTCAGCGCATCGACATCTTTGATTCCCCCGAGTTCGGACGTTTTCTGACACTGGACGGTTACATGATGCTGACCGAAAAGGACGAATTCATCTATCATGAGATGATTACCCATGTCCCGATGGCAGTTCACCCCTGTGTCAAAAAGGTGCTGGTCATTGGAGCCGGTGACGGCGGCGTCATCCGCGAACTGACCCGCTACCCGGAAATCGAGCAGATCGACCTTGTAGAAATCGACCAGCTGGTAGTGGAGGTCTGCAAAAAGTACCTGCCGCAGACCGCCTGCCGCTTTGATGACCCCAGGGTCCACATCTATTACGAGGATGGATTGAAGTTTATCCGCCGCTTTGAAAATGAATATGACCTGATTATCGTCGATTCCACCGACCCCTTCGGTCCCGGAGAAGGGTTGTTCACCCGGGAGTTTTACGGCAGCTGCTACAAAGCGCTCAAGGAGGACGGCATCATGGTCAACCAGCATGAAAGTCCCTTTTACGACGAGGATGCCACCGCCTGCCAGCGTGCGCACAAACGCATTGTCGAATCCTTCCCCATCAGCCGGGTCTTTCAGGCACACATCCCCACCTATCCCTCCGGTCACTGGCTGTTTGGCTTTGCCTCCAAAAAGTACCATCCGCTCAAAGACCTTGCCGAAACCCGTTGGAATCTGCGGGGATTGGGCTGCAAATACTACACCACCACACTGCACAAGGGCGCATTTTATCTGCCCGCTTATGTTGAGGAGCTTTTGAAAGATGTTGAATAAAAATGTTGAAGTATTCATGGGCTGCGACACCGGCTGGCATTTTGCTTCCACTGTGCTGTTCGGCGCACCCTTTGATTCCACCACCTCCTACCGCCCGGGAACCCGTTTTGGCAGCTCTGCCATCCGCCGCGAATCCTACGGCATTGAAAGCTACAGTCCTTATCAGGACCGTGACCTGCTCGACGGGGATGTCGTTGATGTCGGCGACCTCGAGCTGTGCTTTGGCGACAGCCGCGCCGCATTGGATGCCATCACCGAACAAACCCGCCTGATTCTTGCCTCACACAAACGCCCGTTCATGCTGGGCGGCGAGCATCTGGTAACACTGGGCGCCTTTCGTGCCGTGGCAGAAAAATTCCCCGATGTACACGTCATCCATTTTGATGCACACGCTGATTTGCGGGAGGATTACCTCGGTGTTTCCCTCTCCCATGCCTGTGTCCTTCGACGCTGCTGGGAACTGGTTGGCAACGGTCGAATCTTCCAGTTTGGAATCCGCTCGGGCGACCGGGAAGAATTTCAGTGGGGACGTACCCATGTGAAAACCAATCGCTTTGACTTTGCCACCCTCGAAGAGGTCATCGACCAGCTTCAGGACAAGCCGGTCTACTTCACCTTAGATTTGGACGTCCTGGACCCTTCGGTCTTTCCCGGGACCGGCACACCGGAGCCGGGTGGTGTCAGCTTTGAACAGCTGCGCCAGGCTGCTACCCTGGTTTGCTCCAAACTGCGGGTCGTTGGATGCGATGTCAATGAATTAAGCCCGCACTACGACCCCAGCGGTGTTTCCACCATCGTTGCCTGTAAAATCGTCCGCGAGATGCTGCTTGCATTTCAAAAATAAAATTTATCTTCCAAGGGAGGTCTACCATTATGGGAAAAGTTTTGATTATCGGCTGCGGAGGCGTTGCTTCTGTTGCCATCCACAAATGCTGCCAGAACAGCGAGGTATTTGAAGAAATCTGTATTGCCAGCCGCACCAAGTCTAAATGCGATGCGCTCAAGGAAAAACTGCAAAACACCACCGTCACCAAAATCACCACTGCACAGGTGGATGCAAACAAGGTCGAAGAGCTGGTTGCTCTGATCGAGCAGGAGAAGCCGGATGTCGTTTTGAATCTGGCTTTGCCTTATCAGGATTTGACCATCATGGATGCCTGCCTTGCCACCAAAACCCACTATGTCGACACCGCCAACTACGAACCGGAGGACACCGCGAAATTTGAATACAGCTGGCAGTGGGCATACCGCGAGCGATTTGAAAAAGCCGGCATCACCGCCCTACTCGGCAGCGGCTTTGACCCGGGTGTCACCAGTGTCTTTTCTGCCTACGCTTTAAAACACGAGTTTGATGAAATCAACTACATCGACATCCTGGACTGCAACGGCGGCGACCACGGCTATCCTTTTGCCACCAATTTTAACCCTGAAATCAACATCCGCGAAGTTTCTGCCAACGGCTCTTACTGGGAAGACGGTCATTGGGTCGAGACCGAACCAATGGAAATCAAACGCGAGTACACCTTTGAGGGTGTCGGCAAAAAGGATATGTACCTGCTGCACCACGAAGAAATCGAAAGCCTTGCACTGAATATCCCCGGCATCAAGCGCATCCGATTCTTTATGACCTTTGGTCAAAGCTATCTGACCCATCTGAAATGTCTGGAAAATGTCGGCATGACCTCTATCGAGCCGATTCTGTATGAAGGAAAGGAAATCATCCCGCTGCAATTTTTAAAGGCGGTTCTGCCGGACCCTTCCTCCTTAGGACCGCGCACCGTCGGCAAAACCAACATCGGATGTATCTTCCGCGGCAAAAAAGACGGCAAGGACAAGACCTACTATCTGTACAACATCTGTGACCATCAGGAATGCTACAAGGAGGTCGGCTCGCAGGCGGTTGCCTACACCACCGGCGTGCCTGCCATGATTGGCGCCATGATGGTTATGACTGGCAAATGGAACCAGCCGGGTGTACACAACATGGAGGAGTTTGATCCAGACCCGTTTATGGATGCACTCAATCAGTGGGGACTGCCATGGAAGGAAGACCGCGATCCGGTCCTGGTAGACTAAATGCAGCGCGTTGATCTTGCCTGCTTCCCTACACCCTACTTTCTGGTGGATGAAGCAAGGCTGCGACGCAACCTTTCCCGCCTCAAAGAGGTCAGCGACCGCACCGGCTGCCGCATCCTGCTGGCACAAAAGGCGTTTTCGATGTATTCGGTTTACCCAATCATGCGTGAATATCTGGCAGGCAGTACCGCAAGCGGTCTGTATGAAGCCAGACTGGGACATGAGCACTTTGGCGGAGAAACCCATGTTTTCTCCCCTGCCTACCGCGAAGAGGAATTTGAGCAGATTCTGCAATTTGCCGACCATATGGTCTTTAACTCCCCTGCCCAGCTGCGCCGCTACGCCTTACGGGCAAAAGCTGCCGGAAAATCCGTCGGTCTGCGCATCAATCCCGAACATTCCACCCAGGAGGGTCATGCCATCTATGACCCTTGCGCACCCGGCTCCCGATTGGGCACTACCCTTTCCAACTTCGATGAATCTCTGCTGCCTTTGCTGGATGGACTGCACTTCCACACCCTCTGCGAGCAAAACTCCGATGACTTGGAAGCGACTGCCAAAGCTTTTGAAGAACGCTTCGGCAAATATCTGCACCAGCTGCACTGGCTCAACTTCGGCGGCGGTCATCATATCACCCGCCCTGATTACGACATTCCGCGCCTGATTTCGGTCATCGAGCATTTTCGCGACCGCTATGATGTGCAGATTTATCTGGAACCCGGCGAAGCGACCGTTTACCATGCCGGTTTTCTGGTGAGCAGCGTTCTGGAAACGATGCACAATGGGATGGAGATTGCCATTTTGGACACCTCTGCCGCCTGCCATATGCCGGATGTTCTGGAGATGCCCTACCGTCCGCCTCTTTTAAACAGCGGAGAAGCCGGAGAAAAGCCATACACCTATCGTCTGGGCGGTCCAACCTGTCTGGCGGGTGACATCATCGGCGACTATTCCTTCGAGCAGCCGCTTTGTCCGGGAAAGCGCTTGGTATTTGAGGACATGGCGCTGTACACTATGGTCAAAACCAATACCTTTAACGGAATGCCTCTGCCCTCCATCCTCTGGCGGGACCTTGCAGGACAGGGGTATCTGGTCAAACAATTTGGATATGAGGATTTTTTCTCCCGTCTGTAAACAAAACAAGGAGCCGAAACCGTACATACGGTTTCGGCTCCTCTTTTCTTATTGTAAACTATGCTTATCGTTCTGCTTTGGCTGCAATCCAGCCCTCGCGGTAGGCGGTCAGCAGGTCCTCCAAATCTGCAATCTGTTCCTTCAATCGTTCTCCGGTGTCGGTATCGGCTACCATCACACGCTTGGGGAAGGTCACCACCTGCTGGGACTCCGAGTCGATGTCCATGTTTTCTTCGAGCGCAGCTTCCATTCCCGAGAATGGCTGGTGAGATTTTAAGCGCATCCCGTGTGAGTTAAAAATCAGCGTATAGCCGGCAATGCCGGTGGTTTTCTGGTAGGCTTTGCAGAAGCCGCCGTCAATCACAATCAGCCTGCCGTGTGCCTTGAGCGGATTTTCTCCCTGGTTGACGTGAACCGGTGTGTGTCCGTTGATGATATGGGAATTTTCCGAATACAGCCCAAACTCCCGCAGCAGCATCCGGCAGACCGGCTCGGAGCTTTGGTATTCGTAGTATGGGTTCTTCGGCTCCTCCCAGGTGGATTTGTCCTCGATGAAGGTGCGTTCAAAGGTTTTGACTACCCTGCCCGACAGCGGGGAATTGCTGCCGCACCACAGATACCACATGAAGTCCAGATAGCGCTGCGGCGGGTCCTCGCTGAAGAACGCCCGACGGGCAGCCATATCCGCATAATCCATATAGCTTCTGCCCTGATAAATCCTTCCCTCCAGATGGATAGCCTTGAGCGCTCCGTCCTCATCCAGCGGCACACAGCCGTGGAACAGCAGGTTGCCGTTGAACACCTGATACATACTGCCGTGGCTGTACAAAAATTCGACATGGCGCTGTAGCTGCTCGCTTTCCAAAAACAGCTTTTCCAGCTCATCCATGATTTCCCGCTCTGCCTGCGAAAGTTTGTACGGGTCGTCGCGGTCCACCGTCGGAAAACGTTTTTCCTTGAGCGGATAGCTTTTGCCGTCCAGCTCTATGCAGGCGTTTTCATAGTCCACCTTATCCAGCAGCAGGCGGTCCTCCATCTGATATTCCGGGTTGCGGCGGATGATCTGTCCCTCCAGCTTAAACAGGATGATGGAGATTGCCTTTTTGGCTGCCTTGTTTGGGTCCTCCTCGTCGTACATCTTTTCTGCAAACAGCACCAGCGGGCGCAGACTGATGCCATAGCCCTGCTCCAGCACCGAGATGTTGTTGTAGGACAGGCAGTTGCGCACCACAGCAGCGATGCACGCCTGACTGCCGCAGGCAGCACCCATCCACAAAATGTCGTGGTTGCCCCATTCGATGTCCAACGAGTGATGGTCCATCAGCATATTGAGGATAGCGTCCGGTCGCTCCCCTCGGTCGAAGATATCGCCGACGATGTGCAGATGGTCCACCGCCAGGCGCTTAATCAGGCTGGACAGCGCGATGATAAAGTCATCCCCTTCCTCCAGACGCAGCAGGGTGTCGATAATTTTGCTGTGGTAGACCATCTGGTTGTTGTCCTCGTCCGGCTGTGCGTGCAGCAGCTCATCCAGGATATAGCTGTACTCGCTGGGCATTGCCTTTCTAACCTTTGAGCGGGTGTACTTAGAAGAAAGCAGCTTTGCAAGGTCAATCAGTTTTTGCAGCACAAAGCGATACCATTCCTCGGTGTTTCGTCCTTCTTCGTGTATCCTGCGCAGCTTTTCCTGCGGGTAGTAGATCAGGGTACACAAGCTGGAGCGTTCCCGCGCGGTCAGTACCTCTTCAAACGCCATGTCCACCTTTTCCCGGATAACACCGGCGGAATTGTTCAGGATATGGAAAAACGCCTCGTACTCTCCGTGCAGATCACTCATAAAATGCTCGGTCCCCTTGGGCAGGTTCAAGATGGCTTGCAAATTGATGATCTCTGTACAGACCTGCTGCCTTGTTGGATATTTTTCCGACAGCAGGCGCAAAAATTTCATGCGGTCCCCGGTAATGTTCATCTGGTTCACACCTCCATAGATTACACAGAGCAGGCTTCTTCTTTCCTGCTCTGTTTTATTTTTAACAGGAACAAAGAAACCGGAGGCAAAGCTGCGTTACAGACTTTGCTTCCGGTTTCTTTGTTATCCTTTATCTGCCGCAGCAGTTTTTATACTTTTTGCCGCTTCCGCATGGACATGGGTCGTTTCTTCCGACCTTTTTGCCCTGACGGCGGATAGTTGCAGGTGTTACAGTGCCGTCCGAGCTGGTGGCTGTCGGCTGAGCAACCTGCTCACGCTTTGGCGCTTCCTGTGGCATCGGTGCGTTTGGCTTGCGGAATGGAGCCAGCAGGAGAATCTTGACGGTTTCCTCACGGATACCGGCAATCATCTCATCGAACATATCGAAGCCTTCGATTCTGTACTCAACAACCGGGTCCTTCTGTCCGTAGGAGCGCAGCGAAATACCCTTCTTCAGCTCATCCATCGCATCGATGTGGTCCATCCACTTGGTATCGACCTGTTTGAGCAGGACTACGCGCTCGAGTTCACGGGTGATGTTTTCACCCAGTTCCTCCTCACGTTTGGCGTACAGCTGGTGAACCTTTTCTTTGATCTGCTCGCCCAGCTCCTTGCGGTCTACCTTCTTGAGCTCATCATCCTCCAGCTCCAGCAGGGAACCGGCAATCAGCCCGATAAAGTAGTTGCGGAAGCCTTCCATATTCCAGTGATCCGGCTCCACGCCCTCCGGCATATACATTGCCATTGCAGAATCGACCGTTTCGTCCATCATGGAAAGGATGGACTCCTTGAGGTCCTCGCCGTCCAGCACCTTGTTGCGCTGTGCGTAGATGATCTCACGCTGTTTGTTCATAACGTCGTCAAACTGCAGAACGTTCTTACGAATACCAAAGTTACGTCCTTCGATCTTTCTCTGGGCGCTTTCGATGGTGTTGCTCAGGATACGGTTTTCAATCGGGGTGTTCTCGTCGATTTTCAGCGAATCCATCATGCTGTTGATGCGGTCACCGCCGAACAGGCGCATCAGATCGTCCTCAAGCGAGAGGTAGAAACGGGAGCAGCCCGGGTCACCCTGTCGACCGGAACGTCCGCGCAGCTGGTTGTCGATACGTCTGGATTCGTGGCGCTCGGTGCCGACGATGAACAGACCGCCTGCTTCCTTGACCTTTTCTGCCTCCGGACGCAGCTCTTCTTTAAACTTTTTGGAAAGCTCGGTGAAGCGCTGGCGGGCTTCGATAATCTCTTCGTCATCGGTATCGCCAAAGCCGGTTGCTTCCACAATCAGGTTTTCATAGTAACCTTCCTTGCGCATCTGGTTTTTCGCAAGGTATTCGGCGTTACCGCCCAGCATGATGTCGGTGCCTCGACCTGCCATGTTGGTCGCGATGGTAACCGCTCCATACTGACCTGCCTGTGCAACGATCTCTGCTTCCTTCTCGTGGTACTTGGCGTTGAGCACCTGATGCTTGATGCCATGACGTTTGAGCAGTGCGCTCAGACGTTCGGAGGTTTCAATCGAAACGGTACCAACCAGAACCGGCTGTCCTTTTTCATGGCACTCTTTTACCTGCTCAACAACGGCGTTAAATTTTCCGTTCTCGGTTTTATAAACCACGTCCGGCATATCGTTTCGGATGACCGGCTTGTTGGTTGGAATCTCGATAACGTCCATGCCGTAGATTTCGCGGAACTCCTGCTCCTCGGTCATCGCGGTACCGGTCATACCGGACAGCTTTTCATACATACGGAACAGGTTCTGATAGGTGATGGTCGCCAGTGTCTTGGATTCCCGTTTGACCTCTACACCCTCTTTTGCTTCGATTGCCTGATGCAGACCCTCGCTGTAACGACGTCCGTTCATGATACGTCCGGTGAACTCGTCGACGATCATAACCTCATTGTCCTTGACAACGTAGTTGATGTCGCGCTGCATGGTGCCGTGCGCCTTGATTGCCTGGTTGATGTGGTGCTGGATGGTGGAGTTTTCCATATCCATCAGGTTTTCCAAGCCGAAGAATTCTTCCGCCTTTTTAACACCGGATTTGGTCAGAGTTGCAGTCTTTGCCTTTTCGTCGACGATGTAATCGGCATCAATAACATCGTCGTGCTCTTCCTTGTCATCCAGCTCTTTTACCTTGTACATCTTCAGGGTGCGGGCAAAGCGGTCCGCTACCTTGTACAGGTCGGTGGATTTGTCTCCTCTGCCGGAGATAATCAGCGGGGTTCTAGCCTCGTCAATCAAAATCGAGTCGACCTCGTCGACAACGGCAAAGTAATGACCGCGCTGTACACGGTTTTCTTTATAAATCTGCATATTGTCACGCAGATAGTCAAAACCAAACTCGTTGTTGGTTCCATAGGTAATGTCCGAATTATATGCCTTCTGGCGGTCTGCCGGCTCGATGTCGTGGATGACCAGACCGACGGTCAGTCCCAGCCAGCGGTAGACCTTGCCCATCTCTTCCGAGTCACGCTTTGCAAGGTAGTCGTTGACGGTGACAACATGGACGCCCTTTCCGGTCAGCGCATTCAGGTAAACCGGCAGGGTGGCAACCAGTGTCTTACCTTCACCGGTCTTCATCTCAGCGATACGACCCTGATGCAGCACGATACCGCCGACAATCTGCACCGGGAAGTGCTTCATGCCCAGCACCCTCCATGCAGCCTCGCGGCAGGTAGCAAATGCTTCCGGCAGGATGTCATCCAGCGACTCTCCGTTGCTCAAACGCTCCTTGAGCTTTGGAGTCATCGCTTTCAGCTCCTGGTCGGACATTTTAGAAAATTGTTCGTCCAGCGCAAGGACCTTGTCACGAATCGGATAGATTCGCTTGAGCTCTCTTTCAGAGTAGGTCCCAAAGATTTTATCCATCAATCCCATAATTTTTTTACACCTCATTTTTAAAAGGAACTGTCCCTGGGGTGACATCGGATGTGCTTTTGGAGCCTTCCTCCTGCCTGGGGAACTGTTCTCTATCTTTTCCCTTGTTGGGGTTTCTTTTTAATAAGAAGACAACGGCTGTTCTTTGTTTACAGCACGTCTATGATATTGTAACTCTACAAACCCCTTTTTGTCAAACTGTGTGGGGGTGTTTCTTTAAATAAATTGTGTCTTTTAAAAATTATACCCGCAGCGCTGTCAACGCGGCAAAAAGCCTGTCAAAAAAGGGCAGAACCGCCGCAGAATTTTTGCCATAGCTATATAAAAAAGGCAGCGGGTCCGCTGCCTTTTTTCTTATTTCAGCTCGATAGTGTACTCAAATCCGTACTCTGCCTGCAAAGCCTTGACCTTCTCCTCGTTGTCCTCGATAAAGGATGGGGTGTAGACCGATTTGCCTTCCTTTTTGTAGTCCTCCAGGATGGCTTCCAGCTTTGCCCAGCATTCTTCGCGTCTTTCTTCAGCAGTCGTTTCCAGATTGATTACAAATTCTCTGTGCTTTGGGATTCTTGCTTTCATAGTTTCCGATTTCCTTTCTGCGCCCAGGAGCTTTTGAACGCCCTGTTTTTCTCCTTCATTTTAACCTCTTAAAGCCGCTTCGTCAAGGCAAATCTTTTCATTTCTTTTTGCAGGCGGGTCAACATCGTCGATATTGTCATCCGATAAACTGCAACAAGACCACTTCCGTTTAGGAAGTGGTCTTGTTTTCTTTTACAAGCCTTCTACTGCCTTTGACAGCGCCTTGCCGATTGGCTGGCGAATCACAAGCGAGGCTTTGCGGTCATACGGCGTTTCGGTTTTGTTGATGAGCACAAGCTCCCTGCCGCCGTAGTATTGCAGCAGACCCGCCGCCGGATAGACCGCCAGCGAGGTGCCGCCCACAATCAGCAGGTCGGCTGCCATGATGTGGCGCACTGCACCCTCCAGCAGGTCGCTGTCCAGGCTCTCCTCATACAGCACCACATCCGGCTTGATAATCCCGCCGCAGGAGCAGCGCGGAACACCCTTGCCCTTGTACTCCAGCATCTGTTCGAGCGAATAGGAAGCGCCGCAGCGGATACAGTGGTTGCGCAGCACGCTGCCGTGCAGTTCGTATACCCGCTTGCTGCCCGCCTGCTGGTGCAGTCCGTCGATATTCTGGGTGACGACCGCCGACAGCTTACCCTGTGCTTCCAGCTCTGCCAGCGCATAGTGGGCAGCATTCGGCTTTGCCTGCGGATACACCATCCTGTCAAAATAATATTCAAAAAACTGCTCGGTGTGCCGCTTAAAAAAGCTGTGGCTGAGCATCGTTTCGGGAGGATAGGGGTAGGTCTTTGCCTGCTTGCTGCCGTACAGCCCATCCTCGCTGCGAAAATCGGGTATGTTCGATTCGGTGGAGCCATATGAGTTAGTCCTGAAAAGTCCATCGGGTCCACGGAAGTCTAAGATGCCACTTTCTGTCGACACTCCGGCTCCACCGAAGAAAACAATGTGGCTGCTGTTTTCCAGCAGCTCCCTGAGCTTCTGCTGTTCTGTCATCCCTGCTCCTCCTTTGTTGTGGATTGACGGTCGGTTTACTGATGGCTTTCCCCGGTGACCATGCCCAGCAGCTGCATACTTCTGTGCATAAAGCCCTGCATCTGCTCTGCGCTCAGCGGCTTGTGTGCCAGCTGTGCCAAATCATATACCTGCTTGCAGACCAGCTCGCGTTTCTCGTCCGGCAGCGTCTCCAGTGAGCGGATGATCGGGTTCTCTCGGTTGAGCACCAAAGTCACCTGTGCAGGACCGCCGAAGCTCTCTCCAAAGGCGCGGCTCATATCCTGGATTCTGCGGGCATACTCGGACAGCAGGATGACTGCCGGTGTTTCATCGCTCTTTAAGCTTTCCACCTGGTACTCCAGTGTTTCCTCCGGCAGCGCCTGTTTAAAACGTTCGATCAGCTGCTTGTCCTGTTCCTCCTGCTGCTGTTTCTCCTCCTCGGTCTGCTCGGTCTTGAGCGCGCTGCCAAGGTCCGAGTCGATGCGCAGGAATTTGAGCTTCTCCTGTTCCTTATATTCGAGCATACTGATAAAGTGCGGGTCGATCACATGGGTCAGCACCGCAGCGGTCAGCCCGTTCTGACGGAACATCGAGATATACTGCGCCTGCAGGTTTTCATCGGTGACATAATAAATCTTGTTTTCGTCCGCCTTCGGGTACTCCTCGAGTGTTTTGTACTCCCCGTCGATGGTGTGCAGCAGCAGGATGTCCTTCATGCGGTCATAGAATTTTTCATCCTTCAGGCAGCCGAACTTGATGAAGGCAGAGATGTCGTTCCAATATTTTTCATAGGTTTCCCGGTCGTTTTTAAAGATTTGATGCAGCTTGTCCGATACCTTCTTGGTGATGTGCTGGGCAATCTTCTGGACCTGTCCGTCGTTTTGCAAAAAGCTTCTGGAAACGTTCAGCGGCATATCCGGGCAGTCGATGACACCTTTGAGCAGCAGCAAAAATTCCGGGATGACCTCCTTGATGTTATCGGCAACAAAGACCTGGTTGCTGTACAGCTTGACCTGTCCCGGAACCACCTCCAGACGGTTGACCTGCTTTGGAAAATACAGGATGCCCTTGAGGTTAAATGGGTAGTCGACGTTCAGATGAATCCAGAACAGCGGCTCGTTGAAATCCATAAACACCTTCTGGTAGAAGGCTTTGTACTCCTCATCGGTACACTCGCTCGGGGATTTCAGCCACAGCGGCTGGGTGTCGTTGACCGGCAGCGGTTTGACGGTGCGCATCTTATCGGTGCCATCCTCGTTCTTCTCCACGTTGCCGTCCTTATCGTACACCGGACGCTGCTCATCGTGCGGATTCAGATAGATTTCATAGGGCATGAACTGGCAGTATTTGTTCAGGATTTCGCGGATGCGGCTCTCCTGCAAAAATTCCTCCTCACCCTCGGTGATATTCATAATGATGGTGGTTCCATGTTCGGTGCGCTCGCCGTCCTCGATTTCATAGCTGTCCTCTCCGGAAGAAGTCCAGTGAACCGGCTTTGCATCCGGCTGGAAGGAAAGAGTCTGAATCTCGACGGTGTCGGACACCATGAACGACGAATAGAAGCCCAGACCGAAGTGACCGATGATGCCTGCCGCCTCGCTGGCATCCTCTCCGTACTTCTGCAAAAATTCCTCTGCACCGGAGAAAGCAACCTGGGTGATGTAGCGTTCTACCTCATCCTCGGTCATACCGATGCCGTTGTCCGAAACAATCAGCTGCTTTTTCTCACTGTCGATACGCACCTCCACCCTCGGCTGGTAGCCGTCCTCCTGCGGCGCCTGTCCGATGCCGCGCAGGCTGATGAGCTTTTTGATTGCATCGCAGCTGTTGGAAACAATCTCTCTTAAAAAGATGTCCTTATCCGAATACAGCCACTTTTTAATGATTGGAAACATATTTTTGGAATTGACGCTGATTTGACCTTCCCGCTTCATTTGAAAAGACCTCCCAAGACTGTGGTAATAAAAAATCGGACTTGCAGGCTTACACCGTTTGCAGAAGAAAGAGGGTCACAACTCTTTTCGTCGCAAAACCCGTAAGGTAATGTCCATATAGAATCCTGCAAATCTATATTAAATCTACAAAATTATTTTACTCTTTTGCTATGAAATGTCAATCTGTTACGGAAAAACTTTTAAATTTCTTCAAAAATTACCGAACGCTTCCATTATCCATACTATTTTCAACAAAATTCGACATCCGTTTTCTTTTGCAGCGTGTGTAAAACTATTTCTAAAGAGCCATACTAAGCCATCAAGAGGATATTTTTCGGAAATTTCCCGTTTGCGTTAAAAGAATATTACCAAATGTAAAATCCGTTTTCACAGCTATCCACAAATCTTCCCGCAAGCAAAAGGCTTTTATTTCAGATATTTTCCACATTTTCAACCGAGTTATCAACATATTCCCGATACACTCCGCTTTTTCTGTCGGATTTTCTTATACTTTTGGGATAATTTTTGATTTTCCCATTGTTTTCAACTTTATCAACAGTATTATCAACAATTCTTCTGTTACTTTAAACAAGAAAGGTGGCGTCCCCTATGGTAAGAGGAACCAACAAACGCATCATCGAAATCAACGACACCCAAAACCCTTACTTTGAGCGCGCTGTGCTGTATCTGAAGGACAGCCAGGCAGACTCCTGCAAAAAAACACTGGAATCGCAGGCGCAGCATTTTTTAGGCAGCATCCGCGCTCCTTTGCTGCACCGCGCCCGCCCGGCATTTTTGTGCAACCACAGATACCTGTGGCAGGGTCTTTCTCTGCTGCTTTCCGCAGCGGCAGGTGGTACCCTGACCTTTTTGCTGCTGCACTGACGCGCTTTACGGACAGCGGTAAAACTTTTTCCCCAAACTTTTTCCTTTTACAATGCAAATCCTTCCAAAATATGCTATAATGAAAACTACTGAATCGCTTCCGGTCTGTTGTCCGGCGGCGCACCATTCGCCAAACCAAATTTGACATATTTTTCGGAGGTATTGCACGTGCCCAGAGAAACTGTATCTGAAAACCAATCCCGTGAAAGCTCGGTCATCGCAGGACGCAACGCCGTTGCCGAAGCGCTGAAAAAAGGTCGCCCGATCGACTGCATCTATATCCTCAAAGGAGCCGATCGCGGCAGCATGGGCAAAATCATCGCCCTTGCCAAACAGGCGGGCGTTCCCATCAAGGATGCGGCAGCACAAAAGCTGGACACCCTTTGCGAAGGAGTGGTCCACCAGGGCGTTGTCGCCATGGCTGCTTGCCATGATTTTTCCAGCATGGAGGACATCTTCCAGAAAGCCGGCGACCAGCCTCCCTTTGTTATCATCTGTGACAACATCGAAGACCCGCACAATCTCGGCGCCATCATCCGTACCGCCGAAGCGGCAGGCGCACACGGGGTCATCATCCCCAAACGTCGCGGTGTCGGTCTGACCGCCACCGTTGCCAAAACCTCCGCCGGAGCGGTGGAGTATATGCCGGTGGTGCGGGTACCCAACATCGTATCTACCATCGAGGAGCTGAAGCAGAAGGGTCTGTGGATTTTCTGCGCCGACATGGACGGACAGCCTTGGTGCTCAACCGACATGGGCGGTCCGATCGGCATCGTCGTCGGTGCAGAGGGCAGCGGTGTCAGCCGCCTGACCAAGGAGCATTGTGACTTTGTCGTTTCGCTGCCGATGAACGGTCAGGTCAACTCGCTCAACGCCTCGGTTGCCGCAGCCATCGTGATTTATGAGGCAGTCCGTCAGCGCAGCGGTCTGCCAGCCTTTGTTAAAAAGAATTAACTCTCCTGTCAGGGATAGGAAAAAGGAGATTTGAAGATGAGCAAGCAGTATGATGTCGATGATATTCTCAATGAGATCAAGGCAAAAAAAGCGCGCCAGAACGCTTCTCAGTCTGCCCGCGCCGGACGAGGCTCTCCCGCCGCACGTCCCAAACCGGTCAGCGAAAACATCGAGGACCTTTCCTCCCAAGCATACCGGCAGCCTCAACCGGAGCTTGTGACCCAACCAAGACCAACCGTTCAGCCGCCACAGGCAGCACAGGCTGTTTCATCCGAGCCGCGCGAACCGCAGTCGGCTGCCCGCACCGCAGTCAAACCGCCGCGCTCAACCGAACACGATGATATGAGCAACACCGGCGTCTTTTTCTCCTCGCTGTCCAACCACCGCGAATCGGTCAAGGTACAGCAGGAACATCTGGCAGAACTTCGCCGCCAGGAGGAGCTGCTTCGCCAGCAGGAGGAAGAACTTCACCGTCAGGAGGAAGCCCAACACCAGCAGGAGCCGCCACAGCAGCCTGCCGGTGACGACCTGACCTCCTCCTTCTTTTTGGAACAGCAGCCTGCCGACCTTCCTTTGCAGCAAGGCTCCACCCCGTTCGGCGACTTTGAGCCGACCACACCGCCGCCCGAACAGCCTGACCCCAAGCTGAAGGGGAAAACCGAATATCAAAAATATTTCTCGGGCTTTGGACGCAAAAAGAAGCCCGAGCCAAAACAGCCGGACGATTTTAAACCGAATGCCCCTTTGGAGGATAGCAACGACAGCCCAAATCCCGTCCAGCCAATGGACACCGACGACCTGTTTGCTTCCACACCGACCGGGCTGACCGAGGAATTTGGAGCGGCTCCTTTTGCTTCCGCACAAACCCAAGCCGCGCAGAAACCAGCGGAAGCAGAAAACGCCCATACTGCCGGACATTTTCATGTTGAGCTGCCCGATGATTTCGACCAGCCCTCTGCGGAAGCTGAGGCACCGCAGGCAGAAGATGCCGGTCTTTTCCACAAGAATACCGGTAAAAAGCAAAAACCGGAAAAATCCTCTCGCCTGGCTTCCGCCGAAATCCCGGTCCCGGAAGAATTTTCCGAGGAGGATACCGAGCTGGAGGACTACTCCTCGCCGAAGGACAAGGAAGCCATCCTGCGGGATATGCGCAGCATCAAAACCGGACTGCTGGTCCGCATCCTGCTGATGGTGGTCGTCTTTGGACTTTCCCTGTACCTGGCGCTGGCTGCCCGCGACATCCAGATTGCCGGTGAGCTGCTGCCGCTGCCGACCTTCATCCAGCCGGAGCTGCACCTGCGCTCCTACATGATAACCCTGTGCGTGGTATCTGCCATCGGCGCAGTCATCTGCTCGAACACTATCGGCGGCGGATTGCTGGCGTTGCTCAAGTTCCACGCCAACACCGACACCCTGCCGATGCTGGCGCTGCTGGGTACTCTGGCACAGGGCATCTGCTACATCATCAAGCCGGAATATTTCAGTGTGGACAAAGCCGACTTTGGCACCAACCTCTACCTGTTCTTCCCGGTGGCGCTGTTCATCCTGTTGTTCAACCTGATTGGCAAGGTGCTGGTCATCCTGCGCATCCAGAACAACTTTAAACTGGTGTCCTCCGAAAAGCTCAAGCACGCCGCTGTCTTTTTAAAAGACCGCAACCTGCTGCGAGAAATCTCCCGCGGGCTTTCGATGGAGGAATACACCATCGCATACCCGGAAACCAGCCCGTTCCTCTCCAACTTTTTGGACAACTCCTACTCCGAGGACCACGCCGAACACATGAGCCGCATCCTGGCTCCTGTCTGCTTGCTGGCAGGCATCATCCTTTCGGTGCTGTCCTACTTGTTCAACAAGGACGTTGCCGAGGCCGTTTCCACCTTCACCGCCATCATGTGTGTCAGCGCGCCGCTGACCTCGACCATCGCCGCCAATCTGCCGCTGTACCGGATGTCCGCCAAGCTGATTCCGGCAGGCGCAATGGTATCCGGCTACTCTGCGGTGGATGCCTTCTCCCGCACCGAGGCGGTCGTGCTGGATGCCAAGGACCTCTTCCGTCCTTCGGACATCATCCTGCACGGCATCAAACCGTTTGACAAGAGCCAGATCGACTCGGTCATCCTGGACGCTGCCAGCGTGGTGTGCAACACCGACGGAATGCTCACCGATGTTTTCAATAAAATCATCGGCTCCAACCGCTCGATGCTCCGTCCGGTCGAAAATGTGACCTACGAGGATTCGATGGGACTGTCCGCCTGGGTGGACGGCAAACGGGTACTGATTGGAAACCGCGAGCTGATGGTCAACCACGGCATCGAAGTCCCCAGCAACGACTATGAGACCCGCTTTGTCCGCGACCGCAAGAACATCATCTATCTTGCTAACTCCGGTCAGTTGTCCGCCATGTTCGTCATCAGCTACCGACCGAACGACCCGACCCGCGAGCAGCTGGAGATGCTGGCAGACCGCGGAATGTACCTGATCATCAACACCTCCGACCCGAATATCACAGCAGAAAAGATCCATGCTGTCTACGATTTCCCGTTGGAGCTGATCAAGCTGATGCCTGCTAAATTCCATGCTCCGTACGAGCAGCTGACCGCACAGAAGGACAGCTCTCCCGCCAAAATCGGATTCGTCGGCTCCAGCCGCATGATGGTCACCGCCATCCTGGATTGCTTCACTGCCAAAACTGCCATCGACCAGGCTGTTTTGATTCAGATGATCGCACTGGTTTCCGGTTACGCACTGGTAGCCCTGTTCTCCTTGATGGGCAATCTGTCCTACCTGAGCATCCTGCATCTGCTTATCTTCCAGCTGGTGTGGGCCATCATCGGCACTGTGATTCCAAACCTCAAGAAATATTAAAAATATCAACTCATAAAAAAACAGCCGAAGCAACAAAATGTTTGCTTCGGCTGTTTTATTTGCGAACAATCTGGAATCATCCAACGGGTACGTTGGATGTCCAACCTATAGGTTGGCTCGCTGCAAATCTTACTGATTCTGCTTCTTTTCTTCGAGCCAACGGGACAGCTCATCCATATCCTGCTCGGTCAGGTCATTGTTGTCGTACAGGGTATTGACCAAACTCATAAAAGAATTCTTGTGCAGCTTCTTGATGAAGTTTTTAGTCTCATACTCCATGTACTCTTCGCGCTCCACCTGAGGATAGTAGATTCTTTCTCTGCCGCGTTTTTCGGAAGAAAGGAATCCCCGGTCGATCAGACGGGAAAGGAGGGTCAGCAGGGTGGAGATATTCCAGTTTTTCTCATTGCTGACCACCTTCATTACATCGTTGGTCGACATTGGTGGTGTGTTGTCCCAGATTGCCTTCATAACTTCCAATTCTGCGTCCGGCAATCTTCTCATTTTGTCAAACATATGTTCACCCGCTTCCGCCTGCTCATCGCAGACTGTTTTTGATTCATCCACAGTTATAATTATTACCGATGTAACATTGAATGTCAATACATTTTTTGAAAATTTATTCAGACTTAACCAAAAAAATATTAAAAAACTGTTAAATATTCCTTCATTTTCCTGCCATCTTTCCTGCAAATCGATTGACATCTTCCTAAGGCAAATGCTACACTTTAAAAAATTGTCCCGATTGAAAGGAGAGACCCCTTTTGAAACCTGTAACAACCCTGCTCGACTGCGGTCTGCTGATTCAAAGCGAACCGGGAAGCTCGCTGAGCCTGCGTCTGGACCAGACGCTCGACTGCGGACAGTGCTTCACCTTTTCCCAGACAGAAACCGACACCTGCCTGCCCGACATTGAACAAACCTGGCACGGCTGGGCAAAGGGTCATGCGCTGCGCATCTCCCAGCTGCGGGACGGCTCTCTGCTGCTGCACCAGCCACAGGATTACCCGCTGTGGGAGGAATATTTTGACTTGACCACCGACTACGATGCCATCCGCCGCACCCTTTCCCTAGATCCTACCCTTAAACACGCCATCACCTTTGCGCCCGGCATCCGTATCCTTCGCCAAGACCCCTGGGAGGCGCTGTGCTGCTTTATCATCAGTCAGAACAACAACATCAAGCGCATCAAAGGAATCGTCCAGCGGCTTTGCAGCTGCCTTGGAGAGCCGATTCCTTCCAGTGATTGCTTTTCCTTTCCTTCCCCTCAGCGATTAGCTACTGCCACTTTGGAGGAACTGGAGCCGCTGCGCTGCGGCTTTCGCGCCAAATACCTGCTGGATGCTGCCCGGCGTGTCAGCAGTGGGCAGGTGCAGCTGGATGCCATTCCGCAGATGCCTCTGGAGCAAGCGCGTGCCCATCTGATGCAGATTGTCGGCGTCGGTCCCAAGGTCGCCGACTGTGCTTTGCTCTACGGATTCCATCGGCTGGAGTGCTGCCCGATGGATGTCTGGATGAAGCGGGTGTTTGCCGCACTCTATCCCAACGGGCTGCCCGATTGCGCACAAGACTTCATCGGCATCGCCCAGCAGTATCTCTTCCACTATGCTCGCTGCTGTCCGCAGATTTTGGAAGCTCCCGAAAAGGAGGCTGCTCTGGTATGAAATCGCTGCTTTCTCCTCTTGCCCTGCTGGCTGCACTGGTAATGACCCTAAGCGGCTGTGCGCGTACCATTCCGCCGCCGACCTCCGCCGAATCTGCCTCCCCCTCTGCACCAACGGTCGAAACCTCCGATGAAAAACCCGACAAGCTGCCCGACGACAGCCAATCCGAATCAACTGCACAGCTAACCGAAGCAGCCGCTTCCCCGCAGCTGTGTGCTTACCTGCCGGTTTCGTCACTGCCGGAGGATGCTGCCGCAGCACTGGAGCCTTACCGGCAGAGCATCTCCTCCCTCGACTACCTGATTTTAAACACCGGTGTTTACTGGGCAGCGGACGGCACACTGGAGGTTTCCCCCGCCTTTTCACAGGCTGCCAAGCTCTTGTCCGGGCAAACCAAATTGTGGGCAACGGTAAACCCCAAAGGCGCACTGGTGCGGGAGGGCAGCGCCGGCAGCAGCATCGCCACCGAGCAGCAGCGGCAGACACTCTGCCAAAATATCCTAAAGCTGTGCCGGGAGTACTCTTTGGACGGCATCGACATCGACTGGGAATTTCCGCAGGAAGAGGAGTGGGACAGCTTTTCCCTCCTGCTTGTCCAGCTCAAGCAGCTGCTTTCCTCTCAGCCGCAGCCGATTGCGCTGTCGGTCGCCTTATATCCGCAGCAGAATCAGCTGAACGCCGAAGCGATGCAGGCGCTCGACCGCGTCCATCTGATGGCATATGACCAGTTTGACCAACAGGGCTTCCACAGCACTCTGCAAACCGCGCAGGAGGCGGTCGAACAGCTTTTGCAGCAGGGAGCCGATGTAGGTCAACTTTCTTTAGGAATCCCCGCTTACGGCAGACCGCTGGATGCTTCTGCACAGTGGATCTTTTACAAGGACATCCCACAGGATATTTCCCGGGAAAATCCCGACCTGGATGGGGAAATTTTCTTTAACAGCGCTGCCACCGCAGCTGCTAAAACGCAGTTTGCCTGCGACAGCAAGCTGGGCGGCGTGATGCTCTATCATCTTCTCTGCGACCGCACAGATGAAGGTTCCCTCATTGCCGCCTGCCGAACTGCGATTGACCCAAAATAAAACAAGCAGCGCCCGAACAAATTTGTTCGGGCGCTGCTTGTTTGTTTTATGAGAGTTTATCAGAAAATCTCTAAATTATGCTTCCAGCATCTCGTCGTCTGCCAGAGGATCTCCGTAAACTGCCGGTTCAGCTGCTTTTGCAGTTGCTTTTTTGCGTTTTTCCAGACGGCTGAACACGGTGCCGCCGACATAACCAGCCAGCAGACCGCCGACTGCTGCCAGAGCCAGAGCCAGGATGACTTTGCCAGCCGGGTTAAAGCCGAATGGTGCAATCAGACCCGGGATTGGGGAAGCAGTACCGGGAGCGTTGTTGACAATACCCAGCATAGCTGCTGCCAGACCTGCCAGACCACCGCCAAAGAAGTTAGAGACGAAAATCGGAATTGGATGTGCAGTAACAATGTGTGCCTGGGTCAGAGGCTCCAGCATAACAGCAATGATGTTGCTCTTGTCGCCGTAGCCCATCTTGTGGAAGACCATACCATTGGTGAAGGAACCGCCAAAGCAGGCGATTGCCGCAATACCCATCGGCAGACCGGTCAGACCCAGCATTGCGGTCAAAGCCATCGAGCTTAGAGGAGAGGTACAAATCATCTTCATGATGCCGCCCAGCAGGAAGCCCATGATAACAGGGGACTGGTCAGCTGCTGCGGTGATGGTGCCGCCGATCATACCCAGAATGGAGTTGACAGCAGGGTCAACAACCAGCGCAAACAGTCTTGCCATTGGAGCAATGGTCAGGGAACCAAGGATGATGTCCAGACCGGTTGGCAGGTATTTTTCAATGTAAGGAGCAATCAGACCGACGATGTAACCGGCGATGAAGCCCGGCAGGATACCGTAGCCGCCGCAAGCCAGACCGCCTACGACTGCGAACACCGGATTAACGCCCATGCTCAGTGGAACCATGATTCCGGCTGCTACACCACCCAAGCTACCGGCAGTTGCGCCAACCTCGCCCAGGAAAGCAATTCCCAGCAGGTCGCCGGTGATGTATTTGTGAACTGCTTCAATCAGGAAGGAAGCAACTGCTGCGTTTGCCATACCGGACATCGCCTGGCTGCCCTTTGGGAACTTCAGGCTAAAGATGGAAAAAACAGCCAAGGTGAGGAGCAGCAGACCCACTCCGGAAATAATTGTCATCATCGTTCATAACCTCCATAAAACTCTCTGTTTAAAATATCCGTGTGTCGGTACCGTTTGCCGTGTACCCACGCGATTGACTATGCCTAAATTATAGAAGCAAACTTTATAAAACTTCAAAAAGTTACAGAAATTTTTTTTGCAAAAAATCCGAAAAAAGCAACTTTGTCGAAATTGTCCACTCAAAACAGATAGTCCACAGCGTTATGTACAAAGAATTTCCGCTTTTTCTTGTCTTTCAAAAATAGCCGATGCAGCATATTGTACAATAAATCGATTTGTTTTTTGACATATAGAAGGTGACAACCTTTCTATGATACAGTAAAAGCCGCCTTTGTCCTGTCATTCAGGTACAAAGGCGGCTTTGCCTGTATTTTTTGTATCAGCTTTAGTTGGTGCAGTAAAAAATCAGCGAATTCAAAAAGTTTTTCAGCGATACCTTTCCATGGGTTCCCGATTTTCCGCGGATGTAATCCATCTCCTTGCGAATCTGTTCAAAGCTGTACAGTGTCCCTGCCAGGTCGTGGAAGGTGTCGTTGGAGTAGTCCTCCAGTCCCATATTGGCAAGGTTGGTCAGCCCTGCATTGACCGCACGTCGGATGCGCTGCTCCATCGACTTGGAGTTGTTGGGACTAAAGCGGCTGCACAGCTCCGACACGGTAAATTTTCCCGATTCCGGTCCCTGCTCAATCATATAATCCACCAGTGTGATGATGTCCGCGCTGCCGCTCTCCCCGATGATGCCCAGCTTCTGCAAAATCCCGCGCAGACGTTTGATATGCGGCTTATCCTCCGGCTGCTCGGACAACAGCTTGAGCTCCGGCACCGGTGCAGCAGCCATATTTTCCTGCCCGCCCTGCATAAACAGCGACTGCATCTGCTGGAAGGTGCGCTTCATCTGGATGGAGTCCACAACGTTGGTCAGCACCCGCACGACCTCCACACCGTTAACCGGCTTCTGCAAAAAGAAGGTGACCCCGCACTCATACGCCTGCGCAACCATCTCCTTGCTGCTGACCTGCGAGAGCATGACATAGCAGATGTCTGGGTACTGCTCCTTTGCCTTGCGCACAAAGTTGATTCCATCCATAATTGGCATCAGCAGATCCACAATGATAATATCCGGGTGGATAAAGCGCAGGTCCTCCAGCGCATCCACTCCATTGGAGGCACTGCCGCACACCTCGCCCAGCTTCTTCTGCTGGATGATGATTTTCAGGATATTGCACACACTGGCATCGTCGTCAATCAAATAAAATTTCATTTGTTTTCCACCTCCAGATTTTTTTGCGGAATGCTGATGATAAAATCGGTGCAGCCTTCTTCCGACTGTACCCGGATGGTTCCTCCCATCTGACTTTCTATAATATCCCGCACCAGACTCAATCCCAGTCCACGGCTGACCTTGCCGGTTTCGTAGTCGATTTTGGTAGAAAATCCCGGTTCAAAGATGCTCGGCAGATATTCCGGCTCGATGCCGCCGCAGTTGTCATGGACACACAGCTGATAGCTTTCTCCCTGCTGGCTTTCGGAAACAACCACCTGTGCCTGCTTTTCACCCGCCGCTTCGGCAGCGTTGTTAATCAGGTTTCGCAGCACCGACATCAGCTCATAATGTTTATCGGTAAAAAAGTTTTTCTCCATCGAAAAGCTGACCTGCACATTCTCTCCAAAACCGTCGAAGCCATTTCGGGTGCTGTTCTGGAGGGTTTGCAGAATATCCCGCATCCACATCCCGTTCTGCTGGTCATCTTCGTTTAGCGCAGCCGAAATGCCATTCATAATCAGGTAGTATTCCTTCTTGACCTCGTGAATATCCTTTGCCACTGTCAGCGCCTTTTGTGCCAGCTGTTCCATCTGCTGCGATTGCTCCTGCACAGCCATCTGGTTCAGCTGGTTGTACAGCGCATAGGATACTGCCATGGTGTCCTCGATGCGGTTGGTGTTCTTGTTCATCCAGATGACCTCGCTCTTGAGCTGTGAAGTCAGCATCAACAGATGGTTGTAGCGCTCTCGGTCATCCTTGTTTAGAATAAACATCCCATAAGCATCCAACGCTGCCAGACAGATGGCTGCCAACGCACTTCTGCCCAGCGCCACAATCAGCAGGCGCAGCAGCACCTCCGGCAAAAACATCCGCATCCCCAGGCGCACGCCTACCTCCACCATGTTCGACACCATATCAATGCCGACCAACGGCAACAGCCGCAGCAGCGAAAAGTGCTGCATCGGCGCCAGATGGACATATAACGCAAACAGTCCGCCGTACATCAGATAGAACAGCATCTCCGGGGAATATGCCCAAAATCCCTGTATAAAGCTGCCCTCGTGCAGCCACTCCACTGCACAGCGCACCAACAGGATGCCCGGTGCCGCAATCAAGGTGACCGGAAACACCGGAAAATTGCTGCTGAGAAAGCTCATCACCGGCAGACAGATGACCGCAAGCGAGATACGGAATCCATTGATAATCAGGTTCAGGTCGAGCTGCGCAACAAAAATCATAATGGCTGCCGACAACAGCATCAGCCTTCGTTGCTGTCCTTTTTCCGTCAGCTCGGTCCTTTCCCTCATTTTTTTCATTCGGGTGCCCTCCTTTTGGGAGTTTTTCTCCCTTTTATACATTTAGCTTGACACAAAATCACTTTTCTGTCAATAAGCACCCTTTATTCCGATGTCGAACTGGCAGTTTTAACTAAATTTACTCCCTATTTTTTATAAACTCCACCGTTTTCCTTTTCCTCTGTCCTCACCCAAGCATCTATCGGTTTTCCGAAACCACCACCTGCACCTCCCCGGTGTTCGCCTGACCGATGATATAAGCTGTACTCAGCACACCGCGGCGCGCCTGCATCCCAAAGCTGAGCAGCAGGTCCATCTCCCCATAGCCCGGCAGATACCGTTGACTGATACGCCATTCTCCCTGGTCCATCTCCACATCCTGAATCCTCGGCTCGATGCGCACCGGCGTGTTTGCCACCAAAAAGCTATAACTTCCCGGGCGCAGCCGGCGGGACAGGGTGGTTTCCTTATAACGCACATCTGAAAACAGCACCCGACCATCCGCTGTCAGCAAATCCAGAGCGGTATCCCCCAACAGGAAGTTTGCCATGCGCAGACATCCAAAACCTCCCATCTGTCCCGAGCAGGCGGTATCATTGACCCGCACCAGCTCCAGCGCGCCGGTGGAGGCGTTATTGACGATGACAAAGGTCAGCTGCTCTCCATAGGACATCGGCACCGTCTTGCGCAGCAGCAGCGTCCTGCCGCTGCCGGCATTGATGAGGCTGACGGTGCGGAACCCTTCTGCAAAACAATAATATGTAGAAAAATTACCGAACGCCAGATTGCTTGCCACCCGCTGGGAGCCGACGTTGACATTTAAAGAACCCGCCTGCACCGCCGCATGGAAAAATCGGACCCGACAGCAGCGCATGACCGGCTGACCGGGCTGGGTGACGATGGGCGGGATCGGCTGCGGATAGACCGGCGGTGCGGAGCCGTCCACATCCGGGTAGCTCGGCAGCGTCTGCGGCGTATCCGGCACCCCTTCCACTGCCGGTCCTGAGCCGTCCACATCCGGGTAGCTCGGCAGTGTCTGCGGCAAATCCCGCTGCTGTTGTTCCTGATAAAGCTCGTTTGTCTGTTGATTCATCTTCTTCACCTTCCATCACAGGATAGGGAAAGACTTCCCCTCCCTTTCATCGTATGAAACTTCCTGTAAATGGTGCTTCCCCTAGCGTCGAAGAATATTTACTGTATCGGTCGCAACCGCCCGGCAAAAGGCGCTGTCATGCTCGACAAACAGCATGGTTCCTTCAAAATCTGCCACCAGCTGCTCCAGCTGGATGCGTGAAAAGATGTCGATGTAGTTGAGCGGTTCATCCCGAAGGTAAAGGTGCGCCTGCTCGCACAAGCTCTTTGCAATCAGCACCTTTTTCTTCTGTCCCTGGCTGTACTGCTGCATCGGCAGGTCGAACTGCTCCCGCTCAAATCCCAGGTTGCGCAAGATGGACAGGCAGCGGCTTTGGTCGATGCCGCACTCCTGTAAATAGTCGCACAGATTTCCCTGCAAAAAGGAGGCGTCCTGCGGCACCAGCGACAGCCGCAGTCCCGATGCCCGCTCCAGCTGACCGCAAAAGGGAAGCTCCTCTCCCATCAGCAGCCGCAGCAGGCTGGTTTTTCCACAGCCGTTCCTGCCGTGCAGGGCAATCTTGTCCCCTGCACGAACTGCAAAGCTAGTCGGTTCAAACAACTCCCGTCCGTCAAAGCAGACGGACAGCTCTCTTGCCTGCAAAAGCGTTTTGGAAAAATGCTCCATCGGCTGCAATTTGAGCTTGCCGGTGTTTTCCACACTCTTCAGCAGTTCCTCCTTTTGCCGGATTGCCTGCTCGCGGCGGGACTGGATATTTTTGGAGCGCTGCATCATCTTGGCTGCCTTGTGCCCGATAAACCCGCGGTCGCAGGATCCTTCTCCAATCTTGCTGCTTTCCACCTTGCCTGACCAATCGGCTGTCCGCCGCGCCGCTGTTTGCAGCCGACCAATCTCCTTTTTGAGTCGTTCGTTCTGTTCCCTTTCCGACTGCACTCTGGTCTGATAATCCTGGTACCAACCGGTAAAATCCCCTTTGCGCAGCTGGACCCCATCCCGGTCAAGCGAAAGGATGTGGTCGACACACCCATCCAGAAAATCGCGGTCGTGGGACACCAGCAAAAATCCCTTCTGCCTTTTTAAATAGTCCGCCACCAGCTGTCTGGATTCGGTGTCCAGGTGGTTGGTCGGTTCGTCGATCAATGGAAAAGCGTTTTCCTGCAAAAACAGCGCAGCCAGCTGTAACTTGGTCTTTTCTCCGCCGGACAGCTGCTCAAACGGACGCCACAGCGCATCCTCTGGAAATTCCAACAGAGAAAGCTCCCGCTCCAGCTGCCACTGCTGACAATCCGGGCAGATTTGCTGGGCAACCTCGAGCGCCAGCCATTCGGGATGCTCCACCGGCGCCGGAAAATAGCCGAAGCGAACTTTGGTCTGGATGCTGCCGGTAAAGCCGCGCAGCCCGTATGCTGCACCCTGCGCACCCAACAACAACCGCAGCAGCGTGGTCTTTCCTCTGCCGTTTCGTCCGGTCAATCCCAGACACCAGTCGGTGTCCAGTGCAATCGAAAGGTCCTCAAAGACCGATTGATAGCTGCCCTCATAACCAAAGGACAGGTTGGATAACAAAATCATAGCCATTGGCATTCACCTCTGAAAGATAAAAAATGGGGAGCAGCAGGAAAAATTCCCACTGCTCCCCAAAAGCCCTGTCCATCAGACAACGGACAGAACCATTCTATTCTTTCAGATTACGGCTGCACAACGGCAGACCGATTCGGTCAGAAAGGAGCTGCGCAGTTTTCTTTTTCCCGCTGCATGGCAAACGACAACGACGACCGGTCTTTCTCGGTCGCTGACAGTTATCTTCTGTTTGCCTGTTCATCGTTAGCAGGAAAAATTGCGCAATCCTTTCACCTCAATCCTCTTGTAAAAGTTAAAATACGTTCCTATCATATCAACCTTCCTGCCTTTTGTCAAGCGAGATTCATTTGTTTTTACTTTAACAAACTAAAGTCTTGTCCTACGCAAGAAAGTATGGTATAGTGACATTGAATGAAATATTCTGGTTAAAACCAGATAAATAGACAAAGAGCAAGCCATCCAGGAGAGGAGAAAACACTGTGAACCAGCAAAAGGAGATCCTCGTTGTCGGACACAAAAGCCCGGACACCGATTCGATCTGTTCCGCCATTGCCTACGCCAATCTGAAGAACAAACTGACCGGGCAGCAGTATACCCCGCGGCGCGCCGGTGACCTGAACAAAGAAACCGCCTTTGCCCTGTCTTACTTCGGGGTAGAGCCACCTGCCTATCTGGCAGATGTACGCACCCGCGTTTCCGACATGGAGATCAAGGAGGTTCCTGCGGTCAATGCCAAAATTTCCATCAAGCAGGCATACAGCCTGATGAAGGAATGTGAAGCAAGCACCCTGTGCATCACCAACGAGGAAAACCATCTGGAAGGGCTGATCACCATTTCCAACGTTGCGGCGTCCGACATGGACGTCTATGACAACCGCATCGTTTCCAAGGCAAAAACCCCATACGAAAATATTGTCAAGGTTCTGGAAGCCAAGGTCATCTGCGGCGATGTCAGCGGCACCTTTGACCAGGGACGGGTCACCATTGCCGCCAACACACCCGAACGAATGGTCGATTACGTTGCCGAACACGACATGGTCATCATCGGCAACCGCTTTGAATCGCAGTTTTTCGCCATTGAAATCGGCGCCTCCTGCATCATCCTGTGCACCAACGCCGAACCCAATGAAACCATCATCGAGCGCGCCAAAAGCAAGGGTTGCATCATCCTGTCCAGCCCTTATGATTCCTACACCGTTGCCCGACTGATTAACCAGAGTATGCCCATCGACTTTTTTATGACCGCTCACCACATCCTGTCCTTCTCGCTGGAGGACTACACCGACGATGTCAAAGAGGTCATGGCAAGGGAGCGCCACCGCTACTTCCCGGTGCTGGATGAGCACGGCTGCTACATCGGTCAGCTGTCAAAACGCTCCTTCCTGGCTGCACAGAAAAAGCAGCTCATCCTGGTGGACCACAACGAAAAGAACCAGGCGGTCAACGGAATCGAGTGCGCCGACATCCTCGAGATCATCGACCACCACCGTCTGGGCGGACTGGAAAGCATCAATCCGGTCTATTTCCGCAACCAGCCGCTGGGCTGCACTGCCACCATCATCTACCAGCTCTACCGTGAAAACGGAGTAGAGATCGAACCGAAGATTGCCGGACTGCTCTGCTCTGCCATCCTGTCGGACACATTGATGTTCCGTTCGCCGACCTGCACTGCCGTGGACCGCGCTGCTGCCGAGGACCTTGCCGGTATTGCCGGTATCGACATCCCGCAGTACGCACAGTCGATGTTTGAAGCGGGCAGCGACCTTTCCTCCCGCTCCACTCAGGAAATTTTCTATCAGGACTACAAGACCTTCTCTGCCTCCGATGTCAGTTTTGGTGTGGGACAGGTCACCTCGGTCAGCGCTGCCGGACTGCGCCAGCTGATCCCTTCTCTCCAGAAGCTAATGGATGAGACCTACGCCCAAAACCCTTCCACCATGCTCTTCTTCCTGCTGACCAACATCATCGAAGAAAACAGCATCGTGCTGTGCAGCGGTCACAAGGCGCAGGAACTGCTCAAGCAGTCCAACCACATCGAGCAGATTCCAGAGGAAGGCTTGCTGCTGCCGGGAATGGTTTCCCGCAAAAAGCAGTTTGTCCCCTCCATCATCGCAACCTTGCAGCAGTAGGCTCCCTCTCAGCAGCAACACCCTCCCGTCCTTCCTCAAAAAAGGAAGGACGGGATTTTTTGTTTTCCATATTGACAACTTTCATTGTCAATGCTATACTGAGCTCAAGGAAATTGACAAGTATATTTGTCAATTTGAAATGAATCCTTGTCATAAAAGGAGGTGCCTTGATGCCGCTGCACAATCGTCTGAAGGAGTACCGCGCGCGCTACCGCCTGAGCCAGACCGAGCTGGGAAATCTTGCCGACGTTTCCCGACAGACCATCAGTTTGATTGAACGAGGGGACTACAACCCTTCGGTCACCCTTGCTCTCAAGCTGGCAAAAATTTTGAACGCTTCGGTCGAACAGCTGTTTAGCTACACCGAAGAAGAACAATGACCCGTACACCCTTTTTAAAGGAGGAAATACCATGAAAAAACATCCTGCCATTAAATTCATTCTCATCACCGTTGTCTCCGGCATCTGCGGTGCTGTGCTTTCTTTTCTGCTCTCTTTCCAACAAGCGGCTCTGGTTTCTGCCATCCAATCGCTGAGCCGGATGCTCGGCTCCGCTCTGCCTGCTCTGCACCTGTCGGTCTGCCTGTTCCTGTCCGGTATGTCGGTCTTTTTCACAAGCAAACTGCGCCGGCAGATTGCTCATTCCAACCCACAAAACCAGGAGGAACTGTTTGAACAGATTGAAAGCAACGACCACTGCACCGAAATTCTCACCATCAACACCCTTTCGGTCATTCTCAACTTCTTTTTCCTCGGGGTATCCTTTGTCTATAAAAACCCGCAGCACATCCTCATCAGTGCCGCTGCTGCCCTTCTCTTTCTGACGCTGAACACCTGGGTGGAGGTTTCCCACGTCAACATGGTCAAGCGGATGAACCCTCGCTTTGAAAAGGTGGACCCGCTCTCCCTGCGTTTTTCCTCCCAGTGGGAAAGCCAGTGCGACGAGGCGCAAAAGCTTGGGATGTACCGAGCTGCCTTTCGCAGCTTCCGCATCTCCCAACTGGGATTCCTGGGCGCCTTCGCAGTCTGCGCCTTTACGGAGCTGTTCTATCCGCTGGGACTGATGCCCTTTCTCCTGATTACCGTTTTCTGGGGACTGCACAGCCTGAGCTTTCTGTTTGCCTGCAAAAAAGAAAAGGTATAAAAACACAAAACACCGCCGGAGAAGCCCGTTGCTTCTCCGGCGGTGTAATTTTTTCTTCTCAGGAAAGATTAAGCCTTTCCGGGATATACTTTTCGATGATGCTCCTTGCGCTGTCGTTGTCCTCCAGCATCAGCATCACCACATAACCGCCGCGCTCAAAGATGAGCGCATTTTCTGCGATGGACGCCGAGTTGTAAACGTCGTAGTTTGCAAATTCCCGGGTCCTGAAGTCCTTGCGCTCCCGCAGCTGACTGAGGATATTTTCCCTGTGGCTGACCCCTTCCTCATCTTTACCCTCCTTGGGCAGCACGATGTAGACGTCGTCCGCACCAAAGTCGGTTTCCACATAGCGGATATATGCTTGCTCATAATCCTTCGCATCCAGTCCCACTACCGCAGCAATCTGCTCGGCGGTCGGCTCCTCCACCAGTCCGATGCGTTTGCCCAGCTGGCTGTAAATCTGCTCGAGCGCCCGCTGCGGCTTTGCTGTATTCTTCTCTGATTTTATCTGCGCGGTCTGCTCCTGGGTCTCCTGCGGCGGCAGGGTGGTGTCCAGCGCCTCACAGCCAAACAGGCTCAGGCTAAACATCATCGCTGCCAGCAGCGCAGCCATCTTTTTCATATAACGATTCATCCGTTCTTGATTTCCACCTTTCCCCCTGCGGGGTTATTCGTTGGTCGATCCTGTAAAGATTATAATCCATATCAAAAATACGGTCAAGCGCAGCCCTTTGCCATTTTCCGAAAGTTTACACTCTGCTCAATTTTCTCTTTACGCGGTCCGGCGAATATGTTACAATACTTTTATCTTTATGTCCACCGGTCTGTACCGGTAATTTTGAAAAGAAGGGAACACTGTTTTATGAAAACCTCCATCTTTGCTGTCATCGCCGTCGTCCTTGTGGCGCTTGCCGTTGTCCTGCTGTGGTATCTGCGCAAGTCCATGCTGTTTTCTAAAGGCAATTACGGCAAAAAGACAGTCAAATCCATCCTGAACCGCTATGCAATCTCCCGCAACTACAAGGTGCTGGAAAACGTACAGCTTCAACTCGACGGAAAGACCCAGACCATCGACTTTGTGCTGGTCGGCTTCTTCGGACTGCTGTTTGTTTCCGCTTTGCAGGGCGAGGGTGATTTTTACGGCGACCTCAAGGAGCCTCGCTGGAGCTTTGTGGATGCTGACCACGACCGCAAGGTCCGCTTTGACAACCCTGTGCTGGAAATGGACAAAAAGGTCGACCTCTTCCGCCGCCTGATGTCCCAGAAAAAGGTGTACAACCTGAAGATTGACACCGCTGTCGTAGTCGTCGGCACCAAATCGGAGGTCCCGATGTACCTCAGCCACATGGGTGAGGAAAACATCGTGATGACCGTCAAGGATTTCAAACGCTTTTTGGAAAAGGAAAAATTTGAAAAGGACAACAACGTCGATGTCGCTGCCATCGCACAGACCATCGCCTCCCTTGGAGAATAAGATTGCAAACAGGAAGGGCAAAAGCCCTTCCTGTTTTTTGCCCGTTTGCAATGTTTCACCCCAATTTTAGTGATATTGCTACCCTCCTTCCTCTTGCTCCTTCCGGGTTTGCCGTTCCTTACAAAAACCATCCTCTTCTTTTTTCTCTTCCTACGGCAAACTGTCTTTTGTTCTCTTGCCTTCCCTGCGTTTTTCTCGTCCCTCCTTGCGTTTTGAAACAAAGGGACTGCTCTGCCCTATTCCCGAAAAATTTCCCTTTTTTCGCTAAAAAATACCGGGATAAATTGTGCAGCCTTCTGAGCTGTCAGAAAAAATTTGCGCAGAGCAAATCCAATATCTTGTTGTTTCACACACCATTCCTCCCCAAAAGCACTAAATCTGCTTTTGCGTCAAATGGAGCGCAGCAGATTTTCGTGGCTTTGCCTAATTGACTAAAAAACGAAGGACAGATACAATAATAAGGAGAAAGAAAGAAAAAGCTGGTCTTTGAACGACCAGCTTTCCTATTGTTTCGCTCCAAAATGATTCGCATAAAGGAGAATGTTCATGTTCAACACCATCATCAAACGGGACGGAAGGACCGCCGCCTATGACGTGGAGAAAATCGCACGGGCGATCTTTCGCGCAGCGACCTCGGTGGGAGGCAAGGATTATCAGACTGCCTACCGCCTTGCTTTGCAGGTCCAGCAGCGTCTGGAGGAAAAATATCCTCCCTCTCATCTGCCCACCGTCGAGCAGATTCAAGACATGGTGGAAAAGGTACTGATTGAAAACGGACATTCCCGCACCGCCAAAGAATATATCCTCTACCGCGCACAGCGCACCCGTGTGCGGGAGATGAACACCGCCCTGATGAAGGTGTATGAGGATCTAACCTTCAAAAGCGCTGCCGAAAACGACATCAAGCGGGAAAACGCCAATATCGACGGCAACACCGCCATGGGCACCATGCTCAAATATGGCTCGGAGGGCGCCAAAGCTTTTTATGAGATGTTTGTGCTGGACCCACAGCACGCACAGGCACACGACTGCGGCGACATCCACATCCACGACCTTGACTTTTTTTCGCTGACCACCACCTGCTGTCAAATCGACCTGAGCCGCCTGTTTGCCGGTGGCTTTAACTCCGGGTACGGCTATCTGCGCGAGCCGGAGGACATCGAGGACTATGCTGCTTTAGCATACACCGCCATCCAGTCCAACCAGAACGACCAGCACGGCGGGCAAAGCGTCCCCAAGTTTGATTTTGATATGGCGCCCGGCGTTGCCAAAACCTACCGCCGCAGCTATCGCCGCAACCTTGCCAAAGCCTGCGAGCTGCTGTGCCCTTTGCAAGGCGACGGCGATGGGATGACATCCGTCCTCGACCGCACCTTTATACAGCTGGAGCAGGACGGGCTGCTGCCTTCTCTGGAAGACAGCCAGGCGTATACCCTGGCAGAGCGCCGTCTGCTGACCGAACAGCTGGGCTGCCCGGATGAATCGGTCGAATCCGCCCAGCGGTTTGCACAGAAATATTCCTATGAAGAAACCGAACGCGCGACCTACCATGCGATGGAGTCGCTGATTCTGGATTTAAACACCATGCACTCCCGCGCAGGCGCACAGACTCCCTTCAGCTCGCTCAACTACGGGACCGACACCTCCCCCGAAGGCAGAATGGTCATCCGCAGCCTTTTGCTGGCAGAGCAGTCCGGTCTGGGGCACGGCGAAACGCCCATCTTCCCCATCCACATCTTCAAAGTGAAGGAAGGGGTCAACTACCGTCCCGAAGACCCGAACTACGACCTGTTCTGTCTGGCGTGCCAGGTTTCCGCCAAACGGCTGTTCCCCAACTTTTCCTTTTTGGACGCACCCTATAACCTGCAATACTACCGCAGCGGTCACCCGGAAACCGAGGTCGCCTATATGGGCTGCCGCACTCGCGTCGCTGCCAACGTCTATGACCCCACCCGCGAAATCACCACCGGTCGCGGCAACCTGTCCTACACCTCCATCAACCTGCCTCGTCTGGGACTGCTTGCCAATAAAAATCTGGACCTCTTCTTTGAGCTGCTCGACCAGAAGATTGATTTGGTCATCCAGCAACTGCTCGACCGCTTCCGCATCCAGGGGCAGAAAAAGGTCATCAACTTCCCCTTCCTGATGGGACAGGGTGTCTGGCTGGACAGCGAAACCCTTGGACCGGAGGACGAGGTCGGGCAGGTGCTGCGCCACGGTACACTGACCATCGGCTTCATCGGGCTGGCAGAAACGCTGGTCGCTTTGATTGGTCAGCACCACGGACAAAGCGAATATGCGCAGAACCTGGGACTGGAAATCATCGGTCATATGCGGGCGCGGATGGATGCTGCCAGCGAACAGATGAAGCTCAACTTTTCGCTGATTGCCACCCCGGCAGAAGGACTGTCCGGCAGATTTGTCAAGATTGACCGCCAGCGCTTCGGTGTCATCCCGGGCATCACCGACCGCGACTACTACACCAACTCCTTCCACATTCCGGTCTACTACGACATCAACGCCTTCGAGAAGATTCGCCTGGAAGCTCCTTACCACGCGCTGACCAACGGCGGGCACATCACCTATGTCGAGCTGGACGGCGACCCCTGCCAGAACACCGAAGCCTTCATGCAGCTGATCTGCTGTATGAAGGAGGCGGGCATCGGCTACGGCTCCATCAACCACCCGGTCGACCGCGACCCTGTCTGCGGCTACACCGGCATCATCGGGGACGAATGTCCCCGTTGCCACCGCCACGAAACTGCCGAGCAACCGATGGAGCGCATCCGCCGCATCACCGGCTATCTGGTCGGCTCGTTGGAACATTTCAACAACGCCAAACGCGCGGAGGAGCACGACCGCGTCAAGCACCAGACCGTTTCTCCGCAATCCATCTAAAAAAAAACGCTCTGCGACAAAATTGTCGCAGAGCGTTTTTCTTTTCAGCATTTTTATCAAACAGCCAACTGCTTTCCCAGTTGGTATCCCCAGCGGGCAGCACCGATTGTGCTGAGCACCAACAGACCCACAAGGGCATAGCCAAACAGTATCCCGGTGAGCAACCGGCGGATGTTGCCGCTTTCATAGCGTGTCAACCGCTGTATTCCGCCATCCAGCACCAGCGGCAGCAGCAACCACAAGCAAAGCTTACCATCCGGCAGACCGAACATCCAAAACGCCGCCGGAGCCAGAAGAATTCCGATCAATTCTCCTGTGCAGCGGGCACACAGAGGAAACTGTTTGCCGCGAAAAAAGAACGAGCGGTCGCTGCGGCAATGACAGCCAAAGATGATGGGCAGCCACCGGTATAGCCATCTCATCATTTTTTAGGAGAACACCCCATAGGTGACTGCGGATAGGATGATAAACAGATAGTACAGGACTACCAGCACCACCGAGACCAGCGCGCCGATTCCGGCTGCTTTGGCGGTTCTAGGTTTTGTATCCTTCCACACCAGATACAGCACCAGCCCTGCCACCGGTACACAGCAGCCCAGCAGTCCCCAGCCGAAGCCTCCGTTGTCGATGACCGGTGGTTTGTCATCCTGTCTTGCCCCACAGCTTGGGCAGACCTGTGCAAAATCTTCCATCGGTTGTCCACAATGTTTACAGTACATGACATCCCCTCCTTTTCTTTTCAGTGTATAAAAAATGACGAATACTGTCAAGTGATATTTTAATAAAATCCCGTTAATCCCTTCCGTTTTTTCCGATTCACAAAATCACAAAAGCCGGATAAACCTCCACCTGTTTATCCGGCTCTTTTCCCATATCCTACACCTTACTTCTCACTGGTGTGGTACAAATGATAAAAATACTGCTGCTTTTCCATCAGCTGTAAAAAGGAGCCTTGCTCCACGATTTTGCCGTGCTGTAAAACGATGATTTCGTCATATTAACACAGAATCTCTTTGGAATCGGTGTGGGAAACACTGATGATGGAATAGCCCTGGTCGAACAGATGTTGTTCCAACTCTTTTCTGCCATCTATGTCCACCGCGGAAAACGCTTCATCCAGCAAAAAGAAGGTCGGGTTTCTCAGTATGGTGCGCGCCAACGCAACCCTTTGCTTTTCTCCTCCCGACAGATTATGCACCCTGGTTTCCTCTGTGCTGTTGATAAAGGAAGATATTTTCAAGATTTCTCCTATCTGCTGAATCGTTTCCTGCGGATACGCTTGATAAAGGGTGACGTTGTCCTGTACCGGCGCAGTAAACAGATACGGTTCTTGATAATCCATCAGAATATTTCTGCTAAAATCGTTGTTGTCGATCTGTTCCGCCGGTATCCCGTCCATCAGAATCAGACCGGAGTCCGCACAAACATTTCGGTTGATGACCTTTAACAGGGTACTTTTTCCACTTCCGTTTTCTCCCACAATCAGGTAGCGTTTTCCCCGCTCGAAAGTCAAGTTGACCTGATCCAAAATCGGACGTCCTTCTCTGACGACATTGACCTCTCGAAGCTCGATCTTGGAAAACTGTGACAGATGCCGGTCTCTCGGCGTCCGGCTGTTCAGCGGGCGGCGAATCATATCGCAGAGCCTTTTCTTGATTGGCATGACCGAATGGATGGTATTGATGTGGTAGGAAAGGGTTACAATCGGATTGGCAATCAAATTGGAAATTTGTATAATTGCCAGCAAAGCTCCTACGCTGATTTTACCCACCGCAATCAGGTACACACCTATGATGAGTACCAGAAAGTCGTTTGAGTAACCAATCACCATGCTGGCAAGGTTTGCGTTTTCCTGCACCTTTGTGTACTGGTAATCGGCATGATTTGCCTGTTGTCCAGACACCGTCACGTCTTCTAAAATCGTCTTTTCCACACAATAGCTTTTCATCAGTGGAATACAGCAGATGCTGTCCTTGAGTTTGACATTAAACCGCTTCAAAGTATCTGAAATCTGCTGTTTTTTCTCCTGCAAAGCTTTTTTAAAGACAAGGGGAACAATCGCCAGCGCCACCAGATTCAAAACGATGATGCAGGCAATGACCGAATTGATGTTTGCCAGCGCCAAAAAAGAAAAGATGATAGTCAAGCAGGAATAGATCATGCTTAAAATCGTATCATAGAAATCACTGCACACCATTGGAATGTCATTATTAAAGACCGACAAAAGCTCCGCTTCCTTTTCGGAGGACAGCTTTTCATTGTTTTCATAATAAACGCAGTCCAACACCTTTTCACGGTAAAATTGTTTGACTTGATTCAAATAGCTCTTTTTACTCAATGCCCGTCCTCTGGAGCAGGCAACCAACAGGGTCAAAGCTGCAAACAGCAGGATGAATAATCCCTTGAGCGAAGAAAACTCACCTGACGAAAGCCGGTCCAATATCCGCTGTGTCAGCAAAGGATAGACCACATTCGCAGACACATAGCCCAATACAAACAGCTGTATCAGCAAAAATTTCTTTTGAATCGAAGAACCCATATTCTTCCCTCCTGCGCGTATCCTCTCTACGCATAACAAAACACACCATATCTTTGGATATACAAAAAGCCTTCCCATAAGGAAGGCTTTTTGGCAGATATAAACCCTGAAAGGGAAATTATCTCTTGGAGAAGATGTTAAGAGCCCGATTGATCCTGCCAAACATCCGGTTATTGTTTCGCTTTCCACCTGATTTTTGGCTTAATACTGCGGTTTTTCTGCACATCAGATTCTGATTTTTATCCTCGTGCATGACGCACGAAAAGTAGGTTTTGCTCCTTATATGTGCCTTGCGTACCGCTGCCCAGGGCAACGCAGGACAACAGTAGGGAAAGAAACCCGGTTGCTGTTCTTGTCATCACCTCATTTTTTCAAAACAGCAACGAAGTAAAAAAATATCCAAATAGGTTGTCTATAAGTTTTAGATAAAAAGGGCAGCTAAACACTAATATGTTTAGCTGCCCTTTTATTACTCTTAAATATATACTTCTTATAAAAAACTAAATCTCCTGTTTTAATAAATCTATATACAAAACGCAACTTTAAATCTGATAATTAGATGCTCTTATTTTTGCTAACTGTTTAGCAAATGGTTCACAGGACAGTATATTTCCTGTTTCTGACAATGCAACGCCTGGACACCTATCACAAAATTCTTTATATTTGCATTTTATACAATCTTTTAAATCAGCTTTTTTTATGTTCTGTATAAATTTTAATTCTCTTGATTCGTTCCAAATTTCATTTATTGAATGTTCAAAAACATTACCAACTTTATATGGAACTGAATTACATGGAAAAACATTACCATTTGCATCAATTGAAATAGTATACAATAAAGCTGCACAAGGATGTTCATAAAGATACAAATGATTTTTTCCCTGTTTGTCCGGTATATCAAGTTCTTTTAAAATAGTATTTAATTTTTCTGCTTTTACACGTAATAAAGTTGGAGAATTATCTCCGTTTGTTTTTGAAAAAATTAATAATGATGTTTTAAATACAAAATGATTTTTTTCGCAATACTTTTTTATATCTCGATATTCAAAAGCATTTACATCTAAAAGAGGGGTCTTGATCTTTACGTTTATATTGTACTTCTTTAAAAGTTGCAAATTTTTCAAAAGGATATCCAGAGAACCTGGCTGAGATGTTATAAAATCATGTACTTTGGGATCTAATGAAAACATTGTTGTGGAAAATTCAGATATATGTAATTCTGATAAGGATTTTACAATACTTTCATTGAGTAATGTTCCGTTACTTAGTAAAAACACTCTCATATGTAAACTACGAGCTAATGCGATAAAATCCATAATATGAGGATGTAAAAAAATTTCTCCACCTGTAAATGATATATTAAGAACTCCCATTGCATGTAACTCATATAAAAGACTTTTTATTTTTTCTGTACTCATGCCTTTATTTGTGTGAGAAGGTATATAACAATGTTTACATCTTAAATTGCATTCTGTTAATAGTTCTATTACAGCACTTACAGGTTTTCTTTCCAAATATGCAAGATTATAAAAATAGTTTAAATTTAACTCCTGTTCCATATTTACCTCCTAATTAATAATCCACAGGCCTCGAATGACTGAATCACTTCTAATACATCCCTTTGTAGTGTATTTTGATCAATTTCATACATTTCAGAAAGTATTTTAATGATGTAAAGCACTTCATTTTCCTTGTTGATTGCCAACCAAAGATCTTTTAGAATACCTTCTATTTTATACATCATGTTTGTTGTTTCATTAAAAATAAAGACATACTCTCTTAATTCCGTCCATGATATTAATTCAGAATAAAATACTTTCATAATTCAATTTCCTTATTTTCTTAATTCAATCACTTCATCAAATAGTTTTAAATGTTCCGCGGAAACATCGTGGGTAACAAAAAGGATCGTTTTGTCAAGCGACAATAGCTTTTCCCGTAACTGGCTTGTATTGCTCACATCCACCGCGGAGAAGGATTCGTCCATCAGCATAATTGGTTTATCCGCCGTGATTGCCCGAATCAGCTGCATCATCTGGTTTTCGCCGCCGCTGAGTTCCTGGGCATTGTCTTTTTGCAGCAGGCTGTTCAGTTTTTCGTTGTCGAAATAACGCAGCGCGGAGCGCATTCTGGACATCGGGTAGCTCTCAAACAGTGTCGCGTTCTGTGTAAAGGAAGCGTGAAAAATGTGCTCAAACTGGTTGACACAGACGATAATTTTGCTGCTATCTTTTCCGGATATGCTGTTTCCATCAATGCAGATTTTGCCCTGGTCCGGCACAATATACTGCATCAACAGATTCAAAATAGTGGATTTCCCTACGCCGCTCGGACCAATGATCGCGTATTTTTTCCCTTTCTGGAAGGTATGGGTAAAATGGGAAAAACAAAAATCCCCCAGCCGCACCGATACATCCTGAAACTGGATGTCTTTTTGAAAGCTTTCAATACACTCGTCCGGTGCTTTTTCCTTGCCTTCCGCGAGCAATTTTAAAATCTTGTCTTTACCTGCGCGGGAAGCGTTTACATTGTTTATGTCTTTGAGGATATAGGAAACAGGATAGCAGAAATCCTGGATATATCCCAGTGCAGCGCTCGCAGTTCCGACCGTGATCTGTCTTTGGAATAACAGATACCCCAGCACCGCAAAAACAATGCTTTGCAAAAAATACATGCTACTGCCCGTCACAACGTTGGTGAGTGTTTTATATTTCCCAAACTGATACTCTGTTTCCTCGGTTTGCTCGATGCTGTCGCAATGTCTTTGAGAAATCGCCTCCCGTGTTTCGTGGTTGACCAGACGGAAGCCGGACAGCAGGTCACGGATGGTGTCTGTATAGTTCGCCATAGCGGTGAGGTGGAGTGCCTTGCGTTGGGAGAGCTGCTTCCCGGTCAATTTCGGCACTAGCAGGCTTACAAAAGAACTCAGGATAATCAAAATTGCTAGACGCGCATCCAGTGAAAAGAGGAAAAACGCATAGACGAACAGCTGGAGAACAGTCTGAAAGATGCTGATGCAGGACTCTAGGTATTGCCGGAAAACATCGACATCGTTTTGAAAAAAGGAGAGATAATCTGACAGATCGTGCTTTTTAAAATCGACATACCGCTTCCGTAGCAGGGCTTCGAACAGATCTTGTTTTACAAGGCAGTAGAAGCGCTGACGGAATTTCCATACGCTTCTTTGACTGCAATATTCAAAGAACATACCCAGCGCAATGGACAGCAAATACAGGAAAACAATCCATATCATGCCGCCCGCTCCTTTTGAAAAGTCATAATCAAAGAGCAGCTTGACAACGTATGGCATACTAGCGATACCGACGATCGAAAGAAGCGCGGTAAAAACTTGAAATACAATGATGTATTTTAGCTTTAAAAGATATTTTGTCATATTCATCTCCACTCCTATAATAGAGGCAGCAGATAAGATCTGCTGCCTCTATTATGCTCATTATTTTTAAAAAATTAGGCATTATTGCAAGCACCCTGTTTACATCCACTGTCGGATTCGCGCTGCAATTTTACAGTATCAAATGTGAGTGTGGATTTATCATAAACCTTTTTCTCCATATTCAAAGCTCCTTTCCTTCTAAATTTATTATATATGTTGCAACTATAATATAATCATCCCAAAATTTCTAAAAATCTGTGGTTATAATACCTCTTAACGCTATAAAAAAACATGTCATATCATGTATTTTTTTAACTACATAATACGACATGTTTTTCCTTGTGCAACCGTGTATATTAAGTTTGTATCTTTTATTTTTCCATTTCAGGAGGTTTCTTTATGAAGAAAATATTGTCAACTATCTTATCAACCCTGCTTTGTGTATCCATTATTGTTTTTTCTCCAATGAGCCACTGCTACGCAGATAATAATAATCCATCTGACACAGAGTCTCCGGTTCCAACTCCATGTGTTGATGAAGGAAGCGATGATGATTTTTAAAAAGAAAAATCATTTCCAAAATATTTTTTTGTCTCTGACATAATCACCCCAATGCTTTTTTCATTGCCAATCGCTTTATGAATATAATATGCCTGTCGATAATACTCGATACTTTTATTATCGTCATTTAAAAAATGGTAACATTCTGCCATAAGTGCAATGATAACAGGAAGATTACGATATTGCCCATATTGTACACATGCTTGCCACCCAAGCTGTGCAATTTCCAATGCATCTTCATAACGCTTGACTAAGTCCAACTCTCTTGCGTAATTATAACAAACCAAGGGAAGTAGTCCCCCGGACTGCAAAATATTTTGAAAATGTTTTTTTATATACCTAAGCAATTGATAGTAAATATCAACTGCTTTTTTATGTTCGTCATTTCTCGAGTAAGTCAAGGCAATCTGATTAATCACCTTTACTTCATCTAGGCCATATAATCCTCGATCAATTTCCTCAATATTAAATCTAGGAGATGTTAAGTGAATTGCTTGAAATAATATTTCCAGTTTTTGCTCAAAAGAATATGGTTTTATTTCTCCATTCTCCAACTTTCCAAGAATTACTTTTGAACGCAGAATAAATTGCTGGATGGTTGTGTCTTGTGGGTCAGCAATCTCTTCCAGTTCGTTTATCATTTCCAGCCCTTTTTTCTCTTTACCCAACACGTTGCATGATACAATCTCCTTTTGCAGGTCAGCAATTTTTGTTTCATTATCACTTAATAGTGCATAATACCGATCATCCGGTAAACCCAATCGTTGCAACAAGACATTCAACTTTGTTCTTGACGGCGTTTGTCTTCCTGTTTCGATACGTGACATGGTTGGAGGCTCATAAATTCCCTCACAAAGCTCTTCTTGTGTTAATCCAAGTTCTATTCTTCGCTGCCGAATCACTTCTCCAATAGGAAATTCTTTCATCATATTTCTCCTTTCCAATCACCCACGTAACTAAATTTTATCATGTTTAGGTTACCTTTTCTACTTTTATTTTTTAGGATAAATTGGGGGAGATATATAATAAACAAATTAACGAATAAGATTTTTCCCTCTCAAATTTTCTCTGTGTCGTGAAAAATACGACCACAAATTATTGCGAGAAATCACATCTTCATAAATATGAAGTTTGTTGCGAAGTTCACTATTTTCCTGTTCCAGTTCTGCTGTGCGAAGTTGACCACGAACGGACTTATACTCTGCCAGTTCTGCGGTCAGTGCGGCGACCTTTGCTTTCAACTCGGTTATCATTTTCATCGCTGCTTCCAAAGCCTTTTGCAGCTTGGATTCCTTGTGCTCCTGGACATAGAACTTCTTTGCCGCAGCTGCCAGATTTTCATATTCAGAACGATCCAGCATGACTTTAGAGGAAAACGGAACTACATGGGGTTCTATTTGCTCCACTTTCTGAACGGCAATCTGCTGTTTTTGAATCTTCTCGATCTTCTTTTCCAGAGAAGCTGCCTGCTGTTCTTTCTGCTGCGTTTGTGCTGTAAGTTGTTCCAATCGCTCCTGTTCCCGTTCCACCTTGAACTGCGTCACGGTCAAATGTTCCTCGGAACTGCCTCGTTCTCCACGCTCCACATCCGTATATCCGGCGTTTCTCATGGCCTGGAAGAAATCATCCTGGAGGACGCTGTAAGACTTCCACAGCACCGGCTTGCCATTCTTCTGGAGAATAGGTGCTCCCTGTTCGTCCAATGCCGGTTTAGACAGCCATTTTTTACTGCTGCTCACCTGCATAATCGTTTCCTTGACAGTTCCCACAAGTGATTTGTCCTTGCACCTCTTGGACCAGAGGATCGGCTTTTCCACAACCGGAACATAGACCACATGGAGATGATAATGGAACACATCCTGCCCCAGTGCTTCGGACATAGCCCGGTTGCGCTCATCAGCGTGCATAACAGCGGAGAGAATATACTGTTCACCGCCCACGATCTCGATGGCAGCCTTGTAAGCGTCCTCATAAAATCGCTTGGCAAACTCATATCCCCCATGATTATAGAAGTAGGCGGAGTTTACATCAAAAATCAATTCTCCGTAAAGGTTGGCGTCTGATTTTAGGCCACGAGTGGAGATTACACCATCCTTCTCCATCTGGGCAAACATCTCGACATATCCGGCGGTGGGCTTCTTAAAATGGATGTTCTGAGGGGTGCGTTCTGGTATAATATCTGGGTTGGTGTAGGATTCCTTTTCTCGTTCATTGTGCCGCTGAGCATTACCGATTTTGGCGGCGGTCAGGTTTACGTTTCTTGCACTGGTACGGTCAATCCCGTCGTTTCTCGCCATAGAGCTCCTTTCACGTTTGTACGGCCTGCGGGCCGGGGCGCATTTCCTGCGGAAGTGTAATAACCCACTATGATACTTTCATCCTGCGGCTGCAAAGTATCGTGGGCTCTCCGAGGGGGATGCGGCTCCTGCGGGAGCCTCCCTGGCTTGCGTGTGCTATCCACACAGCAAGCCAGATGTGTCCGGCAACCTTGCTTCTGCAAGCAATCCTGCCGCCCACGGTTCGGGAAAATCCACCGGATTCTCCCGAACCATCCATCTCCAAATCTGCGGATTTTTCGATGGGGACGGTGGTGCGATACCAGAGTGCAACTCTGTGCAGGAAATGCAATAAATGCAGAAAATTGCGGTTTCATGCGGCGGGGTTTACGATGATTTTCACATCAGACGGTCTACCGACCGACTGCCGTTCCGGTTCTTCCAACCGGATGTATCCATGTCCCTCCAACAGTTCCAGCGTCGGAAAAATCTCCTCCGTTTTCTTGAAGAACTTTCCCCGGCACATCTGAAAAAGCTCTGAACGCTTGATCACCGATATGTTCTTCTTTTTCAGCTTTGCCAGGACAAATTTAGCTTTCTGAATGCTCAAGTCAGTACCCATCATGGAATAGGCGTAGGTGGAATGAGCCAGAAAGTATTTGCCGATCTGAATCGCCTTGCTCATTGTAGAAGCTGTTACTTCTGCTTTGTCATCTTCCATATCAGCACAGTGCAGCAGTCCCGCAATTCGGAGTACGGCACCGATATATTTGCTTGCCCAATCGGAAATTGCCTACCCCTCGCCAACCAGAAACTTCTCATGTTCCTGAAAGTAATCGGCCATCAGGTCAAAGGCTTTTTCTGAAAGGTGTACCGTCTGGGCATCTGCAACAATCGGCAGAGCCATCAGGCGAAAAATCAAACTACGGTAAGCGGCGGTTACTTCGGGCGGAATCGGCTGGGTACGAAAAACCCGACTTCCAATTCTGGATGGTGGGGACGCATACAGGAAGCGGGCAATCAAGCCCCGCCCGGTCATGGTAGTATTGGACATGATTTCATCCAGCACACTGGGCTGAATAGAGAGGATAGCCGACAGTGCCGGGTGCATGATGCACTCTGCTTCACGGGTCATTCGATCCACATAAATGGCATCTCCACAATGACCTTTCAGCCAGACATCAATGTTGGATTTGTTGGAATACCGTCCGGCCATGATGTCAAAGATACCGCCCTCGGTGGAGATCACGGAGAACACTCCGTTGTTAGCCGCCATTAAGCTGGTCAGAGCTTCACTGGAACAATCGTCCGCAAAAAAGCGAACTGGCTTTAATTCTGGAGTTTCTTCCAGCTGCTCCTGAAGCTGCCGCAGCTCCAGCTCCATTTCCCGACTTTCCTTGCGCTCCAGCTTCTTTTGCAGACCGGAGATCTGGCGCTCCAGAGCTTCCCGCTGCAAATGGTTTTCTCGGATTTCCATGCTGTGCGCCTTGTTATATTCCTGCTCATACTCATAAAGGAATATGGTCATATCCCGCATGACGCTGGACTTTCGCTCCCCCGGTGCGGCGATCACCACTGTGTACAAGCTCAAAGGCTCACAGTATCCCGGCGTTCCCTCTATCTTGTATTTCCCTTGTAAGCAGGTTGCCAGCACACCCAGGCTGATCACCGCTGCCATGTCCGGGGCAGTCTGACTGTGTTCGGCCACCGCACTCACATAATTCCGAATCACATCCGGGAGAGCGTCTACCGGAAATGCAGGCAGATCACTCCACTGTGGCGTCAGCGGAACAATAGGTTGAAAAACCGGTGACGGCTCTGCTTTTGGAGTGTAAATCTCCCGGCAATGCTCGATTGCCTTCTGAATGGTGATTGCACCATACGTTGTGCCGGATTGCTGCCGGTCCCATTTATCCCGCATCAATCCCGACTGCCGGAACATAGTGTCCATCTTGGCAGCATCCCGTCCTGTCCAAAAGGCGAGATGACTGCACAGTGCCAGATCCGCCTCTGATGGGGACGAATATCCCTCCAACGAACCGTTCCAAAGGGCTGTGAACGCTGCCCCATTCTTACTGCTTTTTGCCAGTTGCAGAAGCTGCTCCATGCTTAAATCAGAGTTTTTTGCATTTATTGCATTTTCTACGCCTACCTCTGTCCTGCGCATGAACTTATCCAGTAGCGTTTGCAGTTCTTGGGTCCGGTCCCCATACTCATAATCCTCGCAGCGGTTGCCGGTCACTGTAACATATTTGTTGGTTGCTCCTGCCACATACACCTCAATTCCAGCCCGATGGTTCATGATATAGAATCTCTTAGTATCATACTGAAAGCCTTTTGCCGAAAATAGGATGTGCAGACCGTTGCCGCTGGGACTGTACTCGGTATAGCTGTGCATTAAGGCCACAATTTCTGCGGCGGTCTGGGTGTAATAGCCGCTGTCCGAAACGCAGTTGTCCAGGTCAATCGCACAGATGCCGTTGAAAATGCCAATTCCGATGCCATCATATCCGCTGGCCTGCACTGCTGTTTTATAAGGTGCAAAGCTAGAAGGATCGTTGCTTTTCGCTCCCAGGCCGGTTTCTGGCTGGTATGGCACCTTCGTTTTCCTTCCATTCCGTTCCTCGTACTTCCAGCAGCAGAACAGACCATTTTGTATGATGCTGTCTGGTAAAGCTGTCAAATTCTGTTCCTCCTTAAATAATTGTTGAATTTGGCAGCTGTCGTGTTATAATATCCTTGCTGAGTGATAGTCACACGGTAGCTGCCGTTTGTACTGTCCGCCAAGAGTTCTCATCTGCCAGGATGAGGGCTCTTTTTTTATGCGGTTTCCGGCTGGAAGTATCCAATTTCCTCCCACACCTTTCTGTCGGGGCAGTAGTAGTTGTACTCGTTGGAGTTCTCCAGCTTGATCGCATAGCCGAATTTCAGGATTCCCTGCTGCAAACCAATGCGCACATACTGGGCATCCTTGTGCATAGCGGCTGCAATCTCGGTGATGGGGACATTTCGTCCAGTGAAGGGCGGCAGTTCGACATAAACTTTCTTCTCCATGTGAATGACCTCCTTATTGCTGATACACGAATTATTAGTTCGTATTTTGATTATAAACCCTCCAGGACAGCTTGTCAACACTAAATACGAAAAAATTATTCGTATTACGACCTTGTAATTCGCACAACTTCGTGTTACAATACAAGCGAGGTGATGACAATGCACAGCAACCCGGCTGAAATTGGCGAGAGAATCAAGGCAGCCCGCAAGGCGGCTCACTTAAGCCAAACAGAGCTGGCACAGCGTCTGGACAAGACGATGCGCACAGTTCAAAAATACGAAAGCGGTGAAATTGAACCATCCATAGCGATGATCAATGCCATCGCCAAAATCTTAGACATATCTCCGACAGACCTGATTGGCTACCAAAAACCCGAAATCCAGTTGGATAGCCTGTCTGATGTGATAGCGGTTCTTTACCAATTAAACAAGAAGGCCGGTATCCGGTTCGAGATCGATGTCCAACGCCCGTCCCACAGCGAAGAATGGTACTGCTCCCTGAAATTCAAAGGGAATGACCGGTCCGCAGAGATGAATGATTCCCTGTGTCTGATTTTGGAAGAGTTTCGGAACGAGCGTGAAAAGCTGGAAACCTATTGGACCGATCAGGAATCCTTTGACCGCTGGATTGAAAAGGAACTGGCCTACTACGCAGATGCCAAGTTGCAGGATAGGGAAGTGGAAGTTCTTTCCGATTTGGAGCGCATTCAGCGGCGCAACGAACTGGATCGGCAGATGCTGGAGAAAATGAAAAAGGCCGCCGAAGAAAACGGCGACCAGGAATAACGGTGGGTGTTACATACCCCTGTCAAATTTAGTTTGAAATCACTGGGAGAAAGGAAGTTTGAGATTTTTTGAGATTACCCAACGGATATGGTAGCGTCAAGAAAATGTCTGGAAAGCGAAGAAGGCCCTATGCAGTGAGGAAAACGGTAGGGTGGCACGTCAATCCTGAAACAGGAAAATCCGTTCAAGAGCAAATCACTATCGGCTATGCGGCAACCAGAGCAGAGGGGCTGCAAATGCTGGCAGAGTACAACAACAATCCCTTTGACATCAAGGCATCCAAGGCCACCTTCCAGGAAGTCTATGAACGCTGGTCAAAGGAGAAGTTTCCCACCATCTCGAAGTCAAATGTAAAAGGCTATGAGGCGTCCTATCGAGTATGTGGAACACTTTACAACAAGGTGTTTCGAGATATTCGGCTGATGGACCTTCAATTTGTGGTGGACACCTGCGGGAAGAATTACCCCACTCTGAAAAAGCTCAAGGGGCTGTTCAACCAGCTGTATGCCTATGCCATGAAAAATGACATCTGCAACAAGGATTATTCCGAGTTTGTGGATTTGAGCCGGTACAAGGATAAGAACCCCAACAAGCGTGATCGGAACAAGTTCACAAAGAATCAGATTGCCCGCCTATGGGAGCTTGCACAGGACCCCTACTATCAGATCGTACTAATGCTGGTCTACAACGGTTGCCGTATCTCGGAGTTCCTCGACTTGAAGAAGGAAAACATACATCTGGAAGAACAGTACTTTGATGTGATTGCCAGTAAAACCGAAAACGGCCTGCGGAAAGTTCCCATTGCCGACAAGGTGCTGCCATTCTACAAAGCGTGGTACGAAGGTTCTCAGTGTGAATATCTGCTCCACACACCGGATCAAAAGCACTTTGATTACAGGAACTACTACGACAGTTACTTCACGCCCCTGATGGAACAGCTTGGATATGACCAGACGCCACACTGCACCCGGCACACCTGCATCTCCATGCTGACAGAGGCCCATGTAGACCAAACCATGATCAAGAAGATTGTCGGACACTCCGGTGCAATGACGCTCACCGAACGTGTCTACACCCACCTGGATATTGAAACACTGGTGAAGGCAATCAACAAGATTTAAGAAATGATGGAAAAGCCGCACAGCACAAAAAAAGCAGGAGATACGCTCCTTTCGGAACAATCTCCTGCTTCAAAGTTCTTTTGTTTTCGCACGCTTTTGCGATTGTGATCCTTGTTCCTTGTGTGCTCCTTGCTTGCTCCTTACGAAGAAAATCTGAGCACTTTTTAGGAACATTCACAGCCCCCAAAAATACGATAATTCCTGCAAAACAGCGTCCAAAGACGTACTGTAAAGCCAGAGAAATTATCTCTTGGAGAACTGTGGAGCGCGACGAGCGGCTTTGAGACCGTATTTCTTACGCTCTTTCATTCTTGGGTCGCGGGTCAGCAGACCAGCTTTTTTGAGCAGTGGGCGCATTTCGTCGCCGTTCTGCAGCAGAGCACGGGAGATACCGTGACGGATAGCACCAGCCTGACCGGAAACGCCGCCGCCACGAACGGTGCAGACAACGTCAAATTTACCAGCAGTGTTGGTAACTTCAAATGGCTGACGAACGATCAGTTTGAGGGTATCCAGACCGAAGTACTCGTCAATGTCTCTGTCGTTGATGGTAACTTTACCGGTACCTGGGTACAGTCTTACTCTGGAAACAGAGTGTTTTCTTCTGCCGGTGCCGTAGAAGTATGCTTTAGATTCGTACATGATTCATTGTCCTCCTTCCCAATTAGAGCTGTTCTGGTTTCTGTGCAGCATGGTTGTGCTCGCTGCCTCTGTAGATTCTGCAGCGGGTCAGAGCCTGTCTGCCGATGGTGGTGTCTGGAATCATACCTTTAACAGCCAGCATCATTGCTTTTTCCGGGTTCTCTTTCATCAGCTTGTCATAGCGGATTTCTTTCATACCGCCAATCCAGCCGGAGTGATGGTAGTGAACCTTCTGAACCAGTTTTTTACCGGTGAGGACAGCTTTCTCAGCGTTGATGATGATGACATGGTCACCACAGTCAACGTGTGGAGCAAAAATCGGTTTATGTTTGCCGCGCAGCAGGTCAGCAGCTTTGGCAGCGGTGCGTCCCAGCGGCTTGTCTGCAGCGTCGATAACATACCATTTACGGGTGATGTTCTGTGCTTTTGGCATTGTTGTAGACATGAATGGTACCTCCTGTTTCATTTGTATCGAATACAATTTATATCATCGGTTTTCCGTAAAAATCCAATGATGACAAATCAACGTTCTCTATTATAAACAAACGATAAAAGGTTGTCAAGGTCTTTTTAGCCGAAAATTTAATTTATATCCCGCTCACGCTTAAAATCTCTCGTTTTTGCTCGTTTTCTCTGCCGTACTTGCTTGCCGTTTCATTTTTTCACCGAAAGTTGCCCTATCCCGTCGCCCATTTGTTGGGAAAAATGACAAATCCCCTATTTCTTCCAGTAAGCAGAGCCGTCGCAGGACAACATAACATGAATATCGCTCTTTTAAAAAGCAAAATCACCAAGGGTCCCGACCGGATGGTCGGGACCCTTGGTCCTTTGTTGTCCTCTATGCTTCTGTCTGGATAAACTGGCTGTTATATAATTGATGATAAAATCCTTTTTTCTCCAGCAGCTGTTGGTGGGTTCCCTGTTCGATGATCTGTCCGTCCTTCATCACCAGGATACAGTCCGCCTCCCGGATGGTGGACAGTCGGTGTGCCACCACAAAGCTGGTGTGACCCTCCATCATCTGGGCAAATGCCTGCTGGATTTTGATTTCGGTTCGGGTGTCGATGCTCGAGGTCGCCTCGTCCAAAATCAACATCGAAGGCTTGGTCAGCATGGCGCGTGCAATGCACAGCAGCTGCTTTTGTCCCTGCGAGATGTTTCCGCCGTCCTCTGCCAACACGGTATCATAGCCCTGCGGCAGACGCATAATAAAGCTGTGTGCGTGGGCTGCCTTTGCCGCTGCAACAACCTCCTCGTCGGTGGCATCGGGCTTGCCGTAGGCGATGTTGTCCCGCACCGAGCCTTTGAACATCCAGGTGTCCTGCAGCACCATACCGTACAGCGACCGCAGCGAGTCCCTACCGATTTTTTTGATTGGCTGCCCGTCCACCCGAATCTCTCCTGCATCCACATCGTAAAAGCGCATCAGGAGGTTGATCATGGTGGTCTTGCCGCAGCCGGTCGGACCGACCAGTGCAATTCTCTGACCGGGCTTTACCTGCAAATGGAAATCACGGATGAGCGGATGGGATTTTTCATAGGAGAAGCTGACCCGGTCGATTTCGATTTGACCCTCACAGCCGGTTGGATGAGCCGCATCCGGTTCGTCCGGCTGCTGGGCAGGCTCATCGATGACGTCGAACACCCGCTTGGCGCTGGCGATTGCCGTTTGCAGCTCGGTGATGACGCCGGAAATCTCGTTGAACGGCTTGGTGTACTGGTTGGCGTAGGTCAAAAAGCTGGACAGTGCACCCACCGAAAAGCCGCCTGCAATGCAGGAGAGAGCGCCGACGATGGCAACCGCCGCATAGACCACCCCGTTGACAAAGCGGGTGCAGGGATTGGTCAGCGAAGAATAAAACTGCGCCTTGACCCCTACGTCGTACAGCTGATGGTTGATCCGGTCAAACTGCTGCTGGGCGCGCTCCTCATAGGAAAAGGCTTTGACCACCTTCTGGTTGCCCACCAGCTCCTCGATGCAGCCGCTCAGCTGACCCTTGATGGCGCTTTGGCGGCGGAACATATCAAAGGAATGTTTTGCAATAAAGGATGCCACAAACAGCGACAGCGGCGTGATGATCACCACTACCAGACCCACCTTGAAATTGATTGCCAGCATATACACCAGCGTGATGGCAATGGTGATGATTCCGGTGAACAGCTGGGAAAAGCCTTGAAGCAACCCGTCCGAAACCGAGTCGATGTCGTTGATGATGCGGCTGATGATGTCGCCGTGCGGGCGGCTGTCGATGTTGGAGAGAGGAAGTTCCTCCATATGTTCAAATGCAGCCGAACGCAGGTCACGCACCGTCTTATAGGTGACGATGTTGGTACACAGGGTCAGCAGCCACTGGAAGATTGCTGCCAGCACTGCTACGATGCCAAGCTCAATCAAGATTGGCAGCAGGTTGTCAAAATACACCTTGCCGGGCGCGATGATCTGGTCGATTCCCCGACCAATCAGCACCGGCGCATACAAGGTCAGCGAAACGCTGAGCACTGCGCTGACCAGAGCCGCCAGCAGATACCAGCGGTATGGCTTTGCAAACCGGAGGACCCTTGCAAGGGTTTCTTTTCTGTTTTCCATTATGCTTCCTCCTTTGCCAAAACACGCTCATTCTGCGACCAGTAGATTTCCTGATATTCTTCGCAGCTTTCCAGCAGCTGCTCGTGGGTGCCGATGCCCACCGCTTTTCCGTCGTCCAGTACAACAATCTGGTCGGCGTAGCGCACTGTGTTTGCACGCTGGGAAACAATCAGCACCGTCATCTCCTGATCCAAATCGGCAATCGCGCGCCGCAACGCAGCATCGGTGGCAAAGTCCAGTGCGCTGGCACTGTCGTCCAGCACCAGAATCTCCGGCGAGCCAACCAGTGCTCTGGCAATCGTCAGCCGCTGCTTCTGTCCGCCCGAAAGGTTTTCGCCGCCCTGCAAAATGCGGGTGTCCAGCCCGTCCGGCAGCTTGCGCACAAATTCCTCCGCCTGTGCCACCCGCAGCGCCTGCCATATCTCTTCATCGCCGGCATCCTGCTTGTTCCACTGCATATTCTCCCGCAGGGTACCGGAAAACAGCACCGCCCGCTGCGGCACCATGCCGATTTTCTTTCTCAGCTGTGGGATGGGATAGCTGCGCACATCGGTCCCATCCACCCGGATGCTGCCGCTGCTCACCTCATAAAAGCGTGGGATGAGGTTGACCAAAGTAGATTTTCCGCAGCCGGTACCACCGATGATGCCCACCGTCTGCCCGCGCCGGATGGTCAGGTTGATGTCCGACAGCGCATCGGCGCCCGCCTCAGGATAGCAGAAACGGACCTGCTCAAAGCAGATTTTCGGGCTGTCCTGCACCGGCTGCACCGGCTGATTTGTTTTATTGACAATCGAGCTGTGCATCTCCAGCACCTCGTTGACACGCGCTGCCGAAGCAAACGCCTTAGTAAAGATGACCACTAGGTTTGCCACCACGATCATCGCAACCAGAATCTGATTGAGGTAGTTGACAAAGGCGATGATTTCGCCCTGTGTCATCCCGCCTGCCTGCACCCGCACGCCGCCAAACCAGACCACCGCTACGATGGCAAGGTTTACAATCGCGCTGGTCAACGGATTGAGCAGCGCCGAGATGCGTCCGACCGAGATGGCTGTTTCCATCTGGTCGGTGTTGGCTTCATGGAAGCGTTTTTTCTCCTGCTCCTGTCGGGAAAAGGCGCGGATGACCCGCACACCCGACAGATTTTCGCGGGTAATCAGCGACAGGCGGTCCAGCTTGCGCTGGATGATTTTGAAAAACGGCACCGAGCGGCTCATCACCAGGTACAGCACCAGCGCCACCAGCGGTCCGGCAATAAAGAAGATCAACGACAGCCGCCAATCGAGCATCACCGCCATCACCGCTGCACCAATCACCAGAAACGGCGCGCGCACCACCAGACGAATCAGCATCGCGACCGCCAGCTGGAGCTGGTTGACGTCGTTGGTGATTCGGGTAATCAGCGAAGGGGTGCCAATCTGGTCGATTTCCCCGTGGGAAAGGCTGTTGATGTGGGCAAACATCTCCGAGCGCAGCACCGTCCCAAAGCCCTGGCTGGCGCGCGCCGCGCAGTACTGGCAGATCAGCGCACAGCCCAGTCCCACCAGTCCCAGCAGCACCATCACGCCGCCCATCTTCAGCACATAGGCGCGGTCGCCGTTGGCAATGCCGACGTCGATAATCTTTGCCATGACCAGCGGAACGATCAGCTCGAAGATGGCTTCGGTCAGCTTGAAAATCGGTCCGATGATGACTTCCTTGCGAAATCGTTTTAAAAACTTTGCTAACTTTAACATAGTTCTTCCCTCTTCCTCCATTGCATCCGCATCGTGCGATATGATATGATTATAGCATACTTTTTCCCCTATAAAAAATATTTTATTTCTATGGCTGACATATCTTTTCTGTATGCCTGTTCGGAAAGGAGACAAGCGAGTGGACATCCGTCAGCTGCTGTATTTTACCACCATCGCCGAGGAGGGCAGCATCAGTGCCGCTGCCAAAAAGCTGCACCTTTCCCAGCCGCCGTTGAGCTATCAGATGAAGCTGCTTGAGGAGGAGCTTCACCTGCCGCTGATCGAGCGCAGCGCCCGCGGCATTGCGCTCACCGAAGCCGGACGGGTGCTCTACAAGCGCGCGCAGGGCATTCTGGAGTTAAGCGAGCTGACCCGCAAGGAGATGCTTGCGATGGCATCCGGCTTCACCGGCACTTTGCACATCGGGACGGTGTCCTCCTCGGGCGCCTCTCTGCTGGGCTGGCGCATCCCTGCCTTCCACCAGAAGTATCCGCAGATTGGCTTTGCCATCCACGAGGGCAACACCTTTGAGCTGATGGAAATGCTGGAATCCGGGCTGATTGAGCTTGCCATCGTGCGCACACCCTTTCATAATGACCAACTCAACTGCCTCTATCTCTCACCCGAGCCGATGATTGCCGCCGGAGCTGCCTCCTTCTTTCCCGCAGGGATGCCCTCCGGTCAGCCAATCTCCCTCGAGCTGCTGGGACACGCACCGGTCATCCTTTACCGCCGCTTTGAAAAAATCCTGCTCTCCCTGTGCGAGCAAAAAGGGATTACCCCGCAGGTCTTCTGCATTGCCGACGATGCCCGCACCACCCTGATGTGGGCAGAGGCAGGGCTTGGAGTTGCGGTAGTCCCGCAGTCCGCCTACCGCATCATGCCTCATCACAACATGGTGTACGGCGAACTATCTGAAGAGGACCTGCACACCCGCATCGCTGCTGTCTGCAAAAAAGGATGCAGTTTAAGCTGGGCTGCCCAGCAGTTTCTGGAAATCTTTGCACAGCAGCCGCCATCGGCTCAAACCGGAATTTAAATAAGGAGGAATATGATGTTTCCTTATCACATTTTAGTGACCCTCGACCGTAACTACCTCAAGGTTCTGAGCGTCATGCTCTACTCCCTTTCTCAATCGGACCCGGAGGGCGTATACACCGTTTATGTGGTCAACAACACCCTGACCGAGGAGGATTTTGCCTCGCTGTCTGCCCTGCTTCCCCGCACCGAGCTGGTAAACGTCCGAGTGCCGGAGGACCTGTTGCAAAACGCTCCTGTTTCTGACCGCTACCCCACCGAGATGTACTACCGCCTGTTTGCCGCACGCTACCTTCCGCAGCAGCTTGAGCGCATCCTCTACCTTGACCCGGACCTGGTTGTCCTGCACAGCCTGCGCTCCCTCTACCAAATTGACTTTGACAGCAAGCTGTTTGCTGCTGCTTCCCACATCGAAAGCCGCACCTTCCGCGAACTCAACCGCCGTCGGCTGCACCTGTCCGAGCACGCAAAATATCTAAACTCCGGTGTGATGATGATGAACCTTGCGCTGCTGCGAAAGGAATCCCCGCAAACCATCATCGACTACATCCAGTCACACAAAGCCACCCTGCTGCTGCCCGACCAGGATGTGCTCAACGCCCTGTATGCCGACCGCACCGTCCCGCTCGACCCGCTGGTCTACAATCTGGGCGAAAAATACCTGCGGCTAAAAAATCTGCATCTGCCCCCGCAGGAAAAACTGACCCTCGACTGGGTGCGCAGCAACACCGCCATCGTCCATTACTACGGACGAAACAAGCCTTGGAAGGAGCATTACCGCGGCAGCTTAGGCATCTTCTACCACGAATGGGAGCAGCAACTGCAGCAGCTGACCGGCAAAAACTGACCGCCTGCTCCGAAAAACTGCGCACGCCCCCTTGCCCCAAAAGGCGGTGCTGTGGTACAATTTATGGTAGTTTCCCTTCGTCCCCGGCTTCCAAAAGCGGCAGGACGAAACGGCTAATTTTTTGAATGTATTTTTCCCATTATAGAAAGGTGAGATCCCATGCCAGACAATCAGCAGAAGGATATGTCCCGTATCCGCAACTTCTGCATCATCGCCCACATCGACCACGGCAAGTCCACACTCGCCGACCGCATCCTGGAAAAGACACAGGCCATCTCGCTGCGTGAGATGGAAAACCAGCTGCTGGACAACATGGACCTGGAACGTGAACGCGGCATTACCATCAAGGCGCGCGCCGTCAAGGTCCAGTACCAGGCACAGGACGGCAACCTGTATGAATTCAACCTCATCGACACCCCCGGTCACGTGGACTTCAACTACGAGGTTTCCCGCTCGCTGGCTGCCTGCGAGGGTGCACTGCTGGTGGTGGACGCCTCCCAGGGCATCGAGGCACAGACCCTTGCCAACACCTACCTCGCCGTTGAGCACAACCTGGAGGTCGTTCCGGTGGTCAACAAGGTCGACCTTCCCAGTGCCAACCCCGATATGGTCTGCCATGAGATTGAGGACATCATCGGGATCCCGGCGCTGGATGCACCGCGCATCTCCGCTAAAACCGGACTCAACGTCGAACAGGTGCTCGAGCGCATCGTCACCGACATCCCCGCTCCCACCGGCGACCCGAACGCTCCTTTGCAGGCGCTGATTTTCGACTCCTACTATGACAGCTACAAAGGCGTCATTGTCTATATCCGCGTGATGCACGGCACCGTGCGCCCGGGCGACGACATCCTGATGATGGCAACCAAGGCACAGTTCCATGTGGTCGAGGTCGGCTACATGGGCGCTACCACCCTGGTCCCAACCGACGGACTTTCCGCTGGTGAGGTCGGCTACATCACCGCTAGCATCAAGAGCGTCAAGGACACCGTCGTCGGCGACACCGTCACCCTGGTGGATGCTCCTGCCAAACAGCCGCTGGACGGCTACCGTCAGGTCAACCCGATGGTCTTCTGCGGCATCTATCCGGCAGACGGTGCAAAATATCCCGACCTGCGCGACGCGCTGGACAAGTTGCAGCTCAACGACGCTTCGCTGACCTTTGAACCGGAGACCTCCAAGGCGCTGGGGTTTGGATTCCGCTGCGGATTTTTGGGACTGCTGCACATGGAGATTATCCAGGAGCGTTTGGAACGAGAGTTCAACCTGGATTTGATTACCACCGCTCCCAGCGTAATCTACAAGCTGAACATGACCGACGGCAGCGTGATGATGATCGACAACCCGACCAACTACCCCGACCCGGCGGACATCGAATCGGCAGAGGAGCCGTATGTCAAAGCCAGCATCTTCGCTCCCGCCTCCTACATCGGCACCATCATGGAGCTGTGTCAGGAGCGCCGCGGCACCTATAAGGACACCAAGTATCTGGACACCGACCGCGTCGAGCTGCACTACGAGCTGCCGCTCAACGAGATTGTCTACGACTTTTTCGATGCGCTCAAATCCCGCACCAAGGGATATGCCTCCTTTGACTATGAATTTGCCGGCTACCAGCAGTCCAAACTGGTCAAGCTGGACATCATGATCAGCGGCGAGGTGGTGGATGCCCTCTCCTTTATCGTCCATGCCGACCGCGCCTATGCCCGTGCCCGCAAGATGGCAGAAAAACTCAAGGAGAACATCCCGCGTCAGATGTTCGAGGTGCCGATTCAGGCAGCCATCGGCGGCAAAATCATTGCGCGCGAAACGGTCAAGGCATTCCGCAAGGACGTCCTTGCCAAGTGCTACGGCGGCGACATCACCCGAAAGAAAAAGCTGCTGGAAAAGCAGAAGGAAGGCAAAAAGAGGATGCGCCAGCTCGGCTCGGTGGAGGTTCCGCAGGAAGCCTTCATGGCAGTGCTCAAGCTCGACGAATAATATTTTTCTTTCCATACAAAACAGGCAGGAGATATGCTCTCCTGCCTGTTTTTTGTGCTGTTTGTTTTTCTAGCGGACTGCGGTCTGCAAAACCTTCTTGCGCTTCATGATGCAGATGTTGATGATAAAGCGTGCAATCTGGTCGAGTGCGATGCACAGCCAGATAAAGAATACGTCCCATTTCAAAACATAGGTCACCAGCAGAGCCAGCGGGATGCGGATCAGCCAGATGCCTACAAAGGAAACGATCATAGGGGTGTTTTTATAGCCGGAGGCAAGCAGCGTTTTGCTCAGGATGCCCGACAGGTTCTGCGGGATTTGGATGAAACCCATGATGAACACATAGACAATACCAATCTTTTGAATATCGGCGTTGTTGGTCATCATCGACATAAAGATACCCGGCATCAAAATCAGCGAGAGGGAGGTAAAGATGCTGATGACCGTACACAGCCAGACGTCCTCCTTAAAGTAGCTGCGGAACAGGTTGGCATCTCGCATTCCGATGGCTTTTGCGGACAAGGTGGTTGCCGCCACACCAAAGCCGAATGTCGCCATGCCGGAAATCGACTCTGCCTGCAATCCAATCTGGTAAGAGGAAAAGCTGACCTCGCCGTAGGTCAGGATTGCACGGCTCATAATGATGGCAGAAAACTGCCAGAAAAAGTTTTCGATTGCAGCCGGAATACCGGTGGAATAAACATCCTTGATACATTTCCAGTCGTAGTAGAAAATCTTTTCCTTGAGCTGCTCGGCGGAGAAGACCTTGTATGGACCTTTAAACAGCAAAACCAGACCGGTGATTGCACCGATTGCCTGCGCCATCGTCAGCGCTGCTGCCGCTCCGTAGATACCAAAGCCGCCGATGCCGCCAACGCCGAAGATGAGGACATATCCCAAAACGATATTGCTGATGTTGACCAGCATCGCAATCATCATCGGGGTCTTGGTGTTGCTGTGTCCCTGAAATGCCGAGGTCACCAGCGCCATGATGGCAACAAACGGCAGACCCATTACTGTCAATCTCATATAACCGGCGCCGACGGTCAGCAGTTCGCTGCTGTCAGTCAGGATGCGTAAAAACTGGGTAGGAAGTGCAAACAGGACCGAACCGAACAGAATCGCCATCGGCACGGCGGAGATGAGCGTCTGCTTAAAAACCTTAAAGCACTGGTCCATGCTTTTTGCACCATACGCCTTGGCAATATAAACGGTGGAGCCAATGGCAACCCCGCGAAACAGCGAGTTTAAGGTCTCGGTAATTCGCATGACAATTCCCTGCGCAGAAATGTCCAGAGGAGACAATCGTCCAATCATCGCAACGGTGACCAAGCTGGCAGAAACCTGAAAAACGTTCTCCATAATGATTGGCAGAATCAAGGCAAATATCTCTTTGCGGATTTCCTTTCTGCTGTAAGTGGTGTCCATAATAAAATCTTCCCCCTCATCATAATTTTTGTTGCTCTTAAGAGGAATCTTAACATATTCCTAAAATAAATCAATATATATTCATTAAAATTAGTAATTATGCTAAAATATATAGTAAGCGCTTAGTGTTGTTCAATATAAATAAAGAAAATACTTTACAAATTCATTTCTCACTCCTTGGCTAAAAAGACGAAAAAAGAACAGCCACATCCGGTTACACCATTGGTGCGACCGGATGTGGCTGTTCTTCTGTTATAAAACGGTATAAAACTATCCTCTTTCACCGGAGCCGCGGGAGTTTTCCTCCTCATCCGGCTGCGGATCGCTGGTTCCATATCCAAATCCGCTGCCTTCGACTTCAACCTCAACGGTGATGGTCTGATAATCCCCGGTGTTGTTGTCGGTGGCGGTGATGGTGATGGTTGCGCTGCCCGGACCTACGCCGGTGACCATTCCTTCGTTGTCCACCTGCGCGATGCTGCGGTCGCTGGAGCTGCACTTGATGGTGACATCCCCTTCTGCCAGTCCGACGTGCAGCGGCAGAAGCTTGGTGTAGCCGACCTCAACCGATTCCCAACTGCTTTCCGAGTACAATCCCAGGTCCGCCTGTGTTCCCTGCTCCTGCGAGGAACCCTGGTTCTGGTTTTGTCCCTGTGTCTGACCACCCTGCTGGCTGCCCTGCGACGAGCCGCCGGCTGCCATAACCGTCACAGTGGTCTGTGCCGAGGCGCTGCCATCCGCTGTCTTGACGGTGATGGTGACATCGGTGGTCTGGTCGAGGTGGATGATGGTGGTCACATATCCCTTGTCGTTGACATCGGCAATACGCGGGTCGCTGGAAGTAAAGGTAAGCTGTGTGCCGGAAGGGTCCACCGCATATTGCAGCTGACCTTCTTCTCCGGCATTGAGCACCAGCGGGCTGACACTCAGCTTGACCTGTCCGGTGGTATCGGTGCTGCCCTCCTTCTTGACGGTGATGGTGCAGCTTGCCTGCAATCCGCTCTCGGTGGAGGCGGTCAGTACTGCTGTTCCTGCTTTCACACCGGTAACAACCACATCGGTTCCATTGTAGCCTTCCTGTACCGAGATGGCATCGCTGCTGGCGTTCCAGCTGATTTTGCCCACATCCGCACCGCTTGGCGTGATGGTCAGGCTGATATTCTGCGGCTGACCCACCGTCAGACTCATATTGGTCTGTGCAAAGACGATGCCCGGTGCCTCCTGAGAGGAGGTGGAAACGGTGATCTGGCAAGCGGCGGTGAATTTGCCGTCGGAAGAAGAAACGGTCACCTGCGCCGAGCCTGCGTTGACTGCCGTCAACTGGGCAGAAGCTCCGTTTCCGCTGACGCGGACGATGCTCTCGTCGCTGCTCTTCCAGTTCAGGCTTGCCTGCGCTCCTTCCGGGTCCAGAACGGCATTGAGGGTCGCAGTTTGCTGCGGCTTCAGATTCAGTGCCGTCGAGCTCAGCGAAATGCTCTTGAGCTCCAATCCATTTCCTTTTACGGTAACGGTGATGTTATCAACAAAGCCGCCGTCATCCGCCGAAGCGGTGATCTGGGTGGTACCGGCGCCGACCGCTGTCACCACGCCGGTGGAGCTGTCGATGGTTGCCACCGAGGTGTTGCTCGAATCCCAGCTGCAGGTCTTGATCGGTGCATCCGCCGGTTTGACCGAAGCGGTCAGGGTCGCGGTCTGTCCGACCTCCAGTGTGATTTCCCGCTGACCGTCGATAGTGATGCTCTTGACCTTGCCCAGCTTTTTGGCGTACTCTGCCGCACCTGCGTAGACTGCCGGATAGTAGGCGTCGTCGTTGACCACTGCCTGCTCGACATCCACCTTGGTGTCCTCTCCGTCCCGCACCCTGCGCGCCACCAAAACAAAACGCGCATCCTTAAATTCATAGGTGCAGGTGGACAGGGTCAGCAGTTCGTCCCCGTATTCCACGTCAATCGGCGTGTCAAAGATGCTGCGGCGCTTGACCTCATTGACAAAGTTGTTGAAGTCCGCCTCGTCCTTGGCATCGACAAAGGCGTTATAGTTAAAGGTATTGCCATTGTCGTGCTCGGCAAGGTTGTTGGTGATGAAGGCAGCAAAGATTTTATAGGTTCCTGTCTTGTACACGCTGTCAAAGGTGACCAGCGGATGCTCCTTGTAGAAGGAGAGTTGTTTATACTTGGTCAGGTCGTTGAACATCTGACCGTCGTTTCGGATATTGTGTCCGTAGATGGTGATGTTGGTGCTGGGCTTTTTGACATCTGCCTCCCAGTCGATGTACGGCGTACCATAGTAGTCGTACTCCTCATTGAAGCCAAGGCGGTGGTAGTAGTCGTTATCCGAGGTCTGCACTACGGGGAAGTTGACGTTGGTGCCGTCAATCTTCAGCCAGCCCTTGATGTCGTCGTTCTCCAGATAGAATGGGTAGAACTTCGGCAGATAATCATTGGGATACCCCTCGATGTTGGAGGCGTTGATCTTACCGTCCGCTACATCCTGCTCGGCTTTTTCCATCTGGCTTTGCAGGCTTGCGATGTTCTCCTGCGATTTTTTGTTCTGTGCGCCAAAATCCACCAGATAGGTAATCGAGCCGATAAAGACACACAAGCAGACCCACAGCAAAATCTTTCGTACTTTATCAAAATTGCTGTCGTCCCGGTTTGGGAAGATGCGGTAGAAAATTCCCTTAATACCTTTGGGCGCTTTGGGCGCCGGCTGGTTCTGCTGCGGCTGCTCCTTTGGCTGTGCCTTTTTGCCTTTTTTGCGGTGTCCGGCTGCTGGCTGGCTCTGCGGCATCTGCACCGCTGCCGGTTGGGCATGGGGAACGACATCCATTCCCTGCAACACCGCCTGCTCGGCATCACAGCTGCCCTGCGGCGGCTGCGGGTAGCTTTCCAGCATCTTGCGTGCCAAATTAAACAGTCTCGCAACTGCGTCCGCTGTCATCTGGGTCAGCGAATGGTAGGCTCCGGCATCCAGTTCCTCCATCATGCACATTCCGTCCAGCACAGCGGCGATGTACGCCTTCCTGCTTTTAAAGGAGGAGTTGGGCAGGCTGATGCTCAAGCCCAGCAGCTCCTTTTCCTTCTGCTTGGAAGCTCCCAGCGCCAGCGCAGCAGCAACGTTTGCGCTGACCGGTCCAAAGGTCTTTCCAATCTTCTCATTGATTCCCAGTTTTTCCAAATCCATCTGCTCTGGGCGGCAGGAATAGGTGGAAAATACCAGCTTGCCCTCGCTGTCTGCATTGGAAAAGCGTTTGGCTGCAAGACCGGAGGAACCGGACTCGGCAAACGCCAGGCGGATATTTTTCTGTGCGCACCTTGCCGCTACCGCGTGCTCGATGCTGTTGACGTCGATTCCGTAGATGCAGCTGCCCAACCGCTCCTCCACTGTCTTGAGTGCGGCGTTGCAGTTTTGTGCTGCCTGCTGGCGGTCCTCGGCGTTATCACAGATGCGCACGATGACCTCCGAACGCTTAGCGTATACTGCCACACACGGGTGCTGCGCTGCCAGCAGGTCCTCCAGTGCAGCTTCCACCTGTCCGGCGTTTAGCTCCATCACCCTTACCACACGAACGCAGCAGGGGGTGTCGCTTGCTTTTTTCAAAATCTGGAACAGGTAGCCGAAAAACAGGCTGGTCTGCTCCTGCTGGTCGCTGGGCAGGGCAACGATGTGGAACCCGCCGCCCGAAACCTCAAAGCCCGGCAGAGCCGACTGATGGCAGGGGAAAACCCTGGCATCCTGCGGCAGGCAGGCAAGCTGTTCGGCTTGCTGTTCAGAGAGCTTGGTGCGCTTGACCAGATGTGCTGCCACCCCAGGATTGAGCGCCAGCGGCTTCTGGCATACCTGCGCAGCGGCATGGATGCAGGCAGCATCCGCCGGCAAATTTCCGCTCAGCGGGCACAGGATCAGCGCATCCGGCTGGGCGCACTGCATCAGCGCCTGCATCAGGCTGTCGGCATCCTTTGCCGGAAACTGTTCGACCTGGTAGCCCAGCACGTTCAGCTCCTTTTCCATATAAGGGGATGCCAAAAGCCCTGACGGACTGCCGGTATCCACCCCAACGATATAAACTTTCAATGTATCCACCTCAATTTTGCTGCTTTGGTTATAGTCACAGTTTCTCTTAAGGAAATCATAATACAAATGTCCCATGGTTTCAAGCGGTAAATCCTGCTTTTATCCGCCGGAAAAGCTCTTTTCTGCTCTTTTGGTGCAAAGCCCGCGCCTAGGAATTGGAGATGCTCAGCAGCTCGATGCCGTCGATTGCCCGCTGGATCAGCTGCTCGCTGTCCATCTGCTCCTCGGCATATTTTACAAACTTCAGCTGCGGCTTGGTGCGCGGATGCTTTGGTGTAAAGACGGTGCAGCAGTCCTCATAAGGCAGGATGGAGGTTTCAAAGGTGTCGATCTTGCGGGAAATCAGCACGATCTCATCCTTGTCCATACCGATGACCGGACGCAGGACCGGCATATCGCAGACCTCATTGGTGCAGGCGATTGCCTGGATAGTCTGGCTGGCAACCTGACCGACGCTCTCGCCGGTGATGAGCGCTTCACACTCGTTGAGCCTTGCCACGCGGCAGGCAATCTTCATCATATACCGGCGCATGATGATGGTGAACAGGTCTTCCGGGCACTGGTCGCGGATGGCTTCCTGGATTTCGGTAAAGGGAACGATGTGCAGCTTGATGCGTCCGCAGTAGGAGCACATCTTCTGTGCTAAGTCGATGACCTTCTGCTTGGCACGCTCGGAGGTGTACGGAGGGGAAACAAAGTGGATGGCACTGATCTCCAGTCCCCGTTTTGCCATCATATATCCCGCTACCGGGCTGTCGATGCCGCCGGAAATCAGCAGCATCGCCTTGCCGCCGCTGCCCACCGGGATACCGCCCGCACCCTTGATCTGGCTGCCGTGGATGTATGCCGCATAGTCGCGCACCTCCACCATCACCACTACATCCGGCTGGTGAACATCCACCTGCAAATGCGGGTACTGCTCGAGCAGGTACTCGCCCACGCCGGCGCAGATTTCCGGCGACTTCATCGGGAAGCTCTTGTCCGAACGTTTTGCCTCCACCTTAAAGGTGGCAGCATCCTCCAGCTCCTCCTTCAGGTATTCGGCTGCGGTGCGGCAGATCAGCTCAAAATCCTTCTCCACCACGCAGGCGCGGGTCAAAGCGGCAATGCCAAACACCTTTTGCAGGCGGTCCACCGCCTCGTCTAAATCATAATCATCGCTCTGCGGTTCCACATAGATGGTAGACTGCGCCTTTTTAAAGTGAAATTCTCCCACCGGCATCAGCTTGCGGCGTGCGTTTTTAATCAGGCGGTCCTCAAAGGCGTGACGATTCAGTCCCTTCAGGGCAATCTCGCCGTTTTTAAGCAAAATAACTTCTTTCATAATGAACTCCTTTTGGGTAAGTAACAATAAAATCCATTCAATCTTCTGTCTGTTTAGCGGCGGAAGCGTTTGAGTCCTTCCTCCAACGCCTCCAGGAAAAGCGGCACCTGCTCCGGGGTGTTGTAACGCCCAAAGCTCAGGCGGATGGCGCTGTCCGCGCGCTCCCGCTCCAGACCCATCGCCTGCAAAACGTGGCTGGCTCCGCCCTTTGCACAGGCAGAACCGCTGGAAACATAGATGCCTTTTTCCTCCAGAAAATGCAGCATGATCTCCGAACGGACACCCAATGCGGAAAAGTTCAAAATATATGGTGTCGCGTCGGCAGGGGAATTGATGCAGATGTCGGGCAGTTTTGTCAAACCTTCCAAAAGCGCATCCCGAATCAAGGTCACTCTGCTGTGATTTTCCGCCGATTCTGCGGTCAGCAGCTGGGCAGACAGACCCATCGCACACAGATTGGCAATCCCTTCGGTGCCCGGTCGAATATTTTTTTCCTGCCCGCCGCCAAAGCTGACCGGACGCAGGCGGCTGCCCTTTTTGACGTACAGCGCACCGCAGCCCTTGGGCGCATAAATCTTATGCCCGCTGACCGACAGAAAGTCCACGTCCAGCGCTTTGCCCAGACGCAGCGGCTGTTTGCACCACGCCTGCACCGCGTCACAGTGCAGCAGCACCCGCGGGTACTCCTTGCGCAGCAGTCGGCTGACCTGCGCCACCGGCAGAACGCTGCCCACCTCATTGTTGACCGCCATCATGGATACCAGCACAGTCTGATTGTCCACTGCATCCAGCACCTGCTGCGCCGTGATTTTTCCTTCCCGGTCCGGCTTTAAGCGAACGATCTCCCAGCCTTCCCCTTCCAGGAATTTTACCGTATTGAGCACCGCATCGTGTTCGATGGCGGTGGTAACGATTTTCTTGCCCATCCGCTGCTGCGCTCTTGCCGCTCCCAGGATGGCGATGTTGTCCGCTTCGGTGCCGCCGCTGGTAAAATAGATTTCCCCGCTTTGACAGCCCAGCGTTTCCGCTGTCTGTTCCCTTGCCTTGTCCAGTCGCTGCTGCGCCAAAAATCCTCTGCGGTGCAGCGAAGAAGGGTTTCCGTAGCAATCGGTCAGCATCTCATAGACCAGCTTTGCGGATTCTTCCCGCGTCCTGGTCGTCGCACTGTTGTCATAATAAATTTCGTCCGGCAAAAACGCACACTTCCCTCTATCAGTTTGTTCTCTTTCGTTTCCGGTCCTTCCTTTTAAAAAAGGATACATACTTTTTTATTATACAGCATCCGCGTGTATCTTTCAAATCTTCCGACACCTTTTTACACTATTTTTACACCCCTTGCCCGAAAAGAGAGCAGTGCGGCTAAATTTTTCAAAACAGATGGGAAATGATGCTTTGTTTTGCGCCTGTTATCCGCTATAATATAGAAAAGAAACCCCACGCTCTCTGTCAAAAGACAGGAGCCTCCACCAAGTCAACCAAGCAAAGGATGGTATCTTTTTTTATGGCTATCAATTCTTTCATGCGCGCCGCATTAAAGGCGCTTTCCTACCCCGAGCTGCTGGACAAGAAAAACGGCTACCGCCTCCAGCGCACGGTGGTCAACGCAGCGCACCCGCACGTGCTGCGCCCGTCCTACAAAATATGGGACCACGAAATCAACGCAGGCGACCACGAAATCCCGGTGCGCATCTTTGCGCCCGAAACCCAGGGACCTTTTCCGGTGCTGCTGTTCTTTCACGGCGGCGGCTGGGTCACCGGCAACATCGACTCCTATGACAAGGTCTGCACCGACATGGCGCGGCTGACCCGCCACACGGTGGTGTCGGTGGACTATCGACTTGCGCCGGAGCACCGCTTCCCTGCCGGTCCCGAGGACTGTTACCTTGCCGCCAGGGAGCTGTTCACCCACAGCGACCTGCTGGGCATCACGCCCGACCAAATCACCCTGATTGGCGACAGCGCGGGCGGCAATCTGGCGGCTGTGGTGTCGCTGATGGCGCGCGACCGCGGAGAATTTCTCCCGCACCAGCAGATTTTACTCTACCCTGCCACCAACAACGACCACACGGAAAATTCCCCCTTCGAGTCGGTGCGCACCAACGGCAAGGGGTACCTGCTGACCTCCAAGCGGATGGTCGATTACATGGCGCTCTATCGCTCGAGCGACGAGGACCTGCAAAACCCTTACTATGCGCCCATCCTGTGCAGCGACTTGAGCGACCAGCCGCGCACCTTGATTATCACCGCCGAATTTGACCCGCTGCGTGACGAGGGAGAAGCCTACGGCGAAAAGCTGCGGGAATTTGGCAACGACGTCGAGATTCACCGCATCCACGATGCCCTGCACGGCTTTATGTCGCTGAGTCCCGGCTTTAAACCGGTCAAGAAGACCTACCGCTACATCAACGACTTTTTGAGCGGACGCTCGGATAGCTTTGGGCAGGTGCTTGCCTCGGTCGCCGACCAGGAGGACGAAACCGACGAAACTTTTATCATGGATAAAGAGGTGAACGAGCTTGAGTGAACGAGCTTCTGACTGGAACCGGCTGGACAATGCAGCCAAAATTTTCCCGCCTACCAGCAATAAGCAGGACACCAAGGTGTTCCGCTTTGCCTGCCAGCTCAACGAGCGGGTGGAGCAGGAGATTTTGCAGCAAGCCACCGAAAAAACGCTGGAAACCTTCCCCATCTTTCGCAGCGTGCTCAAACACGGACTGTTCTGGTACTACCTGGAAAAAACCGACCTTGTACCGGTGGTGGAGCCGGAATACCGCCCTGCCTGCGGTCCTTTGTACGACCCTGCCAGCCGCAACCTGCTGTTCGAGGTCACCTGCTGGCGCAACCGCATCAATCTGGAGGTCTACCATTCGCTGACCGACGGCACTGGCGCGCTGCAATTTTTAAAGACGCTGGTGTGCAATTATCTGTCCATCAAATATCCGCAGCTGTCGGAAGAGCTGATGGCAGGCATCCAGTATGACGCCTCCGTCTCCGAGCGGGACGAGGACAGCTTCTTAAAATACTACGACCCACACCAGAAGATTAAGCCGACCAAAAACCAACGCTCCTGCCAGCTTAAAGGCGTGCGGGTGCCGGAGGGCAGGCTGAAGATTATCGAGGGCATCATGCCGGTCAAGGAGGTGCTGCGGCTGGCAAAATCCTACGGAACCACCCTGACGGTGCTGCTGACCGCGATGATGCTGATTGCCTTTGACCAGGAGATCCCGCTGCGCAAAAAGAAAAATCCGGTGGTGCTGGATGTCCCGGTCAATCTGCGCAACTATTTTCAATCGGAGACCTCCCGCAACTTCTTCGGCGTTATCAAGGTCGGCTACAACTTTTCCAAAGGTCCCGGCACGCTGGAGGACGTGATTGCCCATGTCAAGGAAACGTTTGCCCGCGAACTGACTGCCGACAAGCTGGGTGCGCGCATGGCTGCCCTCTCCCGCGCCGAGCACAACTTTGTGGCGCGCGCCATCCCGCTGGTCATCAAGGATTTCATCCTCTGGTCTGCCGACGCCATCAGCGAATCCTATATGGCGGGCAGCATCTCCAACATCGGAAAGATTGATTTGCCCGAGGCTGCAAAGCCCTTTGTCAAGCGCTTTGACGTCTTTGTCAGCACCGAAAAGCTTCAGGCGTGCATCTGCTCCTACGGCTCCGAACTGACCGTCAGCTTCACCTCGGCGTTCTTCAGTACCAATGTGCAGAAGAACTTTTTCCGCCAGCTGACCCAGGCAGGTATCCCGGTGGAGATTCAATCCAATAAGCTGGAGGCTGATCTGCGATGAAATACTGTGAAAAATGCAAGGTCTATGTCCCGTCTGACCGCGAACACTGCCCGTTGTGCCAAAGCATCCTTGTCGAGGAGGACGCCAGCCGCAGCTACCAGGGCTACGACGATGAGATTTTCCCCTATCTTCCCACCATCTACCATCGGCACAACCTGTTGATTCGTCTGTCGCTGTTTTTATCCATCGCCGTCTGTGTCATCTGCCTGACCCTCAACCTGCTGGTCTGGCCGCAGCGCTGGTGGTCGCTGTTTGTCCTTGCCGGCGTAGGCGCAGGCTGGGCAACGGTGGCGCAAGCCATCCGCAAGCGCAGCTCCTTCTGCAAACACGTTTTGTACCAGGTGGTCACCGTGGGCATCGTGGTGGTCCTGTTCGACCTGATGACCGGCTTTGGTCACTGGTCCTTTAACTATGTCATCCCTGCGCTGTGCGCCTTTGCCATGGTGGTCATCGCCATCATCGCGGCGATGGGACACCGCAGCATCTCCAACTACATCATCTACATGGTGGTGTCGGCGGTCTTTGGGCTGATTCCGCTGCTGTTTTTGCTGCCGCGCTGGACCACCATCCTCTGGCCCACCGTTCTGTGCGCTGCTGTCAGCGTCATCTATCTTGCCGGTCTTGGCTTGTTTGTCGGTCGAGACACCTGGCAGGAGCTTCACAAGCGTCTGCATATGTAAAAAACGGACTGTTCCCCTTTGGGAGCAGTCCGTTTTTCTTTTTATCTTCTGATTACAGGGTAATCCAATAGCGCTGGGTAATGCGGTCCTCGCCGTTCTCTTTTCCTGCCACCTCGTTTTCTAAAACACCGCCATTTTTCTGGATGGTCTTTGCCGAGCCGATGTTCTCCTTGTTGCAGGTGACCAGCACCTTCTGCATCTGCATTTTGCGGCACTCCTCCAAAGCCAGTGCGAGCATCTGTGTGGCATAACCCTGTCTGCGGCAGCAAGGGCGCACGCTGTACCCGATGTTGCCGCCAAAGCGCAGGAGTCCTTCGTTGAGCCGGTGGCGGATGTCGATCATTCCAATCAGCTTGCCATCCGCATCGACCGCCAGAAAGGTGGTTGCCGGAACCAGCCCGGGACAAACGGTCTGCTCCGAGCGGTTTGCCAGCGTTTTGCTGTACCACTGTGCAAAGCTCTCTGCTTCTGCCAATCCACCGCTTCCATCCAGGCTGCTGCCTTGCTCCAAAAATTCCTTGCGGTATCCCCAAACTTCCTGTTCATCTGCCGATGTTGGCAGAATCAGTTTTAATTCCTTCATGCTCGTTTCCTCCTTCTTGCTTTGTATAAAAAATCTTTTACAGCACCTTTGTCAGCTGTTTGCAAAGCTCAATCAAATCGTAACGGATGCTCTGGCGGCTGCGCCATCCCCGATTGTCCCATTCTTTTTGCGAAACATCATCCCCGCCGTAGATCAGCGCTCCATAGGAAAATCCCCGAAACTGCGCAACGGCAATGCAGCCCGCCTGCTCCATCTCTACGATTTTGGCGCCCTCTGCCCGTCTGTTTTCGATGCGTGTCTGTGTTTCCCGAAAGATGGCATCGGTCGTCCAGGTCAGCCCGCGCAGATAGGGCACCGAATGTTCCTTCAGATAATCGGCAATCCTTTGGGTGACCGGCTCCTCGGTGTAGATGATGCGGGACGGTTCGATATAATGGTAAGAAAAGCCCTCGTCGCGGATAGCTCCTTCCACCAGCAGCAGCTGTCCCACCTCGATATCAGGGTCCAGCACACCACCGCCGCCGCAGAACATCACCTTTTGAATACCCATGGCGTGCAGCTGGTCAAGGGTGCCGGCACAGGCGGGACAGCCGATGGCGCCCAGCAAAATCAGGACATCCGCATCGGTAAAACGATAGACCAAAATCGGATTTTCCCCGGAAATGGTCTGCTCCAGCCGGATTTTTCCCTCCGCCTTCAGCTGCTCCATCACCTCCGGGAAAAAGGTGATGACCAGCTTATCGGTGGAAAACTGCCCCTCTGCCATCATCTCCGGGTTGATTTTGGCATTTGGGTCGCGGTCAAACTCCAAAATCGGGTATCCTATTTCTGCCATTTCCTTCTGCCTCCCTTGTCACTTGTGTATCTGTGGGTAAATTTTTGCTATTATAGCAAACTTCACCGGTGGTGTCAAGGAAATCCTTTTACAGAAAAATTACCCGGTCGGGCGGGAGGCTTTTCCATTTTTATTACAGCTATTCCCCGCAAATTCAGATGGGTCTATCTCTGATTCAGAATGGTTTCCACCGTTTGCTGTGGCGTCTGGTTGGAATTATCCAGCCAAAATCCAATTTTAGGGGTTGTCTGCATAAATGTATTGTACAACGCCTCAACTGTAAAACCGGTATATCCTGTTTTTCTCCGGTGCGCTTCTCTTTCTTTGATGACTTCCACATTCGGGCAGAGGACAATCACCTCTACCGGATAAGTGTGCAGATAGGATAACATTCGGTTTAATTCATCGCCATAGTAGTTATCTTGAATAACCACCGAAAACCCATCTTTAAAATAAGACTTTGCTGCATCAGCCGTCAGTTTGTAACGAAGATGCAGCTGATGAATCGCTTCTTCCGACGGGCTATCTGACATATCCTCTCGTCCGGAAACCATCATTTTTCGGAATACATCTCCACGAAGATGGACACATTTCTCCAACGATTCTGCCAGCAATTCAGAAACGGTAGATTTTCCAGAAGCCATCAGCCCTGTAATCAAGTACATTTTTTGATTCATTTGATTTTCCCCCTTTCCGTTTTAATCTCAAGATCACTGCAAAAACGAATTGTAGACATATTTTTGTATAAAACGAAAAAACGCTCCGGTCATTCGACCGAAGCGTTTTTGTTCGTGGTGCGGATAGCAGGACTTGAACCTGTATGAGTTTAACCTCACTAGAACCTGAATCTAGCGCGTCTGCCAATTCCGCCATATCCGCAAATCACTGGAACGTTTATTATTATAGCACCGAGATTTGCATCTGTCAACACTTTTTTGAAAAAAATTTTATTTTTTTATTTTTCTTTTTTTCGGGCGGTTATCAGGCGCTTTTGCTGCTGGTCCGCTGCGCTTTTTCTGGGGAGCCTTCGGCTTTTTGCGCACGCTGTATCCAAAGCTGCCCAGCTTTTTGCCCGCTTCAAAATATTCCCCGTGCATATAGCAGGCAAGTCCGCAGCGGTCCATGTGCAGCTTGCCGTCCGCATCCAGATATTCCTCGTCGATGTCCACCCCGACAATCTCCGCCAAGAACATATCGTGGCTGCCCAGCGGGGTCACGCTTTTGACCTTGCACTCCAGATTGACCGGACACTCTGCAATCAGCGGCACATCCAGGTGATTGGCGCGCACCGGCGTCAGATTGCAGGCAGCAAATTTGTCCTCATCCCTGCCGGAGCGCACACCGCACCAGTCCGCCTGACGGACCAGCTGTGCTGGCGTCAGATTGATGACAAACTCTCCGGTTTCCTTGAGCAGCTCATAGGAGTACCGGCTGGGACGCACCGAGATGTAGGTCATCGGCGGCTGGGAGTTGACAATCCCGGTCCATGCGATGGTGATGATGTTGGGTTTTTCCCAGCTGCCGCAGGTGACCATCGTCGGAGACACCGGAGCCAGCAGGGTGGAACCCTTCCAATATACTTTTGCCATAATTGTTTCTACCTTTCTTTTTCGGTCCCCAAAGCAGACCGTTCCTATTGTTGATTTACTTTCATTATACACAAGTCTGTTTACACTCACAAGAATTTTTTTTACTGATTTTGACAGAACTTTTTTCTCCTCTTTGTCTTTCGATTTCTCTGTGCTATAATAATAAGTAACCGTTTAATGGTTAAACTTTTTTGACAGAAAATCTCTGCTTGTTTTCTTTCTGTCCAACATACGAAAAAATAGAAAGGACGTTTTTATGCCAGACAATTCTACTCCAAAACACCACAACAACAAGATGGGCACCGAGCCTATCGGCAAGCTGCTGCTTTCGATGTCGCTGCCTGCCATGTTTTCCATGCTGATTCAGGCGCTGTACAACATCGTGGACAGCATCTATGTTGCACAGATCGGCGAACACGCACTGACTGCTGTTTCCCTTGCCTTTCCGGTACAGAACCTGATGATTGCTGTCAGCGTCGGCACCGGTGTCGGCTTAAACTCGCTGATTTCCCGCCGTCTGGGCGAGCGCCGCGAAAAGGAAGCCAGCGCTGCCGCTACCCACGGCGTACTGATCTCCTTTGCAGAATCCTTGCTCTTTTTACTGTTCGGACTGTTCTTCTGCCGGATGTTCTTCTCCGCCTTCACCGACGATTCCACCGTCATCCAGATGGGTGTTAAATACACCTCCATCGTCACCATCTTCTCCTTCGGCAGCTTTATCGAAATCAATCTGGAAAAGATCCTTCAGGCGACCGGCAATATGTTCTACCCGATGGTCTTTCAGCTGATTGGCGCCATCACCAACATCATCCTCGACCCAATCTTCATCTTCGGCTGGTTCGGTCTGCCTGCCATGGGTGTCACCGGTGCGGCGATTGCCACCGTTACCGGTCAGATTCTGGCGATGCTGTTTGCTGTCTATGTCATGGTGCGCAAGGAACACGCGGTACACATCACCTTCAAGGGCTTCCGCTTCTCCGGCACCACCGTGCGCGACATCTTCCAGGTCGGCTTTCCTTCCATCATCATGCAGTCGATTGGTTCTGTCATGATTATGGCGCTCAACAACATCCTCATTGTCTTTTCTCAGGCAGCGGTCGCTGTTCTGGGTGTCTACTTTAAGCTCCAGTCGTTTGTCTTTATGCCGGTCTTCGGTCTGGGTGCGGGCGCGCTGCCCATCATGGGCTTCAACTACGGTGCACGCAACAAAAAGCGCCTGATGCACACCCTCAAACTCGCCTGTGCCATCGCCTTTGGCATCATGCTGGTCGGTCTGCTGATTTTCCAGTTCGGCGCAAGATACCTGCTGATGATGTTCAACGCCAGCGCAGATATGATGGACATTGGTATCTCCGCTCTGCGCACCATCAGCCTGTGCTTCCCTGCCGCCGGTCTGGGCATCGCCTTCTCCAACTTCTTCCAGGCCATCGGCGAAGGTAAAAACTCGCTGCTCATCTCGGTGCTGCGCCAGTTGGTCATCCTGCTGCCCTGCGCGTGGATCATCTCCCGCATCGGCACACTCAATCAGGTGTGGATGGCATTCCCGATTGCCGAGGTCTTCTCCTTCATCGTCAGCCTCCTGCTGACCCGCGTCACCTATAACAATAAAATCAAAGAGATGCAGGATTTCACCACCGACGAGGATTAACAATCCGCTTGTCGGGAAGATATCCTCTTCCTATAAGGAACAGAAAAAAAGGGAGCCGTTTGGCTCCCTTTTTTCTTGCTCTGTCGCATAGTGTTTTATTAGATTCGGTGCAGCAAATCGGTGTAGGTAGGCATCGGCCAGTCGCGGCGATCCACCACCATTTCCAATGCGTCGCATTTTTCCCGCAGCTTTTCCATCGCCTGACAAACCTGCCTAGACATCTGCTGCGCACACTGATACAGCTGCGGCTGTGCCTGTGCCTGCTCCAGCGCCGTTTCCAGCTCTTCGGTCAATGCCATCACACTTTCGGTCGAATCACTCACCATCCGCAGGTGATTGTCCAACCGCTGCGGGTGTAGTCCGCACTGCTCCAGGCGGTGCAGACTTTCTGCCAGCTTGCCGGAATATCCAATCACACTTGGAATAATCTGCCGTTTCGCAATCTCCAGCATGGTGGACGCTTCAATCTGCAAAACATGGATGTAATTTTCCAGCTGAATCTCATAGCGGGCAGCGGTTTCCTTCGGAGAAAAAATGTGGTGATGGTCAAACAGTTCGATGTTCTTCTGCTCGGTCAAAGTTGCAAATGCCTCCACCGAGGTGCGCAAAATCGGCAGTCCCCGGCGCTGTGCCTCCATGACCCATTGCTCGGAATAGTTGTTTCCGTTGTAGATGACCCTGCCGTGGCTGCGCATCGTATCGCGGATGATACACTGCACCTGCTGCCAGACCGCTTCCCCCTCCAGCGGCTCCAGCTGATTGGCAAATTGTTCGAAGGAATCCGCTAAAATGGTGTTGAGCACCACCTCCGAATATGCCAACGACTGGGAGGATCCGACCATTCTGAACTCAAACTTATTGCCGGTAAAGGCAAACGGCGAGGTGCGGTTGCGGTCGGTTTCATCGCGGGTGACATTGGGGATCTCGTCCACTCCAATGTCCATCTCCTCGGGTTTGACCTTTGCCGGGTCGCTCCCCTGTGCAATGTGGTTGAGGATAGCCGTCAGATGATTTCCCAGGAAAATGGAGATGATCGGCGGCGGTGCTTCGCCTCCACCCAGACGGTGGTCGTTTCCTGCACAGGCAGCCGACATCCGCAGCAGATCCGCATACAGGTCCACTCCGCGGATAAAGGCGCACAGCATCAGCAAAAACAGCAGATTGCTCTCGGGATTTTTGCCCGGTCGCAGCAGATTTTCCCCTGTGTCGGTGCAAAGCGAGTAGTTGTTGTGCTTGCCCGAACCATTGATGCCTGCAAACGGTTTTTCATGCAGCAGACAGGCAAGCCCATGCTTTTTGCTCAGGGTGCGCATCGTTTCCATAATCAGCTGGTTGTGGTCACAGGCAATGTTGGCAGTGGAATACTCCGGTGCCAGCTCATGCTGGGCAGGCGCCGCTTCGTTGTGCTTGGTTTTGCTGCCGACGCCCATCTCCCACAGATTTTTGTCCAAATCCTGCATGAATTCCCCGACACGGATGCGCAGCCGTCCACAGTAGTGGTCGTCCAGCTCCTGACCCTTAGAGGGTTTTGCGCCGAATAGGGTCCTTCCGCAGATTTTTAAATCCAGCCGCTGGTCGTACAGCTTGTAATCCACCAGAAAATATTCCTGCTCTGCACCCACCATCGGGGTGATGCGGCTGACGTCGGTTTTTCCCAGCGCGTGCAGCAGGCGCACTCCCTGCTTGGAAAGCTGCTTCATCGAGCGCAGCAGCGGGGTCTTCGCATCCAACGCTTCTCCGTTGTAAGAGCAGAAGGCGGTTGGGATAAAGAGGGTCCCGTCCCGAACAAACGCCGGAGAGGTCGGGTCCCAGGTGGTGTAGCCGCGCGCTTCAAAGGTTGCCCGCAAGCCGCCGGAAGGGAAAGAGGAGGAATCCGCCTCGCCCTGAATCAGCGCTTTGCTGGAAAACTCCATCGCAATCTCCCCCTGTCCACCGTTGGTGGTCAAAAAGGCATCGTGCTTTCCGGCAGTAAAATTGTTCATCGGCTGGAACCAGTGAGAATAGTGGGTCGCACCCTGTTCCAGTGCCCACTCCTTCATCGCACACGCCACCACATCTGCAATCTGCGGGTCCAGCGGTTGTCCCAGCCTGCGGGTGCGCAGCAGGCTTTGATAGACCTTCTGCGGCAGTCGTTTTTTCATTGCGCTGTCATCAAACACGCGGGTACCAAAGATTTTTTCTACGTTCATCTTGTACCGTCCTCTCTTTTTTGGATTACACACATTCCGCCGCAAAAGGTCATGCCTGCCTTTTGCTTTCGGCAGACCCGTCCTGCCGGCGGGTGAAAAACAGCGCAGATTCTCCCCAAGAATTCCGTCCTGTACACACAGCTGTTTTTCTGTAATTCACATGGTAGCATCTTTGTCTGTGAATTGCAATCGTTCGTAAAGAAAAACAGCCTGCTGCACAAATTGTATCCGCTTTTCCATATTAAAGTAAGGAAAGTTTCATAATATTGGAATTGCATTTGCTTTCATCCCATGATAAACTGAAAGAGGCCGTTCGACACATTTTACACGTCGGGCGGCAATATTTTGTAAAACAGGTTCTATCACCAAACGATAAAAAGGAGAGAGTTCTGCCTTGGGTATTCAAAAGAAAGGTCTGGGTGTCCTGTGCCTGCTGCTGACACTGTGCCTGCTGTTGAGCGGCTGTCGGGAAAGCTCCTCACTGGTCCGCTACGACATCTCCAACGGAGTCGAGAGTCTGGACCCGCAGTTTGCCAGCGAAGAAAACGAACAACTGGTCATCTATAATATGATGGAAGGATTGATGCGCCAAAAGCCCTCCGGTGAGCTGACCAACGGCGCCATCGAGCGCTATGAGGTTTCCGACGACCAGAAGGTCTACACCTTTTTCCTGGTGGATGGGATGGTATGGGACGACAAGGAGAACACGCCGGTCACCGCACATGACTTTGTCTTTGCTTTTCAGCGCATCTTTAACAGCATTTATCCCTCTCCCTTTGCTTCGATGTTTTCTTCCATCAAAAACAGTCAACAGGTGCTCAGCGGCCAGCTGGACGCTTCTTCGCTGGGTGTGCAGGCGCTCGACGACCACACCGTCCGCTTTACGCTGAGCTATGCCGACCCGGCTTTTCTGGAAGCTCTTGCCCATTCCTCCGCCATGCCCTGCAACCAGAAACTGTTTGAAAACGCCAACGGAAAGTACGGTTCCACCATCCAGCAGTCCTACTCCAACGGTCCGTTCTTTTTGATGCAGTGGGACAACTCCAGCCGCATCTATCTCAAGAAAAACGATAAGTATTATGCTGCCGAGCAGGTGCTCACCCCGGGCGTTTACCTCTATGTCGACCGCGATGTCCAGACTGCTGCGCAGAAGGAGCGGGATGAACAGCCGTCCTCCACCTTCGAGCTGCTGATGGACGGTAAAGCGGACGGCTGCCAGGCAAACTATGAACAATACCAGCTTGCCATGCAGGCAGAGATGAGCTGCCAGACCGCCGAAAGCACCGTCTGGGCACTGGTCTTTAATCAAAACCACTCCGCCTTTTCCAACCAGCAGGTCCGCCAGGGTTTTCTGCGCGCCATCGACCGCAGCGCACTGGAAACCTTTTTGCAGAACAGCCGTCAGGAAAACCTGCGCGTCTATGACCGCCTGATTCCGCCAACCATCTCGCTGTTCACCCAGCCGTACACCGACCAAACCTCGGTCACCACCAGCAATCTCTATGACCCGCAGGAAGCCTACGCCTCCTACCGCGCCGGTATGGATGAGCTGGAGGCGGACACCCTGCGCAAAATCCAGCTGTTGGTTCCCTCCGACAGCCAGATCCCGGAGATGTGCGGTCTGCTCCAACAGGGCTGGCAGCAGGCGCTGGCTGTTTCGGTCAACATCGTTGAGGTCAGCCGCGACGAGCTCTCCTCCCGGCTGAGCCTGGGGGACTATCAGGTCGCACTCGTTCCGCTCAAGGCATCCGCCAATACCCCTGCCGACCTGTTGGAACGATTTACCTCCTCCTCGGTGTACAACATCTCCCACTACCAAAATGAAGCGTATGATGCGCTGCTTTCCTCGCTCAATGGCTCCCACGACCGACAGCAGCTGTTAAACCAGTATGCCAATGCCGAAGGGATGCTGATGGACGACGCGGTCGCCTTTCCTCTGCTGGCAGAAACCAGCTATTTTGTGATGGGCTCGGGCGTTTCCGGCATCGAATTTTATCCATACGGCGGCAAGGTCATCTTCCGCGATGCACTGGCAATGCGCTGATTTTCTCCTGCAAACAACTGTCTGTACCCGCACTTGCGGCTGCTTTCCCCCGATGCTATAATAGTGGCAAAGGGGGAATTTTTTATGTTCAAAGAGGTATCTCTGGTTTATTTCAGCAGCACCAAAACTACTCAGAGGACGGTGCGTGCCATCGGCAGAGCGCTGGCAAAGGCGTTTGACATCCCTGTGCAGGAGTACGACTTCACCCTGCCCAACGCCCGCAGCCGCAAGCTGCACTTTACTTCGGACCAGCTGGTCATTGTCGGTTCGCCGGTCTACGGAGGGGTCATGCCGCTGCTGGTGCGGGAATATCTTGCGCAGTATGTCACCGGTGAAAAGACTGCCTGCGTCCTTGCCGCTATTTACGGCAACCGCAACTTTGATGACTGCCTGGTGGAGATGCAGGATTTGATGGAGGAAAACGGCTTTGTGGTGACCGCAGCCGCAGCCTGCATCGGGGAACATTCCTATTCAACTGCGATTGCTTCCGGCAGACCCAATGCCCAAGACCTTGCTCTGGCAGAGGAGTTCGGCAAACAGGTCGCTCAAAAGCTTTCTGCCAGCCCGACTGTGCCGACCCTTGCACAGACCCTGCCCGGCTCCCGCCCGTACCGCGAGCGCAAGCCTTCTGCTCCGATGGCTCCGCAGACCACCAACGGCTGCATCCGCTGCGGAATGTGCGTCAACAACTGTCCGGTCGGCGCCATCGACCGCAACGACCCAACCAAGGTGGATGCTTCGCTCTGTCTGCGTTGTCTGTCCTGTGTACGACTGTGCCCGCTTGGCTCCAAAGCTTTTACCGACCCGGGCTTTCAAAAAACGGTCGCCTGGTGTCTGGAAAACTTCCAGAAGCCGGACAAATCCCCTGTATTTTTCCTGTAATGCAAATAAAAAACCACAGAGCGTTTTCTGCTCTGTGGGTTTTTATTATAAGGCGTTAGCAATATCGGCAAACTGCTGCATCGACAGCTGCTCGGCGCGCAGATTGGAGGCGACCCCAGCCCGCTCGAGCAGGTCGAGCGCCTGCTGTTTGGGGATGGCAAGTCCCGCACTGAGGGTGTTGGGCAGGGTTTTTCTGCGCTGCGAAAAGGCTGCCTTGACCACCCGGAAAAAGTCCTCCTCCTTTTTGAGCTGCACCGGCGGCTGCTGGCGGACATCCAGACGGATGACCGTCGAATCGACGTCCGGCGACGGCATAAAGGAGCCGCGCGATACCTGAAACAGCACCTGCGGCTGGCTGTAATACTGCACCGCGATGGACACAGCACCCACCTCGCGGCTGCCGGGAGCCGCACAAAGGCGCTGGGCTGCTTCCTTCTGCACCATCACCGTCAGTGAAACGATTGGCAGACGAGCTTCCAGCAGGCTCATGATGATGGGCGAGGTGATGTAGTAGGGTAGATTTGCGCAAACTGCTACCGGCATCCCGGCAAACTCCTCCCTGATCAGCTTGTGCAAATCCACCTTGAGGACATCCTCATTGACGATTTTGATGTTGTCAAATTCCGCGAGCGTTTCATCCAGGATGGGCAGCAGGCGGCTGTCGATCTCGATACAGACCACCTTGTCCGCCCGGCGGGCAAGCTCTGCGGTCAACACACCGACGCCGGCTCCAATTTCAATCATTCCCCAGCCCGGCTGCGCATTTCCCGATTCTGCCATGCGCGGACAGACGGTAGGATTGATCAGAAAGTTTTGCCCCAGACCCTTGGAAAAGGAAAATCCGTGGCGGGTAAGCACATCCCGTATCACCGAGATGTTGGACAGGTTTTCCATGAAATGCTCCTTTCAGCTTTTAAAAATCGGTCGCTCATCCGACCCTGTTATCTTGCAGACGGTGCGCTGCCGGCTTCCTTTTCCAGCACGACCAGAAAATTGTGCGCGCCCATCACCGTCAACTTTGGCTCGATGATCTGTTTTAACCGCCAGCCGTTGTGCGATTCCGCGCTGACCACCTGTGCAATGATTTTAAATGGGGAAAAGCCCTCCGGGTTCTCCTTGTTTTCCGGCGTGCTGGGTACCTCTACAAATTTATACTCGTACTTCTGCATGAAAATTTCCTCCTCTGAATTTTTACTTTGATTTATAGTGGAATATCAAACACCTAAATTGGATGGACCGAATCCCTTTGGAAGCAGCTGTGCTAAGGTGTACGCCTGATACTGCTCGGGCGATGAGGCGCAGAAAACCAGAAAGCTGCGCGGGTCGCAAAATTCCATCATCACCTGGCGGCAGACGCCGCAGGGGGTGGTAATCGGCAGCAGGTCGGCGTCCTTTCTTCCACCCGCCACCGCAATGCAGACAAACTCCCGTTTGCCCTCGGAGACCGCTTTAAAAAAGGCGGTCCGCTCGGCACAGACCGTCGGCGTATAGGCGGAAGACTCGATGTTGCAGCCGGTGTAGATGGTGCCGTCCTGACACAGCAGCGCTGCACCCACCGCAAAGCCGGAATACGGGCAGTAGGCATTTTCCCTTGCCTTGAGAGCAAGCTCGATCAATCGCTTTTCATACATCGTCCACACCTCCTTCGGATTGGATTATTTCAGTATCTGCTGTAAAAAGGAGCTGCCCGCCTGCAATTTCCCGGGAAATGCCAGGTCAAAATATTCCCCGACGGTGGCAGCCAGGTCTGCAAAGCAGCTGCGGGTGGCTAAATCCACCCCTGCCCGAACCGATTTTCCGCAGCACAGCAGCGGGACATACTCCCGGCTGTGGTCGGTGGATGGGGTGGACGGGTCGCAGCCGTGGTCGGCGGTGATGAACAGCAGGTCCTCCTCGCGCAGCAATCCCAGCAGCTGCTCAAGCTGGCTATCAAAGCGGCTGAGCGCCTGTGCGTAACCGACCGGGTCGTTGCGGTGACCGTACAGCATATCAAATTCCACCAGGTTGACAAAGCACAAGCCCTCAAAATCGCTGTTGCACAGCTCCAGCGTCCGCTGCATCCCTTCATCGTTGGAGTGGGTGACAATCTTTTGGCTGATGCCTTTGCCGGCAAATATATCCGAGATTTTTCCCACTCCGATGGTTTGCAGACCTGTCTTTTGCAGGCAGTCGAGCAGGGTGTCCTGCGGCGGCAGCAGAGAAAAATCCCTACGGTTTGCCGTTCGGGTAAAATGCTCGGCATCCTCACCTACAAAGGGACGGGCGATGATCCTTCCCACTGCGTCCTCACCCTGCATGATCGAGCGGGCAATCCGGCAGTATTCATACAGCTGCTCGAGCGGAATCTTCTGCTCGTGGGCTGCAATCTGAAGGACGCTGTCCGCCGAGGTGTAGACAATCAGATCGCCGGTTTGCAGATGCTGTTCCCCGTAGTCGTGGATGACCTGTGTACCGGAGTACGGACGGTTGCACAAAACTCCTCTGCCGGTGCGCTGTGTCAGCTGCTCGATGATTCGCTGCGGAAAGCCGTCGGGATAGGTCGGCATCGGCTTTTCGGAAACCAGCCCCATCAGCTCCCAGTGTCCGGTGGTGGTGTCCTTGCCTGCCGAACGCTCTGCCATCCTTCCAAAAGCTCCGGCAGGGCTTTGGCAGGGCTGTCCGACCTGCACGCCCTGGATGTTAAACAGTCCCAGCCGCTGCATCTGCGGCACGAAAAGCTTGCCGCTGGCAAAGCACGCTGCCAGCGTATCGCTGCCCTGGTCACCATAATTGGCTGCATCGGGAAGCGCTCCAATCCCAAAGCTGTCCAGCACGATGATAAATACTCGTTTCATCTTTCTGCCTCCCTTGTTCTGCGTTGGCTACACCAGACCCAGCGCGACCTCCATCATCTGGGTAAAGGCATTCTGGCGCACCTGCGCCGAAACGGCTTCCCCGGTAAACGGGTTGTCCGAGATGGTCAGCAGGCACAGCGCCTTTTTGCCCGCGCGGGCAGCTTCCATGTACAGTGCAGCCGATTCCATCTCGACCGCCAGCACACCCATCTTCTGCCACTGCGGCAAGCCCTGCGACTCGTCGTAGAACCAGTCGGAGGTCAGCACCGTTCCCGCCTGGTAGGAAAATCCCTTTTGCTCGCAAAGCTGTACCGCCTTACAGGCAAGAGAAAAATCTGCCGCCGGTGCAAAGTGTCCCGGCAGGTGATACTGCGCAGCATAGTTGGAGGTGGTGCAGCTGGCTGCCGCAATGACGATGTCACCGATTTTCAGCGAAGGGTCGATGGCTCCTGCCGAGCCGATGCGGATGATGGTGTCCACCCCGTAAAGACAGAACAGCTCATGGGAGTAAATGCCCATCGACGGCATTCCCATGCCGCTGCCCTGCACCGAAACGCGCTTGCCCCGGTAGCTGCCGGTGTAGCCAAGCATCCCGCGCACCTGATTGTAGCAGACGGCATCCTGCAAATAGGTTTCTGCCAGCAGCTTTGCCCGCAGCGGGTCGCCCGGCATCAGCACCGTTTTGGCAATGTCCCCTTGATTTGCATTGTTGTGAGGAGTAGGAACAGACATAAAAACACCCTTTCTGTAATGTACTGTATCCCTATTATACGCCAAAGTGCCGCAAAAGAAAAGCCGCTCTGCCCGATATGAGGAATGAACAAATTATAAAATTTTCTAAAAAGGTTGAAGCAGCCGTCAGGATTCGGTAAACTATTATCTATAATTCAAACTATTTTGCTTGTATCCATCTCTTTTATATAGAATTAAAAGCCAAACCAAATTTTGAGAGAGAAGATGTCCGGCTTTTTGTTGCCGGAAAAGGAGGAAGATTGTATGCAACGTATCAAATTGATGACCGACTCTGCGTCGGACCTGCCAAATGAGCTTGCACAGCAGCTTGGAATCGAAATCATTCCGTTCCCCATCGCGGTCGATGGAAAAGGCTACATGGAAGGGGTGGATTTTACCCCGCGGCAGTTTTATGACATCATGCAAAACGCCAAGGAAATCCCAACGACCTCGCAGATTCCGACCGTCACCTACTGCGAGCATTATTACAGCGCCTTTGAAAAGGGCTACACCGATGTCATCCTGGTGGGGATTTCGTCGAGCGCTTCGGCAACCTTTCTGCGCGCGCAGGATGCTGTAGAGATGTTCTTTGAAAACTGCCCGCAGGCAAAGGGGAAATTTAACATCCACATTCTGGATTCCAAGACCTTTTCGCTGGGCTACGGCTACCCGATGATGCAGGCTGCGCGGCTGGTCCGCGAAGGAAAAACGGTTGAGCAGATTCTTGCCTATCTGACCGGCTGGCTGGACCGCATCGACCTGTACATCACCGCCTTCTCCTTTGAGTTCATCAAAAAGTCGGGACGCATCAGCTGTGCTTCCAGCATTGTCGGCGAAGCGCTGGGCATCCGACCGATCATCCGCATCCGCAAGGGAGAGATGAAAATTATCGCAAAGGTGCGCGGCAACAACGCCGTCGTACAGAAGATGGCACAGATTGCCCAGCAGCGCATTGCAGCGGATTCTCCGTTTTTGATGTTGGAAGGTACCCAACCTGGCGCCCGTGAGGAGATGGAACAGCTGATTGCCAAGAGCATCGGCAAAACCCCGGACTTTGTTTCGGATGTCGGCTGCGCAGTCGCTATCAACAGCGGTCCGAAGATGCTGGGCATCGGATTTTTGCTCAATGAAGGAGAGGAGTAATCCTCGTTGTCAACCCTAAGGGAGGAAGAGAAATATGAAACGAGTCGATAAAATCAACTATTATCTGGATATTGCACAGACCGTAGCCGCCAGAGGCACCTGCCTGCGGCGCAACTTTGGAGCCATCATCGTCAAGAACGACGAGATCATCTCCACCGGCTATGTCGGCGCACCCAGAGGCAGACAAAACTGCTGTGACCTGGGCTACTGCACCCGAGAAAAGCTCAACGTCCCCAGAGGAGAACGCTATGAGCTGTGCCGCTCGGTACACGCAGAAGCCAACGCCATCATCAGCGCACCCCGCTCGGAGATGATTGGCAGCACCCTGTACCTGGTGGGTCTGGAGTACAAGGACGGCAGTTATGTCACCAACGCCAACCCCTGTGCGATGTGCAAACGACTGATTATCAATGCCGGCATCGAAAAGGTGGTCGTGCGGGACACTGCCACCACCTACCGTCTGATCGACGTCTATGAAAGCTGGGTCAACCAGGACGCTTCGATGGAGCAGATGGGATATTAACGCTTTTAAAAGAGCTGCCCTTTCATTGGGCAGCTCTTTTTTTAGTTGACGCAGAGGGTTGCAGGAGTGTATAGTTAAAATAGAATAAAAAAACAAAAGGAAGGATGAGCCTTATGACCTCCAATCGACCTTTTTGCCGTGCGCTCAGCCTGCTGTGCGTCTGCCTGGTCCTGCTGCCCGCTCTGTTGAGCACCCCGGCTGCCGCTGCTTCCAAAAAGCGCATCCAGAGCTACCATTACCCCACCAACACCTTCATTGGAGAAAAGCTGCCCTACAACCAGCTTTCCGACGAAAAAGGCAACCCTGCCCAAATTGAAATCAAGGACGGTCAGTACACCCTGATTACCTATTGGGCAAGCTGGTGTCCCGACTGCCAGCAGGAGTTTGAACACCTGCCGCAGATGCTGCCGGTCCTCAAGGAATACGGCAACGTACAGTGGTATCTGGTCAACCGCACCGACGGCACAGACGAAACACTTGCCAGCGCCAGCAGCTACGCCAAGAAATACGGCATGGGTCTGCCGTCGCTGTACGATACCCAGTTAAAGTTCCGTTATACACTGGGCATCAACTTTATCCCTACCACCATCCTGCTCAATCCACAGGGAGAGGTGGAGCTGATGATTCCCCGCATCTTAAAATCCGCCTCCGAGGTGCGCGCACTGCTCGATTATGCCGTCAACTCTGCTGCCAACGCCACAGCTGACTATGTAAAGAAAAATCTGATGCTTTCCGATGGCACAGTCAAAATGGCAGAAGCTTCCAAGCGCACCAGCTCTGCTGCCCAAAGCCTTTTGATGGAGTATGCCTCCACCGCCTTTGACCGCGAGCTGCTCAACACCCAGCGCAACTGGCTTGCTGCCAACCAAACCACCGGCGATCTCGGCGATGACCTGCGGTTTTTGAAAGCCCTCTCCGCCCAAAAGGGCTATGAGGTGGATGCAATGGAGCTGGAGCAGCAGCTGATTTCCCGTTATTTCCCGGGGAATAAACTCAGCGGCAAAGTTTCTTTGAGCGACTTAGACCCCTCGGCGCTGGCTGCCACCCACTCCCCGAAACTGGCAGAGCAGGCGCTTTCTGTCATTGAAAAAGGCTTTATCGGCAGTGATTTTCCGCTGTACTACAATGAGTACAACGCCGACAAAAACAGCTATTCCGGTCAAACGGTCGATATGACCCAGTCGCTGATGACCGTTTACCATCTGGCACAGAGCGGCAAGGTCAAGAAATCGACCCTCCAGTGGCTCAAAAATGCGGTGGAGGGCGACGGGCTCCGCGCACGCTACACCACCGATGGCAAGGTCGTCGCAAAATACAACTATGAGATGCCTGCCCTCTATGGTTTGACCGCCCTGATTGCACTGGAAACCGGAGAAAAGAGCTTGTTCACCCAATCGCTTCTGCTGATGGAAAACAGCCGCACCTTCTCTTCCTCTGACAAAAACAACGGCGCCTTCACCACAAAAAATTCCGACAAGGCGTTCGACCAGTGTATCGCACTGCTGGTATATGCCAATATGTAAGCGCACCTATATCCCCAATCATTCAATAAGGAGTGTTTTCTATGATTATCGACGGCAATCCCATTGAAAAAGCTGCAATGGAGCAGTTCCACAAAGGCAACCGGCAGGAAGGACTGCGCATCCAAGAGGAGTTTGCCTCCCAATTCCGCGAGGAATACAAGGACAAAGACCACTGTCCCTGCAAAAAAGCTTGCCGTTACCACGGCAACTGCAAGGAGTGTGTTGCCATCCACCGCGCCCATCAGGAGCACGTTCCCAACTGTATGCGCGATTTGATCAATCAGAAACTGCGCGCTCTGTCCGAGCTGACCGAGCATACGCTGGCTTATCAGATTGAGCCGCCCAAAGAAGTGCTGCGAAGCGAATTTCTGACCAACACCGAACCACAAAAATAAACTGCAAAAAGAGGCAGACTTTTGTCTGCCTCTTTTTATTTTGCCTTTTGTCTGCTTACAGTGCAGGAAGGATCAGATAAATATACTTTTTCCCACTTTGATTGAGCATATTCTTTTTCCCATCCGGCGTACTGCTGCCGCTTTGCAGTACGGTAAAGCCTCCGCTTGTGATGCTGACCCCTTTGCTGCATCCCTGCGGGGTCATCACCGCCGAAAAGATGTGGTTTTCTCCCAGGGTTGTGACTGCATAATGCAACCCTTCCCCGACCATAAACACAAAACCGAAGCCAATCGGCTGTGCCACCGAAATGGTACGCTTTGTTGTCCCGTCGCCGGTGTAGCTACCGATGAGATACCCCAGATTTTCCAATCGTTCCTTCTGCTGCTCTGTCAGATGCAGCTGTGACTGGACGTGCTGCTGCATCTTCTCATCAAGCAGCCGATTGTCCGCATTAAAATCCTCCATTTTGGGTTTGTCGCTCCCGACAAACTGATTGAGTCCCAGATAACTGGTCTTATTGCTGCTGGACATCCTGTCCCTCCTCTTCTTTTTCTTTCCATTGCTGCAATCCCATCATCTCCAGCTGTGACCAGCTTTTGTCCAATGCATCCAGCTGTGCCCAGCTTTTCCCCAGCTGCTCGAACTGAGAAAAATCCAAGCCGCCCGTCACAAATTCCGCCTCCAAATGGGCAGGCATCAGCGAATAAAATGCCTGCTTTGCCTCATCCAGACTCAGGTTACTGTCAGCTATCTCATTCGCCTGGACCACCAGTGTCCCTGTTCCCGGTCTATCTTGGACGACTGCCCGGATTCCTGCCGCATCCAGCGCCTTTTCCAGTCCTGCCCGGTTAAAATCGCTGGGAGCTATGCTCATCCTGCTGGCTGCTATCTCTCTGCGTCTTTCCAGCGGGATATTGGGATTGATGGGGATTCCCAGCATCCGCTCAAACTGCTCCAGCCGCTGCCGGCTGCAAGAAGGAATCAAGGCATCCGCACAAACTCTGCTTACCTGCTGCCAGAAAGGCTCCAGCACCGACAGATAGCTTTCCAGCTCCGCTCGAACCATCGTCCCTGCTTCCAGCCGATAAAGCTGAAGCGAACGCATCCGCTCGTAGATTCTTTTTCTGCAATCCACCCGGTCCACCTCTTCTACTGTCTTGCCATGCGGCAGATTGTACAGTCGGACAGGGTAAAGATTTCCCCCGACAGCGGATAAAGGTCCTGTGCCGGAAGTTTCACCCTGCAATTTTCCACACCCTCGCAGGTAAAAATCTCCCGACAGACCAGCGCCGGAAATAATCCCTGCCCTATCTTCTGGCGCTCCATCATCCTGCCGACCGCCTGCTGACACAGCGCGCTGATGTCCTCAAAGCTGTATCCGTCCTCTACCGCTATCTCGACCTCGATCTGCTGCGGCTTTTCCTTTGCCTTTTCAATCGACAGGTCCACGTTGATTTCCTTGAGCTGACCGATTTCCTCCTGCATCTGCGCGATCAGTGCCTCGTTGACCCCGGCACCGTGCAGCAAGATTCCCACCGTGTTCACTCCATTCACCCTCGGGACAACCTTGGCACAGCGCACACCCGGATAGCTCATCGCCCGGTCGTAATAAAACGCCTGATTGGTCCCGTTGCTGACCTGCCGAAAGCTGTCCAACAACCGCTGGCGCAGCGCCTCGTCCCCTTCGGCATCCTCTCCGGATAAAATCGCCTGCTCATTGTAAACCGCAGCAATCCCCTGCACCGGCGTCACCATGACCGTCAAGCTACCTGCTGCCACATTGCCGCTTTTGCCTGCGGTTTGGCAACGGACGACGCTTTTGACCTGCGTCTGCCCTGCCTGCAAAGTCACCGGCTGCACGGTCACATACCGGATGCTGCCCGACGGCACCGTCAGAAAAACGCCCTGCGGAATCACGATCGGCTCATCCGCCGCAGCCGTTCTGGAAAAGATCACCTCTCCCTGTGCTGCAATCGCCTTTCTTCGCTGCAATCCCTTCTGCTGTGCGTGCTGTTCCAGCGCCAAACCGGTCGCGGTCTGTGCAAACGCCTGCTTTTTCTCTTCTTCCAACTGCTGATACAGCAGCTCCAGCTGTTCTGCCAGGATGCGAAGGCGAACCCCGATGTCCGACGCTTCATCTGCCGGTATTCCAGTCAGCTCCTCATAACGCTGCTGCATCTTCTGTAAAAAATCCTGTGTCATCTTTGCTCCTTTTAAAAATTCATCCTCCACTCCACGACCGACCGCGCCAGCTGACCGTCCGCAAGGGTACATTCCAGCTCAAACTTTACCAACAGCTCGTCCGCCTGCGTGCCTTGCTTGCACCTGGCTGCAATAACCCGCACCTCCGGCATTTCCAGCAGCGCCTCCTGGGCATATTCCAATGCCAGCTGCTCCCGCTGCGCCGGCGCTGTCCTTCCCAGGGTGTGCAGCAGGCTTCCCAGCTGCGGATTCAGTACAAACTTCCCCTTTGGCACCGTCAGACGTACCATCGCCCGCTGTACCAACTGCTGTGCGCCGTCCACCTCCTGCAAAAAGCCCTGCCCGTTGCGGCTGTGATCTCCGTGCTGTAACAGAATCTCCATCCCTATCCCTCCTGTTTCCATTCCCTGCCGTTGAGCAGCAGCCGTCCATCCCTACACAGCCGGATGCTGGCTCCGCCTGCCGAACGAATCAAAATTTCCCCTTCCTGCAACAGCTCTTCCTCTGCGGAAGGGTCGCTGACCGCACCCAGGCAGACCTCTCCGCCCTGAGAACCCAGCACCAGCACCGGTGTCCCCTTCGGCGGCTTTGTGTAAATCCCATACGGTGCGCAGCGCTGCAATCGGCGGTATTCACAGCTGCCGACCACATACTGCTCCCCATGCTTTGCGCTCTCCGCCCGGACCCATCCGCTCTCCTTTTGCTGCACATTTCTGCCTGCGCCCTTCTTTGCAATCCACATCTATACCCCTCCTCATTCCAGAATCAGCAGACTGCGCTCCCTGCCGTCCTCATACTGAAGCTCCTTGCTGATTAAACTTCCTGCACACCCTCCCTCTGGAAGCTGCACACGGATCCGGTCTCCCAGTTGCCAGTCCACCAGTTTCCCCAGCTCCAGCTCCCAGCTGATTCTGCCCTCCATCGACCGGTTCATCCGCCGCTGGGCGTCCGCTGTCGGACGCTCCCACTGTTCCGAAGGAATCAAGCAGCGCCTTCTTTGGATGGCAAGTCCCTGTGCCTGCGGGTTTTCGATTCTGGTGCTGTACCTGCCCCATTCGTCCCGCAGCAACACCTGTGAGATCACCTTTTCTCTGCGCACCACCCGGCTCAGACGCAGTACCGCATCCTGCACACCGACCAGATGGCTTTGCTTCCCCGGCAGCCTTGCACTCACCCTCGACAGATGCACAAACGGCTGCTGTCCCAGCGCCTGGATACAGCCGTCCGAAAAAGCCTCCCACTCGCTGACTCCCTTGCCGACCCGAAAGTGGCTCAGCACCGCCGCTTGCAGCAGGTCGTTTTGAAATCCGTAGGGCTTGATGTGTTTTTCAAACAGCTCCTGCAAGGTTACCCGTCTGTACTCCTGCGGGATGGCTTCGTTGTCCATCAGCACCGCTGCATCCGACCGTCCCCAAAGCTCGGTGTGGCATCCGGTCCCGTCAACAAAGGTTTTCTGGCGGTCGCAAAAGCCTCGAAACAGCCTTCTGCCGCCGCTCTGCACCTCGATGCGGACAACTTCCGCTTCCATTTGCTGCAAACATCGCACCTTCAGGCTGTCTGCGGGCGTATCTGCCGAACAAACCCAGGAGAACAGGGTCATTCCTCCGATTTGCTTGCGGCTGCCGTCAAGCAGCTCCACAAAAATGTTTAGCTCCATCCCTTTGCTTTCCTTTCTTCCACAAACCGGACCCGATACTCCACCAGCTCCTGCCCGCCGACTCCAACCATCTCCACCTCTTCCAGCACTGCCTGCATCGGCTCAAGACCTGCTCCGCTGAGCAGACCCACACCCTGTCCAGCCAGCTTCTGCAAAGCGTAAAACTGTTCCAATGCATCGGCTCCAAACAGTTCGCCTTCTCCCTCCACCACCGTCAATCCGTTCCCCAGCAGCTGCAAATGCTCTCCCACACCATAACAGCAGCTTCGACTGACCTTCTGGCAGCGGCTGACCTTCAATCTAGCGGGATTATGGCGAAAAACATATTCCTTAAATCGCAGATTGGTCATCCAGCCACTCCTCCATCTTTGTCTGGTACCGCCCGGAAAGCCGTTCCAGCTCGTCCGAAATCTCCTGCAATCCCGGTTGCTCCCGCACCTGTTCCACAACCTGCCACTCCCCGCGGTAGCTTACCTGCGGCGGCTGTTCCTCCTGCGGCGGCGCCTTGGGATCCTGCCCCTGTTTTTTCTCCTCTTCCCGCTGCATTTCCCGGGAAATTTCCTGACACTTTCCTGCTCCTTCGTTCGACAGCTCATCCTTCTGCCCTGTCATCCTCTTTAAAAGCGGCACAAAAAAGCTGCTGCGCAAAAACACATTCAGATTTTCCTGCATCTTTTCTTCCGACATCATGCTCTCTCCTCAAATCGCTGCTGATACTGCTGTGCCAGTCGGGCAATTTGTCCCAGTTCCATCCGGTGCAGCAGCTCCACCGCACTGTCAAACACCGGATATTCCCCCTCCTTGAGCGAAAAACGCAGCAGGGCGGCATTGTTTGCCACCGCCCACAGCTGTTCTCTGCGCGCCTGGTCCATCCCTTCATCGGTAAGCCCGCACAAAAATGCAAACGCCCGTCCTGCCTCCTGCCCTAGCTGCACCTCCTGTGCCGCGCTCAATCTGCACACCTTCATCTCTGTCCTCCTATATCTTGATCCGTCTGCTGGCAACCAGACTCACCTTCTCCAAAACGACCTCTCCCACCGATGCCGACTGGGTGATATCCGACCACTCGCACCCCGAATAGATGATTTTGCAGTCCGGCTGCACGATTACCAAGTTGAATCCGCTCAGCTCATAAAAATCCACCCCTTGCGCCTGGCACAGGCAGACACGGGACAGCTCAATCCAGTGCTGCACCCGACCTCCCACCGTACCAACCGGTTCGCTGCTTCCAAATGCCTCCACATACCGGCTCTGGCGGGAGGATTTTACCCGGTAACTCTGCGCCGCTGCAACCTTGGTGCCGTTGACCTCGATGTAAATATCCGCACTGGTCGGAATTGAAACTAACGCCATCCTCTTCCCTCCTTAAATCGAGATGTGCGCCGTCAGATAGATACGACTGAACACCGCTGCCAGATCAAACTCCAGCTCCACCACGCACACCGAAGGGTCCTCCTTCTGCAGATAGGCGACCGGCGGCTCAAAGGAGGTGATCAGCCCCTGCTGCTTCTTTTCGTCCAGCACCACCGCCGCCTGCGAAACCACGCTGTCCTGCGAAAACCCCACCCGTTTGCCCTTGAGCATCTCGGACAGTCGTTCCCGCACAGCGCGGATGATTTCATCAATCATCATCACCACGTTCACCGAGCTAAAGGTCCTGTCCTCCTCGTTTCCGGTGCGGGTACGGGTGGTCACACAGCGGATACATTCTGCCTGACCGTCTGCCATCTCCAGCACCGTCACACCGTCTCCCAGCAGCGTTTCAATCTCCTGCTCGCTCAATAATTCCAGCTGTTCGATGCCCTCCAGCGGTCGGGAGTGGTAACTGTCCATCGCTTCCCCCACCGCCAGCATCGCTGCCACCGCCGCTGCACAGGCAGTCAGGGATTCCTCCTCCTTCATCCCTGCTTTCTGGCAGCAGAGCACCATCCGTTCACAGTTGAGTGATTTTGCTGTCTGCGCCGCCTGCTCCTTTGCAACACAGCCGATCGCCAGTCGCTCCCGCTCATTCTGCGAAGCCAGCTCCACCTGCTCCTTTAGCTTTTGCAAAACCTCCGGCTTTGTGCTGTCGCACAGGATGACCCCGCCTCGTTTGATTTCGCACAGCTTGCGCAGCGCTCCTTCATACAGCTCCTCTCCTGCCTGACTGCCGTCCACCGTCAGCGGCACCGCATAGACTCCGCTCACACCGACATTCAGCAACATCCTGCACACCCTGCAAAATTCCTTTCCGGCACCCTGCGGTTCAAAAAACTCCTCCAGCTGACCCAGACTTTTCAGCTGCACCACGCCGCCCGCAGGCAGGTTTTTCCCTTCTCGAACCTTGGCTGCTCCACAGTAAAAAGCATACCGGTCCTGCATCACCCTCCTGCGGCTGATGACATCATACTCCGAGTACACCCCCGGACGATAACTCCTGCTCATTCCTACACCCCTTTTCTGACCACACGCACCTGCTCCGGCATCGGCTGGGACGCTTCCCCTGTACTGCCGCTGATTAAGAATTTACAGCACAGCTTCACCGGCAGCACCACGCCGCCCCAGTCCTTCTGCCACACCGCTTCGCCGCACTCGATCTGCTCGGCTCCCAGCTTATCGGAGAACAACAGTCGCTGCGCACACCCTTCCCACAGCCGCCAGCACTCCTCCCCGCTCGGACAGCAGAAGCTTACCTTCATCCAGACCTGTGCCTGCCTGCCCAGCGGCTGATTCTCTTCCCCATAAAAGCTCTGCATCCCCAGCGGCTGCATCAGTACTTTCTGGATTGCCACCACCGCCAGCTTCTGTCTTTGCGGTCTGGCTCGAAGCTGCTGAGGGTATGCCCCCAGCACCTCCATTTGTGCATCGCTGCGCAGCAGTTCCTGCTTGACCAGCTCGATCATCTGCGAAAACTCGTTCATCCTCTTCCCTCCTGGACCGGCGCTGCCAGTCCCCACAGGTAGACCGGCTTTCCGTTCCAGCAAACCTTCTCCACCCGCTCCAAAATAAACTTTTCTTCGGCTTTACCTACACACCTGCGCACAAACTGCGCTCCTTCTCTCACCAGCTGCTCCTCACAGGGCGCCAGCAGCAGCCATCGTCCCTGCCGCACCATTCCCGAAGCGCCTCCTTCAGTCCTTGCCGCCCTCTCCCGCAGGGGATTCAAGTATGCTTTTAAAACCACACTTCCTTCTGCCTGCAAAAATTCCAGACTGCATCCGCAGCGCTCGATGGCAGAAGCGATCATCTGTTCCGGCTGCATACGTCCACCCCCTGCACACAAACGCCGGCGCTGTCCAGCAGGTCGCCCACCATCTCCAGCACCATCGCCTCCGACTGCTGTCCGCTGCCCGCTGTCAGCGAGATGTCCCCCACCTTGATGCCGCTGTACACCTCTCCCTGCATCCTCTGCAAACGGTAGTGTGCCAGCGCTGCACAGGCAAGGCTGAGCCGCTCCCTGTGCTCCTGCGGCTGCACCGCCGGGCGCAGCCGCCTGCACAGCTCTTCCCAGCAGCCCAGCACCAGCGGCTTCCAGCCCTCTGCCTGCTGTTCATCCAGTCCGCTGACCAGACAAAAATCCTTCATCAACTGCTTTTCATCCATCGCTTCTCTCCGTTACGCCAGCACCTTGACCGCATCCGGGAAGATTTTGGAAAATCCCGCAATGGAGGTCACCGCTGCTCGTTCCATCTGGCAGTCGATCAGCTTGTCATACTCCACGTTGATGCCGCCTGCCTGCACCATCTCCAGCGCATATCGTCTGTCCAGACCGATGATGGTTCCCTTTGGCACCGCCGAAGAAACAAACAGCTTTGCACCCAGCGGGGTGGAAAGGCAGCCGGTCGCCTGGAAATTCAGTCCTGTCTTCGGGTCCTGTAACTCCGGCACCTGAAGCAGCTTGAGCATCATGTCGTGGGATGCCAGCATCACATTCATCTGATATTCCCCAAAACTTCCCCACAGGTTCAGCAGATCCTGATAGGTCAGCTTGTCACTCTGCGCCAGCTGCACCTTTTCCGCCGGATTGCTGTTGCCGTCGCCGTTGATCAGCACATCCACCGCATCCTCCAGCTGCGCCCTGCCGATGCAGGAGCCAATCTGCTTGAGTGCCACCGTAAACAGGTCCAGTCGCTGAAACTTGATTGCCTCATAGGAAGCCACCATCATTCTGCCGCGCTTTTTCAGTCGGATCAGGCTTTCCTTGAGTCGGATGGAGGTTTCCGGGATAAATCCGCCCTCCTCCACCACCGACGGCTTCTGGCTCTCCCAATCCGGGTCGGAGGCAATGGCGCGGTAATCCATCCCTTCGATCTGGGTCTGCGCCGCACAGATTTCCTCCAGGATGTGATTGCCGTCCACACCCTGCTTGACCGCTCTTGCTACATATTCAGGAAAGAGGGCTGCACTGTCCGAGGTCGCAAAAAATTTCTGCAAACGGTCGCTGTCCTGACCGGACACCTTGATGTCAAATCGCTTGAGCTGTCGCTGGAACGCATCGTAACCGGCAAGCTCGGTGCCCCTGTACTGCTCGGAAGGGTCCAGGCGCTCCAGACATTTGGAAAAGCCCTCCTCGCTCTTGTAAAAATCCTTGGAAATCGCGATGTTCTGATAGTTATACTTCATCTTAAAAACTCCTTTTGCAAATCTCTGATTTTTCTGCTTCTAAAACAGGATACCGACGCTTTTGTTGACCGTATCCACCTCGGTCACCAGCACCTCTCCGCCGCCTTCGTTCAGCACCGCATCCGCGTTGGCATCCGCCTGCATCTTGGCAAAACCCACCGCAGGCGCATTCCCCGAGTAGCCCAGCACCGCAAATCCGCCTGTCTGCACCAGTGCATACCCATCTCGGATTGCGTGCGCAACACCCACAAATCGTTTGTTGACCGCCTTCTCTACTGTGTTGTTGCCGCCCATTGCCACCAGGTCCCCTGCTTTCAGTTCCCCCTTGACCAGCATGGTCACATATTTGCTGTTATATCCCTGTAAGCTTACACCCTTCATCCTTCTACCATCCTCTCTAAATGACAAATCCGTCCTCTGTCCTGCCGCTCTGTGCTCTTCTGCCCGCCAGCTGCGGCTGCTCCATTGTCTGCCTGTTGTCGATCAGCTTTCCCAACGCCTTCATCTGACGGATGGAAAGCAGTTCCAGCACCTCCCACAGCTCTTCGCTGGCGCGCTCGTCCATCTGCTCCCCTGCCGCCTTTTGCAGCAGCTCCCTGCGCGCCATCCTTCTGGCATCCTCGCAGTCCTCCATCAGATTTTTCATCATCCGCTTCATCTGGCAGGCTTCCTCTCGATCCATCCACAGCCCACTGCCCTCTTCGCCTGCCTGCCACAGTTTCTGCACCGTCCTCTGCTGATTCTCCAGACGGCTTTCCTTCACTACACCCGCCTGACGCTGCGCAGGCACCGCAACAAACGACCATTCGTAGGCATCCTCTGCCCCGTGCAGAACGGTGTGGCACAGCCTTCCTTCATACCATTCCCCCTTTCGATGTCTGCAATCCTGCAACGTCCGCTCGCTCTGGCAGATGGAGCATCTGCTTTCCCTGATGCTGCACCCCACGCTGACCTCCTTCTTGATGCCCGCCTCAATTTCCAGAATCAGATCGCGGTTGGATTCGGTGCGCACCATGTACGCTTTTGCCACCACTGCGCAGTACGGTTCTCCCAGTAGATTGGTTTTTCCCGGGAAATACTCCACCTGCGCCTGATAGATTCTTGCCAGTTGGTTGGCTGTCTTTGGCTGATGGTCGCAGATTCCCGTTTTCCCCACAAACATCCTCGCCAGCTGCTCCAGCGTCTCCTCATCAAACCGCTCCATCTGTCGGTCCACATCATTGTCGCACAACACTACCCGAAAGCAGTACAGCTCCTCCTGGCTAAATTCCCTTCTGGTCAGCCGGTTGATTTGCTCCAGATCCTCCTGCCCGACCGTCACCTGACGATTGACCAGGTTTCCTTTCTTTTCACACTTCATCTTGCTCCCCCTCCTGCTGTCTGTCCCTTTGGTTGATTTTTGCCTCGATCTCTTTTGCCTGCATATCCAGCAGTTTGGCTCTTGCCTGTTCCACCTCGTCGGCAATGCTGATATGCTTCCACTTCACCTGCACCTTTCCGCCCAGTCCCATCTGCTCCAGATGATACCTGCAAATGCGCAGGATCACCGGTGTCAGCAGTGCGCGATAGCTTTCCAGCTCGCTTGCCAGGATTTCCGACTGCTGCTGGCTCATCCGCTCGGTGGTAGACCAGCTCAGTCCCAGGATAAACGGCGGCAGTCCCAGCTTTGCAACGATCTGCTCGAGCATCTGCCGCACCGGCACCTGCGTGTCCAACGCCTGATTGTCTGCGCCGATGACCTTGATGTCCACATCGCCCACCGCCACAAAATCCTTGACCTGACCGCTCTCCCGCATGGTGTCCGCCCACTGACTTGCCATCTGCTGCGCAATCTCTCTGGCATACGCTCCGTCCACCCCGCCCTGCGGCTTGTAGGTCACCGCAAAGCGAAGGTTTCCCATCCGCTCAAAGTTCTGCCCGATTGCCTGATAGATATTCAGCAGCACCGAGGAAACAAACGGCAGCCCCTCCAGCAACGACCTGCCCTGCACGCTCCCCGCCTTTGGGTTCAGCGCTGTGTACAGCACCCGCTCGGGATGAGCAAGCTCCACCGCTTCCCCCATCCGACTGTTGGCAAACAGCTTCACATCCAGCAGATTCTCCCCCTGTCGAATCAGGATGTTTTCCAGCGGCACATTGTACAGCACTGCGATTCCCTCCCTTTCACAGAAAGGCACCATCTCACCCACCGCATTGCCGTAGGTCAGCAGGTCGTCCAGATAGCTGTGCAGAAACTGCCGCAGTCCGCTTCCTCCTGCGCCCACCGGCACCTGACTGCACCATCGCCTCAGTTCCTCCTGTGCCTGCCAGTTGGAACATTCCAGTTCAAAATCCCCCACCAGCCGAATGATTTTCCCGACGGCTGCATCCACCAGCGGCACCGCCTGCCGGATCTGCTCAAACAGCCTGCGCTGTGCTTCGCTGCCCAGTCCCTGCGCCATCCGGCTTTCCGATAACCCCGATTGCACGCTCTGCGCACAAAACTGCACCGGCGGGCAGTCCTTTTTCTTTTTCTCTCTCCTACCCAATCCCCAGGACATCCTCTCTACCTCCTCTTGCTCTCATTTCTTTGCTGTGACAACGCAAAAAAGCCCTCCTTTCTTGCCCCAAACTGTCCCATCACAAAATATCGGATGTCATCCATCGCATGGTCGTTTTCCTTTACCGGGAACTCCCTTCCCTGCTCCTCGCTCCAGCGATAGACCCCAAATTCCCGGATGCTGTCGGCACACCCGCTGCAAAACCGGATCCTTCCCTCATTGAGCATCGCCGCCGTCAGCTGGATGCCCTCCAGCACCCCGTTCTTTGCCGGCTCCACCCCATATCGCCTGTGCCGCCGGATGCACGCAATAAAGCTGGCTGCACTCGGGTCCACAATGACCCGCTCGATCTTCCGATTTCCGCACAACTTTTCCAGCTGTTCATAATGCTCCTCATCGGTCCTGCACGCTCCCTCTCTTCGCGCGTCATAGTAGTATTCTGCCAGGCGGTACCACCTTCCCCCCTGCTCTCCCCACAGTCCCATTGAGCAGGGATTCACCGTCCCATAGTCGCAGGACACACAAAACCGCTCGCAATCCGGCGCCTGCTGTACAACATGACGCTCTAAAGAAAACATCGGATACACCAACCCCTGTACATCCACCCACTCCCCTTGGATAAATCTGCGGTAAAAGCTCCCGCTGTACAGCAGCTCATACCGCTTCCTCACCCGCTTGGAAAGAGCTGGGTTGTCCTCCATCACAAAGTGCAGATAATACAGCTTCTTCTGCTCCCGCTTTTGGAGCTATTCTCGGTAAAACCAATGCCCCGGACCCTCCGGGTTGCAGTTAAACCAGAATCGGCTTCCCTCCACCGAGCATCGTGCTGCCGCCTGTTCCACAAACTCCCGATTCTGCAAGGCAACCTCGTCAAACAGTACACCGGCAAGGGTCATCCCCTGAATCAACGAGGCGCTTGCGGCATCCTTGCCCGAAAACAGATAATACCGGTTGCACACCCGTCCGCAGCGCAGCTCCACATAATTTTTGCTCACCTTCTCGCTGTATGCAAACCCCATCTCCTCCAGTGTTCCCCGCACTACTGACAAAAGGTTCCTGCGCACGCTGGAGATGGTCTTTCCGCACAGTGCAAAGCTTTTCCCGTTAAAGCAGCTCATACTCCACGCAAAAAAGGAAATCGCCATACACAAGGTCTTGCCGCTGCGCACCGCGCCGTCGCAGATGATTCCGTCATACCGGCTCGTTCCCCTCTCCGGCAGCCACCAACTCAACAGCTCCATCTGTTTTCTGCTAAAGCTCTTCACTCTGCTCCTCCTCCGAAAGCCTCTGTGCACCCTGCTGCAGCGCCTCCAGCACACCGCCAAAGCTCCTGCCCTGCCCCTGCTTTTCCTGCTCGTTCAGCTTGAGCAGCAGCTCACACGCCTTCAGCTTATCCCAGAACTGATATTCTGCCGCCTTTGCGCTCCCCACCTTACTGGTCAAAAACCCGTCGAACACCGGCTTCCCTTCTTCATCGCACGCCGCCTGCCCAAACAGCAGCTTTGTCAGCCCCAGCTTTGCAATCTCCCCTGCACTCTCCTTCCCCAGATTCCTGCGCAGTCTGCGCACCTCCCGCTGCACCTCCCGGTCGTTCATCAGCAGCATTCCCTTTTCCACTCCCGCTTTTTGGGCGGCAAGGTTCGGGTCACGCAGCACAAAATACCAGTAGGCAAACTCCTTTTTCTGTTCCTCCAGATTGCTTCCTCCTTTCCCCAATCATCCAAAGTCCTTTTTCACCCATCCCCCTTTTCACCTCAAAAATTGCATTTATATATGCAACCACCCCTCTTTTTTAAAAATTTTTATAAAAAAACTGCCCGCTTATGCGGACAGTCCCTCTGTTCTGGTTTCCTATATTCTTCTTTTTCTTCCCATTTTCTGTTTTACCTGCCCTTTTTGCAAAAAAGGGCAGCCCCCCTCTTCGGGAAGCTGCCCTTACTATTAGTCCAGGATATAAATATTTACATTTCGCTTGCCGTTTAAACAGCTTTCTAAAAAAGTATCATAGTACAGGTCCACATCAATGACATCGTTCATCAGACCCACTCCGGTATCGGCTGCCACAGCAAAACCGTATACAAAGCTGTTATCTGCGCTGGTAATATACATTTTGGTTCCATACGGGATTTCTCCCGGATGCACCGCGACATATCCTGCCGATAATCCCTGACCGGAAGCGCCGCGCGCACCGCCTTCCACATTATATCCGGCTGCCACCTGGTTGGTCAGCAGCTTGCTGTACTCGGTCGGAACTCCATTTTCATCCAGCTTGATGCCAAAATCCAGCGGTGATACAGCTTTGCCTTCCACACCGGTCAAAGTAATTTCCGTCACCGGCTGCTGGTGGATTTGCTCGTCGATTACCTTCTTCTTCCGAATTTCCCGACCCACCATTCTCTGTTCATAAGTCACCGTCTTTTTGCCATCGCTTCCGCTCTGCACCAGCTTGGTCTTGCCGGGAGCCAGCAGAGAGGTCTCGCGGTTGATTACCTCATGCTCGATGACCTGGTCCTCCACCACCGTCTTGACCGTCACAGCACCATCTCTTCCTGCGGCACCCAGAAAACGCTTCGGCTCATCCTCGTCCTCATCGTCCTGTGTCTGCTGTTCCTGTTCCTCTTCCTCCGACAAAACATCCGCTCTGCCCTTTTCTTCCTCAAGCAGCATGCGGGTCTGTCTGATGCTGGTTCCGGTAAATTTATCGGTGTCCAGCGAGGCGGACAAAGTATCGCCCGATGCACGGATTGTCTGTGCAATGCTCATCTCTGCCACTGTTTTATCTGTATTACCTGTTCGGGTCAATCCCCAAAAGATTACCGCTGCCATCGCAACAGAAAGCATAGCGGCAACAGCTATCTTTCCCCAACGGTCGATGCTGTGTGCTTTTGTTCTGAAGTTTTGCATAAAGTTCTCCTTTGTTCTAAAAATTGCAATCTGCAAAATTTTCCTGCTCCTTTGTATTTTAGCAGGGTCGATGTCATTATATTCATCTTCACTTTCGCTGTCAAGAAAATCCCCTTTGTAAAAATCTTGTCGGAAGTTTCACTATTTTAAAAACTTTCCGTAAAAATTTGTGCAATTTTAAATTTATCCCTCTTGTTTTAAATAATTTTTTATCTAAATTGTCTCAAATTTCTCCTCTGCGCGCAGATTTATAAATTATATAAAAATTTTCTTTTTTATCCGCTCAGCTTTGTGCTTTTTGCCTTACATTTTTTAACATTTATTCTATTGCTTACTTACTCTTTCAAGCCAAAAACCACTGCACGCTGCATCTCTTTGCTCTTCTTTTCCTATTTATTTATCAAATCGCCTAAACACAAAAGAACAGCGACAGCACTAAAATCTCCTGCTGTCGCTGTTCTTTTTATCTTACAGTCCAAGATCAAAGGAATCCTTTCTCTTACAGAACGCGGATGTCGCCCGAGCTGCTGCTAAACTCTCCTCTTATATATCTCTGCGGATCATTCTCCCATTCCACACCGGAATCATTCAGGTTGACCTGCCCATAGATCTGGCTACTCCCCGAAACGGTTCTGACCTTCGCCTGCAACTCCTTGTCCTTGCGGTTCAAACGGACGTCAATGTCCCCGCTGCTGGTTTTGATGCGGCTGTTCTGTGCGTAATAATCGCCCTCCACACCGCCGCTGCTGCTGAGAACCTCCAGCCTCCAGCTGCTCCACTTCGCTTCCCGACAGCTCCACATCACCGCTGGAGGTTTCTGCCTTCCATTTTTCTCCCCGCACGCCGTCCAGCTCGATGTCCCCGCTGACGCTTGTAAGCTCGACCTTCTGTCCATTGAGATGTGTCAATTCTATATCTCCGCTGACGGTACGCAGCTGTGCCTGCTGCACCTGACCATCCTGCCAGCTTATATCGCCGCTGCTGTTCTGCAAAACCATCTCGCTCACATTGACCTGTTCCAGCCGAATATCGCCGCTGCTTGCTTTGATGACCGACTCTTCCGCCACCATCTGTGTGATTTGGATGTCCCCGCTCGTGGTTTCCAGCTCGACCGCCCGGCTGTTGAGCTTATCCAGCTTCAAATCTCCGCTGGTCGTCTTTCCATGCAAAAATTCGATTCTTTCCGGCAGCTCCACCATCAGCTTCGGTGTCGGATTGCGCATCATCCGCAGCAAAGATGCCAAATCCAAACTCGGTTGCTTCTTCATCGGTTTTTTCTCGTTTACCATGTAGGTGTCCCCTTCCACCTGTTCCTCCAGATACTGTGAAAGTTCCTCCCCGCTTTGCAGGTAAACATGCAGTTCTCCATCACAGGAGCGGGAAATCTCCGCATCCATCGAAAACAGGTTCAGCTGCACCTTGCTGATTCCGCTGTACTGCACCGGCTCAATGGCGGTCACCGGCTTTGGCAGAGGTCTTTCTTCCTTCTTAAACTCCACCTCATCGCCCATCTCCCGCAGCAGCTCCTCGATGTCGCCCAATTCGCGGCAAATTTCCTCCTCGCTTCTTCCGCTTTTCAGCCCTGCCTCAAAATGTTCCTCATAGCTTTCCAAAATCTCTTGCACGAATCCCTGCTCATATCCTTCCAGCGCTCTGCTCAGCTGCTGCATATATTCTCGTTTTGTCATCACTTTTCCTCCTTACCAAATCAATCGGTCGACCGCTGCCGTAAATTCTTTCCATTCGCTGCGCAGCGCCTGCTGATATTCCAGCCCTTTTTCTGTCAGATGATAATACTTCCTTGCCGGACGCCCGTCGCTCTCCACCGAGTAGGTTTCCACATATTCGTCGTCATTGAGCCGTTTGAGAATCAGGTACAGGGTGCCGGTTGCCAGCTCCATTTCCCGGGAAATTGTTTCGGTCAATTCATATCCATACTTGTCCGCTTTCCGCAACTGGGACAGTACACACAGTTCCAATGCTCCTTTTTTAAATTGGGTGTTCATCTGCTGCCTCCTTTCTCTTTTACCTGTCTTGTTTTGTTGTATATATAATACTGCATACTATTCTTTATTGCAATATATAAAGCATACAAAGATATGTTCTTTTTTTATCCAATCTCTCCAAAGGCGCAAAAAAACAGCCGCCCATCGGACAGCTGTTCCTCTTCTTTTCTTATTTCACACAAAATATAGGATAGGTTCTACTATTTGTATTATCGCATCTCCCGCAGACGGCGCTGCTGATACTTCACCGCAGCCATCGAACCGACCTGCCGCAGCAGCACTCCATTGCGAAATCCACCATACACTCCGATGACCGGTGTCCCCTGAACCAGCTTGCCCGCCAGCGCTGCACTGCACAAGGCGTGCGATGCCCGCTTCTTCGCCTGTTCGCGTGAGATGGACAGTTCTTTCCCCGTCCTTGCCTTCTGCCGAATCTCCTGTGCAATCCGGTCTGCATCCGCACTCGCCTGTCTGCGCTGCGCCTCGTCACCCACCGCTGCACAGATCAACAGCATCTGGTAAATTTGTTCCGGTTGAGTGTCGTATGGGTACCCAAAGCGCAGTGAGATTTCAAACAGCGTCTTGAACACCGCTCCCAAAAAGATGGGGACATCCGGCAATCCGATGCCCAACGCACCCATTAATCCCCCCTGCACCGAAGAAAACGCCATGTTGGCTCCTGCGCGACCTGCCGCCTTGCATCCCAGTTTGTACAGCTCCCAGCCGGACAGCGGCTTCTGCGCAAATTGCAGATAATCTTCCCGCAGTTTTTCCTCGCTGCACAGTTTGCCAATCCAGCGGCTGCCCTTCTCCAGCACCACCTCAAAGCTCTTCTCAAAGGCTTTTTCCAGCAGCTCGGTCGATTTCTCCGCCGCAGCCTGCGCGCCGTCCGAAAACTTTTCCGGCACCTTCTCCCGCAGCTTTTCGTGGACCGGTGCGGTCAGCTCGCCCGCCTTCTGCGCAATCAAAGAAGGTTTTTTCTCCTCCAGCAGCTTTTCTTCCTTTTTATCCAGCTTTTTTAAGCGGCGCAGCTGCACCCTTTGCTTTCTTTTTTGTTCTCGGTCCATGCTGCGCTCCTCCTTATTCTCTCAATCAGCTATTCATTCAGCAGGATATACTCCTGCACCCGATGGCAAAGCTTTAGCTCCACGTTGGCATCCAGATAGGTCCCGTCCTCGCGGTACTCCTCGGTGTAGACCTTGCCGGTCTGCCGAATCTCCCCAATCAGCCCGCTTTTGTCGTATGGAATCAACAGATGCAGGTGCTGGTGGGTCTGCGGCAGATTCAGCGCAACCTTCTCCAGCAGTTTTTCCAGTCCCATGCCGGTTTTGGCAGAGATGGCTGCTGTCTTGCGGTCCAAAGTCAGCGGCAGCTCCGGCAGCTTGTCGCACTTGTTCAGCACCGTCAGCACCGGAACATTTTCCGCGCCCAGCTCCTTGAGCAGTCCGGTGGTGACCTCCAGCTGCTGGTCAAACTCCGGCGAGGAAACATCGCAGACGTTCAGCACAAGGTCCGCGTCGGCTGCCTCCTCCAAAGTGGAGTGGAACGCCTGCACCAGCTGGTGCGGCAGACGGCTGACCAGACCGACTGTATCAATCAGCATCACCCTGCGCCCGTCCGGCAGGTCGAGCGCGCGGGAGGTCGGGTCCAGCGTCGCAAACAGCATATCCTTTGCCAGCACGCCCGCATCGGTCAGGGTGTTGAGCAGGGTGGATTTGCCCACGTTGGTGTAGCCCACGATGGCAACCGTCACCACGTCGTCCTTCTTCCTGCGCTGGCGCAGCAAGCCGCGGCGTTTTTCCAATGCCTCCAGCTCCTCTTCCAGCGCGTGTATCCTGCGGCGGATGTGTCGGCGGTCACTTTCCAGCTTGCTTTCGCCGGGACCGCGGGTGCCGATGCCGCCGCCCAGACGGGAAAGGCTGGTGCCCTGTCCTGCCAGCCGCGGCAGACGGTACTTCAGCTGCGCCAGCTCCACCTGTAATCTACCCTCGCTGGTTTTTGCACGCTGGGCAAAGATGTCCAGAATCAGGGTGGTGCGGTCGATTACAGCCGCGCCCAGGGCGTTTTCCAGATTCTTCTGCTGGGCAGGCGAAAGCTCGTGGTCAAAGATGACCAGCTCCACCTGGCTGTTTTGCACAAATTCCGCCAGCTCCTCCACCCTGCCGCTGCCCATCAGGGTAGCCGGGTCGGGACGGTCCTTTTTCTGGATGACCCTGCCCATCACCTTGGCGCCTGCAGACTTTGCCAGCTCCTCCAGCTCATCCATCGAGCGCTGTGCATCATACTCTCCGGTATCAATGGCAGCCAGCACTGCCGTCTGCTCTTCCTGTTTGTTCTCGTACATTCTATGCCTCCCAGTCGTTTGGTATACCTTACTTGATTGCCTTGTCCATCGCCTTGACCAGCTGTCCCGACAGCTCCGCCGAAGCCTGCCGCGCCACCGAAATGATGGCGTACAGTCCCTTTTCCACATCCTGTGCAGTGCTCAAGCCAAAGTGGTTGCGGCTGCGCGCCTTGGAATATCGCCGAATCATCCGCTTGACCTGCTCGCTCTGGTCCTCGGTGAACGCCTGTTCGCCGCGGCGCAGCTGTTCCAGCACCTGTGCGCAGTCCTCCTTGAGCTGAGAAAGCTCCTCCAGCGCCTGTTTGCGAAAGCGGCTCACCATCTCCCGCTCGTCCTTGGGGTCCAAAAACTTCATCTCGACGATGGAAGCCTCTCCCCCCATCTCCAAAATCTTTGCCTGCAAATGTTTGAGCTTGGTATAGCTTTGACGGTTGTACGGCAGGATAGCAACACCCTGTTTAAAATATTCCGCGCCGTACTCCTTGAGCTTGCGCCAGATGTACACGCGGTTTTTGGACGGATTGACCGGCACACTGTACCCCAGCGCCAGCCAGCGGATCGGTTCTGCCATGCGGCACCCTCCTTTGCAACATCTATTACATTTATTTTACCTGTTCCCACCCATACAGTCAAGGGTTGAGCCGCACAAAAGCGGCAACAAAAAAAGTCCCCTGCGGGTGGAGCCGCAGAGGACCGCCGCCGCTGTTGAGTGGCAGCAAAAATGATTTAGGATTCGCGGCGGTTCGGAGTTGTCCCCTCCCACCACGGTATGTGCGGAGAAATTCTCCGCACTCTCTTGCCGCAGCAAAAGCTGCGGCGCTTTATCTGTTACTTTTATGAAACGATAAAAGTAACCAAAAGCGTTTTCAAGAGGAGGGGTCCTCTTGAAAATCTCCTCTGGGGGGAACGTCACCGCTTCGCGGTGTCGACTTCCCCCACAGTGCCCTAAAGGGCACGTTCCCCCTTGCTGACGAAGAAACTACCCTAAGTGCAAAAGGGGGAGCGTGACCGAAGGTCACTGCGGGGGAAACACGGCTGCGTGTGTCGTAGACACACAAGCCTGTCCGTGTTTCCCCCTCGGGGTTGTGCAAGGGGTGTCCCCTTGCATACGCTTTTGCTGACTTTTCTCGTATAAGAAAAGTCAGTGCGGGTGTGGGATGCATAATCCCACAATAAAGAGAGGGGAGCGGGGAACCCTCCCCGCAATAAATAGCAGGGCATAGATCCCCCTCCCCATAAAAAAACCAGCCCACGCCTTGCGGTGTGGGCTGGTTTGAGTTTAGACTGTCTTTCGAACAATCAAACGACTTTATCCTAAGATATTATCGCTTAATTATTTTTTGAGAGCCAGAGCGCCAGCAGCAGCTACAGAAACAACTGCCAGGGAAACTGCCAGACCTACAAAGTCTTCAGCGCCAGTTTCTGGGTTTGGTTTGGTTTCTGGTTTAACTTCTTCAGCTGGTTTGTTCTCTTCAGCTGGTTTCTCTTCGTCAGCAGGCTCTTCTACTTCTTCAGCGATCTCTTCGGTAGCCAGAACGTAGTTGCCCAGCTGTTTGGTAGAGAATACGAAGCCGTTAACTTTGGTGTTGGTGTGAGCAATAGCGTAGTTTTCTACGTACTCAGCGTCAACTTTTACCAGTTCGCCATCTTCGATGGAGTATGGTACCAGGGAGTCATCGTCGGAAACGATTACGAGTTCGCCGCTTCTGGAGAAGTTAGCGTTTTCGTTGTCGAATTTGTAGAAGCTGTCAGCTTCAACATCCATCTCGCCAGCTACGGTTTTGTCGTAAGCGGTGGACAGGTCGAGGTACATGGACTCGCCGGAGTACATTTTAACGGTGAAGAATGCTTTGTCAGCGAAGTCGAATACAGCAGTGCCGTTTTCGCCTTTGCGAACTTTCCACAGTTTAGCCTCGTTAGCGTTGTTGGTCCAATCAAAGTTTACATACTCGAAAGCAGTGTTTTCGTATTTGCCGGAAACCCAAACTTCGTTGGTCTTGTCGCTGGTGCTGCCGTTGTTCTTAGCAACGTATACGTAGTACTTCATGGTTTCGCTGGAAGTGGTCTTCCACTCTTTCTTCAGAGTAACCTTGAGGTATACAGCTTTTGGCATGATTTCATCGGTGTATTCGTTGTAAGAAGCGTAGTCGGTAGCGGTAGCTCTGTACAGCTCAGCTTTCTCAACCAGTTCAGCAACGCCGGTGGAAGCTTCGATCAGGTTGATGGACCAGTTCTTGTCGATGTTGCCGGTGTAGTGACCGTATGCAACTTCTTCATCAACTACTGGTTTGCCAACAGACTCATCTTTGCCCTCTACTTTGGTGAGGTCAACGGTGATGTAAGCATCCTCTGCTGTGCCAGCTTTAGCCAGAGCTTTTTTGAATGCTTCTTCAGTTTTGTAGCGGGTAGTACCGATGTAGTATCTTTCGCTATCTTTTTTGATGTCTCTGTCAGAATAAGAATCTGGCAGTGTTGCTGTACCGATGGTTACTTCAGCCAGATAATAGGTCTGGTTTTTCTTATCAGTTACAGTAGCTTTTTCGCTAGAGATGAAGTGATCTTTTGGCAGAGAGTACAGTTCATCATCGCCGCTGTAGGTCTTTCCGTTTTTCTCGTAAGCCCACAGATTGTCTTTTACATCAACTTCGATGTCAGCTTCAACTCTTACTGCGGAAACAGCGTCAACATCCTCTTCACCTTTGTTGTACTCTGCATCGTATACTTTCTGGTCATCAGCGTACAGAGGCATCCAGATAACGTCTCCTGGTTCGAAGTTAACGTTTTCGTTGTCGTTCAGCTCGGTGGAAGCTTCCTCAACGATGTCGCCATCTTTGTTGGTTACAAACAGTTCACCGTCAAATTTGAAGTTGTCCGGCCAATCAGCCTTGTCGTTAGAGCCAGTGCTGTAGGAAATAGCAAAAGCGTTAGCGCCCATGCCAAGTACCATAGCAGAAGCCAGTGCTACGGAAAGTACTTTTTTCATAGTCTTTCTTCCTCCTAAAATAAAATTAGGTTGAATATTTATTCAAATTCAACCCTTGTGTTTTTGACGTCCGCACGATGCTCCACACACCTGCTTTCGTCTGCTATTATTCTATCTCAAATTGGTAAAGGCTGCAATACAGTTTAGTCAACACTTCTTTGTAATTTTGTCGCACTTCTCAATATTTTTTACATTTTGATTAAAAAAACGGCTCTTTTTCCCCTGCGGTTCGGTTTTTTTGTGGGTAAATATTGCATTTTGGTTACAAGTCGCTCTTTTTGTATTTTCTTGCGTGCGTTTTTGTATTTCCCGTTTTACTAATATACATTTTCTTCCTTTTTTGTCTTTTATTGTTCTTTTTCCGCTATCTCTATATGAATAAAATACACTCTAAAAAGAATAATTATACATTTTAGTGTAAAAATAAACGCAGACCGTTTTTTTCGTCTGCTTCTCCACTGCTGTCACTCTATTGTATGAAATCTTATCGGCTCATCGCTGTCGGGCTTTGGCTGCCCATCATCCGCTCCATGATGCGTGCCATCTCGCCGGGCGCCATCCTCATTCCGTCCTCCACCCAGCTGGTCAGCATCTCCCGCAGTCCCGCTGCACAAAACCGGCTGCCGTACTTGAGCTGCTCTCCAAACAGCTGCGCTCCCAAACACCGCTCGCTGATGCCTGCACACAGCTCTTCCATCAGCCACGGTGCGCCGTGCTCGCTTGCCAGCATCTTGGCAATCTCGCGGTTGTCCTCCAGATATTCCAGCACCCGAACCAGCAGCGGGTAAGGTCCCTGCTCCAGTCTGCTTTGCGGCACGCTGCTCAAGATTTCGGTCAGCTGCTCGGCAATCTCCCGCTCGGTCTGTACCTTCAAATCCATCGCGTCGGCATAGTGGTGGTAAAAGGTGCCGCGGTGGACGTCCGCCTCATCGGTCAGCTCCTTGATGGTGATTTCCCCGATGCTCTTTTTGCTCAACAGTCGAATCAGCGCCTCCTGCAACGCCTTTTTGCTTTTGCGGATGCGTCTGTCCTCGCCTCGTTCTTCATATAAATTTCCGTTCATAAACATTTATCCTCCGTTTTGTCTAATATTGTTCAGTTTAACGGGATTATGTTCAATATCACTAAAAACGCACGCATAAAATGTACAATTTTATTATAAATGACCGGAGAATGTTTGTCAACCGCTTTTCACTTTCTTTCGATTTTTCGGCGGATTTCCTGTATATTCCGCTGTATTTCTGTTCACACTGATGAGGAAACGTTACTTTGAAAGGCAGGAAAGCTCCCATGAATCAAAAAGATACCCCGGTCAGCCCACTTTACTACAAAATTCTCGTCACGCTGATGCTTGCCCTTTCCATCATCCTTGGCGTCTGGGCAGCATACAGCCACCTGAGTGCGCGCGCCTACCGCACCGCCTTGCAGAACACCTACTGCCGCGCCGCCGATTCTGCCGCCGACAATCTGGCAAACCTCTCCGACGACCTGGTCAAGGGGATGTACTCCGGCAGCAGCTCGCAGCTTTCGCAGATTTGCGCCCGCCTGTGGAAGGAGTCCGCCGCTGCCAAATCTTCCCTGTCCGCCCTGCCGCTGGAGTCCACCCTGTCTGCCACCAACAAATTTTTATCGCAGGCGGGCGACTATGCCATGTACCTTTCCCGCAAGACTGCCAATGGCTCGACGCTCACCGAGGAGGAGCGCAGCAGCTTTGCCTCCCTGCGCGAATATGCCGACCGCCTGAGCATCCAGCTGGATGACCTTGCCTGCTCGCTGCAAAACGGCAGCCTGACCATCGAGCAGCTGCAAGCGTCCGAGCAAAACCCTGCCGCCTTTACCGTCCACGCCGACGGCGACGACCGCCTGCGCCAGCTGGAGGACAGCTTCACCGGCTATCCCACCCTCATCTACGACGGACCTTTCTCCGACCACCTGCTGGAAAAAACGCCGCAGATGACCCAGGACAAACCCGCCATCACACCCGAGCAGGCAAAAGCCATCGCCGCCCGTGTGACCGACCGCCCTCTGCCGCAGCTGCGCCGGGAGGATTCTGTCCTGCCCTGCTATGTGCTGCACGACGGCAAAAACAACTCGGTTGCCATCACCCGTCAGGGCGGCTTTCTGTGCTATCTGGTCACAGCCAAGCCCGAGGCGCTGACCGCCCGCCTTTCCTACCAGCAGGCGGTGGACAAAGCCCAGCAGTTTTTGCAGGCACAGGGCTACTCCTCGATGAAGGACACCTACTATGAAACCACCGACGGGGTGATGACCCTCAACTTTGCCTACCTCGACCCTGCCACCCAGACCATCTGCTACACCGACCTCATCAAGGTGGAGATTTCCTTGCAGGACGGCAGCGTCCTCGGTCTGGATGCCCGCGGCTATCTGGTCAACCACCACCAGCGGCAGCTGCCTTCCCCACAGCTTTCGCCCGAGCAGGCACAGCAAATGCTCAGTCCCCTGCTGACGGTGGACAGCGTGCGCCCTGCCCTCATCCCCACCTCCGGCAAAAACGAAGCGGCGGTGTACGAATTTTTCTGCACCTCCTCCACCGGCGACCGGGTGCTGTGCTATGTCAACACCGCCACCGGCGCCGAGGAACAGCTGTTGCTGCTGGTGCAAACTTCCAACGGCACCCTGACCAAATAAACAAAACGCCCTCTGCCTGTCAGACAGAGGGCGTTTTGTTCTTTGCAGAAAAATCCCCTTTCTGCAAAGATATTTTGGAAGGATTATGTTGATTGTAGAAGATGTCTTAAATAAAAAGAGCTGTTCTGCTTTTTGCAGGAATGAAAGTTTTTTTAGCACTAGGTGCAGATTCCGCTTCCTGTAAATTTCTTGTTTCTATTATACACCTGCGTTTTCCCTTTGTCAATGCGACTTATTTTTCCGGTGTCGGGGCATTTTTTCTGTTTTCTTTGCCTAAAATGCAGGAAATGCTTTACAAATTTTCATTTCCTTGCAAATCCCCATTCTTTTATCGCCTTCCTGCCCATTTTGTGGTATAATGTTGTATCGTAACCGATAACTTCATCCCAAACTTTATCAAGTTTTTGCTAAGACAAAATTTTTTTCACCCGCCCCTTTTGAAAGGAGGATTTCCATGGCATTGGATGGTACCCTGCTGCGCCAGATCCGCCACGAGCTGGAAGGTGTGCTGATCGGCGCGCGCATTGATAAAATACACCAGATTTCCCGCGAGGAGATGATCTTCATCCTGCGCCTGCCGCAGCCCACCGCAGACGGCGCACGCAGCGTCAAGCTGTATCTTTCTGCCGGAGCGGACAGCCCGCGGCTGCACCTGACCGGCGCATCCTTTGAAAACCCGAAGGCTCCGCCGATGTTCTGTATGCTGATGCGCAAATATCTGGGCAGCGCCAAGCTGCTGCGCTTAGAGCAGATTGGGCTGGACCGCATCCTGCACCTGATTTTTGAAACCCACAACGAGATGGGCGACCTGATCGAACTGACCGTTGCGGTCGAAATCATGGGCAGACATTCCAACATCATCCTCATCGGCGAGGACGGCAGAGTCATCGACTCAATCAAACGCATCGACGACACCATGTCCTCGGTGCGCCCGATTTTACCCGGCGTCCGCTACACCCTGCCGCCTGCGCAGGACAAGCTGGATTTGATCGACTGCACCCCGCAGCAGGTCGAAGAGCGGCTGCGTCAGGGCAAGGACACCCCGCTTTCCAAAGCGCTGCTGGCTGCGGTGCAGGGCGTGTCCCCCATCGTCTGCCGCGAGATTGCAAACTACGTCTTTACCGGCGACGACCGGGTCATCTCCGAGATGACCTCCGACCACTTCGACCGCCTGCGCTTCTTTCTGGCACGGGTGATTGAGCTGGCAAAAAATTACACCGGCACCCCCACCAGCGTCATCGACTCCCGCAAAAAGCCGGTGGATTTTTCCTTCATGGACATCCACCAGTACGGCGGCATGATGTTCACCCGAACCTACTCGACTTACAGCCAGCTGCTCGACGACTTCTACACCCAGCGGGACAGCATCCAGCGGATGCGCCACCGCAGCGCCGACCTGCTCAAAATTCTGGCGAACACCTCCGACCGCATCGCCCGCAAGCTTGCTTTGCAGCACAAGGAGCTGGAGGACTGCGCCGACCGCGAGCGCTGGAAGATGTACGGGGACCTCATCAGCGCCAACCTCTACTCCATCCAGAAGGGCGACCGTGCAGCGACGGTGGTCAATTTCTATGACGAGCAGCAAGCCGAAATCACCATCCCGCTGGACCCGCGCAAAACGCCGTCCCAAAACGCACAGAAATACTACGGCGAATACCGCAAAGCAGACACCGCCGAGAAAAAGCTGCGCCAGCTGATTGAGGAAGGTCAACAGGAAGCCGAATACATCGATTCGGTCTTTGATGCGCTCACCCGCGCCCAGACCAACGACGAGCTTTCTGCCATCCGCAGCGAGCTGGTGGAGCAGGGTTATCTGCGCCGCAAGGGACCTTCCACCAAAAAAGGCAAGGAAGCCCGCCTTGCACCCAAGCGCTACCTCTCCGACGACGGCTTCACCATTCTGGTCGGGCGCAACAACCTGCAAAACGACCAGCTCACCCTCAAGGAAGCCCATGGTCGGGATATGTGGTTCCACACCAAAAACATCCCCGGCTCCCATACGGTGGTGCTCAGCGAGGGCAAAGAGATTCCCGACAGCACCCTGCATCAGGCAGCCATTCTGGCAGCAGCCAACTCCAAAGCCGCCGACTCCGCACAGGTGCCGGTCGACTACACCCTTATTAAAAATGTCAAAAAGCCGCGCGGTGCAAAGCCCGGCATGGTCATCTATGTCAGCTATCAGACCGCCTATGTCACACCCGACCTAGAGCTGGAAAAGCGCCTGCTGGTGGAATAGCAAATCAAACAAAAAGGGAACCGATTGCTCGGTTCCCTTTTTTATTTACTTATGCGTTGTACAAATCCATCAGTTTGGTCTTGGTCCAGTAGACGCGCAGAGCCTGTTTTGGCTGTGCTTTGCCGACCGGAATCTCGATGGTCACGCCATCCCAGTACAGGGTGATGCCAACCTTGCACTCGTACAGAGTCTGCATCACGCTTGCCGGCATATACTCGATGCCTTCCTTAACGGTGATGCGCAGGGTCTTGCCCTCTGCGGTAGCGCGGATTTTAGATTTCACCTGCATCCAGAAGTTGTACTCTTCCATAGCCTTCTTGTCTGCCGGGTCCGGTTTTTCGCGCTCTTCCATCTGCTGAACGGTCGAGCTGCTGCCGGTGCTGCCGGTGCTGCCGTTTGGTTTTTCCGGTGCGTTCGGGCTTGGTGGAACAACCGTTGTGGTGTTATCATTCAGATTGGTAATGGTACCTCCATAAACCTTTGCCGCTTCTTTTGCAGCATCCAGAGTCGGGTAGTAGCTGTAGGTTCCGTCATTGCTCTTCAGTTCAAAGTTGTAGCCCGGAGCAAGGTAGTCTTTATTCACCGGTGCAGTGAATCTGCCGCCGGAAACTTCAATAGCATCCTTAGCTGCACTTTCGCTTCCAGAAGAAGCCTCAATCTTGCCGAGGGTGCCGTTGCCTTTGATGGTCAGCTTATGGGTGTTAGCATCTGTTGCATCATAGACAATTTTTCCATTGATGGTTCCGGTATAGCTTTCGTCAAATGTAACGGTTGTACTTGGGTAACTGCTAAATTTACAAACATCAAACGCAATATTACTATCACTGCTTGTAATGATGCTGGTGTTGCCCTTGAAAACAATGTTGCCATTGTTGAATCTCAGCGGATAGTCTTCTCCACCCACCTGATTAGCTGCATAAATCTGCATATTTTCCAAAGTCAGATTTGCATAGTTCTGGATGATACGCTTAATGCTGCTATTGCCCGGAGCAACCTTAATTGTACCATTTTTAAAGGTGATGGTAGAATCTTTCAGCAACTGGAAACCATTGCTTTCTGTTCCGGCAGAACCTGCGCCCGGGTCTTTCAGTGTGTATGTTTTTCCGTTGAAGTCGAGGGTAAAGTTCTTTCCACTTGGCACAGAAATACCCGCTGCATTATCAACATTAGATGTCAGTGTAATGGTGCCGCCATTCTTAACATCATTAATTGCTTCTTTAAGGGTAGCATATCTCTTACCGTTGGTTTCAAATGGATATGGGTCGGTCTGACCGTCGCCAACAGTGCTATCGGTGGAAACGGTTACTTTACCAGCACCAGTCACTTCGCCAGTTACGGTAGAGTTATCTTTGATTGCAACATTTGCTCCCGCAGCTGTTTTGATGCTGCCGGTGATGGTAGTACCGGAGATGGTTACCTCAGCGGCTTTGCTCAAATTGAGGTTGCCGGTCATGGTTGCATTGCTGATGTCAATTTTGCCGCCATTAGTAGCAGATTGAGAAATCATCACAACATTATTACCTTCTCCTGCGGTAAAAGTACCGCCGGTGATGGTCAGTTCTCCCTTGTCGCTATCAGCGCTTATGTAACCGTTCGCAAAAACGTCAGCTTTGGATTCAAAGGTACCACCCGATACGGTAGTTTTATTCCAGTTCATAACGGTTGCCTGTATTGTATTGCTGAAATTACCGCCGGAGATTTTCAATACTCCCCAGTCGTCGTTTTTAATGGTGTTCAAACCGCCGCTGAAGTTACCGCCGGTGATGGTCAGGTTAGCTTCTTGTTTCGCTGTGTTCTGACTACCATTATACCAGCCGTTTGCAACCAAGCTAGAGTAGTGTCCGTCGGCAGTTACGCTTACTCCGCTATTGATGGTCATAGTACCCAGGTTCTGGAGATTATAGAAGGAGTTTTCCTTGCTATCCTCTTTGCTTCTTGTGTAGCTTCCTCCACTTAAAACCACTGTGCCGCCCTGCTGGTTGAGCACTGCCGGTTTTGCATGGCTAACGTTATCTACTGTACCGCTTCCGTCAACAGTCAGGCTACCGCCATTTGCAACTGTAATGGTAGGTTTGCCTGCTTCATTGGTCAGGGTCTTTCCATTGAGGTCCAGATGAACCTCGTTTTTAATTTCAATGCTTGCTGTAATGTTTGCATTCAGTTTGATATAGCCGCCTGCTTCAACAGCTGCTTTCAGTTCGTCTGCATCATTTACAACGGTTGGCTTTTCCTGTGTTCCCGCTTCTGCCGCTTCGGTCAAATCCAGTGCCTCTACCACTTCGCTTACCGGAGCATCCGCAGGGGTATTGGACGGACGGTTTGCAAAGAAGAATTCCAAATCCAGCAGGTTGTTGAGCTTTGCTTCTTCTACCAGCAGCTTTTCCTCTTCGGTCAGCGCGTCGTAGGCTGCTCTGGCTGCCTGCACCTGTGCCAGCAGAGCGTCTGCGTCGGTGTCCTCGGTCAGGCTGTCAAACAGCGGCAGATTGTTTAGCGCGCCGGTTGCTGCCAAAAGCGCCTCGGACTGCTGTTTATCCTCATCTTTGTTCTCTTCTTTATTTTCACCGCCGTTTTCGCCTTCAACAACGGTAACATTCTGCGGATTGCTTTCCCCTTCCGCAAATGCCATGAAGCTGCCGCTTGCAATCATTGCCACACACAGCATGATGGACAGCGTTTTCTTTAATCCGTTCATCGTTGGAATGCCTCCTTTTAAATTCGGAAAGCCGGCGGAACCCTTCCTATTCCAAATGGAATAGGAAAAAGCCCGGGCTTTTTCCTATTTTTTTTTCTCATTTAGTATAGCATCCGCTTTTGGCAATTACAATATCCTGTGACATATTTTGTGACAATTCTGTGTAGAATTTTTCATTATAGTATATCCTTATTTTCGTCATTTTGTGTACTATACTGGAAAGACGTCCAAATCCTGACCGTTGACCACCTTTCCGTCATATCCCGCCTGCCGGATTTCCTCCAAAATCGCCGCGCACCGCACATCCATCTGCGCCTGAAGGTCCCGGGTGTTGTCCTGGATATTCATGTGGTAGATGCGATGGGTGGTGACCAGCAGCTTGGGCTGCGCCTGTGCGGCAATGACAGCAAGGTCGGTGCTGAGGGTGTGGACCTCGCGGTGGTACTTCTGCCATTTTTCCTCGCGGCAGCGGATACCTGCGGCATATTCGACCTCGTGCAGCAAAATGTCGCAGCCCTTGGCTTTTTCGGCGACCACCGGCAGGGGTGCGGTATCCCCGCTGACCACGATGACCCCATCCTGTGTGACAAAACGATAGCCATAACTTTCCAGTGTGCCGTGGCTGACGGCAAACGCCTCCACCTGCACCCGTTCATCCCGGTAGATGATGCCTTCCTGTATCTCCTGCACCTGCACCTGATAGCCCACCTCGTTGGCTCGCTCAAAGCCATGCAGACGAAAGTCGATGTCCACCGCATACGCCTGCAACAGGTGGTCGGTCATACGCTGCAAGCCCTTGGGACCAAACACCTTGAGCGGACTGCTGCGCTCCAGCACCCACGGCGTGAAGATGAGGTCGGCATAGCCCACCGTGTGGTCGGTGTGCAGATGGGTGCAGAAGGCGGTGGTCAGCAGGTCCGGTCGCAGCGGGTCGATGCCCTTATAGTACGCCTTGGATGCCTGCCGCACCACGCCCGGTCCAAAATCCACCAGATAAGCCCGGTCGTCCACCACCACGGCGCAGGCAGGTCCGCTGGCGTTCGGGCAGGCGTTTGGGGTCCCTGTTCCAAGTAAAACCAATTTTGTTGACATAACGTTCATTCTCCTCTTTTAAATCAAAAGGAGGCTCTGCGAACTGCTCACAGAACCTCCTGTCCTTTTTTGTGTTATTCGTCGCTGTCCGGGAACTGCTGGCATTTCTTTCTATAATAGAAGATGAACAGCAGCGCTGTCAGCGTCCACGAGATTGGATAGCTGTAAAGGATGGTGTCGATGACCGGCTTGAGCGGAACGATGAACCAAACCCACAGCACTCTGAGTACGCACACACCGCCGCAGGTCATCAACATCGGCACCAGCACGTCGCCGGTACCGCGCAGCGCACCCGAGTAGACCTCGATAAAGACATACACTGCATACGCCGGCGCCATCAGGGTCATCATGTGCATTCCGATTTCGATGACGGTGGCATCGGTGGTGAACATCTGGTAGACATACTTTCCAAAAATCAGGAAGACTGCGCTGATGACGACCGAAGCACCCATCGCCATCCCGATACAGATGCGCACGCTTTTACGCATCCGTCCAAACTTGCGCGCGCCATAGTTCTGTCCCACAAAGGTGGTGATGGAGATGCCAAAGGCACTGATGACCATCCAGAAGAAGGAGTCAATCTTTCCATAGGCGGTCCATGCCGCCATCGTGTTGGTTCCGAAGGAGTTGAGCGAGGTCTGGATGATGATATTGGATGCACTGTACATCACCGACTGCAAGCCTGCCGGCAGACCAATCTTCAGCAGCAGCTCCAACGCATCGCGGTGAAAACGAACCTGTTTGAGTTCCAGCCGAAAAATATCCTTGGAGCGGCACAGCGCCAACACCACCAGCACCGCACTGACGCCCTGGGCAAACACCGTTGCAATGGCAGCACCCGCTACGCCCATATGGAAAAAGACAACCAGCACCACGTCCAGCAGGATGTTGATGAAGCAGCAGACAATCAGATAGTACAGAGGGCGTCGGGAATCTCCGACCGCACGCAGGATGCTGGAACCTACATTATAAATGAAGACAAAGATGATTCCGGCAAAATAGATGCGCAGATAGGTGGTGGACGGTGCGATGACCTCCTCGGTGGTGTTCATCCAACGAAGCATCATCGGGGACAGCCAAATCCCAATCACAGAGATGACCACGCTGCCCACCACCGAAAAGGCAAACGCAGTATGCAGCGCATTTTGCAGTCCCTGTTTCTCCCTTGCACCATAATACTGGGAGATGACCACCGTTGCACCGGAAGAAAGTCCGACAAAAAAACCGACAATCAGGTTGATGATCTGGCTGGTGGAGCCGCCCACCGCCGCCAATGCTTCGGTACCGACAAATCTTCCCACGACAACCGCATCTGCCGTGTTGTAGATCTGCTGAAAAAAGGTGCCCAGCACAATCGGAAAAAAGAAAATCAGCAGCTGTTTCCAAATCACGCCGCTGATGATCTGGTTCTCTTTACTCTGCACATTTTCCATCTCGATTCCTCCTCCAAAAAGCTTTTTGCAAGATCCTGATCGGTCCTGCCTATAAATATATAGCACAATCGACCCTTGCTTGTCGAGAGGAAAACTCAAAATTTTTATGATTAAAAAATCACAAAGCCCCTTTTCCTAAATTTAGAAAAAAGGGGCTTTGTCAATCTCAATAATTTCTGCGGTCATCCTCGGCTTTTGCCGCAGCGACCATCTTCATTTCGATCCACCGCTCTTTGGTAATCAGCACCTGTCTGGGCTTGCTTCCTTCAAACGGACCGATGATACCTTTTTCCTCCATCGCATCCATCAGACGGGCTGCACGTGCATAGCCCAGCTTCAGCCTTCTTTGCAGCATGGAGGTGGATGCCTGCCCGGTTTCCACCACAATCTCAATCGCGCTGGGCAGCATCTCGTCCTCGTCCGAGAATCCGCCGCCCTCGTCCTTGCCGCCCTTCTTCTTGTTGTCGGAAACGGCATGGCGGTCAATCTCCTGCAAAATCTGCTCGTCATAGGTCATCTTCTGACCGGACTGCTTGATAAATTCGATGATGCGCTCGACCTCCCCGTCGGTCACAAAGCAGCCCTGAACACGGGTCGGTTTTGAGGAACCGATGGGAGAAAAGAGCATATCGCCTCTGCCCAGCAGTTTTTCTGCACCGCTGGAATCGAGGATGGTGCGCGAGTCGATCTGAGAGGAAACCGCAAAGGCGATGCGGGAAGGGATGTTCGCCTTGATGACACCGGTGATGACGTCCACCGACGGACGCTGGGTAGCAATGACCAGGTGCATTCCTGCCGCACGCGCCATCTGTGCCAGACGGCAGATGGAATCCTCCACCTCGCCCGGCGCTGCCATCATCAGGTCGGCAAGCTCGTCGATGATGATGACAATCTGCGGCATCGGTTTAAGCCCGTTCTTCTCTGCCGCGCGGTTAAAGCCGGTCATATCCCGCACACTGTAATCCTTAAACAGCTGATAGCGGTTGAGCATCTCGTTGACCGCCCAGGACAGTGCGCCTGCTGCCTTTTTCGGGTCGGTGACCACCGGGATGAGCAGGTGTGGGATGCCGTTGTAGATGCCCAACTCCACCATCTTCGGGTCGATGAGCACCAGCTTTACCTCCTGCGGAGTGGAATGGTAGAGCATACTGACAATCAGCGAATTGATGCAGACCGATTTACCGGAGCCGGTCGAGCCTGCAATCAGGGTGTGCGGCATCTTGGCAAGATCCGCTACGGTGACCTTTCCGGCAATATCTCTGCCAAGCGCCACCGCCAGCGGACTTTTTGCCTGCTGAAATTCCGGCGAGTCGATGATCTCCCGGATGGAAACGGTGCTGACCACCTTGTTGGGCACCTCGATGCCCACCGCAGGCTTGTTCGGGATGGGCGCCTCAATGCGGACTCCCGATGCGGCAAGGTTGAGGGCGATGTCATCGGCAAGGTTGGTAATCTTGCTGATCTTCACCCCTGCCGACGGCTGCAATTCATAGCGGGTGACCGCCGGTCCGCGTGCAATGTCGATGATGCGGGTCTGCACGCCGAAGCTTTGCAGGGTGGACACCAGCTTTTCAGCATTGGTGCGCAGCTCTTCCTGCAGGTTGCTCTCGTTGGGTTTTTCAATCTCATTTAAAATCTCAATCGGCGGTTTGATGTACTCCGGCTCTTCCTCTTCCGGCTGTGGCACATCGACCGAATGGGATGCGCCCTGCAAATCCATTCCCTCTGCCGCTATCCGGTCGGCAGATACCTGGATAATTTCATGCGTCTGCTCCCTGCGGCTGCCGGTCGGCGGCTCCGGCTCCAGATGGATGTTGTTCGGGTGAAACGGTACCGGCTCCTCCTCTTCGACCATCGGCATTTCCTGCGGCTGGAAAAATACCGGTGCTTCCTCTTCGGCGATTGGCGTTTCCTGCGGTGCGGCTGGCTGGAAAATCTCATCCATCTCCGATTCCGTCGGTTCTTCCTGCACATGCTGTCCAAAGTGGAAGTTTTGCATCGAGATAAATCCATCAGCGATGTCCTCTTCCTCCAAAAGCGGCTGTTGCTCTGTCTGCTCCCAGGAAAATCCGGTCTGACAAGGGTCGCCCATCCTTTCTTCATGCAGGTGAGACGGGTGGTCCCAATCGGCAGAATCCACCACCGGTCGCACCCCTGCGTTTGGCATATTGGATTTCAGGGTTTGCAGCACCGCCTGGTCCTCCCGTGCATAACCGCTGCCGGCTGCCGGTGCGACCCGATTGATCAGGTCGTCCAAATACGGAGAGGAAAGCTGTGATTCCTGCTCGTCCACCGGTTCTTCCGGCGGATTCCAGAAGCTGTCGCTCTCCACCGACTGCTCCAGCTCCCGTCGCTCGGCAGCAATCTGCTCGGCGCGCTGCTGTTCCTGCCGCTTTTGTTCGGCACGTTCCAGCTCCAGCTTTTCCCGCATGGCTGCCCTGCCTTTTTCGGTATCCTCCTGCGCCTGCCGCAGCCGCTCCAGCTCCTCTTCTTTTTTGCGCTTGGCGTTAAAAAAGCTGTCGGTTTGCAGTCCATCCTCCTGCTCGGTGCGCTTGCCCGAGCCTAACGGGATATTGATGTTAAAGCGAGGCTTGGTCGGCGCCTGCCCCTCTTCCATCATCTGCTCCTGGCGAAGCTGCCGCTGCTGATTGCGGATCTCCGAATGGGCGACATAGACCTCCTCCATCTTCTGCATCGGTTTTTTTGCCGACTGATACAGCCCGATCAGTGTCCCGCCGGTCAACACCATCAGCACCACGAAAATCAGCAGGACCATCGTCACCTTGGCTCCGGTGGGACCAAACCAGTAGAGCAGCGGCAGACCGAACAGTCCCGAAACCGCTCCTCCTCCGTGTCCGTCCACACCGTTTTGGAAAAGCGAGAGGAACTTTTCAATCAGGTTGCCGTTGGGGATGCCCGAGCCGAACACCTGGGTCGCTCCGCTGAGCAGGCAGATGAGCAGCATCGACTGCCATACCTTGTGCCCGACCAGACCGATGGGCTTGTCCAGTGCGGTCATGATGGAAACATAGAACAGCAGGGGAGCAATCAGATAGGCGCTCCATCCAAACATCCCCAGAAAGAAGTTGTGAATCCAGTTCCAGACGTTCTGTCCCTCCACCAGTGTGGTCGCCATAATAAAGACTGCCACTGCAAAAACGACGATTGCCCAAAACTGCTGTCTGGAGTGCAGCTCGCGTTTTTTGCGCTCCCGTTCGGTCGCAGCCGCGCTCTTGCTTTTGGTGCGCGAGGATGTTTTTTTGGTTGCCATAGTCTGCCAAGCCTCCCTGTTGTCCATGTTTCTATCATAAAAAGTAATCTAAAAAAATCTGTTTTTTTGCGGCAGCTTCACCTGTTTTCCCGGGGAAAGTTCCTGCCGCAGAAAGTCGTGCGGGTCGGTGGAAAGGATGCGCTCCACCAAAAGCTGTCCGTTTTGCATCCTGCCCTGCAATGCTGCCGTTGCCGAAAGCAAAACGGTGGTCGGCTGCTGTGCCGGCTGCTCTGCCATCATCTGCTGCATCGCCCAAATTGGTGTCACCGAATGAAGGATCATCGTCTGCTCCCTCCTTTTTTGGGTCGGACCGCAGATTTTGCTCCCTTTTCTTTTTTCTCAATCATCCGGTACAGGCAGGAGATGGCTTCGCTCAGTCCTCCTAAATGGTCGATCAGCCCTGCCTGTACCGCCTTTTCTCCATCCAAAACGGTGCCGACGTCCATCACCAGCTCCCCGGTGTTCATCATCAGCCGACGAAAATCCTTCGAGGAGATGCCGGAGTTGTCGGTGACAAAGCGCACGATGCGTTCCTGCATCCGGTCAAAATAGGAAAGGGTCTGCGGGACGCCCAGCACCAGACCGTTCATCCGCACCGGATGCACCGTCATGGTGGCGGAAGGCGCGATGAAGGACTGCTTTGCGCTGCACGCCAGCGGCACACCGATGGAATGTCCGCCGCCCAGCACCAGCGACACGGTCGGCTTTTTCATGCCGGAAATCAGCTCGGCAATGGCAAGTCCCGCCTCGACATCTCCACCGACGGTGTTGAGAATAATCATCAATCCTTCGATGGAAGGGTCCTGTTCGATGGCGACCAGCTGCGGAATGACGTGCTCATACTTGGTGGTCTTGTTCTGTGGCGGCAGGATATAGTGACCCTCGATCTGACCGACGATGGTCAAACAGTGGATGACGTGCTTGGCTGCGGTCATGGTGACCGAGCCGGACTGGATGATTTGGCTGGTTTGCTCCTCCAAATCCTCCGGCTGCTCCTGCGGCTGTTCAACCGGCAATTCTTCACCGACCGGTTTCCTGCGATTGTTTTTCTTGTGATTGTGGCTCATGCGCACACCTCCATAGATTCGATTTCCTTCTCTAGTGTGCGCTGCTGTCGACCAGCTTATCCGTCCAGTTTTTCAGGATGCTCTCTTTATTATAAACGGATTTTTCAAACGAATCAACCAAAGCCGCTCGGATATTGTCGTCATTTTGTAAAAGAAAATCAAAAAGGTTTTGTCTGCCACAATCAATCCAGACAAAACCTTTTTGCGTCAGCTTATAAAACCTTGACCATCATCAGCTCTTTTAAGGAGCTTCCATCCTCCAGCCGGATGGCGTTGGGCTTTTCGCCTGTGCACACAAAACCCATCTTGTGGTAGAGCCCAATCGCCCGCTGGTTCCCTTCGATGACCTCCAGCTCCAGCTGTTCGAGCTTCTCCTGCCTTGCTTTTTCAATCATCTCTTCAAACATCGCTGTTCCGATGCCCAGTCCCCAATAATCCTTCAGCAAGGCGATGGCGACCTGCCCGCGGTGTCGGGTCTTGCGCCAGCGGTTCAAGTCAAGCTGACAGTTCCCCGCCAACTTTCCCTCCACCTCGCAGACGAGCATCAGCACATCGGGAGAAACAAGCTGCCTTTCCAGATAGGTCGCCTCCTGCTCTGCTGTGACGGCAAATTCGTCCGGGTAGCGCATCAGGTAAGGTGTCTGCTCATAGCAGGCTTTCATGTATGCAATCATCGGTATAGCATCCTCTTTGCAAACGGCACGCAGCAGCGCTGTTCTGCCGTCCTTTAAGGTGATGGTTTTGTTTTGATATTCCACAGTTCCTTTCCTCCCTTGTGCTGTGATAGAAAAGAGCGGGGAAAATCTCCCCGCTCTTAGGTGGTATGTTTTGCCGCTTATGCTTTGTTGATCGAGCCAAACAGCTCCATCTTCTCTTTTACCTTTTCTTTGATTGCTTCAAAGCCCGGTTTGAGGACCTTTCTTGGGTCGAAGCCCTTCTTCTGCTGGTCCATGTTTTCCTCAAAGTATTTGCGGACTGCTGCGGTGAATACGATCTGGCATTCGGTGTTTACATTGATCTTGGAAACGCCCTTGGAGATTGCATCCTTGACCATCTCGTCAGGAATGCCGGTGCCGCCGTGCAGAACCAGAGGCATGGTGCCGGTCTTTTCCTGGATCTGAGCCAGGACGTCCAGACGCAGACCTGCCCAGTTTTCTGGATATACGCCGTGGATATTGCCGATGCCTGCTGCCAGCATATCAACGCCCAGCTCGCAGATGCTTGCGCACTCATCCGGGTCTGCAATCTCGCCGCCGCCCAGCACGCCGTCTTCCTCGCCGCCGATTGCGCCTACCTCAGCCTCAACCGAGATGCCTTTGGAGTGAGCCAGTGCAACGATTTCCTTTGTCTTTTCTACGTTCTCTTCGATGCTGTATTTGGAGCCGTCGAACATAACCGAGGAGAAGCCCTTCTCGATACATTCTTTTGCTGCCTCATAGCTGCCGTGGTCCAGATGCAGAGCAACCGGAACGGTGATGCCCAGCTCTTTGATCATGCCGTTTACCATGCCGACGATGGTGGTGTAGCCACCCATGTACTTGCCTGCACCCTCGGAAACGCCCAGAATAACAGGGGAATTATTTTCCTGAGCGGTCAGCAGGATGGCTTTGGTCCACTCCAGGTTGTTGATGTTGAAGTGACCCACTGCGTAGTGACCCGCTTTTGCTTTGTCCAGCATTTCTTTTGCAGAAACTAACATAATAAAGATCCTCCTTATTTTAAAAAACGATTCCTCTTCCTGGGTATGGGAAAAGCTTTTTTCATTGCTTTTATTATAAACAATAACGGTAGGAAAATCAATCGCTTTTCTTTTTTGCCGTTTCGCTCTTGACAAAATCTTTTCTTTTGTTGGCTCCATTTGACTGTATCTTAACAGAAAAAGAGTCTTTTTCGACTGCATTTTGTTGACTTCTGAACAAAAAAAGCATAGAATAAAAGTAGAGTCTATTGATTTTGTATAGTTTTACGGCGGTTGTTCCAACTGCGTCAATCGCCGCCAGAAAGGATGATTTTGCATGAACTATCTTGATACATACAACCTCTGGAAATCAAAACAGCTGGAGGACCCGGACCTGATTGCAGAAATGGTCGACATCGAAGGAAACGACTATGAAATTAAAGAACGCTTTGTAAAAATGCTGGAATTCGGCACCGCCGGTCTGCGCGGCATCCTTGGCGTAGGCACCAACCGCATGAACATCTACACCGTCGCTCTGGCTACCCAGGGCATGGCGGATTATATCAACGAAAAATATGAAAATCCATCGGTTGCCATCGCTTATGACAGCCGCATCAAGAGCGACCTGTTTGCCCGTGTGACCGCCCGTGTCTTTGCTGCAAACGGGGTCAAGGCTTATCTCTTCAAAGAATTGATGCCGACCCCTACCTTGTCCTTTGCCGTTCGTCAGCTGCATTGCAGCGCCGGCATCGTCATCACTGCCAGCCACAACCCAGCCCAGTACAACGGCTACAAGGCATACGGCGACGACGGCTGCCAGCTGAACCCGCAGGCTGCTGCCAAGGTGCTGGAGCTTGCCAGCAAGACCGACATCTTTGATGGGGTCAAAAAGATTTCTCTGGAGCAGGGTCTGCGCAGCGGCATGATTGAGTATATCTCCGACGAGCTGGTCGACCAGTATCTCGACCGCGTCTTTGCACTGCGTGTCAGCAAGGCACCGGTACAGCCAAGTCACCTGAAGGTGGTCTACACCCCACTCAACGGCACCGGCAACAAGCTGGTCCGCCGCATCCTGGGAAGAATCGGCATCGAGGACATCGAGATCGTGCGCGAGCAGGAGCGACCGGACGGCAACTTCCCGACCTGTCCATACCCGAACCCGGAGGAAAAATCCACCTTGCAGCTGGGCATCCAGCTGTGCAAGAGCATCGACGGTGACCTGGTGCTTGCCACCGACCCGGATGCTGACCGCGTCGGCATCGCCGTCAACCACCACGGCGAATACATCCTGCCGACCGGCAACGAAGTCGGCGTGCTGATGCTCGACTATATTGCAAAGCAGCGCATCGCACAGGGAACCATGCCTAAAAATCCAATCGCTGTCAAATCCATCGTGTCCACCCCGTTGGCAGACGTGGTTGCCAAAAGCTACGGCATCCAGATGATCAACGTCCTCACCGGTTTTAAATACATCGGCGAGCAGATCACCCTGCTGGAGCAGAAAGGCGAAGAAAACCGCTTCCTGCTGGGCTTTGAGGAAAGCTACGGCTATATGACCGGCGGTCATGTCCGCGACAAGGACGCTGTCAACGGCGCCATGATCATCTGCGAAATGGCAGAGTACTACAAAAAGCAGGGCAAGACACTGATTGATGCGCTCAACGACATCTTCTCCCGCTTTGGTGTCTATGCTGCCAAGGTCAAGGGATACACCTTTGAAGGCACAGAAGGAATGGACAAGATGACCGGCATCATGAAAAAGCTGCGCGAAAATCCACCGAAGGATTTTGGCGGCTACAAGATTCTGTGCTGCTCCGACTATCTGATTTCCAAACGAAGAGATTTCCGCAGCGGTGGACAGACCGACATCCTGCTGCCGACCTCCAACGTGCTGGAATATGACCTGGAAAACAACCTGAAACTGATTGTTCGTCCGTCCGGCACCGAGCCGAAAATCAAGGTTTATCTGACCATCGTGACCAACGACAAGGCACAGGTTGAAACCATCGAGCAGCGCCTGATTTCCAGCGCCGACCTTCTGATGAAATAAGTTTGCCTTTTCCTTTTATGGATGGAGCTGTATGCAGCTCCATCCATTTTATTTTTTTGACCTTTAGTTTATTTACGCAAAAACCCCAGTGATTTTATGTGATTTTTATTCATGTGAATGTTCAGATTTCTCTTGCATTTTACATTCAGCTTGCTATAATAAAAGTTGTCTTGAAGCGTATGATAGCAAACGCTTTATTTTTTTAGAAAAGGATGGGAGCAATGAAGAAATCGTATGAACTGGATATGTGCAATGGACCAATCCTCGGAAAGATTCTGGTCTTTGCCATCCCGCTGATGATCTCCGGCATTTTGCAGCTGCTTTTCAACGCTGCGGACATCATCGTTGTCGGTCGTTTCACCGGAAGCCAGGCACTGGCTGCTGTCGGTTCAACCAGTGCGCTGATCAACCTGATCATCAATCTTTTTATCGGCGTTTCGGTCGGAGCCAATGTCGTTGTTGCGCGCAACTATGGCGCCAAGGACTATGACGGCATCCACGGCGCAGTACACACCTCGGTACTGACCGCCATCTGGGGCGGCATCATCTTGATTTTTGTCGGTATCCTGCTGGCGCGCCCGATGCTGGAAATGATGGGCACCCCGGAAGATGTCATCAACCTGTCGGTTCTGTATATGCGCATCTACTTTGTGGGAATGCCCGCCTTTATGATGTACAACTTCGGCGCTGCCATCCTGCGTGCCATCGGTGACACCAAGCGCCCGCTCTACTTTTTGACCCTGTCGGGCGTAGTCAACGTCGTCCTCAACCTGTTCTTTGTCATCGTCTTTCACATGGGTGTGGCAGGTGTTGCGCTGGCGACCATTATTTCCCAGGCAATTTCCGCATTTTTGATTATCCTGTGTCTGATGAAGATGGACGGTCCCTGCCATCTGGACTTTAAGCATCTGAAGTTCCACCCCGAGCAGCTCAAATCGATGCTGCGCATCGGTCTGCCTGCCGGCTTGCAGGGAGCCATCTTCAGCATTTCCAACGTCCTGATTCAGTCCTCTGTCAACTCCTTCGGCTCTCAGGTCATGGCGGGCAACACCGCCGCGGGCAACATCGAAGGCTTTGTCTACAACTCGATGAACGCTGTTTACCAGACCTCTCTGAGCTTTACCAGCCAGAATATGGGCGCCAAAAAGTTTGACCGTATCAACAAGATTCTCTTCCAGTGTCTGCTGGTGGTCACTGCCATCGGTCTGGTGATGGGTGGCGGCGCTTACCTACTGGGCGAACCGCTGTTGGGCATTTACACCTCCAGCCCGGAGGTCGTTTCCTACGGCTTGATTCGACTCAAATACGTCTGTGCAACCTACTTCCTCTGCGGCTTGATGGACGTCATGGTCGGCACCATCCGCGGCATGGGATATTCCATTATGCCGATGCTGGTTTCTCTGACCGGTGCGTGCGCATTCCGTGTCATCTGGATTTTCACCATCTTCCAGATGAACCGCACCCTGGACTGTCTGTACATCTCCTACCCTATCTCCTGGGTATTGACCGCAGGTGTTCATCTCATCTGCTACTTCATCGTCCGCAAGAAAGCCTTTGCCCGCGCTGCTGCCCAATAACCTACTTTTTCTTTGCTAAAAAGAAAAAGTAGGCAAAAAGAAAAGCATTCGCTTCGCGCCATACCTATTCCTTTGCTAAAAAGAAATAGTAGGCAAAAAGAAAAGGGTTCCGCTTCGCGCCATACCGATTTCTTTGCTAAAAAGAAAAAGCAGGCTAAAAGAAAAGCGTTCCGCTTTGCGCCATACCGATTTCTTTGCTAAAAAGAAATAGTAGGCAAAAAGAAAAGGGTCCCGCTTTGCGCCATACCGATTTCTTTACTAAAAAGAAATAGTAGGCAAAAAGAAAAGGGTTCGCTCTGCGGTGTTCTTTCGGAAGTTGCTAAACAAAAGGGTTCGGCAGGGACATCCTATTTTAAGAGGATGCCCCTGCCGTTTTACATTTGACAGTTCTCTGCTTTTCCGCTATAATATATTTTCCATAAAACAACCGGCTTTTTGAGGTGAGTCCTGCGGCTTTCATCGTTTGATGGTGCATAGGACTCCCCTTTTTCATTGTCCAATCTATCAGGAAAGGAAGAACCAGCAACCAATATGAACACCATCAAGCGTTATTTTACTCAGCATTTTACACCCTCAGAAGGCAAGCTGCTTTTGCTTATGCTGCTGACTCCCGTCACCGCTTTTTATCTGATGCAGTTTGCTTACAGCGGCAGCCTGCCGTGGGACTACCCTGCGGGTATCCTGCTGGCAAACTATCTTTGCATCGGCGCTGTCCACTTTACCCTGTGCGCTCTGACCAACTACATCGTCCTCTGCTGCTTTGTGACCCATCTGCTGTGCTTTTTATGGGGGACTGCCAACTACTACGTTTCCCTCTTCCGTGGCACTCCCATCCTGCCGTGGGACTTCACCGCTTTGGGCACCGCTGCTGCCGTGGCGGACAGCTATCAATTTTCCATCAGCCGTCAGATGGGCATTTCCCTGATTTTACTGGCGCTGCTCTTCCTGCTTCTGCGCCGCCGGATGAAAAGCGGGCGTTTTCGCCCTTCCCAAAACCGTCTGCGGGCAAGGGCTGCCTATCTGTGCGCCATCGTTGCCTGCGCCTATCCGGTTTTGCAACCCAACGCGCTGGAAACCTTCGGTGTCCGCACCGACGTCTGGGACCAGTCCGGCTCCTACTCCAAAGATGGCGCTCTTGCTGTTTTTCTGCGCAACACCCAATTTATGTCGGTCGAACCGCCGCAAGACCCTTCTGCACAGAACGTCCAGCGGATTGCGCAACAGGTCGCTCCCGTCGAACCGGCTGTTTCCACCGACACCCGTCCGAACATCATCGCCATCATGAACGAATCCTGGGCAGACTTTGAAAGCTTCGGCAACCTTTCCCTGAGCGAAAGTGTCACCGATTTCATCGACTCGCTGGACAACTGCATCCGTGGACATTGCTACACCTCCGTTTTTGGTGCGGGCACCAGCGCCAGCGAATTTGAATTCCTGACCGGCAACTCGATGGCGTTCCTGCCTTCGGGCAGCATCCCCTACCAGCAGTACATTCTGGAGCCTTCCTCCTCTTTGGCTTCGCTGCTCAAAGAAAACGGCTACCGCACCCTTGCCTTCCACCCGGGCGAGCGCACCTCCTGGCAGCGCAATCAGGCTTACCCGCTGCTGGGCTTCGACCGCTTCAAATGCGTGGAGGATATGGACGTTCCCATCACCGAGGAGCATGGCTATGTCAGCGACCAATCCTCCTTTGAGCAGATTATCTATGAATTTGAGCACAAATCCCCGCAGGAGCGGCTGTTCCTCTTCAATGTGACCATCCAGAACCACGGCAGCTATACGGTGGAAAACTATCCCGCACAGGTACAGCTGACCGACCAACCCGGTCGCTACCCGATGGCAGAGCAGTACCTCACACTGGCAAACAAGACCGACGAATCATTCAAGCTGCTGGTGGACTACTTCAGCCGCCAGCAGCAGCCGACCATCATCCTGATGTTTGGCGACCACCAGCCGTCGGTGGAGCAGGAATTTCTGGACAAGGCATACGGTGTCACCCAGGACCAGATGACGATGGAGCAGTATATGGGACGCTATCAGACTCCTTTCCTGATTTGGGCAAACTACCCGCTGCCGCAGACCGAGCTGCCGGTCAGCAGTCTGAACTTTTTGGGTCAGCACCTGCTGTCCCTTTCCGGCATCCGCAATTCTGTTTACGGCGATTACCTCTCCGGCTTTGAGCAGCAGCTCCCCGCATTTACTTTTGTCGGTTATATGGATGCAGATGGCAAAGCGTACAGCCACCTGGAGAGCAACCGCTACGACCATATGATTGAGGATTACCGCGCCTTTACCTACAACAACCTGTTTGGCGCACAGCAGCGGTGCGGCTCCTTTTTTCAGCCGCCGCAGTAAATGCTGCCGCAAACAAAACCCCTCGGACGACTTTTGCTGTTGTGCAAAGGTCGTCCGAGGGGTTTTCTGTTCTTTTGTTATTTTAAAGTAACGCCGGTGTAGTAGTGGGTCAGGATTTCCTCATAGTCCCAGCCGCGCTGCGCAAAGTAATCGGCGCCCTGCTGACTCATGCCTACTCCGTGACCATAGCCGTAGGTGGTGAAGATAAATTCTCCATCGTCATATTCCACTTCAAACGCCGCCGAAGGAAGCGCAAACTCCATCAGTTCCTCGCGTACCTCGCGACCGCTGAGCCTTCTTCCGCAGACACGGATGGAATCAACATATCTTCCGTTAATGTACTCCTCATCCTCAAACCATTCGTCCGGGTCGCTGTAATCGTATGGGTCCACATCCAGATTATCCTCGATGTACTGGGCAATCTCCTCCTCCGAGAAGCGTTTGACAGCCCCATACGCTTTCAGAGTGGTGTCGCCGGGACTTTCCACGCTGCGCAGATAGGGCAGATAGCCTCCCCAAACATTTTCCGAATCGACCGAATTGCCCGCATTGGAAGCACAGTAGGTGGCATTGATATATTCACCCTGATAGTACAACGCTTCGCCGATCACCTGCTCGACCGCATCCTCGACCTTGGCAGAAACGCTGCTCTTTGCCGGCAGGGACGGGATGACCCCCTTCTGATTGTTGTAGCGAATATAGGTGTATGCCGCTACTGCCTGGGCTTTGAGCGCTTCCTCGCGGAAGCTGGCGCCCATCTCTGCTTCTACCACCCGTCCGACGATATTCTGCGCTGAGCCTTTGACCGTTTTGCCGTTGACCTTGATGGCAAGGGTGTTTTTGCTCAATGCTTTGGAGCTGCTGCTCGAGCTGCTCTGCTCGGAAGATTTGCGCTTGAGGGTAGTGCTCTCGGATTTTTCGCTGCTATCCATCTTTTTCTTGGTACTGCTCAGACCCAGGTAATCCTCCAACTGGCTGTACAGCTGCTCTCTGACGTCCTGGCTGGGCTGCTGTTGTACATTCTGTGCTTGTATCATCTGCTTGTTCCTCCTTACATGATATGGCTTAGGAAGCGCTGTGCAGCGCCGCCTTCAACTGTGTCTCGTCCGGTTTGGTCCCGCCAAACAGCTGGTACCATACATCGGGATAGAGCGGATTGGGGTTCATCACCGCTGCCGAGGTATCCACCGATGCGCTTTCGCCCTTTCTCACCTTTCGTGCAACCACAACAAAGCGCGCATCCTTAAACTCATACGAGCAGGTGGACAAGGTCAACAGCTGGTCGTCCGAGCGGACATCCACCCCGGTGTTGATGATGCTGCGCACCAGCACGCTGTCGATGTAGTCCTGCGTCTGCTGTGGGTCCTGTGCGTCGATGAACTCGTGGTAAGGGAAAATCTTCCCATGCTCGGCGTGGGTATTGGTATAAAAGACCGAGATGATCTTGTAATGACCGTCGTGGTAAACGCTGTTAAAGTCAATGACCGGATGCTCCTGATAAAAGCTCAGGTCGGTGTATCCTTTGAGGATGTTGAACATCTGCCCATCGGTGCGGATGTTATGCCCATAGACGATGATATTGGTGCTGGGCTTTTGCAGGTTGTCCGACGCATCCACAAACGGAACGGCGTGCTCGCTGTACTCCCCTTCAAAATTCATCCGGTAGTACTTGGTGTTGTCGGTGGTCTGCACCACCGGATAATCCAGCGCGGTACCGTCGATGCTGATCCAGCCCACCGTGTCGGGATTCAGCTCCCACAAAGCGGCAAAGTCCTTGCTGTAACCCGAAGGATAACCGGCAGGTGCAATCAGGGTCGGCGTATCATAGACATCCCGCAGGGTCTGATAGGCGCTGCGGTTCTGGGCAGATTTAAAGTAGTAGTATCCCAGATAGCTGACCGAACCGGCAAACACCAGTACAAAGACGGTCAGCAAAACCTTGACAATCAGCGGTCGTCCCCGCGGTTCCTCCCTTTCGGCAGTCTTCTTTTCCTGCCTGCGACGGACTTTTTCCTGTTTGGCAGTTCGCTTTTGCTCCTTTCTGCTCACAGGTTCAGGAGAAGAGGGCTGCGGCTGCCAGCTTTCCTCTTCCTCCTCCTCTTCTTCGTACAGGTCATCATCCCAATCCTCGTCATACGGCAGCTGCTGCATCTGCGGTGCGGGCATCCCGCTGTTGTCCAACCCTACCTTTCCCGATGGGTTCATCTGTGCGCCGTCGGTAAAGCTGTCGGGGGTGTACCTTTTCTGCTGCCTTTTTTCTACTGCGCGCAGCCCTTGGGTCCCCACGCCCGAAAAGTTGCTGACCCGCCCGCACTCGCTGACCAAATCCTCCAGAAAGCTGTTGCAGCAGCTGCGGGAGAGTTTTTCCTCCTCGCGCAATGCAATCAGCCGCAGCACCGGATGGTCCGGTGTGCCGCCCAGGATGGGCAGAAAATCCTGCTGCCAGCGGCGGGTGCGCTCGATGTAATCCTCCACCGCCTCCCGCTTGTCCGCGCGGATGGGAATATCCGCAGTGACCGCTCCCGGGTAAAAATGGCGCAGCAGAGCGCTAAACAGTCCGTTTGCCACCTGCCGCAGCACCTCCTGCGCCGAGCCGCTGACCAGCGCAACGCAGGTGTTGGGGAAAAACAGGACGAAGCCCGCCTGTCCGCAGCCCGGGTCGCTCAGCGGCAGAGCATCCTGCGGCATCATCGCTCCCTGCAACAGCCGGTCGCTGGGCATCCTTCCCTGATTTCCCAGATATTTGCGGATGTCCGCAGCCGCCCGCTCATTTTGGTGCAGCGGTTTGTTGAAGCCCTGCGCAAGGATTTCCCTTGCCCGCAGCTGCGGCGCATGGTCGACCAGCAGCACCAGCTGACAGCTGCGCACCGAGGCGCTGATCTGTTCAATCAAACGGCTGCGGTCGCTGACCATGACCTCGTCGCTGAAATCAAGACCGAGCAGCTCAAATTCTTCTCTCAGGGTCGGGTTTTGCTGCATCAGCCGGTACAACGAGTAGCCGGTGTCGAGCAATAATACCTTGTGGTTCACCAAACCGCCCCTTCCTTGTATCAATCGTCCGAATATTCCCCTTGCAAAACAGGACAAATCCGCCCTTTTGCCAGGGGAAATCTGCTTTTTATTATAGAGGAAAGGGGGAGTTTATGCAAGAAAACTTTTGTTAATTTGAAAAAATATCTGAACTTTGTAAAAAAATCCCCCTTCCCTCCTGTTTTGCAGGAAGAAAGGGGGATTTTCTATTGCATCCGCTTTGGATTAGCGTCTTTTTTCTCTGATCTCTTCGCAGATCATCTGAACAAATTCATCCACGCTCATCGCACCGCCGTCGGTACCTTTGCGGGTACGAACCGATACGCTGTCGGTTTCTGCTTCCTTCTCGCCGACAACCAGCATATACGGAATCTTCTTGAGCTGCGCTTCACGAATCTTGTAGCCCATCTTCTCCGAGCGCCAATCCGCTTCGACACGGATACCGGCTGCCTGGAGCTTTTCAAGGACTTTCTGTGCATAGTCGTGATGCTTTTCACTGATTGGAATAATCATTGCCTGTGTTGGCATCAGCCAGGTCGGCAGTGCACCGGCATATTTTTCCAGCAGCAGCGCCAGAGTACGCTCATAGCAGCCGATGGAGGTGCGGTGGATGATATATGGGAAGTGGTCCTTTCCGTCCTCACCCACATAGGTCATGCCGAATTTCTGTGCCAGCAGCATATCGATCTGGATGGTAATCAGGGTGTCCTCTTTGCCGAATACATTCTTAATCTGAATATCCAGCTTTGGTCCGTAGAAGGCAGCCTCGTCGATACCAACCTTGTAATCCAGACCCAGGTGGTCCAGAATCTTCTTCATTGCTCCCTGTGCTTCTTCCCACTGTTCCGCAGTACCTTCATACTTGTCGGTACGGTTCGGGTCCCACTGGCTGAAGCGGTAGCTGACATCCTCTGCCAGACCCACCGTTTCCAGACAGTATTTTGCCAGCTCCAGACAGCCGCGGAACTCGTCCTCCAGCTGGTCCGGGCGCAGGATCAGGTGACCTTCCGAGATGGTGAACTGACGCACACGAATCAGGCCGTGCATCTCACCGGAGTCCTCGTTGCGGAAGAGGGTCGAAGTCTCTCCCAGACGCATCGGCAGGTCGCGGTAAGAGCGGGCGCGGTTGAGGTAAACCTGATACTGGAACGGGCAGGTCATCGGGCGCAGCGCAAAGCACTCTTTGGTTTCGTCGTGTGGGTCGCCCAGTACAAACATGCCATCCAGGTAGTGATCCCAGTGACCGCTGATTTTGTACAGCTCTCTCTTTGCCATGTACGGGGTTTTGGTCAACTGGTAGCCACGCTGTGCCTCGGTGTCCTCAATCCAGCGCTGAAGCTGCTGGATGACCTTGGCGCCGTTTGGCAGGATAATCGGCAGACCCTGACCGACCACATCGACAGTGGTGAAATATTCCAGCTCACGACCGATCTTGTTGTGGTCGCGGCGGCGGGCTTCCTCCTGCTGCTGCAGGAAGGCATCCAGCTCGCTTGCTTTCGGGAATGACACGCCGTACATACGGCACATACTGTCGCGGGCAGCATCGCCGCGCCAGTATGCGCTGGTTGCCTGTGTCAGCTTGACTGCTTTGATTACACCGGTTCTCATCAGGTGCGGTCCGGCACACAGGTCGGTAAAGTCGCCCTGTGTATAAACGCTCAGCTCCCAGCCCTTTTCGGCATATTCTTCCAGCAGCTCCAGCTTGTAATCCTGTCCTGCAAAGAGGCTTCTGCCCTCTTCCACGGTGATGATACGTTTTTCAACCGGGATATTTTCCTTGACAATCTTTTTCATCTCTGCTTCGATTGCACCAAACTGGTCGGGGGTGAACGGTTTTACCCCGCCGATGTCATAGTACCAGCCGCTTTCCAGAGCAGGACCGATACCAAACTTGGCTCCCGGGAACAGATGCTGGATAGCCTGTGCCATCACATGGGCAGCGGTATGCCAGAATGCCTTTTTTCCGTCCTCGTCATCAAAGGTGCAGATTTCCAGCTGGCAGTCCTCGGTGATTGGGGTGCGCAGGTCAACCGCTTCGCCGTTGATTCTGCCGCAGCAGGCTGCTTTTGCAAGACCTGCGCCCAGCGATTTTGCTACGTCGATGACCGAAACGCCCGATTCAAATTCCTTTACGCTTCCGTCTTTGAGTGTAATGTGAATCATAGAAATATTCCTCCTCTATTTTCTTTCTTCCGGTTTTCGATTTTGTTGAAGGAGATTGTACCTGTTCCCGCTTTTTCTTCGCCGTTCTTCCAAAAAACGGACCACATCAAAAAATTCCGGGTAACGATAAAATTCCCTGTGTCCTGCCATCTGCTTGAGCTGGCTAACGCTCACCCATTTGATCTGGCTGACCTCCTCAGTCTGCAAAACGGCGTCTGCCGTGTCAAAATCCTGTTCGACCACAAAGTTTTCCGACAGCAGCTTGCCTCGCACCTTGCGGTTGAGCTTGTGCACTTGGGAGGGCAGGATGTGGATTCCAATTTCCTCGAGCGGTTCACGGATGCACGCCTGCTGCGAGCTTTCTCCTGCCAGCACACAGCCGCTGTGGGTTGCCCAGGTGCCGGGGAGGTCCTTTTTCAGGTCCGAGCGCTTCTGAATCAGAATCTCGTCTTTGCTGTTGACAATCCACACGTCCACCACCATCACATACTGTCCGTCGGACAGCGGCTCTCCTCTTACAAAGGTTTTGCCGGTGCGGTTTCCGTAGATGTCATAGATGTCGCAGACCTCGTCCGCCTGCTTTTCCCGGATGACGCTGGTATCATGGGTTTGCGTGTCCTCCATCGGCGCTCCCTCCCTCCTTGTCGCGGATTTGCCAAAAAGCATTTAAAAAACAAAAAAGCTCCATCCCATATCCTGGGATGAAGCAGATTCTATTCGCTCCACGGTTCCACCCGTATTATGCCCTTGCTTTCCAAAGAAAGCGGACATCTCTTTTTCGACCTGTAACGCTGTCGATACGTCGCATTTGGAGCAGGCTGCCCTTTTCATGCGCTCTCCGGGGTGGTACCGAATGGCGATCCGACGCGGGTGCTTTCAGCTGCATCCTGATGATGCCGCACCTTTCTCTGTTGCGCAAAATCCTGCCTGACGGCTTCCCCTTCTACGATTTGCGGGATGTTCTTTTTTATTTTGCTTTCATGTTACCACCCAAACCCGTAAATGTCAACATAAATTTCTTGACAAGTCTTACTCTAACAGATAAAATAAATATATACCATTCATCTTTTGGAGAAAAGATGACGGTACCCCATGCGACAAAGCGGATTGCGTTCCGCTTTTTTGGCTGCCTGATTTTTTCGATTGCAGCAGAATCCACCCTCTTTCAGAGTTTTTTCTCAAATTGAGATCGAATACACATTTTGAAAAGACCCCTTTTGATGCACGGCGCCTGCGCTGCCTATTTTTGCAGCATACGGCGTGCTGTCTGGAATTTGTTTTCTTTTTATGCCCATTTGTGATTGCAGATAGAAAAAGTCAATATCGAAACACAGGTCAATTCGCTTCTTTCTCCCCCTTTCCGCAGTTTTACCGGCGCTGTCCGGCCGTTTGGGTCAGGGTGTTTTGAGGAATCACTCTGAGCGTGTCCTTTTTTATTTTACAAAGAAAAGGATGGGTTCGGATGTTTTGTTGTGTCTTAAAAAATGGGCACCGATTTTCAAAATCACCCCCGGGCGGTGTGTCCGGCTCCGAGCAGATTTTGCTCACAAACGATAGAAGGAGGAATAACAGTTCCATGGACCCGATTTTTACTTATCTTGTCTGCATCCTGATTGCACTGGCAGCAGGCGCAGCGGTCGCATTCCCGCTGGGAATCCAGTACCGCAAAAAGGTGGCGGAAGCCGAGCTTGGCACCGCTGAGGAGGAAGCAAAACGCATCATCAGCGATGCCATCAAGGACGCTGAGGTCAAGAAAAAAGAGGCGCTGGTGGAGGCAAAGGACGAAATCCACAAGCAGCGCACCGAGGCAGAAAAAGAGGTCAAAGAGCGCCGCAATGAGGTACAGCGTTTAGAACGCCGCATCCAGCAGAAGGAAGAATCCATCGACCGCAAGATGGACAATCTGGAGAAAAAAGAGGAAACCCTGCAAAATAAAATCAAAGAGGCAGAAGGTCGCCTGAAGGAAGCCAACGAAATCAAAGCCAGCCAGTTTGAAGCGCTGGAAAAAATCTCCGGCTACACCGCAGAGCAGGCAAAGGAATACCTGCTTTCCAATCTGGAGAATGAGCTGGTACACGAAAAGGCGGTTAAAATCAACCTCTATGAACAGAAGTTCAAGGATGAATCCGACCAGAAGGCAAGGGAGATCATTGCAACTGCCATCCAGAAATGTGCTTCCGACTATGTGGGCGAAGTGACCGTATCGGTCGTTCCGCTGCCAAACGATGAGATGAAGGGACGCATCATCGGTCGTGAAGGACGAAACATCCGCACACTGGAAACCCTGACCGGCGTTGACCTGATTATCGACGACACACCGGAAGCAATCACCCTGTCCAGCCACGATGCTGTTAAACGTGAGATTGCCCGCACCGCTCTGGAGCGCCTGATTCAGGACGGAAGAATCCATCCGGCACGCATCGAGGAAACGGTAGAAAAAGCACAGCGTGAAATCGAAAACAAAATCAAGCAGGATGGTGAACGTGCGGTTCTGGAGACCAACGTCCACGGTATGCACCCGGATATGATCAAGCTGCTGGGTCGCATGAGATACCGTTCCAGCTACGGTCAGAATGTATTGCAGCACTCCATCGAGGTGGCTCATCTGGCAGGCGTAATGGCTGCCGAGCTGGGCGCAGATGTTGCTACTGCCAAGCGCGCCGGTCTGATTCACGACATCGGCAAAGCCCTGACCCACGAAATCGAGGGCAGCCATGTCAAGATTGGTGTCGACCTTGCCAGAAAGTACAAGGAAAGCCCGGCTGTCATCCATGCTATTGAAGCACATCACGGCGATGTAGAGCCAAAAACACTGGTTGCCTGCATCGTACAGGCTGCTGATGCCATCAGCGCAGCAAGACCCGGCGCAAGACGTGAAAATCTGGAAAACTACATCAAACGTCTGGAAAAGCTGGAGGAGATTGCAAACTCCTTTGACGGCGTTGAAAAGTGCTTTGCTGTTCAGGCAGGTCGTGAAATCCGCATTATGGTTCGTCCTGAGGTCATCAGCGACGACCAGATGACCATTATCGCCCGCGACATCGTCAACAAGATTGAATCGGAGATGGAATATCCCGGTCAAATCAAGGTCAACATCATCCGCGAAAGCCGCGCTGTTGATTACGCAAAATAAAAATTCTTCTATTGACCGCTGCCCTTTGGGCAGCGGTCAATTTTTTTGATACCGGTCTTGTAAATCAGACATAAAAATTGGCACAGCAGGTTTAATCTGCTGTGCCAATTTTTAAAAAGACAGCGAAAGGAACCGTCAAATATTTTCCAATTCCTTTTGCTTTTGCAGGGCAATCTCCTGATTTTGCAAAGCTGCCTGCGCATACCAGTACTTTGCCTGCTGCATATCGCGCTGTGTGCCGATTCCGTCCTCATAAAAGGATGCCAGATTGCATTGGGCATCGCGGTCCCCATGCTGTGCGGAACGCTGTGTCCAGTAAAATGCCTGTTCAAAATCCTGGCAAACCCCCAGCCCTTTCAGATAAAAATATCCAACCTGACATTCTGCCAGCGGATACCCCTGCTTTGCCAGCACAAGGTGTCCGTCAAAGCATTTATCATACTGCTTGGTGTTCCAGTACGCCTCGATCAAACGGTTACATTCTTCCAGTTCGGGAGATGGTTTATAATACCCTGTTGCCATCGCTTCCACTTTCTTTCCGTTGCAAAATTTTCGGAATCTGCACCAAAGGAAATTAGTCCTCTTTGAGTTGGTACTGTTCAATCAGCTGCTGTATATGCTCTGCACCGTTGACCAGGATGACCTGATCGTCCACCACCAGGCAAGGGATGCCTGCACGATGCTGCTCACGCACCTCCTGCATTTCCGGCGCGGTGTCGCGGACCTTCAAAAAGCTCTTGAGTTTACCAACACCTTCGCAGATGTCGACATACATATACTTAATGTTATTCTCTGAAAGAACCTCTTTCACCGGTGGGCAGCCGCCTCATGTGCCGGTGCCGAACAAAATAATCTTTCTCATAGCACTCTCTCCTTGCTTATCGGTTGATATTGGATAGAAAAAATGTATCGTTTTCTTTTATTATATAGATTTTATCAATCGTTGTAAAGAGGATTTTAAATGGTTTTCCAGCTTCTCCCGCACAAAAACGACCGGCTTTGCTCGACACCGCTGCCGATTCAGAGTATAATGAAAGGGTAACTTTCCTGCTTTTGGCAGGAACAGGGTAAATCTATTGGAAAGGAAGGCTTTTTCCATGAACGAACGACTCAACTCCTTTTACAGGGAGCTAAAAGATAAAAAGGTATCCTTCATCGGTTTGGGACGCAGCCACCGCGAACTGCTGGGAATGTTCGCTGCTAAAGGCGCACAGGTATCGCTGCGCGACAAACGCACCCGCGAGCAGATTGGAGAGGAGGCAGACCGGCTAGAGGCCATGGGCATCCGGCTGCTGCTGGGAGAAAACTATCTGGAGGGACTGTGCAGCGAGGACCTGCTGCTGCGCACACCCGGAATGTACTACTTCCATCCCGCTTTGCAGCAGGCGCGGCAGGCAGGTGTGGCAGTCACCAGCGAGATGGAGCTGTTTTTCGACCTGTGTCCCTGCAAAATCTATGCGGTCACCGGCTCGGACGGCAAGACGACCACCACCTCGGTGATTGCAGAACTGCTGAAAAAACAGGGCTATCGGGTCTTTTTGGGGGGCAACATCGGCTTTCCGCTGCTGCCGCGCATCGAGCAGATCGAGCCGCAGGACCGCGCTGTGGTGGAGCTTTCCAGCTTCCAGTTGATTTCCATGCGCCGCTCACCCGATGTGGCTGTGGTCACCAACGTCACACCGAACCATCTGGATGTCCACAAGGATATGCAGGAATACATCGATGCCAAAAAGAACATTCTGCTGCATCAGGGTGGCATCAGCCGCACGGTACTCAATGCAGATAATCCCATCACCGCCTCCTTCCTGCCGCTGGTGCGGGGGACCGCTGTCTTTTTCAGCCGCAAAACTGTCCCGTCGCTGGGCGCTTATCTGGGCGAGGACGGAATGCTGTACTGCAACGACCGAAGCGGAACGACCCCTGTGCTGCCGATGGAGCAAATCCGCATCCCGGGCATCCACAATGTAGAAAACTATCTGGCTGCCATCAGCGCCGTATGGGGTGAGGTGGACTGCGAAAATATCGTACAGGTGGCACAGCAGTTTGCCGGCGTGGAGCATCGCATCGAATTTGTGCGGGAACTGGACGGCGTCAAATGGTACAACGACTCGATTGCCTCCAGCCCGACCCGCACCATCGCAGGATTAAACTCCTTCCACCAGAAGCTCATCCTGATTGCGGGCGGCTACGACAAAAAAATCCCCTTTGAGCCGCTTGCACCCAAAATCATCGAAAAGGTCAAGACCCTCATCCTGATGGGTGTGACCGCACCGAAAATCGAAGCGGCTGTCACTGCCTGCGAAGGCTTTGACCCGCAGCAGCTGCGCATCCTGCACGCCAAAGATATGCAGCAGGCGGTCGAGCTTGCCCGCCAGTGCGCACAGCCGGGGGACATCGTTTCGCTGTCGCCTGCCTGCGCCAGCTTTGACCTCTACCCGGATTTTGAAGCAAGAGGCAGACACTTTAAGGAGCTGGTTCATCAGCTGTAAGATGAGGGAGGGTTCTCCATGGATATTCAACTGAAAGCACGCACGCTGGAAAATGCGCTCACCTATTTTGAGCGCACAAAGGACCCCGACATCGAGCAGATGTTTCCCCGCAGCGTGCTGACCCGTGAGCAGGCAATCGCCAACTTTCAGGCTTCGCTGCTGCCCGATGCCGACAGCTTTGGGCAGACCATCTGGGCAGACGGCGAATATGTGGGGGACATCTGGTGCTTTTGCATCGACCACAGCCAGCAGCCCAACGCCATGCTCAGCCTGTGCCTCTTTGCCAAGGAGCGATGGGGACAGGGCATCGGCAGTCGGGCAATGCAGCTCTTTCTGCCGATGGTGACCGAGCGGTTTCGTCTGCAAAGCATAGGCGCCTTTGTTTATTCCGACAATCTGCCTTCTTTGCACCTTCTGCAAAAAAACGGCTTTGTTGTACAGGAACGTTTTGTGGAAGATGGCAGGGAATCGGTCTATCTGGAGCGGTAAACGGTCGGCACAAGAGAATAGACTAGAGAACTCCATTTGATAAAAACCTTTTTGTGCAGGGTACAGCATTTAAACAACCCGAACGGGTCCCTCAAGCGGACAGGGAACCCAAAACAGAAGAAGGAGGAGGCTCATGTCCAGCATCACCAAGCAGGCTTTGGAGCACGCTTTAAAAAGTCTGCTGCTAAAAAAGCCCTTTCATAAAATCACCATCAACGACATCACCGAGGAGTGCGGTGTCAGCCGCATGACCTTCTACTACCACTTTAAGGACATTTATGACCTGGTGGAGTGGTCCTGCATTGAGGATGCCGCCCGCGCACTGGAGGGAAAAAAGAGCTATGACACCTGGCAGGAGGGGTTTTTAAATATCTTCCATGCCGTACTGGAAAACAAGCCGTTCATCACCAATGTCTACCGCAGCGTCAGCCGCGAGCAGGTGGAGCTGTACCTGTACAAGCTGGTACACGACCTGATTTACAATGTGGTGGAGGAAAAGGCACAGGGATTGCACGTTCCCGAGGAAGACAAGGCATTCATCGCTGATTTTTACAAGTACGCCTTTGTAGGAATCATGCTGGATTGGATCAAAAACGGCATGACTGAGCCGCCCGAGCGAATCATCGAGCGCATCAGCATCCTCATTCAAGGGGACATTGCCCGTGCAGTGGGCAAATTCTGTACACCACCCATCAAATGATAAAAAATCAGATACTTTCGGCGCAGTGATAAAAATTTGGTCACTGCGCTTTTTTTGTTTATTGTGGGAATGATAAAAAGGCGGTATGATGACAGCATCAACCAAACATCCACAACGGATCGACATGAAACGGAGGTATTCTGTATGTATTATTCCAGCGGTAACTATGAAGCATTTGCACACCCGAAAAAACCGGAAGGGGTCGAGCGCAAATCCGCTTATATCATCGGCACCGGTCTTGCAGCACTGACTGCCGCCTGCTATCTGGTGCGTGACGGACAGATGCCCGGCAAGCACGTACACATCTTTGAAAAGGACCCGGTTGCCGGCGGCGCCTGCGACGGTTACGAGTTCCAGAATATAGGTTACGTCATGCGCGGCGGACGTGAGATGGACAACCACTTTGAGGTCATGTGGGATCTGTTCCGCTCGGTTCCTTCCATCGAGACCGAAGGGGTCAGCGTACTGGACGAATACTACTGGCTCAACAAAAAGGACCCGAACTACTCCTTGATGAGAGCGACCCAGAACCGCGGCGAAAGCGCACACACCGACGGCAAGTTCGGTCTTTCCGATAAAGCCGCTATGGAGATCATGCGTCTGTTCTTCACACCGGATGAGCAGCTGTATGACAAACGCATCAACGAATTTTTTGACGACGAGGTATTCGACTCCAATTTCTGGCTGTACTGGCGCACCATGTTCGCCTTTGAAAACTGGCACAGCGCACTGGAGATGAAGCGTTACATCCAGCGTTATATCCACCATGTCGGCGGTCTGCCGGACTTTCGAGCTTTGCGCTTTACCAAGTACAACCAGTATGAGTCGATGATTCTGCCGATGGTCAAATATCTGGAGAGCTTTGGCGTGCAGTTCCACTACAACACCAAGGTTACCGACATCCAGTTTGACATCCAGCCAAACCGCAAGGTAGCAAAACGTATCGAGCTGCTGGCAGACGGAAAGACCGAGCAGCTGGATTTGACCGAAAACGATCTGCTGTTTATCACCAACGGCGGCTGTGTAGAAAACTCCTCCCTGGGTTCCCAGAACGAGCCTGCTGCCTTCAACACCGAGCTGAAATCCGGCGGCGGCTGGGACCTGTGGCGCAGAATCGCTGCGCAGGACCCTTCCTTTGGCAATCCTGATAAATTCTGCTACGACCCGGAACAGTCCAACTGGATGAGTGCAACGGTCACCACCCTGGACGACAAGATTCCTCCGTATGTTCAGAAAATCTGCCAGCGCGACCCGTTCAGCGGCAAGGTCGTCACCGGCGGTATCGTCACCGTCAAGGATTCCAACTGGCTGTTGAGCTGGACCTTCAACCGTCAGCCGCAGTTTAGAAATCAGCCAAAGGGTCAGCTGGTCGGCTGGATTTACGGTCTGTTCAGCGACCGTCCCGGCAACTATGTCAAGAAAGCGATGCGCGACTGCACCGGCAAGGAAATCTGCATGGAGTGGCTGTACCACATGGGTGTGCCGGAGGATCAGATTGAAACGCTGGCAGAAAACAGCGCCAACACCGTTCCTTGCATGATGCCATATATCACCGCCTTCTTTATGCCGCGCACCGCAGGCGACCGTCCTGACATCGTACCAAAGGGCGCTGTCAACTTTGCCTTCATCGGTCAGTTTGCCGAGACGGTCCGCGACACCATCTTCACCACCGAATACTCGATGCGCACCGGCATGGAGGCTGTCTACACCCTGCTGGACATCGACCGCGGTGTGCCGGAGGTATGGGGCAGCGTCTATGATTTACGCGACCTGCTCAACGCCACCGTACAGCTGCGCGATGGCAAAAAAATCACCGATATGGAGCTGGGCTTCAAGGAACGCCTTGCTCTCAAGGAAGTCCTCAAAAAGATCGAGGGCACTGACATCGAAAAACTTCTGAAAGAATATCATGTAATCTAACTCCCGTCACACAAGCAGAAAAAAGGACCTTTCCAAATGGAAGGTCCTTTTTTCCTGCCCTTTTGTTATACAAATAGTATTTTAACTAATAAAAACAACAGAATCCCACCTGTTTTTGTCGGAATACCGATTGAAAAGGGGCAGAATCCGCTGTATAATAAGGCGTACTGAAAAAGGGGGAAAGAGGATGGAAAATAATCATAAGGAATATCTGGAGTGCGAACGGCACTGGGTATTTGCTCTGCTGATCTTTGTCGGAGGCTTTTACGGGGTCTATACCTATCTGCTGCGGGGAGGGGTATTCTGCAACGCCCAGACCGCCAACTTTGTATTGTTCGCCATCGAGCTGGGAAACTTTCACTGGTCTAAGGCTGCTTATTATCTGATTCCGATGACCGCTTACATGGCAGGCGCGTTTGTGTCCGAGGCAGTCTCCATCAAGCTGACCCGCGTGAAGTTTCTGCGCTGGGAAACGGTGCTGGTTGCCATTGAAATCCTATTCATCATCGTTTTAGGATTCATCCCTGACTCCGCTCCCTTTCAAATTTCGCAGATTGCCATCAATTTTATCTGCTCGATGCAATACAACACCTTCCGGCAGGCGGAAGGTATCCCGATGGCAACCACCTTCTGCACCAACCATGTGCGCCAGGTGGGCATCCATCTGCACTACTTTTTGACCAAACGGGACCTTACCTTCCTCAAACGCTCGATGCGCCACCTGGGGATGCTGGGGATGTTTGTGCTCGGCGGGGTCATCGGTGTGTTTGCCTGTCACTGGATGGGCGGAAAAGCCATCTGGGGAACCGCTGTGCCGATGCTGGTGCTGTTCATCAGTCTGCTGCGCGCCGACCTGACGGTGGAAAAGGAGCGGCTGCACACCCTGCCGCATGGACACTAAGAAAAAAACAAATCAAACATAAAAGCACCCTGACCGTTTTAAAGGTCAGGGTGCTTTTTAATCTGCCGAGAACCGACAAAATTATTCTTCTTCCGGCTGCATCGCCCTCTCGAGCAGCTGATTGATCTGTTCGTCCTGCTTGTCACTGTCCTCCAGTGTCGACGGCTGCGCAGATTTCGGCAGGGAAGTGGTATCTTCTGTTTCTTCCGACTCCTCTTCCTTCTCGGTGACTGCGATGCCGATGATGCTGGTCTGGTCGTCCACACGCATCACCTTGACGCCGCCCGCATAACGGGACTGCTTGGAAATCTGGTCCGCCGGGATGCGGATGATGATACCGCTGTCGGTAATCAGGATGATGTCGGTCTGATCGTCCACCATCTCAAAACCGGCAACCGGTCCGTTCTTATCACAGTAGTAGTTGCGCAGACCCTTGCCGCCGCGGGTTTGCAGGCGGTATTCCTCGCTGTCGGTACGTCTGCCCAGACCGGACTGAGAAACCGTCAGGATGTCGCCTGCTGTTTCGTCCGGCGACAGGACGACCATGCCGACCACCTGGTCCTCGGCTTCCAGAGAGATTGCCTTGACACCGCGCGCCGTTCTACCCATCGAGCGGGCATCCTCCTCGTGGAAGCGGATGCTCATGCCCTGTCGGGTCGCCAGTACCACGTCGCTGTGACCATCGGTAATCTTGACCCATGCCAGCTCGTCGCCCTCATCGAGGTTAATGGCAATCAGACCGCTCTTGCGCACATTGGTGTACGCATTGTACTCGGTACGCTTGATGACACCGTTGCGGGTGACCATGACGTAGTACCGGTCCTCGGCGCTGATGTCCGAGGTCTTAATCACGCAGGTAATCTTCTCACCCTGTTCCAGCGGCAGGATGTTGACTACATTGGTGCCGCGGGAGGTACGGGAGCCTTCCGGTATCTCGTAGCCTTTGATGCGGTAGACCTTGCCCTTATTGGTGAAGAACATCAGATAGTCGTGGGTGGAGCAGGTATAGATGTCGCTGACAAAGTCCTCGTCACGGCGGGTCATGCCGCTGATTCCGCGTCCGCCGCGGCGCTGGGTCTTATAGACATCCAGCGGCTGGCGTTTGAGGTAGCCAAAGTGGGTCAGGGTGACCACACATTCCTCCTGTGGGATGAGGTCTTCGATGTCCACCTCTCCTTCCACCGAGGCAATCTCGGTGCGGCGAGGGTCATTAAATTTTTCCTTGATTTCCAGCAATTCCTGTTTGACGATGGCACGGACCCGCTTTTCGTCGGCAAGGATGGCGTTATATTCCGCAATCTTTGCGTGCAGCTCATCGGTTTCTGCCTTGAGCTTTTCTCTTTCCATGCCAGCCAGACGTCCCAGAGGCATCTGGATGATTGCCTGTGCCTGGATGTCATCCAGACCGAAGCGCTCCATCAGCACCTCTTTACCTTCCTGTGAGGTGTAGTGGGAGCGGATAATGGAGATGACTTCATCGATATAATCGAGAGCAATGACCAATCCTTCCAGGATGTGGGCGCGTTCCTTTGCCTTTTTCAGGTCAAAGATGGTTCTGCGGGTGATAATCTGTTCCTGGAACTTGATGTATTCTTCCAGCATCTGGCGCAGGGTCAGGGTCTTTGGCTCTCCGTTGACCAGAGCCAGCATAATGACGCCGACAGTGTCCTGCAACTGGGTATAGGTATACAGCTGATTGAGCACCAGCTGGGCGTTGGCATCGCGTTTGAGCTCGATGACAATCTTCATGCCCTTGCGGCTGGAGTCGTCGCGGATGTAGCTAATCTGGTCGATCTTCTTTTCCTTGACCAGCTCGGCAATGCGCTCGATGAGCCGTGCCTTGTTGACCATGTAAGGAATCTCGGTGACCACAATGCGCTCGCGTCCGTTTTTAAATTCCTCGATGTTGGTTTTGGCGCGCAGGGTAATCTTGCCGCGTCCGGTCGCATACGCCGCACGGATGCCCGAGCGACCCATGATGATGCCGCCGGTCGGGAAATCAGGACCCTTGATGTGGGTCATCAGCTGCTCGAGCCCTGCATCCGGGTTGTCCAGCAGACAGCAGGTGCCGTCAATGACTTCACCCAGATTGTGCGGCGGGATGTTGGTCGCCATACCGACTGCGATACCGGTGGAACCGTTGACCAGCAGGTTTGGAAAACGGCTGGGCAGAACGGTCGGTTCCTTCAGGCGGTCATCGTAGTTGGACTGAAAATCCACCGTTTCCTTGTCGATGTCGGTGAGCATCTGCATGGAAATTTTGCTCATCTTCGACTCGGTGTATCGGTAAGCTGCCGGCGGGTCGCCGTCGATCGAACCGAAGTTGCCGTGACCGTGTACCAGCGGGTAACGCAGGGAAAAATCCTGTGCCAGACGCACCAGCGCATCGTAAACCGAAGCGTCGCCGTGTGGATGGTACTGACCCAGCACGTTACCGACCGTGTCAGCGCACTTACGGAACTCTCTCTCCGGGTACAGTCCGTTTCCGTACATGGTGTACAGGATACGTCTGTGGACCGGTTTGAGTCCGTCCCGGACGTCCGGCAGCGCACGGCTGGCAATGACCGACATGGAGTAATCCAGATAGGCATCCTTCATCTCCTGCTCAATATCCTTTTGAATCAGGTTTTCACCCGATGTGTTCATCTTGCTTCCTTCCTTTCCGCACCGCAATTACTATTTGGAACGCTGCTCATAGACAGCAGACACCTTTTCTTTCATCAGGGCGACAAACTGCTCGGTCTGCTGCGGCTCCATCACTGCTTTGGGCAGGATGTAGACATGGTTTCCCTGATAGATGATGGAAAAGACCTTTTTTAGCTCATACAGATGTACCACCTCGTCGTAGGACACCTGTTTCTCATTGAGATGAAAGCTGTTTTCCTCAAAAACAAGGTGCTGTTCTCCCTCTTTCTCGAAGGCTATGGCAATATCCCGATTAAAGCGCTGGCTTTTTTTCTTAATAAACAGTGCGACACCGCCCAGCAGCAGTGCAAACACAAACATAAAGCCGTTTTGTGTAGAGAAAAATCCAACCAACTGTACACACATCAGCAGCACAAGCACCACAAAGAGCATTCTTGCCCGCTTTCCGGTACCATCCGCCTGATCGGTCGCGCACAGTCCGTCAAAAATATCCATGTACTTCGGGATAAAGGTGATGTTGAGCAATCCCTGCTCCTGTGTGTCTTCTGCCGGCTCTTCCTCCCCGATTTCCTGGGAAATCATTTCCTCGGAAATATCCTGTGCCTGCTGTTCTTTTCTCTCATTTTCCTGCATATTGACCCTTACCTTCCTTCTCCGGCTGTATCCGACGATTTAAGGTTTTTAAACCCATCCACCTGGTCGAGGATCACCGAATCTGCCTGCTTGAGTGCCTCATCCGGTATGATGACCCTTCTGCCGTCCTTGATCTGCAGAATGATGGAATTGCCAATCCGCTCCGCTCCGACGATGTCCTGGGTCAGAATCGAGCTGCGGTGTCTGCCGTTGAGAAAGCAGACCAGCTTGTCCGGTTCAAAAGCATATTCCATCGGCTCAAGCAGGCTGGGGTCCTTTTTCAGTTCCCGCAGTACCGAGCGTTTGAGCGCAATAGGAAACATGACGAAATTATAAAACAGATTGAAAATCTGAAAAACAATCATCAAAATTCCTGCAATCAGGTAAATATCCGACAGCCAGCCTTCGGTAAAGGTGCCTTTATAGATGGCAACCAATCCCAGTATTGTGAACAGCACCGCCCACAAAATGGCACGTTTGCGCCCTTTTTGAATCTGGTCCTGCGAGTGGGTCATTGCATAGTCCACATAATGCTGCTCGGTGAGCTGGATGGTCAGGCGATGAGCAAAATCGTTGATCGACTGCTTTTGTGCCGACCCATTTGCTTTTTCTTTTTTCATGTCGATCTTCTCCTAAATATCCAGATTTCTTACAAAGCGGGCGTTCTGCTCGATAAATTCTCTTCTGGGGGCAACCTTATCTCCCATGAGGATATTGAAGATCTCGTCCGCGCGCTCGGCATCCGCCATTGTCACCTGAATCATGGTGCGGCGCTCAGGGTCCATGGTGGTTTCCCACAGCTGTTCGGCGTCCATCTCACCCAGACCTTTGTACCGCTGGATGTTGACCTTGCCTCCGTCGGCGCCCAGCTCTGCGATATATTCGTCGCGCTGTGCATCCGAATAAGCATAGCGGACCTTTTTGCCGCGGGAGAGCTTAAAGAGCGGCGGCTGTGCCAGGTAGATGTGTCCCTGTTCAATCAGCGGACGCATAAAGCGGAAGAAGAAGGTCAGCAGCAGGGTGCGAATATGGGAGCCGTCGACATCGGCATCCGCCATGACGATGACCTTGCCGTAACGCAGTTTTTCCAGGTCGATCTCATCGCCGACACCGCAGCCGAGGGCGGTGATGACCGGCAGCAGTTTTTCGTTTGTATACACCTTATCCAGCTTGACGCGCTCGACGTTGAGCATCTTTCCCCACAGCGGAAGGATTGCCTGGAAGGAGCTGTCGCGTCCCTGTTTTGCCGAACCGCCTGCCGAATCACCCTCGACGATATAGATTTCGGTGCGCACATTATCATGGTCGGAGCAGTCTGCCAGCTTACCCGGCAGGCTGACGCCCTCCAGAGCGGATTTTCTCTCCCGAGTGCGGTCTCTTGCCAGGCGTGCCGCTTCTCTTGCCTGAGCGGCTGTCAGCGCCTTATCCATGATGGTGCGTGCAACCGCCGGATTTTCCTCGAAGTAGGTGCTCATCTTCTCGTAGGTGATGCGGTAGACCAGGGTGCGCATCTCGGTGTTGCCCAGCTTGGTCTTGGTCTGTCCTTCAAACTGTGCTTCTTCGAGCTTGACCGAGATGATTGCCGTCAGACCCTCCATGACGTCCTCTACGCTGTATTTGTCGCTTTCTTTTTTAAAGATACCGCTCTTCTTTGCGTAGTCGTTAAAGGCTCTGAGAAGGGCTGTGCGGAAACCAATCTCGTGGGTACCGCCGTCTGCGGTGTGAATGTTGTTGGCAAAGGAGAGCAGGGTGGTGTTGTAGCTGTCATTGTATTGCAGCGCCACCTCGACGGTGGAATGCTCCCCGTCGCCCGAATAGTAGATGACATCCTCGTGCAGGACATCCCAGATATTCTTTTTGCGCTCGTGGATATAGTCCACAAAGCTGCGGATACCGCCCTCATAGTGCAGCACCTCGCGGACCGGCTGTTCGCCGCGCTCGTCGCTGAAAGTGATGTTGACCCCGCCGTTGAGGAATGCCTGCTCGCGCAGACGCTTGAGCAGCACGTCATAGTCGTACCGGGTGGTTTCGGTAAAAATCTCGGGGTCGGCTTTGAAAGCCACCTGAGAACCTGTTTCGGTGGTTGGTTCAACCTTTTGCAGATCGCAGACCGGCTTGCCATGTTCAAAGCGCTGGTAGTAACGGTAGTGTCCATCACAGACTTCGACCTCCAGCCACTCGGACAGGGCATTCACGACCGATGCACCAACCCCGTGCAGACCGCCGGAAACCTTGTATCCGCCGCCGCCGAACTTGCCGCCTGCGTGCAGGACGGTAAAGACAACGGTGACAGCCGGAATGCCCAGTTTTGGCTGAATGCCTACCGGGATGCCTCGACCGTTATCCTTGACGCGGACGATGTCGCCCGGCAGCAGGTCCACCAGAATCTTGGTACAATGACCTGCAAGGACCTCGTCGATTGCATTGTCCACAATCTCATACACCAGATGATGCAGACCCTGTGGTCCGGTGGAACCGATGTACATACCGGGACGCTTGCGCACCGCGTCCAGTCCCTCCAGGACCTGAATATCACTGGCATCATACTTTTGTGTCATCTCCAGGTTTTTTTCAGGTGTGTTTTCCAAAATGTTTCCCCTCCATCGATTTTGATGAATCTTTTCCATTGAAAAACGGGCCGCCTTTTCTTACGCGATGCACCGGCACAAGCAAGCGATCGAGCAGGAGCAATTTTCATCGGGCAGCCCTGTATTTTTTCTTGTTCTGATACCTTTTCATTATACCATATTTCCCCTTGCCATTACAACTTATTTTATGGATTCTTTTCTTCTAATATGTATTTTTTTAAAAAGTCCGTTTTTCCTGATAACCATCGGCTTTTTGCGCTTTTTAAAAAGAAACGGGAGCACCCTTTGTTTTGCAGGGTGCCCCCGTTGGGTTTTCATTTGATTTTACATTAGTCCCAGTCGATCGATAAAGCCGCTGCGTTTGCGCAGGGTGGAGCAGGAAATCTGTGAAATATACACCGTTACTCCATCCTTTTCCCTGCATACGATGAAGGATTTGGGCAGTTCCGGAGAAACTGTAATAACCCGATGCCGCTTTTCCTGCTCACCCAAATATTCCTTGGTCAGCTTGGACACCGAGGTGTTTTCAATATCGAAGATCCCGATGATGTCGCTGCTGCGCACCACGATATCTCCTCCCAGATGCAGGTACATCTCTTTTCCCTCTTTCCTAAAATCGTTCGGTCCTGATCAACTGACCCGCGTGCAGCAGAAAGCTGCTGCCGCCTTTGAGCCCGCGAAAGCTGGCATCATCGCAGCAGGTGACAAAGACCTGCCGGTTGTCCAGATGGTTGAGCAGATAGTCCCGCCTGCCTGCGTCCAGTTCGCTCATAACATCGTCCAGCAGCACCACAGGCGCCTCGCTGGTGACCTCCTCGACCATGCTACACTCTGCCATCTTCAAAGCCAGCACACCGCTGCGCTGCTGTCCCTGAGAGCCGTACAGACGCATCGGCATCCCGTTGACCAGCAGCTCCAGGTCGTCCCGGTGCGGACCGCACTGGGTGGCGCCGCGGATCATATCCTCCTCCCGCTCCCGGTACAGCTGCTGCTGATAGTAGATGCGCAGTTGATCCCGGGTGCAGTTGTGCGGTTCATTGACGCCGCACAGATAATGCAGGTCAAACTGCTCTCTGCCGGAGGAAATCCCCTCATAGACCTGTGCTGCCAGTGGGCGGATACGTTCCACATAGCGTGCGCGGCAAAAAGCAACCGCTGCCGCTGCGCGGGCAAGGTTCTCCTCCCAGATTTCCATCGTTTCCAGCAGCTGCGGGTGCCGCTCTGCATCCTTGAGCAGGGTATTGCGCTGCAAAAGGGTTCGCTGATACTCATGCAGATAATGCCCGTAGCGCGGCATAATCTGACCGATGGCGGTATCCAAAAACTTTCTGCGCAGCGCAGGACCCTCCCGCACCAGCGAAAGGTGGGCAGGGGAAAAGACCACCGCATAGAACTGACCGGCAAGCTCTGCCGCGCTACCCAAAGGGACCTCATTGAGGCAGACGGTCTTTGCCCGCTTTTCTCCGCGCACATCCGGTTGATTCAGCTCGATGCTGGCAGTTTCCTCCCGCAGTGCGCTCTGAAATACCAGGTCGGTGCGGCAGTGGTCCTCTCCAAAGCGAATCATCTCCCGGTCCTTGGCTCCACGGAAACTTTTTGCACCGGTAAACATCCAGATTGCTTCGGTTAAATTGGTCTTTCCCTGTGCATTTTCACCGTGAATCACATTGACATCCGGCGCTGCCTGCAAAGAAAGAGAAGCGATATTTCGAAAGTTTTGCAGCTCGATGCTTTTGATCCTCACCGGCGCACCTCCTGTTTGCTATTCTTCTTCGGCTACGGCTTCAAAACGCCATCCGTCCGCTTCCACAACGTCTCCCGGGCGGATCTTCTTGCCGCGCATGGTGCAGACCTCTCCGTTGACCTTCACCATTCCGGCAAGCACAATCTCTTTTGCCTGTCCGCCGGTATCGGTAAGCCCTGCGTATTTGATAAAGGAATCCAGTTTGATAAATTCTGTTCGAATTATAATTTTTTCTGTTTTAGTCATCATTTTTCACCCTCACTGGCAGTACGAGGAAGAGGAAGCTTTCCCCTTCCAGCGGCATCACACGCATCGGAGACAGCGCACCGTTGATCTCCATCTTGATCATATCACAGTCGGACGCTTTGAGTGCATCCAACAGGTATTTGTTGTTAAAGCCCATGCTGACCGGCTCTCCGGTCATCTCACATTCCACTTCGTCGTGCGCTTTTCCCATGGTGGTCGAGCAGTTAAGCTGAACGGTCTGTTCGGTAACTGCCAGGCGGATTGGGCTGCGCAGGCGGTCGGAGATGAGAAGAGAGGTTCTTTCTACTGCATCGGTCAAGCTGCGTGTGTTGACCTTGACGGTTGTCTTGCTCAATTTTGGGATGGCAGCGTTGTAATCGAGGAAATCCCCCTCCAGCAGACGGGATACCACATAATATCCTCCAATGCGGAAGACGATATGTTTGCTGGATACCACCAGGTAAACCTCTTCCTCCTCTTCCTTGAGCAGCTTGGAAATTTCAGAGAGCGTTTTGCCCGGCACGATGAATTGGGTGGTCAGGTCGGACACAATCGGCTCGCAGCGCAGTGCCAAACGGTAGCCGTCCACCGAAACCAAGGTGACGCAGGAGTCTTTGATGTCGAACAAAGAGCCGGTATGGACCGGCTTGGAGTCGGTGGTCGCAATGGCAAAGAGGGTCTGGTCGATCATCGATTTGAGAACGCCCTGCTTGAGGACCAGATCCGACTGCTGCTGTACATTGGGCAGTTCCGGGTATTCCTCCGCGCTCAAACCGGGGATGGTAAATTCTGATGCACCTCCGCGGATGGTGGCAAGAAACCGTTCGTCGGAAAGGATGCTGACCGTTTCTCCAGGAATGCGTCGGATGATGTCCAGCAAAAGTCTGGCAGAAAGAACCAGTTCTCCCGCCTGCTCTGTTTTGGATTCAATGGTGGTGACGATTCCAAGCTCCAGGTCGTAGCCGGTCAGCTGGAGGGTTCCCTCCTCCGCTTTGAGCAGGATACCCTCCAGAGCGGGGATCGGTGATTTTGCGCAGACTGCGCGGGAAACATTGGACACTGCTTCCACCAGCAGGTCCTTTTGGCAGATGATTTTCATGGGGTAGGACATCCTCCTTTTTGATCTGATAAGATCTATTATAACATAAATTTGAAAAAGTTTCATTGTGACTTTCTTTAGAAATTTTGAAAAAGAAAAGAGAAGGTGTACGTGTAACAAAAACAGTGTGGCAGGATTAATCAGAATATTTTTTCTGGTTGCGGGTTGCTGAAGATTTGTTCTATTCCCATAAAGGAGCAGGTTGCTTTGGAGACTGCTGATTGAATGAAATGAAAAGAATTTCAGAAAATGGATTAAGGGAAGAAGCAAAATTGCAGAAAAAGGATAGGAAAAGAAAAATATAAAAGTAGTAGTAGTAGTAGAGGCTGTGGATTTGTGAAGAAATCAAATAAATCGCATAAGCATGCGAAAAAGAAAGAGCATAGGGAGTGGGAAAATCAGTTTTGAGTTTTGTGGAAATGTGGAGATGGGAAAATGGCATGGGGAAAACGGTTGAAAAAGTGGTGGAAATAGTTGAAAATATGTGGAGGTAATCGTGGATGCAACAAAAGAATCGGGTAAGAGGAAAAAGGGATGAGGAATCTGTGAAAATAAAAAAATGGGAAATTGGGGAAATTAAAAGAAAAAGATTCTGAAAAAGGGTGAGGAACGAACTTTCCCCACCCCTTTCAAAAGTTCCTGCTGGATGATTTTGTGGAAAAATCACGGCAGATTATGCGTCACGAATATTTTTGATGATGTCCTCAACAGTTTCTTTATATTTGGTGTCTTGCTTCATATTTTTGACAACCTGTCCGGTTGCGTAAACCACGGTGGAATGATCTCTGCCGCCGAATTCATTTCCGATGGCTGCCATCGACATCTGCGTGATTTCTCGAATGACATACATGGCAATCTGTCGGGCATTGGAAATTTGAGAGGAACGCTTGGAGGAACGGATGTCTTCGGCACTGACTCCAAAGGTGCGTCCGACCTCTGAGATGATCCGCTCTACGGTCACAGGAATTGGCTGGTTATCGGTTAGAATTTCGCGGATTGCACTTTGCGCAAGCAGGATGGAAGGCGGGGTTTGTGCCAGTTTATTATAGGCGTTGAGCTTTTTAACCACCCCTTCCAGCTGACGGATGTTGTTTTTGACGTGGTTGGCAATGTATTCCTCCACTACATTCGGAATATCCAGGTCCAGCAATTCGGCTTTGCGCTTGATAATGGCAATCCTGGTTTCAAAATCCGGTGGTTGAATGTCGGCAATCAGTCCCCATTCAAAGCGGGTGCGCAGTCGCTCCTCCAGTGTTTTGATCTCTTTTGGCGGTCGGTCGGAGGTCAGGACAATCTGCTTGCCTGCCTGGTAAAGGGAATTAAAGGTGTGGAAAAATTCCTCCTGGGTACTCTCCTTGCCGCCGATAAACTGGATGTCATCGACCAGAAGGACGTCTGCCTGGCGGTATTTATCGTGAAATTCTTTGGTGGATTCGGCACCGATGGCAGCAATCAGTTCGTTGGTAAACTCTTCGCCTTTCACATAAATGACATTGGTGTTGGGGCGGTTTTCTTTGATTTCTGCGGCGATGGCATATAACAGATGGGTTTTGCCCAAACCGGATCCACCGTAGATGAACAGGGGATTGTAGGCGTTGGCAGGATTTTGTGCAACGGCACGACAGGCTGCCTGTGCAAATTTGTTCGAGCTGCCCACGATAAAGGTGGAGAAGGTATATTCGTATTCTCCGCCTTGGCTGTTCATGTCGATCTCTTCCTGACTGTAGGATGGCAAAACCGGAGAAGCAGAGGAGGTCTGCACCGAAGCGGTGCCCTCCGAGCGGTCGGACTGACCGGAGGTTTCACAACGAATCTCGATTTGTACCGGAAAACCAACCACGGCCTCGAAGGCGCGGTTGAGCAGACCGAGGTATTTTTCTTCCACGATCTTCTTCATAAATTCAGCTTTAATGAACAACACGGCAGTATTTCCGTCAAAGCTTACCGGCTCCAGGCTTTTGATCCAGACCTGATAGGCAATCTCCGACAGTTCATGCGAGTCAATCACATATTGTCGCGTGTATTCCTTGACCATCTCAAATAATTCCTTAAACGATTCCATAGCTCGGTCCCCTTCTTGATTGATCAAAACCACATCTATCAGATGGATAGCCTGTCCTTGCCGGTACTCCCAAATCCCGGCAGGATTTCACCAATGCAGGCGCAGATAGGAAAACCCCCTCCAGAGCTTTGCAGGGGGTGAATAAATATGCGGTTTTGTTTCACAGCCTTGAATTGGATTCCACAATCAATCCACGAATCTGCCAACAAGCTTTCTGCATCAGGGAAAGAGATGGGAAGAAGATTGTGAAAATAAGTGGAAAGGATTTGGAAAACAATTTTTCAACGACTTTTACACACAATATTTTAACATAAAAAAGAGGGGGATTTCAAGAGCTTTCAACTGTTTTTAACGGGTAATCCTAAACAGATTACAGATGAATTTTTTAGAAGTTTTTATGGACAGCGCCAAAAACAGAAAAATGAGGGAAGGAAACATCAGAAGCCAAACGCATCCAAAACCGGAAAAAAGCGAGTGCAAGATAGCAGCAGTACACCACTCCCAGAGCCGATGCCCGGCAAAAAGGAGGAAGAAAAAGGGATTTGGATAAAATATTTCGGAAATTTAAAGGGGAGAAACCCTTTGATTCTCTTGACTTTTGCGGCTTTTTTGTCTATAATTCTATTCTGTAAGGTTTCGTCTTGAAGGGAGGTCGAGAAGAATGATCAGAACCTATCAGCCAAAGAAGCTGCAGAGAAAGAAAGAGCACGGCTTCAGAAAGAGAATGGCTACCAAAAATGGCCGCAAAGTTCTCGCACGCAGAAGAGCAAAAGGCAGAAAGCAGCTGAGCTACTAATCGCTGTTTGACAAAGCAGACCGGAGCCGCTTGAGCGGCGCTGGCTGCATTTTGAGGGGAATGACGGTTTATAATAAACCGGTAGGAGACAGGGGCAGGCTCTGTTTATTCTGCCTTCCACCTTTCATTCCAGAATAAGCAGGCCACTTATCCCGATAAGTGGTCTTTCTTTTTATCTATCACAGGATGGAGGAGACGCTTTGAATAAAAAGACTACCTTAAAGCTCAACAGAGATTTCCGGCGCCTTTATTATAAAGGAAGCAGCGCTGTCCATCCGTTGATCGTTACCTATGCCAGCAAAAATCGCCTGGGCTATAACCGCATCGGTATCACCGTTACCAAAAAAATCGGGAAGGCAGTTTGCCGAAATCGCTGCAAGAGAATCATACGGGCGGCGTTTGCTCAGGTGAACACCCAGATCGAGCAGGGATGGGATTTTGTGTTTGTTGCGCGGATGAAAACGCCGCAGGCAAAATCTACTGAACTAGAACCGGTTCTAAAAAAACAAATCCAGAGCCTTACAAGACCGGACAAGTCCAAACCAAACGCCAATCCAGCAAAAGCAAAGGGACGATCACCCCAAAAAAATCTGCCCAAAGGGCAGAAGGCTTCCGAACACAGGGGAGCTGCAAGAGAACAATAAGGGAAAGACAGAGGATGTATTATAAGGAAGGAAAGCAAAGGGAGGCGTCGGCAGCATGATCAAACGACTGATGCTTTTGTTGATCCGCTTTTACCAAAAGGCGATTTCACCCCTTTTTCCGCCGCGATGCCGTTTTTATCCGACCTGTTCAGCTTATGCCTTTACTGCTATTGAGCGGTTTGGCGCGCTGCGGGGCGGTTATCTTGCGCTGCGGCGCATCTTGAAATGTCACCCGTTTCACCCCGGAGGCTATGATCCGGTGCCCGAAAAATGGAGAGAGGACAGATAATACCGACCTTTACCAGAAATGTCCTGCTGGGCACAAAAGAAGTCGCGCTGTAAAAAGAAGCTGCAGGCGCGCAGCATCCGTGCGGAAGGTTTTGCAGCATGGGTGCAGAATTGGAGGTTTTCGATGTATATTCTTGGTTACCCGCTAGGGCTTATTATGCGGCTGCTGTACAATCTGCTGCACAGCTACGGCTGGTCGCTGATCCTGTTTACCCTGTTAATCAAGCTGGTAATGGTGCCGCTGTCCATCAAGCAGCAGAAATCTTCTGCTAAGATTGCAGCAATCCAGCCGCAGATGCAGGAAATCCAGAAGATGTACGCAAAGAACCAGCAGAAGATGAACGAAGAGATGCAGAAGCTCTATGAGCGTGAGAAGTACAATCCGGCAGGCGGATGTCTTCCAATGCTGATTACCTTCCTGGTTCTGTTTGGACTCATTGACGTTATCTACAACCCGATGCGTCACATCCTGGGCATGAGCAATGAAGTGATTGCGCAGGCAACAGAGATTCTCAAGGGCTTGGGAATTGCATTCAGCCAGTATTCGCCGCAGACCGCAATCATCTCTTCGGTGCAGGCAAATCCTGAGGCATATTCCGCCATGGGAGCTGACTTTATCAACGCAGTTCAGTCGTTCAACCTGAACTTTTTAGGCATCAACCTGGGCGAAACGCCTTCGTTTGGAATGAACGTTTTGATGCTGATCCCAATTCTGTCCGGTGTGACCGCATTTGCAGTTTCCTGGATTTCGATGAAGATCAATCCGGCGGCAATGGAAGGTCCTGGAGCCGGCACCATGAAGGTCATGATGCTTGTTTCCCCACTGATGTCGCTGTACATTGCATTCCAGGTGCCGGCAGGCGTTGGTATGTACTGGATTTTGTCCAACCTGTTTATGATGGGACAGACCTTGATTCTCAACAAGTTCTATAATCCGCGCGAGATGGCAGAAAAAGCCAAACGGGAAGCGGAAGAGCGCAGAGAAAAGGAACGCCTGGAAAGAATTGAGGCAAAGAAAAAGGCACGCAGCGGCGATGCGCAGGCACAGGCGCGTGCAAAGAGTCAGAAAGAAATCAATCGTCAGAAATTGGCAGCGGCAAGAAAGGCAGACGCAGAAAAATACGGCGATGTCTATACCGATGTGACCGACGACGATTTGGAATAAGGGTAGGATTTTTCACTGATTATCAGAGGAGGTGTCAGTTTGAAAGAGATCATTACAACCGGTAAAACGGTGGATCTTGCAATTGAAGAGGCGTGCAGACAGTTGCAGACGGCAAGGGAGAAGGTAGAGTTTGAAATCATCGACCTGCCGAAAAAAGGATTGTTCGGACTGAAGACATATCCGGCAAAGGTCCGCGTTTTTGTAAAGGAAAATAAAGAGGAAATGGCAGTGGAGTACATCACTGCTGTTCTGAAGGCGATGGGTGTGCAGGACTTTACCGCAGAGGCAAACCGCGACGGAGAGAACCTGAATATCACCCTCAAGGGCGACGATCTGGGCTTTGTGATCGGCAGACGCGGTGAGACCATCGATGCAATCCAGTATCTGGCAAGCCTGGCGGTCAACCGTCTGGACGGCGATTATATGCGAATCACCATTGACAGCGGCAACTTCCGTGAAAAGCGGGAAAAGACCTTGGAATCGCTGGCAAGACGTTTGGCACGCAATGTAGTCAAGAGCGGTCGCAGCATGACCCTGGAGCCGATGAATCCATACGAGAGAAGAATCATCCATGCAACGGTGGCAACCGTAGAGGGTGCGACCTCTTCCTCCATCGGAGAAGAGCCGAACAGACGGGTCGTTATCAGCTCCACCAATCCGGTCAAAAAGTACAACAATAATTACAAGGGCAAGAAAAAGCCTTATAACAACGGAAAAGGCGGCTACCGCCAGAACTCCCGCCGTCCGCAGGGCGAAGGAAAGAACCAGGACGGTCAGGAAAAGAAACCGTATGTGTTCCGTCCGAACAACAACGGCAAGGACGAAGGCGGAGAGAACCGCAGACGTCCGCCAAGACAGAACTCCTATAACAAGGAAAGACGTTTTGAGGAAAAGCCGGCGGTATCCAACGAGAATATCCGCAGTGAGGTACCGCGCAGCACTGCTCCAAGTGAGGCGCAGGACAAGCCGTTGTACGCAAAGATTGATCTGGAATAAGCAAAAGCAAAATAAAAAAACAGCAGCTATGCGGCTGCTGTTTTTTTATTTTGCAGATAATCTTGCAGGTGCAGCAGGAAAAGAGAAACAAAGGGAAAAAGACTGCATAAAAACTTTATTCTTTGCCGCTTTTTTGCTATAATATAAATACCTATGGATAAATTTGAGGGACCGCAGGGGATGCGGTCGGAATATAGAATTGGTTTAGTGAGAAAGGAAGGACCGACCATGAACAGCACAATGGCTCAAGATACAATCGCAGCGATTTCTACGCCGGTTGCGGCAGGAGGAATCGGGATGGTGCGGGTGTCCGGTCCAGATGCCCTGAAGGTAGTGGACAGGGTATTTACAGCGGTTTCGGGTAAGCGAGCAGAGGATACGCCCGGATACCGCGGTCTGTTTGGCAGGGTGCATGACGGGCAGGGGGAAATCGACGAAGCGGTGGTATTTGTTTACCGCGCACCCAAAAGCTACACCGGAGAGGATGTGGCAGAAATCTGCTGCCACGGTGGAATCTATCTGGTACAGCGCACCCTGAGAGCCTGCTTGAACGCAGGAGCCAGAGCAGCGCAGGCGGGGGAATTTACCCGTCGTGCGTTCCTCAACGGGAAGATGAACCTGACACAGGCGGAGGCGGTGGCAGATCTGATTGCCGCACAGGGTCAGCAGAGCGCACAGGCGGCGCTGCAAGCCCGCGACGGAGCCATCTTCCGGCGAATCCATCAGGTGGTGGAAAAACTGCTGGGCGTTTCCTCTGCGCTGGCTGCGTGGGTAGACTATCCAGACGAGGACATCGACGAGGTTTCCGATGAAAATCTGTGCGCCAGTGTCTATGAAATCTGCGGGATGCTGGAAGGAATTTTGAAGGGATATGACAACGGCAGGCTGCTGCGGGAAGGTATCAGCACCGTCATCGTTGGACGTCCCAACGTGGGAAAATCGACCTTGATGAACCTGCTCAGCGGGGAACAGAAGAGCATTGTGACCCAGATTCCAGGAACGACCCGCGACATCGTGGAGGACACCATCCGCTTAGGGGAGGTTGTGCTGCACTTAGCCGACACAGCAGGGCTGCGGGACACCGATGACCCAGTGGAGAGAATGGGCGTGGAGCTTGCCAGAAAGCGCCTGAACAGCAGCTATCTGGTGCTGGCGGTGTTTGACAGCTCGGAGGAGCTGTCGGCGGAGGACCTGGAGCTGATTGAAAAAATCAAGGACCGTCCGGTGGTGGCAATCATCAACAAGAGTGACCTGCCGCGCAGAATCGACATCGAGAAAATCCGGGAAAAAATCGGACATCTGGTGCAGATTTCTGCCAGTGAGGGCGAAGGCGTGCAGGCGCTGGAGCAGGAAATCTGCCGACTGCTGAAGCTGGACCAGCTGGACAGCTCGGCGGGTGTGATTGCAAATGAACGTCAACGCAGCTGTGTGGAAGAAGCGTGGAAAACGATGGAGCAGGCAAAGCAGGCGCTGGACAGCGGAGAAACGCTGGATGCGGTGAATGTCTGCATCGACTCGGCAATCGACAGCCTGCTGGAGCTGACCGGTGAACGGGCATCCAATGCGGTCATCGACCAGGTTTTTGAACGCTTCTGTGTGGGAAAATAACCGGACGGAATTCCTGTAAGAAGACACAACGGGAAAAGGTTTGTTGAATGAAGCGGCTGTTTTGCCGGATTGATAAGTCCGAAAGGAAAATTTCGACAGACTTTGACTGACTTTCATAAAAATATCGTTAAGGAGAAACAATTTATGGAATATTATATGGGGGAATATGAGGTTGCTGTCATCGGTGCAGGACACGCAGGCATCGAGGCAGCGCTTGCTGCGGCTCGCCTGGGTGCAAAGACAGCAATCTTTACCATGTCCCTCGATGCAATCGGAAATATGCCCTGCAACCCGTCCATCGGAGGAACTGCCAAGGGACATCTGGTGCGGGAGATCGATGCGTTGGGCGGAGAGATGGGCAAGGCGGCGGATGCTACCTTTTTGCAGAGCAGGATGCTCAATCGAGGAAAGGGACCGGCGGTACACAGCCTGCGGGTGCAGTCCGACCGGGATGCCTACCATCGAGAGATGAAGCGCCGACTGGAGCAGCAGGAGGGACTGGACATCATCCAGGCACAGGTGTGCGACCTGCGCACCGACGAAACCGGAGCCATTCACGAACTGGTGACCCAGCTGGGCGCGGTGTATCGGATGCAGACAGCAATCATCTGCTCGGGTACCTTCCTGCACGGCAGAATCTATGTTGGGGATGTTTCCTATGAGAGCGGACCGGACGGACTGCACGCAGCAGTCGGACTGAGCGAGGCGCTGGAGCGGTTGGGAATCGGGCTGCGACGCTTTAAAACAGGAACGCCGGCGCGAGTCAGACGGGACAGCATCGACTATTCTCAGCTGGAGGTGCAGGCGGGGGATGAACCAATCATCCCATTCTCCTTTGAGACGCCGCGGGAAGGGTTAAAAAATCAGGTGGTCTGCCACATCGCCTACACCAACGAAAAGACCCATGAAATCATCCGGCAGAATATCCATCGCTCGCCGCTGTACGGCGGCATGATTGAAGGGGTGGGTCCACGGTACTGTCCGAGCATCGAGGACAAGGTGATGCGTTTTTCCGAGAAGCCGCGTCACCAGTCATTTGTGGAGCCGGTTGGATTGGATACCGAGGAGATGTATTTGCAGGGGTTGTCTTCCTCCTTGCCGGAGGATGTACAGCTGCAAATCTACCGCTCCATCAAAGGATTTGAAAATATTAAAATCATGCGAAATGCCTATGCCATCGAGTATGACTGTATCGACCCGCTGGATTTAAAGGCAACGCTGGAATTTATCAAGGTGCCGGGCTTATACGGAGCAGGACAGTTCAACGGAACCTCCGGTTATGAGGAGGCTGCGGCACAGGGATTGATTGCAGGCATCAACGCCGCACGCAGGGTGCAGGGTAAGGAGCCGGTCATTTTGGACCGCGCTTCCAGCTATATCGGGACGCTGATCGACGATCTGGTCACTAAGGGCTGCTCGGACCCGTACCGGATGATGACCAGCCGTTCGGAGTACCGCCTGCTGCTGCGCCAGGACAACGCAGACCAGCGTTTGACACCATTGGGACACGAACTGGGATTGATTGATGAGGAACGCTGGCAGGCGTACCAGGACAAACAGCAGCAGATTGCGCAGGAGAAAAAGCGAATCGAGAAGCTGACCTTTGGACCTTCGGAGGCGCTCAATCGGATGCTGGTGGAGAAGGGAACGGCTGCACTGGAAACCGGAGTCCATGCGTCCGACCTGATTCGCCGTCCGCAGCTGACCTATCAGGATTTGGCTCCATTTGACACCGAGCGCCCACCGCTTGCTGACGAGGTAACCGAGCAGGTGGAGATTCAAATCAAATATGAAGGCTACATCCAAAAGCAGCTGATGCAGGTCGAGCAGATGCGCAAGCTGGAAAGCCGTCTGCTGCCGGAGGACATCTGCTACGAGCAGGTGAGAGGATTGCGGTTGGAGGCAATCGAAAAATTGCAGCGGGTGCGCCCGTACAACATCGGGCAGGCTTCCCGTATTTCAGGGGTCAGTCCGGCAGATATTTCGGTGCTGCTGATCTATCTGAGCAGCCGATGAGTCACACAAACAGTTTTTTGATGTTTCATGTGAAACATTCTGTCGCGGCAGGTCAAAAGGACCGATTTGCCGCAGAAAGGATACAACTATGATCGACAAACAGCTGCTTTTGCAGGGCTGTAAACAATTTGAGATCGAACTGTCGACACAGGCAGCCGAGCAGCTGGACACCTACGCACAGCTGCTGGTGGAGTGGAACGGGAAGATGAACCTGACCGCCATCACCGACCCTCAGGGCATCGTCTTTAAGCACTTTGTGGACAGCCTGCTGCTGCTAAAGGCAGTGGAGCTGCCGCAGGGGAGCAGCCTGATCGATGTGGGCGCAGGCGCAGGCTTTCCATCCATGCCGGTGAAGATTGTTCGACCGGACCTTGCGGTGACCATGCTGGACAGCTTACAGAAAAGGCTGACCTTTTTAGAGGAGGTCAGCCGCCAGCTGGAGCTGGACTGCACCTTCATCCACGCCCGCGCAGAGGATGGAGGACGGGAGAAAAAGCTGCGGGAGCGCTTTGACTTTGCAACTGCCCGCGCGGTGGCACACCTGCGGGAGCTGGCGGAGTATTGTCTGCCGTATGTCAAGGTGGGAGGATATTTTGTTGCACTCAAGGGTCCCGGCGCACAGGAGGAGATTGCGGAAAGCAAAAATGCCATTGCGACGATGGGCGGAAAGGTGGAGAAGGTGATGCAGTTCTGTCTGCCGGAAAACAGCACCAGAACAATCGTTGTCATCAGGAAAATATCGCAAACTCCGACATCCTTCCCCAGGACCGCTGCCAAAATGGCAAAAAAACCGATTTTATAAATCGAATCAAGAGCGGAAGGGTCGAAAGGTGACGAACGATTCTGCTGGAAAACAGGCATATTCTGTGATATGATAGAACCATGGACACGGGCTGCGGGCAACAGATGCTCGGCTCGGTCCATGCCTTTTCTATTCCTATTTTCCTTTCTTTTGCTCGGCGGGTGCGCCGACCCAAAACGCACCTGCAAACTTTTCTGCTCCCATCATATCTCAAATGCCAACATCCGAACGGAGCAAAGTCGCTCCGTTCGGATTGGGATTTGGGAAGGAACAAAACAAGATTGAGGAGGTAAAGGCTGTTATGAAAGCACTGCTTACAAAACAAAAGATGATCAACAAGGTGATCTTGATCCCGGAATATAAAATCAAACCGAATCCTTATCAGCCAAGAAAGGTGTTCGATGAGGAAAAAATTGAACAGCTGGCAACCAGTATTGCACAGTACGGTCTGTTGCAGCCAATCACTGTCCTGCCGATGGAGGATGGAAACTATCAACTGGTGGCAGGGGAAAGAAGATTGCTGGCGTGCAGACGCTTGAAGATGCAGGAGGTTCCTGCCATTTTGACCAGTATGGACGAGGAGAGAAGCAGCGCGCTGGCTCTGGTGGAAAATATCCAGCGGTGCGACTTAAACTACTTTGAGGAAGCAATGGCAATCCAGAAGCTGATGAAGATGGTCGGCTACACCCAGCAGGCGGTGGCGAAAAAACTGGGAAAAAATCAGTCGACCGTTGCCAACAAGCTGCGTCTGCTGCAATTTTCCGAGGAGGTCAGAGAAGCGATTCTGGAGGCAGGGCTAACAGAAAGACACGCCCGCGCACTGTTGAACCTGAATGAACAGGGCGACGAGCTGCTGCTGGAGGCAATCCGAACGATTTCTGCAAAGGAGATGAACGTTTCCCAGACGGAAAAGTACATTGCACAGTTGCAGGGAAAAGAAGAAAAACCAAAGGAAAAAAGATTGTTTGTGGTGAAGGATCTGCGCATCTTTATCAACACCATCGACAAGGCGCTGGAAACGATGAAGCTGTCCGGCATCCAGGCACAGACCCAGATGCAGGAAGAGGAGGACGAATTGGTTTACACCATCCGCATCCCGAAGGAAAGCGCCTATGGAAAGGACAAACAGTAACTCCTTAAAAATAACAAACACAAAAGGCTCCGCCATTCGGCGGAGCTTTTTGTGTTTGTGTTATGAATCTATAAAAGGGTGGTGGATGTCAAAAAGGTTATTTTGGCTGGTAAATGGTGCCGACAAAGAGAGGCGCGTTGTCGCCGGACTGGATGGAGAAGAGGAACGGACGGTCAAAGGATAGGTCGATTTCTTCTGTTTCATCGAGCAACAGCGACATCTCGCGAACATCAATCTTGGTGTAGGCGGCAGCTTTACAGCCGTTTTCATCGATTTCTACATGGCTTTCCTGCTGCACGTTGGAAACGGCGATGTTTTCTTTGGAGATGCCGCTTAAATCGGAGGATTCACTGAACAACTCTTCCAGACCGAGCGACTGACAGAGCTTGTTGAGATTGAAGTTGCTGTCAAAGCTGAATTTTGGCAGTTTGAGATGGACTTTTGCCGATTTCTGTGTGGATTCCTCCGGGGAGGAGAGGATTGCTTTCAACGACTGCTCGGTGAGAAGATCGTTGAGTTGCTTTCCTTCTTTGGGAAGGACAAGGCGCATCGACTGTCCACCGACAAAGCCAAGTTCAAAGAGGATGTAATCCTCGGTTTCGTAGTAGAAATGGTGGTCGAAGGACTGGTTCATATAGGTGGCATCGACCTGGCTGCCGTCGGCAAGGGTGAATTTCTCGGTGGTGTTGTTTGCTGCCTGGAAGGAATCGGACCAGGCTCCTTCAAAGTACAGGGTGTTGATGAGCGAAAGGACCTGCATCGGGTCAGGAGTAAAGGTTGGGTTGAGAAGACCCGCAGTCTGTTCTGAAATCCATTTGGACATGGCATCTGCTGCCGACTGCTTGGAAAAATCGACCGAGTAGGCAGAGGCGTAGAATTGCTCCGCAAGCTTTTTGGAAAAATCCTTCTGAAGAGGGAAATCCTCCTGTACCCAGATGGAGTTTGCCAGCTTGAGGACGTTGCCCTGCTCGGAGGAGTAGTTATAGTTGTAGAATTTGTGGAACTGCTGGTTGGAGGAAGAAATGGTGTCGACACCCAGTGCATCGGCAATCTGCTGTGCTGTCTGACCCTTTGCACCGTTTCCCAGCATGGCAAGGGCGTAGGCAAAGCTGACCGGAGAATAGCTCTGGTTTTCAGTCTGGCTGGTCAGCAGCAGGGAGGAGGTCTTAGCACCAAACTCCTGAAGGCTCTGGATGAACTGGGGGTCCACCTCGTTTTTCTGTCTGTATTCGTATTTTTCCTCCCAGTCGGTTGGGATTTGAGGCTGTTTGACTTTGTTGATCGGTTGGTCGTCCTCTTTGCTGGTGGCAATCGGCATATTTTTATTGGAAAGGGTGCGGCGGAGACTGGATGCGCTGACCGAAGCAGCGAAAGAAAGAATCATAGCCGCACACAGGGCGATAGACAGCATTTTTTTCATTCTCATGACCTCCTGTAAAAGAAAATAGGAATGACATCGGATACCAGTTCCCAAAAGGGACCTTCTATTCAATAGGTGTACGGTGGGAGGAGATTTATTGCAGGTAAAATCATTTTATTTTTGCCGGGTAAAAACAGGTCGATGTTTCACATGAAACATCAAAATAAGGCGAGCGGAGGAGAAGGATGTTTCACGTGAAACGAATTTTAGCAAAAATGAGGAGGATTATGCAGGAAAACAGGATTCATTCTTCCTTTCACCAGAAATTTGTGATATAATCAAACTAAAACAGCGAATATGCTGAAAGGAGGAGCTGCCTTCCCTGAGAGGGCATCGTCTTGAAATATGGGTAAAATTATTGCAGTTGCCAACCAGAAGGGTGGCGTGGGAAAGACCACGACGGTCATCAACCTGATGGCTGGACTGGGAAAAGCAGGAAAAAAATGTTTGCTTGTGGATGCCGACCCGCAGGGAAACTCCACCAGCGGTCTGGGCATCAACAAACGGGATGTCCGTCACTCTACCTATGACCTGTTGACACGGGAGGAAAGAGCGTCAGAAGCCATCCTTCATACAGAATATAAAAATGTGGATTTGATTCCGTCGAGCATGGAGCTGGCGGCAGCGGAGATCGAGCTGGTGGAATTGCAGGACAGAACGATGCAGCTGCGTCAGGCGCTGGTGTCGGTCAAGGATGAGTACGATTATATTATGATCGACTGCCCGCCTTCGATGGGCTTGACCACCCTGAATGCCTTTTCTGCCTGTGACAGCGTAATCATCCCAATCCAGTGTGAATATTATGCGCTGGAAGGATTGTCGCAGCTGATGTCTACCATCAAGCAGGTCAAACGGCTGTACAATCCGGTGATCGAGCTGGAAGGGATTCTGCTGACCATGTATGACCGTCGTCTGAAGCTGACCGAACAGGTGGAAGAGGAGGTCAAAACGCATTTCCCGGACAAGGTGTATAAAACCATCATTCCGCGAAACGTTCGCCTGTCAGAGGCACCCAGCTTTGGGATGCCCGCACTCTACTTTGACCCACATTCCAGAGGCTCGAGAGCCTACCAGGAGCTGACAAAAGAGATTTTGAAGAAATACCGCAACCAGAAATAAGGAGGGGACGGACAGATGACAAGAGCAAGAAGGAGCGGACTTGGCAAAGGTCTGGATGCCTTATTTATGGATAACAACACCAACGATACCGGGGTGGTGACACTGCGCTTGAGCCAAATCGAGCCAAACCGAGAGCAGCCGCGTAAGGTGTTCAATGAGGAAGCGCTCAACGAACTGGCAGATTCCATCCGCGAGCATGGCGTATTGCAGCCGCTGCTGGTCCGTCCGCTGCCGGGCGGCGTCTATCAGCTGGTGGCAGGAGAAAGACGCTGGAGAGCCAGCCGGATGGCGGGCTTGCAGGAGGTTCCGGTCGTCATCCGTGAGATGGATGAAGAACAGGCGATGGAGATTGCGCTGATTGAAAACCTGCAAAGGGAGGACCTCAACGCAATCGAGGAAGCCAGCGGGTACAAGCTGCTGATGGAGCGGTACAACATGACACAGGAGCAGGTAGCCAAAAGGGTCGGAAAATCCCGACCGGCGATTGCCAATGCACTGCGGCTGCTCAATCTGCCGGAGCCGGTGCTGGAGATGGTGGAAGAAGGGGAGGTTTCCCCCGGTCATGCGCGCGCTTTGCTCTCCTTTGATGACCCGCAGCGGATGATGGATGTGGCGCAGAAGGTACGAACCGGAAAATATTCGGTGCGCGACATCGAGCGAATGAGCAAGGAGCAGGAAGAAAAGGAGAAAAAATCTGCGGAGGAAAAACCGCAGCTGTGGGGAGCGCAGGCTTCCATCTTCACCGAGCTGGAGCTGGCATTGACCAGCGAGCTGGGACGAAAGGTCAAGGTGGTGTGCAGCGGCAAGGACGCAGGAGGCAATTTACAGCTGCAATTCTTCGATGAAGAGGACCTGCGACAGCTGGCACAGAAGCTGACCAAGGAGTAAAGAGATGGAATATGAATACAAGGTCGTGCCTGTTCAAAACGAGGTGGGCTTTGATTTTAACAAGAAATGTGCCCGTTTGGAGGAGCAGATGAACCGGCTGGGAAAAGAGGGCTGGAGATTTTGCACCTTTGGTAACGGGGTCATGGTTTATCTTCGAGAAAAACAACAGCTGAAATAGCGACAGGATTTTAGAGGCGAAGCGAGAAAGATGGGCTTCGCCTCTTGGATTTGCAAATCCACTATTTATAATTTCACAAATATGAAATTATAAATAGAAATTTGTTTAAATTTTAAAAAGGAGGAAGCTTTTTGGAAGGGATTGACCAATTTGAACAGTCCTTTATCGTGGGACAATATGAATGTGACTGCAACGGAAGGATGAAAGCGGGAGCGCTGCTTTCGCAGACGCAGGCAATCAGCACCAACCATTGCAATGCCATCGGCTGGACGATCGAGCTGTATCATCGAAACCACATGGTTTTTCTGCTGGCAAAGACCTCTTTGGAGGTATACGGCGAGATTCGTGTGGGAGATCATATCCGCATGGTGACCCACCCATCCCGACCGAACCGGGCAATTTATAATCGCTATACTTCTTTCTATAACGAACAGGGAGAGGAGGTGGCAGCGCAGGACAGCAAATGGGTCATGGTAGACACCGAAACCCACAAGATTCTGCGGGAGCCTCCGGCAGAGATGGAGGTGCCGTTCCATCTGGATGCGACGAAGGAGCATGATTTCTCCATCCCAAAGGTGCGGGATGCACAGCAAACTGCGACCGAGCGGGTGACCTATTCCCGCACCGATGACAACGGGCATTTGAACAACACCCATTATGCCGACATCATTCTGGATAACCTGCCGTTTTCTGCTACGGTGGACAGAAGGATGAAAAAGCTGGTTATCAATTATCATAATGAGGCAAAGATGGGCGAGGAGCTGGCGGTTTTTACAAAGGAGTTTGAGGAGGAGCAACAGCTGAAGTATTATGTCAGCGGCAAACTTCCTTCCGGCAAGACCTGTTTTGAATCTTTAGCAGTTTTTGAATAGCCGAATGGGTGGTATCCGATCCGTGTGTTTTGCTTTGTAGGATACCACCTCTTTATTGAGCAGGAAGAAAAAATAAAGAAGCTTAAAAATGATTTGGCAAAAATTTGAAAAAAGGAGTTTGCGAAAGAGATTTTGCAGCCAACAGCAAATTTAGAGCATTAAAAAAGCGCGTATTTAAGCCAATTTTTCAGAGAAAAGGAGAAAAGAAAAATAAATATAATTTTTTTTGAAAAAAGTGTTGACAAACAGGAACTTGTATAGTATAATTTTGTTCGTTGGTTACGGCACTTCACTTCGCCGGTCAATCCAAAGATATGGCGGCATAGCTCAGCTGGCTAGAGCATTCGGTTCATACCCGAAGTGTCGATGGTTCAAATCCATTTGCCGCTACCACTGTTAAAATTCTGCGTTAGCAGATTTTATATAGGTCCGGCCCGTTGGTCAAGCGGTTAAGACACCGCCCTTTCACGGCGGTATCGCGAGTTCGATTCTCGCACGGGTCACCAGTAAAACGGATTCCGAATTTTCGGAATCCGTTTTTTTGCGTACCCCACTTTTTTCGCATCAATCAGCCAACCTTCGACGGGAAGACAAAACTCTGAAAGAAACTTTAAAAAATACCCATATATTTTTAAAACTCTGAACAGGCATATCCTGTACACTAAAAGAAATGTGGACAAACAAGATGAAAGGAGATGATGGTTTGCTTGAAGTAACCAATCTGAGCAAACGCTACGGACAAAAGCAGGCAATCGACGGCATCAGCTTTTCCATCAGGCAGGGGGAGGCTGTGGGATTTTTAGGAGTCAACGGAGCGGGAAAAAGCACCACGATGAATATTCTGACCGGTTACCTTTCTGCCAGCGACGGAGAGGTGGTCGTTGACGGGGTGGACATCCTGACCGAGCCGCTCAAAGCAAAGGCGAAAATCGGCTATCTGCCGGAGCAGCCGCCGCTGTATCTGGATATGAAGGTCATCGAGTACCTGCGGTTTTTGTATGAATTAAAAAAGGTGAAAAAGAATCCCAACATCAAACAGACACAGCAGGAGTATCTGGAGCAGATCATGGAGCTGGTGAAAATCAAAGAGGTGTCCGATCGGGTGATACGAAATCTTTCCAAGGGCTACCGTCAAAGGGTGGGACTGGCGCAGGCGCTGGTGGGCGACCCGCAGCTGTTGATTCTGGATGAGCCGACGGTTGGACTGGACCCGGCGCAGATTATCGAAATCCGCCAGCTGATCCGTCAGCTTGCCAAAACCAGGACGGTGCTGCTGTCCTCCCATATTTTGTCGGAGGTTCAGGCGGTGTGCGACCGCATCATTATCCTGCATCAAGGGCATATCGTCGCTGATGCAAGCCAGGAGGAGCTGACCGGTCAAATGGGCGGGCAGATGCAGCTTCAGCTGGAGGTGGAAGGAAACAGCAAAACGGTTCTGGAAACACTCAGGAAAATTGGTGGCATCGCAGAGGCACACCGGCAGGAAGAAAAGCAGTACCTGCTCCACTTGGAGGAAGGCTGCAAAAGTGAGGCGGTCCGTCGGGAAATCTTTAAAGCCTTCAGCCGCCTGTTTGAGCGCGACGGCAGCTGCCTGCTGCTTTCGATGCAGGAAAAAGGTCGTACACTCGAGGAGGTCTTTATGCAACTGACAGCACAGGATGCTCTTGCAAGTGAGCAGGAGCAGCCGCAGACCGAAAATGAATCAGAAAAAGAGGAGGGGAAAATCGATGGCAGCCATTTATAAACGGGAGATGCACTCCTATCTGACCTCGGCGGTCGGTTATGTGTTTTTGGCGGTGTTTTTTGCTATTTCCGGTTACTACTTTTTTGCCACCTCTTTGGTCAGCAATTCTACCGACCTAAGCTATGTTTTTTCCAACCTGTTTTCCATTGCCATCTTTCTGGTGCCGCTTTTGACGATGAAGCTGTTCAGCGAAGAACGAAAGCAAAGGACCGAGCAGCTTTTGTTTACGGCGCCGGTGCGTTTTACCGGCGTGGTGCTGGGGAAATTTTTTGCCAGCTTGACGATGTATCTCTTGGGGATGTCGGTCACTCTGGTCTATTTTCTGGTGATGTGTGCCTTTCGGGTCCCAGATGTGGCGGTATTCGCAGGAAACTTTCTGGGACTGCTGCTGCTGGGAGCGGCGCTGTGTGCCATCGGCATCTTTATTTCTGCTTTGACCGAGAGCCAGGTGATTGCGGCAGTGGGTTCGCTTGCCATCGGGATGTTTTTGCTGTTTGCCAACAGCTTTACACCGGTGGTGTCCAACCAGCTGCTCAACAAGGTGATGGACGCCATCTCCTTTTATGACCATTACCTGAGCTTTACCAGAGGACTAATCCATCTGTCCGACCTGACCTTTTTTATCAGTGTGAGCGTTCTGTTTTTGTTTTTGACCGTTCGGCATCTGGAACGCCGCAGGATTTCATAGGAAGGAGGGCTGGACTGTATGAAAAAAGAAAAAACCAACCGACCAAAGCAGCCGATGAACCGAAGAAAAAAATATCTTCTGCTTTCGGGAACGACCACCCTTTTGATTGTAGTTGCACTGGTGCTGGTCAATCTGCTAACCATTTACATCACCGACCGTTATCCTGTCAGCATCGACTTGACGCCGCAGAAGGTCTTTGGGCTGACCGAGCAGTCGAAGGAGTACCTGTCCAAGCTGGAACAGCCGGTTTCCATCCAGGTGATGACCAACGAGGATACCTTTATTGCCAGCGGAGATTATTATGTGCAGGCAAATCAGGTGATTCAGGAGTATGAAAAATATTCCGACCAAATCTCGCTGGAATATGTGGACTTGCTGCAAAATCCCAGCCTTGCCTCCCAATATGAGGATGTGCAGATTGGGGACATCATTGTTTCCAGCGGCAATCGCACCCAGACGCTGACCGCCTATGACCTGTTCAACGTCGAGTCCGGCTCCTACTATGGAAGCTACATCGCCTCCTCCAAAGCGGAGCAGGCGATGACCTCTGCCATCCTGAATGTGACCTCCACCGAGCAAATCCAGGTGGCGCTGCTCAGCGGACACGGGGAGCAGACGATGGAGGGCTTGAACCAGCTGCTGCAAAGCAACAATTTTGCGGTGAGCAGCATCAATCCTGCCGTGGAGGAAATCGGGGAAGAGGTGGATGTCCTGCTGTGGATTGCACCCATCAATGACCCGGATGAGCAGGTGCTAGAGCGGCTGGAGCGATTCCTTTCGGAGAATGAGGAAAAGACGCTGCTGTACTTTGCAGACACAACGCAGCCGCAGTTGAGCAATCTGGAAAGCTTTTTGGAGCGGTGGGGAATACGCGTGCAGTCAAACTCAATCATCGAAACCGACAACCGGAAAATCATCAATATGAATCCCTATTTTTCCACCAGCCAAATCAGCAATCTGACCCTGACCGATACAATGACCGACACCAGCATTCCTATCACCATGCCGTTTGCCCGTCCGCTGGAGCAGGTGTTTGAGAGCAACATGGAGCTTAACACCACCGTCCTGCTGCAATCGAGCGAGAGCGCATCGGTCATCCCATATGGAATCAGCGACGAACAGCTGGAAAATTGGACACCGGAGGAATATGGACCCTTCCCGCTGGCAATCCTTTCCGAGAAGAGCTTTGAGGATGGAAAGTCCAGTCGGGTGGCAGCATTTGGTTCAGCAGTGTCATTGAGCGATTCTCTGCTGAGCAGCGGTTCGTTCTGCAATTCGGACTACTACCTTTCGGTGCTGAACACCCTGACCCATCGGGAGAATGTCATCTCCATCCAGTCCAAGACATTGGGAGGGCAGGAGCTGGGACTGAACACCGCGCAGGTATTTCTCATTGGAAGCGGATTTATGATTGTTCTTCCAATCGTTACCCTGTGCTGCGGGCTTTACCTCTGGCTCAAGAGAAAAAATGCCTGATGGCAGAAAAGCGGAAAGGAAGGGACGCAGATGAAAAAGCAGAGGATGGTCCTGCTGGGCAGTCTGGCGTTGGTGATTTTGCTGTCGGTGGTTCTGATTATTTTGATGACCAGCCCGCAGCAGGAGCAGCCGCAGGAGTCTAGCCAGACAGACCAGCAGCAGGAGCTGGAACTACTGTCGATGACGGTGGAGCAGATCAATACCATCTCGGTCGAAAATCCGGCAGGCGGCTTTGTCCTGGTCAACCAGGGAAGCGGATTTGTTGTGGAAGGCTATGAGGAGGTGGCGACCTCCAGCATCAACGTCAACAATCTGACAGCCAATTTTACCTCCCTTCAAGCAAAACGTCTGCTTCTTTCGCAGGAGGAGCTGACTTTGGGCAGCTCAAACGAGCAGCTTGAGCAATACGAATTGGATAATCCACAGTACAGTATCCAAATCGTAACAACCGACGGCAACACAGAAGAGCTGTTTTTAGGTAATTCAGCGCCGGATGGCAGCAGCATCTATGCGCTGTATCAGGATGCGGTCTATCTGTTGGATGACCGGTTGCTGGACAGCGTATCAAAAGGCAGCCTCTCCTTTCTGGACAATCAAATCACCGACCTTGAGCCGGAGTATGAGAAAGCCATCATCACCTTGTCCGGCACAGTGCGCTCCTCTCCGGTGACACTGGAGATTCAGACGAAGGAGCAGACGACCGAGGAGGAAGAGGAGCAGTCGGTGGTTTCGTCGGCAGAAAAAATCTACACGATGACCACTCCGTTGATTCAGACCATCAGCGAAGAATCAGCTGCGCAGGTGACCGAAGGATTGTTTTCTTTGTATGGCAATTCGGTGATAGCAGTTAAGCCGACCGCACAACAGATGGCGGAGTATCGGCTCGACGAGCCTTACTCGGTCGTTTCGATGCAGGTGGATGGAGTCCATGCCTTTACCTTGCGGACCTCGGAGCCGGATGCAAACAACTATGTTTATCTGATGCGGGATGGCTCGCCGCTGGTGTATCTGGTGTCTGCCAGCCGTCTAAGCTGGCTGGAGGTGCAGGCGGAGCAGCTGACCCAAAGCATCTATCAGCCGTCGGAGCCGGAAGAGATTGCGCAGCTGCAGATCATCTCCCCACAGGGAAGCTATGATTTTGTGGTGGAGGCGGTCGAAGGAGAGGATGACGAGCAGGTCACCTGCAACGGTCAGCCGGTGGATCGTGAGCTGTTTGACAAGTTGTATCAGGCAGTGACCTCCATCCCACCGGAAAGGATGAGCAGCGGTCAGCCCGAGCTGGAGCCTGCGCTGACTATGACCGTTTCCTATCGGGACAGCAGCCGACCGGAGGACCGATTTGAACTGATTCCAAACGGCAGCGGTTCGGTCTACCTGCGGCTGAATGGAAAGATTCGTTATACCGCTTCGCAGCAGTTGGTCTACCAAATCTTGCAAAACTGCCAGCAGGTGCTGGAAGGAAAGGAAGTTTCTTCGCTGAGCTAAGCCTATCGAATGGGAAGAGAACGGGCGACCGATTATGGTATCGGTCGCCCGTTTTTGCTATATTTTGTATAAATAAGATGATATAATACAAAAAGGAAAGACAAGAACTATACAAAAACAAAATAATATAGAAAAATCAACAAAACGGATAATAAATTTGCATCTTTTTGTTTTCATAGCAGGACAAACTGTGGTATAGTGAAAACAAAGAACGCGGAGAGGATGAACAGATATGGACATGATAGAAACGCTGGCAAAGGAGCTGTCGATTGGGCGGCAGCAGGCAGAAAGCGCGGTGCGGCTGCTGGATGAGGATAACACCATTCCCTTTATCGCGCGGTATCGCAAGGAGGTCACCGGCGGTCTGGATGACACCGTGTTGCGCGCTTTGGAGGAGCGGATGCGGTATCTGCGCAGCCTGCAAAAACGCAGGGAAGAGGTGTTCGCCCTCATTCAGGCAAGCGGGAAGCTCAATGAGCAGCAGCTGAATCAGGTCGAGGCAAGCTTGCAGCGTGCCAACCTCCTTTCGGAGGTGGAGGACATCTACCGTCCCTACAAGCAGAAGAGAAAGACCCGCGCTTCGGCGGCAAGAGAGAAGGGTCTGGAGCCGTTGGCGCAGTTTTTGCAGGCGCAGCGGCAGGGCAGCTCGCTGGAACAGGAGGCACAAAAGTTTATCGACCCGAAAAAAGGGGTGGAGGATGCTGCACAGGCGATTGCCGGTGCGCAGGACATCTTGGCAGAGCAGCTGAGCGATTCCCCGCAGGTTCGGGCAAGATTGCGGGATTATCTGCAAAAAAATGCGCGGATTTTGACAACTATTGGTACAAAAGAAAATAAGATATACAAAATGTACTCGAATTACAGCGAATCCATCGGGAAAATCCCCTCCCATCGGGTGCTTGCCATCGACCGTGGAGAGCGGGAGGAGGCACTGAAGGTGAGCCTGGAGGTAGACTTGCAGGCTGCACTTCATCTGCTGGAGCAGGAGCTGATTCGAAAAAACTCTCCGTTTGCAAAACAACTGCGGGAGATCTGCGAGGACAGCTACAAGCGGCTGCTGTTTCCATCGTTGGAACGACAAATTCGGGCGCAGCTGACCGAGCGTGCTGATGCGCAAGCCATCGGGGTGTTTTCGGAAAACCTGAAAAACCTGCTGATGCAGCCGCCGGTCAAGGGAGCGGTGACGATGGGGTTTGACCCTGCCTATCGAACCGGATGCAAGATTGCGGTGGTGGATCCCACCGGAAAGGTGCTGGATACGACGGTGGTTTATCCGACCCCGCCGGCAAACAGGACAGAAGAGGCAAAAAAGATGCTCTCGCAGCTGATTCAAAAGTATGGGGTGACGGTGATTGCCATTGGAAACGGGACCGCCAGCAAGGAGTCGGAAATCTTTGTGGCGCAGCTGCTGGGAGAGCTGAATCCCAAATTGCAGCACAAGGTATCCTATATGGTGGTCAGCGAGGCGGGCGCCTCGGTCTATTCGGCGTCCGAGTTGGGAGCAAAAGAATTTCCGCAGTTTGATGTTTCCCTGCGCAGCGCCGTTTCCATTGCGCGGCGGTTGCAGGACCCGCTGGCAGAGCTGGTGAAAATCGACCCGAAGTCGATTGGGGTCGGGCAGTATCAGCATGATATGCCGGCAAAGGAGATGGATGTTGCTTTGGGAGGCGTGGTGGAGGACTGTGTCAACCGGGTGGGTGTGGATTTGAACACTGCCAGCCAGTCGCTGCTGTCCTATGTGGCAGGCATCAACCAGACGGTAGCGAAAAACATTGTCAGCTACCGGGAGGAGAGCGGCAGCTTTACCAAGCGCAGCCAGCTGATGAAGGTTTCCAAATTGGGAAAGAAGGCGTTTGAGCAATGTGCGGGATTTCTGCGGGTGCCGGAGAGTGAAGAACCGCTCGATCGCACCGGCGTCCATCCCGAGAGTTATCCGGCTGCCCAAAAGCTGCTGACCCTGTGCGGCTATCAGACACAGGATTTGCTGGAAGGAAAGCTGGAGCAACTGGCACAGCGGGTAGCACAGATGGGACAGGCACAGGTTGCACAGCGCATCGGAGTAGGAGAGCCAACCCTGCGGGATATGGTCGCCGAGCTGAGCAAGCCGGGACGGGACCCAAGGGACGAGCTGCCAAAACCGCTGCTGCGCACCGATGTGATGGAGATGAGCGACTTGAAAGAAGGGATGGTGCTGACCGGAACGGTGCGCAATGTCACCGACTTTGGCGCATTTGTCGATATTGCCGTCCATGAGGATGGTCTGGTGCATATTTCGCAGATTTCCAAACGGCGCATCTCCCATCCGTCGCAGGTGCTCAAGGTTGGGGACATCGTACAGGTCAAGGTGCTGGAGGTGGATCTGGAGCGCAGACGCATCTCATTGACGATGAAGGACCTGTAAGGGAAAAGGAAGAAAACAACGAGAAAAGGAGGGATGGACCTTGACCACACAGCGTTTGCCGGAAAGGGCGCTGCTGTACTGGCGCATCCGGCTGTTGATTGGCTGTTTGGTACCGGCGCTGCTGGGCGGATTTTTATATTATACGGCGGCAAAGCTTTTTACCATCCTGACCCTAATCTGGATGGCAGTGTTTGTGTTGCTGTGCTTTGTGTATTATCCGATGTATCATCACTGTTATAGCTATTCGGTCGGCGGAAAGCAGATTCGAGTCAGCAGAGGAGTAGTCTACAGTCAGACCGATGTGGTGTATGTCCGAAATTTGCAGTACACTACCCTGAGCCAGACACCGCTGCAACGGCTGATGGACCTAGCGACCCTGCGGCTGCACGCAGCAGGAGGGGTGGTGCAACTGTACTGCATCCCATACGAGGAAGCAAGGCTGCTGCGCATACAGTTGGGAAAAAAGATGGAGGTGGAGTATGCAGCAGGCGACGACCATTAAACGGTTCCGCTCCCATCCACTGTATATTGTCAGCATTTTGTGGAAGTATCTGTTTATTCTGTTGGTGCCGGTGATTCGAGGACTGTACTATGTGATTATCAACAGCTTCTCGTTGGAGAACGGGTTTCAGTTTGCGGTCAACATTTCCAACTGGGCAAAGGGTGCATGGATGGATATTGTGTTTCTGCTGGCATTTTTGTCGTTGGGTGTTTTGCTGTGGCTAAGCTTTACCATTGAGGTATCGGAGGAAGGGCTGCTGATTAAACGCGGGGTATTGAAACGGGAGGTGCGCTTCCTTCCGGTTTCCAGGTATAACTGCCTGAGTGTGGTGTCACCGATGAGCGTGCGCCTCTTTGGCGGAGTGTATCTTCGGGTGGATACACCGGGAGGAGGACTGAAACAGGCGGATTTGCTGATGCTGCTGCGGACAAAGGATTGCAGACAGATCATCAAGCTGTTGCAACTGCCGGACAGTCTGGAGCAGCCGGCACACACCAGAAGCTATACACCGAAGAACCGATATGTGTTTGTGCTGGCAATGGTGACCTCCAACTCCTTTGCAGGCGTTTTGTTGATTTCCACCTTCGTAACGCAGGCGGGCAACATTCTGGGAGAGCAGTTTTCCGAGATGCTGTACGGCACCTTTGAAAATGTGACCAGAACGCTCGCCTTCGGAGTGCCGCCGGCTGCCTTTGCGCTGGCGTGTATTTTGTTCTTTGGTTATCTGTGTGCCTTTGTGGTCAGCCTGTCCCGACACGCAAACTTCCATGTGATTCGGCGGAAAAATCTGCTGGAGGTGCGGGCAGGTCTGCTGACCAAACGCTCCTACCGGATTGCGGCGGACAAGATTGCCTATCTGGATATTCGCCGCTCGCTGCTGACCTGCCTGCTGGGGGTATACTCTATTTTTCTGTCCACAGTGGGATATGGAAAATTTAAGGATGACGTGTCAGCTTTGATCCCCTGTGTGCGGAAAAAACAGCTGGAGCGCAGCTTGCAACTGCTGTTGCCCGAATATCATCTGTCTCAAAGGACAGCAAAGCCGAACCGTCTGCGGTCAGCCGGAAGATATATCTGGCGTTCGGCAGCGTTGCTGGGATTGGTTTGGGCAGGGCGGTGGCTGCTGCTGGGACTGTTTCCGAACTGGGAGCAGCTGATTCGTTGGGTCAGCTTTATGGCAACCTTTCCGCTGGTATGGTTGTTGGTGGTCAAGGTCATCGACCTGTTTACAGCGGGGGTGTCCTACGAACGGGGCTGTTATACCCTGCGATATTCCAAGGGATTTTCTCTTCATCAGGTCATTATCCGACCGGACCGAATCGTAAAGCTCAAGGTGAGTCAGAGCATCTTTCAAAAAAGAAAGGGCAGGTGTGATTTAAGGCTCTTTTCCTATGGAGAAGGAAGAAAGATTCATCATATCCGGGATTTGGAGCAAAAGCAGGTGGAGCAACTGTTTGATTGCAAGGAAGAATCTGCCGACAAGAAGGATAGCCGGGAGCCTTCTGAAAAATAAAGCAAGGGACATCCCCTTTGGATTTGAAGGAAATGAGGAAAAAGCTTCGTTTCCTTTCATAGACAAAAGGAGGGATGGAAGGTGAAAGGGAAGGGATTGGCAGCGGCGGTGATGATTGCCTGCTTGCTGACCGGCTGTGTGCGTTATGATGGCAGCCGCATCGGAAACGAAAGCCAGCTGTCGATGGAGTATCGTGTCTTTAACGGAAGCGACCAGCAGGAGCTATCCTTAAAGGCAGGGGACATCATGCAGGGCAGCGTGGAAAGAAGGAAGGGAAGCCTTCGTATCAGGCTGTGCAGACAGGGGGAGAAGGAGCCGGTGTTCGAGATGGAAAATCCGGCGAGTGGTTCCTTTTCTGTCGAGATTGAAGAGAACGGCAGATATATCCTGTATATAGAAGGAAAAGGAGCTGCGGGAAGCTTTCAGTTTATTAAAGAGGAATAATCAGAAAAAAGAGGACTTTCGACCGGACGACGGCAGAAGGTCCTCTTTTTTGCGTAGCATAGGAGATGAACAGGAAATGGCTCAGGAGCAGAACAGGTGCTGTCCGATGCGGGTGATGACCGGACGGGAGCGAATCCAACGGTTGGAGGTTTTGTCGGGGTTATAATAGTAAAGAGCGCCGCCGGTGGGGTCGGAGCCATTGAGGGCATCCCGTGCAGCGCGGCGGGCAGAGTCGGTGACCGCTTCGTTGATTTGACCATCGGTGATGGCAGTGAAGGCTCCGGGCTGGTAGACGACACCGGAGATGCTGTCGGGAAAGGAGGAGGATTCCACCCGATTGAGGACGACAGCGCCGACAGCGACCTGACCGATATAAGGTTCTCCCCGAGCTTCGGCGGAGATGATGCGGGCAAGCAATTCCAAATCGGCATTGGAAACCGATGCGCCGGAGGAGGAGGAAATGCCAATCAGTTCGAGGGTCTTTTGATCGGCGACACCGGTAGCGGACAGACCGTGTTTTTGCTGGAAGCGTTTGACCGCTTCGGTGGTCTGGGAGCCGTAATAGCCGGTGACTTCGCCGGAGAAGTAACCCCAGGATTTGAGTCGGGTCTGTATTTTGCTGACCTCCTCTCCACGGGAGCCGTACTGGGATAGGACGTCCACGGCAGATTGAGAAGAAGGCAAGGGGGAAGTGTGGGAAAAAGCAAGACAGACGATGCAAAGGTTAATGAGCATGAGCACCGCCAGGCGGAAGAGGTTGGAGGCTTTTTCTCTGGAAATCATAAAATCTCTCCTTTGGGGATGATTGATGGATACAACCATCATTTTTTCCGATTGTGGCGGATTTATCCGCTGATGGAAAAAGTTTTTAAAAAGCAGTGGGGAACCGAGAAGGGGAGGAGGGCATAATGTAACAATAGAAATCAAAGAAGGAGTGGTTGTATTGGAATGGATTTGGATGATGGGGATTATTGCGGTGGCAATCGGCGCAGCGGTAGGAATGGAATGGTATCAGAGAAGATGCAGAAGAAGGAAGAGGGAATGGCAGATCGAAGATAAGGCGATTCGGTTTGGAGAGGAGGGATATATTGAAGGGGTGGTGCCGATTGGGAAGGTGAAGGCACTGGCAAGGTTTTATCTCATGCAACATTCGGAAGAAAATCTGACGTTACAACAGGCAGAAAAACGAATAGAGGAGAGATTGCAAAGTTATATCAGAGAAGGAAAAGAGGAAAAAAGGTCCATTTAAGGGGATTTTTCGCAGGTTTTCCTGTTTTTTCAAAAAAAGTCAAAAAAAGGGTAAAAAAGGTGTTGACAAAAGGAAGTTGGCGTGGTATTATAATTGAGCTGTCTGAGAGCGGCACACCAGAGCGGTCCAATAGGAACCCAAACGGTGAGCCAGTCAGGGAAGTTTCGAGAGGCTGAACCAAAGCGGTTCAAAAAATCTTGAAAAAAGAGCTTGACAAACTCAAAACGACATGCTATAATAAATAAGCTGTTTCGATGAAACACATTGATACAGCGAAGCAAATTTGGTCCTTGAAAATTGAACAACATGATAAGCAAAAACAATCGTAAGATTGCAAAGAATCAAGTTAATTTCTTTGAAGCTTAATGTACTTTTACAAACGCAAGTGATTTCGTTTGGAGTAATAAGTTTCAAACTTTTTATATTAAGATTGTATTGACTGCAAGGTCATTATGATACCATAATATCTAAGAGTTTGATCCTGGCTCAGGACGAACGCTGGCGGCGCGCCTAACACATGCAAG
>ENA-ORUB01000015-ORUB01000015.1-human-gut-metagenome-genome-assembly--contig:-NODE-15-length-219189-cov-39.799830_pt1 | contig 219189 bp, 203 predicted proteins | sample MGYA00241918_ERZ509200 | MGnify/ENA primary metagenome ERZ509200 (study PRJEB26280, sample SAMEA2338853) | human gut metagenome | biome: human gut; feature: human-associated habitat; material... | reverse complement strand
GAGATGAAGCTGTACCAATACACGGCGATCGATGAGTATACCAGGATAAGATTTTTATACGGATATGAGGAGCAAAGCACCTATTCTTCAGCAGACTTTGTAAAAAGGCTGGTGAAATGGTACAAACGCAGAGGAATAACGGTGAAATGTATTCAGACCGACAATGGATTTGAATTTACTAACCGCTTTTCGCCAAGCAAAAGAGACAAGAAAACGCTGTTTGAGAATACGCTCTCACAACTTGGCATTGAACACAAACTCATTCGTCCATATACGCCTAGGCACAATGGCAAAGTAGAGCGCAGTCACCGAGAAGATCACAACAAATTCTATTCGTGCCATAGGTTTTATTCCTGCGACGACTTAAACGTGCAGCTAGCTGCACGTTTAAGTCGAACAAACAACCGTCCTATGCGTCCCCTCAAATGGTTTTCGCCTATCGAATTTCTTAATAATAGTGTCCAATATGATTGACAAACCTACAACGAGAAATACAGCACCCACATTCCATAGATTTTTTTACTACAAATATGTAGAAGTGAACAGCGTTTGCCCGCCTTTTTCAATGCTACAACAAAAAAGAGCAGAACGGCCTAAGCCATTCTGCTCTATGTGCTTATCAAAAATTATGCTTCCTTCTTGATAACCTCTACGCCCTTATAATAACCGCAATTCTTGCAAACCTTGTGTGGTGAAGTAAGCTCACCGCAGTTAGAACATTTACAAAGTGCAGGTGCGTCAAGCTTCCAAACTGCTGAACGTCTCTTGTCACGTCTAGCCTTGGATACTTTTCTCTTTGGTACTGCCATTCTGGCACCTCCTCGTCAGTAAAATCATTATAGTCTGTTCAGCTATTTCCCATCAAGAGCAGTTACATTTGCCCTCATTCAAATCCTGTCCGCAAACGTAACACAAACCCTTGCAGTCATCCCTGCAAAGAATTTTTGTAGGCAGCTGTAACAACAAATCTGAAATAGCCAATTCGTCCAGATCAAGAGTATTGTTCTCGCAGACCACATAATCGTCCCTGTCGCTTTGAACACTTCTCACCAGAGTGTGTTCAAAGTCATAAACATACTCCCTGCTGAACTCCTTTAGACATCTGTCACAGGTGTGATCCATAGTAAAAACAGTCTTGAACCTGAGCGTTACCACCCCTGCCCTGTTCTCTATCTCACCTGTTACCGCAACGGGCGATGCAAAAGAATATCCGCCATACTCCGACAGCTTGTCTGCTGTTATGGAATAATCGATCGTTTTTCGCTCTCCGATTATATCGAAAAGTTCCTTCAACTGTACATTCATACTTGCACCTCAAACATCACAAATTCCATTATAACCTGAGAAACGTGATTTGTCAATACTTTTTTTCAATTTTTTCGTTTTTGCTATCAAAATACCAATAAACGAAGCGCAAAGCCTTACTTGATGAAAGCCTTTACCTTTGCAGGCAGCTCGTCAACGTCAGCAGATACTGTGAAAGTAACGTTTACGTCCTTTGTGAGAACTGCTACCTTTTCAAGCATATTGCCAAGAGCGTCATAATCTCTGCCGCCGATCTTCAGGATACCGTCAACGAAAACTTCCTGAATGTCATAGTTGCCAGCCATCAGACCTGCAACAAAGCCATAGAAGCTGTCAAAGCTGTTGATACCGTATTCTTCAGCGTCAGCCAATCTTACATTATGAGGAAGGTCATAGGTAAGCTGCATACCTCTTTCGATGCAAACAACGTTGCCTGTAGCATTTTCAGCAGCCTTCTTGATAGAATCAACAAGTATCTTAGTCTTGCCTGTGCCCTTTTTACCTGGAATCAAATTAATCATATAAACTCTCCGTTCCGCTTATTAAAGCATTTATTTTAAGAGCAGACCCCTGAAGGGGAAACGCTCAAAATTTCCTTTTGTTCTGCCTTTAGGATATTAGCCCAGCTTAGCCTCGAGTTCAGCCTTCTGTGACTCATAACCCGGCTTGCCGAGAAGAGCGAACATATTCTTCTTGTAGCTCTCAACGCCCGGCTGATTGAATGGATTTACGCCAAGCATATAACCTGAGATAGCACAAGCCTTCTCAAAGAAGTAGATCATCTCGCCAAGGTTTTCCTCATCGAGCTTATCAACATCTATAACGATATTAGGAACGCCGCCCTCAGTGTGAGCAAGGATAGTACCCTGATATGCCTTTTCATTTACAACTGACATATTCTGATTTGTGAGGAAGTTAAGTCCGTCAAGATTATCCTTGTCAGGCTCCAAGAACAGGTCGCTCTTTGGTGTCTTGATGTGCATAACTGTCTCAAACATAAGTTTTGAGCCGTCCTGAATGAACTGACCAAGTGAGTGCAGGTCTGTAGAGAAAGTAGCGGCAGATGGGAATATACCCTTATCGTCCTTGCCCTCGCTCTCGCCGAACAACTGCTTGAACCATTCGCCCATCATTGTGAATGAAGGGTCATATGAAACGAGCATCTCAACGCTCTTGCCTTTTCTGTAGAGAATGTTTCTAAGTGCTGCATACTTATAGCAATCGTTGTTATCATCAGCAGAATACTTCTTCATACCCTCTCTTGCGCCAGCCATGAGTTTGTCGATATCACAGCCTGCTGCTGCGATAGGGAGAAGACCAACTGCTGTGAGAACTGAAAATCTTCCGCCAACGTCATCAGGAACTACGAATGTCTCATAGCCCTCTTCGTCAGAAAGCTGCTTAAGAGTACCCTTAGCCTTGTCTGTTGTAGCGAAAATTCTTGTCTTAGCCTCTTCCTTGCCATACTTATCTTCAAGAAGCTTCTTGAAAATTCTGAAAGCAAGTGCAGGCTCAGTTGTTGTGCCCGACTTTGAAATTACGTTTACGCAGATATCTCTGCCCTCGCAAATTGAAAGCACCTCGTTGAGGTAAGCCGAGCTGATATTGTTTCCGACAAAATAGATGTCAGGAGTATCCTTCTTAAGATTGTTGTAGAATGGCGACTTGAGCAGCTCGATAGCAGCTCTTGCACCAAGATAAGATCCGCCGATACCGATAACGATGAGAACATCGCACTTTTCCTTGATCCTTGCGGCAGCAGCCTTGATCCTTGCAAATTCTTCCTTATCATAATCCTCAGGGAGTGTTACCCAGCCGAGAAAATCATTTCCCAGACCGTTTCTGTTCACCAGAGTGTTATGAGCGGCAGTTACCTGAGCAGCCATGCCCTCATACTCATGTTCACTTACAAAACCCTCAAGATACTTTGTGTTAAGCTTTAATGACATTATCCTTCATTTCCTTTCCTTACCTGTCGGAGAGCGTGATACCATAAAACACGTTTCTCCGTTAATACTAGATAAATTATACTATATTTTTGTGAACATTTCAAGAGTTTTATAAAGCGAAATCATCTTTTGTACATTTTAAACAAATATAATATTACATACTCAGCAAATTGTACACAAGCTTTTTTATGCCGCAGATAAAATTCATTTTCTTCACCTCTTTGCAGGCGACTATCTTTCCCTCTAATATCACCTCGCCGCCCATGGTGTATCTTATTTCTCCCGCAGTTTCGCCATTTTTCACAGGTGCGTCAAGCTTCTCCTCTGCCGTAAAATCGCACTCCACCATACGATATGTTCCCCTCGGTATAACTATAGGATAAAGCCCCTCGGGAGCAAGCTCCACAGAAAGTTCCTCTCCTCCGCACACCACAGTTTCCTTTACCATATCCTCAGGAAGTTCAGGGGTGTATATCTCATATGTATCGAACGCCAAGTTCAGAAGTTTTTTCGCCTCAGCATTCATATCCTCCTGCGAATCGCAGCCGTTAAGCACTACGCATACTGACATATCCCCTTTTTCAGCCGTTGCCGCAATACAGCTCCCTGCCTTTTCACTTCCCCACGCTTTCATGCCTGTTACGCCCTTGTAAGTACGCACAAGCCTATTAAGATTTACAAGCTCCGCCTTGCCGTCTCTCACAGTGTCAAGCCAGCAGGTAAGGTAAGGAGTGAGATTTTTGTATTTTGCAAGTTCCGAGCAAAGCAAAGCCGTGTCCTTTGCTGTTGTAACATTGCCCTCTCCCATGCCGGTACAATCAGTGTAAACAGTACCATTCATGCCAAGCATTTTCGCACGGCTGTTCATAAGTTCCACCGCCTTGTCTGCCGAGCCTGCCACCTTTTCCGCAAGTGCTGCACAGCCGTCGTTTGCATTGCCTGCAGACACTGATTTTATAAGCTCCTCCACAGATATCTTCTCGCCCTTATCGAGCCATATCTGACTTCCCTGCTGAGAATTGGCATATTCCGACACCACCGCCATGTCGTTCATAGAAAGCTCGCCGCAGTCTATCTTTTCTGCTGTAAGCAAAAGCACCATAAGCTTCGCATAGTGACCGCACTCACACTGCTCCTGCGGCTCTTTTTCAAAAAGCACCCTGCCTGTGGTCATCTCCGTCACCACTGCAGACCTAGCCGTTAGCCCCTCTATGATATCGCTCACCGCCACAGTGTCCGCAGGCACAAAGTCCTCCGCTGACAGCGCACCTGCTTTTTCTTTTCCCTCCGCCAGCGAACACACCATAAACACTGCCACCGCTGCACATAACACTGCCGAGCATATTTTCCTTAATATTTTCACATTTTCCACCTCTCACATATACTATTTTTATATTTATATTCACCCTGTCCCGAAATTAGCATTATGTCCCGAAAAGTTTCAGGAAACTCATTTGTAAATAGTTGCAGGAATTTGTTAAATAACTGTTACAACTCTTGAAATAAATATGGGAGTGTGCTATAATGTATTCTATAGAAATGTGTATTTTATAAGCGAAATATTTATATGAGGTGATTTAACAATGACAGAAATGGAACTTTACAAGCTTTGGTGTGAAAAGGCTGTTGACGATCCTGATCTCCAGACAGAGCTTAAGTCTATCGAGGGCGACGAGGCTGCGATCCAGGACAGATTTTACAGAGATCTTGAATTTGGCACAGGCGGACTCAGAGGAGTTATCGGTGCAGGCGCATACAGACTTAATGTTTACACTATCAGACGTGCAACACAGGGTCTTGCAGACTATGTAAACGGCGCATTTGAAAACGGCAGCGTAGCTATCGCATATGACAGCCGTATCAAGTCTGACAAGTTCGCAAAGGAAGCTGCTGCGGTTCTGGCTGCAAACGGCATAAAGGTATACATCTATTCAGAGCTTATGCCAACTCCAATGCTTTCATGGGCTGTAAGAGAGCTTAAATGTCAGGCAGGTATCGTTATAACTGCATCACACAATCCTGCAAAGTACAATGGTTACAAGGTTTACGGCGAGGACGGCTGTCAGATCACACTCGATGTTGCAAACACAGTTATCGGCAAGATCAACGCAGTTGAGATGTTCGGTGGTGCAAAGGTGGTCGACTTTGAGGACGGTATCAAGTCTGGCAAGATCGAATATATCAAGCAGGACGTTATCGACAAGTATCTTGACAAGGTAGCACAGCAGGGCGTACATACTGACCTTGTAGCAGACAGCGGACTCAAGGTAGTATACACTCCTCTCAACGGTACAGGAAACAAACCTGTAAGAGCTATCCTTAAGAAGATAGGCATAAAGGAAGTAACAGTAGTACCTGAGCAGGAAAATCCTGACGGAAACTTCCCTACCTGCCCATTCCCTAACCCTGAGATAAAGGAAGCCCTTGCAAAGGGACTTGAGCTTTGCAAGACAGTAAAGCCTGATCTTCTTCTTGCAACAGACCCAGACTGTGACAGAGTTGGTATCGCAGTACCTGACCCAGAGGGCAACTATGTACTGTTCAGCGGAAACGAAGTAGGCGCAATGCTTCTCAAATATATTTGTCAGGAAAGAACAGCTCTTGGCACAATGCCAAAGAACCCTGTTGCAGTAAAGACTATCGTAACAACAGACATATGCAAGAAGATAGCAGCAGAGTACAATGTAGAGCTTAGAGAAGTTCTCACAGGCTTCAAGTTTATCGGCGAGCAGATCGGTTTCCTTGAGAAAGAGGGACAGGACGACAGATATATCTTCGGATTTGAAGAGAGCTATGGTTATCTTGCAGGCTCATATGTAAGAGATAAGGACGCAGTAGTAGGCTCAATGCTCATTTGTGAAATGGCAGCATTCTACAGAACAAAGGGCATTTCACTGCTTCAGGCAAGAGAAGATATGTACAAGAAGTACGGCAACTATCTCCACAGCCAGAAGTCATTCCAGTGCGAGGGTGCAAGCGGAATGGAGAGAATGAAGGAGATCATGACAGATCTGAGAGCTAATCCACCTAAGGCTATTGGCGGACTCAAGGTAGTAGACATAGCAGATTATCTTGCATCTGAGGAAACAAACCTTGAAACAGGCGCAAAGACAGTTCTTACACTTCCAAAGTCAGATGTTATCGCATTCAAGCTTGAGCAGGGTGCAAGTGTAATAATCAGACCTTCCGGCACAGAGCCAAAGATCAAGGCATACTACACAACTATCGGTGACACAAGAGCTGATGCAGAAGCACAGGAAGAAAAGCTTATTGAAGATTTCAAGGGCATTCTTGGTTTCTAATAATTACTGAATATAATGAAAGCAGGCGAGTCAGTTTTTTTGACTTGCCTGCTTTTTTTGCGATATCCACACAATGCTTTGCATTTCACAAACCATGTAGGGGAGCAGCGCAATTTCTGCAAGCAGAAATGCGACGTCACGCTTCTCGTTTGCCTGTCCAATTCTACGTTATCCGCACAACGTTCGGCATATTTTTTCAAAACACTGTACGGCACAACATTTCCGCACACGACACGTCTACACAAATTCATGAATAATCAAACCTTACCGCTTCGATCGGGCTGTCGAGGGCGCCAGCCCCTACAGAGTTTCAGGCAAATTCGCTGTGCCGCAAAATCGCTCCGCTCTTTGCGGATTTTACGTTGTGCTATGGGATAGAAAAAGCGGTGCAGAGCTTTCACTCCGACACCGCTTTGATTTTGCTTTTAGTTTGTTTTTCTTCTATTGCTTTTCTGCACCGCTTTTGTAGGCTTACGCCTATTGAGGCTCTGCCTCAAGCTCCGCAAGGGACTCTGTCCCTTGACCCTGCAAGCCCTCTAACGCCGGGCTTGAGCCTGCGTTTTATCTCTCGCTATGCTCGGTGTTGACTTTTACTTTATGCTTGTGATTTGTTCGGTTGGCTATGCCATTCCTCACTCCTCACTTAATAAGCAGTTTATCCGCGATCGTATCCAGCCAGCCGCCCTCGACTTCTTCTATCTCACCGTTATCGCAAGCTTTCGCAAACTTCGGGTCTATAGGCATTTTCGCCACAGCGTCGATACCAAACTTCACTGCCGCTTCGTCCACATGGCTCTCACCATAGATATTATGCTTCTTTCCACAATCAGGACACTCAAAATATGACATATTCTCCACTATTCCAAGCACCGGTACTTTCATCATATCAGCCATATGCACCGCTTTCTCGACTATCATGGAAACCAATTCCTGTGGCGATGTGACGATAACTATGCCGTCAACCTTAATGGATTGAAAAACTGTCAGCGGCACATCACCTGTTCCTGGTGGCATATCTATAAACATCACGTCAACGTCGTTCCATGCCACATCTGTCCAAAACTGCTTCACTGCGCCTGCAATAACAGGGCCACGCCATACAACAGGGTCAGTTTCATTTTCAAGAAGCAGATTAAGGCTCATTATCTCGATACCGGTCTTGCTCACCGCAGGGATAATGCCATACATATTGGTATTAGCTCTCTCGTGGATATTAAACGCTGTCGGTATAGACGGGCCTGTTATGTCAGCATCCAGCACAGCGGTCTTAAAACCACGTCTTTGTGCCGTTACTGCAAGCATACTTGTCACCAAAGACTTGCCTACGCCACCCTTTCCACTCATTACTGCATATACCTTTTTCACAGAGCTCGCAGCATTAAGCTCCTCTTTCAAGCTCTTTTTATCAGAGCATTTTGAAGCACAGTTTTCGCAATCATGTGTGCAGCCTTCGCTCATAGAATCATTCCTTTCAAGGCATTTACGCCTTTATTTACTATGTTAAGTATATCACTTTGACCGTGAAAAGTCAACCAATACTGACTTTTCACCCAAAGCACTGCTGCCGCATAAAATAAAACAGCCCTGCACCTTGTAACAAAAAAGATACTTTGGTATAATACCCCGATAATAAGGCAATAATAGGAACAAGCAGGAGCAAAAGCCTGCAAATCAAGGCGAAAGCCCATAGAATAGGAGTGTTTACAAGTGACTGTACACAGGGGCGATATATATTATGCGGATCTCAGCCCAGTGGTAGGCTCAGAGCAAGGCGGTATGCGACCGGTGCTGATAGTACAAAATGACATAGGCAATAAGCATTCACCCACAGTGATAGCAGCGGCAATAACGAGCCGCCTTGATAAAGCGAAACTGCCGACACATATAGAAGTTGGCGGTGGCACCTGCGGACTAGCGAAAGATTCCGTGGTATTGTTGGAACAGATCCGTACATTGGACAAGAAAAGGCTAAAGGAGAAAATGGGAACACTTGACGTAAGCTCCATGTCCGCAGTAAATTCGGCATTATCAATAAGCTTTGGATTAAAGCTATAGTTAAATGAGGAATGATGAGTGATGAGTGAGGAGTGAGGAATGGCATAGCCAAACCGAGTAAATCACAAGCACTAAATAAAGAACAAAAGATAAAGCGGCGTCGGAGTGGAAACTCTGCACCGCTTTTCTATCCCAAAAAAATCCGTAGGGGCGGTCAAAAGCCGCCCTTCTAAAAATCATATCAAACCTATCCGAGAATATCAGAGTGTAGCAATAATAATTCCTCACTCCTAACACCCAACTCCTCACTAACCATAACCCTGTGAAAAGGCAGATTGTAAGCCGCATAATCAGTTATGCCCTTGCCCTGATTAGGATTAGCCTTTGAGTAAACAGCGTCACAACAGAATAATACAACAAGTATCACGCACGCCGCAAACCTTGCCTTGAATGGTATCTTCTTCAAAAGATCATCAAAAAACGGTGCCATGATGTATATTCCTGCACAGCCTGCAAAGCCAAATATCAACGCTCCCTCAAGACATATCCTGCCATTGATGTTGCAGAAATATCCTGTGTAATCCCAATATTTCATGTGCTTGAACGTTTCAAGATACCAGCTCGTTGCGTATTCGACCACCGAGCATAACCCCACAACAAGGAAAAAAGTCGCCACATGGTGGTCTATGAACCGCTTCAGCAGTATGATACCGCACACACCTCCAAAACCATATATAGGAAGCCATGGGCCAAACATGGTTCCTCGATTGACGAAAACTCCGTCCTCAACGATATGTATGCCCACTTCCCATATCCAGCCTATAAATGCGAATATGAAAAACAGCAGTATATACGTCATGAGTGTATAGTTTCTGTGATAGTCACGGTGAACTATAGTCTTGTTGGCAAATCGGCTGAAATGCGCCTTTCTGTCTACCGCAAGACCGGGGTATTGCTCAAATTCCCGCAGATCGTCAAGCGTCAGCGTTCTCTCCATTATTCACCGCCCCCATTCTCATTATTTTCAGGCACTTTTATCGTGCATATCGGTATGCTTCTAACAATGTCAGGATTTTCGCCCTTTTGTGCAGCTTCCTCAGCCATAAGCTCTTCCAGAAGGTCAAGGTCAAGCAGCTTGTCATTAAGCTCCTCATAGCCCTCTATCTTGTTCTTGATAGCCTCACGCCTTAGCTGTAAATACACCTCTGCGTCTATCGCCGTTGTGTATGGGTTAGACCAGAATACTCCCACCGCACCGAACGATATGCTCGAAAGCAGTGTCCAGCCTATCATAGAAAGATCCACCTTGAAAAGCTGCCACTTGTATCCCCTAGTCATGGCGATAGAAAGCTTTATTGCCTTTCTCGTCTTGATGTTAGGGTTTTCCGCACATATGAACGGCACCATTGAATAGGCATAATGTTTTATAGGATATCCCACGATAGTAAACGCCCATAAGGTCTGATATATGCTGGTTACAAACATAGTCCTTGCGGGGTGAAGCGTTCTCTCGCGGAAAAGAAAGCCTAGTCTGCCTATCTTCGTTTTCTTGTATGTGTGATTTTCAAGGAAAAATCTTCTCTCACATACCCAAAGCACATTCACTATGAATATGGTGAACATCAACTGGAAAATAAAATACACGAATGAAACTATAGTATCCCATGTGGATTTTTTTCCTAAAACATTCATTATCGCCGTAAGCAATGAAAACTGATAGGAATTAGAGCTTGTTGCACTGTCAAAATAAACCGAAACAGAGGCTGTAAAATTATTGAGCCTGTCATTAAGATAGGTCTGTGCCTTTTCCTTTGCATTTCGGCTAAAAGAAAAAGCGTCTGCCAGTGCTTCCAGATTAGAAGTGTCGTTTGATGAACCAAAGAACGTGACTTCCTTTGAATTTAGCCCGTCAACTCCGTATTTTTTATAAGCATCTAGCCATTTCTTTACAGCGTCAGGGTTATCTATCTGCCACTTGTCACTGACCTGCTCTGCCGTAAGACCATTTTTAACCATATCCTCAATGATCTCTTCCTTATCTTCGGTGTCATATTTAAGATCAGCAACGTGAGAATTATCATAGCTTGACACATTCTGCGTGGTCGAGCCATATTCTCCTGCAATAAATACCATTATGAAGCACACTGCTATGCAGGCGATATAATTTCGCTTCACCCTGCCTTTAGCCGACTGCTTTATTTTTTTTCGGTCAAGCTTTATGACCACTGGCTTATCTTCATTTTTCTTCATCTAAAACTATGCCCCCGACGGGACATATCCTCCCTTCACACATACCACTTAACAAAACACTACATAATCAACAATAAATCGACTATTTAATTATATCTTTTTTTTGTGAATATGTCAACGATTTTGAGATCAAAACAAGTTTATTTTAAGATAGTTTTAAGTTTACGTTTAAAACACCAAACTTTTTTTGAATATTTTCATCTGCAATGTAGAAAATAACATCAAATGACGATATTCATCAATAGGAGTGATAAAATGAAAGCTACTAAGCTTATGAAAACCTCACCCTCTGTCATCTCTTTCGCAGCCATAGGCGGCAAGAAAGAAAACGAAGGACCTTTGGGCGACTATTTTGACAAAATAAATGACGATCCCTATTTATCCACAGATAGCTTTGAAAAGGGCGAAAGTCAGCTTCAAAAGCAGGCAGTGCTTCACGCTTTGGATAAAGCCGCCCTCTCCCCCGAGGATATAGACGTGCTTTTCGGCGGTGACCTGCTAAATCAGTGTGTCGGCACTACCTATGGCGTGAGAGCCTTTGAAATGCCCTTTCTCGGCATTTACGGAGCCTGCTCCACCATGGCGGAGGGACTTCTCCTCGCCTCTCTTTTCGTTGACAACGACCTGGCAAAAAAAGCAATGGCGGTCACATCCTCCCACTTCTGCACCGCTGAAAGACAGTACCGCTTTCCCCTCAACTATGGTGGACAGCGTACTCCCACATCTCAGTGGACAGCCACAGCCTCAGGCTCATTGGTGGTTGCCCACTCGGACAAGCCTCCCTACATCAGGGGCTGTACTATCGGAAAAATAGTTGACTTGGGCGTGAGCGATGCCAACAACATGGGTGCAGCCATGGCTCCTGCAGCCTTTTCCACCATAAGCACATTTTTCACCGACACAGGCATGACCCCCTCCGACTTCGATTATATCGTCACAGGCGACCTTGGCAAAGTTGGAAGCCGTATTCTCTGTGAGCTTTTCGAGCGTGAAAATATAAATATTCGTGACAATCATAAAGATTGCGGCATGATGCTCTATGACTTTGACGAGCAGGATATCCACGCAGGGGGAAGTGGCTGCGGGTGTGCAGGAAGCGTTCTGTGCGGCTATTTTCTCCCGAAGCTCCGTGCAGGTGAAATAAAAAATATCCTCTTTGCTGCCACGGGTGCGCTAATGTCACCAACAGTAAATCAGCAAGGGGAATCTATCCCCTCTATCTCACATCTCGTGTGGCTGTCAGTGGAAAAAGATATGAAAGGAGCAAACTAATGAACTATCTATGGGCTTTTCTTATAGGAGGTCTTTTTTGTGCCATAGGACAGGTGCTTATGGACTTCACAAAACTGACCCCCGCACGAATACTGGTGGCATACGTCACAGGCGGCGTGCTTCTGGGTGCGCTGGGACTTTATAAGCCACTTATAGACCTCGCAGGCTGTGGCGCAACTGTCCCTCTCACGGGCTTCGGCTATCTTCTCTATAACGGTGTCCGTGAACAGATAGATAAAATAGGCTTCCTAGGCATTTTCACAGGGGGACTTACCGCCTCCGCCGCAGGCATAACTGCAGCCATGACATTCGCCTTTATCTTTTCGCTTTTCTTTAAAAGCTCAGCAAAAGAATAGTTTTATCTTGACAAACCCCAAACCCAGTGGTATTATAAAGATATGTAAATTGGGGGTGCAGAATAATGTACAAACAGATATATCCCGTCATAGGCGACGAAAAAAAACTGCCCTTTTATGTGGTAGGTCTGGGACTTGAAAGCTGGCAGTTTCCAATAAAACGTGCAGATGGCTATGAGTACCCACAAATATTTTTGTCACGCTCAGGGGAGGGCGAGGTCATAATAAACGGAGAAACCACAAAAATACCGCCCGATACTGTTTTCTATATCCCCCCATTCTGTCCACATGAGTATCATGCGCTAAGCGATGCGTGGTATCTGGATTGGATAGCCTTTTCCGGCTCACAGGTCATTCCCCTCTTGGAGCAGTGGAAGCTTAATAAGTTCACCGCCATTCAAGGGGTAGATATGGACAGATTACGCCGTATCATAACACGCATCTATTATACTCTGAAAAGTGATAAGCTTTATGGCAATCATTACGCTTCAGCACAGCTTTACGACTTTCTTATAGAATATCGTAAAATAGCTGATAACAGGCTTTCGTCATTTTATACCGCACAATCTGTTGCCTTGGCAGACGTATTGCAGTATATTGAAGAGCATTATCCGGAGCAAATAAAGCTTAACGAGCTTGCAAAAATCGCAGGAGTATCCGAGCAGCACTTATGCAGACTTTTTAAGAAAAATTTTCAGCTCAGACCTATGGAGTATCTTGCGCAAGTAAGGGTACAGCACGCAAAGGATCTGCTTGTGTATTCCAACAAGACCATAGGCGAGATATCAGATGAAACGGGCTTTCAGGACGGATCTTATTTCTCCGTGGTATTCAAACGGTATGAAAATATGACTCCGGGAGAGTATCGAAGAATAAAGGTGTAGGCTAAGTGAGGAGTGAGGATTGGCATAGCCAAACCTAGCAAAGAGCCACTACCAAGTAGAAGAAACACAAACTAAAGCAAATAACAAAGCGGTGTCGGAGTAAAAAATCTGCACCGCTTTTACTATCTCATTTTACAACCCCACCACGCAAAGAGCGAAGCGATTTTGCGACGGTAGAATTTGCGAACAAAAAAAAGAGCGGTCAAAACCGCCCTTTTAAAATCATATAAAACCTATCCGAGAATATCAGAGTAAAAGCAAGAATAATTCCTCACTCCTAACTCCTCACTACTTAGAAAGCAGCTTCTTTATTCTCTCCATAGCCTCAACAGTTCTGTCCTTATCACCAAAAGCAGTCAGTCTGAACCAGCCCTCGCCGTTCTTGCCAAAACCTGCGCCAGGTGTGCCAACAACATTTGCGTTCTCAAGAAGATAATCAAAGAACTCCCATGAGCCCATGTTGTTAGGGCATTTCAGCCAAATGTATGGCGAGTTCTTGCCGCCTGTGTACTTGATACCAAGCTCGTCAAGTGTGGAAGCCATTACCTTTGCGTTGTTCTGATAGTATTCAATGTTTGCTCTTGTCTGTTTCTGACCCTCCTCAGTGAATACAGCCGCAGCAGCACACTGAACAGGATATGATACACCATTGAACTTTGAGCCTTCACGTCTGCCCCAAAGCTGAGCGATAGATACTTCACTGCCGTCAGATGCCTTAACAACAAGCTCGTGTGGGATAACTGTATATCCGCATCTCATTCCTGTGAAGCCTGCTGTCTTTGAAAGTGAGCACATCTCGATAGCACATTCCTTTGCACCCTCAACAGCAAAAATACTTCTTGGTACGTCCTTTTCTGTAATGAATGCCTCGTATGCAGAATCATAAATGATGATAGCGTTGTTCTTCTTTGCATAGTCTATCCAAACTTTAAGCTGCTCCTTAGTGTAAACAGAACCCGTTGGATTGTTAGGTGAGCAAAGATAAATAATGTCGCACTTTACGTTCTCGTCAGGCATAGCCGCAAAGTTGTTCTCCTCGTTTGAATCAGCATAAATTACCTTTCTGCCGTTCATAAGGTTTGTGTCAACATATACTGGATATGCAGGGTCAGTGATAAGCACTACATTGTCGTCACCGAAAATGTCAACAATGTTTCCGCAGTCAGACTTTGCACCGTCATTTATCCTGATGTCGTCAGCAGGAATGTCAACACCGAAGCTCTTGTAGTAGCCTGCAACAGCCTCTTTCAGGAAGTCATATCCTGCACCGCTGTCCTCATAGCCCTTGAATGTTTCCTTGACGCCCATTTCGTCAGCGCCCTTTTTCATCGCCTCAACAACGCACTTTGCGATAGGCTGAGTAACGTCGCCGATACCCATTCTGATAATGTCAGCCTCAGGGTGAGACTCAGTGAAGGCCTTTACCTTCTTGGCAATGTTTATAAAAAGATAGTTCTTTTCCAGCTTGAGGAAATTTTCGTTTATACTTGGCATAATTCCAACTCCTTTTCATTTTTGCGACCCGAAGTTTCACGGGTCAAACTTATAAAACGCACACAGCCGCAAAGCTCATTCAAAACGCTCTGCGGCTGCCGCTTTTTTAACGCAGTGTCCGCTGCGAAATTTACATTACGATGTGACCTGAGAATACTGTTACAGCGTCGCCTGTAAGATATACAGCCTCGTCTGTGTATCTTATCTTAAGAGTGCCTCCCTTAAGTATAACAGATATTTCTTCGTCCTTTTTGCAGAATCCGTTAAGAACAGCCGCAACTGCTGCTGCACAAGCACCGGTGCCGCAAGCCCAAGTTTCGCCGGAGCCTCTCTCCCATACTCTCATCTTGAGTGTGTGGTCATCGATCACCTTGATGAACTCAGCGTTCACTCTCTCAGGGAATATCTTGTCATGCTCGAACTCAGGACCTACCTTGTCAATGTCAAGGCTGTCAACATTGTTCATGAATACAACAGCGTGTGGGTTGCCCATTGAAACGCAGGTGATGTTGTAGTCATTACCTGCAATGTTCACCTTTCTGTCAACTACCCTGCCGTTCTCGTCAGGCTCAAGTTCAACAGGAACAAGGTGAGGAGCAAGAATAGCCTTGCCCATGTTTACAGTAGCACCGCTTACCTCACCGTAGTGACGGATAAGTGAAACTGTCATGATACCCGAAAGTGTTTCGATAGTCATTTCGTCCTTGTCAACAATGCCGTTATCTCTCATGAACTTAGCAACACATCTGATACCGTTTCCGCACATCTTGCCCTCAGAACCGTCAAGATTGAACATTCTCATCTTAGCGTCTGCGACCTTTGAACGGCAGATAAGGATAACACCGTCACCGCCGATACCGAAGTGTCTGTCAGACAGATTGAGTGCCAGACCCTCAGGATTGTCTATTCTCTGGTCAAAGCAGTTGAAGTAGATATAGTCATTGCCGCAGCCCTGCATCTTTGTGAACTCAAATGTCTGCTTTTCAGTTCTCATGTTGTTGATATCAACTATCTCAGTAGTTGACTCAGTGTATTTACTTCTGATAGATGCCGCAATAGCGTTTGCAGTGTCGATAGAAGTCAGACAAGGAATGTTCCACTCAACTGTCTTTCTTCTTATCTTAACAGAATCTCTTGTAGGTATTCTGCCCTTTGAAGAAGTTGAGATAACATAAGCTATCTTTCCGCTCTCGATAAGTGTAAGAGTGTTGTTGTCCTCGTTCTCGTGTATCTTTGCCACTACCTCAGCGTCAATGCCGTGCTCGTGAAGCACCTTAGCAGTGCCGTTTGTAGCGTATATCTTAAATCCAAGGTCAGCGAACATCTTAGCTGTCTGTGGTATCTCGCCCTTGTCAGAATCTCTGACAGTGATGAATACTCCGCCCTTCTTGCCAAGCTTGTAGCCAGCAGCAGTAAGGCCCTTATACAGTGACTCTTCAAGAGAATTAGAAACTGCAAGCACCTCACCCGTTGACTTCATCTCAGGTCCAAGGTGGTTGTCAACGCCGATAAGCTTCTCGAATGAGAATACAGGAACTTTAACGGCAACATATGGTGAATTTCTGTAAAGACCAGTGCCGTAGCCCATGTCCTTGAGCTTTTCGCCCAGCATACACTTAGTTGCAAGGTCTACCATAGGAACGCCCGTTACCTTAGAGATATAAGGGATAGTTCTTGAAGAACGTGGGTTTACCTCGATAACATATATCTCGTCATGGTATGCAATATACTGAATGTTTACAAGACCCTTTGTGTTAAGTGCGATAGCAAGCTTCTTTGAGCATTCGATAATTCTGTTTATCAAGCTGTCAGAAACGTTCCATGCAGGATAAACTGCAATAGAGTCGCCTGAGTGGATACCTGTTCTCTCGATATGCTCCATGATACCAGGGATAAGGATATCCTCGCCGTCACAGATAGCGTCTATCTCAAGCTCAGTACCCATAAGATACTTGTCTATAAGTACAGGGTTCTCTATTCCCTGGTCGAGAATGATAGCCATGTATTCCTTGATATCATCATCGTTGAATGCGATTATCATGTTCTGTCCGCCGAGAACGTAAGAAGGTCTCATAAGAACAGGATAATGTATCTTATTTGCAACTTCAAGAGCCTCGTCACAAGTCATAACAGTGAAGCCCTGCGGTCTTTTTATCTTAAGCTGTTCAAGCAGTTCGTCAAATCTCTCTCTGTCCTCAGCAGCGTCGATAGCGTCAGGAGGAGTACCCAGAATGTTTACACCATGTTCAGCCATATGCTTTGTGAGCTTGATAGCAGTCTGTCCGCCGAATGCCACAACAACTCCAACAGGCTTTTCAACTCTGATGATGTTCATAACGTCCTCGTCAGTAAGAGGCTCGAAATAAAGTCTGTCAGCAGTATCAAAGTCAGTTGAAACTGTCTCAGGGTTGTTGTTTACGATAACAACGTCATAGCCCTTTTCTTTCAAAGCCCATACGCAGTGAACTGACGCATAGTCGAACTCGATACCCTGACCTATTCTGATAGGACCTGAACCGAATACTATAACAGTCTTTCTGTCATGACCCCTGTTTGCAATGAACTCGCTTGCCTCGTCCTCGTTGTCATATGTTGAGTAGAAGTAAGGTGTCATAGCCGCAAACTCAGCCGCACAAGTATCAACCATTTTAAATACAGCATGAACAGGCTTTTCTATCTTCTTGCCGGTTATCTTCTCGATGACCTTATCAGTATAGCCTATCTTCTTAGCTTCAAGATAAGTTTCCTCGTTGAAGTCATTCTTGAGCGTCTTTTCCATGTCTATAAGCTTGCAGAGCTTGTAGAGGAACCACTCGTCTATCTTAGTGATGCTGTGTATCTCATCAACAGAAACGCCACGTCTGAGAGCCTCGTATACAACGAAAAGTCTTTCGTCTGTGCAGTCAGAAAGTCTGTCATGGATAGTTTTGTCATCAAGGTCAAGCATCTTAGGTGAGATAAGGCAGTCATGACCTATCTCAGCACCTCTTACAGCCTTCATTATAGCCTGCTCAAAAGTTGAGCCGATAGCCATAACTTCACCTGTAGCCTTCATCTGTGTACCAAGCTCACGCTTAGCATAAACGAACTTGTCGAAAGGCCACTTAGGGAGCTTAACAACAACATAGTCAAGGGCAGGCTCAAAGCAAGCATAAGTCTTGCCTGTTACAGCATTCTTTATCTCGTCAAGAGTATATCCGATAGCTATCTGAGCTGCGACCTTAGCGATAGGATAACCTGTCGCCTTAGAAGCAAGTGCGGAAGAACGTGAAACTCTAGGGTTTACCTCGATAACAGCATACTCGAAGCTATCAGGGTTAAGAGCGAACTGACAGTTACAGCCACCCTCTACTTTAAGAGTATCGATTATCTTCAAAGCCGCAGAACGGAGCATCTGATATTCCTTATCAGCCAGCGTAACAGCAGGAGCGATAACGATAGAGTCGCCTGTGTGAACACCAACAGGGTCAAAGTTCTCCATTGAGCAAACAGTGATAACGTTGCCCTTAGCGTCTCTCATTACCTCGAACTCTATCTCTTTCCAGCCTGCGATACATTTCTCAACAAGCACCTGAGTGATAGGTGAAAGATAAAGACCATTTCTTGTGATCTCTTTCAGTTCTTCTTCATCATTAACGATTCCTCCGCCAGTACCGCCAAGGGTAAAAGCAGGTCTGATGATAAGAGGATAACCGATACCAGGCTGATTAGCGAAGTCTACAGCGTCCTCAACAGTATTAACGACCTTTGAAGGGATACATGGCTGACCGATAGACTCCATAGTGTCCTTGAACATCTGTCTGTCCTCAGCCTTGTCGATAGTTTCAGGGTTAGCACCAAGAAGCTTAACATTATACTTGTCAAGGAAGCCCTCCTTAGCAAGCTGCATAGAAAGCGTAAGACCCGTCTGACCGCCAAGGGTAGAAAGCAGGCTGTCAGGGCGTTCTTTTTTGATAACTCTCTTAACAGTTTCAAGAGTAAGCGGCTCAATGTATATCTTGTCAGCCATAGCATTGTCCGTCATGATAGTAGCAGGGTTAGAGTTTATAAGAATAACCTCCAGACCCTCCTGCTTGAGCGCACGGCAAGCCTGTGTACCTGCATAGTCAAACTCTGCAGCCTGACCTATAACGATAGGACCCGAGCCGATAACGAGAACTCGCTTTATATCTTTATTTAAAGGCACTTAAATTCAATCCTTTCTGAAAAGTTTAGGGAAACGCTGAAAGTGAGGAGTGAGGAGTGAGGAGTTATCCCTTCTCACACTCTCGAAAACCGCACCCAGCAGCCCTCTGTGTTAAAGCTTAACGACCTCAGTAAAACATAATGTAGGGGCGAACAGCGTTCGCCCGTTCACTATCACGACCGCCCCATATAAAAGCCGCTCGAATAATGAACACTACAATAGTCATATCAAACACATTCCGTCAGCCACGGGCGAACACTGTTCGCCCCTACTGTTGCAGAAACTGAGATCAATAATTTCTATACTTCAAAAAATCAGAGCTTATTTCTTGTTAGTGTCAATGAGCGCAATAAACTCATCAAACAAGAAATCAGTATCATGCGGACCACCACAAGCCTCTGGGTGGAACTGTACAGAAAATGCAGGCTCGTTGAGATATCTGATACCCTCACAAGTGCCGTCATTGGCATTTACATAAAGCACCTTTGCTTCACCCTCAGGGAGCGAATCGTTCTCTACTGCATATCCATGGTTCTGTGATGTTATGTAAACTCTGCCTGTTTCTGTGTTCTCAGCAGGCTGGTTCGCACCTCTGTGACCATACTTCAGCTTGTGTGTCATCGCACCATGTGCAAGCGCAAAAAGCTGATGTCCAAGACAAATTCCAAAAGTAGGTATCTTCATCTCAGAAAGCTTTTTAAGCTCCTCGATTATCTCCACATTCTCCGCAGGATCTCCAGGGCCGTTTGAAAGCATTATGCCGTCAGATGCAAGCTCCTTTATCCTCTCTGCCTTTGTGTATGCAGGAACAACAGTTACCTCGCAGCCTCTCTTAACAAGCTCTCTTCCAATGTTGTGCTTTGCACCAAAATCGTAAAGCACTACCTTTCTCTTGACTTCGCCCTCAGGCTCGAATGTTTTCTCCTCCGAGCAGGTCGTGTTCTTTACAGCCTCAACTATCGTATAGTTTTTCAGATCTGTCAGTCCGAAACTTGAACCCTCAGGAACGATCTTTCCGTTCATAACACCCGACTCACGAACTATCTTTGTGAGCTGACGAGTGTCGATACCGTAAAGACCAACGATGTTATGCTGCTTTAAAAAAGTGTCAAGATCACCCTCACAACGGAAGTTGCTAGGCTCTTGACACCAATCTCTAACAATATAAGCTTTAACATGAGGACATTCACTTTCAAAATCCTCAGGAATAACGCCATAGTTACCAATTAACGGAAATGTCTGAACAACTATCTGTCCGTAGTAACTAGGGTCAGTAAGTGTTTCGAGATAGCCTGTCATAGCCGTAGTAAAAACAATTTCGCCAATAGCTTCGCCAGCTGCGCCGAAACTTTTACCCTCGAAAATAGTACCGTTCTCCAAAATCAGATACGCCTTCTGCACTATAAGCTCCTCCTTTTTCACGCAAATTTTTACGATTACTATTATAGCACAACCTCCTGCCTTTGTAAAGGCTTTTAACACTTTTTTTAGTTTTTATTTTTCAGTGTAAAATAAAAAACGAGCAGACTGAAGTCCACTCGTAAAAACCTTATTCTGCAGCTGCAGATACAGCCCCGCTTTTCTGTTCACGTTCTCTGAAAATAAGTCCGAAGACAAACCTCACTATAGGGCCTGCAAAGAAAAGCTGCCAGCAAAGAGCCATAGGAAAGTTCATAGCCGTTGTTTCTAACCATACCGCAATAACTTCCCTGCCTGCGTCCTTAAAAAGCAGCGTAGCCGCAAGGCTCATGAGTGGGCACATAAAAATAACAGAGATAACAGATATGGCAAGCACAAGATGAAAAGGATTGTCCTTTCTCACATCAACAATGCTGAAAGCCTTTTTCTTTGCTATCTTTCCCACAGCAAAAAAGTCAAGAACAAAAGCTATCGGAGCCATTATCACAAGCTCGTGAAAAGCCTTGAGAAATACGGCATTTGACATTCCGCCCATGTTGAGTGCAATGTTGTAGCATATCATGGCGTATACCATCACAAACACCATCAGCACCGTAAAAACTATCTCCTGAAACAAATTTTTTGGCATAAAAAAATCCTCCTTATGATATCAAACCTACAGCCCTTTCGCAGACGCTGTGTTGTTCGTTATCATTCAGAGAATGTGCGTTTCCAATATAAACCTGTCCTAACAATATTCTATTGCTGTATTTCTTACTCATTTATTTTACCATAATTTTGACCTGACGTCAATTATCCAAACAGACAGAACATTTTCAAAAATGCAGGACAAAAAATATATTTTTACACAAAAAAACAGGCAGACCAAAGCCTGCCCGTATTAAAATGACCCAATATAATCTGTAGGGGCGAACAGCGTTCGCCCGCTTTTACGGCTTATGCAAAGCCTATTTTCTCTTTTTCAACGCCGCTTTAAGCCCTCTCATGATAACATCTCTCGCCTTAACAGCGTCCTCCTTGTCAAGAGGCGGCGTGTCACCAAGAGGATAATCAATGCCTAGCTGCTCATACTTTACCTTGCCCATAGTGTGGTAAGGCAAAACGTCAAGCGCTTTCAAAGTCTTTAGCTGAGAAATAAATTCGCCCAGCCTGAAAAGATATTCTTCCTTGTCCGTGATACCCGGCACAACAACATGACGTATCCATATAGGCACACCATGCTCCGACAAAAACTTCGCAAACGCAAGAATGTTGTCATTGTAATGCCCCGTAAGCTTCTTGTGTTCCTCACGGTCAATATGCTTGATATCCAGCATAACAAGGTCAGTACATTTGCAAAGCCTTTCAAACTTTTCCGTGCTGTCAGGCGTAAAAGTGATGCCCGAGCTGTCAAGACAAGTGTGTATCCCCTTTTCCTTAGCCTTTTCAAAAAGCTCCGTCACAAAGTCTATCTGCACCAAAGGCTCGCCGCCCGTGCAGGTAATGCCGCCGTTTTTCATGAACTCTTTTACCGAGTCATATTCCGCCAGCAGACTTTCAACCGTCCTCTTTGTACCCGTGCCTATCTTCCAAGTATCAGGATTGTGGCAGTAAAGACATCTCATAGGACAGCCCTGAAAGAAAATAACAAACCTTATCCCCGGTCCGTCCACCGTACCAAAGCTTTCCGTAGAATGTATAAATCCCTCCATGGGATATCCCTCCTTTTTTATTTCGCATGAACGCACGCCCATTCAGCCTGCACAAACCATTCTGTAGGGGACGGCGCCCTCGACGTCCCGTTTCTGCTCGCTCACAAATTTATATCACCGCATACCTATCCGCAAAAAGCAACAAACGAGCGGCAGCTCCCCTCCACATAAAACAAGATGTTCCATGTAAGACGACGCCGACCGCCCGTGTGCATATTATCCGCAAAGAAACTCGCTCTATGCGGCAAAGCTCAAATTAAAGGCTCTTGTGGAACGTTCTTGAAATAACGTCGTCCTGCTGCTCCTTAGTAAGCTTTACAAAGTTTACAGCGTAGCCTGAAACTCTGATAGTGAGCTGTGGATACTTCTCAGGGTGAGCCTGAGCGTCCAGAAGAGTTTCTCTGTTAAGTACATTTACGTTAAGGTGATGACCGCCTTTTTCAGCATATCCGTCAAGAAGTCCGATAAGGTTGTCTACCTGTGCCTCTGTTGGTTCAAAGTTTGCCATAGTATTACATTCCTTTCTTAGTATTTATGGAAAACAAGCGGAGAACGAACCTCCGCCGTTTTCTAAAATAGGGAGTTAATCTTCATATCTGTCAACAGCGTCCTCTTCTGTAGGCTGACAGCAAGCCGTCTTGCCGTCACCGCCACAATCGGAAGTGCTGTAAGTTTTAACGTTCAGACCTTCTTCAGTTTCGTCAATGTCTATCGTAAGATGACCCTGACCGCCCATCATAAGTCTGTCAATGACGTCAACAAGCTCGTTTACCTGAGCCTCGTCCTCGTCCTTTTTAACATTAAACCCCATCTTCGTTAAGCTCCTTAGCTATGCTTTCGATATCAAGGTCGCCCATGAATACCTTGTCGTCCTTGCCAAGAGCGTCAGGAATGATAGAGAATGTGTTTGAGATACCGTCCTGAGCGTGTCTGAATGGCAGCTTAGCAACTGAAGAAAGTGATGCAGATGCACCGTGAGTATCTCTGCCGTGCATTGGGTTAGCACCAGGAGCAAGAGGCACACCGATCTTTCTTCCGTCAGGTGTAGAACCAGTCTTCTTACCATAAACAACGTTAGATGTGATAGTAAGGATAGACATTGTAGGAACACCATCTCTGTATGTGTGGTGCTTTCTGATCTTGTCCATAAATGTTCTAACGAGGTCAACTGCGATCTTGTCAACTCTCTCGTCATTGTTGCCATACTTAGGGAAATCGCCCTCAACTTCGTAGTCAGTTACGATTCCGTCCTCATCTCTGATGCACTTTACCTTAGCGTACTTGATAGCAGAAAGTGAGTCAGCAACAACTGACAGACCTGCGATACCTGTAGCGAAGTATCTCTTGACATCTCTGTCATGAAGAGCCATCTGAACTCTCTCATAAGAATACTTATCGTGCATATAGTGGATAACGTTCAGTGTATTTACATACAGACCAGCCAGCCACTCCATCATATCGTCATACTTAGCCATTACATCATCATAATCGAGGTAATCGCCTGTAACTGGACGATACTTAGGACCAACCTGTATCTTAAGTCTTTCGTCAACACCGCCGTTGATAGCATAAAGCAAGCACTTAGCAAGGTTAGCTCTTGCACCGAAGAACTGCATTTCCTTACCGATCCTCATTGAAGATACGCAGCAAGCGATAGCGTAGTCGTCACCGTGTGTAACTCTCATAAGGTCGTCGTTCTCGTACTGGATAGCAGAAGTCTTGATAGAAGTCTTAGCACAGAACTTCTTGAAGTTTGAAGGAAGCTTTGTACTCCACAGAACTGTCATGTTTGGCTCTGGTGCAGGGCCAAGGTTCTCAAGTGTGTGGAGATATCTGAATGAAGTCTTTGTTACCATTGGAACGCCGTCGATAGAAACACCGCCGATAGACTCAGTTACCCAAGTTGGGTCGCCTGAGAACAGTGAGTTGTACTCAGGTGTTCTAGCGAACTTAACAAGTCTGAGCTTCATGATGAAGTGGTCAACAAGCTCCTGAGCCTCCTGCTCTGTGAGGATACCTCTGTCCATATCTCTCTTGATGTAGATATCGATAAATGTAGAAGTTCTGCCAAGTGACATTGCAGCACCATTCTGCTCCTTAACAGCAGCAAGGTAGCCGAAGTACAGCCACTGGATAGCTTCCTTAGCGTTCTTAGCAGGACGTGAGATATCATAACCGTAGATCTCACCAAGCTTCTTGAGTTCGCCAAGGGCTCTGATCTGCTCAGAAAGCTCTTCTCTGAGTCTGATGTTCTTAGAAGTCATTCTTACCAGTGAAGTAGCAAGCTGATCCTTCTTGTCCTCAACGAGATAGTCTATACCATAAAGAGCAACTCTTCTGTAGTCGCCTATGATTCTTCCTCTGCCGTAAGCGTCTGGAAGACCTGTGATGATAGCAGCGTGTCTGGCAAGCTTCATCTCAGGTGTGTAAGCGTCAAAAACGCCCTGATTGTGAGTTTTTCTATATTCAGTAAAGATCTTTACAACTTCAGGATCAACTGTGTAGCCGTTCTGCTCGCAAGCATTCATAGCCATTCTGATACCGCCGAAAGGCTGAAGAGAACGCTTGAAAGGCTTGTCAGTCTGGAAACCAACGATCTTTTCAAGATCCTTGTTAAGGTAACCAGGGCCGTGTGAGGTGATAGTAGAAACGATCTTAGTGTCCATATCGAGAACACCGCCGGCTTCTCTCTCCTTCTTTGAAAGCTCCATTACCTGTTCCCAGAGCTTAGTAGTTGCTTCTGTAGGGCCTGTAAGGAAGCTGTCGTCACCGTCATATGGTGTGAAGTTCTTCTGGATAAAATCACGAAGATTGATAGAAGTGTTTGACCATCTGCCGGGCTTAAAGCCTTCCCATTCGTCATAAAACTGTCTTTCCATTTTATACTCTCCTGACATAAGATTTCGGGCAGCACATATTACCTCAATATTCTGTATTGCATACCTATTAATAATACTACCGCTCGTATGTTAAAATAATAACATACTTCAAAATCAAAGTCAAGTCACATTCAGAAATATTACTCTTACGCCATACTTCTTTCATATGTTAGAATTGGTTACCCAATTCACGGAAAATTATTTGAATAAAAAAAGTGATCGCCTCCAAAAAGCTCAAACATTTTTTGCAACAAAAGCGGTGCAGAGCATTCCGCTCCGACACCGCTTTGTAATTGATTTTTTGCAATTCTTCTATTGCTTTTCTGCACCGCTTAGTAGGCTTGCACCTATAGAGGCTCTGCCTCAAGCTCCGACAGGGCTTTGCCCTGTACCTTTTGCTATCTTCGCTCGTGGGTGCTTTTACTTTGTGTTGGTGATTTGCTCGGTATGGCGCTGCCATTCCTCACTCCTCACTTAAAAACTACGCTCTCTCGACTTTGAGCAGATTTGTCGTTCCGCTCATTCCAAGCGGTACTCCTGCTGTAATAACGACAAGGTCGCCTTTTTTCAGATAGCCAAGCTCCACAGAACGCTCCAGAGCGTGTCTGATGAGTTCGTCAGTGTTTGTTTTCTCTTCGATAACGCCTGCTCTGATACCCCATGAAAGGCTGAGCTGATGATATGTTGTTTCGTCAGTTGTAAGTGCGATTATAGGACAGTTCGGACGGAATTTTGAAAGCGTTCTTGCTGTTGTTCCGCCCTTTGTTACTGTCAGGATCGCTACAGCATTAAGGTCATGGGCAGTTGTAACAGTAGCGTGTGAGATAGCGTCAGTGATAGATGAATTTCTCTCGTCTGCTCTTTTCTTGAAACGTGAGATATAGTCGATATCCTTTTCGGTCGTTTCTGCGATAAGGCTCATGGTCTTGACAGCCTCAACAGGATATTTACCTGCGGCAGTTTCCCCTGAAAGCATTATAGCAGACGAGCCGTCATAAATAGCGTTTGCAACGTCGGTTATCTCGGCTCTTGTAGGACGTGCGTTTGTTATCATAGACTCCAGCATCTGAGTTGCTGTGATAACGTTCTTGCCTGCGTTGTAGGCTTTTCTGATAAGCTCTTTCTGGATAGCAGGTATCTGCTCGAAAGGTATCTCAACGCCCATATCTCCTCTTGCTACCATTATTCCGTCAGCAGCGTCAAGGATCTCGTCAATATTGGCAACACCCTGAGCGTTTTCTATCTTAGCGATAATTCTAGGATTGAACCAGCCAAGGCTCTGAGTAAATTTTCTAAGATAAATAACGTCAGCGCCTGTTCTTACGAATGAAGCTGCGATATAGTCAAATCCCATTTTTGCGCCAAATTCAAGGTCAGACATATCAGCGTCAGAGATATAAGGCATAGAAAGGTTTACGTCAGGAACGTTGATACCCTTGTGGTCGGAAACAACTCCGCCGTGGATAACTTCGCAGACGATGTCAGTGTTGTCAACTCTGGTAGCTTTCAGCTCGATATTTCCGTCATTAATAAGTATTCTAGTGCCTACAGAAACGTCCTTTGGAAGCTGTGGGAATGTGATAGAGCAGATAGTTTCATCACCCTCCACTTCTCTTGTGGTAAGTGTGAATGTATCGCCGTCCTTGATAGTAACAGGCTTGTGATCCTTAAAGTTTTTAAGTCTTACCTCAGGTCCTTTTGTATCAAGAAGAGTTGCAATATTAACGCCAAGTTCTTCCCTTAGCTTGCATACAGTTTCAAAACGAGCCTTATGAACACTGTGGTCAGAGTGCGAGAAATTGAATCTCGCAACGTCCATGCCGTTTTTCATAAGCTCACGCATAATGTTTTCGTCATCTGTGGAAGGTCCGATAGTGCATACGATCTTAGTTTTTTTCATTTTTACTCTCCTAACATACATTACTATTTCAACGCATTAGCGTTTTAATTCAAAAAACAAATCTTTTTCATTTATTATAACCGATTTTAACTTAATCGTCAATAGCGCAATGTATAATTTGTGTAAAATCTAAAGACAAGATCATACATTTCTTTAAACAAAAAACGGACGGTCTTAATAACCGCCCGTTCAACATCTTATCTTCCGAAGCAATCCTCGCAAAGCTCACGAAGATCCTTTGCCGCCTTTTCAATATCAGGCTGAGAAACCACCGCAGAAACTACCGCAGCGCCGTCAATACCCATACCCTTAAAGTTCGGCACAGTTTTTTGATTAACTCCGCCTATTATTACGATAGGTATATCCACAGCGGCTCTTATTTCTACAAGCTGTTCCTTTGTGACAGCTCTTGCGTCTGTTTTTGTGTTGGTGGCATACATTGCACCAACACCAAGGTAATCTGCACCGTCTGCCTGTGCTTTTTTAGCTTCTTCAAGAGTTGCCGCAGAAATACCTATTATCTTGTCCTCACCGAGGATTTTTCTTGCAACTGCACATGGCATATCGCTCTGTCCCAGATGAACGCCTGCACAGTCAACAGCCTGTGCGATATCAAGTCTGTCGTTGATGATAAGCGGCACACTGTATTTGTCCGTTATCTTTTTTACTCTAACTGCAAGCTCATAGAACTCTCTTGAAGTGCAGTCCTTTTCTCTTAACTGGATAACTGTACAGCCGCCTTTTACGCCCTCCTCTACCGACTGCTCGATAGTTTCGCAAGACATAAGTCCACGGTCAGTGCAGAGATAAAGCGTGTAGTCAATTTTAGATTTGTCCATTTTTTTACCCTCTTATCTTTTATCATAAAATAACTTCCATACCTGTCTTGTATGGCTTCAACCCTGCTTTTTCGTAAAATTTTCTTGCCGATGGATTACACTCCCACACGTTGAGAGTAACATTATAACAGCCCTGCTCCTTAGCGAATTTCTTCACCGCCTCATAAAGTACCGAGCCGATATGCTGACCTCTGCAATTTTCATCAACGCACAGATCGTCGATATACAAAGTCTTTATATCCGTGAGAACATTGTCGCCCTTATGCTCCTGAAACACACAAAAAGCGTAGCCCTTCATCACATCATTTTCATCAACTGCGGCAAATATAGGCTTAGTTTTATCCTTGAGCATATCTTTAAGCTCGTTATCAGTATACTTTTTCGCACCCTCTTTAAAAAGGTCAGGTCTGCCCTGCTGATGAACTCTCTCTACCTGATAGAGCAAGCTGTTCATTTGCGGTATATCCTTTTCACAAGCAAATCTTACGGTCATTTTTCATTCTCCTTTGTATAAAAAAAGTATAATATGCAGTGCAAACGGACGAACACTGTTCACCCCTGCAAGCAACATCACCACATAAAATTTAGTGGCATCACATTGATATGATACCACTAAATCTGAAATATTGCAATACTAAACTTCTTCTATCTTAGCCTTAGCCGCAAATACCTGACTATTCATTTTGCTGATTGCATCAATGATAGAAATATGGAAGCTTCCTGAGCCTATCTCTCCAGCATTTTCATATGCAAACTCGCCTGCTATGCCCATGCTTGCAATGCCTGTTACAGCGGCGGTATACATATCGTCGCAAGCACCTGCGAATGAGCCTACAAGTCCTGTTGTCATACAGCCTGTGCCTGTTACCTTTGAAAGATATGGGTGACCGTTTGATATCCTTGCGACTCTTTTTCCGTCTGTTATTGTATCCACCGCACCTGTGATAGCTGCAACGCAGTTATACTTAGCGGCTGTTTTTTTCGCAACGGAAACAGGGTCGTTTTTCTCGTCAGCTTCCGAGGTGTCAACACCCTTTGTGGAAACTTCTAGTCCTGCAAGATATGACATTTCAGAAAGATTTCCTCTGAGTATGCTTATTTTCACATTTTCAAGTATACGCTTTGCAGTTTCATTTCTGAAATTTGATGCGCCTGCTCCAACCGGGTCAAAAACCACAGGAACGCCAAGCTCGTTGGCTTTCTTTCCAGCAGCTACCATTGACTCGACCGTTCTTGCATTGAGAGTACCCATGTTTATAACGAGAGCCTTTGAGATAGAAGTTATATCTGCTGCTTCTGCAATATCGTCTGCCATGATAGGTGAAGCGCCAATGGCGAGAATGCAGTTTGCAACGTCATTTACAGTAACATAATTTGTGATACAATGCACCAAAGGGCATATATCTCTTACCTTGTCTGCTGCTTTCGCACAGCTTTCAATTATAGTGTCCATTATGCTCTTACCTCCTTTGAGAAGCCAAGGAAATTATCAAATACTTTTGCCTTTTTAAGAGCTGTAACGATAACGATAGCAAGAACTGTACCGCCTGCACAGCTTACAAAGAAAGGCAGGATATAAACTGTTATTGCTGCGGCTGGTGCGCCAACGAGAAATCTTGCAACAGGGTATGCAAGAAGTCCACCGAGGACTGATGTGCCGAAAAGCTCGCCAACATAAGCGGCAGGGAGCTTCTTTATGTACTTATAGAGCATACCTGCAACGAATGCGCCAACCATTGAGCCTGGGAACGCAAGGAGAGAGCCAAGTCCCAGAAGATTTCTGAGAAGTGCGGCTGTGAAGCCAACGCCCACTGCCCATGCAGGTCCAAGGAAAACTGCACCGATTATGTTTACAAGGTGCTGAACAGGTGCGCACTTTGAAGCGCCGATAGGGAACGAAACAAGCGAGCCTACCACTGCAAGGGCTACCAATACTGCTGCGAATACCAATTTGTGAATGTTTGTCTTTTTCATTTTTATTCCTCCATATCGTATCGCACCGCCGAACGAAAAAGAGCAAGTTATCCAGCGGCGCACAGACCGTGGCTATGCTATCCGCTCACGATCTGACGTAAATTATTTTCGGTCGGTGCTCCATTGCACCCTCTCACCCCGAAACACGGGTTCCCTCGCTGAATACTTTTTATGAAAAAGTTCGCAAGACGCTCCTCTTGCACATTACATTCTTTTTATATCTGCTCTCATGTAATTGTCCGATTTTTCGTACAATTGTCGAGCTGACATTCAATTTTTATATCATGCGGGCGAACGCTGTTCGCCCCTACATCGAGTTTTCTACTTCTCTGAGCAGAATTTCACTTCTTTGCCCTCGAGTATCATGTTTGTTGTTCTAACGGCACACATCTTGCCGCACATGGAGCAGGTATGTCTGTCGGCAGGTGGGGTCTGCTCAAAGAATCTTCTTGCCTTTTCACCGTCAAGTGCTATCTCGAACATTTCGTCCCAATCCATTTTGTGACGTGCCGCTGCCATTTTATCGTCGATATCTCTTGCACCCTTTACGCCATTTGCGATATCTGCAGCATGGGCTGCTATCTTGCTGGCGATTATGCCCTCCTTAACGTCGTCAACGTCAGGAAGTCTGAGATGCTCGGCAGGGGTAACATAGCAGAGGAAGTCTGCACCGCTTGCTGCGGCGATAGCTCCGCCGATGGCTGATGTGATATGGTCATAGCCAGGAGCGATATCTGTTACCAGAGGTCCAAGTACATAGAAAGGCGCACCGTGGCATATCTTCTTTTCCATTATCATATTTGCGGCGATCTCATTCATTGCCATATGACCCGGACCCTCTACCATTACCTGAACGTCCTTTTCCCACGCTCTCTTTGTGAGGTTGCCAAGCTCGATAAGCTCGGAGATCTGAGCGGCGTCGGAAGCGTCTGCAAGACATCCCGGACGGAGTGCGTCGCCAAGTGAGATAGTAACGTCATACTCTCTGAGTATTTCAAGCACCTCGTCATAATACTCAAAGAATGGGTTCTCGTTGCCTGTCATCATCATCCATGCGAAGAGCAGTGAACCGCCACGGGAAACGATATTCATTTTTCTTCCCTCACGTCTGAAAGCTTCGATTGCACGTCTGTTGATACCTGCGTGGATAGTCATAAAGTCAACGCCCTCTTCTGCATGGGCTTTTACTACCTTAAGAAAGTCCTGAGCGGATATCTCAAGGAGGTCTTTATCGAGGTAGCCGATAGCGTCATACATAGGAACAGTGCCTATCATGGCAGGCGACTTTGCTACCAGCTCTTTTCTGAAAGTATTGGTCTTACCGTAGTTTGACAGATCCATGATAGCTTCAGCGCCGAACTTGATAGCCATATCCACTTTCTGCATCTCAATGTCATAATTCTTAGCGTCACCTGAGATACCGAGATTTACGTTTATCTTAGTTTTAAGACCTTTACCGATACCCTCGGCAGAGAGAGCAGTATGGTTCACGTTAGCAGGGATCGCCACCTGACCTGCTGCAACAAGAGCCATAAGCTCGTTTACGTCCATATTTTCTTTCTTAGCCACTGTTTCCATTTCAGGGGTAACGATACCCTTTTTAGCGGCTTCCATTTGAGTTTTATAATTTCTCATAGAACAGTTCCTTTCAAATCGTAATAGTCATAAAAGTGATTAACGGGGCTATGTCCTTTGCCCACTGTGAATGATTTTTCTATTGCCTCGGTGATATAGTTTTTCGCCTTTGTTACAGCGGAGAGCATATCCATACCGTGGGCAAGGTTTGCAGTTATGGCAGATGACAAAGTACAGCCAGTGCCATGGGTATTAGGCGAATCAACACGCTTGCAGGCAAGCTTATGAACGCCCTCTGGGGTACAGAGATAATCCACAGCGTCGCCAGTGAGATGACCGCCTTTGACGAGGACGTTTTTTACGCCCATATCCATTATTATCCTTGCGGCTTTTTCCATATGGTTTTCATTCTTTATCTCCAAGCCTGAGATAGCTTCGGCTTCGGGGATATTCGGTGTAAGGAGCGTAACTATAGGAAAGAGCTTTTCCCTCATGGTGGAAACAGTTCCGCCCTCAGAGAGAGCGTCGCCGCTTGTAGCGACCATGACAGGATCGCAGACGATAATACTTGGTTTATACTCATTAAGCTTATCCGCAACTGCTGAAATAATTTCGGCAGTTGGGAGCATACCGAGTTTTACGGCATCGACGTGGATATCCTCAAACACTGCGTCTATCTGTTTTTGTATCTCCTCAACGGGTACGTTGAAAACAGACAGCACACGGGTAGTATTTTCAGCGACGACAGAGGTAATAACGCTCATGCCGAAAGTTTCATTAGCGCTGAAGGCTTTAAGGTCGGCTTGTATACCTGCGCCACCGGAGCAATCCGAGCCTGCCACTGACAAACATTTTAACATACTTTATTCCTTTCTTATGGAAAAGGGGAAACAAAAAAACCTCCTGACCATGCAGGAGGTAAATTTACACAAATTGCTTCCTACACTGGTCTTGACCAACAGGTTCAAAGGGTCAGGTTTTACCTTCTCAACCCAGCTTTTTGCCTGGGTCCCCCTGCAAACTTTATTCGATTTTTCGCAGTTTTTCTGCTTTTTTATTATAACACTGGTCAGCGAGATTGTCAAGGAAAAATTGTGCAGATATCGCAAGTATTATCGAGCAAACAAAATCGGGCTGTCGAGGGCGCCAGCCCCTACATTTACATTTGAAAATTTGCCGATACAGTGCTATGAAACCAAGCGGGCGACCAAAGGTCGCCACTACAGTTATTCGACAGTTTGTTATGCCGCAAAATCGCTTCGCTCGGTGTTTCCTCTTCTTTGTGTTGGTGTTCAGCTCGGTTTGACTCCGCCATTCCTCACTCCTCACTCCTCACTTACTACAGTATTCTCCTGATAGTGTTTATCTTTCCGCAATACTTGATATTTGCAAGAGGCTGTATTCTGATCCCATAATATGTACTCATGGCATGGACTATTTTCCCACCGCCTATATACATTGCTACATGGCCATAGTTATTACAGATTATCAGGTCGCCTGCTTCTATATTCTTCAAAGACACTGCTTTTCCCATTTTCGCCTGCGAATATACGCTGTTATACATATTCACACCAGCTTTTCTATAGGCTTGCATTGTCAATCCACAGCAGTCCGTTGCCTTATACTTTGTTCCGCCCCAGACATATCTTCCGCCGTTCATGCTTGCGGCATAATCAACGGCTGTTTTTATTCTTGCTTTTCTCTCAGGTGTACGCTTCACACCTTTTTCTACCTTGACGTACTTACCCTTATGATCACCTTCATTGATAAGGACATAATTTGCTCCGCCGATATTCTTATTCTGACCTGCCACACGCTTATTTTTATCGGTAGTGAGAGTACCCGACACAGCCACAGAGGTTTTTGTTTTTGAAGATTTCTTGAACCTACCGTTTTTAAAGCTATAAAGCTGAACGTTTTTATCTATATAATAGTATGTTTTTGCTGCTGTCTTTACGTTGAGGACCGATGACTCTGACTTGGCACTGCCGTTTACCGCTTTGACGGTGACTTTATATTTTGTGGAAGCTTTAAGATAAAGCTTGCCGTCATCGGTTATATTTATATAGTTATCCTTTTTAAGTGCCTGCCATGTATATTTTCTTACATAGCGTCCGTTTACATAGACCTCAAATGTAGTCTTTGATGAAAAGCTGGTGAGATTTTTTACTCCTGCTTCTATTTTGTTTGAATACGCTTGTCTTTTTATCAAAACAGGTTTTGTCATCGAGTCAACGGCAGAAGCTGTTATAACATTCACATAAGTCTTAGCGGATTCCTGCGGTGCAAATGCCACAAAGCTTATCATTATAACTGATAAAATTATCACTGCTGTTATTTTTCTTATTATGTTGATAACGGATCAGTCCTTTCCGGTTTTTGTATTTGTGTACTTATACGATTTCATTTATATTATTATACACCATTAATTATTACAATCTGTAATAATTAAGTTTCTATTTTGTAAATCTTTATGATAGTATTATACATTTTTGCTTATTGTTAGTATATTAATCTCCTATTTTAATGCAGTTGTTGGTGCTTTCTTGCATTATCATGAACGGTATATCATATTTTATTAATATTATATAAATATAATTTATGACAATCTTACAAATATAAGAAAAACATCATCTTATGGTTTGGTCGATTTAATCAAGAAAATTCTATAAATTGGTATTAATCTTTTGCATCATTTGCGAAAACGTTTGCCACTATAAAATTACAGTGTTCTCAAAGATTGAGAACGATATGTGAAAACAAAAATTATTTTGCGTAAATTAATTGTGAAAAGTGACAAAAAAGCCGTTCACAATCAGTGAAAAAGTTCTGAAAATTAATTTTTTATAAATAAAATATTGCGAATACCATTGACAAAAATAGTTTACTGTAGTATAATTTCATTAGAAAATACAGAAAACGTTTAAGTTCAGTTACGAGGTATATATTTATAGTGGGTATAATGGAGGTCACGCTGATGAAAAGCATTAATTTTATGGGCGACAATGGTTTCAAAAAAGCACTTGAGAGCGTTGGTGTAACTGCAAGCAGCAGTATCAGCAGCGAGAAGATCTCGGGCTGTTTTAAATATGTTACGGCTGACGATATGTGTATTATCACTGGATACTGCGGTGACAGCCATATCGAAGTGCTAGAGCTTCCTTTTGAGCTTCGTGGCAAAAAGGTCATAGCTGTTGCAGGCGGTGCTTTCGCACATCTTTACGACCTTAAATGTGCTGTTATCTCAAAGGACGTTGTTATCATCGGAAGAAAGGCATTTTACAAATGCTGTTCACTGGTGAATGTGACTATACCTGAGAGCGTAAGGTTTATTGGTGAGATGGCATTCTGCGGTTGTGAATCTCTGAGATTTGCGACCATACCTGACGGTGTGGAAAGGATACTGCCATTCACATTCTACAATTGCGACAGTTTGGAGAGAGCTGACCTGCCTGAGAGCGTAAGAGAGATCGGTGAGTCTGCATTCGGTTTCTGCTCTTCAATGAAAGAAATTTATCTTAATGAAAATATAGTTTCCATAGGAAACGGAGCTTTCCAGAACTGCATTTCTCTGAGAGAGCTTGAGATACCGTCAACAATGATCGAGATCGCAGAGAATGCTTTCACATTCTGCTCAGGTCTGGAAGCGATCTCTATACCATTTGGAATCGAGGCTGTTGGCGACTACGCATTCTTCGGCTGCTCTGCTCTGAAAAAGGTTGAGTTCGCAGGATCTGTAAGAAAGATAGGCGAGTGTGCATTTGCACTTTGTGAGAAGCTCGAGAGCGTTTATCTTCCTGATTCCGTTAGCAGGATAGGCAAGAGAGCGTTTGCTCAGAATACTGTAGTTAAGACGGTGAGAATATCAGGCAAGATCGCTTATGTTGGAAGCGAGGCTTTCCGTGGCTGTAAGGCTTTGAGAGAAGTTGTTATCCCATCATCTGTGAAGAAGCTTGGCACAAAGGCTTTCGTGGATTGCTCTGAGTTAAGAAGCGTTGTTATTCAGCATGGTGCCGATGGCATTGCGGAGGACGCTTTTGAGAGAGGCGCCGCCTTGATAACTGCTGACGCTGTTCCTGCACTTGATGACGAGACATTCAGGATAGCTGAGGCTGTTTACAACAAAAATTTCGCTTTATAAAATATATAACCTCTGGATCTGGGCGGCAGCTTTTAAGTTGCCGCCTTTTTTCTGTCTATTTGCAGGTGGGATAGAATAATCCAAGTCGGTAGGATATAGGTAATTGTCGGTGGTACATAAAAAAACGAGCGACCAAAGGTCGCCCTACGAAATATAAACAAAAAAATACGCTCTGCATAATGCAGAACGTATTCAGTGGGGTGGGTAGTGAGATTCGAACTCACGGTCTTCAGTGCCACAAACTGACGCGTTAGGCCAGCTACGCTATACCCACCATACATATTAGAAGAAAATACTCGCAGCAGATTTTCATCTGGAACGAGTTTAATGGTACGCCATACTGGATTCGAACCAGTGACCTACCGCTTAGAAGGCGGTTGCTCTATCCAACTGAGCTAATGACGCATACTGTACTCATTGATATCTCAAACTCGGATAAAAGTTTAAGATATATTGGAGCGGGTGATGGGAATCGAACCCACATGACCAGCTTGGAAGGCTGGAGTTCTACCACTGAACTACACCCGCATACTGCCTGACCAGGCTTTTTTGGTGGTCTTTCAAGCTTACCGCTCAATCAACGATATTTATTATACCACTACAAGAGCCTTTTGTCAAGCACTTTTTTATATTTTTTTCATCTAAACTCAACTTTGTGCAACTTTACTTATTTGTTCTTCTTATGTTGTTTCATTTTATTCACTATAACATCTTTGAACAAAAAGCCAACGATACCTGCTACTAGAGCTACTCCAAGCACCACAAGTGCAACTGTGAAGTTGCCGCTTTTTACATTGCTTCCCAAAATCGTGGAGAGCATTATTGCCGGAAGTCTGCAAGGCATGACATAATAGAAAAAATCCTTCTTGCTTATGGGAGTCAGGGGGACGATATATGAGATAACGTCCTTGGGTATTCCCGGTATGAGATAGAGGATTATAAGGATAACGGTTAGCTTTTTCTCATTTTGCAGGAATTTGAATTTTTTTAGCTGTTTCTCGTCAACAAAGGCTTCCACTATTGGTCTGCCAAATTTTTTCACAAGCACGAATATTGCCATTGTGCCAAGGAGCGTACCTAAGAATGATAGCAACCCGCCCCAGAACCAGCCGAACAGCACTCCACCCACCACTTGTACAGGCGGTATGACCGCTATGACCACTTGAAGAGCTTGTATGAAAGTAAAGATAAGCACTCCCACAATGCCACTGTAGTTATCAAGCTTACGCTCCAAGGCTGCAATGCCTGCCTTGCTGTGAAGTGCTTTTATAAGAGGTATACACGCCACTGTAGCCATTGCTATGACCGCTATTATTGCAACAAGGCTTATTATCTGTATTTTTTTCTTGTGCCTTGCAGTTTGTATTTTCGCCTCGTTTAATATTTCTTTCTCTTGTTCTTCGTTCATAAAAACGTCACCGTCATTTTCTTCTGAGTATTTTTTTTCTGAACCAATTTATGTACATATCTGTCAACTGTGTGAGGGCATAGTCATAAATAAAGAAAAACAGGTTTGCCGCCGCCCACAGAACAAGCACGGCATACTTGCCAAACATCTCCATGCCCTCGAGCATATCCACCGAGGTGAAGATATACTGAAAAGCCAAAAAGAATATGACTATCGCCACATTGAACACTGCAAGCTTTATTGCCCACACCAACAGGCGGTTTTTCTTTTGGTCGAGATAATATTTAAGTATTGGATAATACCCCATGAACAATATGAAAAGCAGGGTCGCTTCGTAATTTGGGGTCACGAAAATGCTCAGCAGGCTCACTGCGCAATAGGTGGCTATCGCCCAGTTTTTATCCACCTCCACTATCATCACAACCATCATGAAGCCGGCGAAGGTAGGGATAGTATAATCGAGCATGGGCAAAAAGCTGCTTGAAAACATCAAAAGCAGGCAGACAGCAGAGCATATGCCGCCAAGTGCCACTCGAAAAGCTATTTTATTTCTCATGATTATTTAGCAGCACGGTATAAGGTCGCCGCCCATCATTTCACAGCAGCAGTCTGCACAGCAAAGGGAGGAACAGCAGTCAGGTCCGCTCATGCCGCCTGCTTGGTAGCCCTGAGTTGGGTTGCCGCTCATATAGCCGCTTCGCTGTCTGTTCATCTGGGCTAACACGCTTTGGTACTCCATGTTATTTGGGTCGAGCTGGACGGCTCTTGTGAAGTTGTTATAAGCCTCATTGAGCCAGCCTCTGCGGTGGCAGATAGTGCCTTTTAGGAAATACCACTCGGCATTTCTTTCCGAGGAGGACACATTATCAAGTATCTGGTCTGCCTGAGTATAGCTTCCGCTTTGGATAAGGCTTCTGATATAGCCTGAGTCAAAGCCCTGCGAAGAGGCATAGCCGTCATAGCCGCTTTCTGCGGACTGGTATCCTCCGCCACGTCTTGAGGTCATTATCTGATCGTAGGCGGCGTTTATCTCGGACATTTTCTCCTCAGCTACGTCAGCTAGGGGGTTATCCTGATACTGGTCGGGGTGATATTTTTTCACAAGCTCTTTATAAGCTGATTTTATTTCAGCGTCTGAAGCTGTTGGGGATACACCTAAAATTTTATAAGGGTCTTTGGAGATCATTGATCGTTATTTCCTTTCCTGTTATTGCGGAATTTTCCGCTTCTTATTTGAGTATAGACATTTTTAAGTCCAAGATACACGATATTATCAAGTATATCACGATATCTTTTAAGATCGAGCTTCACATAGATATCTGCCATTTCGCCCAGGGTGAAGTTTATGCTGTCATCACAAAAGGCGTGAACTTTTTTGAGATAGTCCGCATTTACGCCCTCGGCAGGTGGGAATTTTGCAAGAAGCGGATTGTAGCTTTCACTCTCGTGGTCGTCGGGCAGGTCATCAAGAGCGTCGCAGATATAGATAAATCTGCCGAGGAGGTAGCCGAATCGTTCAAGGAGCGGTCGGCGTTCATCCTGCCTGGTGCAAAGATTCCCTGCAACGGCTTGCATCATAAGTGCGGTAGGCTCGCAGGCAAGGTCGATGCCTGCTGTTTTTTCACGTTCTATTTTATTTTGCAATTCCATTGCGTTTTCAACGGCAGGTGCAAGATCCGGATAAAGGCGAGCCGCTTTCTTATAGGGCTTTTTGAAAAAAGGCAGCAGTGCAAATGCGGCAAGTTTTCCTTTTATGCCCTTATCGGCTATATCGTCACGAAGCTTATGATATGTGAGTATCACGGCGGCTGAGGACGTATATTTAAGATTACAGGTACACTTTGCGCACATGGTCTTTTTAAGAGGGTGTGCGATACAGCGTTGCTTTTCTGCGTCAAGCTTCACTCCCCTCACAGAGAGATCCATAAGGGAGAGAAATGCGAAATCATAGCTAAGGGTAAAGCGTGTCACAAAGCCATAGCGCCTGCCCATATCCTTACAGAGTCCGCAGTAGACAGCTTTATAGATATCATATTCAAACATTCGCATATAGGGTTTGAAAGGGCGGACATATCCGAACATAGGCACTCCTTAGGTTTTCGTTACTACACATTATAAAACACGATTGTGTATATCCCGTGAAATATATAACATTATACAACAATTTTAAGATAAAAGTCAATAATTTTTATGATAAAAATAAGGGTGGGGTAATGTAGGGATCGAAAAGACGAACGGGATAAAAAAATAGGGCAAAATACAAAAGGGCGACCAAAGGCCGCCCCTACATCAGGTTTTTATAAACAAACGCTGGGATCAGGTCACAGCAAACTGTGAGTTATAGAGATCGGCATAGAAGCCGTTCTTTGCCATAAGCTCATCATGACTTCCCTGCTCTACTATGTGTCCCGAATCCATTACTATGATAGTATCTGCGTTCTTGATAGTAGAAAGTCTATGGGCGATTATAAAGCTCGTTCTGCCTTGCATCATTTTCTCAAAGGCACGCTGTACCAATATCTCCGTACGGGTATCTATAGACGATGTAGCTTCGTCCAGAATGAGCATTGGCGGCAGGGAGAGCATTACTCGTGCGATACAAAGAAGCTGTTTCTGTCCTGCGGAGATAGTGCTGTAGCTGTCTGAAATAACGGTATCATAGCCCTTTGGCAGACGCTTTATAAAGCCGTGACAATGGGCTGACTTGGCGGCGGCTATCATTTCTTCCTCGGTGGCGTCAGGCTTGCCATAGCAGAGGTTCTCTCTTATGGTGCCTGTTTTCAGCCACGTTTCCTGCAAGACCATGCCGTACATACTTCTCATGGAGTCACGGGTACAATTCTTTATAGGCTCGCCGCTTATGCGTATCTCACCGCTGTCGGTATCGTAGAACCTCATAAGGAGGTTTATCATGGTGGTCTTGCCGCAGCCTGTTGGTCCTACGATAGCTGTACGCTGACCGCTCTTTACATGGAGGTTAAAATTCTCGATAAGCTTCACATCAGGCACATAGCTAAATGACACGTTGTCAACGTCCAATGTGCCGTCAACGGAGGTAAGGACAGTAGCGTTAGAGCTGTCAGGTATCTCCTCTGTTTCGTCTATGACCTCAAAAACACGCTTTGCAGAAGCGAATGCACTTTGAAGCTCGGTGATAACGCCTGATATTTCATTGAAAGGCTTTGTATACTGATTTGCATAGGTGAGGAAACAGCTAAGGTTACCAACTGTGAAGCCCACGCCTTTTATTACGGAGAGTGCGCCCACGATACCGACAGCCATGTAGACGAGGTTGTTTACAAAACGTGTGCATGGGTTGGTGAGTGAGGAGAAGAATGTGGCGTTAAGTCCAACTTTCTGGAGTTTCAGGTTCACTTCTTCAAACTGCTCCTCAGCTTCTTCCTGATAGCCGAATGCTGTTACTACCTTCTGATTGCCTGTCATTTCCTCAACAAGGCTGGTCATATCGCCTCTTGCAACTGACTGCTGGTGGAAAAGCTTGAATGTGTTCTTGGCGATAAATCTTGCGACAAATAGGGAAAGCGGAGTGAGGATAACCACGATAAGGGTTATTTTCACGTTGATGGAGAGCATGAATCCAAGTGTACCAAAAATTGTACATACGCCTGTGAAAAGCTGTGAAAAGCCCATGAGAAGTCCGTCTGACACCTGCTCCAAGTCGGAGATTATACGGCTGATTATATCACCGTGAGGGTGGGAGTCGATATAAGAAAGGGGTAGCTTTTGGAGCTTTGCGAAAGCATCGTTTCGGATATCTCTTACCACGCAATAGGTTATCTTATTTGTACAAAGTGACATGAGCCACTGGGCAATGCCTGTTACAGTGACTGTTACGCCAAGCTTGATGATGATATTGATAATTCCGTCAAAATCTACAAGTCCCTTGGCTATGATAAGGTCAACAGCGTTACCCACGAGGATAGGTGCATAAAGGGTGGTGGCAACGGTTATGACTGCAAAGACCATAGACATGACGAACAGCCACATATGCGGTTTTGCGTATCTTAGAAGCGGTCTGAGAGCTGAGGTATCAAGCTTGTTTTTTGTGCTTTGCTTAGCCATTTGCCTGCGCCTCCTTTTCTGAAAGCTGTGAAAGGCATATTTCTTTATATACCTCGCAGCCGTTATAAAGCTCTGAATGAGTGCCGATACCTGCTATTTTGCCATCGTCAAGAACGATTATCTTATCGGCACTTTTTATAGATGAGATCCTCTGTGAAACTATAAAAACGGTCATGCCGCTTGTTTTTTCGTGGATAGCTTTTCTTAGTCTTGCATCTGTGGCAAGGTCAAGGGCGGAGGCTGAGTCATCGAGAATGAGTATCTCAGGATCACCAACCAATGCTCTTGCAATGGTAAGTCTTTGACGCTGACCGCCTGAGAGGTTTTTGCCCTCCTGCAAGATCATTTCGTCAAGCTTATCAGGCTTTTTCTCTACAAAGTCTTTTGCCTGAGCGATATCAAGAGCGTTCCAGATATCCTCGTCCGTGGCGTTTTTATCACGCCACTGCATATTGTGTCTTATAGTACCCTTAAAGAGGACGGCTTTCTGAGGAACAATGCCTATCATACCTCTGAGCTGTGAGAACGGGTACTCTTTTACGTCAACGCCGTCAACAAGGACTTCGCCCTGACGGACGTCATAAAATCTTGGTATAAGGTTGATAAGAGAGGTCTTACCTGAGCCTGTACCACCGATTATGCCGATAGTTTCGCCTTTCATTGCTTTAAAGCTGATATCTGAAAGGGAGTCAGCCTCGGCTGATGCGTACGAGAAGAAACAGTTCCTAAACTCTACGCATGGGGCATTACCGTCTGTTGTGACGGATTTATTATCCTTATCGGATACACTTGGCTCCACAGCGAAAACGTCATTAATTCTGATAGCGGACGCCTGCATTTTGGTGATATTTGTAACGAGTATCGCCATAGCAAGGAGTGCCAAGAGTATCTGGTTCATATAGTTTACAAGGGCTATCACTTCGCCCTGTGAGATAGAGCCTGAATAAACTGTTTTGCCACCAAACCAAATGATAGCGATGATAGCGAAGTTTACGATAACATAGGTGGCAGGGTTCATAAGGGCGGAAATTCTTCCTGCAATTATCTGCTGACGTCTAAGTTCTTCGGTATTATCAGCGAACTCTTTCTCCTCGTCTTTCTGACGGGAAAATGCTCTGATAACTCTTGCGCCTGTGAGAGTTTCGCTTGTCATAAGGTTAGTTTTATCCAGCTTTTTCTGGATATTCTTATACTGCGGGATAGTGATGTGCATTATAAGGTAGATAACATAGGCAAGGCAAGGTGCGATTATCAGGAAGATAAGGGTAAGCTTCACTGAGATAGAGAATGCCATTATGATTGAACCTAAAACGATAAAAGGCGAACGAAGAAACAGACGAAGGAGGATATTCACGCCCTGCTGAGCGGTATTGATATCCGCTGTCATTCTTGTGACAAGGGTATGGCTTCCAACGCTGTCTATCTCCGCATAGGACAGTGAATTGATATGCTTGAAAAGGTCACGTCGGAGGGCTGTTCCAAAGCCTAGGGAAGCTTTTGCGGCGAAATACTGAGCAGTCAGCGCACAAGCCAGACCACAGAAGGCGAGGAGAACAAGCACGCCACCCATTTTATAGATATAGGGCTTATCTTGATTTTTTATACCCACGTCGATGATATTAGCCATAACGAGTGGCACTGCAAGCTCGAAGCAGGCTTCGATAAGCTTAAACAGCGGACCGATTATGCTTTCTTTTTTATAGTTTTTCAGATACCTAAAAAGCTTCAGCATTTTTCTTTCTCCCAACTAAATAAAATCATATAAATTTTATTATATCATATGTTTTTGTACATTTGTAGACGAATAAGTTAATTCTTTAAAAAAGTGGAGGATAATGTAGGGGCAAAAAGTTCGCCCGTCTTTATACACCGGCATAGTTTGTGATGATTCAAGCCTCGCACCTCCGAGCGGGACGCCGAGGGCGTCGTCCCCTACAATAATCATCGCCGCAGGCGATACCTTCATTCCTCATTTCTCACTCCTCACTCCTCATTCCTCATTCCTCATTCCTCACTCCTCATTCCTCACTCCTAACAAAAAGGGGGTTGACAAAAGGGTGAAAGTGTGCTATAGTCATATCAATAGGTTTAAATGCTATGACGGAAATAAGTAGCCTTTTGCGAAATTTCAGAGAGCTTTCGGTCGGTGCGAGAAAGCATTTCTACAAAGTGTGAATACATTCCTGAGCTGTTCGCTGAGAAAGCTTTTGCGTAAGGCGAAACGATTTGCACACGTTACAGTGCTATGGCTTCGCTTTCTGCTGAGCCTGTAAGGTCGGGAGTTTCCCGATAAACTGAGGTGGTACCACGATGATTCGTCCTCTGACAGATATTCTGTCAGGGGATTTTTTATTTATGTACCGCAAAAAATAATACGGAGGTATGAAAAATGACAGTATTTGAAGAACTGAAAAGAAGAGGTCTTCTCGCTCAGCTTACTGATGAGGAGGAAATAAAGGAGCTTATCAACGCAGGTAAAGCGACTTTCTACATTGGTTTTGACCCAACTGCTGATTCACTCCACGTTGGTCACTTTATGGCACTTTGCCTTATGAAGCGTTTGCAAATGGCAGGCAACAAGCCTATCGTTCTTATCGGAGGCGGTACGGCTATGATAGGCGACCCGTCAGGCAAGACTGATATGAGAAAAATGATGACAAAGGAAACTATCAACCACAATGTTGAATGTTTCAAAAAGCAGATGTCACACTTCATTGATTTTTCTGATGACAAGGCTATTATCGTAAACAATGGCGATTGGCTTCTCGACCTTAATTATGTTGATGTACTTCGTGACGTTGGTGCTTGCTTCTCTGTAAACAAGATGCTTACATTCGAGTGCTACAAGCAGAGAATGGAAAGAGGACTGACTTTCCTTGAATTTAACTACATGATAATGCAGTCCTACGATTTCTACAGACTTTTCCAGGATTACGGCTGTAATATGCAGTTTGGCGGTGACGATCAGTGGGCTAATATGCTGGGCGGCACTGAGCTTATTAGAAAGAAGCTTGGCAAGGACGCTTATGCAATGACTATCACTCTCCTGCTCAACTCTGAGGGCAAGAAAATGGGCAAGACAGAAAAGGGCGCTGTATGGCTCGACCCTGAAAAGACTTCTCCATACGAGTTCTATCAGTATTGGAGAAACGTTGGTGACGCTGATGTTATCAAGTGCCTGAAGATGCTCACATTCGTTCCTATCGAGGAGATAGAGGAAATGGAGAAACACATGGAGGGTGCCGAATACAACAAGGCTAAGGAGCTTTTGGCTTACGAGCTGACAAAGCTTGTTCACGGCAAAGAAGAGGCTGACAAGGCTGACGCTGCGGCAAAGGCTATTTTTGCAGGCGGCGGAAACAGCGACGATATGCCTAGCACGACTATTGCGGCGGCTGATCTTACTGACGGCAAGATAGGTATTCTTACGCTTCTTGTTAAGTGCGGTCTTTGCCCTTCAAACGGCGAGGCAAGACGTCTTGTTACTCAGAACGGTATTGCGGTGAATGGCGAGAAATTCACTGACCCTAAGGGTCTTGTTGATCTCTCTGAGCCTGTTGTTATCAAAAAGGGTAAGAAGATCTTCCACAAGGCTATTGCGGAATAATATAGTGCAAAATAATTTCCACGGGTGGACAGAAGTTCACCCGTTTTTTGTATATGAATATATGGTATTTTGCAATATTCATAAACATTCACACAAAATACATATAAGGTTTAGCTATATTTAAAGTTATTCATATATACTTTTAATCAAAGGAAAGTTTACACGAAGCATACGAAAAAATCACGAAAAGAGGCGTGGATATGAATGGCAGTCAGGAAGTGTTCAGACGGATAGAGAAAAAATATATCGTTGATGAACCGACTTATGAAAAGCTTATAAAAAAGCTCGATGGGCATTTTGTCAAAGACAGATATTACAAAAGCACTATCTGCAACATATATTATGACACACCAAGTCATCAGCTTGTGAGAAACTCCATTGAAAAGCCTGTTTACAAGGAAAAGCTGAGGGTGAGGAGCTACGGCGTACCTAATGATGAAGACATGGTCTTTGTGGAGCTTAAAAAGAAATACAAGGGTGTGGTCTACAAGAGGCGTGTTGAAATGACCCTTTCACAGACCCGTGATTTCTTTGCAGGCAAAGAGGTACATCATGATAATCCGCAGATAGAGAACGAGCTAAAATATTTTCTCAAATTCTATGAGGGCATTGCTCCTGCTATGTATCTGAGTTATGACAGGCTTGCTTACTGCGGTGCAGAAGACCCATCCCTTAGGCTGACCTTTGACACGCACATTCTTTACCGTGAGGAGCAAAAGGAGCTTGACAAGGGCATTTGGGGAAAAGAGCTTCTGCCTGCTGGCATGAGGGTAATGGAGATAAAGATACCAAATGCTATGCCACTTTGGCTATCGGCTATACTTGATGAACTGGAGATATATCCTGCGTCATTCTCAAAATACGGAACTGCGTATCTTAACGAATTTTCTGAAAAAATACATAAAGGTAAGGTGATAAGTTGTGCTTAATTCAACTACTCTTGCGGCTACTACTGTGACCACCGCTGAAACGACCGTGGCGGCGATAACTACAAACGAATTTGTTTTCTGCACTGCGGCTTCGTTGGTGCTTGGTCTTATAATAGCGTTTGCATTCAACTTCAGGCAGAAAAAGACAAAGAGCTTTATGATGACGCTTGCTTTGCTGCCTGTGATAGTACAGGTAGTGATAATGCTTGTAAACGGAAACATCGGTACTGGTGTGGCTGTTATGGGTGCATTCAGCTTGGTAAGATTCCGTTCTGTACCGGGAAGTGCCATGGACATTTGTGCTATCTTCCTTTCAATGGCGGTGGGTCTTGCAACGGGAACAAATCACTTGGCACTTGCTCTTATGCTTGCGGTGTGCGTGAGCCTGCTGAACATTATTTACACTCTTCTGCCTATTGGCAAAAAGAAGTCGGGTCACAAGGATCTTAGTATCACTATCCCTGAAAGCCTTGATTACACGGAGGTATTTGACGATATATTTGAAAAGTATCTTTCAGAATGTGAGCTTGTTTCGGTAAAGACCACAAATATGGGAAGCCTTTTCAAGTTGAGATATCGCATAGAGCTAAAGGGTGATGCTAACGAAAAGAAGCTTATTGACGAACTTAGATGCAGAAACGGCAACCTTGAGATAATGTGTGCAGTGGCAGCAGACATTGAGGAACAATCATTCTGACAAAATAACAAAAGTATCCATAAGCAAAACCGCACAAGACAAAAGCGGTCTTGTGCGGCTTTTTTCAACCTTTTTTACCATACAAGGGGGTATTTTTCATGAAAATTTCGGACACTAAAAAGCTGGCAGCTATCACGGCGGCGTTTTTTATCACAGTCACGGCTTTTTCAGGCTGTTCAGAGAGTGCAAATTCTTCACAGACCACAAGCAGTATTTCTCAGGCGACAAAGTCTGACATTGACGCAAGCATTGCGGCAGAGGACATTGACGTTGGATATGACGAGGAAAGCTCAGTAGGGATTACATTTGCTGATGGCAGTGCGGCTATAGACGGTGAGGGTGCGACCTCAGAAGGGGAAACTGTTACCATTTCGCAGGCAGGCACTTACATTCTTTCAGGCACGGCGACCAACGGCAGGATAATCGTTTCAGCGGACAAGACGGCTGAAATAAAGCTTATTTTCAATGGAGTTGACATAACTTGTGCTGACAACGCTCCCCTGCTCGTGAGCAAAGCTAAAAAAGTTTATATCGTGCTGGAGGACGGCACAGAGAACGTTTTGACGGACAGTGCAAGCTACTCTTTAGGAGAAGATGACAGCAACACAGACGGTGCTATTTTCTCCAAAGCCGACCTTACTATAAACGGCAGCGGTACACTTACTGTGAATGCAAACTACAAGCACGGCATAGTTTCAAAGGACGATCTTGTTATCACTGACGGCAATATCAATGTGACCTCGGCTTCAACCGCTATGGTGGGCAAGGACAGCGTTAAGATATCTGGCGGAACATTCAACATTTCCGCAAGCACGAACGGCATAAAATCCACTAACACAGAGGCTTCTGACAAAGGCTTTATAAGCGTGACAGGGGGAAGCTTCACAGTAGTCGCAAACAATGACGCATTCGAGGCGGAAACTGTGCTTTCTATGGAGGGCGGAAGCTTTGACATCACCACAGGCGGTGGAAGTGCAAACGCTTCTATGAAGTCTGACGGCACGCCAAACAAAAATTGGCAGAACGACATGGGCAACGGTGGTGGTGGTCCGAACGGAATGGGCAGACCTGACGATAACGGAAACGGCACGGGAGGCAAACCGCCTGCAATGCCTACGTCTGACGACACAGGGCTTACCATAGAAACTGCTGCTAACAGGACCACTGACAGCACAGATACAACGGACAACACTTCAACATCTGCAAAGGCTTTAAAGGCAGGCAACGAGGTAAACATAAGCGGCGGCGAGTTCAAGATAGATTCGGCAGACGATTCAGTACACAGCAACGGAAACATTGTTATAACAGGGGGAAACATTTCTGTGGCGTCGGGTGACAACGGAATGCACGCTGACGGAAATCTGACCATATCCGACGGCACTGTAGACATCACAAAGAGCTATGAGGGCATCGAGGGATCTATCGTGACAATAGACGGTGGCACCATATCAGTGGTAGCAAGCGATGACGGAATAAACTGCGCAGGCGGAAGCAACACTGGATCAACAGACAGAATGGGTGCTGACCAATTCTCGTCACAGGACGGTGTTGAACTTAACATCAACGGAGGAACTATAACCATTGACGCTGAAGGCGACGGACTTGACTCAAATGGCAACTTCACAATGGCAGGCGGTACAGTTTACGTTTGCGGACCTACTAATGGTGGCAACGGTGCACTTGACTACAACGGCACTGCAACTGTAACAGGGGGAACGCTCATCGCCTGTGGTGCAGTTGGAATGGAAGAAGGCTTCGGTGACAACTCCACACAATACAGTGTTCTGCACGATCTTGGTTCGACAGTTTCAGCAAACGAAAAACTGACTATCACTGACAGTGACGGCAAGGAGATCTTGAGCTTTACCCCTAAAAAAACTTGGCAGAGCGTTGTATTCACAAGCGCTGACCTAAAGGAAGGCGAAACCTACACCATTACGGCAGGGTCGCAGTCGGAAACCGTGACTATTGACGGCATTGTTACTTCTAATTCCAAGGGAATGAGCTTTGGCAGAGGTCATGGCGGAGGACGTGGTTTCTGATATGAACGAAAAAAGGACGAACTTGGGGTTTGTCCTTTTTTTGTGTTGCCATAAGGCTGCGATTGACAAGCGGACGACCAAAGGTCGCCCCTACATTTGTGTAATATAAATCGTAGGGACGAACAGTGTTCGCCAGTTTTTGCTCACCTTTGTTGTATACATACGCAAAAAAAGACCGCCTCATGATGAAGCGGTCTTTAGTAAGCAATTTAGTTTTGGCTGTGCAGATTATGCAAGCTCAGCAAAGTACTTGATTGTTCTTACCATCTGTGATGTGTAAGAGTTCTCGTTGTCGTACCAAGAAACTACCTGTACCTCATAGAGGTCATCAGCGATCTTAGATACCATTGTCTGAGTAGCATCGAAGAGTGAACCAAATCTCATGCCGATAACGTCAGAAGAAACGATTGGATCCTCGTTGTAGCCAAATGACTCAGAAGATGCAGCCTTCATAGCAGCGTTGATGCCTTCAACTGTTACGTCAGCACCCTTTACAACTGCTGTAAGGATTGTTGTTGAACCAGTTGGAACTGGAACTCTCTGTGCAGAACCGATGAGCTTGCCGTTAAGCTCTGGGATTACAAGGCCGATAGCCTTTGCAGCACCTGTTGAGTTAGGAACGATGTTTGCAGCACCAGCTCTTGCTCTTCTCAGGTCACCCTTTCTGTGAGGACCGTCAAGGATCATCTGGTCGCCTGTGTAAGCATGGATAGTGCTCATGATACCGCTCTGGATAGGAGCATACTTGTTAAGAGCATTAGCCATAGGAGCAAGACAGTTTGTTGTGCAAGATGCAGCAGAAATGATTGTATCGTCTGCTGTAAGTGTCTTCTCGTTTACTGAGTAAACGATAGTCTTGAGGTCGTTACCAGCAGGAGCTGAGATAACTACCTTCTTAGCACCAGCATCGAGGTGAGCCTGGCTCTTAGCCTTTGATGTATAGAAGCCTGTGCACTCGAGAACTACGTCTACACCAAGCTTGCCCCAAGGACAATCCTTAGCGTCCTTTTCTGCATAAATCTGAAGAGTCTTGCCGTCAACAGTGATAGTATTAGCCTCATCGTCTGCTGATACTGTGTGAAGGTTCTCACCGATCTTACCACAGTAACCGCCCTGAGCTGTATCATACTTAAGAAGATCAGCGAGCATTGAAGGCTTTGTCAGGTCGTTGATTGCAACTACCTCGTAGCCCTCTGCGCCAAACATCTGTCTGAATGCAAGACGTCCAATACGTCCAAAACCATTAATTGCGACTTTAACTGCCATAATTAATTTACCTCCTAAAAATTTTTCTGTATTTATTATACTACATTTTTCTATACATTGCAAGTGTTTTTACAAAAAACTTAGAACTTTTTTTCTTTAAGGCAATACCGCACAAAGATTGTGCGTCAGATGCGTAGTCAGATTTTTTCGTCAGGTCACATAAAAATTCCGCAGGCATACTGTCGTATGTCAAGGGATTTTTGTGTGATATGGCGGAAAATCTGCAAGCAGATGGCGTGCAAAGCCGTCAGGCGGGCTTTGTGCGGTGTTGCCTTAAAACTTCACTGTAAAGCTATCTGTGTCTTGATCCGTCAAAGCACTGCTAAATTCTTTAAAATATGATCAAATATTGATGATTTTTTATTGACTACCCCGACAGTTTAGGTTATAATATTTACATGAGATCTTTATGAAAGGCAGGCTAACAAAGTGGAACTGACATCTTCTGTGAAAGAGATATATGCTCAGTCTGAGGAAAACATTATCCTCACTGACGCTGAGCTTAATGTCATTTGGAAAAATCATGGCGATCTGCCTGATGTTATAGATATTTCTGCTTTATGCGATACTCCGGAAAACGCTTTCATTCTGCCTGTTGAAAAGACAGCTACCTTTGAATATAAGGGCAGGTTTGCAGACTCGGCGGCAATGCGGTTTGAACCACTGAGAGATAATGGCATTATAACGAATTATCTCATACACTATTACTCTTGCATGGACATAGAACGTCTTTCTGACAAGTCTGGATATTTACGCTTCAAATCGAATTTTCTCGGCAACATAAGAATGGAGCTTTCTAAAATGTTAGCGATGCTTGACAGCCAAAAGGAATCCTTCTCTTCAAAAGCCGGCACTGAATATGAGCATTTTGACCATGAGGCAAGGCTTCGTATACTGAAGACATTTTCCGCAACGGTGAACATGACAGAACTTGCAAAATATTTCAGTGGCAATTTCACAACTGAATATCAGAGCCTGTCAGACATATGCGGTGAGGTATGCGACGAAGAAGGCAATTTACTTGAGGAGGACGGCTGTATTTTCAGATACTCCATTGACCCGTGCATTTATTTTGAAACAAACAAAAGCCTTATTAAAAATGTGCTTGTAAATCTGCTTGTGAACGCATATATGTACAATGACAAGGAACAACGGCAGGTGGAGCTTATCCTAAAAACTGAGGACGACAGGATAATACTGTCAGTAAGTGATAACGGCAACGGTATGACAGACGATGTATGGCAGGCGGCTATCACGCCCTTTGGCACATTCCAGAAATACAGCAGCAGTGAGGCGTTAGGGCTTGCACTGGCAAAATGCTTTTGCGACCGTTTTGACGGTGTACTAAGTTATCGCAGCGAGATCGGCAAAGGCACTTGTGTGACCATGAGTTTCCCATGTGACAGCCGTGGTTTGCCGAAAGAGTTCCATGTGAGCAGAATGCCACCCATACCGAACCCATACGGCAGTACCTACTGCATAATGGCTAAAGGGCTTGACCCACTGAAATAGGGTTTGGGCAGTATACAGAGCAAGTGAATAGATGGAATACCAAAAAAGGCAGTGCCGATTTTCTCGGTACTGCCTTGATTATTTTATGGAAATTAGTCCTTGATGATAGACTTACCTGTCATTTCCTTTGGCTGCTCAAGACCCATGAGTTTGAGCATTGTTGGTGAAAGGTCAGCAAGCACGCCGCCCTCTCTGATAAGAACATTGCCTGCGCCTGCGATAATAAGAGGTACAAGGTTGGTTGTGTGGGCTGTGAATGGAGAGCCGTCCTCTTCCATCATCTTATCTGCGTTGCCGTGGTCTGCTGTGATAAGTGCTATGCCGCCCTTTGCAAGAACTGCGTCAACCGTTTTGCCTACGCACTCGTCAACTGCTTCTACTGCTGCTACGGCTGCGTCGAACACGCCTGTGTGACCTACCATGTCGCAGTTTGCATAGTTGAGGATAATTGCGTCATACTTGTCAGACTCTATTCTCTTGAGAACTTCGTCGCAAACAAGATATGCACTCATTTCAGGCTGGAGGTCATAAGTTGCTACCTTTGGTGAATTGATGAGGGCTCTGTCCTCGTTTTCAAAAGGAGCTTCTACGCCGCCGTTGAAGAAGAATGTAACGTGGGCATACTTCTCTGTTTCAGCGATTCTAAGCTGTGAAAGACCCTTCTTTGCGATATACTCGCCGAAAGTATTTTCAAGGCTTGCTGGCTTGAATGCAACGTCAACGTTAGGCATTGTTGCGTCATACTGTGTCATGCAGACATAGTAAAGTGGGAATCTGCCGTTTCTTCTTTCAAAGCCTGTGAAGTCGTCGTCAACGAGAGTTCTTGTTATCTCTCTTGCTCTGTCAGGACGGAAGTTGAAGAAGATAACGCTGTCGTTTGCGGATATCTTGCCGTTCTCATCGATAACTGTAGGAACAACGAACTCGTCTGTAACGTCAGCGGCATAGGAAGCCTTGATAGCGTCAACTGCGTTATCAGCCTTATTGCCCTCGCCGTATACCATAGCGTCATAAGCCTTGCCTACACGCTCCCAACGGTTATCTCTGTCCATTGCATAGTAACGTCCCATTACTGTTGCTATCTTGCCGACACCAATTTCCTTGAGCTTTTCTTCAAGCTCAGCTACGAAGTCAGCACCGCTTGTAGGAGGAACATCTCTGCCGTCCATGAAGCAATGAACGTAAACCTTTGTAAGACCTGCTTTCTTAGCAAGCTCCAAAAGACCATAGAGGTGTGAATTATGTGAATGAACGCCGCCGTTTGAAAGAAGTCCGAACAGGTGAAGTGCGCTGTCATTCTTCTTGCAGTTCTCAACGGCTGCTGTGAAAGCTTCGTTTGAGAAGAATTCGCCGTCCTTGATAGACTTTGTAATTCTTGTAAGCTCCTGATAAACTATTCTTCCTGCGCCGATATTTGTATGGCCTACCTCTGAGTTACCCATTTGTCCCTCAGGAAGTCCAACGTCCATGCCGCTTGCACCGATAAGAGTGTGCGGATAGTTGGCAAGAAGTCTGTCGATATTAGGTGTTTTGGCAGCTCTGATAGCGTTGCCGTAATCCTTGTGATTATAGCCGAAGCCGTCCATAATGATAAGTGCTATGGGTTTCTTTGACATATTTCTTAGTCCTTTCAACATCATTTATATTCGTATTATCCCCAATAACCGCCATTTTCAAGGAAGCTCAGGACATATTCCTTAAATTCCTTGGCTGTATCGTCGCTTGTGTAATAGGTCTTTGCGCCGATACGGACATAGTTACTCTCTCCTGACTCATAGTAGATAGCTAGACCTTCTGAACATTTTATATCTAGCCAATCGCCGCCAACAACGTACTCCTTTGAATCCGGCTCTTTTTCTTCTGCGTTTTCCATGACTTTCGTGCGGAACTCTGTTATCTTGTCAAGCAGCTCGCTGTCTGTAAACTCAACGCCGTAAAGAAGCTTACTAGAGTCCATTTTGATAGTTACATTTTCAAGCTGAGCCTCAGATGTTGTCTGAGAGCTTTCTGCCGCCGGTGCGCTGCTTTCGTCAACGCTTCCGCAAGCTGCAAATGACATACACATGGATAATACTAATGCTGCAAATATTATTTTTTTCACAGTTGCGTCCCCCTGTTCAAAAAAAAGCAGAGGACAGCCGCAGCCGTCCCCTGCGGAACTTTTTATTTGTTTGTTCTTGTGACGAATGATATTTTACCCCTAGATATCCGTCTGTTAATTAGCCCTCAACAGCAGCCTGAACGATAGTGTTGAAGTCAGCAGCTTTCAGTGAAGCGCCGCCGATAAGACCGCCGTCTACGTTCTCCTTAGAAAGAAGCTCTGCACAGTTCTTAGCGTTCATTGAGCCGCCGTACTGAATTGTAACTGCCTCTGCTGTAGCCTCGTCATAGATCTTAGCAAGTGTTGCTCTGATGAATGCGCAAACTTCCTCTGCCTGATCTGCTGTAGCTGTCTTGCCTGTGCCGATAGCCCAAACTGGCTCGTAAGCGATAACGGACTTCTTAACGTCCTCTGCTGATACACCGAAGAAATCAAGCTTTACCTGTCTTGCGATAACTTCCTCTGTGATGTTGCACTCACGCTCCCAGAGTAGCTCGCCAACGCAAACGATAGGCTTAAGACCAGCTGCAAGAGCTGCCTTTGTTCTCTTGTTTACTGTTTCGTCTGTTTCACCGAAATACTGTCTTCTCTCAGAGTGACCGATAACAACGTACTCAACGCCAAGCTCAACGAGCATATCTGCTGAGATCTCGCCTGTGAAAGCGCCGCTCTTCTCAAAGTGAACGTTCTCTGCACCGATCTTTACGTTTGAACCTGCTGTTGCGTTGATAGCAGTTTCAAGGTTTGTGAAAGGAACGCAAGCGATAACTTCAACCTTGCCCTCAGCGTTTGCAACAAGTGGCTTGATAGCTTCGAGAAGCTCCTTAGCCTCAGGTCTTGTCTTGTTCATTTTCCAGTTTCCTGCAATAATTGCTTTTCTTACAGCTTTTTTCATGATAAAAAACTCCTTTATTTTTTATAGGGAACAGAAAAACTGCTCCTGCTAGTTTTCCAAGTCTATTATACAACATTCACTCGTATTTGTCAACTAATTAACAAAGGCTTGGACTTATTTTATCTGTTTTTTTACAGCTTATCTATAAGCATGACCACACCGAAAACGCCAAGCAGGACACCGATAGCGATAGCCGCATAGCCGAAAGGCGTTTTCTCCTCTTTTTCCTCGGCTTCCTTTTCCTCCTCAGTGACTTCTACCTTTGATTTTTCATCGTCAAGGTAAAATTCCTGTGGGTTTTCTGGGTTATACTTTATGTCTATCATGTCGCCCTTTTCATAGCCGTTGTCTGTGACTATCTGGGTATACTTTTCGCCGTCAATGGTATAGCCTATTTTCCACTCGGTAAAAACTCTGTCCTCACCGCCGTTGAAGTCAGGCATTGTGGTCTTGACTTTCTGCAAGGCTTTTGCCTGAGTTGGTTCGTAGTGATCCTCCTCAGGGATATTATATTCCTGCTCAGGGAAAAAGCGATAGCCCTGCAAGGCTTTGATACCGAAATAGATAAGTCCCACGCCTGTGAGCAGAAGAATTATTCCGCCTATGCCCTGCCAGCCTAATCCGCTTTTTGCAAGTAGTGTTATTTCATTCATTTTTACTACCTCGATTTCTGCATAAAAAAGGGACAGGCAAAACCTGCCTGCCCCTAGCTTATAGCTTAGTAAAATATATTACTTGTCAGCGATCACGTCGATACCTGGGAGAACCTTGCCCTCGAGGTATTCAAGTGAAGCTCCGCCGCCTGTTGAGATGTGTGACATCTTATCAGCAAAGCCAAGCTGGATAACTGCTGCTGCTGAGTCGCCGCCGCCGATGATAGTTGTAGCGTCTGTTTCAGCAAGTGCCTTTGCAACTGCGATAGTACCCTTTGCAAGTGTTGGGTTCTCGAACACGCCCATAGGACCGTTCCAAACAACTGTCTTTGCAGACTTAACAGCCTCGCCGAAGAGAGCCTGTGTCTTTGTGCCGATATCAAGGCCTTCCTTGTCAGCTGGGATCTTGTCAGAATCAACAACTTCTACGTCGATAGGAGCGTCGATAGGATCAGGGAAACCTGCTGCAACTGTTGTGTCGATAGGGAGAAGAAGCTTCTTGCCGAGCTTTTCAGCCTTTGCCATCATTTCCTTGCAGTAGTCGATCTTTGTATCGTCAACGAGGGAAAGACCAACTTCCTTGCCCTGTGCCTTAAGGAATGTATATGCCATACCGCCACCGATGATAAGTGTATCGCACTTCTCGAGGAGGTTTGAGATAACGTTGAGCTTATCTGCTACCTTTGCGCCGCCGAGGATAGCAACGAATGGTCTAACAGGTGTTTCAACTGCATTTCCGAGATAGTTGATCTCTTTCTGCATGAGGTAACCAACTGCTGTTTCCTTAACGAACTTTGTAACGCCAGCTGTAGAAGCATGAGCTCTGTGAGCTGAACCGAAAGCGTCCATTACGAATACTTCATCGTCAACGAGGTCAGCAAGTTCCTTAGCGAAAGCTTCGCCGTTCTTTGTTTCCTCTGCGCCTCTGAATCTTGTGTTCTCAAGAACAACGATATCACCGTCAGCCATTTCAGCAACTGCCTTCTTAGCGTTGTCGCCAACTACTGTATCGTCAGCAGCGAATGTTACCTTTGTTTCAGGAAGAAGCTCTGCAAGTCTTGCAGCAGCAGGAGCAAGTGAGAACTTAGCCTCTGGGCCGTTCTTTGGCTTGCCAAGATGTGAACACAGAACTACCTTGCCGCCGTCAGCTACCAGCTTCTTGATAGTTGGGAGAGCAGCTGTTATTCTGTTATCGTTTGTAATAACGCCGTCCTTAAGAGGAACGTTAAAGTCAACTCTTACGAGTACCTTTTTGCCCTTTACATTAATGTCATCAACAGTAACTTTGTTTAAACCTGCCATTTTAAAGACACCTCTCAATTAAATTTTTTAATTCACGTTGTTAAAAAACTAACAACCTTACCTTTATTATATAACATACCGCCATAAAAATCAAGTATTTTTTTATAATTTTTACCCTGATTTTATAACTTTAGGCTTTTAAAGTGCATCCACCTTTATCTCTCCGTTGTCAGCGGATATTGCCACGGCGGACACCGCTCCCTCGCCCTTGTCTATAAGCAGTTCGGCTATCTTATCCTCCACCTCGTTTCTTATGACACGGCGGATATCTCTTGCACCAAGCTTTTGACCGTATGCCTTATGTGCGATAGTTTTCAGAGCTTCATCTGTATATCTCAGGCTGATATGTTTCTCCTCCAGCGGCGACTTCATCTCGTCCAGCATAAGACCTGCTATGCCTGCGAAATTCTCCTCTGTGAGCGGATTGAACACAACTATCTCGTCTATTCTTCCAAGAAACTCAGGTCTCAGGAAATCTCTCAGTGCTTTCATTGCTTTATCCTTGGCGATATCACTGTCGGTCTTATTGAAGCCCACACCTGTATCTCTATCAGTCGAACCTGCGTTTGATGTCATGACGATAACTGTATTCTCAAATGAAACACTTCTGCCCTGCGAATCGTTGATACGTCCCTCGTCAAGTATCTGGAGAAGTATGTTCATAACGTCAGGGTGAGCCTTTTCTATCTCGTCAAAAAGCACCACTGAATATGGTCTGCGGCGCACCTTTTCGGTAAGCTGACCTGCTTCATCAAAGCCTACATATCCCGGAGGTGAGCCGATAAGCTTTGATACTGAGTGCTTCTCCATATACTCGGTCATGTCAACTCTGATAAGCGGTTCGGTGGCGTCGAAAAGCTCTTCTCCAAGGACTTTTACAAGCTCTGTTTTTCCAACGCCTGTTGGGCCGACGAAAATAAATGAAGCCGGTCTGCGACGTTTTGAAAGCTGAACCCTTGTACGCTTTATTGCCTTTGCGACCTTATCAACGGCTTCGTCCTGACCGATAACACGCTTTGAAAGGGCTTCTTTAAGATGCTTTATCTTGTCATACTCGGTCTGAGCTATCTTATTGGCAGGGATACCTGTCCAAAGCTCTATTACCTTTGAGATATCTTCCTCTGTGACCTGAACGTTTTTAAGAGTTTCTTCCACCTCTTTGAGTCTGTTCTGGATCCTGAGTATCTCGCCCTTTTCCTTTGCGATTATCTCATAGTCAGGGTCTGACTTCTGTTCGTAATCCTCAACGAGCTTTTCATGCTTTTTAAGCTCCTCGTTAAGTGCGTCGAACTCCTCTATTTCAGGCGTTCTTATACTTGTGCAGGCGCAGGCTTCGTCAAGAAGATCTATCGCCTTGTCAGGAAGAAATCTGTCGTTGATATATCTTTCAGAAAGCACTGCACACTCTCTGAGCATATCGTCTGATATCTTTACTCTATGGAAATTCTCGTAATACTGCTTTATGCCTTTGAGGACTGTGATTGTGTCCTCAACTGTCGGCTCAGAAACTGTTACAGGCTGGAAACGTCTTTCAAGTGCAGAGTCCTTTTCGATATACTTTCTGTACTCCTTGAAAGTCGTTGCGCCTATTACCTGTATCTCGCCTCTTGAAAGTGACGGCTTCAGGATATTTGCGGCGTTCATCGTTCCCTCATTGTCGCCTGTGCCAACAAGGGTATGCACCTCGTCTATAAAGAGGATAACATTGCCCTGCTCTTTGACCTCTTCCACAAGACCTTTACAACGGCTCTCGAACTGTCCTCTGAACTGAGTGCCTGCAACAAGTGCGGTAAGGTCAAGGAGGTAAAGCTCCTTATCCTTGATATGGAACGGCACATCTCCGCCAACTATCCTCTGTGCGATACCCTCGGCAATGGCTGTTTTACCAACGCCAGGTTCGCCTATAAGGCATGGGTTGTTCTTCTGACGTCTTGACAGGATATGGATAACTCTTGATATCTCCTTATCTCTGCCAACAACGTTATCAAGCTTGCCCTCTCTTGCTTTCTGAGTAAGATTTGTGCAATAGTTGTTGAGAAATTTAAGCTTTTTCTTTTTATCCTTTGGCTTTTCCTCTCCGCCCTCATCGGTGGCTTTAGGCATACCTCCTGCGAGGTTGCTGAAAAGATTGGCTGCGTCACCGCCGAAAAGATTGCTCAGGAAGTTCGTTCCGCCCGGCTCAAAATCGTCCCCGTCGGAAGCCTCCATAAGCTGATTTGACATTGCTTCAAGGTCATCGTCTGAGATGCCCATTGCCTTCATATAATCGTCCACCTGCGAAATGCCAAGCTCCTTGGCACAAACAAGGCAAAGTCCCTCGTTTTTCTTGTGCTGAGGGTCCTTGGCGTTCATCTGTGAGATGAACACCACAGCAGGACGCTTTTTACATCTTGAACACATTAACATTTTTATTTGCTCCTTTCCTTACTGATACACCTTACGGTAATCATTTATACAGAATATCAAAGAAGTAACTGAACAGATAGGTATTTTCAAAAACAGCGCTGTTGAAATTTGGAAGCTTGTTCTCGGTGGCATTTATCACAGTGCAGACCATAAAGGCTATCAACACCAGATACAGACCGCCTTTGCAAAGACCAAGCGCCATGCCTGCAAAACGGTTTGCCGCTGTCAGACCTGCCATTCGGGTAAAAACTCCCGACAGACGCAGGATAAGCCTTATGACTATCTCCATAAGCACATACACCGTCATGAACACGCAAAGCCTTATAAAAGTCAGGGCGATCGGTCGGAAAATGTTCTTTTCCAGATACTCAGCACCAGTTCTGCCACCCTCAGAGAGAGCCTTGACGGCTTCATCTATCTGCTCGGCAGTGAACTTCACCGCCTTAGACAGACTTTTTCCAAGCTTATTACCCTCCAGCTTTTCGCTGAGCTTTTGTGGCATAACGCTGTGGATATACTCTGAAAGCTCCTCGCCCTTTTGCTGAGCGGTATCAAGGTCGGTTCCCTTTGAAACAAGCAGTTTTTCGGTATTCTCCGCAAGAGTGCCTGCCCCTGACAGGACGTTTTTTATCTCCTCATCTGAAAGGTCTATATCAACGCCCTCGTTTTTCAGTTCATTGCTCACAAGCTTTGAAAGATCCGTCTGTTCAGCAGCGTTTTCAAGGCTCGTTATAAGCTGTGTTTTGAAATATTTGTTATATACATTTTCAGCCGACATATTGGCTATAAGAAAAGCCACAAGAACGGCTGCCACTGTTCCGAGCATTGTGATGACATATCTCACAAAGCCCTTACAGTATCCTGTCAGAGCGGTCACGATAAGGATCATTATAACTGCTCCGTCAAAAAAATATGCCATATTTTCCTGCCTTTCGTCAGGTCTCGAAAGCTATTTTGTTTATCTCATGCAGACCCAGGAAATAAACGCTGTCGTTGAGGTAAACAAAGTCAAGATACTCAGAGGACACTGCCGCTGTTGCAAGTAGATTTCCTGCACTGTCATAGGCTTCTATATTATCCTCGCCGAGAAGGATCACCTTCTTGTTCTCTGCGGTCATTTTCTTAGGCTTGCCGCTTTGAGTATAAACAACGCTGTCAGGCTTATCTCCGTCAGAGTCCGAACGGAACACTGCAAGAGTTCCTGTTTTACGCTGTATGCCGTCAAATGCTACTGCGGCAGTGGTATCTGTCAGGGCATAGTCTGAAAGCTCCTCAGGATATTCATACTGCATAAGTATTTTACCATTGCTATCAAGCTTGTAGAAGCAGGTATCGCCCACTACCCAATAATCGCCGTTATCGTTTCGCTGAACGGCAACTGCGAGAGTTTCAAGCTGTTCGCTCTTCATCTTCTCCTCAGTGCTGTCAAAGGTCACATGATAGACGACCGAGCGTAACGCTCCGCCACTGCTGGAAAATGTTGAGATACAACAGCCGCTTCCGTCCTTATCAAAGCTTATATCAAGTATTCTTCGTGAGCTTGACCACTGATATATCTCCGCTCCCGAAGAGTCATAAACTGTCAGCACTGCGGCATATTTCTCAGTCTGGGTGACAACTGCCACTGTGCTGTCAGGGGCTATCTCCGCCAAAAGTATAGACTGGTCTATATCCTTTGAGAGCAGCTCGCCCTTTTTATTCAGCACTCTGAAAGAATTTCCACCGTTATCGTAAACAAGCACACGCTTTCCAGATGTTCTTACAACAGGGTTTGCAAAGTTGTGAGAATTATCCGATATCTTATTGCCCGACTCGTCATAAAAAGCAATGTTCCTGTCATCAACTCGAACTATACCGTCGGAAAGCTGTTTTATAACATTTACTGAGCTTTCATCAAAGGTCAGCGGGAAATTTCCGCTTTGCTTTTTGCCGTCGTTTACTATAGTGGCATGAGGTCTGTCCAAAATGCCCTCAAGCTTCGGCACCCACACTCCTCTTGAAGCGTAAACGCCAACTCCGAAAGCGACCACCACTGCTATGGCGGCTATCTTTTTATAGAGCTTTTTGTTTTTCTCTTTCTTTCTTGCCGCTCTTATATCGGTGACGTTGGATATCTCCTCGTCAGACCTCTCTGCTTTCTCGGCTTTTTTCTCTTTTCTGCTTTTATGCTCGGATTTTTCCTCTTTGCTTTCTGAAGCCTGCTCTTTATTTTCACCGCCTGATACTGTTATCTTGCTTTCATCAGCTTTTTCAGGCTTTTCCTCCTCGGCTTTATCCTCGGTGTTCGTCAGCTCTATTCTGCTTCGTGACTCCTCGGCTTCTTCCGCTTCTTTTCGGAGCTGTTCTTCCTGCTCACGTTCCGCCGCTTTCTGAGCCGCCTTTTTCTGACGCTTTATCTCTCTGAAAGTAACGTTCGGCATAGGCTCTTCTGCACCGTGAAACTCGTCACGCTGAACAAAATCCGTCTGCTTGGTTATTCTTATTGTTTTTTCTTCTTTGGTAGGCGGATTTTTCTTTCTCCGCCTGCTCTTTGATCTTTTATCATTCACCTTGTTCAGATCCTTTATCTTTATCATAATACACTTCGTTAAGATACAATCCCTGCGGCGGAACGGTCTTTCCGCCTCTTGTTCTGTCCTTTGACGCAAGTATATCGGGTATTTGAGTTTCTCCTATCTTGCCCTCATTTATAAAAATAAGCGTGCCTACCATTATCCTTACCATATTGTACAGAAAGCCGTCTCCCGAAACTGTGAATATCACAAGCTCGCCCTCACGTCTTACATGGAAAGAGAATATAGTCCTAACTGTATTCTCCTTTGTGCAATCGGTGGAACACATGGCTTTGAAATCGTGCGTTCCCACAAAATCCTGTGCGGCTTTATCAAGCTTTTTTTCGTCTATTGGAAACCAACTGCGGTAGGCTGTATCTTTATAAAAGGGATTTTTTATCTCGCTGTTATGTATAATATACTCATACTCCTTGCCGCTGCACATATATCTTGCGTGAAAATCAAGGGGGACTTTTTCGCACTCCAGCACTGAGATATCGTCCGGCAGCTTTGAATTAAGTCCGAAAACTATGCCACGGCAGGTTATTGTGGACTCTATAAGAAAGCTTGCGCAAAATCTTCTTGCGTGTACTCCTGCATCTGTTCGTGAACAGCCGTTCACTGTGACTGTCTGTCCCGTCAGCGAGAGGATAGCTTCTTCAAGCACCTGCTGAACGGCAAGGGCGTTGTTCTGCCTTTGCCACCCATGATAGGCTGTGCCGTTATAGGCAAGTATTATCCTGAAATTTGTCATGAGTATATCCCGTTTCTTTAGTCGAGTGTTATGGAATCTATATTGTCAAGTCTTACTATCATGGTGCTGTCGCTTTTCTTCTCGTGGACGATAAGCTTTACCCACTCGTCGTCTGCGTCAAGAATAGTACAGCTATGACCATAAATCCCATCGCCGTCAATGGTACATTCTCTGCCGATAAGTTCTTTTATAATGCCTGACATTTTATTTTCCCCATTTACATTTCTCTCAAGTTTCTTGACTTTTCTCTCCAAAGCATCAAGTCTGTCATCCTGGTCCATATCTTTAAAAACACTGCTCATAATACCCCTCCTAAACGACTATATTTATGACGATAACGCCTGCAAGGAACAGCACGCAGAATATCGAGCCGTAGAGATCGACTATGCTCATGTGGAGCTGTTTCATTCTTGTTCTGCCCTCTCCGCCGTGATAACAACGGCACTCCATAGCAAGGGCAAGCTCCTCGGCGTGTCTGAACGATGCCACAAAAAGCGGTATCAGCACTGGGATAAGGGCTTTGGCTTTCTGAATGAGCGAGCCTGTTTCCATATCCGCTCCTCTTGCTTTCTGTGCCGACATTATCTTGTCTGTTTCCTCGATAAGGGTAGGGATAAATCTCAAAGCTATAGTCATCATCATTGCAAGCTCATGGACAGGCACTTTTATCTTTTTCAGCGGTGAAAGCAATCTTTCGATAGCGTCTGTCAGGTCGATAGGCGAGGTGGTGTAGGTAAGAAGCGAAGTGCCGACAATAAGGCAGATTATCCTTATCATCATGAACACTGCCGTATCAACGCCCTCGTCTGTTATCTTGAGAAATTTCCACTCAAAATAGGCTTTGCCCGTTCTGATAAAAAGCAGATTGAGTATCGCCGTGAATATTATTATCGGCACGATAGGCTTCAAGCTTTTTAGCATGAGTTTGCCAGGTATTTTCGATATGATAAAAGTGAGAATAGTAAAAGCTATGCCCACAAGAAGTCCCCACACGCTGTTTGCGGCGAAAAGCATCACTATGAAAACCGCCGTCATTATTATCTTTATTCGTGCGTCCATTCGGTGAATGACAGAATTTCCGGGAAAATACTGTCCTATAGTAATATCCTTTATCAAGGTATATTCCTCCAATTTTCTATCTCAACTTACACAGTCCTGCTCTCTGCTCATATGGGTCAAAGGCAGTCCGCTGCTTACTTATTCTTTTTCTGCTCCAGCATTTCAAGGATGACCTTTTTTGCATAGCCAACTGTATACACATCGTCCTTAATATCTATGCCCATGGCTTTGAGCCTGTTTATAACTCTTGTTATCTGCGGCACTGCAAGTCCCATTGACACAAGCTCCTCAGAGCGGTGGAACACCTTTACTGTATCGTCATAGCAGAAAAGCTTCGATTCGTTCATGACGAGTATCTTTGAAACGTTCTTTGCGATATCTTCCATAGAGTGTGATACCAGCAAAACAGTGTTTTTCATCTGCTCATGATACTCTCTTATAAGACCAAGTATCTGCTCTCTGCCCTTTGGGTCAAGACCCGAAGCAGGTTCGTCAAGGATAAGCACCTTTGGGTTCATTGCCATAACGCCTGCTATAGCCACACGCCTTTTCTGTCCGCCTGAAAGTTCAAAAGGCGACTTATCAAGTATCTCAGGGCTTAGCCCTACCATTCTTGCGGCCTCTTTCACATACTTGTCTATCTGATCTTCCTTGATACCCATATTCTTAGGTCCGAATGCGATATCCTTATAACAGGTCTCCTCAAAGAGCTGATACTCAGGATACTGAAACACAAGACCCACCTTAAATCTTATAGGGCGAAGCCTTGATTTATCGTCCCACAGCCTTTCTCCGTCTATATAGACGCTTCCGCTCGTGGGCTTCAAAAGACCGTTGAAATGCTGGATAAGGGTAGATTTGCCTGAGCCTGTATGTCCTATTATACCCACCATTTCTCCGTCATTTATCTCTATATTAACATTGTCTACGGCTGTTTTGCGAAAGGGCGTACCCTCGCCGTAAACATAAGTCAAGTTTTCCGTTTTAATTACTGCCATTGTTACTCCCTATCACTTAAGCATTTCATAAAGCTTCTGAACGCACTCGTCCTCGTGGATTATCTCGGTGGAGATGTCATAGCCTGCCCTTTTAAGCTCCCAGCAAAGCTCTGTCACCTGCGGCACGTCAAGTCCCAGATTTTTCATGGTTTCCACATTTGAGAATATCTTCTTCGGAACGTTATCCATTATGACCTCGCCACCGTCTATTACAACAACACGCTGTGCCTGTGCAGCCTCTTCCATATAGTGGGTGATAAGCACGATAGTAACTCCCTGCTCGTTGAGCATTTTGACAGTTTTCATTACCTCGTCCCTGCCGTGAGGATCGAGCATGGCGGTAGGCTCGTCAAGAAGTATACAATCAGGTTTCATTGCGATTATGCCTGCAATAGCCACACGCTGTTTCTGTCCGCCTGAAAGCTTATGGGGTGCATGAAGTCTGTATTCATACATACCGACGGTTTTAAGAGCCTCGTCAACACGCCTGCGTATCTCATTCGGCTCGACGCCCATATTTTCAAGGGCGAAAGCCACGTCCTCCTCCACGATAGTTGCAACTATCTGGTTATCAGGGTTTTGGAACACCATGCCCACCTTTTCTCTTATAGGCAAGAGGTTATTTTCGTCCAAAGTGTCCATGCCGTTCACATAGACAGCCCCCGACTCAGGAAGATTTATAGCGTTTATGCACTTTGCAAGTGTAGATTTGCCTGAGCCGTTATGACCAAGCACTGCCACAAACTCGCCTTTTTCTATGTTCAGATTTATGCCTTTAAGCACCTCCGTTTTAACAGGTGGCTCTTCAAGGTCGTTCACATAGGAAAAGTGCAGATCCTTTATTTCAATAAAACTGCTCATTTCACTTTCCTTACCAAATTTAGTTTATTCCTTATCTTCAGGCTGTTCTTTCTGTTCAGCCTTTCTTTCCTTATGCTTTTCGTAAACATTTTCGGCTTTGTCTATTCCTTTATCAAGGAGCTTTTCAGCCTTGTTCTTTACCTTTTTGCCCGTTTCGCTCTCTGCGAACTCGTGGGCTTTTTCCTTTCCCTTTTCAAACAGCTCTCCTGCTTTGCTCTTTATCTTCTGCCCCTTTTCACTTTCAGCAGCCTCGTGAGCTTTTTCTTTGCCCTTTTCAAGCATATTTCCTGCCTTGTGTTTAAGTTCATCAAAATCAAAAGACATAATCTTTCCTCCTGTCTGAAATTTTGGTTTATACCTTATTATAATATATGGGTATGCGAACGCTGTTCGCCCCTACATATTGCTCATAAGCTTTTCAATATCTTTTACTGTTGGCGGATAAAGTGCGATAGGGAACTTTTCCACCGCCGCACCTGCCACAGCACAGGCTGTTTTCACCAATGTATCGTCATCAAGACCTTTATAAAGCCCATATACAGCGCCCGCCTTAAAGCTGTCCCCTGCGCCAAGCGTTGACACTACGTCTACTTTAAATGCAGGGCACATCTTTGGCACAGCACCCTTTCTGCCATACATCGCACCCTTTTCGCCAAGGGTAAATATCACAAGCCCTTCTGTATTATCTGTATAAAGTCTGAAAAGCTCATCATAGCTTTTATCTGGATAATATTCATCAAGGTGCTGATGAGATATGCAATTTACTGCACAATGCTCATGTATATAGCTGTCATAGGCACAATCTATGGTGACGTATTTCTTGCCATATTTTACGCAATACTCAGCTATCTTATCACCAAAATAAGGGTCAGCCGCAACGCAGGCTGAATTTTTCACTGACTCCTCCGAAGGCTGTTCATAAAAAGGCTCCGGACGTGAATAAAGCTTATCCCACTCGCCAAAACAGGTGCGTGTATTTTTATCTATGATAACATAGTCGGTCACGCCCTCGAAACCCTCTGTTACAAGCTCTGAAAGGTCAGCAGTCTTGTCTGCAAAATAATCCTTTATAAGCTTTTCATTGCCGCTTCCAAGGTGAGTACCGCCAAGCTTTACAGGCACATTCAGACTGCAAAGAACAGCCGCCGCTGTTCCGGTCTCACCACCGACAAGGTGATACTTTTCCTTTATCTCTGCCGTTCCGTCTGCCTTTGGAAAATCACCGTCAAGAAGAAACGAACAGGTGGAGATCATTTGGCCGTACATATAAACATAATTCTCAGTATATTTCATGTGAACACCATTCCTTACTATAGCAAAGCTATTTCTGCCAAATTGCCGTTGAACCGCATGGAAGCACACCACCTGTTGCCTCCACCGGCAATCCTATCTCATCAGCCGTGACGTTTCCGCCAAACCTCGTTTCGAGGACATCTCTCAGGATATATGCCATAACTGAGGGTGAAAGTCCTGTGGTATAGCTGTTGAGCAGGAAGAAAAGCGGCTCGTCGCTCAAAACGCCTGAGCAAGTCTTTACAAGGTCATAGATACAATCTTCAAGTTTCCATATTTCTCCGCCAGGTCCTCTGCCGTAGGACGGAGGATCCATAACGATAGCGTCATAGGTCTTGCCACGGCGTATCTCACGCTGAACGAACTTTTCACAATCGTCTACAAGCCAGCGAATAGGCTTATCGGAAAGCCCTGACACAGTGGCGTTCTCTCTTGCCCACTGCACCATGCCCTTTGATGCGTCAACGTGTGAAACGCTTGCACCTGCTTCAGCACAGGCAAGGGTAGCTCCGCCTGTGTATGCAAAGAGGTTTAACACCTTTATCTCTCTGTCTGCGTTTCTTATTCTATCAGCCATGAAGTCCCAGTTCACAGCCTGTTCAGGGAAAAGACCTGTGTGCTTGAAGCCCGTTGGTCTGATTATAAACTTCAAATTCTTATAGCCTATGTTCCAGCTTTCAGGCAGGCGCTTTCTGTATTCCCATTCGCCGCCGCCCTTTGAGGAACGGTGATAAATGCCGTCTGCCTTTGTCCAAAGGTCAGAACGCTTCGGTGACTTCCAGATTATCTGAGGGTCAGGTCTTACAAGCACCTTGCCGCCCCAGCTTTCAAGCTTATCTCCGCTTGAAGTATCTATTATCTTATAGTCTTTCCAGTTTTCTGCAATTCTCATATTTTTTATCCTTATATAAAATTTACTTTTTCCACGGCCTTTTATTTTCCGTCCAGCCCTTTGCCTGCCAATATGCACTGTCAGCAGGGTTCCAGCCCTTTTTGTTTGCAAAGTGGAAAATAGTGAAAAACATTCTGCCTTTAAGGCTGACCTTTGGCTCAAAGCTGTCGCTTTTAAGCTTTGCGGCAATGCTGTCGGTCTTTTTCTCTATCTTCGCAAGCATTTTGTCTGAAACCTTGCTCCAGCTCGTTGCGTGTATGCCGAAGCCTATCTTATATATCTTAGGCACTCCCCAGAATGACAAGCTATCCGCCATATCTTTGTTAGTGCTTTTCATACCTGCACCTGCGGCGGTGGATATTACAACGGCACGCTTTGAGAACATTTTCTCCTCAGGTCTATGGACTATCCAGCGCCAGCCGTAATGGTCGAGCCATGCTTTCATCGAGCCTGTGCAGTGGTAGACATACACAGGGGAAGTAAGTATCAGCACGTCTGCTTCGTCCACCGCTTTTGTGATAGGGTCGAGCTTCTCATAGTGAGGACACTTTTCTTCGCTTTTCATAAAGCAATTGGTACAGCCACAGCAGAACTCACCGAAATCTCTCGGCAGGAAGAACTCTGTCACCTCGCCGCCAAGTTTATCGGCCAACATTCTGCCTATATGATATGTAGAGCCTTTATGGTTTTGACCATTTATCAAAGCTATTTTCAAAATATCACCTCACATTTTTTCGATAAGCTCCGCTATATTATGTGCATATTCTGTGATTATGCCTGTTCTCTTGCCCTCTATCATAACACGAACGAGAGGCTCTGTGCCTGACTCACGAACAAGTATCCTGCCATCGTCACCAAGCTTTTCGGAATACATCTTTATAGCGTCTGTTATCTCAGGGACTTTATCCCACATACCCTTTTTGTCTGCTGTTATCTTAATGTTCACAAGCACCTGCGGGTAGCACTCCATGCAGGAAGCAAGCTCGCTTGCCTTTTCGCCTGTGCATTTGAGGACTGTCAGAAGCTTTGTTCCTGTCAGCTCGCCGTCGCCTGTGTTTGCATAGTCAAGAAGAATGATATGGCCTGACTGCTCACCGCCTATATTATAACCGCCCTTGAGCATTTCTTCAAGAACGTATCTGTCGCCCACCTTTGTGGTAGCGGCAACGATGCCGTTTGCCTTTGCATACTTGAAGAAGCCGAGGTTTGTCATAACTGTAACAACGCAGGTGTTGTTTTTGAGTATGCCCATGCTCTTCATATATTTTGAGAAGATAGCAAGTATCTTGTCACCGTCAATAAGCTCGCCCTTTTCGTCAACTGCAAGGCATCTGTCAGCGTCGCCGTCAAAGGCAAGACCGATATCGCAATGATTATCAACAACTGCCTTTTGCAGACCCTCGATATGTGTTGAGCCGCAGTCCTTATTTATGTTTGTGCCGTCAGGCTTATCGTTGAGCATTATGCACTTTGCACCAAGTCCCTCGAAAATTCTCTGTGCGCACACAGAAGCTGAGCCATTTGCACAATCAAGCGCCACACGGATACCGTTGAAATCGGTCTGAACTGTTTTCATAACATAGCGGATATAATCCCAAGCTGCGTCCTTTTCGTAATAAACGTGACCTATATCACAACCGTCCTTAAGCTCTATCTTTTCAGGAGTGTCCAGGATAAGTGCTTCTATCTCGTTTTCTATCTCGTCAGAAAGCTTGAAGCCTGTGCCAGAGAAAAGCTTTATGCCGTTAAACTCAACAGAATTGTGTGAAGCGGATATCATAACGCCTGCGTCTGCGTTGTATTTCTTTACCAGCATTGCAACGGCAGGGGTAGGAACAACACCGAGTATATGAGCGTCTGCACCAACTGAGCAGATACCAGCCACCAGTGCGGACTCCAGAATGTCGCCTGAGATACGGGTATCCTTGCCTATGATTATCTTAGCCTTGTGGTTTGTTTCCTTCGTGAGTACCATTGCGGCAGCTCTGCCTATCTGCATAGCAAGCTCGCAGGTAAGCTCGGTGATAGCTACTCCTCTTGCGCCGTCAGTTCCAAATAATCTTCCCATAATAATTAGCTCCTTTTCGAGGTCATACCTCTATATTATTTTTTATTTATGTAAACTCTATATTAACACACATATTAAATTGATCCGATAATAAAATTTTTCCAAAGATAGAAAGTGCAGTGGCGGGCGAACACTGTTCGCCCCTACAGAACAAGAAATCAATCGCCGCTAGGCGATACCATAATTCCTCATTCCTCACTAAATCAAAGATGCGTTTGTCCGTCTTTGAGAAAACCCAAGTGATCGTAAGCAAGCTGTGTCGCCACACGTCCCCTTGGGGTCTTGGAGAGGAAGCCAAGCTGCATAAGATACGGCTCGCAAACGTCCTCAATGGTGACAGATTCCTCACCGATAGCCGCCGCAAGGGTTTCAAGTCCCACTGGGCCGCCGTCATAGCCTTTTATTATCATAGTCAGCAGACGTTTGTCGAGAGAGTCAAGCCCCAGTTTGTCAACGTCCATTCTGTTGAGGGCTATCTTAGCAATGTCTGCGGTTATCCTGCCGTTGCCCATGACTTCGGCAAAATCACGCACACGCCTTAAAAAGCGGTTTGCTATTCTCGGCGTTCCTCTTGAACGCTTTGCTATCTCCTCTGCACCGTCATCATCACAAGCCACGCCAAGCAAAACTGCGGAACGCTTTACGATATCGGAAAGCTGTTCTGTATTGTAAAGTTCCAAACGCTGGATAACGCCAAAACGATCTCTCAGCGGTGCAGAAAGCGAGCCTGCTCTGGTGGTCGCTCCGATAAGGGTAAACTTGTTAAGCTCGATCCTTATAGACCTTGCCGCAGGACCTTTGCCCATGATTATATCCAAGGCATAATCTTCAAGGGCAGGATAAAGAACTTCCTCCACCTGTCTTGAAAGGCGGTGAATCTCGTCTATAAAAAGCACGTCGCCTTTTTCAAGGTTTGTGAGAAGTGCTGCAAGGTCGCCCGGCTTTTCAATGGCAGGACCTGATGTTATCCTGATGTTCACTCCCATTTCATGGGCGATTATGGCAGAAAGAGTGGTCTTGCCTAGTCCCGGTGGGCCGTAAAGCAGAACATGGTCAAGGCTGTCGCCCCTGTTTTTTGCCGCTTGTATATATATTTTCAGGTTCTCCTTGACCTTTTCCTGACCGATATACTCGTCAAGTGTTTTAGGTCTAAGGCTCACCTCGAAATCGTCAGTTGTTTCCGCCTGAGTTTCTTTCGGGGTGACTATCCTGTCTATATCAAAATCTCCTTTTTCGATCATTTATGGAGTTCTCCTCTCAAAATTTCGCAAGTCCGATAAGGGCTTTCTTTATAAGCTCTTCAACGCTCAAATTCGGGTCAAGCTTTGATATCACTGACATTGCTTCGCCCTCGGTATATCCAAGCACCACAAGGGCTGTGACAGCTTCTTCGACAGCTCCGCTTGGAACAGCCGCAAAGCCCTGAGCCGCATTTCCTCTGACGGATATGGTATTCTCTTTTGCCACCTTATCCTTAAGCTCGAGGACTATCCTTTGTGCTATCTTTGTACCGATACCCTTTATCTTTGTGAAAGCCTTTGAATCCCCCGTTGCAACCGCAAGCGCAAACTGTGACGGAGTGCAGGCTGAAAGTATGGCAAGACCTGCCTTCGGACCTACTCCGCTGACAGATATGAGCATACGGAAGCTTTTCAGTTCCTCCTTAGTTGCAAAGCCGAAAAGCTCCACCGCGTCCTCCTTTACGGCAAGATGTGTATAAAGCTTTACTTCGCTTTTGCCTGCAATCTGCTGCAAGGTGGGAAAAGTAGTTTTGCAGGCATAGCCAACGCCTGCACATTCTATTACGGCAAGGTCGCTCTCGGTATGAACGAGCTTTCCGCTAAGTGAATATATCATATTATTTCTCCTCAAAATTTTTCATAACACGCCTTGTGTTCACCGAAAGCCCGTGAGTTATAGCGATAGCCACTGCGTCCGCTGTATCGTCAGGCTTTGGGATAGCTTTAAGATGAAGCATGGTCTTTGTCATTTCCTGCACCTGCTTTTTCTCGGCACGTCCATAGCCGACTATGGAGCATTTCACCTGCAAAGGCGTATATTCATAGATGGGAATATTTCTTATTATGGCAGGAAGCAGTGTCACTCCCCTTGCCTGTGCAACGTCAATGGCGGTCTTTTCATTGGTATTGAAAAACAGCTTTTCTATTCCCATTTCGTCAGGCTTATAGGTGGTTATTATCTCGGTCATATCATCATAGATGACTTTCAGCCGTCTGTTGAAATCCATATCCGAAGAAGTGGTTATTGCACCGTAGTCAACAACAGTGAATTTTCCGCTGTTGTATTCAAGCACTCCGAATCCCACAATGGCGTAGCCCGGGTCGATACCAAGTATTCTCAAATCCACTCCTCCGTTCAATTTCAACGCTATCCTATAATGACCCTATTATAACAATTAATTATACCATATTTTTCGGTCAAATGCAAGCAAAACGCTGAGTTTTCACCTATTTCTCACAAGGCGAAAATGTAGAAATGCCACTTTGTGAAAAGTATGTTTTTGGCTAAACTGACTATAGAACAAAACAGCGGTCATCAGGCATGCCCCTGATGCCGCTGTTATCTTTTTATGCTGTATTTTCTAAGTGGCGACTTCCACAATCTTTGGAGAATAAGACCATTGAGCGTGCCTGTGAGAATGCCGCTTATTATGAGATAAGGCAAAAGGCTGAACACCGCCCATGTGCCTGATACCACTGCCGCCGCACAAAGCTGACCTATATTATGGGAAAAGCCACCAAAAACTGATGTCACCCAAAGCTGGTTTTCACCAACTCTCGAAACCGCAATGCACATGGCGAGATACGCTAAAATTCCGCCTGTGAGTGAGAACGCAAAGCTCACCACAGTTCCGTAAAGTCCTGCCGCAAGGACTATCCTCAAAAGCAGCACCAAGCCTGCCTCTTTTCTTCCGATAAAAAGCATTGCTGCCATTGTGACGATATTTGCAAGCCCAAGCTTCATGCCGCCTATGGGCATAACAGGAAACTGTGCCTCCACCATGAAAATGATAAGTGACAAGGCGGTAAAAATTCCTATGAGGGTGATTTTTTGTACTGATATTTTCATGCTTCCACCCCTATATCACAGCGTCAGCAGAGGTCTCACCGACTATTTTTATCACAAGCTTGTGCGGTGCACAAATGACAGTCTGTCCTGCGTGGGATATCTTTCCTGCATGAACACAGGTCTGGTTCGAGCAATCTGCGACAGACACCCAAATGCTTCCCTCGCCAACGGTTATGGTATTAGTGCCGTTTTCTGTCTTTATCTCAAAGGAATACTCCTTATCGGGGGAAAGGTCAGAAACTGTCTTTATGAGCTTGCCGTTTTCATATATTTCGGCAGAATTTTCTCCGCTCTTTCCACCTGTGAGGAAAATAAATATCAGGCACGCAGCGATAACAGCCGCAAAAACTGCCGCCCATATGAGATTCTTTCTTTTTACCACTGCCGCACTCCCCTTTTTACAGTATATCTGTTGTTATGAGTATACCACAGCCGTTCTTTTTCGTCAAGGCAAACAGCAAGTGTCTGATTTTTTGTACTTAAATATTACAGCAAGGTTACAATAAGGTACAAGATTTCGTACAGTTGTAACATTGCTGTAATTTTCGCCTAAAAAGCCGAAAAAATTGTCGAAAATTTATCAAAATATCCTTATTCACTATTGATTTTTTGAATGGGGTGTGTTAAAATATAAGAGTTGAATATTCTATTGTTAAGAGTATGTGAACATTTGTTCTTTTTATAGACCGCCATAGCCTGCATTATATGGGCAGATTTAACGATTGCTTGGGTGTATGTTAAATGATTTTAACCAAATCGTTGAAATTCTTGCTTTTTGCTTTTATTTTGCCTGTGGCTGTGGTATAATAATCTGAGCGTCGGCAGAGAGAGAAGCCGACAATCTCGTTAAGGAGTGTGTAAACTTGGAGAAGTTTGTTATACATGGAGGTAAGCCGCTGCATGGTACTGTGCAGATAAGCGGTGCAAAAAACGCTGCTGTTGCATTGGTTGCGGCAACTATCCTGTGCGACGAGCCGTGCGTTCTTGAGAACGTGCCTGAGATAAGCGATATAACTAAGTGCATGAAGATCCTGCGTGAAATGGGCGCAGAGGTCAGACTTTTAGATAAAAATACTATATATTTTGACACAAAGGGCATTGAAAAGCCTGAAGTGCCATATGAGCTTGCAAGGACCATGAGAGCGTCATGCTATTTTCTTGGCACACTGCTTGGAAGATTTCACGAGGCTTTTGTTCCGATGCCGGGCGGCTGTGACCTTGGCGACAGACCTATAGATCAGCATTTGAAAGCTTTCAAGGCGCTTGGTGCGTCTGACGAGATAGTGAACGGAGCTAATCATGTCACAGCAGACGAGCTTGTGGGCAATCAGATATACTTTGACTTTGTTACGGTTGGCGCAACTATGAATGCAATATTTGCCGCTGTAAAGGCAAAGGGGCTTACTATAATCGAAAATGCGGCAAAAGAGCCTCATATCGTTGACCTTGCGAACTTCCTTAACTCAATGGGTGCTGATATCAGAGGCGCAGGTACAGACGTTATAAAGATAAGAGGCGTTGATTACCTCAAAGGCGTTACCTATGCGACTATCCCTGACCAGATAGAGGCAGGCACTTATATGGTAGCGGCGGCTGCCACAAAGGGCGACGTTGTTATCGCAAATGTTATCCCTAAACACCTTGAGTCTATCACGGCAAAGCTCCGCAAGGTAGGCGTAAACGTTGAGGAAAGCGACGAGAGTGTTCATGTTTGGGTGGACGGTCCGCTCATGAAAACTTCTATAAAAACTATGCCGCACCCTGGCTTCCCTACTGATATGCAGCCGCAGTTCTCAACACTGCTGACGCTTGCAGAGGGTACGAGCATCGTTACAGACGATATTTTTGACAACAGATTCAGATATGTGGCTGAGCTTAGAAGAATGGGCGCTGACATTTCTGTTGACGGCAAGGTGGCTGTTATACAGGGCGTTGGCAAGCTCAAAGGTGCTCCTGTTGTGGCAACTGACCTGAGAGCAGGCGCTGCCATGGTGATAGCAGGACTTGCCGCAGAGGGCACTACTGAGATAGACAATATTTTCTACATCGAAAGAGGATATGAAAAGATAGATGAGAAGCTCAGAGGGCTTGGAGCTGACATTCAGCGTGTTTACAAGCCTGACGCTAACGAAATGGAGCTTAGCGGCTGATAAATATTGATAACACTGCGGCGGCATATTATTTGCCGCCGTTTTTTACAGCATTTGAGAGGACATGATATGGAGCTTTTTATTTCCGACCTTGACGGAACGTTGCTTAACGGCAATGCAGAGGTGACGGAGTTCACAAGAGACACTTTGAACAGGCTCATGGCAAAGGGGCTTAACTTCACTGCCGCCACTGCAAGGACGCTTGCTTCCGCAGGAAAAATACTTTCGGGGCTTGACCTGAAGCTTCCCGTTATACTTATGAACGGCGTGCTTATTTATGATATGGCGGAGAAAAAATACGTCAAGATAAACAGTCTTTCCAGGGAGCTTTGCGGTCTTATCATAGGTCTTTCAAAAGGACTTGGTTTAGAGCCTTTTATGTACTCAGTTTCAGATAACCAGCTTTCAACAAGATATGAGAGGCTTATTTCACCTGCAATGAAGAGCTTTTACAACGAACGCAGAGAGAAATATTACAAGTCTTTCACGCAGGTCAGTGACCTTTCTCAGTACATCGACAATGTGATATACTTCACATTTATTGCAGAAAAAGAAAAACTTGTACCGCTGTATGACGCTCTTAAAGAAAATGAAAAGCTGAACATCACATACTATTATGATGTTTATGACCCCAAGCTTTGGTATCTTGAAGTGTTCTCTTCGGCGGCTTCTAAGGAGCAAGGCGTGAGGTATCTTCGTGAGAATTACGGCTTTGACTTTGTCACGGCTTTTGGGGACAACACCAACGATCTGCCTATGTTCAAGGCGGCTGATAAAAGAGTGGCGGTAAAAAACGCCTGCAAAGAGGTGCTTGAAGGCTGTGACCAGGTGACAGGCACAAATGAAGAAGACGGTGTTGCAGAGTATCTTCTGAAAACTTTTGAAAGGAATTAGTTATGGCAAGGATATATCCACTTTTTTCATCAAGCAAGGGCAACAGCTCTTTTATCGGCAACAGTGACGGCGGGATACTTGTTGACGCAGGAGTATCCTGCAAACGTCTTTGTGAGGCTTTGAAAGCTAACGAGATCGACCCTGCTGTGATACAGGGAATTTTTATCACACACACACATTCAGACCATGTTTCTGGGCTTAAAGTTCTCACGAAGAAATATCATATCCCTGTATTTGCCCAAAAGACCAATCTTGAGATACTTGTATCTGACGGCAAAATAGACCCCGCTTGTGATGTCAACGAAGTGGACGGCAATGAAGTGTGCATAGGAGATTATGCCGTAAAAGGTTTTGCCACATTTCACGATACCCCTGCAAGCTGTGGATATCAGATAAAGACCCCTGACGGCAAGCAGGTGTGCGTATGCACCGACCTTGGCACTGTTACAAATGAGGTCGATATGCACCTGAGCGGTTCTGACCTTGTTTTGCTGGAGTCAAATTATGATGAGTCAATGCTAAAGAATGGACCATATCCATACGAGCTGAAAAGGCGCATAGCTTCAGACCACGGCCACCTTTCAAACTCTGCCTGCGGAGAACAGCTAAAAAAGCTTATGACAGCAGGTACATATAAATTTATTTTAGGACATTTAAGTCAGGAAAACAACACGCCTTTGCAGGCTGAAAACTCGGCTGTGGGAGCACTTGGGGATTACGAGCGCAACAGCGACTATATTTTACATATAGCGAAGCCTGAGGGCAGCGGAATGGCGGTGGCATTTTGATAAGGATAAATCTTATTACAGTTGGAAAGCTGAAAGAAAAATACTGGCGTGACGCAGCGGCGGAATACTCAAAGCGGCTGGGGGCGTTCTGCAAGCTTGAAATAGTTGAGCTGAACGAGTCGAGGTTATCTGACAGCCCATCCGAAAAGGAGATAGCGGCGGCGCTTGAAAACGAAGCAAAAGCCATGAAAAGCTACACTGACATCAAGGGCGCATACAATATTGCAATGTGCATTGAGGGCAAGCAGCTTTCAAGTGAAAAGCTGTCCAAAAAGCTCAGCGAATGCGGTCTGAACGGATTCAGCACAGTGAATTTCATAATAGGCTCGTCATTCGGCATTGCCCCTGAGGTAAAGGCGAAAGCTGACCTGCGCTTATCAATGTCGGAGATGACATTTCCGCACCAGCTTGCAAGGATAATGCTTTTGGAGCAGGTTTACAGGGCGTTTCAGATAAGTGCTAATACTAGGTATCATAAGTGAATTTCGGGTATGACAAAACCGCCCTTTGTGCCTGTCATGTAGTGATGAACATCAGGATCGAACATCTTATTGTAAAGTTCAAACAGCTCACTTTCGGTCTTGCTGGTCAAAAAAATCATTGGCATTGATAATTTCAAGGACAGGCTTAAAACGGTTGATAAAAATATCGTTCAGCTTGTGTGCACAGCTTTTGCTGTCCATAGAATCATCTGTAATTGAAATATGAGGATTCCTTGACTTAGTATAATAATATTTAATATTATAAGTCATTGCAATACCAACGTCAATGACTTAAACTAATAATATAATAATTCAGTATACGGCGGAGGTATAACATGAAAAAAATATCAATGGTAATAAATGCAGACGACAGGCTCGGACATATCTCTCCCGAGATATACGGACATTTTTCCGAGCATCTCGGAAGATGTATCTACAATGGTATATATGTGGGTGAAAATTCACCTATTCCGAATACAGACGGAATAAGGAATGATATCATCGAGGCGCTCAGAAATATAAAAGCTCCCGTTTTCCGCTGGCCCGGTGGCTGCTTTGCAGAAGAATATCACTGGCAGGACGGTATCGGCGAAAAATCTCTGCGCCGAAAGATCGTGAACACGAACTGGGGCGGAGTTACGGAGGATAATTCTTTTGGCACGCACGAATTTATGCGCTTCTGTGAGCTTGTTGGCTGCAAGCCTTATATAAACGGCAATGTTGGCAGTGGCAGTGTTCGTGAATTATCCGAATGGATAGAATATATGACCTCAGATGCGGAATCACCTCTCACAGAGCAGAGAAAGAAGAACGGCAGAGCCGAGCCGTGGAAACTCGAATACCTCGGTATCGGCAATGAAAACTGGGGCTGCGGAGGAAATATGCGTCCCGAATATTACGCTGACGTTTATAAAAGGTATCAGACATTCTGCCGCAATTATTCGGGAAACAGACTTTACAGAATAGCCTGCGGTTCAAGCTCTGCCGACTATAACTGGACAGAAGTCATGATGAAAAATCTTGACAGCAATAATGTTGATGCTATCGACCTGCATTATTATACGATGCCAGTATGGCCCGAAATGGAGTCTGCCACCGATTTTGACGATGAGCTTTATTATAAAACTATAGCTGCAGCGAACTTTTCCGATGAGCTTATCACAAGACATTCGGAGATAATGAACCGCTATGATCCCGAAAAGAAAATAGGACTTGTAATAGGAGAGTGGGGCTGTTGGCATAAGGTAGAAGAGGGTACGAACCCGGGATTTTTATATCAGCAGAATACAATGCGTGATGCTATCGTTGCTGCAATAGAGCTGAATGTTTTTAACAGACACAGCGACCGTGTTGTAATGGCAAACCTTGCGCAGGCGGTGAATGTTCTCCAATCGGTCATTCTTACAGAGGGCGATAAGATGATAAAAACGCCTACATATCACGTTTTCGACCTTTTTAAAACACACCAAAACAACGAGGCAGTTTACTGCTATACGCAGAACGAAAATATGTCGGAAGGTAAAAATGCTCCGATGATCTCGGTTTCCGCATCGGTGAACGAAAAGAGTATGACCATTACCGCCGCAAACTGTTCGCTTACGGAAGAGGCTGCTGTTGAATGCAGCATTTTCGGATTTAAAGCATCATCAGTTTCTTGCAGGATACTTACAAATGAGGCGCACAGCTATAACGACTTCGACTGTCCCGACAGAGTGAGCATTACCGAGCATACGGCAGTCATCAAGGACAATGTGTTAAAGCTGAATATTCCGCCTTGTGCTGTTGTGGAATGTGTTGTTGACTAAATATTGGGGCATATTCACAGTGCATTTCGTCTTTATAATAAAAATATAAGCATAAGAGCTGCGTTTCATTAAAGAAGCGCAGCTCTTTGTTTTATAAGGCCATAATATGTTGGGCATTGTGCTCGCCCCAAAAAATAATGCACAAAAGGGACTTCTGTTGATAAAATGTGAATGTGTTCACATAAGGAGAAAACCGAAGGATTTGTCAACATGACAAAACCGCCGCAACCGATTTGGGTTGCGGCGGTAATTTTATCTGCTATGAATTATTGTTCTTGCTGTAATACTCTGTCTGCTTATCGTAGACCACTTTCGGCGTGTAACGCTTTATGGCCTTGTTGTTCACCTTGATGTCAAGCTTTTCTACCCAGCTTGTTAATTTCTTCTGAAATTCATCGCTCTTCATTTCTTTTAGAAGATCTTCATGATTTTCCTTGGCATATTCTGTATCTCTGTCCTTAACATCGCCCTTGATAAGAATGTAATATGCATTATCGTCCTCATAAGCTGTTGCAACGTCTGTGCTCATACCGCTTACTTCTTTGAGTATCTTGCCGTTTGCAGTGTCTTTCTGTGAATCGTCCATTGCACCATAGTTCGCCATTTTCTCATTTGCATATGGGTCTGGCTCTGATGATGAGCTGTCTGTTGACGAGTCACTGTCTGCAGCGGAGCTTGATTCTGCTGTGCTGTCAGATACAGAAGATGTATCGTCGGAAGCTGTAGAACTTGTGTCGCTCTCTGCTACAGAAGAAGTGTCATCAGAAGTCGTGCTGCTGTCTGAGGCTGATGAATCGCTGTCAGTAGCGGAGCTTGAATCTGAGGCTTTCTTTGAAGCAACGTAGTCGTTGTACTCGTCTATAATGCTGTCGAAATCGTCAAACGAAACTCCCTGAGCCTTTTCAAGGAACTCATCTCTTTTTGCCTTGGCTTCCTCATTTGCAGCGTCTGCTGAGTCTGTAGAAGAATCGGTGGCTGATGATGAAGAATCAGTTGATGCTTTAGTTTTAGCAAATGAAATGGATTTATATCTCAGGTAGTTATCATCAAGATACTTCACCATTTCATCGTCTGAAACGGCTTCCTCGCCGCCCTCTGCATAGTAGTGATCAAAAAGCTCTTCTCTCATTTTAGAGCCTTTGAGTGCAAGCTTTACAGATTCCTTTGAGATACCCTCTGACTCGTAAAACTCGCCCTGAGAATCCCATGTGCTGCTTATGCTGTCATTAATGGACTTTATATCCTCATCTGAAAGAGTAAGTCCAAGCTCGTTGAACTTGTCAACTACAGCCGCATACTCCTTAGTTGCAGTGAGAGCATAATCTGAAAGATACTCGTCAAATGCCTTTCCGTCTACCTTCTGATCGAAATAGTCCTTTTTGATGCCTTTCTGATAATACATCATCGTCATTTGATATGACATTTCTGTAAGCTCATTATAAATGTAGATACCTGCGTTTATCTTGCTGTCACCTGCTGTCATCACATAGCTTGTGTCCGAGCAAGCGGTAAGGCTCGCAGTACAAAGCAATGCGGCAGTAAGAGCAGCCGTTATTTTTTTAGCTTTAGCCATTTTATTATCCATTTCCTTTCCGAAAAAAATCGTCTTACTAACAGGCAGAAAACCGCCTTAACTTTTACATTATACTACATTTGAGCCTATAAGTCAAGTGGATATGTGTCTCTCACACGCAAAAACGGACGATCACTGACCGTCCGTTGTGATGCACTGATATTTTATCTATTGCTATTTCCTGTTTTTATGTCTTTCCAATTTACTTGCGTACATTATCTTATCCGCCTGTGTAAACATATCTTCAAGCTCGTGGACATCTGTTATATGTTTACAAATACCGCCTATACTAACGCTGACCTCAAACTCGTTACCTGCAAACTTGTTATATACCCTAAGCCGGTCATTGACCCTTGCAGAAAATCGTTCAGGATAGTTGTCGTTATAGTCGTTACAGCCTATCACCACAAACTCATCGCCGCCTATCCTTGCGCATATCTCATGATTTTTTGTCGATGCCAAAACTGCGTCTGCGATAGCTTTTATTGCAATATCACCGCTGTTATGGCCAAAATTATCATTTATCTTTTTAAGGCAGTCCAGATCGCAGACAGCGATAAAAGCCTTATTTTTCGGATTTGACATTCTGTCAATAACAAACTGGATATTTTTCTCAATGCCTATTCTCGAATAAACACCTGTCATAGCATCACGGACTGCAAGATTAGCTATGGAGTTTCGTATCCGCATTGATTCCAGAGCATTGCTTACATGATTTGTCCAATTACGATAAGTGATATCTATCGATTTTATTTCGTCACCGTAAGACAATACAGCATAGCCATAGCACCGATCTATAAAATGTACCGGGGTGATAAAGAATGCACAAGGGCTTTCACGCTCTTCATCCAGATCAGGAAATATCTCTTTGAGTTCAAAAGGATCATGAAGAGTTCTGTTTTTGCCGTCAACGCTTCTTATATAAAGCACCATATTTTCTGTATATTCCTTTGGAACAGTGGAGACCTCACCGACTATCTCATGCTCTCCAAGGCAATCCTCATTAAGGCAGAGATAATACCTCTTCTGACCAATGATAAGATAGAGAAAATATTGTATCCTGGCCATCAGATCATCGGGATCTTTAGAGCAAGCCATTATATCGGTCATACTGCTGTCCAAAAAGTCATGATAATTCATCTTGTTCTGAGATGATAAAAGATCACGCTTTGTATAGCTATAATCCTCATGACAGCCGCAGGAAGCACCTATCTCCACCTTGCCGCCGTCCTCTATAATGCCCTGCGGTTCAACGCCTTTGATCCTTGCCTCAATGGTCATTACTGCGTTCACGCCAGTTTCAAAGATCGGCGGTGAGCAAGAGGTTATAGCTGGCACGCAATGGATAGCCTCATCTATTGCGTCATAACCTGCAACTATCATATCCTCAGGCACGCTCAAACCGTTTTTCTGATATTCATGTACAACGCCTATAGCCATATAATCTCCACAGCAAACGATAGCGTCAGGCTTTTTACGTCTGCCATAGATGATATTATTTGCCACCTCTGCCGCTTTATCATACCAGAAGCCTCCGTCAAAGCAGACAAAGTCCGGATCATACTCTATGCCATGCTTTTCAAGGGCACGCTTATATCCCGCAAGCCGTTCACGAGTGGTGGCAGTCTCCAGCGGGCCGCTCAGAAAAAGTATCTTCCTGCATCCATGGACCTCGATAAGATGTTCTGTCAATTGCATAAAGGGTATTTCGTCACGGGTATAAATACTTTCATAGTCCTTATAGCTTCCATCTATAAAAACCACAGGAACATGACATTTCTCATCTATATCCCTGCATATTTTGTCAAAAAGCCCAGGCATTTTTAATGTATCTGCCAAAACGATAACACCATCGAGCTTATCATAATTTATAACGTCATATATCTGCATTTCTCCAACAGACACTGCTTTTAAGAATGACTCTTTGACAAAGCTTGTGAAGATAAGCACATCATAGTCAAGCTGAAAAGCCTTTGTCATTACGCCTCTCAGCAATCTTTCCTGGTAATAGCTTTCTGCCTCAGACAATATCACTCCAATGCGTTTTCTTCCCAAAATGTCTCACCTTCTCTATAATGTCGCATTTAGACGCACTGCACCCTACAATCATTCAAACATTATACCACATTTGCCTCGAGTTGTCAAAGGCATTTTGTGAATTTTCGTAAACTTTTTAAAGACTTTTTTATTTTTGTGGTAAAATTATTAAGCTTTTTTCAATATTACCAATACATATATTTGATTAAATTTGTTATAAATCAACTAAATGATTTGCTTAATCGTTTTCGAGATTGCGAAAATTTTCGGTAACATGTTCATATAGAAAATAAAATGAAAACTTTTCAGAATATTCTTAATAAAGCATCGCAGAGAAAACTTTTTTTACACAGTAATTCTGAATAAGAAAAGAACAAAAAAGTTTCAAAAATGTCTTGACAAGTAAAAGATCATATGGTATAATATTAAAGTCGCTTGGATAGTGTGACACATATAAAAAATGATAAACTGGAGAAGTCGCCTAGCCCGGTTTATGGCGCACGACTGGAACTCGTGTATGGGTTAATAGCTCATCGAGGGTTCGAATCCCTCCTTCTCCGCCAAAAAGTCTCGTAAACACGTTGTTTGCGAGACTTTTTATTTTCTAAAGATATGACACACAAAAAAACTTAATAAAGCAAAAAAATCGGACAGCCCGAAGACTGTCCGATTGAATGTTTTTGTGATTATTCTATGGTCGTGATGTCGCTTCCGAACCAAGTTGTTGATATCTCAGCGAGCTTGCCGTCCTGCTTCATTTCGTGAAGGATCTCCTCGATCTTGTCGCAAAGTGCCTGATCACCAAGTCCGAATCCGATAGCGTACTCCTCTGGGTCAAGGCCGTCAGGAAGCACCTTGTAATCCTTGCCTGATGTGGATATCTCGTAGTTTGCAACTACTGAGTCAAGGAACGCTGCGTCTACCATGTTAAGCTCCAACTGCTGGAGGGCTTCAACATTTGTTGCAAGCTCTGTTGTTGTCGCACCATTTGCTACAACGTCAGATGCAAGAAGTGTTTCCTGTGCTGTTGAGCCGTTCTGTACGGCAATGTTCTTGCCTGCAAGATCAGCCTGTGAAGCAACGTCGCTTGAGCCGTTTACAACGAACACCATTTCATTCTTCATGTAAGGCTCGCTCATGAGCATTACTTTCTTTCTCTCATCGCTGACAGAAAGGCCGTTCCAGATACAATCTATTGTGCCTGCATTAAGGTCCTGCTCCTTTGTATCCCAGTTTACAGAGTAAGTTTCAAGCTCTACACCAAGTCTTGAGCAAACTTCCTTTGCAACGTCGATATCAAAGCCTACGATGTTGTCGTTCTCGTCCGTGTAGCCCATTGGCTTGAATGTTGGGTCAAGACCAAGCACAAGCTTGCCTGAATCAAGAACTTTCTGAAGTGAGTTATCCTCGCCTGTTGCAGCGGCTGTGCTGTTTGTGCCTGCTGCTGATGAAGAATCAGATGTGCTTCCGCAGCCTACAGCCAAAAGCATCATGGCAGCAGCGGAAAGTGATGCGATAGTCTTAAAAATAGATCTTTTCATTATTAACTTCCTTTCGGGTATCGTCAAAATACCATTTCATACGTTTTAACACTTTAATATAATAACATATTATAACGTCACTGTCAATTATCATTATTGCCCAAACCTTTGCAGGCTGTGGGTGCTTTTTCATAGAAAATGACCGCAGATAGGCGAAAATCAGCACTTGCCCAGCTTTTTCGCTCTTTCCATAAACCTTGCATACTTGCCTATTACCGCTTCTCCCTGTGTGATACCTGCATTTTTTAGTATCTCCAAAGGCTTTTCGGGATAGTCGGCTGTATATTCAAGCTCCAACTCATAGTCTGTCAAGCCGAGATATTTGCTTTTGTCAAGGCATATCTCAACATGGTCGAAATCGGTGCAGAGCTTGCGCTGAGTATGCAAAGAGCCTGCAAGGTCAGCAGCAGGGAAATCTCTCCCCACAAGCTGTGAAAGCTCCTGTGCGGTGAGCTTTTCAGGCAGGCTGTCAAGCTGTTGTTCATACTCTTTTTTCACATGAAGTGCACCGTTTTCGGAGATAGGTGCTTTAAGCTGCAAAAAATACTTTTCGCCTATCTGCCTGACACGGATACTTGTCATGCCTGAATCTCTTTGTGGGATATAATAAAAATTGGTCTGCTCTATTATTTTGCCCCACTGAAAAAGCTTTTCAGCGGTGTTATATTGTTCTTTTGTGAGAGAAATTTTTATCTCACGCTCTATATTTTCGCTCATGATATCCTCCTGCTTTAATACTTTAGGCAACACCGCACAAAGCCCGCCTGACGGCTTTGCACGCCATCTGCTTGCAGATTTTCCGTCATATCACACAAAAATCCCTTGACATACGACAGTATGCCTGCGGAATTTTTATGCAATCTGACAAAAAATCTGACTACGCATCTGACGCACAATCTTTGTGCGGTATTGCCTTTATTTTATTATAACAATATCACAATATAATGTCAACATGAATATGGTTGACAAATTCCCATAAAAATAGTAGAATTTAAGTATATGAATTTAAGGAGAGTTTGAGATGTCAAGAATATTGACGCCACAGCAAAAGATAGAGCGGAGCATCGTTACTGATTTTCGCAGAGATATATGGAATAAATTCGTAATGGGATATGAGCGTTACGATATGATAAAGCCCGGGGACAAAATAGCGGTGTGCATATCAGGCGGCAAGGACTCAATGCTTCTTGCTAAGTGTATGCAGCATTTGCAGAAATATCAGGGCATGGACATAGGGCTAGAATTTATTGTAATGAACCCAGGCTACAGCGATGCCAACAGACAGAGAATAATCGACAATGCGGCGCTTATGGGAATACCCATAAAAATGTTTGAAACAAAGGTCTTTGACATTGCATACAATACAAAACGCAACCCATGCTATCTTTGTGCAAGAATGAGACGTGGCTGGCTTTACAAATTTGCGCAGGATCTTGGGTGCAACAAGATAGCTTTGGGACATCATTTTGATGATGTTATAGAAACCATACTCATGAGCATGGTATATGGAGGACAGATTCAGACTATGATGCCGAAGCTACGCTCGAGGAACTACGCAGGCATGGAGCTTATCAGACCACTGTACATGGTGAAAGAGGCGGACATTATCCGCTGGGTGGAGCAGAACGATCTGCATTTTATCCGCTGTGCCTGCCGTTTCACTGAGAGCTACGAGGGGTCAGAGAAAAAGGGTGAGGTATCAAAGCGGCAGGAAATGAAGGAGCTTATAGCAAAGTTTCGTGCCACCAATCCCAACATTGAAAACAATATTTTCAAGAGCGTTTACAACGTCAATCTGCGCACTGTGATACAATACGAATACAAGGGCAAGAAGTACAATTTTATGGACACATATGATGATTACGACCCAAGCGTTCAGGCAGATGACGATGATGATGAGGGAATAGAGTAAAAAAGTTGTGAAAAGGGCTTGACAAAGCGGCAGAGATAGTGTATAATATATTACTGTAATTGGTTTGCTGCTATGGCTCAGTAGGTAGAGCACGTCCTTGGTAAGGACGAGGTCACCGGTTCAAGCCCGGTTAGCAGCTCCAGCAAAACAGCTATTAAATTGCGTAAATGCGTGGTTTGATAGCTGTTTTTGTTTTGTGTGATGTTCTGTGATATGTTGTGAATTCTTGCGATAGGGTTGTGTTTAGGGTTGTGTTGAAACTTGCGGTCGCTTGGATTTCAGCAAGCAAAAAAAATTAGCCGCCTCAGACCCATAAAAGTCCGAGACGGCTGAAATTCTACCTATTTGATTTTTATTTTCTGCCCTGCGTAAATAATGTTCGGGTTCTTGATACCATTGTCCTTGACAAGCTTCGCAACAGTGGTCTTGTAACGCTGTGCGATAGCAGAGAGCGTATCGCCACGCTTCACAGTATAAGTCACTGTCTTCTCGGTGAAGCTTGTAGTCGGCTTGCTAGTCGGTCTGATAGCCTGCTTCTTGAAGCCGTTCAGACCTGCCGCCTTGATCTTCGCAGGATAGTCCACATAGCAGATATCCATATCAACATTGCCGCTGATACCGCTGACCTTGCCGCTGCTGGTGTACTGCCACATACCATATGTTCCGCCGTAGTTGCAGCGTGAGCCGTACTCAGCGACCCACAGAGCGTATCTCTTGGCGACAGAGGCAGATATGTACTGCTGTAAAGGCGAACGGCTGATATACAGTCCTGCCCAATAGCCTGCGTGCTCAAGAGCATTGCAGAACGTCTTGACAAGGCTGTTGCAAAATGCTCTGCCCTTTGCGAACTGTGAACGCTCCTCGAGGTCGAAGTATATCGGATACTCAAACGTCTTGCCCTTGATAGCGTTGATACAGGTCTGAGCCTCTGCCTTTGCTTCCACAACAGTTGCCGCATAGCTATACCAGTAAGCACCGACCTTTAGCCCTGCCGCCTTAGCTGCCTTGTAGTGGCTCTCAAAATATGGGTCTTTCTGATGTGCATACTTGCCGTAACCAGCACGAATGATAACGAAATCGACCCCCGAAGCCTTGACCTTCTTGAAGTCAATGTTCTGCTGATACTGTGAAACGTCAATGCCCTTAAATGTCTTTGCCATAAAATTACTTCCTTTCTAAATCTTCGATGCGGTGGTTTGCGACCTTTATCTGTTCAGCGACCACCGCATAATCCTGTTCCAGCTTATAGGTGCGAGCAATAACACTGTTGTGTTTGTCCACACGCTCTGACAGCTTGTCTATCTTGTACTCGATAAGCTTTTGGCTATCATACTGCGCCTGTTGCATAGTCTTACGGCTGTTAGATGCTATGACAAGCTGACACACTACTGCCGAAGCAGCTGTTATCAGTGCAACTATGATCGCTTCCGTCATTCATCATCACCCGACCTTTTCTTTGCACTCTGTGTGCCAAAGTAGAACGATATCACCACAGTAAACACCGTGATGAACTGCTCTGCTGAGATCGTGCGGCGAAGTGCCAGCACGCAAAACACCGCTGTCAAGAACAGCGTTACAATGGACTTTACATCAATGAGTTTCGCTAACTTCTGCTTCATGGTATACCTCCTTTGTTATCATCTCATACTCCTCAGCCGTGATCCACTTGCCAACAGCGGTGTGTACCATAGCAGCCGACCACAAACGGTTGTCATAGTATCTCTTGACCTTGACGTAGTTCTTACTCATCGCCGCTCACCTCATTCAGCTCTACGCCACTGAGCATAGCCAGAAAATCTACGTTTGCCTTTATTCTGTCTATCTCAGTGACCTTTGGTTTGTTGAAATTATCTTCCGTCAGCCCTGCGGCTTTCATCATTTTCTTTTGTAGATTCGTCATGTTGTACCTCCCACTTCACTCAGTTTCACAACATACTCTTCCTCACTCGGTACGGGTATCCTATAATCGTCACCATTGCTGTTTTTGAACGTGATTGAACCGCCTGCTTCGACCTCGATATTCCGTAGAAAATCATCGGGTAGCACGGTTGAAATATCCGTGACAATTGGTGTTGCTAATTCATAATACAGGATTACACCTGACATTGCCTGTTTAAATGCGGCGGCATCGGTGTAGGCGGTGTCTTTGACCTGAATCTGTGAAACTACGGTAACTCCGTCTATTGCGAGTGTTTTATCGACAAATACATTGGAACTTCTCGCAACTGTTCTATATTTACTGCACAATGCATTATAAATGGTTGTTCCAAATGCACCTAGATATTTAAAATTGAGATGTTTCGCAGGTGCGTAGAAATGATTTCCAACAGTGGAAGTCGTATTAATTCCCCAATTCAGAGTCCCTAAGTCAACGCTGCCGACACATTGAACATATTTCTTGTTTTCATAATCCACATAGTTTCGTGCCGTTCCTGCTGACCAACCATAACCAGGCAGTGCCTTGATTGCTTCGGGTATCTGGTAAACGTTGCGGTGGAAGGGGGCGTAGGCTGTCGGGGTGTCGCCTTTTATAAACATGATTCGCCTGATATAATATGTACCAATGGCATTCATAAATCCAAAATGCAGTGTGATTTCTTTTTCGTTAGGATTGTATACCCATGTTCCGATATGATAGCACCAAGAATAATCAGTTGACACTGCACCTTGCAGGTTGACATATCCAGGTATCGACTGAATATAGACCATTGGTGGTTTTGTTGCGTTCTGAGATTTAATCTCAGCCAAAAATACATATTTGTCCCCTGATTTCATGTATGTCTTTATGACGTTGTCTGGACGAATTCTGACCCAGTTGCCATTTCCAGATACAGCTTCAACCTTTATCGCATCACCATATGGCTCAACTGTTATGCCTTGTGCCCCACCAACTGATACATTTCCCAGCGTTGAGTCTACCAGCAAATTCTTCCCCTGCTCCGTGACCTCTTCCGTGCCAGCACTGACAACCTCCCCTGCATTATATGGATAATAATCGGCAGGGAATATTTTCTCAAATTCTTCCGCAGTTGTGGGCTCGTTTCCTGAACCGAACATGGCGGTTAAATCGAAAATCTGAATTTTAATTTTAACGTCATTGAAAACTGTACCGACTGCAAAACCACTAATTCCAGTAGACTTCCCCAGTAAAATCTCCGATTGTGTCTGATTACAAATCACAGCAGATGAACCACTGGTGATTACTGGGGTTGATTGGCCCCGATTCAGAAAACCGTATTTCATATTTATGTTGTCAGGATTATTCAAAATCAGCAGTTTGAAAGCATATTTTCCTATCTTGTTCTCCTCGGGCGTGACATCTCTAAAATTGATGTATGATGCTGTCGTAGTTCCATTAATGGTAATTGTTCCGTCAGAATCAGCGGTCGCTGTAGCACCGTTGTTTGCTTCCTTCCTTGGCTGAAAACTTTGATTAAATACGATTGACCTACCACCCACCGACTTCACGCTCATCAACTTCGCCCCTGTCGGCACTGTCTTGGTATATGCCGTATCTGTGTCCGTTTCAAACTGGTGCGTGATACCCTGACCTATGGAATACAGTGCGTCCACACGCCTTTTCAGTTCCTTGTCAGTCAGCTTCACGTTAGCTATCTCGGCTGTATTCTCGGCGATTTTTCCAACAGCTGTCACATAATCGTCTGGCAAGCTGTCAGCTATGGATTGTGCTGTCTGTGCAGCGGTTTCAGCAGCTTTGCGGTCTGTGGCGACCTGTGCGGCATGGTCTGCCACTGTAGCCTTATCGGCTGTCACCTGCGTTGCCATTTCCTGCACCGCCTGTCTGTCTGCCGCAGTGCTGTCAGCATTGGTCTTGGCAGTCTTGGCATATCCAGCAGTTATAGTCTTATCAGCTTCGGTCTGCTGTGCTGCCGCTGACGCCTGCGCTGCGGATATTTTAGCGTTATTCTGTGATGTGACCGCCTGCTGACGTGCGTTTTCTGCACCCTGCCTTGCAGTGTCTGCCTGCGTAGCGGACGTTTCAGCCGCTGTTTTTGCGGTCTCAGCACGTTCAGCCGCCTGTTCTGCGGTATCGGCTGATTTCTCTGTGGCTGTGGCAGATTTTTTTGCGTTTTCAGCCGCCTGCATAGCCGTGCTAGCTGCATTCTCAGCCCTTTCCACATCAGCTTCGACCTGTTCACCGATTGCCGATATCCTATCCAGTGCGTCCATAGACACATCAGGTGACGGGATAGCCGTGTCACCGATAGCCGTACCTATTCTCAGGCGGAATATGCGTGATTTCTTCACCAGCACATATTCATCACCTGACAGCTTCTTCGCCGCTATTTGGCAGCTGACTGTCTGCGCTGACCGCAGTATATCTGCCGTTGGTGTCCACTGTCCGCCTGTAATATCGACCTCATATGTCACGCCGTCGCCGTAGTCTATCGTCATTACATAGCGGTCTGCACCGTCTATCTCCATGCCCTCGACAGACACGGGTCTAGCATTTGTTTCACCGACATAGCCCAGCAGGGCTGTTGATGTCATTGCGTTATAGTTTTCGTCCAATCTGATTACCATTGTTTTGCACCCCCTATACGATTGCTATGTAGTCAATGCTATACGTTCCTGCAGGCACGTTGACAGTGGTTGCACCATTACTAGGACCCATGCAGACCACTGCAAAATATGCACCTTTGTACACCTGCACATGGGTACAGTAGTTCTGAAATGGGCTAGGTGTGCCGATATCCCTCAGTGACACGCATATCTGCTTTGGTGTAAAATCCAAATTCAGCGGTATTTGCACGCTTGAAGCTGCTTTTTCCAGTGTGTATTCAATCGTACCGCTTTTGATTTTGTTTTGGTTTAGGTCATTTACTGCCTGCTCCGTTGCCGTCAGTGCGTCCACCAACGCTTGACGGACATCACGGCCGTAAAATGCGTTTCGGACAGTTTCGATTGCCGTTGTCAAATCAACATTATTTGCCATTTTATCCCTCCTAGTCTAGTGTGTGGTTTTTTGTAGTGATACTGTTGCACATGATATCACCTGTTTTGCCGTAGCACTGTATTGCGGTTTTTTCATTTTCGTTATACAGGTACATCGCCCTGTTATTGGTATCAACTGTAAATACTTTTTTGCCGTTGTCTGTATATGTTGATATGTTACCGCTGTTTGTGTCTAACGAAAATTTCAATTCGTCATTCCAATAGCCTGACATAGCACCAGCCTGCAGGACGATATGACCGCCAATCGTGCTGTTATCAATGCGTATCTCCAGCGGACTGACTTTCAGCGTCCACTCGTTGTGGGATAGCTGAATTGCGCTGGTATTTTGGCTGGACGTTTGAATATTTATCGTTCCACCTGTGATAGTCGCTGATTTTGACGACAATTTGTTAGCGACCACATTTCCATTTTCGTCCACCTTGAACGTTCCGCTGCCGTTGTTGATTTTAAGCCCTGTCAGGGTCAGGGCGGTTATAAAACTAGCCACCAAATTTCCGTCGATGGTCCACGCATTTGTGTACGGTCCGTCTTTCGCAGAACCGCCGTCCGATGATTTCCAAAAACCTAAACCATTTTTGTTCAGCTGAATGCAGGATTTACAGGTAGTTATATCAGCCGTATCCATAATCAAAATGCGCTCTGGCTTCTCGGACGGGTCAAGTATGACGTGTCCGCCCTCTGCACCTGTAATAAGCTTAGTTGCATTCTCTATCTTGCTGTCTATGACCTGTCTGTTCCTAAACTCTGAATTATCTATAGCAGACTGTAGGCTCTGAGTTTTTGCTGTCATAAAGCCCGAAAGGGTTTCAAATCGGTCACCGAAGGTTAGCTGTGAAGCCTGCGGATTGTCAAGGTCTATGGATATGCCCACAATGCGCAAATCCTCGTCTATGCCCATAAGACTATTTTTTACTCTGTACCAACAGCCAAGCTCAAACTGCTCAAATCGCTTGTCTATTCTCGAGAGGTCGAGTGCTGTTATTTGATACTGCACTTTCGCACGATTAACAGATTTAAGATACTCCTTGCCCTTGCTGAGAAGATTGCTCGCAAGGGTCACATCGTCCCATATCTGCGTACCGCTTATAATGCCGTACTTTGCGACCAAAGAACTGTCTTCTATGTAGTCCTTGCCACCATTCACGCTGCCGATAGTCAACCGCTTTTCGCTGTCTGTAAGCTTTGCACCGAGAGGGTAAAGACGTGTTATGACCGCCGTTTCATCGACTTCCCGTGATATGGTTTTAAGATTTACCGCAAGTTCTATGGTGGTATCAGTGCCGTGTCCTATGTTCTCCAGATAGTCGAGATAGACCTTGCCGCCTTTATCTCTGAGCTGTATCTCACCGCCGAACTTCCCTATAAGCTTGTCTGCAATGACGTTCATTGTCTTGTCCCAATTTGCAGTATATGTGTAGTTGTTGCTTGCCGTAACAGTGACCTGTCCCAGCTCTATACGCTTATCTGCGCCCACCTGTGCATTGTGTTTAGAGAGGAACGAAGAAAGTACTGTTGATATACCTACCATTTTGTATTCAACATACGGCTGAACGCTGTCATAAAGCCAACCTAAACGCCCCTCGCAGGTGACTTTGCGGCATATCAGACCTCTCTCGTCCATGCTGTCAGGACACTTCAAGACCCTGCCTATAAAAATATCCTTGTCAGTGCTTTCATCATAGACCTTGACAGCCGTTGTAAGCGGTTTCAAGAGGTCATAGCCTGCATTGTTCGGATATATGGTAAACGTGAAACTGTCAACGGCATTGATAGCCTTTGCAACCTTGCCGCCTGATATGCGGTCTGTGCCGTCGCTGTGTATGATAGTGTTTTCAGCTCCGTTTGTTATCGTTACTATGAACATCAGAGTGCCTCCTCATAAAGTTTGAGCGTGAGTGTACCGAAACCATACGCAGCAAGAGTATTCACACCAGGCTGTAAAATCAGCTCGTCAAGGTCGAATTCTTTCTCCGTGTTGCGGTATACACTTGCACTTATCTCTTTGTCATTGAGCGCAAAATAGGTGAAGCCCACACTCTTTGTATCGTCCTCTGAGCGCTTGTAAGAAAGACGTGTGCGTATTGGTCTATCAGCATATGAATAAACTTTCAGGGTCGCAGGAGGTGCGTATCGTGTCTGTTTGACCGCTGTCAGTGATATATCCGTCAAATTCAGATAGTCACTTTCAAAACTGAAATCGTCAAATCCGATATCTGAGTAATCATCAGAACGCAGGAAAGGATACGTCTTGAAGTTCACTGTCAGATCAGCGGTGCGCCGTGAAGTGAACTCAAATGCGGAGGTATCAAACACCGCCGTTGCCCCCACAAAGTGATAGTCCGTCAGAAAGCTTATCCTCAGCTCACCCTTTGCTCCGCTGAGCCAGCGGACAACATCACATTTTCTGTGATAAAGTTCGTTTTCATCTTTTGCAGAAAGGCTGAATTTTATCGTGATATCACGCTGTTTGTACGTCCTTTCGCCTGCCATTTTGGAAAAGTCATAAAAGCCGTTCATAAACGGTAAAGTGGCTTCTATCCTGTTTTCCTCCGGCTGAGATATCTGAACGCCGTCCTTTTGGATAACCAAATAGAAATCGGTGGACTTCTTGCCGCCAAACTCTATGTATTCATTAGACACTTGCAAGCCTCCTTTCACTGCTTGTGACCCTCTCACCTAGTTTTCCGTCCACCTTTGAAGTTATCTTGTCGCCGTCAAGATAAATGTTTCCTTGCTGTGCAAGCTGTGGGAAGTAGGTCTCTAAGAGGGCGATGATCTTGTTCATTGTATCATTACCGCCGTTATTCACACTCTTTTCGGGGAGTGCCGAAAAGCTTGGCGGTATGATATCCGTATCCATAAGCGGTTGCAAAGACCTGTTGAACTGCATTGTGATAGTGTCCTCGTTATCTGCTATTCCCTTTGCAAAAAGGTCCATCATATCAGGCGCAAAAGTGTGGAAGTTTGAAAGAGGACCCTTGTCAGGTTCAGAAAAGCCAAGAAAGTCCTTAACGCTTGAAGCTACATCACATACAGTATCTTTAAGGCTCTGCCACTTTTCTTTTATGCCGTCTATAAACGCCTGTATCATATCTGAACCCCACTCCTTGAAATCGTTCCACTTACGTGAAAACCAGTCTGTAAGGTCGATAAGCATATCAGATAAAGCGTCTGAAACAGGTGCAAAATAGTCCACCATACCTTGTGCGATGCCCTTGACAAGTTCAACCGCTATAAGTATGCCGTCGGCAAGGATATCAGGGAGATTTTTCAAAAGCTCCATTGTAAGCGTGCCGATTATTTCAAGTGCCGATTGAGCAAGCTTTGCCGCCGTATCACTATCTGAAAGTGACATTGTAAGCGCATCTATGATTTGCACTGCGCCGTCTATGATAAGATCTATGTTATCCACAAGTGCTTCTGCAATAGCGGTCACTATCTGTATCGTGCCGTCAATTATAGCAGGCATACAATCTATAACAGCTTGTATAACTGTAGGTATCTGCTCAACAACTGCATTGATGAGGTCGGGCAATATGGTCGGCAAAGCCTGTGCTATAGTTGTTATGATAGTTGCCAATGACTGCACAAGAGGACCTGTGTTCTGTATAAGAGCTGTTGCGATAGTTGTAATGGCTGTTATGGCCGCCTGCGTTATCGTGCCGATGTTATCAGAAATGCCTTTTACGAGAGCCTGAAATATCTGTGTTCCTGCTTCTATAAGCTGCGGAAGCAGGTCGCTCACAAGCTGTGGAAGTTCAGCCGCTATGTCGGGAGCCAATTCACTTATGAGCGTTGTGACCCCTGAAAGAGCCTGCTTTATGACAGGCATAATGTTCTTTGCAAAGGTCTTTACTGTGCTTACCATTTCCTTGATAAGATTTTTCAGGTCAGCGTTTTTGTCGCCCATTCCTGCCATAAGGTTCGCCCACGCTGCTTTCACAGAGCCGAGAGAGCCGGAAACTGTTGTTGCCGCTTCTTTGGAAGTTGTACCTGTGATGTCAAGGTCGGTCTGCACCTTGTGGATAGCCTCTATCATTTTGTCAAATGACACGCTGTTGACGGTCTTTTCATCGACCTTTATCGAATCCCCAAGCACGCCCGAATCGTTGATGAGCCTTGCCATTTCCGCCTGTGTACCGCCATAGCCCAGTTTTAAGTTATCGAGCATGGTATAGTTCTGCTTTGCAAAGCCCTGATAAGCGTTTTGAATAGATGATATGTCAGTACCCATTTTGTTGGCGTTGTCCGACATATCCACCATTGCTTCATTGGCTATCTTAGCCGCCTGCGCTGTATCACCGCCCAAGCCTTGCAGAAGTGACGCAGAAAAGCTTGTGACGTTCTGCATATAGTCATTAGCCGATAATCCTGCGGTCTTGTACGCTTCGCTTGCATATTTTACAACAGTATCAGCGTTGTCCTTGAACAGCGTTTCTATACCGCCTATGTTCTGCTCATAGTCCGCATATGCGCTCGCAGAGCTTTTGACTATAGCACCTATTCCTGCGCTTGCTGCCGATATAGTTGCTATACCAGCTTTTGCGGCAAGTGCAAAGCCCTTTTTGATAGTGTTTCCAAAGCCTGAAACGACCTTGCCGCCAAGAGAGCTTCCAAACTTGTGACCATCGGGCATACTATCCCCGAACGCTCTTCTCAGCTCTGATGCAAGCCCTTGCATAGACGGAACTATCTGCACATATGCTTTGCCCAGCTGTGTGCCGTTTTCTTCTGCCATGTTAGCCCTCCTTTCCTAAGATTTTTCTTCTTGCCTTCTCATAATCCTCGCCGCTTCGGAACGCTGTTATCTCACTGTCGCTGTCGCTTTTACCTATAAGCCTTTCAGCTATTGACTGCGGCCTGTTCACGCCCTTTTGGCCGTCCTTTGTCTGCGACCAACAAAGCCATTGTAGGCGGTCAAATATCAACGCAAGCAATATTTCAGAAAACGAGCCGCCAACACCATTGAGTTTACGCTTGACCCGTGATGAGCTGTCAAGGCCACAAAGAAAAGTCGCCACCTTTCGTGCAGGCAGCGACTTGTAATCGTATATGTGATAATACTGCGCCATATCGCAGTCAAGCTCATCAGGATAGCGCTCCATGACAGCGGCAAGGACTAGGAGTTTTTTGTCTTAGGTGTTTGGAAGATCTCCACGATAAGCTTTGTTATCTCTTTAGCCGATACATAGCCGCACTTTTCTCTTATCTTCTCGAAAGCTTTTTCTTTCTTGCTTCCAAGAGCGGCGTCAACTACCTTGACATATGCAAGGGGGTCGCCCTGTTCACACTTACCGACAGCTTCGATAAACTCATAGTCGTCAAGGGTCTTCTCCTCTATTTCAAACTCAAAACCACTCTCTGTCTTACCTGTCAGCATAGGTTATTCCCCTTTCTTCATGTATTCATAGTGTGTGTTGCCGTTTTCATCAGGTGTGGCTGTGATAGTCAGCTCATAGCCGATAGCCTCGTTGTCCTTATAGGTGATGTCTGATATCTCCGTCACCTTGCCGAACGGAACGACCACTCTTTTCAGTACGTTGTTTTTCAGTATCATATCAAATACGAACGCCTGATCTTCATGCTCGGCACTGTTTACCTTGATAGTCAGGCCAGTGTCAAGGTCGCCCGAAACATTGCTGCTATTGTAGACAGTTTTCAGCACATCTGTATTGGTACACTCTATCAGCTTTACCTTGAAAGTGTCCGTCTTTTCCGTCTGCGGAGTGTCAACGATATCTCCGCCCCATGCCTTTATGTTCTCGGTAGAAATGCCCGAACTGTTTGTAACGCCGTCCTCTGAACAGTAGCCCAAGCTCTTGAACGCTTCGTCAAGTGCTGTTGTTGCATCTGTCGGCAGGGTTGAGCCTGCGGCCGCTGTGAAAACCGCTCCGCCTACCTTTGGCTTGCCTGTTGATACGTTATCTTTGTTGTTTGCCATAGTATTATCACTCCTCGTAGTAGGTTATATCAAATACTGCCTGATAGCGGTATCGCTTTGTTTCTGTGTCTGTGTAGTTGTAGTCTGATGTGCATACACAGCGGCATATATCGCCCTGTGACACGCTTTCAGCCATAGCCTTTTTAACTTTTGCGTTAAGTTCTGCCGCTCCGTATAGGCTTGCTGAATAGCTCTGAACGGCTATTGTGGCGGAGGTGATAAGGTCATTCTCTGCCGAGCCTAACTTGTCGATAAGCACATACTCTTCCGGCAATTCTTTAGGTTCTTCAAGATAAACTGGAACGTCAAGCTCCGCACTCAGCCAATCAAGAATAATCTTTTCTATCACTTGCCAAGCACCGCCTTTAAGATCGTGTTGTTTTTGAGATTTGCACGCTGAGCTTTCTTTGTCTTAGCCTTGACAACAGCCACCTTACGGCGCATTTTCGGATATCTTGTCCATGTGATAGTGTACGCTTTATGCCCTGCGCCAAGCCTCTGAACGGCTCTGTCGGCATAGCCTTTGACCATGCTTTCAACAGGCTCAGAGCAAAGAAAAGCCGCAATGCCGTTGTGGTCAAGCTCTATCTTAACTTTACTCATAGCGCTCCACCTTTACTTTCTTGTTCCACTTTAAGGGGATATTATCGTCAATGCCCTGCGTAGGGATACCCACAGTTTTGAACGTCATTCCCCAGAACTCGACTTCTGTATTCTCCCATATGTGCGTGTCGCCTTTCGGGATAGCAAGCACATAAGCTATGCGTTTGCCTGATAGGTTGATCTCGTTCACAACGTCCTCTGCGGACGGCTCGCCCACAAGCACGTTTTCGACAACTTCCTGCGAAGTTTCGTATATAGGTCTTTTGAAGCCGTCAATGCCTGTCTGCGTTTTTACAGACAGCTTGACAGGTATGCCTTTGATATTTAATCTCATACATCATATACCTCCATAGCTCCGTATCTCTGCCGCATAACGCCCAGTTCTTTCAGTTCATTTCTGAGAAAATACAGTTGCTGTCCTGCGTTGAGATAGGTCATTGATACTGAATAGCCCATAGCCGACTGTGAAGCCTGCGAAGTCGCAGGAGAGCTGTCCGCAATGGTGTCAACAGCTCTCAGTGTGGCACGAACTATGATATCTTTTGCCACAAGTTCAACGTCAGGTTCATCAGCTATCATAATGTCAAGATCTTTGCCATACTTCTTACAGGCGGTCGAAAGTTTTGCGCAGGCGACAGGCAGCAGAGCCGCCGCCTTTTCCTGCTCCTCAGCCGTGAGTTTTCGACCGAGCCTTATAACGTCCTCGATAGTTGCGTACTCTGCCGCCATTTATGCTGCCCCCTTACTTAGCTGCTGACTGGATGACAGCGAATGCAGACTTGTCAAGAATGCCCCAACCGAGATATGTCTCCGCTCTGATGTATACCTGATTGTATCCCTGGAGATCCTGTCCGCTGTTGTCAGGGTCACCATACTCGATGACTTTAAGCGGAATTTTCTTTGAGTAGCCCCACTTGAACGCCGTTTCAAAGTCGCCAACGATCGCAAGATCTTTGCTGGAGTTGAATGAAACTGTATTGTTTGTCACGGTCTGAATGCCGTTCATAGAAGTCGGTGCATTGCCCCAAGCAAGGTCAGGATAAATCTTTCTGCCGCTTGTATCCACCATTTTCGCAAGGTCAGCTCTAAACGACGGAGCCATTGTAAGACCTGAAATATCATACTCGTTGTCCTGCACTGCAGCGATAGCCTCCTCGATAAGAGCGTCAGGAGTCTTTGGTGACGTGCTGTCCTGCTTTATCACAGTTACGCCGTTGTCAAAATGGTTCGTGCCGATAAGCGCCGAAGCTGTCTTTACTCTCGGATTAACTCCGTGAAAAGCCATGATGTCAAGACCTCTTGCAACCTTCTTCGCAAAGCCGTCTGAGAAGTTTCTGAGGATATTGATCTGCTCCTCATCGCTGGCGTAAAGAAACTCGTCTGAAATTCTTGCGCCGTATTCTACCTTGAGAGGGATTATCTTCACAGGTTCAAGGGCAGCGCTACCTCTTGTCTTTTTGCCGTTCTCAGCCACAAGGTCTACCTCATCGTCCATAGTGAAGATGAACTCCTTCTGACCGTTGAAGGGGATAGGTGTCTGAGCGCAAAGTGCGGCAAGGGATGACTTGCCCTTTACCTTGTCGAAAAGCTCCTTAACGAGTACCGGGTCGAAAAGTGTACCCTTTGAAATTACGTCTGCCATAAAATTACTTCCTTTCTTTACTTTATAAGACCTGCAAGCAGCGACTTATATGCCGCATTCTTGCCGTCTGCGTGATTGTGTTCTGTGTGACCAAGAGGGGCTGTCTGCTTCTTGCCGATAAACTTTGCAAATGTTTCAGCGTCCTTCTTGATATCTTCTTCTGTGTCTCCCGAAAGCTTGTTTGCAAGTTCATAAGGGATACCGTTTTCGTGGGCAATTCTCATTTTTACCGAGCTGGTCTCGTATGCCTTGTTCTTAGCCGTGAGGTCTGCGATAGCTGTATCCTTTTCTGCAAGCTTGCCTGTAAGGTCGGTGATCTTGCCGTTAAGGTCGGCTGTCTTTGTCTTGAAGTCGTCAGGGGAAATATAACCCTCAAACTGTTTCTTGACTGTATCCGTGTTGCGGTCGAGCCTTGCCTTTATCGCATTGTCGAAGGCTTCCTGTGTTGTTATAGCTTCAAATTCTGCCATAGTGTTTCCTTTCCCCGCTTTACCCTGCGGTGTAGGTGATATATAATAAACTGTTACCAGCTTATTTTCTGTACTTTCTTCTTGTCCGATGAATTTGCACACGCCCAGTGAGCAAGCACCACCGCCTCAAGCAGTGATATGTCAGCACCCTCAAGAATTGAGGTATAGCCAAAACCACCGCCTGAGCTTATCGCTCTGTGCTCACAGTTTGCAATGACCTGTTCAAGGGAAGGTTGGTCAGCGTGACAAATATTCTGTGCGAATACCCCTCGTTCAAAACCTGCTGACGAAGTGATCACATCAGCGACTTTCGGCAGGATAGGTTTGCGCTTGATACCTGCGTTCTTCATATCCGCCGCAAGCAAAGACTGTCCGTTCGCTCCGTCAATGACGGTTTCACGCATATGCGGATTGCGCAGATATGCGATTATCCAGCCGTTTCCCTCTCTTACAGGGCGGCAGTCGATAGCCTCGACAAATATCTTGCCGTCTGCTGTTTTTGCGGCAACCGCAAGGGAAACATTGTCCGTGACCTTTGCGTACTTGATACCGAAAAACAGTTCTCTGCTGATATCGGGCTTGCCTGCGATACAAAGTGCCTGCCACTCACCTTTGCTTATAGCCGACTTTTGGTTGTAGGTCAGCCACAATCCTAAACGCTGGATGTTATCATCAACCTGGTCGTCTTTTGGGTCGCCAAGTTCCGAGCGTATCTTACGCTCGGTGAGGATAGTGCCTAAAGACGGGTTAGTGGCATACCACAGCTCGGGGTCATGTGCGTTTGTGAGCTTTGGCACGGACCATTCAGCCCAGCCGTCATCGCCACCTTTCCCCGATATCGTCTTCTGCCGGTATTTGGTGAAAACTGTGCCGGCAGACACCATTGTTGGAGGTGTTCCACACATCAATGTCTGAGGATTTCTGCTGTCTGTAACGACATATTTTAGGGCTGTTTCTTGGTCGGTGGTGTATTCCTGTGCCTCGTCAATGATAAGCAGGTCATAGCCCTCACCAAGTCCTCCCTTTGAAGAACGTGTTCGGAAATTGATGAGACCGTCGCCTTTTAGCCACTCGATACGTTCAAGACCAAACTGTTTTGTAGTCTTGAAGTCCTCTTTTTCAAGAAAGCCCATTTTTGTGATAAGGTCTATGATCTTCTCCCATGCCGAGTGTGACGTTGTAGTTCGGTGGGCGGTGTAAAGAACACGCTCGCCATTTTGCAGACCATAGATTGCACGCATTATAAGCAGTTCCGACTTGCCGTTACGTCTTGGTATCGACCAGCCGAATTTCATGTGCTTCCACAATCCCTCATCGTCCACCGCCATGATGTCATAAAGCATTAACTCCTGCCATTCCTGTGCGGTGCGCCCCGATTTGTTATACATTGCGATAGCCTCATTGCCTTTGGTCTGCTCATATGGCAACACTACCGATATGGTGGGGGTCTGCCTGCCGACTCTCTTATCCTCAATAGGGAATTACCTCCTTTAGGTACGAAAAAAGCACCCTTTAAGGTGCTTGATTCCGATGTTTGAACAACTATTATCCTCTAATGATCTTGTTCTCAAATTTCTTGTATGCGTCAAGATACCATTCTTTCTTATCACCGTTATATGTCAACTCGTAATACATACCGTCAAAGAGAGTACTTGAAAGCAAGTATTTCCAGTTCTGCAATGCCTTGCATTTCCATACTGTATAAACTTCAAAATCAGGCTTTATATCTGATTTATCAAGATGTTCTCCAATGTAATCTTTTACAATTTCTATTGCTTTTTCGTCCATAATATCCGTCCTTTCTGATTTTGGGTATAAAAATACCGCCCGACCTTAGTCAAGCGGTAAAAATTATTAAATTTTTATGCCTTCTGATTTAGCCTCTTCTTCTTCAGCTAAATAATCCTCGTAAGCTTTCTTTACTTCGTCTGGTGCATTTGGGGATATGCCGCATAATCCGTCATCATCAAATTCCGCATAGTCCAACCATATTGGCATCTCTCTCATATTATCACGTTCCTTTTAAACTAATATATTTTTCTTTAGCTAGCTTGACTATTTCTTGTGAAAGCGGATTTGCCGATTCACCATTAGAAAAACAGTCAGCAAATGCCTCCGCAAAGCATTCTTGCTTTTTAGTTGCTCCATATCTCGAAACTGCGCTCATCAATTCGGACTGCTTTTTGCCTTTTCCGTACGATATCTTTTTGATGTTCTTAACGGCTTTAGATACTATACCGCCTGAAATATCTCCACGATTCCAAGCATATATTTTTTGCCACGGATAATCAAAATTACTTTTTGAAAGCAATAGCCATTCAACTGCATGACCTGTTTCATGAACGCCGATCGACGCAGGTGAACTGTTTGGCGGCCACCAACCTTTTGCTGAAGAATTTTCACACATCTTTTTAAATCCGGATACGTCTTTATAATATTTTGGATTAAACATGATCTCTTCGCCTGAGCAGCACATAACTCCATGCTTGCCAGTACCTATTTTCTTTATATTATTACTAAGCTCTGGAAAATCATCAAATACACTTTCGACACCTTTTAAAGTTTCACGAACAGTTTTAAAATCAAGCTGCTTTACGCTGTCGTCGGTTGTAATGTTGTATTTGCTGCTCAAATACTTTTCAAGTTCATCATAATTATTTGTTTCTTCTACTCTCTTCATTATATCACTTTTGCCCGGCTTGTCAACAAGTCTGACAGGCTCTCTGGCCCCAGCCTTTTTCATACGTTCAAGTTCATCGTCAGAAACGTTCCACTTGGTCTTGCTCCACACGTTTTGTGCCTTTCTGCCGTTGAGGTATGTAACAGTACAGCCGCAGTTATCATGCCTGCGGTAAACATCTTTTGGAACATCTTCGGGATAGTGATATTTACCTGCCAGTTTTGAGCACCACTCACAACAACCGCCATGATCGTTGCGAATGATGTAGCAGTCCAGTCCTGCATCAGAACGAAGCTTCACGTTTTTTTGAACATAATCGTTGTAAAAACTCTCAGTGATGTTCTGCGCCGGAGCTGTCATTCGCCGTATCATCACTTCTTCTGCAATATCTGGCACAGAAGCCGCATTGACTACCGCCTGCACACGCTCGGTAGGGAAAGCAGCCTGCTGAGGTGTGATGTTTATGCCTGTTTGGCTGTCAAGTGCCTTTTGGCATTCTGCGGCAGCGGAGTTTATAACATCGTAGTTGTCCTTGAGCACGCCCGTGAGTATGGTATCGGCAATGTTGTAGTACATCTTGCCGTCAGGTAATGCCGCTACGTTGACGTGTGCACCGATAGCCTGAGAGGCTCTAAACCCGAGCTGTTTCGATAGCATGGCGACTTCTTCCATTTTTGCAGTGCCGCCATCTATTTTCTTCAAAACCGATTGAATGTACTTGTCGGCCTTGCACGACTTTTGAAACTCGGCACGGATTTTTTCAAGCAGTTCTGCACCGATATCAGCCATTGTTTTCGCCCTCTATGCCTGTGAGCTGACGGATACCCTTTGCACCGAGATAGTCAGGAACAGCCTGATTGATTTTTAGGATAGCGTCGCCCACGCCTGAGAGTGCAGCAGAATCAGGCTCGAAGATAGGAAGCCACTGCGGTTTGATATCGCTGAAAGCATAGCGCATATAGGCCGTGTTATCACGAACGCAGGCGGCAAGATACGCCACGTTTAGAAAACCACTACCGAACGTCCTCTGCGCCTTGCGTGCGGTAAGTCTGAGGTTCTCATGAGCGGCTCTGATCGCTTCACAGCTGGCAGGGTTGGACGTTGCGAAGCCCAAGTCATCAAGGGTCAGCCCTGTTTCTCCGGCGAACAACGAAGCTATAGATTTAAGCTGCTCAGAGTATGGTGACATGGACTGCTGCTGAAACTGTCCAACAGTAGGATTGCCGCCGTCATCATCCTTGGTGATAGTCAGCAGTGAGGACATCGTTGCACCCCACTTGTCCATTTTCTCCATTTTCTCAGCGTTATCAGAAAGACCAAGTATGTATTTCTGTGGAAAACTGTAAAACTCGGCTGACACTTCCGACCGTCTGAGTGTTCTCAACGCTTCCTGTACAAGCTCCATACAAGCCCTTGATATCCTGCTGTGACCGAAAGGACGAACAGCGTCAGGGCGATATATGATAGGCACAAGCAGGGGGTAAGGCGCAGGGTTGTCATAGATCTCAACGTCATAGCCTCTGCGGTATATCTCCGTTTGTTCAGCGGTGAAGTATGCCTCAATAGTAGGGTCGCCCTTATCGTCACGATCAAGCACCGCATAGCCCTCACGGAGCATATTTGTGATAGGGTCGATTATTCCCGTAGCGTTGCCGCCGTCAATGACCTGCAAGCGAGGATAGCCCGTTTCATCTGCCGAGATGTACACAAAACAGCAGGAGGACACCAGCGCAGAGAGAATAGCAGAATCAAACAGCACGTCACGATTATTGTTGTCAAATATCGTGTCAACATAGAACTCGTCATCCTCGAAGCTGTCAAAAACTATCCTATCTGCAAGGGTATCAACAGCCTTTGCACACCAGCCAAGCACAGGGCGTATCCATTTATAGCTTGGCGGTATCATCCTGCCCATGTCAGCAAGGCCGTTCTTCATGTGATAGTAGTCATAGCGCACATTGACCCTTGAAGCCTTTAATGAAAGCTTCTTTTTCAAATATGCCATGCCTTTGTATTCGCTCATCTTGTATATCCTTTCCAGTTATTTCAATCCTGCGAGAAATATAAGCAGTGCGGCGGTGAAGGTCTTTTTTGACCTCAAAAGGGGGCATCCCCCCATATTGTCAATAATTTGTTAAAAATTCTTCCAATCGTAGCATTGTGGTAAAATCCGGTTGGAAATCAGGTCAAGAGACTGGTCAAACACCTGTTTTTCCACCAGTTTGTCAGATTTCTGGCGATTACAGCACCAATGTGCCAACTGCAAGTTTGAAATGTCCGACGGGTGACCGCCTTTTGCAATGGGTATGATGTGATCTATGCAAGCCGACAGTGGGTGCGGATATTTCAGTGAAAAATCAACAGGCTTCCCACAGATACCGCAAACTGTTTGGGTAGCGTAGATTTTCTTCTTGTTGATACGGAACTGCTGTTGGTGCGAACCGCTTCGGTCTGGTCTCGGTATTGGCATAAGGTCACCTTCTCAACGCAAAAGCGACCGCAAAATGCAGCCGCCTTCGTGAAAATAATTTAAGGAGTTAAGTAAATGTTGGAGCAGATGTTGAGCTGGCTCGCTCTCGACCTGCATACACCGCCCGAAGCCCGAAAGCTTGGCGGCGGTTCAAATATTATGTGCTGGCTTTTCCGGGCAACCAACTGACCGTATGGGCAAACCGCAAGCTCATGCACTCACGTTCTGCATAGCCCCTTACGGGGCTTAGAAAATTGGAGGTGACTTCATGAAAGTACAAGTCTGAGGTACATCTACACTTCCCTCAGTTTAAATTATAGCACACCTAAAACGAACAAAACGAACACACTTGATTATTTTTTCAAATATCTTTTGACTGCCATTCTACAGCCGTCCGCCGTGCCTCCGACCCTGTGTCCTATCTGTATCCAAGTCAATCCTTTTACAAACCTGAGTACAAATATCTTTCTCATCTGTCTATCTCCTATCCCCTTGATAAACTCCTCAACAGCCCTCTGCTCACGCTCCAGACGTGCCTGCTCGCATAGCAGTGAAAGTGTATCGCCACTTGGCAGAAAGCCGTCTATGCGTGTGCTGTGTGGCGTGTAGGACGGCGGTGTGCATACGCTGATACTGTCGGCAACGTACTTGCCTGAAAGCTCCGCCTTGATATCTTCAATGGCTGCGGCGTTCCTGCGGTAGGCTTTCAGGCGTGGCATGGTCATAGGGTCAGCCATTAGCAACACCTCTCATCAATTCCGGATTATCGTAAATGTTGCCGATGATCTCACACATATAAAAAACTTCCGGATATATTCTTAATGCACCGCCTTCACCCAAAAAGCCGCCATAGTCGGTGTCAAACTTTATCTCAAAAACTCGCTTGTCAATACGCTTTGAAATGTTTCTGTTACAAAGACAAAGATCCCCCTCAAAAATCTTGTTGCCGTTCATGTCCGTCAGACCTGTATATTGACCGATTGTCTCAGGGTCAACTTCGGCTGTATATAATGCACTTGCATAATCGGGAATGATATAGTCTTTCTCTTTTCCTATCCAACCATAGCGGCAGGGATAGCCCTGAACCCATTCGCCATTATCTATACGTTTTCCTCTGAATAATATTATTTTACGCATTGGTGTCACCGTCCATTTTAATACCGATACCATTCACGTCCACAGCCGTATCAGCTACGCCGAAGATAACCTTGCCTATGGCAGTAGACACGTCGCCCTTATGGTAGTTGTCAACCGTCATTTTGAATCCCATTCCCGATATCGTTACCTTATCCTCCACCAGATTGACAGCCCTGAAAACCTTGCCGTGCATAGCATTTTCATACACACCATGCAGCTTTTCCAACTTATCCTGACTAACACCAGCCTCCCACAGAATTGACGAAAGCCTATGTTCGTCAATTGTCGGTATCTCAGTTTCATGAGCATTTTGGTCAACAAATGTGGAAATCTTGTCATTCACAGCAGTGATAAGATCATAGTCAAGCTCATCGCCCACAACGCTTGTGAGGATATCCTTGAAAGTTTCCTTTTCGTTCTGACAGGTCATTGAGAACTCGCAGCCCAAAAGCTCCTCAACAACGGAAGTGTTCGGCTTTTTGGCGTTTTTCGTGTAGTAAAGCACTCCGTTGATATCAGGTGCACGATCATTGAAAAGAGGAAACAAAAAGCCGTCACTTGGAAGCTCAACAATTCTATCGCATGACTCTTTCTTTGCAATAGAATTGTCCTGTTCATCATACACAAGCCCGTCAATACGCAGATTTACAGGGCAAAGAGCTGTCACTATAAAATTGTAATCCGTGTCAGCCTCTTCCTCAAACTCGTCCATTTTGTTCTTCCTCAGCACGGAATATGTACAGTGTGCCGCAAAAATGGTATATGTTGACACATACTCCACCTTTTTCACAATGGCATTCAGAAAGTTATCAATCTTTTCTTCATCAAGAAGCTTGCTTTGCAATGTTTCATACATGAAAGGCTGTGCGCCACCCTCAAGATATGCGTCCTTCGGAAACGAATATTCCAGCAGATTTTTGCCGATAGATCCGCTGAGCACTTTTTTCAGGTTTATCATTATCAGCTCCGCCTCGTCCTGCGGAATAGTGTTGTAAGGCTGATTGGTCTTGCACTTTATGTTCTTTTCAGCGTCCACAAATGCGGTAACAACGTGGTTTACAGTGAAAAAGCCACAGTCGTCGCTGAATATTCTCTTGATCTCGTTAATTTCTTTCTTGTTCATGTTAATCCTCCTCAGTTTGTCTAGGTCTGTAATCATCACAAACTACATTCCGTTTGTAACAAGTATGATAAAATACGCAGTTATTGCATTTTATCTCCTTAATTCCCAACACAACATACCCATTCTTTATTCCCCAACCGTTGAGGATATATGTTATCTTGTATGTGTGCCCTGATATCTCATGTTTTGCGTGTTCTCTTACTGTGCCGTCTGAGCTACGATAAGACGTTCCGTCAGTCGGTATAAATCTTATCAGATCTCCTGTCTGAAAACCTCTGTCATTCTTTCTGACCTCAAAAGTTTTCTCACCGCTCAGAACAGCGCCACAAAATTCTATGCTAAGTTTCAGATTATGTGTTTTCATTTTTTTGCCTCCTCGATATCCAACAAGCTAAGCTGGTTATTTTTCATATCAAATACTCTGTCACGCCATTCAACGCCGATATAGTCAAGAACTCTTCCCCAGCCGTACTTTGTGCCGTCAGCATCTTCACAACACTTGTTCATCCAGAAATCCCACTCTTTTTCATTTCTTTCACGAAGCCTGTCAAATCGGTGGGGACGCTGTTCCATATGTATGCCGAAACCGCACATTGAGCAGCCTGTACGCTGAGCTTTTGTTGTGCAAAGCTTTCCGCCAAAGTCACGTTTTATCTCGCCATAGATTGTAGGCACAGGCACATTCAGGTCAAGTGCAAGTTGTAGCAAGTCCTGCCTTGTAAATATGGCAAATGGTGCTGAACGTATCGTGCTTTTGCCAAAGTAATTGCAGCCGTTGAGCATTAGCGATTTTTCACGTCTGCCACCCTCACTTGCCATAAGTCCTAAGAACGGCACGCTCTTGTGTTGCTTTGCCCAATCATCACACGGCTTTTCTTTCATCCAGAAACAGCATTGTGATGATACCTTAAACGGCGGTATCTTGTAGTCAACGCCCTCATTTTTATTTTCGTAACCGCCAAACAATTCAAGCCAGCGCTGAGAAAGTTGCATTCTTGTATGCTTGCGAAAACCGCCATACTCTCCCGTTTCACCCGTTATGATAGCGTGACGAACTGTCTTGTTCTTGTCCGTAGGGTGTGCAAGCAGTTCTATTTTTGCGGCTGTTTCTTTTGATAGTACAGGAAAACCATATTCCCGTATGATATCTATTTTTGACTTGTATGGGCTTAACTTTATCACTCCAAGTTGCTCGTGTATCTGCTGAATAGATTTGTCTTCAAGACTAGATACCGATACACCTGGAACATAACTGAAACCACAGTAATCATGTATAAATTTCAAAAGCGTTATGCTGTCAAGTCCGCCTACCGATATGTGCGTATTCAGATTTCTTTTGTCACACTCACGAATGAACTCCCTTACTCTGACCTCAGCGTATTTGACCTTGAACTCATACGGCATTTTCTGCTTAGTTTGAAAAGCCGCTATCTTCTGTTCATTGTCTTTGGTACGCTCCTCATAGCTTTTCACTCTTACCCCTCCTCGTTTCCCCATTGTTCAGCCATTGCTTGTGCTATGCCTGGAAATGTTTTGGATCTTGTCTTGCTGTTATGAACCATTCCGCAGTTTGTACGTGCAGTGCCGTCCGCCTTTTTGCTACCGCCTGATACCCATGAACATATGGGTTTAACAACGTTTGTCGGTGTCAATTTAGGCAGATTTTTCAGCCACAAACACGTTTTTTTGCTGTATGGGTGTCCATATTCATATGGCTGTATAGTCTGCGTATATTTCGGCAACCGATATACTCCAGACGGGATTGGATTTTCAACAGCTATTTTTTCAACAGGTGCATGAATAAATTTCAGGAAAAATTCTTTTGCGTCTTGTCCATTTTCAAATCTTTCAAGATCAATGTATCTTTTTTCATTAATTTTTTTGTACAGCCGTACTGCCCCTGCGTTGCTAAGATATGTACACGGCGGGTGAGCTATCAGCAAATCCCATTTGTCTACCGTATGTGTCTGTCCGTCACAAGTGGTAAAATCTACATTGCCGTTGATAACAGCCAGAGCGTCGCCTAAGATATGCCATTCAGGGTGACCACCTGAACACATCTGAATGTCGCAGCTATATGCTTCGTGCCCTTTTGCACGAAATGCCTTGCAGACCTCTTGCGATTCTTCGCAGGCTATTAATACCTTCATGTTACCCCTCCTCAAACTCAGGGCATTCAACCACAGTATACGAGTGTATCATACCGCCCTTTTGTGCCTTGTAAATTCTGTGCTGACACGTCCTCCAACCCTCAACAGGTCTGCGGTCTATGGACCATGCACAGCCTGTGAGGTATTCTCCTGTTATCTTATCCTTTGTCGGTACTGCGTGGCGGCAGTGCCAGCACAGGGTGTGGTCAGTGTGTTTCATTCTCACACCTCAACTCTTCCAGACTACAATACACCAACGTATTGCCACAAGTCTTGTCAGCGATCTCTGCCTGATAGAAGAACTGACCTGTCTTACTGCTCTTGCGGATAATGCACCCTGTCAGCTCGTAGCAATCAGAGCCGTTGTAGCTCACCCTGCGTCCGAGACTCTTCTTTACTTCATGTATCGTCATAGCTCCTCTATCCTCACATAAATGCCAGGTATGTCCGCCCAGAACTTCTCGCATATCTCGCTCGCCACAAGCTGGTCGTCTGTCCAGAAGTCAAGCTTTGTCATGCAGTCCTTGAACATCTTCTGCAAGTTATCCGTGTCAGGCTTGCTGGTCTTGTACTCTCCGTCCTTGTGCTTGCCGTCATTAGGAAACAGCCATTTTGTTACCAGCCTTATCCCACAGATGTATTTCTCAGGCGGTCTGTGTCTTGCTAGGTTTGCCGTGAGTTTTTCTTTTGCCGCCTTGACATCGGGTGGGTCATAAAACATCGGCTTGCCATTTTTCACAGATACCTTGTGTTCCTGAGCCGTAGCCGTCGGCGGTATAATTGCCATAAAAAATTCAGTCATCATCGTCACTGTCCTTTAACAAATTCCTGATTTCTGTAAGTCTGTAATTACAGATTTTTAACTGCCTCAATATTTCTTTGAGTATTTTTATCAGAGTGTTAAATCTCATATTTTTACATTTCACCTCTTTCAAAATTTTGCCTAGTTCTGTTTGTCGGGTAGGGTAGGGAATGGGGTGACCTTGTCCCCATTCCCATACCCACCTACGAACAGTAGGGACATACCTCCTTACGTAGTAAGGGGAGTCCGTCCTTATGGACGCACCTGAAAATCAAGGTCATTCCTTACATACGGACGTACCTAAATTTCAAGGTTAGTCCTTATACGGACTTATCTATTGATTTAAGGTCTGTCCATATGTTGTTCTTTTCTCTTTAAATAGATTTTACCGTCATTACCCGTAAACTTTTCGTATCTTTTTTTGTATTCATCATCAGATTTTTCTCCGTTTCCGAAAATTCTTTTAATGTAATCTTTTGTTAAACCAGAAGTGTTTGCTATTTCCTCTACCGACGCAACACCATTGTTTTCAGCACCTGCAAATGCGATTTCAAAGCTGTCAAGCTTAGCTATTTTATCTTCCTTTGCTTGTTTTTTGCGTGCATTAACTCCTTTTTTGTAGTATGGCATTTCACCCTCTACCTCGCAGTCTTTAAGCACGCCCACAGTATCCTCTCTGTGAACAGGATAATCAAACCACATATTGAGGGGAGCAAACTTCGGGAACTCTCTCAGAGTACCCTCTATACGCCATGCAGTGCGGTTTCTTACCGCAAGCTTAGCCTTGTCTATGTCGGCCATCATAAGCTTGTATGAGTTCGGGTGCAGGTGCTTGTGCGTTATCTCAAGCATTTTTGACGGCGTAACAAGATCGTCCTGTGAACAAAGATCATCAGTATTTCTGTAAAATCTCCTCATCCAGTCCTCACAGATACGGCAAACAGTTTCGTCCTCCTGCTGCTTGTAAAGGCTGTCTGAGATGTCAAGCTCTGAAAGGTCAAGAAGTGCGTCAGGGTCACGGGCGAATACTCCTGAACCGCTGGCTCTGTCCATTGAACGCTTACCGCCCTGCGCTCCCTTTGAGTGGTGGTGGCAGTATATGACCGCACAGCCAAGCTCTGTGCATACCTTGTCAAACTGGTTGCAGAAGTGTGCCATTTGGTCTGCTGAGTTCTCGTCGCCTGTTATGACCTTGTAGATAGGGTCGATTATCACGGCAATGTAATTCTTCTTGCTTGCTCGGCGTATAAGCTTTGGTGCAAGCTTGTCCATTGGTACGCTGTGACCTCGCAAGTTCCATATGTCTATGCTGTTGAGGTTATCAGGCTCTAGGTGCATTGCGGTGTACACGTCCTTAAAACGGTGCAAACAAGATGCTCTGTCAAGCTCTAGGTTGACGTATAGTATCTTTCCCTTGGTGCATTGCCAGCCAAACCACTTGACACCCTCAGCTATCGCCACGCACATCTCGATAAGTGCATAAGACTTGCCTGCCTTTGACGGACCTGCAATGAGCATTTTGTGACCCTGTCTGAGAACACCGTCAATAAGTGGCGGAGCAAGCTCAGGCAGGTTATCCCACTCAGCACTCAGGCTCTCAGGGTCAGGGAGATCATCATTGATACTCTCTATGTAATCTTTCCATTCCAAAAAGCTTTCTTTGCCTATGTTCTTGTCAATGATGAACTGTTTCTTACCGTTTCTCATGACGCCTGGCATACGGCTAAGACGTGAGGGATTGCGGTTTTGTTTATCTATGTCAAGACCGCTCTCTTTGCAGACCTTGTAAAGAAAATCAACACGCCTGCGGTATTCATCATAGTTGGGAGCGTCTATCTTGACGATAGCGTGAACGCTCTTTCCGCCGCTGTATACAAGCACAGCGATAGGAAGTTCAAGCTCTCTCATCACAGCATTCTGCTGTTCTATAGGCATACTGTCGCTTTCAACAAGAGCATAGCGGTAGTCTGTTACATTCTCGTTCTTTACGCCCTTGCCGTCAAGAGGATTGAAGCGGATCCACGCTCCGGCTTCTTCCTTGTAGTCGCCAAACACCGCACCAATGTCGCCGTTACATTCGCCAAGCCTCTTGATAAGCTCCCCTGCCGTCCTGTCACAGCACCCCTTTGTGGGCAGATACCTGGTCTTGCCGTCCTTTTCTGTTTCCCACGTTTGCGTAACATAGCCCACGTTCTCTCCTGCTTCAAAGAGTGTTTCAAGATATGTGACTATCTCCTTGACAGGATCCCATTGAGCAGGCTCGGTGATCGGTATGCCCTCACCGCCGTTTACAAGGGGACTGCTTTCTTCTGCAACTATCTCGCCGTCCCAATCGTATGCCTTAAATTCATGGGGGCTGTATCCTCTTTCTTTTGCCATTTGCACGATAGTTCCTGCGGTCACGGGCTGAGCATTGCCGTTAAAGCCTTGCCACTTGTGTTCACACTCACCGCTGTGATAACGGCTGTCTGACCTCGACCAACTGTCCCAATCGTTCACGGAATAGCCCTCGTGCTTGAGAGCCATTCCCACATTGACCCATTCTTGATAATCACAGCTTGCAGGGTCTATGTATTCAAGCATTTTAAGCAAATTTGTGTTATCCATTCACTCCTCCTTAGTTCTCAGGTGTGTATGTTTTCGGGTCGACATCTCTCGGCACTCTCCAACCATTGGCAGAAATACGGGCTATCATCCTGCTTGCGCTGTCAAAGCTCCAAGAGCCAACGTGCTCAAAGCCCTTGCTTTCAAGCAGCCTTATCTGCTTAGGCGTGGTAAGTCCTGCATTGCGGCGTTTTTCAAGGCGGTCAAGGATAAGCTTTGCCTTGCCTGCGTTGTCTATATCGTCAGGGAAAATACCCAGCTTTTCAAGCTTTGCTTTCTGCTTGTCGGTAGCAGGAGCACACTCCCAGCCAAAAGCAGGAACGTAAGAGGACAAGTCCTCAGCCTGTATTGACATTTCATACTGCAAAGGGTCAACGAGCTTTCGCTTGCGTGTTTTCATTTCTTTGAGCTGCTTTGCCAAAGACTCTTCACGCTGTGCCACAACGTCCTCGCTTGCCTGTTTTTCTGCCTCTTCGATATCCACTGCACAGCCTGCCTCATTGGCAAGGTTTTCGGTCATTTTCTCAGCGACCTCTTCATTCTGACAGATAAGGTGTGCAGGTCTGCAAAGCTCGTGGCGTTCTGTGTGCCACAGAAAGTCAAGCAGCAAAAGCTCTGTCTTTCCCTCGCAAAGTCTTGTGCCTCTGCCTACCATTTGACAGTAAAGCCCACGCACCTTTGTCGGTCTTAGCACGATAACGCAGTCAACTGACGGACAGTCCCAGCCCTCTGTGAGGAGCATTGAGTTGCACAGCACATTGTATTCGCCCTTGTCGAAAGCTTCAAGTATCTCCGCTCTGTCTGTGCTTTCTCCGTTGACCTCAGCGGCGTTGAACCCTTTGCTGATAAGGATATCACGGAACTTTTGAGAGGTCTTGACAAGCGGCAGGAACACAACTGTCTTGCGTTCCTTACAGTATTTGAGCATTTCGTCAGCTATCTGATAAAGATATGGGTCAAGTGCCGTGTCGATATCACTTGCCTTGAAATCTCCTGCCTGAGTTGATACACCTGAAAGGTCAAGTTTCAGCGGTATGGTGATAGCCTTGATAGGTGAAAGATAGCCCTCTTTGATAGCCTGCGGCAGTGTGTATTCATATGCAAGGCTGTCGAACACCGAGCCTAAGTTTTTCATATCGCCCCTGTCAGGTGTAGCCGTTACACCAAGTACCTGAGCTTCAGGAAAATGGTCAAGCACTCTCTGATAGCCGTCTGAGATAGCGTGATGAGCCTCGTCAATTATTATGGTATCGAAGTAATTTTCCGAAAAGCCTTTGAGCCTTTTCTCACGCATAAGGGTCTGAACTGAGCCTACTACCACACGATACCAAGAGCCTAAACAGCTTTGCTCTGCTTTTTCGGTGGCACAGCCAAGCCCTGTTGACTTCATAAGCTTGTCCGCCGCCTGGTCGAGCAGCTCGCCCCTGTGTGCAAGGATAAGCACACGCTTACCCTGCCGCACACATTCTTCCGTAACAGCCGAGAAAAGTATTGTCTTTCCCGTTCCTGTGGGCAGAACTGCAAGGACTTTATTTATTCCCTCAGACCATTGTTCGAGTATAGCAAGCTTAGCCTCGTTTTGATATGGTCTTAAATTCATCATCAGAACGCACCGGCTTTCCAGCCACCTGTCTGAGCAGGCTGACTATACTGCGGCGTCTGCGTCTGAGCAGGCTGAACGGTAGTCACATTCTCGTCATAGGCGTAGAGCTTCTTTATCTTGTTGGACTGCCTGTCCTCGCCGTCCTTGTTCTTGTAGTTGTCAACGTAGACGTGACACTTGCCCTTTTTGCCTGTGATAGCATTCCAGTTCATTTTCAGCGGCTCGCCATGCTTTTTTAGCCCTAGAGCCAAGAAAAGTGCTGAGAGTTTCCACTCAAACTTGTTGCACAGGAAGAAGTTTTCTGTTATCTCCACGCTGTCCTCAGCACCCCAAATGGTGAATGTGACCTTTGCCATATTGCAGGACGGCATTTTTGCCGACCCCTCGTATCTTGTACGCTCAAACTTGCTGACGGTGAAATCATAGTCCCCCTCAGGGAGCAGGACAAAGTCCCCACCCTCGTTGACTATCTCATCTTCCCAGCCGTATTCCATAAAATTATCCATGGTGTTGTCCTCCTTTTAAAATGGTACTTTCTGATTTTCTCTGATAAGTGGCAGCATTTGTTCCCAAGCACCTATCAAACAGCCCTGTACGAAGTCGTCAGGATAGTTGGTAATAGGGGTATCATAAGGGAAATAGTTTCTCTGAGATACCACAAGCCGTATATCCGATTCGCTTACGTTGTTGGCTCTCATAAGGTCTGCAAGTGCTTTCGGTATGCCCTCAGGGATAACGATAGGTGGTGCAACGTCCTCAAAGCCGCTGAGATCTGTAAGGGGTTCTTCTGCCTTTGGTGCAGCTGTCGGCTGAGCCTGCTGCAATGTCACTGCGTTTGATGTCTTATGAGGTGGCTGCGGTGCTGCTTTCGGCTGTGCAAGCTGCTCTTGCACACGTCTTGGCATCGGCACAGGCTTAGGCATTTCAGCAGGCTGTGTATACGCAAACAGGTGAGCTATACCACTATACTCAAAAGGCATTTCAGACGGAAGTCCGTCACGATTTTTAGCATCCCAGCAAGGGTGATGTGTGGTGTACATTACACGGTCACCGCCCTGAGCCTTGAACTTCTTGCCGTCCTTATCCACAGCTACTGCATATGTTTTGTAGTTTGCAAACAGCACCATATCTGCCCATTCTTTCACAAGAGGCGATATCTGAGAAGAGGTCTTTTTGCCGAGTTTCAGTTCCCAGCGGTCATAAGCACCCAGCTCGTCAGGCTGTTCAAACTTTCTCATCTGAGCGTGAGCCGTAAGCACAACGTTGATACCGCTGTCAACTACCTCCTGCAAGAGATTAAGGAACTTGCCTATCTCCTCTTTCTCGTAAACATAGCCGTTGCCGTAGCCGAAATCTTCAATGCCTTTCTTCTGATGTGCCGAGCAGATCGTTTCAATGCAAAGCTGTTCAGCCCAATCAAAGGTATCAATGACAAGGGTCTTGCAGAGCCTGCCGTTCATAGCTTCCTTTACCTCGTTTTTGAGCATTTCCCAGCTTGTTGGCTTAGGGAAACGTCTGATGTTCAGCTTCTTTGTACTGCCCTCAGTATCAATAAATACAGGGTCGGGGAACTGAGCCGCAAAAGTGGATTTGCCTATGCCCTCAGGACCATATATCACAACTTTCTGTGCGGAGCTTACAACTCCTGATGTTATCTCATACATTAAAATGCACCTGCTTTCCAAGTTTTCGTTTCTGTGTTTTCTTCCTTGTCATTGTCCATTGACCTGCCGTCCTCGATAATGATACTGCACTCGTCACCTGTAGAAACTCTTGTGGCTATCGCCTGCAAGCCCTGTGCTTCAAGCCACTTACCAAAGTCATCAAGGGTGTCGGTATCCATTTGTTCAAGTTTGTCCAAAAGTACGAAACCGCAGTCAGGGTTGAGCTTTCTCACGATAGAGGTAGCGACGATAAGCTGTTCTGCTCCGCTTATACTGTCCCACTTATGCCCGTTATACAGCAGTTCTCCGTCCTCAACTGAAAGCCCCTCAAGAGGCAGGTCGGCATTTTTGAGCAAGTCAGTTTTAGCCTGTCTTACGCCGTCTATCTGCTCAGTAAGATATGTATACTGTGAACGGTAGTCCTCAGCGTCTATCTCAGCTTTCTCCCTGTCGAGATTTGCTCTTATCTTCTTGTTCAGTTCCTCAATATCTGAGATGTTCTTTTCAAGCTCCGCTGTGCTTTCGTCCACAAGGTCTTGAGCGTCAAGGCTTGCGAGCTTGAAGTTGTTCGCTGCCGCTTCATAGCTTGCTTTTGCACGTTCATAGGCGGACTTAGCAATCTCCAACTGCTTTTCGTAGTATTCCTTCTGATCACGCTTACGCTGATTTTCGCCGTTGCGAGCAAGTATATCCTGCTGCTGTCTGATAAGCTCTGAGGCTGACACAGGCTCGGCAGGGACGTTTGCATACACGGGCATTTCCTTTGCGAACTTAGACTTCTGGTCTGCTATTCTGCCGATAGCAGTACGCTGGTCATAGAGGGAGTGTTCCTTATGCTCCAACTGATAGAGCGTATCACCCACGCCGATTATTTTCAGCAGAGTTGAAGCTTTTTCCTTGCTTGACTGATTTATGAACTTAGGCAGGTCAAGTGCAAACTGCTCAACGAAGCTGTTCAAAAGCTGCTGACCGCCTTTTTTGCCTGTGCTGTCGGTGACTTTGAGGGAGCTGTTCTTGCCCGAACGCTCCACCACGATACCATTATCGAGGGTGATCTTCAAATGCGGTTCGACAACAGACCCCTCACGCTGAGGAGAGGACGGCTTATACTTGTCACCGCCAAGCGCCCAAGCAATAGCGTCAAGCACAGAAGTCTTGCCCTGCCTGTTCTTACCGCCGATAACAGTAAGTCCATTCTTTGCGGGCTCAAGCTGCACGGCTTTTATCTTTTTTACGTTCTCAAATTCAAGCGAGTTTATTTTTACTGACATTTTAGTTCGCTCCTCTCATATTTTCAAGCTTATCCCTTGTGCTGCATATCTTTCCGTACACTTCTCCGATATCAAAAGCTCTACGCTCACATGCCGACATTCCTTCGTAGATATCGATTATATCTGCACAGGCTTTGTCTGCGGTATCATATGCTTGACAAATCTGTTCTTTTGTGCTACCATTAAATTGTATGTTATCGGTATCTTCTTTTGCAGATACCTCCGAGCTTGTGCCTGTTGCCGCAGGTGCAGGCTCATTTTCTTTTATGTAGAGGGCAAAATACACGCCACATCTATAAAATCTTTTGCCAAGCGGACATTGTGTGCAGTCCATATTTCCGTCAGTGCAAACCTCCACCGCCTTTTCAATTTCCTCTTTTGTTATCATCGTTATCCTCCTCTTTCTCAAAACGTTTCTCCCAGTGTCTATCAGCCACGCTCAGCACAAGATCCATCACTATATCTATACCTGCAAGTACGGCTATAGTTATCAACAATATTCCTACAATGCTCATTACCACTTTCCTTTCATTTCAACTTCGACCTTGACTATGGGTCTGCCTGCTTCTCTCACTGCACGCTTAATGCTCTCCTCAGCTTCCTCGTAGGCATTTTCTTTTACGCTTACATACCACCTGTATGCTACATACATTGTAAGCACCACCAAGAGCGCTACCGCTGCGGCACATCTGATTATCTCTAACACGGCTATCATTTTCTCACGTCCTTTCTGATCTCTCTGCTATCCACTTGTCAAGCAGCGTTGAGTATATCTCATACACATACTCGTTAAGCTTAATGGCACACCCAAAAGGATACACGCCCTGTCTGAGCCCTGCGTTCAGCCTGTTCACATTTGTGTTGAAGCCTGCGGCTTTCAGCCGTTCCACCGCCTCTGCCGATGATATCACTTTGAGCATTTAGCTCACCTCCTCGATAGTCAAAACATTCTCATGGGGACTAATAACACTTGCCTTTGTCAGAGCCTCGTACTGACTCTTTGCTGCTACTGTGAACACCCTTTTATAATGATACTGGTCTATCGTCGTTACCTTGTACAGTTTCATTGCTTTGTCACTCCTCATTGTGTTTTCTGTCGTTTCTGCTTCCAGCGAACATATCCTGCAAACATTGCTAGTTATCATGAGAGACAACGGAATTGTGTTGTCAAGCCCTATTAGCATACATATACCGAATGCAAGCGGACTTGCTAGGCACAACGCAATACCGAGATAGTACGCTATCTTTTTCAAATTCAACGTTTGCCCTCCTCATATTGTGACCTTGTTACAATCAGATCTCCGTCAAGAGTCCAATACTGAATGACCTCTCTACAGGGGTCATTTTCTGTTCCTGCACCTTTCAAGGCTCTTGTTACGATCACCTGTTCAACTCTGGCATTGTCACACCCTCTTGGAATAGCAGTAATTTTCTGTTCCACTTTCTCATACCTCTCATTTTCTGTCCGTTCAATCGGACTGTTAGCTGTTGACATCACTTGAATAAAGTAGTATAATCTACTCAACAAATGTTTCAAGGCTTACACTGAAGTAATCGGCAAGTATTTTAAGCTTATCGACTTTTGGCTTAGACTTTCCATTTTTCCAATCGCTAAACATTGTTTGTGACAAACCTGTATCTTGTGCGACTTTGTAAGTGGATATGCCACGTTCTGAAAGCAGTTTCGCAAACGTTTCATACATAGATTATTTACACCTCCATAACATCATTTGTATTTAATATACTTAGGATTTCCTATATAATTAGAATATCAACAGGAGAAAATCCACAGCATATTATTTTACATACCATAGAAAACAAAAATCACTTGCCGGTGAATACGCTTTCGTTTTTCTAAGTATGTACATAGTATACATCATATTTTCTAACCTGTCAACACTTTTTAGCTTAGAATTTTCTAAGTATTTGATTTTTGTGAAAGGTGTATAATTTATGTACGAAAAATTTAGCAAACTGCTACAAGATTATGGAGTTTCTGCGTATAAGGTATCAAAAGAAACTGGAATAAGTCAGTCTGTTTTTAGCGAATGGAAAAGAGGAAAGAGTCAACCTAAGCTTGACAAACTCCGGAAGATAGCAGACTTTTTTAATGTGCCTATTACCTATTTTACTGAAAACAGTGATGAGAGTATCAAAGTCGAAGCACACAACGAGCCTATCTATCTTGATGACGAAACAAGAGATATAATAGATGAGCTGAGAACACGACCAGAAATGAAGATCCTCTTTAGTGTGTCAAAGAACGTCACCAAAGAGGATATAGAAGCTACAGTTGAGATTTTAAAGCGTATGCAAAAGGATAGTGAATAGATTGGATTATTGCATTAGATACGTTCCTTTGCCCATATCGGTAAAGGGAGTGACAGCAATGGATTCTGACGGATTTTATAATATATACATAAACTCTAGGCTATCCTATGAGGAACAAAAAAAGACTATAGCTCACGAAATGGAGCATATAGTCAGAGGTGACTTTTTCAGCTTTGATGCGCTTGAAGAAGTCGAAACAATGTAGATATAGGGGATGACAAAATGAAGAAAATAATTATATTGACTTTTATCACTATGATAGTTTGCAGTTCATGTGGCAAGTCTGAGCAGACGACAAACATAAAAGTTGAAAATGCTCAGAGCAAAACTACAACTTCTACATATGCAACGTGGAAGCCGTCTTTCAATCCTGCGACGACGTTTACAACAACCACAACTCCTACAACTACTGTCACAATGCCAAAAACATCAGAAACAACAACTTCTGATACAACTACCACAACGACTACTACTGAAACTACAACAACTACGACAACTACATCTGCATGGATTGAAACTCCAACAGTATTGGATAATGATGATTGCCCTGATGAGACACAGGAAACTGAGTATAGTGAGCCATTGAAAACCTACTATACATCTGAGCCTCAGTATGGCGAGCATACACTTGTTTTCCACGAGAATATAGATTGTCCTGACTTACACTGGAAAGAGTTTGACTTGGATTTACTGTTTACTATATGGCCTATGGAAACATATTCTCATATGACTTCTTTAGGATACGTTCCTTGCAGTTGTTGTGAGCAAAGTTAAAAAAAAACAGGAGGGAAAACGTTTATGGGGTTAAGATTTCGCAAAAGCATAAAGCTTGGCAAACATACACGGCTCAATTTGAACAAGAAGTCTTTTGGTGTCAGCTTTGGCGGCAAAGGTGCAAGGTTTACACTGAACAGTAAAGGCCGGCGGACAAGCACTTTCGGTATACCTGGAACGGGGCTATCATATACCACTGCGTCAGGAGGCAAGAAGAAGTCACGTTCAAAGTCAAAAGCAAAAGGTAGAAAAGTTTGTGGTAGTTCCACAGGTGCAGCTAAGCCAAGTGGCTGCTTGATAGTTGCTGCTTGCATAGGTATAATTTTTATAATGATATGCCTTGTAATGGCTGTTGTTATAGGCAAAAACAAGAATGGCAATGGCAGTAGCATTACACTTGAATGGACACAGTCCGATATCTCGGTCAACTCAAAGGCTTATATACCTGATTTATATTTGAAAGTAGACGGAAAGAAAGCCAATGAGATATCGCCGCCTGAGATACAGATTTCAAACAGCAATATTTGCAAGATAGAGTATAAGGATTCAAACTATGCTCAGGTCATATATGAAATTATTCCTCTCAAAGACGGCTTTGCGGATATCACGGCTACATATGACGGCGTAACGTCAGAGCCTATAACGATTACGGTTGATATGGGTAAAAAAGCTGAAACAACAACCACTGCGACTACCACCGAAACTGAAACTGAGCCACCTAAGACCACAACTGAAACTACTACAACTGCTCAGCAGCAGGAGATTGTTTATATCACGCCTACAGGTGATAAATACCACACGAGGTCTTGCAGATACTACAGTGACAGCTGCACTGCAATGACTGAGGAGCAGGCAATACAAGCAGGATACACGGCTTGTGCTGCATGCCATTAAAATAAAAAAAGTCCTCCGAGCGTTGACAGCACTCAGAGGACAGGTAAACTGATATTGACAGTATCAGCTTGATTAAAATTCACACCCAAACCCGTTAAGAAAGGGCGAATTCTGCCCTTTTATTGTAGCACACTTTTTTAGGAGTGTCAAGAATAGGAGGAAAATATGCTATGTAAAAAATGCCGTAAGGAAATTCCTGACGGCTCAATTTACTGCAACTACTGTGGCAAGAAGCAGGAAACCACCAAACGAAAAACACGTCGCAGAGCAAGAGGAACAGGCACGATAAGATTTGACCAAAGAAACGGACTGCGCCACTATCTTGCTTATGCCCCTAAAACCATATCGGGAGCAGGGGGAAGATATCTTGGCGCATACGAAACACGAACGCAGGCTCAGGGTGCTATCGACAAATATTTCAACAGCACACAAATTCCATATGGTACTCTGACAATTGCTCAGGTTTACCAAAAATGGAGTGAAAAGCACTTTGAAAACCTCACCAAAAGCGGCGAGCAGGGCTACAAGACGGCTTGGAGATATCTTGACAGTATCGCAGGCAGAAAGATAGCAGACCTTAAAACAGCAGATTACCAGCGCTGTATAGATGACTGTGCAAAAGCTTTCAGCCGCTCACAGTGTGCGAAAATCAAGCAGCTATGTTCTCAGCTCTGCAAGTACGCAGAACAAAATGATATTATCGACAAGAACTATGCAAGCTTTATCGTCCTGCCAAAAGAAGTCAAGAAAGAACGCCGTATCTTCACGAGTGAAGAACGTGATAAACTATGGGCGCATTCCTCTGACAGATCCGTTCAGGTCATACTGTTCATGATATATACAGGATTTCGCATTGGTGAGGTTTTCAGTATACAGAAAGAGAACGTACATCTTGACGAGGGTTACATAATCGGCGGTATCAAGACTGAAGCTGGAAAGGACAGAATAGTTCCTCTGCCGCCGCAGATACCTGAAATAAAAAGCTTTGTCGAAAGCTGGTACAACGAAAGTCAGACGCAGTTCTTACTTAACGGCGACACAAATAATTTTCGCAAGCGCAATTTCTATCCTGCACTTGCTGAATGCGGCATAATTCCACCGCCTACTGTTACAAAACAGAAAAGCGGCAGGAACACTGAAAAGTATGACACTGAGATAACACCACACTGCTGTCGTCACACTTTCGCCACCCTTTCAGCGGACTGCGGTATGCAACCTGAGAAGCTTCAAAAAATCATTGGTCATGCCAAGTATGAAACGACCGCTGACATATATAATCACTCAGGTCAGAATTGGACAGAGCTGTCTAATGAGATGAAAAAGCTGGTAAAATAGCACAAGCAATCACACAAAATAAGGGTTGTATTAGTGTTGTAATCAAGTGCAAAGCTAGGAAAATAGGGCTTCCTTGATTACTTGGTAAGGACGAGGTCACCGGTTCAAGCCCGGTTAGCAGCTCCAGCAAAACAGCTATTAAATTGCGTAAATGCGTGGTTTGATAGCTGTTTTTGTTTTGTGTGATGTTCTGTGATATTCCTTGAAAATTTACGATAAGGGACTATGTAGTGGAACATAGATTATGATGTCAAAGCTTTTTCCCCTGCCACGATACCCTACACACAAAAAAACACCGCCCGAACTCCTCGGACGGTGTTATATTTTTATCTCGTATTACAGATTTGTATACTCCATAAGGCTCTTATCCACCTCACGGGCAACATCTCTGCCCTCTCTGATAGCCCATACTACAAGTGACTGTCCTCTGCGCACGTCGCCTGCGGCAAAGACGTTCTTCACGTTCGTCTGATGTGTGCCGTCGGCTGTTGCGATATTCGTTCTGCCGTCTACCTCAACGCCAAAAGCCTTTGTGAGATAGCTTTCAGATCCCAGAAAGCCTGCCGCAATAAGAACAAGCTCGGCTTCTACCTTGTATTCGCTGCCCTCAACAGGCTTCATTATCGTTCTGCCTGACTTAGGGTCTTTCTCCGGTGAGAGCTTTACAAGCACTGCGCCCTTAAGATTGCCCTTTTTGTCTTTGAGAAACTCCTTGACAGTTGTCTGATAAACTCTCGGGTCATGACCGAACACACCGATAGCTTCCTCCTGACCGTAATCTGTCTTGCAGACCATTGGCCACTGCGGCCATGGGTTGTTCTCGGCTCTCGTGTCAGGAAGCTTTGGCATCATTTCAAGCTGCAAAACGCTCTTTGCGCCATGTCTTACGCTTGTACCAACGCAGTCATTTCCTGTATCTCCGCCACCTATTACCATGACGTTCTTGCCCTTTGCGGAAATGTGGTTTTTATCCGTAAGGCCGCCGTTCAGCAGCGCCTTAGTTGTGGATTTCAGAAAATCCACTGCAAAATAGATACCCTTTGCATCTCTGCCCTCGGCTTTTATATCTCTAGGGTTTGAAGCACCACAACAAAGTATTACTCTGTCGAAGTCCTTGAGAAGCTCAGCCGCTGTGATATCCTTGCCCACATCAACGCCTGTGCGGAACTCGATGCCCTCTTCTTTCATTATGTTTATCTTGCGCTCGATTATCTGCTTTTCAAGCTTCATGTTCGGTATGCCGTACATAAGCAGACCGCCCACTCTGTCCTCACGCTCGAAAACTGTTACACTGTGACCTCTCTGATTGAGCTGGTCAGCGGCAGCAAGACCTGACGGGCCTGAGCCTATAACAGCGATAGTCTTTCCTGTTCTTACCTTTGGCACTCTTACGGAAGCATATCCGCAGGCATAAGCATTTTCGATAATGCCGTATTCGTTAGCCTTTGTGGTAACAGCGTCGCCATTAGCTCCGCAGGTGCAGGCTTTTTCGCAAAGTGCAGGACAAACTCTTGATGTGAACTCAGGAAAATTATTCGTCATATGAAGTCTGTAATATGCCTGCTCCCAGTTGCCCTTGTATATAAGGTCGTTCCATTCAGGGATAAGATTGTTAAGCGGACAGCCTGAAAATGCGTTGCCTATCTTCATTCCTGCCTGACAGAACGGCACACCGCAGTCCATACATCTTGCACCCTGCTTTTGCTGCTCCTCCTTTGAAAGAGGAGTGTGAAATTCATTAAAATTCTTTATACGTTCCTCAACGGAGAACGCTGCTGCGTCCTCACGCTTATAGTCCATAAAACCAGTTGGCTTTCCCATATCTCAACTATACTTGCTTTCACGGCAAGTATATCCTCCTTTCGATTTTAAAAGTACAATATCTCATGTGCGCAGGCTTACTGCTTGCCGTTGATGATCTGATAGAATGCTTCTATCTGCGCCTGATCGCTACTCATACCCTTTTCTTCCATTGAAGCTATAGCAGACATCATCTTCTTGTAATCGTGAGGGATTATCTTCTTGAACTTAGGCAGATATTCCTCAAAGTTATCAAGAATACGCTTGCCCTTTTCAGAGCCTGTTGCGTCAACGTGCTGCTGGATAAGGTCTTTGAGCTGAATTATATCGTACTTCTCCTTGACCTCAGAGAAAAGTACCATTTCCTTGTTGAGTCTTGTGTAAAGGTGTCTGTCCTCGTCAAGAACGTAAGCTACACCGCCCGACATACCTGCCGCAAAGTTTTTGCCCGTCTTGCCGATAACTACCACACAGCCGCCTGTCATATACTCACAGCCGTGGTCGCCAACGCCCTCGACAACTGCCACTGCGCCTGAGTTTCTTACGCAGAAACGCTCGCCTGCAACACCGTTGATGAACGCTTTACCGCTTGTTGCGCCGTAAAGTGCAACGTTACCGATAATGATATTGTCCTCGGCTTTGAAAGTGGAATCTTTCGGAGGATAAACAACGAGCTTACCGCCTGAAAGTCCCTTGCCGAAATAATCGTTAGAGTCGCCCACAAGCTCGAGAGTCAAGCCGTTCGGGATAAATGCACCGAAGCTCTGTCCGCCTGAGCCGTTGCAGACTATCTTGTATGTATCGTCAGCAAGTGTGTTATAATACTTTCTTGTTATCTCTGAGCCGAAGATAGTACCGAATGAACGGTCTGTGTTCTTGACATTTACTGTGATAGACTTCTTCTCACCGCTACTCAGATTTTTCTCGAACTCCTTCATGAGTACCTTTTCATCAAGAGTGTTTTCAAGCTTGAAGTCATACTTGGATTTCTTGTTGTATTCTACCTTTTCTGAAACGTAATCAGAGTTGATGATATTAGAAAGGTCAACTTGTGCCGCAGTGCCTGTGATACCAGCCTTTGGCTTGATAAGGTCAATTCTTCCCACAAGCTCGTCAACTGTTCTTACGCCAAGCTTTGACATATATTCTCTAAGCTCGGAAGCCACGAATATCATAAAGTTCATTACATATTCAGGCTTACCAGGGAACTTCTTTCTAAGCTCTGGGTTCTGTGTTGCAACACCAAATGGGCAAGTATCAAGATTACATACTCTCATCATTGCACAGCCGAGTGTTATCAGCGGAGCTGTTGCAAAGCCGAACTCCTCTGCGCCAAGGATCGCTGCGATAACAACGTCACGGCCTGTCATGAGCTTGCCGTCTGTTTCGATAACGACCTTGTTTCTAAGACCGTTCTTGATAAGGGTCTGATGTGCTTCTGCAAGTCCAAGCTCCCATGGAAGTCCTGCATTGTAGATAGAGTTTCTCGGAGCCGCACCTGTACCGCCGTCATAGCCTGAGATAAGGATAACACCTGCGCCTGCCTTTGCAACGCCTGCCGCAACTGTACCAACACCGCACTCAGAAACGAGCTTTACAGAAATTCTTGCGTTCTTGTTTGCGTTTTTCAGGTCATAGATAAGCTGAGCCAAGTCCTCGATAGAGTAGATATCGTGGTGTGGCGGAGGTGAGATAAGCGACACGCCAGGTGTGGAGTGTCTTGTTTTAGCTATCCATGGATAAACCTTTTTGCCAGGGAGATGACCGCCCTCGCCAGGCTTTGCGCCCTGTGCCATTTTTATCTGTATCTCATCAGCAGATGTGAGGTATCTTGAAGTTACACCGAAACGTCCCGAAGCCACCTGCTTGATAGCTGAACATCTGTCCTCAGAAGTACCCTTTGTGAGAAGTCTGTCAAGGCTCTCACCGCCCTCGCCTGAGTTTGACTTGCCGTGAAGTCTGTTCATTGCAATAGCAAGTGCTTCATGAGCTTCCTGCGAGATAGAGCCGTAGGACATAGCGCCCGTCTTAAATCTTCTTACAATAGAGTCAACGCTCTCAACTTCCTCCAGCGGAACAGGATTTTCAGCAAAGTTGAAATCCATAAGACCTCTGATGTTCACAGGGTCCATTTCCTCAGAGATAAGCTTTGAATACTTCTTGTATGTTTCATAGTCGCCAGTCCTTGCAGCCTGCTGGAGCAGATAGATAGACTGAGGATTGTAGAGATGCTCCTCCTTGCCGCTTCTGAACTTGTGGCTTCCTCTTGATTCAAGCTCTGTGTCTGTGCCAAGTCCAAGAGGGTCAAAGGCTGATGTATGAAGTCTGTCAACATTTTTCTCGATGTCAGATATTGTGATACCGCCTATTCTGCTGACAGTACCTGTGAAATACTTGTTTATAACGTCCTGACCGATACCGATAGCCTCGAATATCTGTGAGCCTTGATATGACTGTATAGTAGAGATACCCATTTTTGAAGCTATCTTTACGATACCATGGAGAACAGCCGCATTATAATCGTCAACAGCGGCATAGTAATCCTTGTCGAGAAGGTCGTCAGCAATAAGCTCGTGGATAGTTTCCTGAGCAAGATAAGGGTTGATAGCGGAAGCGCCATAGCCGAGCAGTGTTGCAAAGTGATGAATTTCTCTAGGCTCGCCGCTTTCGAGGATAATAGCAAGAGATGTTCTCTTCTTTGTAACAACAAGGTGCTGATGAAGCGCTGATACTGCAAGCAGTGACGGGATAGCAAGGTGGTTCTCGTCAACTCCCCTGTCTGAAAGGATAAGGATATTTGCGCCCTCGCTGAACGCCTTGTCTGCTTCTATATAAAGTCTGTTTATAGCCTTTTCAAGTCTTGTGTTCTTATAATAAAGTATAGGGATAACAGCTACCTTAAAGCCAGGAATGTGCATATTCTTTATTTTAAGGATATCTGTTGAGGTAAGGATAGGGTCGTGTATCTTCATTACCTTGCAGTTCTCAGGCTTTTCTTCAAGAATGTTGCCGTCCTCACCGATATAGACAGTTGTGGAGGTGACTATTTCCTCTCTGATAGCGTCTATAGGCGGATTTGTTACCTGTGCAAAGAGCTGTTTGAAGTAGTTGAACAGTGGCTGAGGCTCTTTTGAAAGCACCGCAAGCGGGCTGTCTGTACCCATAGCGGCAATAGACTCAGAGCCGTTCTTTGCCATTGGCAGGATAGATGTCATAACGTCCTCATAAGTATAGCCAAAAGCTTTCTGAAGTCTTTGTCTTTCCTCGTAGCCGTGTTCCTCTACCTTGATGTTTGGTATCTTAAGGTCTTTAAGTCTGACAAGGTTGCTGTCAAGCCACTCGCCGTAAGGCTGCTTTGAAGCATAGTATTCCTTAAGCTCGTCATCGTCGATAACTCTGCCCTGAACAGTATCAACAAGAAGCATTTTGCCTGGGCGAAGTCTTTCCTTTTCAACGATATTGTCTGACGGGATAGGAAGTGCGCCAACCTCAGATGAAAGGATAAGATTGCCGTCCTTTGTGATATAATATCTTGACGGACGCAGACCGTTTCTGTCAAGCACTGCACCCATGATATCTCCGTCAGAGAAAAGGATAGAAGCAGGTCCGTCCCATGGCTCCATCATAGTTGCGTAATACTGATAGAAGTCTTTCTTAGCCTGACTCATCGTGCCGTTGTTATCCCATGGCTCAGGGATCGTTATCATGACAGCCAGCGGCAGATCCATTCCACTCATGACCAAAAATTCAAGTGTGTTGTCGAGCATTGCAGAGTCAGAGCCTTCTGTGTTTACAACAGGTGTGACCTTGTCAAGATCGCCCTTCAAATGCTCAGACTTCATCGTTTCCTCACGAGCGAGCATTTTATCAGCATTGCCTCTGATAGTGTTTATCTCACCGTTGTGAACGATCATTCTGTTAGGATGCGCCCTCTGCCAGCTTGGGTTTGTGTTGGTAGAAAATCTTGAATGTACCATAGCGATAGCAGACTCGTAGTCCTTATCCTGAAGGTCAGGGAAGAACTTTCTGAGATCCTGCACAAGGAACATTCCTTTATATACTATAGTTCTGCTTGAAAGTGATACAACGTAGGTGTCCTCATTTGACTGCTCGAACACACGTCTTGCAACATATAGCTTGCGGTCAAAGTCAAGACCCTTTTTAACGCCCTTTGGACGCTTGATGAAGCACTGCATTATGGCAGGCATACACTGGGCAGCTCTCTTGCCAAGCACCTCAGGCTTTGCAGGAACAACTCTCCAGCCAAGGATCTCCAGACCCTCTTTTTCAGCGATTATCTCAAACATCTTCTTTGCCTGATTTCTCGCAAGCTCGTTCTGTGGGAAGAAGAACATACCAACGGCATAATCTCTCTCCTCGCCAAGCGTGATTCCAAGCTCAGCGGCGGCGATCTTCTTGAAAAATTTATGTGAGATCTGAAGCAGGATACCTACTCCGTCACCTGTTTTGCCCTCTGCGTCCTTACCAGCACGATGCTCAAGCGTTTCAACGATAGTCAGTGCATTTGCAACAGTATCGTGGCTCTTTTTGCCCTTAATGTTCACAACAGCACCTATTCCGCAGTTATCATGCTCGAATTTCGGTGAATACAGGCTTTTTACATTAGTCATATCCTCCATGCGTTCCATTTTTATCACCCTTTCCTGCCAAACTGTAAAAAAATTATAGCTTATCGTTCAGCAACGTATGTTATTTCACGGCTCATAGCCGATTTTTAGCTGTTTTTAACAAAAAATTTGCAGGAAGAAATTAAAATCCTGCAATCCTGCATAAGCGCAAATAAACTCAAAGCGTGGTTTTTCGCACAAATGCAAGAAAATAGCCTTTTGCCGTCTTTTTTGACGGCTTAATCATTATAACACACATTACAACAAAATGCAAGAGTGAATGATAAAACTTGCATAAAATCATTATTAATTTTTAGTTAATCGGTATACATATATAACTTATGATTTCATATCGATTTCCTAGGTAAACCTTGCAAACTAACGTAACAACGCTCTTTTCAGCTTATTTACAGCCATTTTCAATGGGGAATCGTACTCTTTGTAAAAATGCTGATAATCCTTAGAATTGTTCCAGTCACCACCCCATTTCCAGCCGTGACGCCTGAAAATGCAATAGCAAAGGTCTGTTCTGTCAATCTTGTGATCAAAAGCCTTGTCACGGTCTGCATACTCTGTAGCATTGGCAGGCATGACCTTATTCCCCACTATATAAGGATTTATAAGAGGGTTTATGTCTATCGCCCTGCCGTAGCTGTGAGCCGAGATAGTGTTGGTACCAGCCACCACCCTATAGTTGAAGGCAGAGGAATTGTTATCCGCCATTGACCTTTCATCATCAGCGTCATACTCGTCCACGAGCCTGATTTTTTCTATCTCATAACCGCCCTCGAAAAGCTCATAGAAGATATCCAGAATCTCCTGCGCAAGCTTCCTCGCCACGATAAGCTCCCCCGACTGCACCTTATGCTCAAAGTCATAATACCTCACACGCAGATAGGCAAGGTCGCCCAGCTTCACATAGGGATTTTCCTTATAGGAAACGCCTTTGATACGCTCTATCACCTCGTTTGGAAGTTCCTCAGCCGTAAAGCCCTCTCTGTATAATATCTTTTCCATAAAAAACACTCCTTACAAAAAGCGGTCAAGGCATGATACCTTGACCGTCCTTATTATTTATCCGCAGACTTGTAGTACATAACAACAGGCGTACCGTAAGGCACGTTGTCATAAACATATTTAGCGTCGTCATAGCTCATATTTATACAGCCGTGAGAGCCGTTGTATTTGTATATCTCACCGCCGAAATATCCGCCTCGCCACGTTGAATCGTGAAGACCTATTCCGCAGAGAGAAACGTTGTTCCAGAAGTTGCACTTTGTATCCCACTCGTCGCCGTCGGCATTTGTGTCTTTCATGCGCTTGTTGGTCTCCTTTGACCAAAGCTTATAAACACCGGGGAGAGTTGTTCTCGCCTCAGATGTGGTCTGACCTGAAACTATATAGGTATCGAGCTTTTTCTTGCCCTTTTCATAATACCACAAGTGCTGGTCGGTAAGGTCTATCTCAATATAAGTGTCGCCTATATCATCATCCTTGCTTCTCGCAGACTCAACGCCTGTAAAATCAAAATAACCGGTACTGTAATAGATAGGGTCTACCTTGTCAACGCTCTCGCCCTTTTCAAGCATATCCACAAGATCGTCACAAGTCTTTTCCTGATCTATCCACCAGCCGTATTTAGCATCAGAGCTTGTCGGCACGATTATGTCGCCCTGCAAAGTGGCATGGAATTTTCTCTTAGTATTATATGTATCATACTTCTTTGCGAGCTTTTCCACATACTCCATGGCTTTCTTTCTATCCACAGTGTAGCTTCCGTCATCTTTGAGCTTTATCATCTTCATAAGCTCCTCGCCCGTGAGAGTTTCTGTGGTGTAGTCAAAATCGTATGTGACAGAAAGCTGGAAAACATCATTTCGTTTCTTGCAATCGTCCTCAAGGTCTGCGCTCTTCACCTTTGGAAGAGAATAACAACCTGTGTCCTTGTCAAGCTCAACGCTAAGCTCACCTGCCGCCACACTTTGCGTAACATAAGCTTCAAGCTTTTTCATATCGGTTATCTTGTTTCCCTGCACCTCAGGGGTGATAACATAAGCCGTCTTATCCTCGTTAAGACCAAGCTTTGCATCGGCAGTTTCAACATCGCCCCAGTTTGCTTTCTCCACAAGCTTCTGAAGCTTCTCAACATCAAATGTGATGTCCTCATTAAAGCTATAGATGGAGTTCTGTATAAATCCAGAGAACCATGTTTTTCTGTTCACGCTGTCATAGATCTTCTGAAGCTCGTCCTTGCCGCTTAGTCTGTAATCAAAATCAGCTGTCTTGAAAACAACAGGCGTGCCGTCGATAGTTTTGACCGTAAGCTCATAAGGCATATCGTTCACCCCGAGCAGATCGCAAGCCTGTTCAAATGTCTTTCCGCCCACGTCAATGCCATTCACTGTTGTGCCGCTCAGAAATCTGTTGCTATAGTAAGCTCTTCCAATGAAATATCCTCCGCCCACAACTATTACGATAGCCGCTGCCGCAGTGCCGCAGATAATGCCGATATTGTTGCGTTTTTTCTTTCTTTTCTTATTCTTTGACGAACCTTTGACAGAGCTGTTTTTCTTCACTGATGTCGCAGGCTTTTTCGTTATCTTTGTGGAATTTTCCGTCATCAATTATCCTCCTGTACAAAATGACGTTCGGCATTTGCCGACAATGTATCAAGAATAATTATATCATGCTTTTTTCCTTTTGTCTATAGGATAGGCTGAAAAATTTGTCACAAAAAGAATGCCGGATATTCTCATTTAATGTACAAATAAACGTACTGCAAACAAACTACACGCAAACACCGTAAAAAAATATCGGGCAGATAACTCCACCCGATACAATATCAGTCTTTTATATACTTGTTCTTGACCTCGCTGTAGGTCTTGCAGAAGCGGTCATGGGAGATATACGCTCCCCAGCTCATGTTATCGTCCACCTGAGGGTCCATAACATATACCTGACCGTTTATCGTTACCTCCACCCACATATGATAGCCGTAACCGCCTGCCGCCATAGCGGTCTTGCCGTCAACGGTCTTTGCGTCAAAGCCTATGTAGTTGAGCATTGCGGCGTAAACGTAAGAATATTCTGTGCAAGTGCCGTAACCGTCCTCAAGAACAGCCTTGACAGGATTTGCCCAGCCGCCGTAATCGTAGACCGTGTTCTTTATAATATAATCGTAGCAAGCCACAGCCTTTTCGTAGTTTGTCATATCATCTGATATTATCTTATTGAGATATTTCAGAAGTATCTTTTCTTCCTTTGCGCTGAGCGTCGCCTTTGGATCAAGCACTGCAGAATTAAGTCGCTGTGCAGGGGTCTTGCCATTGTCGACAACAGGCGCAGTGGTTGTAGTTGTAACAGGCTTTTTAGTTGTTGTCACCTTAGTGGTGGTGGTCTTTTTCTTGGTAGTAGTCACCGCAGGCGTTGAGGTCGTAACAGGGGCAGTTGTTGTCTTTGCAGTGGTAGTAGTTTTTGCAGTAGTAGTTTTCACTGTTGTAGTCTTTTTCGTAGCCTTTGAGGCAACAGTATCGCTGTCAGTAGTGCTGACAGGAGCGGAAGTAACAGCAGAAACCTTTGTTTCAGACTTTGAAGCCTGCTGAGTTTTCTTTGTCACAAGGCTTACTGATATGCTAAGCTTTGTGTCAGCGGAAGTCACGCTCTGCACTGCGGTCACTGACGCTGGCTTCTGTGATATTACAGAGGTCGTTACGCTCTCTGATCTCAAAGCTGTTTCAGAAGCTGACTTTGTTGTTTCGCTTTTTGCAGTTTTTACAGCCTTTATAGCCTCGGTCTGAGAATTTTTCGCAGTTTCCTTGACGGCTGATGTTGTAAGAACAGTTGTGATATCCCCGATCTGCTCAGATGTTTCCTTGTCAGAAACAGCAGAAATGACCTTTGCATTTTCAGGCGGCATGACCGCACATGGCTGGATAACGTTTTTATCAAGTGTCGCAAAAGTCACAGCAGATACTGTCACAACTCCGCAGGCAGAAAGCACAGCCACACAGCGGGATATCCCCGACTTCAAATAACCCAATTCAGAACGCTCCTTTCAAATGTGATAAACTACACCATATTATAATGAATAAGGTTACAAAAGTCAAGGGGCATTGTAATCAAATTGTAATTTTCAAGCCGTTTTTTCGCTCATTTATGAAGCTTGTATGAACGTCAAGTTACAACCATTGTACATTTTATATCCCAGGAACGACAATATGGGTTCTATTTTTATCACTTTTAACAAATTTCGCAAAACTTTTATTAATAATACCGAAAAACGGACACCTGCGTTACAAAAGCCCATATTTTCCACGATATTTTACATATCTATCCACAAAATCACCCACGCAAAAAAAGAACGCAGACACAAGCCAGCGTTCCCTTTTTGAAGTATATGAAGTATATATGGAGAAAAAAGTATATGTGTAAATTTCATCTTTTTGTCTATCTCTTATCTTGTTTATATAATACTCCGCCAATGTGACAGTTTTATGATAATGTGCTGAAAACTAATACACAAAAAATAAGTGCAAAAAAAACGCCTGCCATATGACAGACGTTTTCTCTTAGTTTAAGTAAATTACTCAGCCTGAGGTGCTCCTACAGGGCAAGTACCTGCGCAAGAACCGCAGTCGATGCACTCGTCAGCGTTAATAGCACACTTACCGTCAGCCTCGGAGATAGCTCCTACTGGACATGCGTCCATGCAAGCGCCGCAGCCGATGCACTCATCACTAATCTTATAAGCCATTTTCACAGACCTCCTTGCATAAATTCTACAAGTATCATATCAAATACTATACTTATATAATAACACATTTTCTGAAAAAATCAAGAGGTTTTCGGCATTTCATAAAAATTTCACATAGATTTTAAGTGATTTTTCAGTTAGTATTTACTAATCAGCTAGATGCTTGCCAATTCCTGCTGTGAGATAAGTGCAAATCCTGCTTCACTCAAAGCTTCCAGAGCGGCTGTAACGTTCTCCACTCTAAGGATAAGGTAAGCCGTGTTTTCCTTAGTGTTTATGAATGCAGAATACATATACTCAACGCTGATGTTGTCATTGTAGAGAGCTTTCATTGCTTCTGAAAGTCCGCCTGGGCGGTCATTTATCTCCACTGCAAGCACCTGAGTGGTGGTAACGGAAAAGCCCTCTGTTTTCAAGGCTGAAACTGCTTTTTCAAAATCGTCAACGATAAGTCTGAGAATACCGAAATCCTTTGTGTCAGCAAGGGACATTGCACGGATATTCACATCATTATCCCCAAGTATTTTTGTAACGGCAGACAATCTGCCAGGTCTGTTTTCAATAAAAACCGAAAGCTGTTTTACTGTCATAAAATTACCCCCTGTCTTTTAGACAAGCTTTCTCTTGTCGATAACTCTTACTGCCTTGCCCTCAGAACGTGGAATGCTCTTTGGCTCAACAAGTCTTATCTTCGCCTTGATGCCAAGGATATTATGGATATCGTTGGATATCTTCTTTTCAAGATCCTCGATAGACTTGACTGTATCAGAGAACATATCGTCATTAAGCTCGACTCTTATCTCGAAAGTATCAGAATTATTCACCCTGTCAACGACTATCTGATAGTTAGGGCTTGCCTTTGATATTTTAAGAAGCACCGACTCTATCTGCGATGGGAACACGTTTACGCCCTTAATGATGAGCATATCGTCGCTTCTGCCCATTGGCTTGCACATTTTGACGAGAGTTCTGCCACATGAGCATTTCTCTCTTGTAAGAATACAGATATCTCTTGTTCTGTATCTCAGCAGAGGGAAAGCTTCCTTTGTGATACTTGTGAATACAAGCTCGCCCTTTGAGCCTTCAGGAAGCACCTCTCCTGTGTCAGGGTCGATTATTTCTGCGATAAAGTTGTCCTCATTGATGTGCATACCAGACTGTGCTTCGCACTCGAAAGCTACGCCAGGACCGCTTGTTTCTGTCAGGCCATAGATATCGTAAGCCTTGATACCAAGAAGATTCTCTATCTCGTGACGCATTTCATCTGTCCAAGGCTCAGCACCGAAGATACCAGCTTTAAGTGTAAGCTCCTCTGGCTTTATGCCCATTTCCTTTACAGTTTCACCTATATAAGCGGCATATGACGGAGTACAGCACAGGATAGTAGAACCTAGATCCTGCATGAACTGTATCTGTCTTTCTGTGTTTCCTGATGACATCGGCAGAGTAAGACAGCCCACCTTATGAGAGCCGCCGTTAAGACCTGCTCCGCCTGTAAAAAGTCCATAGCCATATGCAACGTGGCAAACGTCGTCTTTTGATCCGCCTGCGGCAACTATAGCTCTTGCACAGCAATTTTCCCAAAGGTCGATATCATGCTGAGTGTAGAAAGCCACAACTCTCTTGCCTGTGGTTCCGCTTGTAGAATGTATTCTCACGCACTCTGAAAGCGGCTTTGCAAGCAGACCGTAAGGATAAGCCTCACGCAGATCAGCCTTTGAAAGGAACGGCAGCTTGTGCAGGTCCTCAATGCCGTGGATATCATCAGGCGTTACGCCCTTTTCTTCCATAAGCTTCTTGTAGTATGGCACATTGTCCCAGACGTGCTTGACCTGCTTGACAAGTCTTTCGCTCTGGAGCTTTTTCATGTCCTCGTGCGCCATGCACTCGATCTCTTCGTTCCAATATTTTCCCATTGGAACACACCTCCTGTTAAAATGGTTTCGGTCATATTACTCGGGTATCAACTTTGCACAAGTATCATACGCCGTACATATCTTCAAGCATTTTTATGCCAGCCTTCGTTTTGAACACCTTATCCCGAAAGCTTTTTATGCTCTCTTTGGACAGACTGTCCTCATAAGCGTTCACAAGAAAATCAGCCTCTAAAAGTATCTGCCAGTCAAGCCCCTGGGCGCCCTCATAGGTGTGGTGATGTGCGATAAGAAAGCACACCCTTTCTATGATATCCTCGTCAAAGTCAAGCTCTCTGAGCATTTTTTGTGCAGGCTCAGGGCCTAGCTGCTCCTGCAATTTGCCTCCGCAGTGACCCTTGCCGTATCTCTCCTCCGCAGGCTTTATGCCGATATCATTCACCACTGACGCAACATCAAGACAATACATAGTGCGGATATCAAGTCCCTCTGCCCTGCCGATAACACGGGCAAAGGTATGCACCTTTATAAAGTGCTGTATACGCTTAGGGTCGCCGCTGAAAAACTCGGTCATTTTTATGATAAGACCGCTTATCTCATCCATTATTTTACCTCTCTGCCGAGAGCGAACGCCTTTTTATTCAGTTCAAGGAACTTTGCAGGAACACAGTTTTCAAGAGCCTTCTGCCAAACGTCCTCGTCAAAAGCCATTTTAGTTGACACAACACCCATGAGAACAACGTTTGAAGCCTTTGCAGTACCAGCCTGCTCCGCAAGTGCCAGTGCGTCAACAGCGATAACGTCAACGCCCTCTGCTTTAAGCTTGCCTATGATATCCTCAGGATAAACAGCCGCACCTGTGATAACAGGCATTGGGTCTATCTGCTGAGTTGAAGTGATGATATGTCCGCCCTTCTTGAGATATGAAACATATCTTGCGGCTTCAAGCTGTTCAAAGCTGATGATGATATCAGCTTCGCCTTTTTCAACTACAGGCGAGCATACCTCGCTGCCGTACTTAACGTATGTAACAACAGAGCCGCCACGCTGGCTCATTCCGTGTACCTCGCTGACCTTTACATCAAAGCCCTGTGAAAGAAGCACGTTTCCTATTATTCTTGACGCAAGCAGAGAGCCCTGTCCGCCTACGCCCACTATCATAATTGATCTTGTTTTCATTATTTACACCTCGAAATATATGTTATCATTAGTCGCATATCGCACCGAGCTTACACATTTCCTTGCATATGCCGCAGCCTACGCACTGTGTATGGTCGATAACGCACTTGCCGTCATGGATAGATATAGCAGGACAGCCTATCTTCAGGCACTGCTTACAGCCAACGCACTTATCCTTGTTTACCTTGAGCGGTGGATTATGCTTTACATATTTAAGAAGTGCGCATGGACGTCTTGAAATAATAACGCTTGGTTCTTCCTTGGCAAGCTCTTCCTTGATAACAGCCTCTGTTTCAGCCATGTGATATGGGTCAACGACTCTTACGCTCTTGATACCAAGTGAATGGCAGAGCATTTCAAGGTCAACGGCATAAGCAGGGTCGCCCTTAAGGTTTTTACCAGTTGTAGGGTTCTGCTGATGACCTGTCATACCTGTGATAGAGTTATCGAGAATGATAACAGTTGAATTTGTGGAGTTATATGCAACGTTCACAAGACCTGTCATACCGCTGTGCATGAATGTAGAGTCACCGATAACGGCAACAGACTTCTTCTCAGCCTCTGCGCCTCTTGCCTTGTTGAAGCCGTGAAGTCCGCTGATAGAAGCGCCCATGCAGATAGTTGAATCCATAGCACAAAGCGGTGCTGTTGCGCCGAGAGTGTAACAGCCGATATCGCCTGATACCATAACGCCCAGCTTATGCAGGCAATAGAACAGACCTCTGTGAGGACATCCCGGGCACATAACAGGAGGTCTTACAGGCACGTTATCCTCAAATGTGATATACTCAGTCTTCTCGCCAAGTATCTTTTCAGCAACGATAGTCTGTGATATCTCACCCATAAGGCTGAAAAGCTCCTTGCCGATAACGTTCACACCGTTCTTTTTGCAGTGTGTTTCGATAACATCGTCAAGCTCCTCGATCACATAGACCTTTTCGCACTTTGCGGCAAAGTCCTTTATTATCTGAATTGGCATTGGGTTTACGATACCGAGTTTGAGATATGAAGCCTTGTCGCCCAAAGCTTCCTTTGCATACTGATATGAGATACCGCTTGTGATAACGCCTATCTTTGTATCGTTCATCTCTACCTTGTTGAGCGGTGAAGTTTCGGCATAATCAGCGATAGCCTTCATTCTTGCCTCAACAACAGGGTGACGGCGGATAGCGTTACCAGGCATCATAACATACTTCTGGATATTCTTTTCATATGGGATATTCTCCCTTTCCTCTCTCTCGCAAAGCTCAACGGCTGACTGAGAGTGAGAAACTCTGGTGGACAGTCTTACGATAACAGGAACATCGAACTTTTCAGAAAGCTCGAAAGCAGCCTTAGCAAATTCCTTGCACTCTCCTGAATCGGAAGGCTCTATCATCATTGTCTTAGAAGCGATAGCATGGTGACGTGAATCCTGCTCGTTCTGTGACGAGTGCATACCAGGGTCATCGGCGACAGCTATTACCATACCTGCTGTTACACCTGTGTAGCCTGCTGTGTAAAGAGGGTCAGCGGCAACGTTAAGACCAACGTGCTTCATTCCGCAGAAGCTTCTTGCACCGCCTATAGAAGCACCAAGAGCCACTTCCATTGCCACCTTTTCATTAGGCGCCCACTCAGCATATACCTCGTCATATTTTGCAACAGCTTCTGTTATCTCAGTTGACGGAGTACCAGGGTAAGATGATACAACCTTACAGCCTGCCTCATACAGACCTCTTGCAAACGCCTCGTTTCCAAGCATTAGTTTTTTCATACAATAAATCTTTCCTTTCACTGCACCGACCATTTTTCGTGGTCGGTAGAAATAAACAATAATTAAAATAGACATAAGTAATTATACCACAAATATCACCAAAATGCAACAGCTTTTTTGATTTAAAGCACCAATAGAGTGTTATAAAAAGTTTGCTTACGGCAATTTTGTCAGTTTGCATAAAATATCAAGGGAGCTTCTGTGCAAAAATTTATGCCAGCTTACACGTTTTGAGCAACAAAAAATAAATCGCCGCCAGGCGATACCATAATTCCTCATTCCTCACTCTTAACACTCCTCATTCCTCATTCTTACCTCCTCACTTGTTTAAAAAATTGTACTTGAAAAAAGAGCATAAATGTTGTATAATAACAAGGTATACTTATATTTACGTTCGGAGGATATACATAATGAAAAAATACACACTTGACGAGGTCTACACAGCCGATATGACAGCGTTTCAGAGAGAAAGATATAACAGAGTTGCAGATGAATTTGAAAAGCTTTTCGGTGAAAAGCCAACTGCTTTCTTCTCAGCTCCAGGCAGAACTGAGGTAGGCGGCAACCACACCGACCACAACTTCGGCTGTGTTCTTGCGGCAGGCGTTTCACTCGACGTTATTGCCGCTGTCGCTCCTGACACCGAAGAGAACGTTATTACAATAAAGTCCGAGGGTTTCCCAATGGACACTGTGAACGTTGATGACGACACTATCTACGAGGAGCAGAAAAACACATCTGCGGCACTTATAAGAGGTATGTCCGCAGGCTTTAAGAAGAATGGTCACAATTCCGGGGGCTTCAAGGCTTATGCTACTTCAAACGTGCTCAAAGGCTCTGGACTTTCTTCATCTGCGGCTTATGAAGTGCTTATCGGCACTATCCTCAACGGTCTTTACAACGAGGGCGAGGTTTCTGCTGTGGAAATAGCTCAGATAGCTCAGTTTGCGGAGAACGTTTATTTCGGCAAGCCTTCCGGACTTATGGACCAAATGGCTTCATCAGTAGGCGGATTTATCACTATCGACTTTGCTGACGAAAAGCACCCTGTTATCGACTCTGTAAAGTTCGATTTCACAAAAAGCGGTCACGCACTGTGTATCGTTGACACAAAGGGCAACCATGCCGACCTCACCCCTGAGTATGCGGCTATCCCTGCGGAAATGAAGTCTGTTGCGGCTTTCTTTGGCAAAAAGGTGCTGAGAGAGATAACAAAGGAACAGCTTCTTGAAAACATCTGTGCCGTTAGAGAAAAGTGCAGTGACAGAGCTGTGCTTAGAGCGCTCCACTTCTTTGACGATAACGAGAGAGTTGGCAAGGAAGCTTCCGCACTTTCAGAGGGCAACTTTGACGCTTTCCTGAGCCTTATCAATGAATCAGGCGATTCATCATTCAAATATCTTCAGAACATCTATGCTTCTTCTGCCCCAAACGAGCAGGGTCTTTCACTTGCTTTGTATCTTGCAAAGCAGGCTCTTGGCGGTGAGGGTGCTTGCAGAGTACACGGCGGTGGCTTTGCAGGAACTATCCAAGCGTTCGTACCTGAAAAGAAGCTTGAAGCTTTCAAGGCTGAAATGGAGAGAGTATTCGGCGAAGGCTCATGCTATGTGCTGTCCATAAGACCTGTTGGCGGCGTGCAGATCGACCTTTAATATAGGAGTTGTCATGAAAAATCCATTTGCAGGCTTGAAGAAAAAGCAGGTGAAGTTGCAGTTTTCCACCTGCGGAGAGATAATGATAGACGGACTTCCCTTTGCTTTCGGAGTGGAGAGTGCAGGGAAAGCGTCAGACAAAGGGCTTTGCGTCTCGATATCCGGTGAAGCTGTCAATGACGGACGTGTTACCTTTTCAAACCTTGAATACTACGAAAACCATGGCGGAAAGATAACCCTTGTGAAGCATGGCTTTTCACTTGTCACCAAAAAGGACGGCAAGAAAATTTATCAGGCGAAGTTTACCAAAATACCTATCACCGAAAAGGACACCTCAGTGCTTTTCAGAAAGCTCACCGAGGAAGAGGTCGTCCAACGACTCAACTGCGAGATAGCTTTTAAGGTGACCCCTCATTTCAGCGGTGAGGACACACCCGAAGTCATGCTCACAGTTTATCCTTATGAAAATATGCTCACAGGGTCGGCTGTGCAGTGGCTAAAGGTCACGTCTGACAAGGACTATTTTCTGCACAAATATTCTAATAAATAACAGGAGAGTTTATCCCATATGAGAATGAGAAGAAAGAAAAATCTTGAGGCACGTCTTGAAGCTTGCGGAGATTATATTTTATATCTTGACCGTGACGAGAAGAATTTTCAGGACAAATCAAACAAACAGCTTATTGACTTTGAGAAGATCTTCGGAAACAGCAATCCCCCTGTGCTGGAGATAGGCTGTGGAAAGGGTCAGTTTGCAAGAGAGATAGCAAAGAGAAATCCTGACAAGAATTTCCTTGCAGTAGAAAAAAGCAGTAACGTTATAGTTGACGCTGCACAAATGGCTATAGACGAGGGCATACCGAACCTGAGATTTGCAAGGGGCGAGGCTGAATATCTGGATTGCTTTATCCCTGAAAAGTCAGTGGAGTGTATCTACCTTAACTTTAGCTGTCCATATCCTAAAAATACATATGCACGTCATAGGCTCACATACCGAGCTTTTCTTGAAATATACAGACGTATTCTTGTGGACAAGGGCGAGATATACCAAAAGACCGACAATATGCACTTCTTTGAGTTCTCCTTGGAGGAGTTCTCTGCGGCAAATTACGGACTTAAAAACATTTCTCTTGACCTTCACAACAGCGGCTTCGAGGGCAATATCGTAACGGAATATGAGAAGAAATTCTCAGACATGGGTATGCCTATCTACAGATTGGAGGCGTTCGTAAAATAATGAGCGAGCAGATAAATCCAATTGTCAGCGAGGAAGATATGGGTGCTGACGGCAAACTTCGCAAATGGTCAACAGGCAGAAAAGTCAAGTGGATAATTTGGATAGTCATAATCTTAGCAGTAGCACTCGGCTTCTGGCATCAGCATTATATGCGCTCCGACAGCCAGATAAAAGCCGTTTTCAATGACAATAAGGCTAACTTTCAGACCACTGCGGAGTTTATGATAGAAAGCATTTCATGCGAAAAGCCGACACTACCAAAGGGCAAATGCTCCATTAAATCGCTCACTGAAAACAATGCCTGCAAGTCTGTGAAGAAAGAGCTTGAGGAGCTGGAGCGCAGGAACGTTACATACATCGACAGCGACGGCTTGACAGTGAAATTCTATACCATTTATGATCATTACTATATTTACCGCTCATCCATAAGCTCATCAGGGGGCGAAGATAACCTCGGCAATGGCTGGTCATATGTTAAAACAAGCAAAAGCTGATTTTTTATGGACGAAAAAATTATTTTTCGTCCATTTTTTTATGCAATCAAACGGTCTTTACATTCGTGTTATAGATGAAAGGCTTTTCAAAACAACAAAGGAGGTGACAGCTTTGACAAGAGATATTGACTACATAGTTGACAAATTTTCAGACGATATCTACCGAGCGGCACTGGCAGTCACAGGCAGCGTTCACGAGGCGGAGGATATAGTCAGCGAGGTCATAATAAAATAGTTCACAAGGCAGGGTGAGCTTTTCTTCAATGATGACGAGCATCTTAAAGCGTGGCTGCTGAGAACGGCGATAAATCTATCCAAAGACCTGCTAAGGTCGGCAGGCAGACGTCTGCGTGCAGAAAATGAGGTAAGTGCAAGCAGCGATTTTTCATCACCTGATATGCAGATAGATGTGCAAAACGCTATAAACAGGCTGGATAAAAAATACAGGATAGTGCTTTATCTTTTTTATTATCAAGGCTGCAAGACCGATGAGATAGCCGACATTTTGGGAACAAGCAAGGGCACGGTCACATCAAGGCTGAAAAGAGCAAGAGAAAAACTAAAGCTTTCACTTTCAGACTACGAAAAGGAGATGAGCGTATGAACGAAAGAGATATAAAGAATTATTTTGCAAACGCAAGCCTATCGGAACAAAAGAAAGATCAGCTCAAAGAAACGCTCAAAAAGCGTTTTCCACAACAAAACGGAGATATAAATACGGATACTTTCACACCACAAACCGAGCCGACACAGCCTGCCATAGTCGCAAGACACAAGGGTGCAAAGGTAGTTGCGGCAGCGGCGGCAGTGGCGCTTGTAATGTCAGGCGGAATTTACATGACAAGAAATATCCATGACTACGAGCCGAACGCAGGCACAGCTCCACCTGCAAACAGCAGTGTATCCGGCGATACAGGTACACTGCAGTTGTGTTCAGCAGACTTTATAAAGCTTGCAGACACAGTGCTTGAAAGCGCAAATTCTACGGTAGGAAATCTCGACATAATACAAAACAGCCCTGCATACTGCGATATAGTCTACAGCGGCAACTATGACGAAAATATCGAGGGCAAGGAACACAGCACAAGGTATTACGTTGACCTGCTGGAGAAAACCGACAGCGGACTTCCAAGCGTGGATTTTTTGACAGATGATAACAGCTATGAGCCAAATTCTTTGGTAATCGATATCCTGTCGGAGATAAAAACCCTTGATGAGGACGCTTTTAACAAGGCGGTGAATTGCAGAATAGAAGCCCATATTGAGAATAACAACTGCAAGATAACCATTTCAGACAGCGATAACAGCGTTTCTCTCAAATACGGAAGCGGCGAAAGCTTCACTGAAAATGCCAAAATTATAGCTCAAACCCTCAAAAATGACCTGCTGGATATCTATGACGAAAGCTCTATGAAAAACCCAGACAATGCCATTTTTAGCTACTCCCCTGCTGACTATAATTATTACAACGATATCATGAACAGCAACAATACAACAGAATATGTAAAGTCAGACTATGCGCAAAATGGATATATCACAAACGAAAGTCTGAACCTCCTGGCCCTGAATATCGTCAACGATTCGGACATACAGTTCAATATGGCGACAGATTATTTCACTGTGGATATGTTCACAAACAGATTTACTCTGTATAGCTACGCCAATGACGGAAGCTGGGCGGTGTATGATTCCGCTCCGTTTTCAAGCACCAGCACTGTGGAAGCTGACCCGTCAGCCACGGCGCAGTATATTTTTGAAAAGGCGCAGGCGCTTGTAACAAAGTATAACACCAGCGGCAAGAAGCTTCACTTTGACAATGTGACCTCACTCGACCTTGCGAAAGAGCTTGCAATGTCGTATGTGCCAGATATGGACAAAGAAGATAACATCACGCCGGAGCTTTTCGCATATGGACTTTGGGTAGAAACTCTGCCATATGACAAAGAGTCCAGCTCCTATGATTTATCCGGACTTGACTTTTCAATATACTTTGAAAAGGATAAGGACGGCAGTGCATATGATGTAACCCAGGTGGATGTCACAGTTGAGGGGGATATGGTTTATTCATACTCCAAAGGTGCGATCAGCGGAAATTGATAAAATGCCAACAAGACAAAAAGAACGACCTGCATTGCAAGTCGTTCTTTTTTTATGCAATAATATTTATCTGCAAATTAGTTGTTGATGAGCTTCTCGTCATCATTGTTCCAGCTGTAGAGCTTTCTGATCTCCTTACCAACCTTCTCAGAAGGATGCTCAGCGTGGAGCTTTCTCATAGCCTTGAAGTGTACCTGTGAACCTGCGTCAGACATATCAAGGAGGAAGTCCTTAGCGAATGTACCGTCCTGAATGTCAGACAGAACCTTCTTCATAGCCTTCTTAGTGTCCTCAGTAACGATCTTTGGACCTGTGATGTAGTCGCCGTACTCAGCTGTGTTAGAGATAGAATATCTCATGCCCTCGAAACCTGACTGATAGATAAGGTCAACGATGAGCTTCATCTCATGGATACACTCAAAGTATGCGTTTCTTGGGTCATAACCAGCTTCACAAAGTGTTTCAAAACCAGCCTGCATAAGTGCGCACACACCACCGCAGAGAACAGCCTGCTCACCGAAGAGGTCTGTTTCTGTTTCTGTTCTGAATGTTGTCTCAAGAACACCTGCTCTTGCTCCGCCGATACCAAGTGCATATGCAAGTCCGATATCCTGTGCGTTGCCTGTTGCGTCCTGCTCAACTGCGATAAGGCAAGGTGTACCCTTACCAGCCTGATACTCAGAACGTACTGTGTGACCAGGAGCCTTAGGTGCGATCATGATAACATTGACATTCTTTGGTGGTACGATGCAGCCAAAGTGAATGTTAAAGCCGTGTGCGAATGCAAGAGTCTTACCCTCTGTGAGGTATGGCTCGATAGATTTCTTATAAAGTGCAGCCTGCTTCTCATCAGGAATAAGGATCATGATGATGTCAGATGTCTTTGCAGCTTCCTCAGTTGTCATAACTGTAAGACCCTGCTGCTCAGCCTTTGCCCAGCTCTTAGAACCTTCGTAAAGACCTACTACTACGTCAACACCGCTCTCCTTAAGGTTGAGCGCATGAGCGTGACCCTGTGAACCGTAACCGATAATGGCAACTCTCTTACCCTTGAGTACGTTAATGTCGCAATCCTGCTGATAGAATATTCTTGCCTGTGCCATTGTTAATTCCTCCAAATTCAGAAATTTAAGATTTATTTTATGTAGCCTTTCGGCTATATAATCAAAGTTTATTTGCCTGCATTGAATGTGTCAGAGCCTTTCTCTATTGCGATAGTGCCTGTTCTTACCATTTCGATTATTCCGTAAGGTGCTATGACCTCCTCAAATCTGCAAAGGTGAGCGTAAGTGTCGCAAAGCTCCAATGTCATTGTCGTAAGCGTTATATCCATGACCTTAGCCCCTGTGATATCCGCAATAGTCATTATCTCACTGCGTCTGTTTGCGACCGCAGACACCTTGACTATCATAAGCTCTCTTGCGAGATACTCATTAGCCTCAAATGTCTTTACCTTGATGACTTCTATAAGCTTGTTGAGCTGTTTCTCGATCTGCTCAACTGTATGCTCGTCACCGTCAGCAACTATCGTTATTCTTGAAACGTCAGGGTCATGAGTTGGACCTACTGCAAGGCTCTCGATATTGAACCCACGTCTTGAAAACAGTCCGGAAATTCTTGATAGAACACCGCTGTGGTTTTCTACAAGAACTGAGATCGTATGTTTCATAAATCAACCTCCATAAGGAAACCTTTCCTTGATTTTTTATTATACCAGCTTATTATTAAGATTTTTTGAACGTAAACGCTATATACTGTAAACGCTACAGATAGTTAAAATATTGGCCTTATAATGTTGGCATATCCTTATCCACAACGACTTCAACAAGGCAAATGCCTTTATGTTCAGCAAGCATCTCAACGCCCTTATCCATAGTATCATCGTCATAAACTCTCATTGCAGGTATGCCATAAGCTTCTGCGAGCTTGATAAAGTCAGGAGAGCCGTCAAGAAAAACGGCAGTCTGTCTGTCATGATAGCCGTTTGTCTGAAGTTCTCTTACCATGCCAAGGCGGTTGTTTGTCATTACTACCACCTTTATATCAACGCCGAACTGAACGGCTGTTGCAAGCTCCATGAACGACATCTGAAAAGCTCCGTCACCGCATATAGCAACTGTTGCTCTGCTGTTGTCAGCCATTTTTGCACCTATCGCCGCAGGCACAGAATAACCCATTGTACCCATGCCGCCTGAGGTAAGAAGTCTGCCCTCTTTGCGGAACTTATATTCAGTGCAGGTCCATATCTGATTTTGTCCAACGTCTGCCACAACAGTAACATTGGCAGGCATTTTCTTTGCAAGCCTGTCGATAAACACCCTCGGATTGACAGTACCCTTTGCAGGCTCAACATACTTTCTCTCGCCCCCAAGGGTCTTGATGTGAGCTATCCACTCATCGTGCTTCATAGGCTTTGCAAGCTCCGTCATTTGCTGTAAAACAAGCTTTGCGTCGCCAACGAGAGGCAGGTCAGCACCGATATTCTTGCCTATCTCCGCAGGGTCGATATCTATATGTATTATCTTAGTAGTTTTCTCCAGAGCCAAAGGTGTTTTAACGGCTCTGTCGCCAACTCTTGCGCCCACAAGGAACAGCACGTCGCACTCGTTCACAGCGGCGTTAGCCATTTTCACTCCATGCGTGCCTATCATGCCACAGAAAAGCTGATCGTCATCAGGGAAAACAGAAATGCCCATCATAGTTGTGATAACAGGTATCTGCATAAGGTCGGCAAGCTCTCTTATCTCGTTCTCAGCGTGAGCGGCAAAAACACCTCCGCCAATACAGATAAGCGGCTTCTCAGCCTCTTCCAACGCCGCCATTACACGCCTTACCTGAACGTAGTTGCCCTTGGTGGTAGGCTTATAGCTTCTTATCTCGCACTTTTCAGGGTACTCAAAGTCGATAACAGACTTCTGAACGTCCATAGGGATATCTATAAGCACAGGACCCGGTCTGCCCGTGCCTGCTATATAGAAAGCTTCCTTGAAAACTCTTGCAGTGTCCTCAGGATCTTTGAGAAGATAGCTGTGCTTAACGAACGGCTCAGCCGAGCCTGTAATGTCAGCCTCCTGAAAAACGTCAGATCCTATCTGGTCGGTATTCACCTGACCTGTTATGCACACGATAGGTATAGAATCCGCATAAGCGGTAGCAATTGCAGTAATAAGATTAGTTGCACCCGGACCCGATGTAGCGATACAGACCGCAGGCTTACCTGAAATTCGTGCATAGCCGTTAGCCGCATGACCACCGTTAGCCTCCTGTCTCACGAGCACCTGCCTGATGTCGTTTTCAGCATCCAGCAAAGCGTCATAGAAAGGACAGATAGCAGCTCCGGGATAGCCAAAGACGACTTTTACGTTCTCAGCTTTCAAACATTCAACCATAGCCTGACTTACAGTCATCTTCATAATAAAGTCGCCTCCATAAAAAATTTTCTGTATAAATTATCATATAAAGTGATAAAACATACAAAGCTGTGATTTATTATACCATATTTATAAGATTTCGTCAAGTATCGTTAGCATACGAAGGAATATTTATGCTTTAAAAAATTTCGCAAAAAAAATTTGAAAAAGGGGTTGACAAGACAGATGAACTGTGCTATAATAATTAAGTCGCTGAGAGAACGACACAAAAACAAATAATTAATGTGGACAGGTGTCCGAGTGGTTTAAGGAGCTGGTCTTGAAAACCAGTGATACGGCAACGTACCGTGGGTTCGAATCCCACCCTGTCCGCCACATTTTTTATATATACAGGTTTGCGGATTTACCCAAGTGGTGAAGGGGCTCCCCTGCTAAGGGAGTAGGTCTGGAAACGGGCGCGAGAGTTCAAATCTCTCAATCCGCGCCAGCAAAAGTTTAAGCTTTTGCTTGTATCCGCTTTACGTTATGTAGAGCGGATTTTTTATTATATAAATACACAAATGCCGCAGAGATGTCTGTCCTCTGCGGCGTTTTTTATTCTGCAAGCCCTGCGGCACTTTTCATTCTGTCTTTGAAGAAATGGTCGAATACTGCCACGCACCTTCCCACAAGGAGCATTGCCGCCACCGTTCCGATACCGATACCTATTATCCGCTTGTCAAACAGCAGACCTATCACGCAGGCAATGGCAACACACGATGCGTCAAGTATATTCTTGCCAAAGCCCATGTTCTTTCCAAAGGCTTTTCCTATAGCCTGAGCAAGGCCGTCGGCTGGGTTCGGCACGAACTTCATGGCTATCATCATTGACATTCCCGCACCCGTGCAGATTATTGCTGCTGCCAGATACAGCGTGTTTTGCCACAAATGTCCGAAATTAAAATCAAGCAGCTTTGAAAACATATTCAGCAGCAGGCTGAACACAATGCTGAATGGTATTTGCAGCCAGTCTATAACAGTTCTGTCGCTGCCTTTTATTATCATTTCTATCACAACGAACAGTGCATATGTAGCAAAAGTCACAAGAGAAAAATTCACGTCCCATATACTCGATATGGCAAATGGCACTGATATAATAGTGGATACACCTAGCCCTGTTTTGATGTTCATCGTTATCCCTGCGGCAAGTATCACGAGCCCCATGGCATATATAGCCACCCTTGCGGCATAATTCTTCTTTTCCAAACTAAATTCGCCTCCATACCAATTATACCACCTTCATCACACTTTTTCAAGAGCACAAAAAAGCTGCCGTACCAAAAGGCACAGCAGCTTTTATACTATATAATAGTATCAGAGTTATTGATTATTCCTTTGGACCTGCTGATACAAGAGCCTTACCTGCTGGGTTGCCCTCATACTTAGCAAAGTTCTTAACAAATCTGCTTGCAAGATCCTTAGCCTTTGTCTCCCACTCGGAAGCGTCAGCATATGTGTCACGAGGATCGAGAATTGCAGGATCAACGCCTGGAAGCTCTGTTGGAACTTCAAAGTCAAAGTGTGGTATCTTCTTTGTAGGTGCGTTGAGAATATCGCCGTTAAGAATAGCGTCGATGATTCCACGAGTATCCTTGATAGAAATTCTCTTGCCTGTGCCGTTCCAACCTGTGTTTACCAGGTATGCCTTAGCACCGCTCTTCTGCATCTTCTTAACAAGCTCTTCAGCATACTTTGTTGGGTGAAGCTCAAGGAAAGCCTGACCGAAGCAAGCTGAGAATGTTGGTGTAGGCTCAGTGATTCCACGCTCTGTACCTGCAAGCTTTGCAGTAAAGCCAGAAAGGAAGTAATACTGTGTCTGCTCTGGTGTGAGGATAGATACTGGAGGCAGTACGCCAAATGCGTCTGCTGAAAGGAAGATAACGTTCTTTGCAGCAGGTGCAGAAGAAATAGGTCTTACAATGTTCTGGATATGGTCGATAGGATAAGATACACGAGTGTTCTCTGTAACGCTCTTATCAGCAAAGTCGATCTTGCCGTTCTCGTCAAGAGTTACGTTCTCAAGAAGAGCATCTCTTCTGATAGCGTTGTAGATATCAGGCTCAGAATCCTTATCAAGGTTGATGACCTTAGCATAGCAGCCGCCCTCGAAGTTGAATACTCCGTTGTCGTCCCAGCCGTGCTCGTCGTCACCGATAAGAAGTCTCTTAGGGTCTGTAGAAAGTGTTGTCTTACCTGTACCGGACAGACCAAAGAAGATAGCTGTGTTCTCGCCGTTCTTGTCTGTGTTAGCTGAGCAGTGCATTGAAGCCATGCCCTTGAGTGGAAGGAAGTAGTTCATCATTGAGAACATACCCTTCTTCATCTCTCCACCGTACCAAGTGTTGATGATTACCTGCTCACGGCTTGTGATGTTGAACATAACTGCTGTCTCGGAGTTAAGACCAAGCTCCTTATAGTTCTCTACCTTAGCCTTTGAAGCGTTGTATACAACGAAGTCAGGCTCAAAGTTCTCAAGCTCCTCAGCAGTTGGCTTGATGAACATATTTGTTACAAAGTGAGCCTGCCAAGCAACCTCAACGATGAAACGGATAGCCATTCTTGTATCCTTGTTAGCGCCGCAGAATGCGTCAACTACGAAAAGTCTCTTATTTGAAAGTTCCTTGATAGCGAGATCCTTAACAGACTTCCAAGCCTCCTGTGAAGCTGGGTGGTTGTCGTTCTTGTACTCGTCAGAAGTCCACCAAACAGTGTCCTTAGAATTTTCGTCCATAACGATGAACTTATCTTTAGGTGAACGGCCTGTATAAACGCCTGTCATAACGTTTACTGCGCCAAGCTCACTCTCCTGACCCTTTTCATAGCCTTCGAGTGTTGGCTTTGTTTCTTCCTCGAACAGCTGCTCGTAAGAAGGGTTGTAAACAACTTCTGTAGTTCCGGTAATACCGTACTTGCTCAAATCGATCTTTGACATGTTGCAATAACTCCTTTTCAAAAAAATATCGTTAATAGGCGCTATAATGAAACAGCACACGCCGGCACATTCATTTTCTTTCCTTATTATAAAGCATAAGCTATACAGAAATTCATCTGACAATTGAAAACACACTGCCAGCATTTCATGCTGTGCTCCTATTACAGCAATATAATTATACCACATATTTTTCTGAATTGCAAGGGTAAACGCAGATTTTGTGAGCTGATTTTTTACATTTCGCTTAAATCTATAACGATTTTTTATGAATAAATGTAATTTCATGGTATAAAATAGATAATAAAAGATATTGACTATTATCAATAGTTAGTCTAAGCTTGCGCGGACGATTTTGCAGTATCAATATAAGATAATTGCATTTTTATGCTTCTTTGCCAAAAAAGCGCCCTAAATTATGCAGGCAAATTCCGCTTTCCTGCAAATAGAAAAAAGGCAGTCCACAAGGAACTGCCCTTCTCCGAAATATCAACAATAGGGGAGATCTTATTTACTTTTTCTTCTTAGCCATGACCACAGCCGCACCGCTCAGAAGTGCAAGAGCGAATGCTCCGCCTGCAACGCCAGTCGATGGGTTTGTGTTTGAAGCGTTTGAAGCTGCCTTTGAGCTGCTGTCTGACTTGCTGTCAGTTGCCTTGCTGTCGGAAGATGAGCTGTCGGAAGCGGAACTGTCAGAAGCGGAACTGCTCGTATCTGATGAAGCATCAGAACTGCTTACGCTGTCAGGCTGTGAAGAAGCAGGTGTTTTCTTTACAAGGTTTGCCACAGCGTCATTTATAGCCCTTACCATAGCGTCCACGTCAGCCTGCTCTGTGATGTTCTTTGTTCTGTCAATAGCGGCAAGAGCCTTTTCGACTTCTGAGAAGTCCTCATAATCGTCCTTGTTGAGAGCCTTTGCGGCTTTCTCTGCCTTGTCAAGCTCTGTGTAGTCTGCTGACTTGTAAACAAGTGCCTCAACAGCGTCGTTTATATCTTTCGCCATTTTGTCAACGTCTGACTGCTGTGTAAGGTTTTTAGTTCTGTCGATAGCTTCAAGTGCCTTTTCTACGGCTGTAAAGTCCACATAGTTGTCCTTATTAAGAGCCTTTGCAGCTTCTTCTGCCTTGTCAAGCTCTGTATAATCTGCCTTTGCATACTCAAATACAGCCGAACTGTCTCTATGAACTGCGAATGGTTTTTCACATTCATCAGTATGGAATGTACCGCCCTTTATCTCGCACTTTTCGCAATCGTTAAGGAAAATTCCTATGTCACCACCGAGTGTGATATCTCCTCCCGAGATAAGACCGTTCTTTATATTGTCTGTACCAAGATAAATATCCGCAAGCTTGGCATTGATATCTACCTTTCCGTCCTTTATAATCAAGCCTGTCTTAGGCTCAGGGGCACCTATACCAACTACTAATATTCCTGCTCTTCCTGCATTGATATTCACATCTCCGCCGTATATCTCAACAGAGCCGTTTGCATACAAACCGTCATTCCAGCCACCATCGGCAACTTCACTTGTGTCAATATTAAGAGTTGCGTCCATTACCTTTATGGAATAAAGTGTTATGACAGCACCGCCCTTTGCGTTGACAGTTCCTGACTCAAAAGTAACATTAGGCTGATCCATTACTGGAAGTTTGCCTGTTTCTTCAAGATTAAGCACACTGTCCTTAGTCTTTCCACTTAGTACTACACCGGTATCTTTTGCGCTTCCTTTTCTCGAAATAACTGTAGTGCCTGAGGTCATCTTGTTATCTCCTGAGAAAACTATATTAGTAACTTTTTCTCCGTCAACAATGACACAAGACTTTTTCGCCGTCGAAAAATCAACATTGTCAAGTGTAAGAGTAGAAGTTGCTGCGTCCCAGCTCCAGCCCTCGTCTTCATTTTTCTGATCGTTCTGAAATCCTGCCACTGTAAGGTCAAGAGTTGTAGTTCTCTGCTGATTTGCCGCAAAAACATTTATTGCAGGCAAAGATGCCATACATATGACCGTTGCGAGCATTGTGCTAAAAATTCTTGTCTTTTTCATATTTTATCCTCCCGAAATATAAGACTTCATATCATATTTGCATTGCGATATAAAACCGCCCTGCTTATAATTATGATAGCAGAGCGGTAATAATTTTTCAACTATTTTGACACAAGCGGTCAAAAATCTGCACAAGCGGTATTCATTTAAACAAATAATGTATGAAACTCCCACTTAATTGCTTTATATGTCCATTTAATGGATGTATTACTTTTTCTTCTTAGCCATGACCACAGCCGCACCGCTCAGAAGTGCAAGAGCGAAAGCTCCGCCTGCAACGCCTGTTGATGGGTTTGTGTTTGAAGCGTTTGAGGCTGCCTTTGAGCTGCTGTCTGACTTGCTGTCAGAAGATGAACTGTCAGAAGCGGAACTGCTCATATCTGACGAAGCATCAGAACTGCTTACGCTGTCAGGCTGTGAAGAAGCAGGTGTTTTCTTTACAAGGTTTGCCACAGCGTCATTTATAGCCCTTACCATAGCGTCCACGTCAGCCTGCTCTGTGATGTTCTTTGTTCTGTCAATAGCGGCAAGAGCCTTTTCGACTTCTGAGAAGTCCTCATAATCGTCCTTGTTGAGAGCCTTTGCGGCTTTCTCTGCCTTGTCAAGCTCTGTGTAGTCTGCTGACTTGTAAACAAGTGCCTCAACAGCGTCGTTTATATCATTTGTCATTTTGTCAACATCTGACTGCTGTGCAAGATCTCTATACCCTCTTAAAGCCTCAACTGCACTGTACAAGTTTGCAACGCTTTCATCTGTGTAGATAGAAAGGTCGGCAGGAATATTACCCAGCACTTCATAAACATTGCTGTAGTCAGCAGGCTCAGCACCGCAGGCAGGAGTATCGTTATCACGCTTAGTCCATACGTTTGATGAGCCGTTGAGCACATTTAAAAAGCTGTCTGTTTTCATATCGTCAATAGTAAGAGAAGCTGCTGATTCCGTATTTTTTGCTGTATTTTGTATGTTGTAGTAGCAATTTTGAATCGTACTTCTATTCATCGTATCTTGCATTGCAAAAGCATAAGCGGAAGAAGAAATATCAGATACAAGACCTGTTGCATAGCAATTCTTTACAGTGCCATAATAGTTATTGCTTGCAGCGTCAGTACCCAAGAATGACGCACCAACAAAACTATTGCTTACATCACCCTTTGCATAGCAGTTGCTGATGTTAAGACCTGAGATGTTTCCAACAAAGCCGCCTGCATATTCTGCACCTGTTATATTGCCTGTGGCATAGCAATTTTCTATCAAAGTTTCATCAATTGTCACTCCATTACCTATTCCAACGAAGCCACCTACTGCAATGCCACGTCCGTTTCCTGTTACCTCAACAGAAACGTCTGCACCGCAATATTTAGCAGATGAGCCTTTTGCGAGTGTACCAACAAAGCCACCAACATTGCCCTTTTTTGTTGATTCCTCTATCTTTCCGGAAACACGGCTGTGGCTCACTGTTGTACCTCCGTCCTGAATGCCTACTAATCCGCCTATGCTGTTAAGAGCAACATAGCTGCCGTCAGAGCCTGCCTTCATGTCAAGACCGATAACAGTACAATTTACTATATCGCCCATAGAATAACCTACAAGCGCACCTCCCATGCGGAAGCCATATCCACTGCTGTGATTTCCGCCAACATAGTTTATAGAAACATTTTCAAGAACTACGTCCTCGATAGTGCCGCTGGTCGCACCGAACAAGCCGCATACATCGCCACTGTATGGCGATGTTTCTGTTCCAATGGTAAGATTTTTGATAGTATAACCATTTCCGTCAAAGTTGCCAGAGAAAACAAAATATTCATGACCACCCATAATAAGATCCGCCACAGTTTCTCCTACTGGAGTCCACTCTTTTCCACCGAGGTCGATATCCTCTGTAAGCTCAAAGTATGTGTCTGCATATTTTTCACCATATTCCTCTGCGTTCACTCTTTTCGCAAAATACGCAAGCTGTGAGCCAGTAGCTATTTGATAAGGGTCATCTTTTGTGCCTTTTCCTCCTGCAAAAGACTCCGCTATAGAGCCGTCCCAGACCTCTGTACCGTCAGCAAAAACAGAAACAGGCACTAAGCTTGCCGCAAGACCCATCGTCACCAAAAGGCTTAAAATCTTCTTTTTCATTCTAATTCCTCCATTATATTTTTCGGGGTTGATATTTCTTTTTTTACTCAGAGCATAGATTTTTCACGATTATTTTAACACAACCCACACACTTGTCAACAAGTTTGACACAAACGATCAAAAATCTGCGCAAGCGGTATTCATTTAAACAAATAATGTATGAAAGTCCCACTTAATCGCTTTATATATCCATTTAATGGATATATTACTTTTTCTTCTTAGCCATGACCACAGCCGCACCGCTCAGAAGTGCAAGAGCGAACGCTCCGCCAGCAACGCCTGTTGACGGGTTTGTATTTGAAGCGTTTGAAGCCGCCTTTGAGCTGCTGTCTGCCTTGCTGTCGGCTGATGAGCTGTCAGAAGCGGAACTGTCAGGCTGTGAAGAAGCAGGTGCTTTCTTTACAAGGTTTGCCACAGCGTCATTTATAGCCTTTGCCATAGCGTCCACGTCAGCCTGCTCTGTGATGTTCTTTGTTCTGTCAATAGCGGCAAGAGCCTTTTCGACTTCTGAGAAGTCCTCATAATCGTCTTTGTTGAGAGCCTTTGCGGCTTTCTCTGCCTTGTCAAGCTCTGTATAGTCTGCTGACTTGTATGCAAGTTCAAAAGCCTGTGTATGTGTTGCGATATCTGCTGAAATAGTTATTTCCTTGCTGAGAGGCTCGCAATCGTCAGCAGTTACCTCTACTGTGTAAGTGCCTGCTGTAAGCATTGCAGTATTGTTTGTTATCTCTTTTCCGTCTACCTTTATTACAACATTTTTCAGGTCAGCAGGTGTTACTTCAAAATCAACTGCATATTCCTTAGTTGGCAGGACAGGTGTTTTTCCCTCAACATACTGATACTTTGCACCGCCAGCTGTCAACTCGTCATAAAATTCTTTTGTTGTCATATAGTCATATGCTTTAGCCTTGCCTGCTTCTTTATTTGAACCGCAAGCTTCAACATTTTCTGTTTCTGTGAAATAGTTGTTTTTAAAGTCAGTTGTAGACGAGGAATCCTTCCCCACTATTCCGCCGAAACGTGTATATGGCTTTTTGGCTGAGTACTGTGAAAGGTCAATTTCTCCTGCAAAATAGCAATCACTTACAGAACCGCCGGCTACTGAACCAACGATACCGCCTACATCTGTGGTTCCGTTGCCAACCGGCGTGAGTTTTCCTGTAACATAGCTGTTTATAACCTTGGAATCGCCATACAAACGTCCTACGATACCGCCGGCGTCTGGTGCAGCATATACCATATCGCCTGTGCTTGAACAATAGCGGACTTCCGTTCCAATCTGCGCATATCCAACTATACCGCCGACATAAACACTTCCGTTGTCGCCTGAGATAGTTATGTCTGCTGTGTTCTCACAATATTCAAAAGTTGTGCCGTATGCCTGACCTACCATGCCTATGAAGCCATAAACATATTTGCCGTTATTGTTGAACGATACGTTTGACACACAATCAGAAATAGTACAATCACCTGCAAATCCTGCAATAGTGCCATAAACAGTATATTCGTTATCAGTATTTGTCACATCCAGATTTCCCTCTATAGTCAGACCTGATACCTCTGCTTCCTCGATATCGCCAAAGAAACCGACCAACAAATCTTTACCATAAATAGACGTAAAATCAATGTTTGAAATAGTATGACCGTTTCCGTAGAATTTGCCGCTGAAACAATGTTCAATATAGCCGTTTTCATCGAAAACGTTTCCGATAGGCGTCCATACAACACCTGTCAAGTCAAGGTCATTTTCAAGAACAACAACTGCGTCTTTATTCTTGTCATAATCTCCGTTGTTTACCGCTTTTGAAAACGCCAACAGGTCGTCAACAGTTTTTATTACCGTCTTATTATCGTCTGCAAATGCCGTTGTCGGCACAAACAAAAGACAGCCCGTCACCAAAAGACTTAAAATTTTCTTTTTCATTCTAATTCCTCCATAATATTTTTCTGGGTTGATATTTCTTTTTTACTAAGAACATAATTTTACTCGATTATTTTAACACGGCCTACACACTTTGTCAATAGATTTGGCACAAACGGTCAAAAATCTGCACAAGCGGTAACAAAATAAATGAATAATGCTTGAATTTTGCTTTGATATGTGTTATTATATATTAAGAAATAATGTATAAGAAAGGATTTTTACAGTATGAGAGTGGCATTGGTAGACGATAATAAAAACGACCTTGCACTTCTTCATGAATATATTTCCGAACAAACCGCTCACAGCTGTCAGATAGATACGTTTTCAAGCGGAGAAAGCTTTTTGTCATGTTGGCAGATGGGAGCTTATGATCTGGTGGTGCTTGATATATTCATGGGGAAAATGACAGGGATAGAGGTGGCAGAAACGCTTCGTGAAACAGACAAAAACGTGCATATCGCATTCGGCACCTCAAGCAACGAGTTTGCAAGCGAAAGCTACGACCTCAACGCCTGCTACTATCTTTGCAAGCCTTTTCAGGCTGACAAAGTAAAAGCCATGCTTGACCGGATCGGTTCTGATGAAATTGATCGTATGCGTTCCGTTAAGCTTCCCGACGGTCAGAACGTGATACTCAGAAATGTTATCTACATAGACTGTGCGTCACATATCGTGACTATCCATTGCACAGACGGCGAAAGCATAGTTTCAAGAAATTCTTTCGCTGAGATCGAGAGCATTTTTTGCAGTCATTCATACTTTTACACCTCCACCAAAGGCGTCATCGTGAATTTCTATGAGATAGCCCAGCAAAAAAGCGACCTTTTCATAATGAGCGACGGCACACATATCCCCATAAGCCGCCGAAAATCCAGAGAAACACTAGACGCCTTCGCTCAGTTTCGCTTCAGTGATCTGCGAAAAGGCGGTGAGCAGTAATGCCTCCTTTATACCGCCTTGTGGAAGTGGGCATATATTCCCTTCTGAATTTTCTGCCACTTATGGTGCTTGCCCTTTATCCCTTCCGGCATAGGCTTCGCTTTTCCAAAATAGCTACCGTGGGACTTGTTGTGGCTCTTTCACTGGTGCAGATCTTTTTAGGCTGGCAGGCGGCATTTTTCAGCACAAATGCAGGTCTGCTAAGTGCAGTCAGCACCCTGCTCTATGCGGCTTTTTACTTTTTCGCTGTGAAGGTCAAGGTCGGCAAAACAGGCTTCACACTGCTTCTGCTTTCAAATAACGCAAGCTTTATCGTCATTACCTCAAAGTGTCTGGAGGGCATTCTGTTCCCGTCACTTGCCTATGAGTCATACCGCTGGTCGTTTTCCCTTTGTATGCTTATGACAGAAGCCGTGGTATGGGGGCCGCTTTTTATCTACATGAAAAAGGTCTACACACCTGCGGTGGAAAGAGAGCCGTCAGGTCTGGAGTGGCGCTATCTTTGGCTTATCCCATTTACGTTCTATATAATATGGTACTATACTCTCTACGGCAACTCTACGAAAAGCAGCTTAGAGCTTGCTCTGGAGCCAAAGAACACCATAGCTCTGTTCTTTATAAACGCAGGGGCGTTTCTGGTGTATTACATCGTGGCACGGCTGGTCATCGAACAGCAGAAAAATCTGCGGCTTCAGGAAAATAACCACCTGCTTGAAATGCAGAACCTGCAATATGACTATTTGCAGGATAAGATAAAAGAAACAAGACGCTATAAGCATGATGTCAGACATCATATCGCTCTTATGCAGGAGCTTCTGAAAAAGGGCGAATACGATAAGCTTTCGGAATATCTCAATTCTTTCAGGGATTCTATGCCCGATATATCAGAACACATTTACTGCAAAAACACATCTGTAAGCGCACTTCTTGCATATTTTGCTCAAATAGCGGAAAGCAGCGGCATTGAATACAAGGTGAGCGCTGACATCCCAGATGATATAAAAATAGACATAACCGACCTCTCTGTGCTTTTCGGAAATCTTATCGAAAACGCCATTCACGGCTGCGTGTCTGACAGTGCAAAGAATAAAAAAATAATAATAAGAGCAAAGGCTGACAGCTATTCCCTCTGTCTGGCGGTGGACAACACCTTCACCGGAACTATCCTCACCGACCCAGAAGGCGGTTTCCTTTCCTCAAAACGCAAAGGCAAAGGGATCGGCACAGAGTCTGTCAAGAACATTGCCGCCAAATACAATGGCGTAGCTAAATTTGAATACGGTGACGGAATGTTTTACGCTTCCGTAATGCTGAACATATGAAAAAGGCGGAAAGCTCGCAAAGAGCCTCCGCTTTTTTTGTTTTATCGTCCTCCAAGCTTTACATTTTCAAATGTTGCCACAACAAATAATTCACATATCATTTATAAATTGTTTCTTGTATCTTTTGTGCAAAGTGCTATAATCTAGTTGAAAATACGGAGAGAATTCCGTATAAAGTTAATAAATCAAACAAATCGGAGGTAATTCATTATGATGGGAAGACTCAGAGCAATGCGTGAGCCGCTCAAATATGTTCAGGGCAGAGATGCTACACTTAAGTTTCATGAAGAAATGGGCTATATGGGCAAAAGGTGGCTGTTTGTATGTTCAAACAGTGGCTACAAAGCCTGTCATGACAAGATAGAGAAAAGCTTTGGCGAGCTTGACGATTACAGACGCTATGAAGTATTTGGTGGTATATCGAGCAAGGGCGAGATAGCCAAAATGGAAGAGATAGTAAAGGCTGACAACATCGACACAGTAGTTGCAGTTGGCGGCGGAAGCGCAGTTGATACTGCAAAAGCTACAGCATACTACACAGGCAAGCACATTGTTATCGTGCCTACAGTTGCGGCAACAGATGCGCCATGCACAGGTCTGTCAGTAATATACAATGATGACCACAGCTTTGACAAATATCTTTTCTATCCTACCAATCCAGACGCAGTAATGGTAGACACAACAGTTATCGCAAACGCACCTGTAAAGTTCCTTATTGCAGGCATGGGCGATGCACTTGGTACATATTTTGAGGGCAGAGCTTCCATAAGAACAGAGTCTGCAAGCCTTGAAGGCACAGGCATCACAAGAGCAGGACAGGCACTTGCAAGACTTTGCTATGACACGCTGAAAACATACGGCAAGCAGGCAGTTGAGGCTTGCAAGGTACACGCAGTTACACCTGCCCTTGAAGCTATCTGCGAGGCTAACGTATATCTTTCAGGTGTTGGAGCAGACAACGTAAACTGTGCGGCTGCACACTCGTTCTACAATGGCGTAACATCATTGGGAATCAAGCACGCAGACCACGGCTGTTGTGTAGCCCTTGGTACACTGGTTCAGCTTGTACTTGAGGGTGCGCCAAAGGAAGAGTTTGAAGAGGTACAGAACTTCTGCCTTGAAGTGGGACTTCCTGTCACACTCGAGGAGATCGGTGTAACTACACCTGAGCAGGTAGAAACTATCGCAAAGAACGCTTGTATCCCAGGCGAAACTATCCACAATCTTGCAGGTGACGTACAGCCTATCGAGCTTTATGACGCTATCATGCAGGCAGACGCAATGGGCAAGATAGCGCTGGGAAAATAAAGAATAGTGTATATTTAAAATGATATTGCCACCCACGGCTGATTTGGCTGTGGGTGGTTTTTTGTGCGAAAAAAACAGAGAAACCCGATCAATGGGTTTCTCTTCCTCTTTTTGCTGTATTAAATCATAATATCTTAGTAAAGTATATCTTCTTGCGAAGCTCAGTTGTCTGCAACGTCCATAAGCTCAACAGCGATATCGTCAGACCCGGTATCATCTGCATCAGCCTGAATATCGTCCGGCTTATCGTCCTCTATGAAAGCTCCTGTAAAATCAATACAAACATTCTCGCTTTTACCAAAACGAGCCATTGTCAGCAAATCGGTGACAGTCGAGCGTGTGACATGAGCGCCTGTGAAATCCATCACCACATTTGCAGAATTATCCTCGCTGTTTTTGCTGTTGATCTCATCACGAAGCTGGTCAAAATTCGTATCCTCAAAGTCTGCATAAGCTGAAAACTCTTTTGGCGCATAAAGCGTTGCAACAGCGTGCATAGCAATGAATACAAACCTGAAATCTTCGCAATCAAAGGTGCTGAAAGGTATCTCAAACAGCCTCAGCATACCCTCGTCGGTCTTTTTGCATAAAACAGGCTTATATCTGTTCTGAGCCAAATCGTAGGTGTATCTGTCTTCGTAAGCTTCATCGGTTAAGCTGCCGTCTGGCATAGGCACGATCTCAAAACGAGAAGTTTCATTGCACGTATTGCAATAGCCTCCGACTATCACAAATCTGAAAACATAGTCGGTATTTTTCTCAAGTTTTTTGTCACAGCATATCTGCGTCCAGTCCCAATTCCAGTTTCCAATAGAATAGGCGATAACGTTTTCGCCGTCCTTATCGGTCACAAAATATTTAGCTATAACATTGTTTTCGCAGGACTTATCAGCCTTGAAATCTCTAGGGTCAAAATCAATTACTTTACTCATATTATTTACCTCCGTATTATCAACGGTCGGCTTATGAGTATCCAACATTCTTATAGTACATTTTTCACAGTCGCTTGCATACTCTGCCCGACCGTTCTTAACAAGCCCCTTAGCCCTTTTGGGATAGGTAGCTCCGATTCGTTTTCCGTTTATGTCTGTAACAACAACGTTTTTTTCTATGGGTATCTCCCCCTTGCACAGCAATATTAAATTAGTGCCTGCATTACACAGGCTTGCGTTTAGCTCCGACGCTGTTATTTTCTATGGGTGTCGTCCCCAGTCTTTGCTTAGGATAAGTTTAACAGACGTCCGGTCTTTTGTCAAGACTATCTGCACCTTTTTGACATTACATACAATTGCGATCTTGCGGGCTTAGCACATATGCACAAGGGACATGAGTACATAAAATGCCCGTCACGGCGAGCATCAAACCCCTCCCAGCGTATCATACCTATGGGCGGGGGCGAAAAAATCCGCTACCATAAATGATAGCGGATTGGGTGCAGTGGCACGCCCCCTGCATTGTAAAGTTTACAAACAAACTTATTGAGCGGGACTAAAGTTTGATAACAAAAAAAGCCATGACGGACAATGCCCGTCACGGCGAGTGACTGGCGGAGATGGAGAGATTAAATATACCACTTCACACCACTTTTTATTGCTTTATAAAATTGCTTGTAAACCACGCATTTACATCATTTAAGCCGTTTCATTTGTTCCGCATTTCACAAGCATATATTTACAATTCAGCTTTATCGTGTATAATTCGTGTACGCAAAATGTACAAACTTACGCAAGTATGCTTGTACATTTTGCATACTTGCGTAAGTGCTTCAAGTATGCTATAATATAGAACAAGGAGGTGCAACTGTGAGTGGTAAAACATCAACAGCCAGTAAAAGACTATATAATGAAAAGGCATATGACAGAATAAGTTTAGTTGTCAAGAAAGGCAGGAGAGAAGAACTAAAAGCCTATGCAGAAAGTAAGAGCATGAGTATCAACGGGTACATTAACAAGTTAATAGATGAAGATATGAAAACAGCCGACAAGGAATAACCCCTGTCGGCTGTCTTACTACCTACTTGATTTTAATTTTCTGCCCTGCGTAAATGATGTTCGGATTCTTGAGACCATTGTCCTTGACAAGCTTCGCAACAGTGGTCTTGTAGCGCTGTGCGATGCCTGAGAGCGTGTCCCCACGCTTCACAGTGTAAGTCACAACACCTTCTTGACGGAGCTTGCAGAGGGCTTTGCGGATACCTCCCAGTCAGCGAAATGTCAATGAGAAAAAATATCTTTACACATTTCTAGAAAACGGAGATGTTCCCATAGACAACGACAGGGCAGAAAATGCAATAAGGCCGTTTGCCATCGGCAGAAAAACTGGCTTTTCAGCAACACAGCCAAAGGAGCCAAAGCAAGTGCCGCACTATATTCACTTATTTCAACGGCTCAGGCGAATGGACTTGACGCAGAGAAATATCTGACGGAGCTGTTTTCAAAGCCAGCGGGAACAATATTATTGCCTTGGGATGAATAAAGCTGAGATCGAATACAATATGATCAGGTATGTATACAAAAATTTCAAATTCAAAGACAATGAATGAATATGACCCTGCAGGGACGGTGATTCCTTGCAGGGTCATATTTTTTTGGGGGAGGGTGCGGAGGATTTAACGGTTACTATACAGGATGGGTGGTTATGGAAAACAAAGTTTTTAAAATAAGTAAGTAATATAGTTTATGATCAAATAAAGAAATGAACAATTGACAAAAGCAATGATGTTCCAGCAACTATGTATGAAATAATAGTTGCTTTTTTATCACTTTTGGTTGCTGTCAGGTCTTCGACTAGTTTCATAAGCTTTTTGTTTTCATCTGTAAGTTTATTTATGGCTTTATCCTGAGATTTATCTCTTTCCATAATTACGTCTAATGATTCCTGATGTTCCAAAAGCTTGCTGTCTTATTCTTCATCTTTCTGCTTTCTTTCCTCTAAGAGTCTATCGTGTTCACGATCCTTTTCTGCCTGTTCGGATAGCCATTTGTCCTGTTCTTCGTCTTTCTGTTTTCTTTCCGCCAAGAGATTGTCATGTTCACGATCTTTTTTAGCCTGCTCAGAAAGCCATTTGTCCTGTTCTTCGTCTTTTTGTTTTCTTTCCGCCAAGAGTCTGTCATGTTCAAGGTCTTTTTCAGCCTGCTCAGAAAGCCATTTGTCCTGCTCCTCGTCTTTCTGTTTTCTTTCAGCTAAAAGACGATCATGTTCAAGATCTTTTTTAGTGTGTTTAGATAGCGTCAGGTCTTGTTCTTTGTCTTTTTGCGCCATTTTTGCAAGGACTTCATCGTGATGTTCCGCTTTCTTTTGATGTTCTGATATCGTTTTATCCTGTGATTTTAACGTTTCAGACATTTGCTTTTGCTTATTCATCATATCTTCCTGAGCTTTCAACTGGGATATAACGCTCAGAACTTCTTTTCTTGCCAAGTCGGAAAGCTCCCCCTCTGAAGCACCTCTCAGCTTTAACTCCAATTCACGAACAACTGTCCTGTTGGCAGCTATATTACTTACGCCAAGTGCAAACAGATACTTGGTTATCTCGCTTAGCTTCTTCTGATATTCAAAAGAAAGTTGTTGCGCCTCAACGACCTGTACCTGTGATTCTGCAAGATCAGCAGAAGCTTCCTGCAAAGATTCAATAGCTTCTTTTTTGTGTCCAAAACCTGCTGATTTGCCATAAGCCCTGTCAGCAGAAGTTTTTGCAGTCTGAGCCATTTTAACAGACTTCTTCACCTTATCTTCCAAACCTTGTATATCACGCCATTGATCTGTAATGATGTTTGGAAGTTCAGATTGATTGACCTTAAAAATTTCAAGTTCATTACTCATATGTAACACTCCTTTTTTATTATCCCCACTTCAAGATGTCATAAATATCATCTGTAAGTCCTGGGTTATTCTTTTCCGCTTCTGGTATAAGTTTATCTAATTTTTTCATATCTTCTGAAATTTGTTGTATACTTTCTTGATAGCGTTCTACAGACACGATCATTACCTGATATGCTTCTTCGATACTCTTTCCTGCATCCTCGGTTGCTATCCACATATTTGCTTCACAATAATATACCTTGGCATTTAGTAATCTAATACTTGTTGTATAGAGCTGCATACGCTCATTCCTAAGTTTATTTCGTTTTATGCCCATACCGATATCCGTGCCAGCGGCAATAGCAAATCTGCCCACACCTACAAAATTCACTTTGAGAATAAACTCTTTTGCAAAAACTGCTGCATTACCGCCTGACTTTGCCGCTGATCTTATTGCAGCGTCAATTAAATCAAAAGCCATAAACGTTCCAGTTGAGATTGTAAGCATACGCACTATAGTGCGATTTTTGAATGGTAAAGTTGCTTTCCAATCAACTCGTGACATTTCATCAAATGACCTGATATCCTTTGATTTTATTTCATTGCATAATCTTCTTATAAAATAAAAACCACGAACAATGCATTCGTTTATAATCACTGGAACAGCTTGCCTTTTTAATTCATTGGCAACGCCTATTTCAGTCCTCAGATCAAATTTTACAGCTTCTATTATTTTCCCATTTTCATCTTTTTTTGCAAGCAATGTTCCGTTAAAGAGTTTAGATATCCAAACAGAAAACTTCTTATATCCATTATCATCAAGTTTACGGAATATTGGAAGTGCCGATATTTCCTTTAAAAATGAAACTAAAGGACCTGGCAAACCAGTTCCGGTATTACCTTTGCTGATCGAAGAAGATGAGCCAGCCATATCGCTTATCATATGAAAAAACCAGTTGATCAATCCAAATGTAATTTTCTCAGGCAAATTCTTACCGATCAAGATCAGGTCTGCTTGAGACACTTCAACCACTTTAAAGTGTCCGGCTACGTCTGTGCCATATAATTTATGTGTAAACTGAGTAAGCATAGAGAAAAATAAACCTATAAGTGTTGGGTGATGTGAGAAATCTCGTAAATGGTGCTGTAAACCTCCACCGAAATCATTTGTAGCTTTATCGGCAACGATAGCATAATTCTTTTCAAGATATTTTACTGCACCATTAAGATCATCACCTGTATAACCCGCTTTTTGTGCAATTTTAATCACAAAGTTATTTACTTTATTATCACCATATTCATTTGCACGATCTAATGAAAAATCTCCAACCCATATAGAATCAATTGCTCCTGCTAATATTCCGCTTACAACTGCCACAATATAATCCATTCCGTCAGCGTGATTAGTAAGCCTATCTATTTCGGAATTAAGAGCTTCGATTTTTTTATTTGTGATGTTAAGACAATTATCTATATCTTTTATCGCAGCGTCGATGTCATTGCCGCTCTGCTTAATGTCAGTTTCACTTACGGCCGGTATGACTTCAAATTCAACGGCAAGTCCCTCATTTTCTAATTTCAATATTTCACTCATATTATACATCCTAACCTGATCTTTGTATTTAATAGTTAATTATTACCGCTGTAAAATCATTTCTCCTCATACCTTTCCCCCATCGCCCCAATCTCTGCCAGCATATCCTCCACAAGCGGTTTTGGCTCAAGGACTTTTACCCACGAGCCTTGGGAGAGCAGGTACATTATTATCCCCCTGCCGTAGTTGACCTCGGCAGTGATAACGCTCTTTGTGCCGTTCTGCTCAATGACTTTTGCGGTGGGCAGCCTGTCAAGAACTGCCTGCAAAGACAGCCCCGAAAACTCAAAGGTTATCCGCACGTTGTCCCCTGGAAACATAAACTGATTTTTCTCACGCAGGTCGCCCTCGTCAAAGCTGTGCTCACGATCAAGCTGGAAATTCTCCCTGTGCTCAACAATATTTTTTATCCTGTCAATGCGGAAATACCTCGCCTTGTACTGGGTATCATCTGCCGCATATGCGATAAGATAAAAATAATATTCGCTGAACATTATCGCCGCAGGCTTCAGCTTCCTAACAACTTCGCTCCTGTCCATTTTCAGATATGTTACCGAAATGACCTTCTTACCATCAATGCACTGCACAAGACGCCAAAGATTGTTTATCACGCTGTCGCAGTCAGAGCGTACCTCGTGATAATGATATATCTCCCTGCGGATCACCTCATCAAGAAGCTTTCGGTCATTGGCAGTGGTAAACTTTCTCAGCTTAGATACAATGAATAGCATATCTTCTTTGCTGAAACAACGTGCCCCGAGTATCACTTTTACCAAGGCAAAAAGCTCATGATTTTTCAGAAACTCGTCGCTTTTAAGTATGTAAGCCCTGTCCTTGTGCGAATATGTGACCTCGGCATTTTGCATAAGCTCCCTGTGTTCCGCAAGAAAATCGTTTATCCTTGCAATGTCACGACTGACGCTCTTTGATGATATCCTATACTTCTCCGCAATAAACTTGTTAGAAACGACCTCGCCGTGCAAAAGCCGATAAAATATTTCAAGTACTCTGTCTAAACGCTCATTTTCCATTTTATTACCCCTCTTTCTTACAATTATACCACATTTGATTTTGAATTTGTTAAGCTGGCTGCTTAGTATAACGTTTTCGAAGAATATTTTTTTTATTTAACCAAAAATGTCAAATTATCGGTGCGGTAAATCATCGTATTTTGTCGTTTTATCTTGCTTTCAGTATAGCATAATTGCCAGACAAAGGTATGTCCGTTTAAAATTAGTTTACTTTTACATTATAACCCTTTCTAGCGGTATATATCAAGAAATAATACTAATATAAGCGTGATGACGACATCAAAAACCCTGCCCTGACACAGAAAATAGTTGAGAGCGTGTCGAAACTTTCAGAAAAAGACCAACGATTGGTGCTTGAAGTTTCTGAAAGACTAGGGAAAGAATAATTTTTGAGACCTCGAACTGCAATATCAAAGTAAAAAAACAGCGTACCGCAGCCCCCTGCGATACGCTGTTCTCATATAAAATTACTTCTTTGTAGTAACACTCTTTGAAGCCGACCAAGCGCCGTAATACTTAGTACCCTTTACAGTAGTGTACGAGCGAACACGAACATAATATTTCTTTTTGCCCGAAAGCTTTGAAATAGTGGTCTTGTCGGTCTTTTTATTTGTTATTGTAACTTTCTTTGCACTTGTAAACTTTGAGTTGGTAGCATACTGAATTTCATATCCAGTAGCAGAGCCTTTCTGCGCCCAATCCACAAAGAATGCCTTTGACTTTGCCGTGAGCTTCTGTATCTCCTGCTTGGCAGGATTTATCTTGAATGTCTTTGTGATAGTGCCTGTGTAAGAGCCTTTTCCTGTAATTTTTACAGTGGCAGTGCCTATATTCTTGTTGTTTGAGTAGGAAACTGTATAGTCAGTGCCTTTTTTCAGCGTTTTGCCATTGTATTTAACAGTAATGCTCTGAGTGATATTCTTGCCAGTGAAAGCCTTTGTGGAAATGCCCGAAACTGTGGCTTTCTTGAAGTTATTTTTGATACTGTAGGTCTTAGAAACTGAACCTGTGTAGTTGCCCTTGCCTGTGATCTTTACAGTAGCTGTTCCGACCTTGGTGTTGTTTGAATAGGAAACTGTGTAATCTGTACCATTCTTCAAAGTTTTGCCGTTTAGCTTGACCGTTACACCAGGCTTCTTTGCCTTGCCGTCATAAGCGTAGGTCGAAGTTGAAAGTGTCACGCTTGCCTTTGAAATGCTAATTCTTGAAAGTGCAGGAATTTCAGCCGTTTCAAGAACTTTCTTGCAGACTGTACATTCCTTGTGCTTTGAGCCTTTAACTCCGATAGAAGCCGCCTTGTCGACTATCCAACCGCTTGACTTGTGACCTGTGGCATTTATCACTGTCTGAACTTTGATAACAGTATTGCAAACTGAGCAATGTGAGCCGTCTGTTTTGCCTGCGGTGGTGCAAGTAGCAGGGTAGCCCTTGTCGGTAACTGCGGTGTGACCCTTTGCAGGAAGCTTTTCTGTAACTGTTGCATTGCACTTTGTGCAAGTCTTTGTTTTTGTACCCTCTGATGTGCAAGTCGGCTGTTTTGTTACAACAGAATTTCCGTAGCTGTGACCTGTTGCCTTAGTTGTGCTATCCTTGTATGAAGTACCGCAAACAGAACACTTGTGGAGTGTGTAGCCGTTAGTAGTGCAAGTAGGTGCAACAACTGTGTCAGCATATTTGTGTGAAGTCTTTGGTATAGTTTCTGTAACTGTCGCATTGCACTTTGTGCAGGTCTTTATAGCAGTACCCTCTGATGTGCAGGTCGGTTGTTTTGTTACAACAGAATTTCCGTAGCTGTGACCTGGTGCTTTTGTTGTGCTATCCTTGTATGAAGTACCGCAAACAGAACACTTGTGGAGAGTGTAGCCGTTAGCAGTGCAAGTAGGTGCAACAACTGTGTCGACATATTTGTGTGAAGTCTTTGCTATAGTTTCTGTAAATGTCGCATTGCACTTTGTACAAGTCTTTATGGCAGTACCCTCTGATGTGCAGGTCGGCTGTTTTGTTACAACAGAATTTCCGTAGCTGTGACCTGTTGCTTTTGTTGTGTTGTCCTTGTATGAAGTACCGCAAACAGAACACTTGTGGAGTGTGTAGCCGTTAGTAGTGCAAGTAGGTGCAACAACTGTGGTTGTGTAGCTGTGGGAAAGCTTTGCAATTGTTTCTGTTACTGTTGCTCCGCACTGCGTACAAGTTTTTGTTTTTGTACCTTCTGATGTGCAGGTCGGCTGTTTTGTGATAACAGCACTGCCATATGTGTGGCTCGTGCATCCGCAGGTGAATTTGTATGTCTTTGCTACAGACGGATTGTATGTAGGATAAATTTTTACAGTGAGTGAACCGCCGTTTTTGAATGTGATACGTCTGATATCATTAGCATAGTTTTCAAGCTTATTTACACTTACCATGCTGCGATCAGAAAATTCAACTGTGTAGTCTGTATCGTCATAAAGCCAGAAATCAATGCTGTCGCCCACACTGAACTGAGTTTTGCTCAATACGCTTGAAAAGGACGTATTCGAAAGGTCTGTGCGCCAATAAACAGTGGTAGAGGTCGGAACTGTGAACTTATTCACATAACCGCAAGACTTGCAGGTCTGTGTTACAGTGCCGTCAGTTTTTGATGCGTACTTTGTTTCGTAGTCATGACCTGTTTTGACGTCAACCGTCTTTATATCGTCAAGATTTGAAAGGTTCAGGGAGTTGAAGGTCACGTTATTTTTATCGTAAACATACCATACTGCTCTGCCGTTTTTGATAACAGGCTGGCAATCTGAAAGGCTTCCCTCAAAGGTGTGTATACCGCCGTTTACTGTGCCGTCAGCGTTTAGCTTCACACAGCTTACCTTTGTATCTCTGGACCACAATAGCAAAAAGCTGTTATTATTTATCTTCACAAGCTGTGGAGCAGAAGCAGAAGCTGTACCCTCTGCATAAGAAGTTATCTTATTGAGCTTGTTTGTGGAAAGATCCTTTGAAACAGCGGAAACGTAGACGTTTCGTGTTTCTGACGTATTGATATAATCAAGGTCAACTGTACTCTGTGCCACGATATAGCTTGATGATGACACATCAAAGCCGCCTATAGCCGCACCTGTATAGTTATAGTGACCGGCGGTATATTCAGGGTATGTTACAACGTCGATATTGCTGACCTGTTCAAAATAGCTTGGGAAAAATTTGCCTGTAGTAAAATCAGAATTATACTTCACCAGAACGGCGGAACGTGGATGAGCGTCACCATGGTCGAGGGCGACTATATGGTTGCCGTCGGTTTTTATAAACTGATTGAAGGAGTGGCTAACATAGCCATAATCAACGTTCATGACGCCGGTATATGAATCAGTGATAGTCATCGAAGGCATATCCACTTCAATGGTAACATTAGCCTGATGATTATTGCCGTCGCTTGATTTATACATTTCGTGGCAGGTCCTCACAAGCAGGTGGTCACCGCTATGGGTCATTCTTGCCGAGCCTGCATCGAATGGAACTGTAGTGTTAGCTCCATACAGACCGCAGGACTTTATTTTGTTCCAATTCTTATCATACTTCGTGATACGGAAAACCTCGAGGGAGTCGTTTTGTTTCGGATTTTCCTGACCGCTAAGTACATAATAATTATTGCCGGAGTCATAGAAAGCACCAAAGATCGGCAGTTCATTGTCGATAAGCTTAGTGCTGAGCGGTTCAAAATCAGAGCTGTAATATTCCACAAGGAGCTTGCCCTCGATAGCGCCTGACTGGACACGCATATAATTGCCGTTGTCGCACACTGTCAGGTAAGATTTCACTGTGTCAGACCATTGCACATAGTCCTGATCATTCACATTAGAGCCTGAATATGCAACACATTGCGCCACGGCAAAGGCACCGAACGATCCAGCAGACACAGCAGTAGAAACAGCCATTGCGCCAGACAGGACAATGCTCAACATTCTTTTCTTCATATTCATCGATTTCATCACCTCATACAAAAACTTTCAAACGAGAACACCTTTATATATATAATATCACAACGCAAGGCGTATGTCAATGAAAATAAGTTACAATGAGAATGATTTCAATAAATTCGTCATACGCCAAAGGTCAACGCAGTAAAAAGAGCAAAGAGGATACAAAACAGAAAAAAACGCCTTGACAAGGTTTGATGGGTGTGATATAATATTACAGTGGTATTTCGAGGTGTGGCTCAGTTTGGTAGAGCGCTGCGTTCGGGACGCAGAGGCCGTGGGTTCAAGTCCCGTCACCTCGACCAAATAATGTAAGAAGAGAATTGCAGTCGCAGTTCTCTTTTTTTGTATGCTCCACATATCAAAAGTGCCTTATGACTAGCATTAAGGCACTTTTGGTTTGTTCGGGGTATTATATTTTCGATTGGTGGTCTTGGGCATTATTCGGTTGTGGTCGGAATTGGTTGAAATGTTGGGTGGCACTTTTGGACACTAATAATCAGTATAATATCAAACTTTTATACAATCAATTTCTCTTAACATCACAATTACTAATCCATTCTCATATTTCGCCGAAATTCATTTGTGGATTTTCCATTAGGCAAGCATTTTTTACCTGTTGTGGAATGACACCCAAAAAATAGTCCTCTAAAATATTCCACATATTATCGCTTGAAAATTCTCCTTCGTATAAATATGTAAGCATTTTAACTGAAATCAAGTGTTTTTCGTAAACTGTTTCCAATAGTCTATTTTTATAATTTATAGGGTCATTAATAATGTTTTTTAGATTTTGAATTTGGTTCACATAAATGTAAAGTTGGCTATTTGCACCACCTATCATATTAAATGATAGCACGCCCATGGATTCAAGTATACCTAGTACCACGGTAACCCCTTTTATATATGAACTTCCGTCATTAATTAAATATAGTTCACCATTATTGGTTTCAGCTTTAATTGTGGCAAAAATTTTCTTGACCCAATTAAAGAAAGAATTTACAGCAACGTTAAACTGATACATTATTTTGCCGCTGTTTGTTATGCGTTCTTTGGCTATCGACGAAGATATATTTTGATTTTTCCTATATGATGACATTGCTTTAATTACTACTTCACAAATAGATTTTGCTCCGAATTTACTAAGAGAGCATTTAGTTGCTAAAGTTTCTGCTATTTCATCCAAATATATATAATCTTCTGCAACTACTCGTTGATTTATATATTTTCGAAATTCATCCCACATATTATCAAATAGGCTATTATAGTCTTCTGAAAAATTTATAGATACATACAATGCAGCGTTTAAATTTATTCTTAAAAGATCATCTAATTCTGAGCTTTTGGAATAAACGAGGTACTTAAATTTAGGAAAGGATATATCAGAATACTTCTTTTTCCATATTTCATCTAACTGTACTTTACAAATATGATTGCCAGAATTTATTTCCCTTACACAATCTGGATATAACCTATTAAGCTTTTTTTGCCCGTTTTCATTTATTTGAAACAACCCTTGTGAAAACAGCGGTATTGGTCTAACAGCAATAGGAGAAAATCCTATTCTGTTTTCAAAATCTCGTTGAATAGTTAGAAGAGCGGTCTTAACTTTATTGATATTATTATCCTCATCACTAAGTGGCGTTCCAAAAATGTATGTAAAATTCTCAGCATCAAGTAACATTGCGTTTCTTTTCTTTGTATAGATACCACGATCAGAGCTTTTTAAATTATTAGTATACAATTCATCAATTTTTTTTACTACTTCTACAAGTTGATAACGTTTTATAGAGGACATGCCATAAAGCCGATTTATATGCTTAAAATCGCTTGTGTTATATTGATAATATGCCTCACCATCAAGATCTTCCCTACGAGCTGCACGACCTATTTCCTGCACATAATCACAAACATTACCTGTTGGAGCAAAATGAACAACAATTTGGATATCATCAATATCAATACCCATTCCAAACGCTTTTGTTGCCAGCATTACTAATTTTTCTTTGCTTAAGAATTTTTCGTAATTTTCCATTTTTTCTTCGCTACTTAATGCCCCATGGTATTTGGCAACGTGCTGTATCATATGCCTGCCTCTCAAATACTCATAACATCTATTAATAAGGGCAACTGTAGGAAAATATATAAGCGTTTTTTTATTTGTAGTCATTGCTCTCATAATGATTTTTTCAATCATATTTAGTTTGTCAAATTCATATTCATTTCTCCCCCTCGTGTTCCTTTTAGCTGTGTCAATAACAATTTGAATATCATTCCTTTTTATGTATCCAAGATATGTGATAGGATTTAACATATGAAGACTATTTACAGTTTCTGTATACATATCTTCTATTCCATGATATATGGCTGTTGCAGTAAATGCAGCAGTAACAAATGTTCTTCCTTTCTTTTCAAGCTGATTTTTTCTCAACTTTTTTATATAATCACCAAGATACCAATAATCAGGGCGAAACTGTTTTCCCCATGTTGTAACAATATGTGCCTCATCAATAACTATCATTCCTATAGTTCTATTACCAATAAGCTGTTCGATATCACTTCTGCTTAAAAGAGTTTCTGGAGATATATACAATATATGGTAGTTGCTTGCGGCTACATTATCAATAATGTCCTGCTTTATTATTGGAGAGATGTCAGAGTTGATCGTTTTTGCAAACTTGTAATTCTTTAGTTCCAAGTTCTTAACCTGATCGTTCATTAATCCAATAAGAGGAGAAATAACAATAGTCAATAAGTCATATTTTTCCGCCAAGTATATGGCAGGTATTTGAAACATTACTGATTTTCCAGCTCCTGTTGGTGCTGTAACAAAAAGATCTCTGTAGTTCTTGTCATTTTTTTCGCATGCTTCGACCTGAGCAACTAAATCGGAAATAATGTTTTCCTGAGAGATTTTAAAGGTTTCTTTTTTTCCCTCTTCAAGTTTGTCTAAATCATATACAGAAAGATTTCTAAATGACGTATATCCCCAATATTTTTTTAGTATTTCCGTATATTCGTCCCTATGTTCAAAGTTAGTTGCTTCTTTTACCTTTTGTAAAATGAAAATGTCAATATGATCGATCAAATTGGCTGAAAGGATATCCAAATGACTTTTAAGTCTATTGATATCTCCAGTGTAATTTGAAATCCGCACATATGTTTCGCCCGATTCTGACAAAACGTGATTTACAAAGTCTATATAATCAACTTCTTCTATCAAATCAAAAAAGTTATCTGCTGTTTCAGAATACTGAGCATGATACACCTTCTCATCAAACAGGTTTATTGTGGTGATTTTGTTATCATGCACATCTACCTTTTCACAGTATGCCCCTATTAAACGTCCTTTGTGTTCTTTTACACCAGTATATAATGAAATTATTTCATCTATATCTCCAATAATAGAAGAGTCATCTTCCAAATTATCTGTTTCACAGAAATGGGTGAGTAATCCGCTCTTAATGGAATCACTGAATAATTGTTCTATAGGATATTGATTCATATAAATATTGTTATTTAGAATAATTACCTTAGAATATTGTGCCAAAATAAAAACACGCAACATTAAAAATTCTTCATATGTAATGATATTACGTTTATCTTTAATATTGATAAAATAAGATAGCTTATCTTTTGCTATTTTTTCAAGGTCAATATCTCCACTGTTTGGTAGATCCATATCTTCGAATGGTATACCTTTTAATACAATAATGGCATTACTAAAAGAATCCTTTATAAAGTCAATTTTTTTCATTATCATATTTTTTAAAAGATCATTTATCATCTTTTACCTCCTAATACTTACCTCTTAATACCACTTTAAAAGTCCTTTGGATGGATGTCGTAGTCGTCTTAGTGCTTTACATTCTATCTGTCTAATTCGTTCTCTAGTTAGATGATATACTTTTGCAACTTCCTCTAAAGTCCACTCTTTGCCATCATATAAGCCAAACCTATATCGAATTACTTCTCGTTCTTTGTTTGAAAGTGAACACAACATTTGTTCAACTTCAGCAGAACAAATGTTAGACATTACCACATCTTCAACGTTTTCACTTTCTGTATCCACAATTAATTCGCCTAACTCTGTATCTGTTTCTTCTCCAGTGAGAGCATTTAAAGAAGATAATCTCATATATTTTTTTCGAACAGATATAGCTTGCAAAACCTGTTCTTCGCTTAATTGCAAATCAAATGCTATCTGTTTGATTCTTGCATCATAGTCGAACCCACACATATCGTATTTCTCATCAAGTTTTGTTATTTTTATGATTTTTTCAATCATATGCACTGGCATTCTAATAGTATATCCTGTATCAGCTATTTCTCTTGTTATTGATTGTTTGATCCAGTATGTTGCATATGTACTAAACGCATTATCAGATGTAAAGTCATATTTTCGTGCGGCTTGCAATAATCCAATATAACCAGCTTGCGTTAAATCATCAATAGATAAGTCATTGCCATAATACCCTTGATATGCACATGCATATTTTGAAACCAAATTTTTATTTTTTATACAGATATCCTGCATTGCCTGAATATTTCCGTCTTGAATCAATTTGCATAGCGTTTCGTTCTTTTGCGTAATATTTGAAAATACGGGAGTGTGTGATGATACATCATCTTCAAATACACTGCGATCATATAAAATATCAGTTGAATAGGGATTACGTTCATCTTCAGTCATATTTAATGGGTCACTAAGGTCTTCTATACTGGACGTTGCAATATCTAGTGGCAGTATTTCTTCGTCAATCAATTCAACACCTAGAGCAAAAAGAATTTCAACAATTTCGTATTGTTTTCGACGTGGATACATTCTGAAAACTTTATCAAAATTCTCATAGGACATATAACCAGAACGAACAAATGGTTTTGCCATATTAAAGAATTTTTGTTCCTCTGTAATCTCGTTTATAACAGCTATTCCTTTTTTAGGCAAAAGATCGACAATTTCATTTATTTCTTTTTCTGATAAAAAATCACCGAAAAGTTCATTTATTTTCGTAAAAGGAATAACACCATTATTAACATAGGGTTTAACCATATGCATAATGATATCCTCGTTCATAAATATCCCTCTTTTCGTAATAAATGTAATTAATCACAATGATTGTATTTGGCTTTTGTTTTACATCAGTAATCTATTAAGCCTGTAAAGATAACCCAAGCCATGTGAACATGCAAATTCAAAAAGGCATTATCACGCTTGCTTTTAATGTTAATTTTTTACTCTATGACCGATAGGACAATTTTTGTGAAATTGTCCTTAATAATTGCTCCTATTTAGCTTTTTCGTTATGTTTATATTATATCACATTAACTGTACATTTGTCTGGACTTTTAGTTAAATAATTAATGGTGATATAAGAATTGAACTATACTTATTGTTTCTCATGTTTCTTGATTTTTCAATAAACTAACAATATTATACCATAATAATTAGAAAAATTCTACACTTTTTACCCATTTGTAACAATTTTAAATAAAAAGAGCTAAACACAAATCACAAATATATATTATATCTATGACCCTATGCAGTAATACAACTCTGCATAGGGCAATTTTATTTTCAAGGAGGAAACCATATGTTTAATAACCCACGATACACCACAAGAGGTGTGACCGAAAAAATACCCATTGAGCTGCAAATATTTATGTGGTCTGCTATTGATACTATGGAGGTCAAGAGGAAAGACTATTTGCAGGTGTTCAAGCTGTATGCAGAAAATGTTGACGGGCGTAGCGTACAGATAGTTGAGCATACGCAGGAACAGCCCAACTACAAGAAAAAGTTCAAGTTAAATGCTGTCGACCCAATATGCGAGAAAGTGTACGTTATAGATGATGAAAGTCATTCAACAATGCTTTTAGCTGAGGAATACTGACCTATTGTCATAGTGGCAATAGGTCTTTTTTATTGGAGGTGCCAAATGATCACACTAGGAACTGCAAAAGAAATGTATAAGCTTGAGGGCTACCCTGCCGAACTGAAAACTGACATTCGGGAGATACTGAATATTCTCGATATGAATTATGGTGAGAACAGAGAATATTTCAAAGTCGGCGGATTTGTCGGTATTGTCGGCATTTGCGGCGATTTTCAGAAACTTTTTTCTCGTTGGCATATCGACTTCAAAAGCGAGCCTTGTGAGTATTCCCTCAAAGTCGGAGGATATATCAAAAAGCTTTTCATCACAAATCCCGATTTTGCTATCGTAATATACGCAAAGGAGGAACTGTTATGATGACAACTGTTTCAACAATAAAAACTGAGCTTGTGTCCTCTGATGACGGAGAGCATACATATTCTGTCACTAAAACATTGGAGGGCGTTCAGGGCGACAAAGCTGTAATGGTCTTGATGTACCCTACACGCAACGCTGAAAATATTCATAGTGATGACACGACCTTTTTGCATATTATCTCTCATATGCAGGATATGGGATTGTCTGAGATTACAATAATAAATCTTTTCTCAAAGGTGGTAAAAACAAAGCTGTCTGCAAAAGGGCTTGAAGTTGACGAAGACAATATGAAGTTCATCGAAGATGAAATTATGTCTAAGAAAGATTTCAAAGACAAGAAATTCATATTAGCTTATGGCAACAGTATGCAAAGTTGTAAAGCCTGCAATGAAAGCAAAAAGCTCATCATACAGATGTATCAAAAGCATTGCCCTAATGGTACTATATATCAGCTCGCAACGAAGGCTATGCCAAATGAAAAGTGTCCGCATCCATTGTGGCTAGGCATAAGGTGCAAGTTTTCAGAATGGTATTTAAGTGAAGTCCATTTGCCTAAAGAAAAGGCTGTTGAGAAAGCAAATCAAGAGGTAAAGGCAAAGAAAAATACTAAGGCAAGAGAGATAATAAAGCTTAACTGAAAGGGGTGAGATTAATGACATACTATATTCTCGGATTTGGTATTACACTAAGCATTTTGTATGGAGTTTCAAAAATCGGAGGTTAGAATATGATATTGGGATTGATCACAGCGACAGTAGCAAGCACGTCAGCAATAGAACTGTTCACAGCAGGAAGTGTGGCTGCCGTTGCATTGTTTACTGGCACAACAAAAATCAAAGCTAAGGTCAAGTAGTGAGAAAGAATAATATGAGGGTGAAAACCGCTCTCATATTATTTTTTTGCTGAAAATGCCGACAATGCTGACAATGGCGACAAAAAACTTGATATCAACTAATTTATGGTTGAAAAGTGGTGAAATATGGTGTATAATTAAAATATATAGAAAGGTGGTCGATTCATATGGCTAATAAAAGGTTTTATAACTTACAGGACTTTAAAGATTATATACACGAAGATGAAAGTTATGATGTTCACGGTAACTTAAATGCCGACCTACTAAGACAAAATATGAGCCTTGGCACTCTATGTAGTGTTGCGGATATTTCGAAAGATATTTACTATAATAGTTGGAGCAAAGAGCTTAACCACGTTATAACGAATGTCTGTAATAGGTTTAACGTTGATAAAAACTTACTGAAAAAAGAAGGCAACAGAAATTATAAAGACATTCCTCAAAAATACTGGGGTATTGTTTTGCAATTTATTAAGTATGCGTATACGGAGTTCCTTGATGACGATAGTAATAAGCCAAGTTATCTTTATTATTTCAATTCTAAAACTAGATATGAAAGCCTTGATGAATTTGATGAGTCAAGGTTATTACAAGATATGATAGATCACATTAAGAAATATATCGAGACCTGCGTTTGTGAAAAAAAGCAATATTTATTTACAGCTATTGAAGGAGAAAAAGTATACATTCCTTTCAGATGTATGAGATATGTTGAGAATAAGTATTTATGTGAGCATCTCGACCAACAAGACAATAACGAACTGTGGCAAATTATATTCTCAAAATTTGAGAATATGGATAAGTTTAACGAGTGTATCGACAATCCGAAGGAATTTAATAAGCTGGTTAATGATGAACAGTTTGGAAATAAGTTCAAACCTCTATGGAATGACTATGTGGCAAAATCAAAATCTAAAGATGATTATCCGAGGTCATATAGATATCCAGCGTATTTCTGTGAAGAAGATTTTACAGTTTTGCTTGAAGGTATCACTCATAGCAATGCTCTTCACAGATTTTATTCAAGAGCCAAAGACGAGTATATAAATATTCTTGACAAGTTGCAGGCTATTGCCGATATGTACTATGTTGTAAATCTCTATGCTGATGAAGAAGAAAAACAGAATTCGGAAAAAAATTATAGTGAGATAGCGAAGTTTGTAAATAAAGAATATGATGAAATATCAGAGAGGTTTGTCTCATACTACCAAAAAATCCTTGCTGAGACTAATAATGAAAGCGATGAACTTAAAAAATTCCAACTAACCTTCACTAAACAAATCGCAATAAATGCACTATCAGAACATCGTGATCTTTGTGCGAAGTTAAGCATAGAGCCAGTCAATAGAACGGGTACGAAAAAAGTATAATAAGTAAAATTTCAAGAGAGCTCGAAAACGGGCTCTCTTTTTTGTCATCTTTGGGAGTGTAAATAAATACTCGCATTCTAACACTCCCAAAGATGACATCTGCTTTTGGTTGAGGTATAATTATTATAACAAATGAGATGCATCAAATTTGTATAATAAATATATTAAAGGAGGGCGATATCATGCAATATCGTTATACATTTAATGGAAAGCCACTTAATATCTCAGAGGAAAATATGCTAAGGCTATCGTCAAGCATTGATCTCTACAACAGCCTAATAGATAATGTGGTTGTTGCTGAGCCAACGTTCACGTGGAATATCTCAGACGGAGTTTATTTTGGTATAGTAGCAGAATGCCGCTTTTATCAGAATAAGTATGGCGTGCCAATGGTTATTCTTGAAGTGATCATTGACGAAAGCACGGTGTTAAGAGTGAAATTTAAAATTTCTGGCTTGTTCAGCCCTTGGAGACGTGCCTATATGAACATATTTGGCAACGATAACTACGGCGATGGTTCTGAAGTCATTGGTATGGTATGCAAACTCAGAGCTTGCAATACAATCTCAGATGATAATTTGAGGAGATTTACGGATATAAGTCATTTCCGTTTTGTTAGCAACGAGGAGTTTGAACTGTTATCAAAAGCAGAGCCATACGAGGAGCTCGAAGATGATAATGAAGACCCAAATTCTGAGGAGGAAACAAGCAATGCGTAAAGTTATTAAAAGAAAACCCACGGCAAATAATGTGAAGGCTCTCGACAAGAGCCTTCCATTTAGCCAACTGGTTATGACTTGTGTAACGGAGTTTTTCAGAGACAGCGAGCAGAATCGTTACTGTATTTTTACTAGCCAATATGAGCCAAAAATGTTACTTGATATAAACAGTAGTGATTTTGATGAGGCTTTAACAAGGCTGCACTACAAAATCTATGGTTCTTTCGTCAAGAAGGCAGAAAAATCAGCTATCATAGAGGGCATAAATGCTCTTGCTGCAAATGCGACAGTTAAAAGCGTTGGTACAAGGCTCTTGCAACTGCCTGATAAACTTGTGTACAATCTTGGTGAGGGAAAAGTTATAGTAGTGACCTCTGAGGATATAAGTATACACGATAACGTAGATTGTGATTACTATTTTGTCAGTCAAGCGGATATGCCAATACAGACCACTCCTGACCTTAGCTGCGATGAAGCGGAACTTATACCTCTTTTAAAAGAGCTGTTTGTAGTATCTGATGATGACTGCCTGCTCCTTGCGGTATACATTTGCACGCTGTTCGTAAAGGATATTCACCACCCTATTCTGACCGCATATGGCGATATTGGTGCTGGTAAGACAACGGCACTTAAAACCATAGCAAAAATAATCGACCCCAGCAACAGAGAACTGCTTTACCTTAATCAAACTAGCCCTAAAGACTTTCAAACTGCATTGACCAAGAACTATTTTACAGTTTTTGATAATGTTACAGGTTCTCTCAGCGATAGCATTATGAATATGCTCTGCCAAGTTGTAACGGGCGGAACGCTCTCTATGAGGAAACTGTTCACTACCAATGATGAGGTCAAAGTATCCTTGCAAAGATGTCTTGCGATGAGTGGTACAGATGTGATAGGCAAGAGAAACGACCTGCTTGAACGTTCTCTGCTGATAAAGTTTAACAGACTTCCAGCAGATAAGAGAATCAATGACAGTAGTTACGAACAGAAGTTTGTAAAGCTGTGTCCGAAGATCCTTGGAGCTATATTCAAAGTTCTTAGTAATGCTTTAGCTTTACACGCAAGGGATTCTTTCGAGCTTTCTTTAGATTCTCGTATGTTAGAATGGGCTCAATGGGGATACTGTATAGCTGAAAGCTTGGAAACTGGGCTTGGAAAAGATTTTTGCGACAGCTATCAGAGAAACTTAAAAAGCTCTAATACTGTTTCAATATCTGGAAATCCGTATATTTCAAGTATCGTTGACTTTATATGTGAAAACGGCAGCTGGATAGGTTCGTCCACAGAGTTTTTTGACGAGATACGTTCCTATGCTTCTGAAAAAGGCTATGATGTGAGAAACAAGTGCTTTCCGACGTGTGTTACACAGGTATGGCAAAAAATGAAGCTCTATAAGCCAAATCTCAAAGAGCTTGGCATAAGCATATACGAACCTGTGAACACTGGAAGATACAGAGAGCTTAAAATCATAAAAAATAGTTAATCATCACTAGAACAAGGGTAAGATTTTTATCCTTGTTCTGAATAATCTAAGGAGAAACAACTATGGACAAGTTATTGAACGTTAAAGACGCAGCAGAAATATTGCAGCTAAATTATAGGACAGTTTTACATCTTATAAATGCTGATTTCATACACTCTATCCGTATCGGAAGGACACACAGGATAGCAGAATCCGAGCTTGAAAAGTTTATGAGCTCGGCAGAAAAAGAGAGCATTATTTATCAATTATAATTATAAAGGAGATAGTAATATGGCATACATCAACAATAAGACCAACACAAGACATATCCCTGAGGGCGTTCATAGAGCTACGCTTATAAATGCGGTTGAAAAGACATCGGCAAACGGCTTCCAGTATATCGAGCTGTTGTTCAATCTTTCTCGTTACAACTACATTACTGTTGTACCTGCTGAGATAACGCCTGACCACGTTCTTTATAGTATAGCTTGTGACCTAAGTTCGACTGATTACTTTGACGTGAATTTATTGGTGGGGCTAACGTTCGAGTTTACAGTAGTTGATCAAATCAAAAATAATTACACAAACTCAGCGATCGAGAGTATACAGCGTATATAACCAAAATCGAACTACAGCCTGCAACAATGTTGTGGGTTGTAGTTCTCATACTCATATATAGGAGGAAAATATTATGGCTAGTTTGATAACAATAGGAAACGGAGCAAGCAAAAAATACAAGCTGACGTGGGATGTAAACACAACGGACGGCACAAGAAAAAGAAAGTCAAAGACTTTTCCTGCTGGTACTTTGCTGAGTACAGTAAAACAATTTAAGCTGAAAGTTGAGCAGGAGTATGCACTCGGAGAGTTGCAGATCGTTGAAAACACAAAGACAGTAGGAGATGTTGTAGAGGTGTACCTTGAAACCTATACAAAATTTATTTCGCCCTCAACTCTTAAAGGCTATAAGTCCATTATTTATAATCACAAGGACGGCAAAGGCATTCTTGATTACTGGGGCAAAACATATCTTCACAAGATTACAATAGATGCAGCACAGCGTTATGTGAATTTTCTTGTTGACTGTGGACTTGCACCTAAGAGCGTTCGCAGTTACATAAATCTTATGTCTGTATTATTCCAGTTGGCTGATGAATTAGGCTACATACGCAGAGGTTTCAATCCGTTTGCAAAGCTTCGTATGCCACCTAAGAAGTCAAAGTCTATTGAAGTATTTACTGAATCAGAACTAAGAGAATTGATTGAGAAAGCCGAAAAAGAGGACAACGAAATGGTGCTGTTGATACTCGTTCTCGGAGGTCTGTGTGGATTAAGACGTGGCGAAATGGCAGGGTTAAAGTATGAAAATATATCTCTCGACGATCTCTATCCTGAGATGAAGATAACGGAGAGTGTCATAAAGGTTGACCGTGTGATATATGAGAAAGCACCGAAAACTGCTGCAGGAGTTCGCTCAATACCTCTAGGCAAAAAGACAGTAGAACTTTTGAAAAAGGCAAGGGAGAACTATGAAAAACGTAAATCTGAAAATCCTGATTGGACTGATTCGGGACACGTTCTGTATCAAGAAGATAGCGGACTTGCTATGCTGCCAAAAGTCATTGGCAGGAGATACAAGAAATTTATGCAGAGTACAAATATTCCGTACCGCAATCTTCACGTTTTAAGGCACACATTTGCAAGTTTACTTGCCAAAAATGGTGCATCGCCAAAAGACCTGCAAAGTCTTTTAGGACATTCAGATTCTTATACTTCGATACAAATTTATACACATTCATACAAGGACGTTCAGCGTAAAAACACAATGCTTTTAGACCAAGAAATCTTTGAAAAAGGCAGTGAGGTTGGATAAGCGTTTTTATGCTAAAATAAGGGTTATACTTCGTATGCGACACCAACTTGTCGCTTGAAAGAAAATCAGATATATCAAGGTGGCATATGGTGTGAAGAAGTTGTATGCAGATGATACAACGATCAATGATTGTGAATTTCAAAGTTTCATATTTTCATATATTCAAGTCCCGTCACCTCGACCAGTCACTCGCCATGACGGGCATTGTCCGTCATGGCTTTTTTTTATCAGAACTTAACACCGCAGGGGGAGTTTTTGTATTACCTAAAAAAGTAGGGTTATGCTTTGAGAAACCGAAAAGCGTAACTATTTTTTTGTATGTTCCACATAGCAAAAGTGCCTTATGACTAGCATTAAGGCACTTTATCGATTCAATCTTTCCCCAACCTCTCCGAAATCTCCAACACAAGCTTCTGATCCTTCTCAGAAAACCTCGATACGCTGTCCACGATCTTCTGTGTGAGAGCAGGATTTTTGCTGCCATCGTCGAAAAACTGCTGATGATAAAGATATAGAGCAGATATAACGAACCATGCTTGAACGTGTCGAAAGTATCGAGCCTAGAATAAGAGATTATGCAGAAGAATGGCTCGATTATTACCTTGATTGTTGGGCCACTCTGACAGAGCGGCTTCCAAATAAATTAGTTTTTACCGATTATCATAATGAAGATATTGCTTTGTTCAGAAGCGCAGATAATCAAAACGTCTCAGATATTCCTACCATACTTAATTCTGTACGAAATGTTGAGCCAAACGCAAATATTTATTTTACCAGAAGATAGGGAGCAATTAAATGCCTAAACCAAATTTCAGAAAAAAAGTCAAAGACGAAAACAATGGCATATCAACATATTCAGACAAAAAGATCTCCGTTGGAGATATAAGAAAAACTCAGCTTATCACTACATATGGTGTTGGCGATATAGTTGACTTTAAGAACGATACTGTTGTTATCGCTTCTACAGACGATTGGGACTATTCCCCTAATGACGCTGGTGAGATAGAAAATCGAAAAATATTCAGCTTTTTAAGGAGCTTCATCAGCTTTATGCTACTAAGCGTTTGTAGATATCCGCACCACATTGCATACAGCGCTCTGATTTTCACTTGTCCTACTTCTTCTTTCCAAAAAACAAATCAAACAGAATATCCACCACGTCTTTTACAAGAATGAATATCACCGCCGCCTCCTGTCCCCCAAGAGAGCGGCGGTATCTACACCACGCTACTTTTCAGTAAGATATTCATTTCTGTCAAACAACTGCTCAATTGAAAGATTTTTAAACCTCGGAATGTTGTATCCAAACGGCGAGTTGAGAGCCTTTACAAAGTCTTTCGTATAGCCGTGATTTTTTAAAAGATCGTCCTCATAATTTATTTTCTCTTCTTGCTTTGTGTCATTTTCCCTTTTCGTGATACAGCGCTGCATAACATAATGATAAATTGAGAAGTAAGAATCCACTGTACGAATATCTTTTATGTATTTGTTCAGTTCACGAACTACAGTAAGATGAGCAATGCAGTTGCGGTATTTTCTTGTCATGTTGCTGTCTGCATTATTGATATCAACTTCAACGCACTTGCGCAGCCGCTTGTTCTTTTTCAGGAACAAATTCGGCGACTCGTCACCATTATCACAAAGTTCACAAAGCGTCTGTGAAAGTATCCTGTAGTCATTTTTCAAGTTCTTTGAAGCCAGCTCAGGAATTATCTCCTTATACAGCCCAAAGTCACGTTCAAGACAGTGTATCGCAATAACATACCTTGCATTGACATTCACAAGATTTTTCACCAGCAGATACATGACCGTAAGATAAAGCCCGATAACAGCCTTTGCCCTCTCCTTAGCCACGTTTTCTCTGCCCTTTGCCTGCTGTTTCACATCTTTGAAATCCTCAAAGCTGATACTCTTTATCATTTTCGCAAGCTCTCTGCGCTTTGCTCCCATAGAGCTGTTCATGTCAGGAAATTCCACACAGCTCTTGTAATAACGCTCTATCTGCGTGTCAGGGATACCCCCAAGAACAAACATGACAACTTTCTCATTCTTAGCCACTTCTCTTATCTTCTGAGCGTTCGCATACTTGATAAGGTATACAAACCGAGAGGACTCGATAACATTGTTTGTTATGAAATTTCTCAGACCATGTATGCCCTTGCCTTTTTCTTTAAGTTTTAAAATCTCGCTTATCCTATCGTCCGTGATATTGTCGTCTATACCGAGTATAGTCAGTGCGTCACGGAACATCGTAAGCTTTGCCGAAGACGCAGGCTTTCTCATGGAAGCAATGTTCTTTACGATAAAAAGCTCGTTGGTTATCCTCTGGCTGTCATTGAACAGCTTGTAGCCCGCCGTAAGCTCACACTCAACATCAACAGCAGAGCTTTTCATTATCTTCAAAAACTCCTTGATGTTATCAAACTTGCTGATAAGCGTTGTAAGAAGATCGTTTATCTCCTTGCCGTCAAGAAAATAAGTGAGCATATATATCATTTTGGAGAAATACAAAAGGTCAGACGCATTCTTCTTTTCGCTGTCAAGAATTTTCTCATCAAAATCCATGTCAGCCTTGCCAAGCTCCTTGATAACGTCACCGTTCATGTGGTCGGCGATATTTTCAAAATCATTCCTGAATTTGCCCCAAAGCTTTGCCGCTTCATCAGCATATAGCCCCTCTTTTTCATCATCGGTCATTGAAAAACGCAGTTTACGCACAAGAGCTTCGCCTGCGGCAATGTCATTTCTGTAGTAGTTGCAGAAAAGCAGAAAATCCATAAGCTTGTACATCTTTGAGCGCACAGAGTCATATTGCTTGTCCTTAAATCTGAAGCCGTATTCGTCCAGCATTTTCTCACGAAGCTTTTTGATAGAAAAACCGAGATTTTTCTGAGATTTAAGCACAATGAAATCATAATAAAGGCGTATGATATCATCAGCCTCATAGCCTTTCATCATATCAATAAGCAAGCTGATATTGACCTTGTTACCCTGGATAAAGTCCTTGTTTATGGACTTTAAACGTTCCTCAACAAGATAGTCAAGAGTGTCTCTGTATTCGGAATCAATAATGTCAATAAAGCTGTAAAGGTCTTCATCAAGCTTACTTGACTTATCATGGAAAACACTCTGCCTTATCTGCCCCACAATTGCAAGCATATGATAAACACGCTTTTTGTATGCTTCCAAAGCATTTGTATCTTTCGTCTTTGGCTCTTCAAGACCAAAATAGCCAAGGCGCTTTGTTTTCAGCAGGTCATTGAACTTGCTGAGGCTTTTCTTGATATTACCCTTTATATTCTTGGAAAGATCGCTTTCATCAGGATCAGTGAAAACATCATAAGTATTTTTGGCAGAAAGATACCCCATAAAATCGTCATGACTTTCATCGTCGCCTTCCCCGAGCATATTGTTCAGGGCATAAACGATATTCGTCACATACACCGCAAGTATCTTTTCTATATCCAGAATGTTGTAAATAAGCTGGATATGTATATTGTCATCAAAAGTCTTGCCGAAAAAACGCTTTTCAAGCTCCGATTTAAGCCCCAGCATATCCCCTCTTACAGGCGAGCTTTCACCGCTTCTGTGAGTAGGGTTTGAAGTGTTTATCTCCACACCGCTCTCAAAGCCACGTCTGCTTGAAAAAGTGATGTTTACTTCGTTTACATTACCAAGCTCGATATTGCTGTTGTCCTTTGAAGAAAGCTGAGTTTTGTTGTAGTCATTATTATCCACCTCATATTCAAGCACAGCAGAATTGCCCTTGCCGAAAGAGGTTATGTACATTTTATTTTCACTGACAAGAATAGACTTCATTCCTGCCGCCTTGACGGAGGATTTTTTCTTCTCTGCCGCAGGTGCAATGACCTCTGCAGCAGGCATGGCAGCGATCGCAGGAACAGCGTTATTATTTATCTCAGCCGCTTTGAGCTGTCTGGCTTTTTTCTGAGCCTCACGCAGCTCTCTAGGCTTCATTTTATTCTTTTTTGCCATAAATATCACTCCTTATATTAGTTATCCCTTAGCGCATTGAGCGTTAAGGGATTTTTTATTTGTTATTTTTGATGTTAGACTTTGCCAGCTAGTGCAAAATTGCACCAGTATAGTAGTGCTATAAGAATAGAAAATGCCTTGCCGATGTTTTAGACTAGTGCAAATTCGCACCAGTGTAGTAGATGACACAAGAATCTGGTTCAAAGATAAATGTTTTAGACTAGTGCAAATTTGCACTAGTGTAGTAGCGAAAACAACTACGTAGATGTCCACAGTGTGTTTTAGACTAGTGCAAATTTGCACTAGTGTAGTAGCGAAAACAACTACGTAGATGTCCACAGTGTGTTTTAGACTAGTGCAAAATCGCACCAGTATAGTAGAAGCTAGGTCACTACTACGGACATGACGAGGTTTTACACTAGTGCAAATTCGCACTAGTGTAGTAGCACATCAGACACATTTTATATCTTTCCTGAGTTTTAGACTAGTGCAAATTCGCACCAGTGTAGTAGAGCAGAAATTCAGCAGTGATTTTGACAGCTGTTTTAGACTAGCGCAAATTCGCACTAGTGTAGTAGCGGCGAAATTCCCGTGACACATATTCTTTGAGTTTTAGACTAGTGCAAATTTGCACCAGTGTAGTAGTAAAATGCTACTAAAACTAGCAAAAACTTGGTTTTAGACTAGTGCAAATTCGCACCAGTGTAGTAGGAGACAGAAGTGGAGACAAAAAAGGATATCGTTTTAGACTAGTGCAAATTTGCACTAGTGTAGTAGGTCAAAGTTGACAAAATAATCAATGATATTTTGTAATAAAACACCAAACTTATCTTATCGACGCTTTAATACATATATATTATACCATTTTCAGACACAAATGTCAATAGAAAGTATCTATTTTACATAAAACATTTTTATCACCTCCCGTCTGTTGTAATTTCACCTCAGTCCCCAAGCTCCTTGACAGCTACGATGATAGCCGTAAGGATCGTCTTTCCCATTTTTATCACCTCCTGTCATTTGTTCTGTATACATTATACCACCTTATCATCGTCAACAAAAGTGTAATTTTAAAAAACTTTTTTGTCTATGTTTTTGCACATTTATCACGTTTTTACGGCATTTATATCACAATTTCAGCAAAATAATTTTCTATGATATTGACAAAAAGTACATTTGTGATATAATGGATACAAGAGGTGATAAAAATGAGCATGACCCCAAGCACATTTCTGCCCAAGCGTGAGGGCGGCGTACCATATATCGCAGAGGTGCAATCCATACCCCTCTCACCCTCTGCATATTTCGTCATTATTAAGGACAAGTCCATATTTGAAACAAGCCTTTCCCCTAACGGCAGCGTATCAATGTCCTCATTTCTCACAAGTATATTTGATTCAGCATATATCGCATCATTAAAATACAAAAGTGACGATAACTATAAATATCTTGGTATCCCACTTCTGAACGCATTCGTAGAATGGCAGATTGAGGAGATCGATGACGGCCTTGATGATAAAAGCAAGGAGATAATAAAAAGCTATCTTATCTCAAAGCTCTCTGCAAAATACAAAAAGACCAAGACCGAAAATGCAGTGCGAGTAAGGCTCAGCATATGCCGTGACCTTTACGATACACTGAGCAGTGATGACCTTTATTATGAAAACAAGGTGTACAGCTCGACCCTAAGAAGATTTCTGAAAGCCGTGTATGAGGACTATACCCTGCTGTCAGATTGCGAACGTGAAAGGCTCATTTTCGCCGACAATATCATAAAAATAAATGAAGTCATCAAACAAAACGGCAGCAGATATTACAGCTTCATTTACGCATATTCTAATATGTACAGCCGTGAAAAGCGCCGCATAAGGCTTATACCCTACCGTATCGTCAGCGACGAATATAAGATGTATAATTATCTTGTCTGCCTGTCCGATGAAAAAAGCGCAGGCAAAGAGTTCAAAGCCGATAGCTATCGCATAAGCAGATTGAGCGGACTAAGCATTGCAGAAAAGCTCAGCCAAAAGGAATACTCCTCCGTCACCGAATACGAACGGCTGAAAGAGGGTCACGTCAAGTCCGTGAAGCACCTACTCAGCGACCCACGTTTTGGCAGTGATGAGAGCGATATCTCCAAAGTGTACCTCACCGAAAAAGGCGTTGAAATGTTCGGCAAAATACTCTATCAGCGCCCCATACTGAAAGGCAATGAAAAGCCCAAGCCCAACGCTGTCAACGAGTTCATCTCCCCGCCTATCCAAGTCAAATACTATTTCAATAAGTTCGGCAAAGACGGCGTTATCCTATCCCCTAGCGACTCGTTTGAAGAAATGAGAACACTGTATGTCGAGGGAGCTGAGGCGTATAACCGAGAAGTTGAGATGTGAGAATATAAATGAAAATTATAGCAAAAAACACCCCTATACAGAAATATACTCATGAAATCATAAATAGTCAGGCTCTGAGAAGAGTGAATATATGAGTTTATCTTTGTAAAATAAACCGACCCCATTCGCTAGACTTTTTGACCTAGCGAATGGGGTCGGTTCAAATATCAATATCATTAACTAAAAAAATCAAGACATAAACGCAAGCGTAATATGCGGATCACTTTACTTTTCTGCCGTAAACCTTGCCCACTCATATTCCGCTGTAAGCGGAACTGTGCCGTCAAAGGCTTTCAGCCAGCTGTCAACGCCAATGCCGTTCCACGCATTCATCATTATTTTACCAGGCGTAACAGGCAGATTTTCTGTTGCCTTGTATGCTTCCTTTCCGTCAACATACCAAGTTATGCTGTCCTCTTTCCACTCAAATGCGTAAGTGTGAAAATCCTCAGAAGCGTCAAAACCAAGATCATACATGTATTCGTGCTTGCCAACACCATTGGTGTAGTAATTGAACTGCACCTTTGTTGTGTCCTTGCCAAGGACTTCAACGTCAATTTCGTCCCAAGGATTATCCTCCGACGGACCTGTGTATGTAAAGAACGATGATACAACGCCGTCATTCTTTATGGCTTTCATCGATACCTCATAAAGTCCATAGCCATAGTTTTCCTTTGAACGATACTCGCCGCCTCTGTACGCTTCGGAATCGCCCATACTGTCAATGGTAAGCTGCATTTTTCCGTCATTGAAAGTCACGTTATCTTCGCTCCACGAACAGTTGAATGGATCACCATTTGACCAGCCTGCTGAAATGGAAAAATCATTTGACGCACCCTTGCTGAAATCTGCCTCAACCGTGTATGGAGAATTGCTTTCCGTTTCCGCCTTGCTGCTGACATCTTGCGATGAACTGCTGTCAGATGAAGCACCGCAGCCACCCATAGACATAACTATCATTGTGAGAATCGACATAGCCAAAACTTTTTTCATTTTTCATTACCTCCGAATAAATATCAGAATTTTATCTTCTATAAGTATTATAATTCAACAAATGTGATATTTATATCAGAAAAGTAATGCAAATATCAGATTATTAACATCAACTTATATTTTCGATCTGCTTGTGCTATGCTTGTTCCAGTTTGCACGGAAAAACTGATCTCTATACTGTTTCGGCGTAAGTCCTGTCTGTTTCTTAAAGCAGGCAATAAAATGGCTGTGCGAGCTGAAAGCAAGATAATTGGCTATATCAAGCGGACTATATTCAGAATATCTCAGCATATTTTCAGCCGCTTGTATCCTTTTTGACATAATGAAATCAGAGATCTTTACGCCAACTTCCTCTCTGAAAAGCTTTGAAAGATACTGAGGCGTTATGTTCAGTTCATCAGCTATCTGATTGACGGTCACGCCCTTGTAAATATTATCGAAAATGCAGTCAAAGCACATAAGGATATGCTTCGAGTAAACGTTCTGTGACGCAGCCTTTTTCATTTGCTTTGTATAATAAACGATGACTTCTTTGTGTACAGCCATAACGCTTTCTTCATTGCGGCACTCATCACATTTATTAATGTATATATCGCTTATGGTATACGCAGTTTCCGGGTCAAGTCCACCCTCAATGCAAAACCTGCACAGCATAGCTATGGTTATGACAAGATGATATTTGACGTTTCTAAGGTCGTCTTTGCTGAGTCTGCCCTTTCCGTTTGTATCCAGCGGCGTATACAAACGTTTGACCGTTTCAAGGTCGCCCGCCCGCACCGCAGAATAAAATTCCAGTTCCGTTTCATATGGTGAATGATGATAGTCATTTTCCTTTTGCATAAACTGCCGCTTAGACAATTCTCTGTTTATTTCCATAGCTTTCACCCCCTGCTTTTTAGCTTATTATATCATATTTACAGACACAAGTAAAGCCTCATATTTATAGAAAAAGGACGGCAAATCACCCTGCCGCCCTTTTTTCTGATAATTAGATATTATTTAGCCTCTTTCATTGAAGTCATAGCCTCGTCGATAAGATAATCTATAGCCTTTTCATTTTCCTGAACGACCTGTGACCAGCTCTTTGACTCCTGCGGATTCATTGTTCCTCTTATTGCAGTATCGCAAATAGAGTTAAGGTCGGCAGATACGCCCTGTTCAAAGTCAAATACAGGGTTCTGTGCAGACAGATCATAGATAGTTTCTCTCATTTCAAGCATCTCATCTGTCCAGCCGTAATCGTCCTTGTACTGATCGAGGGTTATCTGATGTGCAGCCTCGTCAAGCTCTGCATAACGGCAGCATTCAAGGAAAGCTGCCACGCCCTCAGGATTTTGAGCATTTTTTACAATGCTAAAGCCGTGTACTCTTGAAGGGATATACTGTTTATCGCTATCAGCTGAGCAAGGAACAGGAACGAACATTACCTCTCCCTTTGATACATCGCCATAGTTTACAGTTGTTGACGGAGCATTCTCAAGTGCCCAAAGTCCGATAGGATAGAAAAGCGTCAGACCTGTTGCCATTCCGCTGCCCTCTGCGTCGCCTCTGAGTTTCCAGTTGTTCTCGTGCTTTGGATAAACAACATTGTTCTTCTGCAGCTCATACATCATATTCTGAGCCTTTGCTATCATAGGGTCAGAAATATTATTTACAAGCTTGCCGTCTGTGATACCGATGAGCGGCACACCAGAAGACTGCTGCAAAGCCTTTTCATAATACCAGCCGTCAAGTGCGTATTTATCGCTTTCAGCGTCAGTAAAATCAAGACACATTTCTGTGAATGTATCCCAGTTCCACTTGCCTTCTTTGAAAAGCTCAGCAGGATCATCATAGCCGTTGTCTTCCATTGTCTGCTTGTTGTATACAAAAACATATGCAGGGTCTGTTCTGATAACGCTCACATAATGCTTATCGCCAAGCATAAACTGATCTGTCGCACCCTTTATGTCTGTCCAAAGAGGCTTTGAAAGATCAATATAATCGTCGATAGGCTCTATCATTGACTTTATAGCACCCTTAGGGAAAACGTCCATATCATCAGCACCGATGAAATCAGGTGAATCATTTGACATTACAAGTGCCGCAAGATCGTCAAACTTAGTTTCCCAAGTGGTCTGCACCCAGTTTATCTTACCATTATACTTTGTCTTGAACAAAGCAAGGTCAGCGCCTATCTCCTTGTCCTCTGCCTCAGTAGGGTTGATATCCCAATGTGAAAACCACTTTATTTCGTTGCTCTTGAGATCTCTTACATCTTTCATATCATCAGCAAGTCTTTGAACTATCTGCTGCTGATCTTCCTTAAGCTTTTTGTCAACGACCTTGCTTGATGAATCACTTGAACTTCCGCAAGATGCAAATGCTGAAAGTGAGCAAACTGCAAGGGCAAATGTCAAAACTCTTTTTGCATTATTCATAGCCATACCTCCGAATATTACTTTCTTCTCTTTGCAACGATCACTGCTGTGCCGGCAAGAGCGATAACTGCAAGTGCTCCGCCAACAGCCGCACCTGTTTCTGCTGCCTTAGATGTATCGTCAGATGCTTTTGAAGATGTAGCCGCTGCTGCGGAAGTCTTGCCTGCATCTGCCTTAGATGAAGAAGCGTCTTTCTTTGACGTATCAGCCTTTGAGCTTGAAGCATCAGACTTTGAATCTGCCTTTGAAGCATCTGTTTTTGACTCTCCGCCCTCGGCAGATGCAACACCGAAATCAAGCGTCATTGAAAGTGTGCCGCCGTTGAAAGCGCCTTCCTTCTCCCAGCCTGCGACCTCAGGACGAGATTCCTTTGTTACCTCGCCTGTTTCATCATCGACCTCTTCAGTTGGTCTGATATGTATTCTTATTCCACCCTCTGGGTCCTCGTCCAATGAAGTGATAGAATTAATCGAATCAAAAACCGTTGTTGTGCCGTCCTCGGCAACGAACTTTGCGTCAGATATCTTAACGTCCACAGGATAAACACCATCAGGAAGATTAGCCACCATAACGCCCATATCTCCAAGAGTTCCCTTGCCTGACATTGTCTTGTCGGTGACAACTTTGCTTATCTTATATTCAACAGTTATCTTGCCAGCATCATCAATGCCTACCCAGTCGCCCTGATTCCAGGTCCAGTCCTGACCCATATAAAAGCCCATTGCTCCGATAGAGTAATATGAGTCATTCATTTTTGAGTCCTCCTCTGACGGGTGAACAACATCGCCAAGCTTTGCTGCCGAAACAGAAACTGACATCATTGTTGCTGCGAGAACCGCTGCTGAAAGACCTGCTACAAATTTTTTGATCTTCATAACCTTTTCCTCCTATTTTTCAATAAAATTTTTTGCTAAAAGCAATTTATTTTGTTGTTTCTGTATATATTATAACTATGTAAACGTTTTGTTTATATCAAAAATGTAACATAAATATCATAAAAGTGTTTAATATCGAATTTATGAAAGATTATAAATATATGAAAACAGACCCACTTGATATTCAAGCAGGTCTGTTTATTCGGAAGTTATTATAAGAAAGTGACTATGAATTATTATGTCTATATTATACGCTTTGTTTTAAAACTATTATATCAATATTCAATTATTTATATCAAATAATTATCGTAAATAGAATTTTATGAGCAAACATCAATTTATGAAACTAAGCATAAAAAAACAAGCTCGGCAAACGTGACCGAGCTTGTCAAAAAATGGAGTTATATTAAGAAATTATCTATTAAAGATACTTTACCAGTTCATCAAGAACGCTGTCAAGATGTCCGTCAATAAAGCCATAGTCAACGCCCTTGTATGACCAAGCTGCTCTTCCGATAGAACATTTCTCAAAGGCACTGCTTATATCCTTGTACCAGTTAAGAGTATTTTCAGCAGATGCAAGATTTATAACACCGTATTCGCCACAATACATAGGAACATTTCTTTCCTCTGCGACCCTTACAGCCTCAGCAAATCTTCCCATAAAATAATCAGGCGTAAATTTCTCTGTCTTGACCTCCTCGTATGTCTGCATATATTCAAGGCCAAGACGCTTTATCTCAGTTCTGTATTTTGGGACGCTTCCCGGATAATCGATCCTGAAATCTTCTGGCATCTCATCTACCCAATAGGCAGCCTGATGAGTGAAAAGAAATGGGTCATAGCAATGGAAAGTATAAACTATATGCTCGTCATAAGGCTTATCAAGGTCTTTCATTGAATCTATAGAGTTGTTCCAGTAGCTGCCCACAATAATATTTATATCAGAGCTGTATTTTCTGATAAGCTTTATGGCATTTTCAACGATAGCATTCCACTTTTTGCTGAACTTAGGGTCAGTTACCTCATTGAGAAGTTCAAAAGAGACCCTGTCAGAATATTTGCTGAAACGCTTTGCAAACTCTTCCCAAAGGTCGTAGAATTTCTGCTGAAGCTCAGCATTATCAAAGAATCCGCTTTCAGCCTGAGCCTTGTCAAAGAAAAAGCCCATTGTCTTATGGAGGTCAAGTATCATATTGATACCGTTATTTCCGCACCAATCGATACACTTCTGAACATAGTCAAAGCCGCTCTCTATAAAGCCGTTTTCGTCCTGAAAGATATTATAATCCACAGGCACTCTAACGTGGTCGCAGCCCCAGCCCTTTATACGCTTGATGTCCTCCTCTGTAATAAAATTATCAAGATGTTCCTTACTGTAATCGCATTGTGACAGCCAGCCTCCGATATCGATGCCGTGCATATAGCCATTAAATCTTCTCATATTTTAACCGTCCTTTCTGATTCTAGTTTTGCTTACAGCTATATCGTATCACTATATGGCCGGAAATTATATCATAATTTTAATATTCGTGTAAAAATCGTAATGTTATTGTGGCGTTCTAAACATACATTTCCAACTATTGACGAGCATTATGTTGCACGAAAAAATTGCACTCCTCAGATCGGCGGATAGGCTATACATAAAATAATGCAAGGCCGCCGCAGGTCACGAATTAATACGACCTGCGGCGGTGACTTCTTTTATTGTTATCTGTAATCTAATTACCTTGAAACATAGCTAACATACTATTTCATATCCAGCGGATAAACAGGTCTTCTTATCTTCTTAAATTCACCGATTTTTGTAACGTCAGGATTATTGACACCTATACTCTCTGCTGTAAAATATACATATTCCTTGTCGCTAAAATTTGTCTTGTATGAATGGCCGAAGCCTTTGAGAACGAGAACTGAATATTTGTTGCTGTCAATGTCAAGATGTCTAAAAATATTTATCATCTCCGTTGGAACTTTATTTTCAGTTACAACAATATCTGCTTGTTCCGTGCTAATAACAGCTATGCGACCATAATCAGTATATGTTTCCCCATAATCTGCAAATTCTTCACCATTAGCTTCGCACATTGGTATTGGTTTGCAAATGAGTTTAGTGACCACCGCCGTTATCGGTAAAGGTCGTCCGTGCTTATTATCAGTTTTTCCACCAAGAAGTCCCTTTATAACAGCACCCTCTCCTGCTGCAAAAGCCATTTCCGTGATCTCTCTATCACAGATAGTTGATACCCCTATTTTATTTATACCGCCCTCAATAAGTTTATCAAGAATATAAGTACCATCAGCAGGACCGCCGCCGAGCGGGTCATCACATTCATCGATAACGGCATATTTTTTTGAAGGTGCACTCTTTATTGTGCTTATTATTTTGTCAAGTGGATCAAGGTGCACAAAGAAACTATCTTTTTTGTCTATAAATATATTTGATATGTCATTACATATCGCCTGTGCATCGGATACATCTGTTGTCACCGTACAAATAATAGACGGACCTGCATTATATTTGTCAGAGCCATAAAAGCCTGCAAATGGTGATACATTGATAACGCCTGCCTGTTTTTCATATTCAAAAGCTTGGGCTATAAATGGCGTCATAGCACCACCATTTGTATCTGTATTGATCGCAGGCAAAAGGAGCGGTGGCTGAGCATATGCCGTTTTCATTACAAAGCCTTCTTCAAGCTGTCTATGATATATCTCCACACATTCCGATTCACGTTTCCTTATATCAACGTGAGGTTCTGTATTATAACCCAGAAGAAGGTCTGCATTCTTCACCATAAGAGGAGATACATTTGCGTGCAGGTCAAGTACAGCATATATCGGCGCACCTTCTCCAACAAGTGCCTTGATTGAGCTGAGCAAGTCCCCCTCACAATCATCAAAGCCTTCAACTACTGCTGCACCATGGAGATTGAGAAACACAACATCAGGCTTAGTAAAAGCGATCCTTTCAAGCATTCTCTCTTTTATAGCGACATATACATCTTTTTCAATAAGTCCCGACGGCGTAGCAAACGCAGCTGGCAGAGGTAATACATCATCATTATACTTTGCCAATGTCCTCAAAAAGCCCGTTATCTCACGAGCGTCGTTGAAATACTCCGTAAACTCCTTAACATCATCAGTATCAATGTAATCACGAGCTTTAAAGCTGTCAAGGTCTGTGCGTATAGCACAGAATGTATTTGTTTCGTGAAAAAAGCCGCCTACCGCCGCTCTCATAAAAATCATCTCCAATAGTCATTATTAAGGGTTTAACATTACCTTATAAAAATTATATTAAATTATAAAAGAGATTTCAAGGTCATAACACCACAATTGTCTCTGTGTTCTTTGCACAATTACTGATTATTGTGCACTCGCAACAACATTATTTGTAACTTGCACAACTTGATTAATCTTGTTTATTGTGATATACTTAGGTCATAGAAAGACAAAACAGAATATTTCAAAGAACAAAGACGTTATTTCCTTTTTAAAGGCAAATGGCGTCTTTTTTATTCAGGAGGTTGGATTACATGAAAAAAATCGAAATTATCACAAGAACGGAAAAGCTAGAGATTATCAAGAAGATCCTTGTCAATCACAATTGCCTTGGTCTCACCGTTTATTCAGTAATGGGTTGTGGACGTCAGAAAGGTCATATCAGCAAAGCTGAAAATGATGATGTTGCAACTAATCTTCTCCCTAAGATATATGTTATGACAGTTGTAAAAGACAGTGAGCTAAAGCTCATTATGAACGACATCTACAATGAGATTGGTACAGGAACACACGGCGATGGCAAGGTATTTGTATCTAACATCGAAGATGCCATGAGAATCCGTACAGGAGAATGTGGAGAAAATGCTTTGTAAGCAGTAAGAGAGGTAACTATGAAAGAGAAAAAAGTAATAGTGTCCTTAAAAGGCATATCAAAAACATATGACAATGATGTCAAGGTCGTCAAGAATATTGATCTGGATATTTATGAGGGCGAGTTTTTGACTATTCTTGGAGCTTCTGGCTGCGGCAAAACCACCACGCTACGTATGATAGCTGGCTTTGAGGACGTTTCCTCCGGCGATATTTGTATCGACGGCAGCTCCGTGATAGGTGTTCCGCCTTATAAAAGGCAAGTAAATACGGCTTTTCAAAGTTATGCTTTGTTTCCTCATCTTAGCGTTTATGACAACATTGCATATGGTCTGAAAGTAAAAAAAGTTTCCAAAGCAGAGATACACGAACGTGTTTCACATATGCTTTCTCTTATCAGGTTAGACGGATATGAAAAAAGGAAGCCTGCTCAGCTTTCAGGCGGACAAAAACAGCGTGTATCTATTGCAAGAGCACTCATCAATAATCCAAAGGTATTGTTGCTTGACGAACCATTGGGGGCTCTTGACCTTAATCTCAGAAAGCAGATGCAGCTGGAATTGAAAACAATGCAGAAAAAGCTTGGCATAACATTTATATACATCACTCACGATCAGGAAGAGGCTCTGACGATGAGTGACAGGATTGCTGTAATGCACAAGGGCATACTTGAACAGGTCTGTTCCCCAAAGGAACTTTATATGAAGCCAAAAACAAAATATGTTGCAGAATTTATCGGTGAGTCAAATATCTTCGAGGGCGTAGTAAAGGACAGAAATAGCGACAACTGCACAGTTGCGATCGAAAGTGGAAACATCCTGTGCAGCGGTGATGGTTATGTTGCAGGACAAATGGTATATGTTTGCATTCGTCCAGAAAAAGTACGGATCACAAGAAAAGCAGGAAGCGGCAATTCACTGCTAGCCGAGATAAAGGAGCAGATATTTACTGGCAATATGATGAAACATATTGCCGTGCTTTCTAACGGACACGAGATAAAAGTTGCAGACATTGCTTCCTACAACGATATAAATATCGGTGACAAGGTATATCTTGAATGGGACGCAAAGGACGCTGTAATGATCAAAAATCCGACAGGCCCTATAGCCGAAAATTTTGACACATTGCGGGGGTGCAGTAAATGACAACATCACGCAGCAGGTTCAATTTCACGGCACTTGTATATATTCTCCCACTAACTTTGGCACTTCTGCTGCTTGTGGTACTTCCACTTTTATATGTTGCAGCAATGAGTTTTATGGGACGTGGCGCATACGGCGGCACTATCAGAAGATTTACAGTTGACGCTTATGAGTCTCTTGCAGATTTTACTTATCTCAAAGCCGTAGGAAGATCAATATGTATGGCTCTTAAAAGCTCTGTATTATGCATATTGCTTGGATATCCATTTACCTTTATTGTGGCAAGAAAGTGGAAAAAATCAGGCAAGCTGCTTATGTTTCTGCTCATGATACCTGTTTACACCAGTAGCCTTGCAAGACTATATAGCCTTGTTATAATGTTTAATTCATCTGGCTTGATAAATACTGCTCTTATGAAGCTTCATATCATAAGCTCACCTTTGCAGATACTTTATACAAACGGCTCGATCACAATTGGGCTTGTACAATATCTTCTGCCGTTTGCAGTAATGCCGTTATATTCATCTATAGAAAAACTTGACGAATCAACTATCGAAGCGTCTTATGACCTTGGAGCAGGCAAGGTAAAGACCTTCATAAAGGTAATTCTCCCTATGACTTTTCCGGGAATAATCGCAGCATTTATCATTCTTTTTGTTCCTGCTATAGGCACATATTTTATTACAGATGTTATCGGCGGTGGAACAGTATATATGATAGGTAACATTATATGCAACCAATTTCTCAGTGCAAGGAACTGGCCTCTCGGTGCAGCACTCTCAGTGTGCGTTGTAATATTCATTCTGCTTATGCTTTATCTTTACAGTAGGATAGGAAACCTTGATGATTTGGGGGCGATGTAAATGAAAAACAGCAAACTTGTAAATAAAATAACGAATGCTTATATGATGCTGATATATGTGTTTGTATTTATCCCTGTAATAGTTATGGTCGCATTTTCATTCAACAGCCTGCCTTCAAATCAGCATTGGGAAAGCTTCACGCTTGATTATTACAGCAAACTGTTTTCTGATAGTGAAATGATCCAAGTACTTATAAACTCACTTACACTGGCAGTAGTAAGTACGCTTGCCGCTATCTTTATCGGCACCCTTGGTGCATATGCGCTTTGCAGGCTTAAATTCAAGGGCCGTTCGTTTCTGAATTTTATGGTTTTTGTACCTATGGTGATCCCAGAAATAGTTATAGCGGTAGCATTTCTTGGGCTTACAGGTGCAGCTGGCATATCAAAAGGCTTTGGGGTTATGGTATGTGCGCATACAATATTCATTCTTCCGTATATTATTGTTACGCTAAAGTCAAGATTTGCAGACTATGATGTTTCTATAGAAGAAGCTTCACTTGACCTTGGTGCAAACCAGATATATACATTCATACACATCATCTGTCCTATGATACTTCCAGGTATTTTTACTGGCGGACTTATGGCATTCTCGCTGTCATTTGACGATCTTATCGTATCAAATTTTCTCAGCAACACGGGATATACCACACTTCCTGTAAAAATATACTCAAATCTGAAGGTAGGTATCTCACCTGAATATAACGCATTGTTCACCATAATACTTGCGGTAATGCTTATAGCTACCGCGGCTATTGCAATAAAAAAGAAAAGAGGAAAGTAAAATGAAAAGAAGAAAATTTCTGGCGTTGACAGCAGCATTGGTATTGGCGGCAACAACCGGACTGGCTTCCTGTGGAAACAATTCAGGCAGCAAAGGCGACACAAAAGAACTTAATATGATTCTCTACCCTGACTATGTCCCTCAATCTGTCATTGACAGCTTTGAAAAAGAAACAGGCATAAAGTGTAATATCGACTATGTTGACAATGATACTCTCATCTATACCAAGTGGTCAGAAGATCCCAAGGGTTATGATATTGGTCAGCCTGCTATTTCTACTCTGCACGCACTTATCGATGCAGATATGCTTCAAGAAATAAGCTATGAAGATATTCCAAACAGCAAATATATTTCCACAGATAAATGTGATATCTCACTGAATGACAATGACAAGAAGTACTCTATTCCATATAACACCACCGGCGGTTACACTTGGATATACAACACAAAGACCTGTCCTGTCACTATCACAAAAATGGATGATCTTCTTGATGAAAAGCTTCGTGGTCAGATCGTTACAATGCCTTATTCGTTCATGTGGTATCCGTCAGCACTTATGCACCTTGGATATTCAGACTCCTCTACAGACGAAAAGGAGATTGCTGAAGCAACAGAATGGGTCAAGAAGCTTACTGCGAACGTAAAGGTGTTCGACGGCGCAACACCAAGTTCTTCTGTGAAAAATGGCGAATGCAGTGTCGCTCTTACATTTGCAAGTGACGCTTCAAGGGCGCTTCTTGATGACCCTGATCTTGATTACCTCAAGGTAGAAGACCAGACATTTATGCAATGCACACAGTATTGGGTTATTGGAAAGCAATCGCCTAACAGTAAGAATGCTGAAAAGTTTATTGATTATATATGCGACCCTAAAATTTATGCAGAGTGTTTGAATACATACCCCGCTATATCAAATAATGAGGAAGCGCTGAATTATGTTTCCGATGATTATAAGAAAATAGAAGGTATGTTTGAGATCCCTGATGATAAAAAATCATACATTCTCAATTCGGACCTCCCTACTGACGCACTTTCCGCATATGATGAACAATGGAATAAGATCATGTCAAACTAAGGAGTGATCCTACAATGAGCAAAGATTATTCTGAGATAGCATACAAACATACACGTTTTTTTGTTGAAGAATGCGGAGAGCGTATCGCAGGCACTACACCGATGAACAAGGCAGCAGAACACGCTGTCGAAGTGTTCAGATCTCTCGGCATGAAATATATCCAGCATCATTTTCAAGTGCCTATTTGCAGAACTGAAAAAAGCGTTGTTGAGTTGATCTCAAACAAGCAGATCACACCTCTGCCACATACTAATGTGTGCTTCTGCACAGATACACCAGAGGGTGGCTTAACAGCGGAAGCTGTACTTATACATTCAGACGTCAAGAAAATGGGTGTTATCGGCGAGATCTATCCTATCAGTGACAAGTGTATAAAAACAGATATCAAAGGAAAGATCGTAGTTATAGAGCGAAACGTTCTTATGGATTACCCAGATATAGACACCTACAAGGTACTTGAAAAATATAAGCCCGCTGCCGTAATATTCACAACAGACGAGTCACAGCAAGGCATACCATATGTGTATTCAAATTTTGAGTACAGAGAAGCACAGTATATGCTGCCGTCATTCATAATGAACAAAAATGATGTGAATAAACTGTTCAGCCAAAATGATAAGGTCATACTGCACGTTGAACTAAAAACTCAGGTTCAGAAAAAAGAAAGCACCAATACGATAGGTGTGATAGAGGGTACAGACAAGCAAGATGAAGTGATCTTGATCTCAGGTCATCTTGACTCGGCAGTCAGCAGCAAAGGTGCTGTTGATGATGCAGGTGCAATAGGCACTGTTATGGCATTAGCAGAAAAATACAAGGCTCTATCCGACAAGGGCGTCAGAACACATAGGACCTTGTATTTTGCCTGCTGGTCGGGTCACGAACCTGGTCTGCACGGAAGTAAATACTTTTTGCAGCAAAACCAGGACATTTACAAACGTATAAAATATAATATCAATTACGATATCATTGGAATGGCAACGCCTTATTCCATAACCTATGCAGGCGTAAAAGACTTTGAAGCGATATTTGAAAAAGTATTTGAAAAGTGCGGCTCAACGTTGGACATTTTTTCCGGACCTGTTCCCTGTGACACACTAAATCTCACATCAAACAAAATCCCTAGTCTTACTATGTCAAACGGTGGATTCGTATGGGGACATACGCCTGCTGATGATATGAAAAACATTGACAAAAGGGGCTTTGATCAGCCTATTGATTTCTCAAGTGAGCTTATAAACTATCTTGACAGCCTTGAAAAAATACCTCAGGGATACACTGATGATATTGAAAATCAGCTTGATATATATGCCACACGATATGGCTGGGATTTCTGACAGGAGGCATATGTTATGAAAATAATTGATCTGAGCGGCGAATATACAGAAAAAATGTGGTATTATGGTGAGCCATATACGCCATACAGCGTAAAAGATCTTGCGTGTGTCGATAAAAATGGCTATATCGCAAGAGAATATACACTGACAGCCCACACAGGCACTCACATAGAAAACAGCGCTCATTGGAGCGAAAACGGACAGGGAATAAGCGAGACCCCTATTGAGAAATTCGCAGGTAACGCTCGGTTACTTTACCTGCCGTTCTCAGAAAGCAAAGAGATAACAGTGAAAAGACTAAAAGCAGCAGGTGCTGATGGTCTTGAAAAAGACGAGATATGTATTATCCGAACAAATTGGGATAGCTTTTGGAACAAAAAAGAATATGTATCTGAAAGCCCATATATTACAGTACCTGCGGCAGAATATCTTGTATCAAAGGGAATAAAACTCGTGGGAATGGACAGCCCTATGATAGGCGATCCGAATGACGGGATCTCATCAGTAGGAGCTGACCTCGTTCTTCCCGACTATAAGTTTTCAGAAGCAGGGATACCGATAATACTTGGTCTTGTAAATTTATCATCTCTGCCTGAAAAGTTCTTTTTTACAGCCTTTCCACTAAAACTGCATAACGGTGAAGGAAGTCCCTGCCGTGCAACCGCAATAACATTTTAAGATAAAGGAGCTATTTATTATGGAATATGAAATTCAGAAACATCTGCATTATGCAGGAATACCAAGTTTTAATCTTTATCCGTACACACAGGATACTGAATGTGCTGACATAACTATAATGGGTGTACCTTTCGATAGTGGTGTTACAAATCGTCCAGGTGCAAGACTTGGACCAAGAGCTATAAGAAATATGAGTCAGCTCACAAACTGCTTTGCCTACCCATGGAGCTACAAACTCAGCGATAAAGCAAAGATCGTTGATTACGGCGATGTAGGATACTATGTGGGTGCAAATACAACGAAGGTAATGCTTGAGGAAACGTATAATACTGCCAAAAAAGTTTTTGAATCTGGCAGCAAACTTCTTACCCTTGGCGGAGACCACACTATTCCATATGGTATGGTCAGAGCTGCAAGCGAAAAGTTTGGAAAACTTGCTCTGCTGCATTTTGACTCTCATCAGGACAGCACTCCGTCCACTGATGGAAATGTATCCCACGCAAACTTCGCATATGACTTACAGGCTGAGGGGTGTATCGACCCGTCACATTCGGCGCAGGTTTTTATAAGAACTGAAATGACTAAATGTGGATATAATATTTTCTATGCTATGGACGCTGTAAATATGGATATGAAAGAGCTAGCTAGACAGTTGAAAGCCATTGTGGGCGATATGCCTGTATACATAACCTTTGATATCGACGCTCTCGATCCCTCGGCTGCACCAGGTACAGGTACGCCTGTTATCGGCGGTCCTACCTCAGCTCAGGCAAGGCGACTACTTTACGAACTGCGTGGTATCAATGTTGTAGCAGCAGATCTTGTAGAGGTGCTTCCCGCATATGACCACAGCGAGATCACCGCACTTGCGGCGGCAACGATCGCACAGGACCTTATGTATCTTATGTATAATAAAGATTAAATCTCGCATCTCCAGCCCATAGTTTTACCTATGGGCTAAAGGTGTTTTTAGGAGTGATAACAAATGAACTGCGAAGATCTAATGAACATTCCCAAAATATATTCAGGAATGAAGCTTATAGCGGGTGGATCAGGAATGTACAGAAACATACGGTGGATATATTTTGCCGATTGTACACAATGTCTTTCAGATGATTTTAAAGTCTCACAGTTGATACACGGAGGAGAACTTGTTATTGTCACAAATGCAGCACTCACAGACAATGATGACAAAATGCTCAGTATGATTGTGGAAATGAACCAAAAGAATATAGCTGGGCTTGTTATAAATGTCGGACAGATATCACCTATGCTGACCGAATACTGCAATGACAACGAACTACCGCTGTTTGAACTGTCCTATGATCTGCACCTCATTGATCTTTCACAGATCGTATGCAAGGCATTGGTGGAAGAAGAAAGCAACACAAACTCGATAGATCAGCTTCTTGCTGCAATAATTTATTCCTCTAATATAAATGACGCTGATATAAAGATACGGGCAGGCTATCTAGGCACTAATATATCGGATAAAAATCACATAGTCGTGCTGAAGTTAAACAAAAACAACAAACTTCAGGACTCTTATGAAAATCTGCAAAGATATATCAGATATGAATTTAAAAACTATGGTTTGCAAAAAATGCTGATGCTCTGGCAAATAGATACAGGCATAATGCTTATCCCCTCGGAGTTATTTAGCCGTGATCTGCTCTCCAATATACTCACAAGGATAATAGACCACATTAGTTCTTACTACGGCATTGACGCAAAGGCAGGGATAGGATCTGCATATGAATACATATCGGAATTAAAGAAAAGCTTTCAGGAAGCTCTGAACTCCATTAAAATATCACACTCTGAAAGTAAAAGTCAGAAAGTATTCTTTTACGATAATCTCGGTATCTACTCGCTTATCGCGCAGATAAAAAATGATAAGTTTCTTGATGAATATGTAAATAATCATATAGGCAAACTGATACAATCTGATGTTTTGCAGGAGGGCGACCTTTGCAAAACGCTTGAAGCCTATCTTGATCATAACTGCAACGCTGCCGCAGCAGCAGAGCACCTGTTTATCCACAGGAATACAATGCGCTATCGTATGGATAAGATCAAAAAGATACTTTGCTGCGAACTTGATGATCTTGACGTCTATCTTGAACTTAAAATGGCGTTTGAGATCAAAAACTATCGTGAAAGTCAAAAAGATCAGTCATAATTTATTGTGTGCATACACCACAATAAAGATTATAAAGACAACACATTGCTGTTATACTGTTTTTTTCTTATAATTATATCAAAGGAAAAAACTTTCCGCAATAAAAGAACAGGAGTGACTTTATAATGCTAAGAAATTCATTGCCAACTATAATTACAGATAAGGTTCCAGGACCAAATGCCTGTGTACTTTTGAAAAAAAGGGACAACGCACTGCCTAAAGCGCTCTGTGGCTATACATATCCTATATGTATCAAGCGTGGAGAGGGCGCAATGCTCGAAGATGTTGACGGAAACATCTTTCTTGATTTTATCGGAGGTGTCGGCGTTCTCAACATCGGCTACAGCAGACCTGAGGTCGTGAAAGCTGTTCAAGATCAGGCAGAAAAATATTTTCACTGCATTTTCAATGTGGTGGCACACAGTGGTTACATTGAACTTGCTGATAGGCTCAACAAACTTATGCCATGCAAAGGTGATAAACTGAAAACATTCTTTGCAAACAGCGGTGCAGAGGCAGATGAGAATGCAGTAAAGATAGCCAAAGCATATACAGGAAGAAAAGGCATCATCTGCTTCTCTGGTGCATTCCACGGAAGAACAAATCTTACAATGGCTCTTACAGCAAAAAAATCTTATGCAAAGGGAATGGGTCCTTTCCCGTCTGATATTTACAGAGCTGAGTTCCCTTACCTTTATCATGCACCAAAAGGATATTCTGAACAAGAAGCGATAGCATATTACCTAGACAAACTCAACACTCTTTTTGATGAAGCTGCACCTGCCAGTGATATTGCAGCAATGATAGTTGAACCTGTTCAAGGAGAGGGTGGTTTTGTCCCCGCACCTATCGAATGGGTAAAAGCCGTCAGAAAGATATGCGACGATAATGGTATTTTACTTATTGCTGATGAAGTACAGTGTGGAAACTGTCGAAGTGGCAGATACTATGCCTCAGAATATTGGAAGGAAGCAGGTGCTGCACCAGATATTATAGCAACAGCAAAATCTCTTGGCGGCGGCGTTCCAATAAGTGCAATAACCGCCCGTGAGGAAATTATGGATTCAGTACCTGTGGGAACTATTGGCGGAACATATTGTGGAAATCCTCTTGCCTGTGCTTCTGCACTCAAGGTAATGGATATAATGCTGGAAGAAGATTATGCAGGCAAAGCTGAAGAAATAGGTAAAAAGGCAACTATATTTTTCAGCGGTCTTAAAGAAAAATATGAAGAGGTAGGAGATGTAAGAGGTCTTGGCTCGATGCTTGGCGTGGAATTTGTAAAGACTAAAGCAGAAAAAGAACCAAACGGCGAACTTGTTTCTAAGGTGATACAGAACGCCCTTCAAATGGGACTTATGCTTGAAAATGCTGGCACACACGGAAACGTTATAAGATTTCTTGTCCCTCTGTGTGTAACAGACGAACAACTTGAAAAAGGCTTTGAGATATTTGAGACCGCTTTGGTAAAAGCAAAGTCTGATAAATAATACAAGAAAAGAGGTATTAAACGTGAGTATGGATTTTAATTACTACCTGCCTGTAAATATTGTTTTTGGAAGAGGAAAAGTCAGCTCTGTTGGAATCATCGCAAGCGATCACGGCAAAAAGGCACTTGTTGTCACAGGAAAAAGCAGCACAAAGCGCTCTGGGTTGCTTAACCGAATTTGCAGTCACTTAAAAAAATCAGGTATCGAATATACTGTTTTTGATAAAGTACCACAAAATCCTCTTACAACGACAGCTGAGCAAGCTGCACGAATAGCAAAAGACAACGGCTGCGATATGGTCATAGGCGTCGGCGGTGGAAGCGTTATGGATTGTGCAAAGGCAGCAGCATTTATCGCAGTAAATGACGGTGATATAAATGACTACATATTCAATCGTCTGAAAAGCGGCAAAGCTCTGCCGATAATACTTATCCCAACGACCTGCGGAACAGGCAGTGAGGGAAACGGATTTGCTGTATTAACAAACCCGGAAAACGGAGATAAAAAATCACTAAGATGCAATGCAATAGTTGCAAAGGCGTCTATCATTGATTCTGAATGTATGATGACTATGCCGAAAAATGTTTTGGCAAGTGTCGGTTTTGATGCCTTTTGTCACTGTATGGAAGCCTATATAAGCCGCATTGCTCAACCATTTACGGATATTATGTGCGAAAAGGCAATGAAGCTTATTGCAGATGATCTTCCAAAGCTTTTTAAGGGTGACAATAATCCAGAGTACTGGGACAAGATAAGTCTTGCAAGCACAATGGGAGGAATGGTCATAAATACCGCAGGTGTTACACTTGCACACGGTATGGAACACCCTGTCAGCGGTTTCAAGAATGCCGTACACGGCAAAGGTCTTGCAGCCATAACCCCTGCAGTAACAGAAGCAAGCATAAAAGGTGACCCACAGAAATTTGCATTTATTTCAAAAGTGTTAGGCGGCAATAATGAGAATGATTGTGCAGAACAGATAACAAAATTTATCGACTCACTTCGTCTTACCTGTACGTTATCAGATTTTGGAGTAAAAGAAAGTGATATCGATATGCTGACAGACAGCTGTATGAAAGTTTCAGCAGCAGGTATATCCTATCATCCCGTAAAATTTGACAGGTCACACATAAGAGATCTATATTTAAAGTCGCTGTAAATCAAGCAAAAAGGAGTTCTTTCTATGCGCAGATATAAAACATACATTAACGGAGAATGGTTTGAAGGCACTTCGGAAATTGTTCTGAGATCTGTTGATCCTTCAAATAACAAAGAGTTAGGCGAGATAGTGCAAAACAGCAAGGAAGATGTGGAATATGCAATAGAAAGTGCCTCACGTTCCTTTTACAAAACCAGAGAATGGCGTGATCTTGATGTTCAGCAACGAAGCGACAAGCTTCTAAAGATCGCTGATATGATAGAGAGCGAGATTGATGAAATAGCTAAGACAGAGTCAATGGACAACGGCAAGCCCTTGCGTGAAGCGCAGGCAGATGTTGACGATGCTGTGCATTGTTTCCGTTATTATGCAGGGCTTATCCGTACACCAAGCGGTCAAACTTACAATGTAAACAGCAATTTCGGCAATATGCACTCATACACAGTAAAAGAACCAGTGGGTGTCTGCGCACTTATCACACCTTGGAATTTTCCATTTTTGATGAGCGTATGGAAAATAGCCCCTGCACTAGCGGCTGGCAACAGTATAATTTTCAAGCCAAGCTCTGAAACGGTACTTTCGGCATTGAAGCTTTTTGAGATACTTGATAAATGTGATCTACCAAAAGGCACTGCAAATCTGGTCATCGGTTCAGGAAGCACAGTTGGAAATCTTTTAGCCGAAAGCGAAAAGGTAGATATGATAACATTCACAGGCAGCACATCCGTTGGGCAAGGCATAATGCGGGCTGCTGCTGGCAACGTAAAGAAAATAGGGCTTGAACTCGGTGGAAAGTCACCTAATATCGTCTTTGCAGACACGGATATCGACAAGACCGTTGAATGGGTAATGATGGGTATATTTTTAAATCAAGGAGAAGTCTGCTGTGCAGGATCAAGGCTGATAATAGAAAAATCGATAAAAGATAAATTTCTAAAAAAACTTGTCGATAAAACTGATAAGCTTACCCTTGGAGCTCCTCTTGATAACCCTGATATGGGTCCGCTCATATCAAAAAAGCATATGCAGGACGTACTTGGATATATTGAAAAAGGAAAGGCAGAGGGAGCAAAACTTCTTTGCGGTGGATACAAATGTACAGATGACGATCTTGTCAACGGAAATTTCATCAAGCCTGCCATATTTGACGATTGCACCTCTGATATGTCAATAGTTCGTGAAGAAATATTTGGTCCTGTACTTACTGTGCTGACTTTTGAAACAGAGGAAGAAGCAATAGAATTGGCAAATGATACAGATTATGGACTCGCAGGTGCTGTTTTCTGCAATGATACCGCAAAAGCTCTAAGGGTGATAAAAGAAGTTCGTGCAGGTATAACGTGGATAAACTGCTATAACCCAGCCTTTTCAGAAGCCCCGTGGGGTGGCTACAAAATGAGTGGCATTGGCAGAGAACTTGGTACAAGCGGTCTTGATGAATATCAGGAAACAAAGCAGATAAACATAAATATATCTGGTACACCTCTTGGGTGGTATAACCACTAGATTATACAAACCGCCGCAGGTCACGAATTAATGCGACCTGCGGCGGAATTTTTTTATCTCCCTTATTTCAAAAACTCCCGACTTTTTGAAATAACGCCCCTCGCTCCCCACTCCTTATTTCAAAAACGCCCCCTATCAACGTTTACATCTGCAAAATTTACACTTTGTTTACAAAATGTAATCGTTATCCTAAGCAGCCAGCTTAACAAATAGTGGAAATAAAGTGGTATAATGACAGTACAAAATAAATAGTGTCAAAAAAAGCACTATAAGGAATATGGAGGATTTCTTATGAAGAATGGTTATTTAGTATTATCACTTGTTATTTCAACATTGATTTTAAGTTCTTGTGGAAACAATACTAAAAGCAGCAATGAATCAACCGATAATTCACAGCAAACCGATTTCACAACAACAGCGATCTCAACAACAACGTCAGATGAGGTTGCGACCACCACGCTAACCACAAGCGAGGTTACGCAAGATGTCCATGAAGATACATTTATAACAAATGTAAAAAAGAATTTAGATTATGCAAAAGAAAATATGTCTGTTTTTGATTATGACGAAAACAGCATTAATGAAACTGAAACGAGAAACATTGAGGTTATCTGCACTATAACTGTCAACAACACACCAACAAAACTTAAATGCACTATTACCGGCTCAGATGATAACAGCATTGAAAGTATGTCTATCATATATGATGATCTGGGAGAATGGATAAGGGAATATTACGAAGACGCAGACTGTACTATTGAAAAAACGAGCGATGAAATTTCGGAAGTTGACGCTTTAAATATACTCAGAATGTTTTATGCCAGTGCAATTTTATACACTGATGTTGGTCTTTCTTCTGAAGATATTAGCGATTCGTGTGATATTCTTGACACTTCTTTAGAAAGATATAGGTACACCGGAGATTACTTAACTGACGAGTCTGATTCGGTTTCGGTAAAATGCGGAAACTATGTCTACCTGTTATCCATAACACCAAATGGAAGTAATGCACTCGCATTGTCAGTATATAGTATTGATTATTATAACGAAAACATGGATTTAGCTGGTTTACCACATTATAGCGGACCAGAAATATAATAATTTTTTTAATCACGAAAATACAAATCACAGAAAGAAGATGTTAAAGCATGAAACAAATCGTATGCGAAGTTTGCGGTAGCAATGATTTAGTCAAAGAGGACGGCTGCTTTATCTGTCAGTATTGCGGTGCTAAATATTCACCTGAAGAAGCTAAACGTCTTATTGTCGAAGTTAATGGCAAGGTCGATGTGTCAGGAAGTAAAGTCACAGTCGATAACACCTCTTTTGTAGAGCGTTCCCTCGAAAACGCACGCCGTGCAAAAGCTAAAGAAGATTGGGAAGAATGTGAAAAATACTATAACATGGTAGAGCAGTATGAGCCAACAAATATTGAGGCTATTTTTTACTCCAGCTATGGAAAAGCAAGAATGGCACTTGTAGATTCTGACCGCTTTAAAAGAGAACAGAAAATTAAAGTGTTAAAAAATTCGATATCTGTAATTGATGACAATTATGATAGCTCACCAAAAAAATACGAAGAAAACAAAGCTTTGATTCAAAGAATCAATTCTGATTTGCTTGCTTTTTTAAATAGTTCATTTGTAATGAATACAACGACTGAATATGGTAAGAATGGCAGTTATACAACTAATGATAGTGAATACACTTATGATATGTTCGTGGAACTATCATTGGGAATGATCGAATCAATAGAACATATCATACATACTATACCGGACAAATATAAGACAACATATCTTTGGAAAATCATACGCCAACAATATGCATATATATATTCTGTATGTCGAAAAACGTCCTACCGCCATAACTATAAAAATAAAAGGCAATGGCTTGATTCAATAAATAGAGTTGACGAAAAATTGAAACAGTTAGATCCTAATTATTTAGAAGCTGATCTTGAAGAACTTCCAAGAACAACCAATGAAGTAAATGCCATTATAGCCGCTGCAATCGTAATAATAATGATAATCGTATTAGTTATATACTACATTTCCCAATCAATGTGATAATGAACAATAAAAGCTAAAATCCATACGATTATCACTCGTTTTTTTCCTGCATAAATTCCCCACCTCTGCAAATAATATTACTGCAATTTTGAAAAAAACAACGGAGGTCATAAATATGAAAGCAACAGGAATTGTCCGCAGGATCGACGATCTCGGCAGAGTTGTCATACCTAAAGAAATAAGGCGCACCATGCGTATCCGTGAGGGCGACCCGTTGCAGACAACGTTGAAAAGCGAACTCGATTACCTGCTTGTGCTCCTCAGATTGGCGGATAGGCTGTACATAAAGTGACACAAAAGCAAAACCGCCGTTCAGGCTAGTTCCCGAACGGCGGTTTTTTACAGACATATTGTCATATACGGCGGAATACAAACTATATCCTCTTTGAAACAAAGATTACGTGGATGAATGACATAGCATTCTCCGATCCTTGCCTTATACTTCTCCCTAAAGCGTTTCAAGGACTCTATGGAATATCGCTTGCCGGACTTAACTTCAATAGGATACATTTTGTATTTCAGCTTACTGTTGTTGGAAATAAGAAAATCTATCTCAATATCGTTTCGGTGCTTTTCAGTGTTGTAATGTGTATAGAAATACAGCTTGTGACCGTTTGCCGTCAGCATCTGAGCAATGGTGTTCTCGTAAAGCATACCCTCATTCATGTTCAGCTTGTCACCGAGTATCTGCTTGTAGACCTCATCTTCAAGCAGTTCGTTCTCATCGAATGCGTGGCTTACGAGCAGCCCAGTGTCACCGAGATAACACTTTACATAACTTCTGTTTTCGTTGATCGACAGCCCAACATTCGGATCGTTGCATAGAAAACACTCATTAGATATCATAGAATCTGACAGCCAAAAAAATGTTTCTTCATACTGATCCGCCGTACTTTGTGCGACAACATTACTGAACACCACACGCTTTTCGTGCTGAGAAAGCAGTCCCGGTATCTGATCAAATATGGTAAGCACCTTGCTGCGATACCTTGCATCGATCTTCATAATATCGCTGCGATAGAGTGCGAGTATATCACGCTTTTCAACGTCAGCTTTATCAAAATCCTTCCTGCTTTCAAGAAACGCAATAACACTCTGCGGCATACCGCCCACAAGCATATATTGCTTAAAAAGCAGCATTGCCTTATGGTGCAGCTCGTTTTCAAGGGGTTCTCTGTCTGCAAAGCATTTTCTGATATAGCCAATGATCTGCCCCTCACCCAAAGCATCGCAAAACTCCTCAAAATCCAGCGGATACATACTCAGATGACGTTCCTCCGACGGAATGACGATGTTTTTTACATTCTCCTTGATGGAGATCAGCGAGCCTGTTTCGATATAGTCATATCTGCCGTCGGCAACGAGATATTTAATACATTCTCTTGCCTTTGGGTGCATTTGCACCTCGTCAAAAATTATAAGCGACTCACGTTCAAACAATTTCACACCATAATATGTGGACAGGAGCATAAAAAACGTGTCGAGGTCATTCATATGCTTTTGAAAATAGCCCTTGACCTCATCGGGACATTTTGCAAAGTCGATCAGGATATAGCTCTTGTACTCGTTCTTGCCAAACTCCTCGCAGATAGTAGACTTGCCGATACGTCTTGCACCCTCGATAAGAAAGGCTTTTTTACCATTCAGTTCTTTTTTCAGCGTCAGTAGTTTATTATACATTTTACGCTTTAGTATCATAACAACACCTCACTTTGATAATACGCAGGTTAGAATATATTCTCAATTTCAATAATACGCAGGTTTATATATATCTTATGATCGTATTATACGCAGGTTTATAGCTATTATACCACACTTTGCAAATTAAATCAAGGGATAAATCAAGCAGCTTTTGCCGGTTAGGTGTGGTTGACAGTTCAATTATGTCGTGGTATAATATTTCAAAACAAAGAAAAAACTGAATGCGATAGTTAATCGTAGCATCAAATCAGTATTTGGAGGATAAAATATGAAATCTAATATATCACAGCCATTTTTTCAAATATCAGAAGCAAATATTATATCTCGTGGAATTTCAAACGGACATGAATACATCGTTTACTGTTCCGATAAAGGCGTTAATGTAAATACTGATTTTAAAAAGATCGGTAAAGATATGTATAACTGCTGTTCGTATTATGACAGGAAATTATGTGATACTATCTCAAAATTTGAAGAAATGAGTAAAGAAAAAATAGAATCGCAAGCTTATGGTTCTTGGATGGATGGTGCACACTCTTAACTAAAACACATCTTACAGAACCAAATTCACCGCCGCAGGTCACGCATTTGTGACTTGCGGCGGTGTTTGTGATTAAACAAAAGTTGAGGGTACTTTTTATTACGGAAATTTTTGGTTAGGCATTTTTTTGTTATCACCCTTCATCTTGGCCGCTTTTGTTATGCAATTACAAGTCAGCATCCGACAGAAGTAAAATTTTAGAGAACCTTGTTGCATAGTGTATAAAAACATGATATACTTAATTTGGAAACGGATGATATTCTGAAAGTGGAGACAGGAAGGAAGTGATTGTATGCTGCCGATATATATGGCATTGATCGATGATGAGGAAGATAAAAGTGATTTTGAAAATATAGTAAATAAATATGAACGAAAATTATATCGTGAAGCCTTTAAAATTCTTAATTCACACGAATTGGCAGAAGAAGCCGTTTGGGAGGCTTTTTACAGGATAGCAGACAATTTTAAGACAGTTCACAATTTGCCTGTGTACAAAATGGACGCTTATTTGATTATAACTATTAGAAGGGCATCATATCGGATCTACAACACGGAGAAAAAATATTTTGAAAATGACTCATTTGAAGATTCTGAATATGTGCCGGATATAGCTAAGCTTAATGAGTATGATATTTCTGATCTGACTAACGCTATTGGTCAGCTTAAAGACAAGTATAAAGCTGTTATCACTTATTTTTATTATTACGGTCACAACGCAAATGAAACCGCTGATTTAATGGGGATATCCAGAAATACAGTATATAAGTATCTGAGAAAAGCTGAAGCTATTTTATTGGAAAAGCTGAGAGGTGCAAACTATGAACGAAAATGAAAATTTCTGCAAAGCGATCGAACAAGCAGTTGTGCTGCCTTGTGCAAAAGAAATGCAGCTGATATCCGATGAAAAATGTGATTTTTCATCAGCATACAGAAGAAGGATCCGCAGATTGTCCAAAGATCAAGATAAAACACCTCATTCATTGATAAAGACGACCTTGCAAAAGATGATATTCATAATTGCCGCAGTGCTTATGATCGGATCGATAACAGTAGCTGCTGTTCCGCCGTTAAGAGAATGGTTTGTTGGTTTGTTTGCAAGCAGCAATGATAATAATACTGATGTCTGGAATGTACATGGGGATGTTCCTGCCGATGATCTTACAGATGCTTTTGTGTGTTGTGAACCAACATATATCCCGAATGGATTTGCTGAACAGGACCGAACTCAAGAAGAAACTATGCTTATCATTGATTATTCTTCTAATAATGAATTTATCGAGTACACTCAAAGCAGTATATTAACGAATAATCAGATAGATACGCAAAACAGAACAACTGAAAAGGTATCGATAAATGACAATGACGCTCTGCTGTCTTACGATGCCGATACATCAACTATTGTATGGACTGATGGCAGATATTCTTATACAATAACCGGAGATTTGTGTAAAAGTGACATAATTAAGATGGCTGATTCGGTAAACTCTACAAAATAAAATATTTTTCTGAAAAAGTGTGTACAAATTCACTCAAGCTTGTATTTTACTATATGAGGAGGTAAAATCTTGAGGAAAGGAGTGCACATTTTTTATGCGAAAAATTACTTCAATAATTATTTCAGCTTGTCTGATGTTCTGCTGCTTTTGTACAAATGTTTCAGCAACTGATGAGGATACAAATATAAACGAAGACATCATTTTGATGAATTTGTACACTGACACTGTAAGTACAACTCTCAGCAAATCCAGTTCAAATATAGTGTATAGTTGTAACGTTGTCGGAAAATCAACAGCGACAAAAATCAGCATTTACCTGTATTTACAGGAATACAAAAATGGCAGCTGGAGCAATGTTGATGTTGTAACAAAAACAGCTACAACTCGTTCAGCTCATGTAAGTGACAAGTTTTCATCTGCTGTTTCAGGCAGGAGATATCGTACAGAAGCTCACGTATATGTTTATAGCGGAAGCAAATATGAATATCTTGAAGCTAACAGTGCAACCATGATTTATTAAGAAGACGTTGTTGATCAATTGGAAAGGCTGGTGATTCCAATGCAGAGATAAAACATACAAAAACACACAATGATATTTGTGCAAGCATACGAAAATGAAATCAGTTTGCAACAAAGCAGATTGTTTCAGACACTAATATTAAAATGGCGGAGGTTTTTTACATGACAAAAATGATTAAGAGGATCGCAGCTATGGGTGCTGCTGTTATGATGATGAGTTCTATGGCTATTGGTGCGAGTGCATATACTCTTCGATTTACATCAGGAGCGCCCTCAAAAGATAATATAATGACGGCAACTACTACTGTTAAAGCAACAAGTGCCGGAAAAATAACAGTGAAATCCACAACATTTAATGTTTCAGTCAGCGGAGCTTACGCGAAAATGAAATGTACTTCACATAGTGCTAATACGGCAAATGTCAATTCTGTAAGCACATATTATCTAAATTATTCCGGAACAACCGTTCCGAAGTCGGGCACATCAGTGACGGTAAAAGGAACTCTTGAAAATTACAGTGTTAGTAAAACAGTATCGGCAAAGGGAACAATAACAGCATAAAGCTATGAGGCTATACCGCATAACACCGTCAAGCAGTCTTTGTGCGGTATTGCCTTGTATTATAAGAAATCAAAGGAGCAACAAAATGAAGCTACATTTAAAAATAACAAGTACGATTTTATGCCTGTCGCTGTTATTCTTGTCATCTTGTGCAGAGACACCTGAAAGTGTTAAGAAAGGATCAAAAAATGAAAACACTGCGACTCAGGGATATGCTCTCACTTCGCTGGATGAAATGAGTAAAAAGAAATCGGAGTATATAGATGAACTTAAAAAGCTTGAATGTGACAATATGAATTTCAGTGATATCCTTGATATAGATATTCCGCAGAAGATAAAAACAGGAGATTTTATATGTCCTACAGATTTTGAGGATAATTACAAGGAAATATTCACACATTATGATGAAGATTTCAATGAAGCAAATATTACGAATGACGATACTACTTACCCAACAGGTCCGAGCTATGAGGATAAAGAAAAGGGTCTGCAATTGTCGATCGGATGTACCGGATTTTTTTCGTATCAAAAGGTTTTTGATGTGCAAAAATATTACAATGAATCCGAATTCGTCAAGACGTTTCCATACTCCGAAGCTGTGGAAAGCTCAGAAAAATATAAGCTTGTTGGCAGTGAAGGAGAGCTATCTGTGCCTGAGGCTGTAAAGTTAGCACAGGATTTTGCTGATGATTTTACAAATTTCTGCAATTATCCCAATGATCTGTCAGTATCTAGAATAAGCTTGTATGAATGTTCGGACGGCTATTTTTATATGGCAAATTATACTCAGTCCGTATCTGACGTAAATATTTTGGAATATGCAGGCTATGATAGCATTGACGAAAATATGATCGTGTCCTGCGCTTTCGCATATATCTGCGGAAACGAGGTCAATAATTTTGTCACGAACTCCTACTTTGAAGAATATAAAATCGACGGTGAATTGACGAGTACATCCGATCCTGTTTCTGCCGCTAAATGTTTAAGTGATACTTTAGCAACAAATATGAAGTTGAACGTCAAGCGTGTAGCTATTGAATACTGTATGATTAAAAAAGGTAATATTGAGAAAAGCACAGGAGATGAAGAAACAGACCGTGAAAAAGCTCCCTGGGCAACTTACTGCTCGTATGACATATATGAAGCTGTTCCATGCTGGGTGTTTTACTTTGACGAAACTCCGAACAAGGAAATTTATGCAACCATAAATTGTAACGATATGAACGTTTCTTTTGTTAATAATCAAAAAGGAAACGTATAACACAATAAAATGTGACCTGAGCAAAAGCGAAAATTACCATTGACTTACTGATGTTATCACATATGAGGAAGGAAGTTGCTTATGAAAAATCTAAAATTACTTGCCGCAGCGGTGGCTGTCGTTCTTGCAGGCTGTGCGCAGACACCTGACAGCGTAAGATTCTCTGCCGAGAAAGACAGTAAAGAGAGAAATGAGATCGCAGCTATACAATACATATCTTCCAACAAACTCAGTGATGACATAGACAATGCTCTTGATAAAAGCTATACTCAATTTGATCTGAGAGAAAATATCAGTGTAAAATTGCCCGAAGATTACTGTGAAGTCGATTTTACTCAGATATCGGATTATGAGGAAAATTACGAAAAGATAATGACCCGGATTTTTGGCAAGGATGTTCTCGACCGTGAGAATACAGTTCATGATGAAACCGGCGACGGCATGGTAAGTTACAGCTTTAGCGACGATGACGAGAAAATGTATGGCTGCGTTGGAAATAACGGCTTTATCTGTTTTGCCAAGCCCTCAGCTTTTGATGATCTCTTTAACGGCGGAAACAGAGTCAAGATCTATCATATTGACAGAGATGACGATCTTTCAGACAGCTATGAACTGGACGGAACTTCAGTCACGATCAAGCAGGCAGCTGATTTTGCTCAGGACTGGCTCGATAAGAACTATGCCGATCTTGAACCTGACTTGGAGATAGCCGTTAAAACTATAATTGTAAGACAAAGCGATCAGGGCATTTACTCTTTTGATATCCATGCGTCTAAAAAATACAACGGCGTATTGCTTGACGATCTTGTGCAAATGACAGATACGTCTGATGAAAGTATGTCGAAAATGAAATATATCACGCAGGGCATATATATGCAGATGTTTAAAAGCGACGAGATAGGCAGCCTTACTAACGGCAACGGTATCTTGATACCCAAAAAAGAAAGATCTGTTGATAAGATAATTTCCCTGTCAAGTGCAATGGGGTATATTGAAAATACTTTTACAGATTTTAATGAGAAAATGGAGATAAGTGCCATTGACCTTAAATACACACTCACCCCTCTTAACGATAATAAAAACGGTCAAAGCTGCTACGATGCAGGCATAAAATTTGACAGCCATTTGGTCTGGGAGTTTGTTATGGATGTTCCCGAAAATGAAATGCCAGTAGGTGATGAATATTCATCGGCAGGCAATATTCAGCGATTTATTTATCTTGACGCTGAAAGTGGCGATCTTGATTATGAGTTTGATATAAATATGCTTATGCAGTGAGGTAGATCATGAAACAAAAGAAGTTTATGACGTTTTCGTGTATCGTGTTTTCTGCTGTTATTTTTCTGACTTCCTGTGGGGAAAATAAACCACAGTCGGATCTCTCTGCTGTTGACAGCGTGTCAAATATGCCGGAGAGCACCGTGTCAAAGCCAAGTTCGGAATTTGAGAACATAACTGTGGAAACAGAAAAATATGAGAATGAACAGCTTACATTCACATATGAGGGCAAAAGCTATACATTGCCGCTTTCAAGAGATAACTTTAAAGACGATATAGTTTATTATCCTGGATCAAAGCTCCACTCAGAACAGATCATAAACAATAAGCTTGGTGAAAAGGTCACTGCTGTTCTTACCGTTGATGATGGAATAACTAAGATCAAGCTGTGTGATGTTATAGGTCAAAACGGCAAAGTTTTTTCAAACAGCGGCGGCATTTGTACTATGACAAGAACGGGCGGATCTGCCTGTGAATTTACAGATCCACAAAGAACATTAAAAGCCGACCTGAACGATCTTATAGTATATCAGGAAATAAACTATCCCGATGAAGTCGATGATGTTGTATATGTGGGGTATCTTTTCAAGGACAATAATTTTATCCTTAATCAACTGTATGTTGCCGAATATGACGAAAATGGAGAGAAAAACTATGAAGAACAGCTAAACCGTGACCTCCCCAGCTTTTTCGGCACAGTACAGACCATAGGCGACAACACGGCCGAAATTAAGCTCACAGACAAAAAGACAGTATGCACAGTGCCTACATATTATTGCGACGGTGAGCTTAGCGAGGGGTTTGAAGTCATGGTGATACTTGACTGCTCCACAGACCTTTTCGATAGCGGAAAGTCGGAGAGTTTTGATTACGCCGTTATCTGCACCGACCCTGCGGAGTATGACCCCTCAGGGCATGAGTTTGGAAATCTCGCCTACGCCAAAGCTGACAGCAATAATCTTGGTAGGTTTATCTACACCGAGATCGGAGATATAGAGAAATGAAACTAAAACTTCTAAACACAATAAAATGTGACCTGAACAAAAGCATAATAAACATAGGCTTTGCAGGTGCGGTGCTGCTGA